>Ga0209018_1000031_pt1 | contig 123748 bp, 97 predicted proteins | sample YNPBryBLVA2012_FD_185814 | JGI IMG/M metagenome (GOLD analysis project Ga0209018, IMG submission 185814) | Anoxygenic and chlorotrophic microbial mat microbial communities from Yellowstone National Park, USA - YNP Bryant BLVA 2012 (SPAdes)... ... | reverse complement strand
ACGCCTTAACTCCAGTTAAAAGGCTGACGCCTTAACTCCAGTTAAAAGGCTGACGCCTTAACTCCAATTGAAAGGCTGACGCCTTAACTCCAGTTAAAAGGCTGACGCCTTAACTCCTGATTGGAATAAATTTGAATTGGATTGACGATGATCAACCTTCGTGCCATTATTCATATTCTCAGTGCCCTGCTCATCTTTCTGGGGATTGCTTTGTTTCCTGCCACTTTGATTGCTCTTTTTTACAGAGAAGGGGATGTGCAGGCATTTCTTGTTACCATCGCCATTGCCTGGTTCATTGGCATTCCCACTTTTTTCATCAGCAGAACCGCTGCCGAACTGCGGCCCAAAGATGGCTTTCTGATCGTGACTTCGGGCTGGCTGCTGTATTCGTTCATCGGCGCGCTGCCCTTCAAGCTATCGGGGTTTATTCCGTCGTATACCGATTGCTTTTTCGAGACCATGTCGGGCTTCACCACCACTGGGGCATCGATCCTCACCAATATCGAGATCCTGCCCCACGGCCTGCTGTTCTGGCGTTCGTTCACCCACTGGCTGGGCGGCATGGGAATTATCCTGCTGTCGTTAGCGATCCTACCAATATTGGGTGTGGCGGGAATGCAGCTATTCAAAGCCGAAGTGCCTGGGCCGACCCATGACAAATTGACGCCCCGACTCAAAGACACGGCCAAGCTGCTCTGGGGCGTCTATGCGCTGATCAGCCTGGTGGAGACGATTTTGCTCATGCTGGCAGGCATGAATTGGTTCGATGCCCTATGCCATATGTTTGGCACCATGGCCACAGGCGGCTTCTCGACCAAAAATGCCAGCGTCGGTTATTATAACAGCCCAATCATTGATTTCATCATTACACTTTTTATGGTGCTGGCAGGAATCAATTTTGCCCTGCATTATCGGGCGCTCAGAGGCAGACCGCTCATTTACCTGAAGGATGCCGAGGTAAGATTTTTTGGCTCGCTGATCCTGTTAGCGACTCTGATCATCGGCTTCGATGTCTGGAAGGTGACGGGCCACCACCTGCTCAAAACCATCCAATACAGCCTGTTCCAAGTCGTTTCCATCGTCACGACGACTGGCTATGGCACGGCCGATTATGAGAAATGGTCGGGATTATCTCAGGTGATTTTATTTTTCCTGATGTTTTTCGGTGGCTGTGCAGGATCGACGGGCGGCGGCATCAAAATTATCCGCGCCATGATCCTATTGCAAATGGGCCGCAACGAAATCAAACGGCTGATCCATCCCCAGGCAGTGTTTAGTGTTCGCATCGGCAATGTGGTCGTTTCCCGTGAAATAACCACCAACATTGGGAGCTTCTTTTTGCTCTATGCTGGCCTGACCGTGGTCGGGATTCTTGTCATGAGTGCGCTGGGGCTGGATTTTCAAACCGCTTTTGGCAGTGTGGCGGCCACAATCAATAACATCGGTCCTGGATTAGGACAGGTGGGACCTACAGATAACTATGCCCATATTCCGATGATCGGCAAGTGGTTCCTCAGCTTTTTGATGCTGGCAGGCAGATTGGAGGTCTTTACCGTGCTGGTGCTGTTCACTGCTTCGTTCTGGAGGAAATGATTGGGATGATGAATTTAGCATGTCAAAAGTTCAATTCTTACCCAAAGAGCAAAGATTTTTTAGACCACAGAAGTGAAATACCGCAGAAACAAAAAGAAAAGATAGTCAATGCGGTGGGATCACATTTCGGTGGTAACGAATTTTTTCTCTTTTGGCTTTCCCGAAATCAGGATTTCCACTCTTTCAGCAATGTCTGCCAGGCTGTGATGAAATAAGTTTTAGAAAATTGAGCATTAGTTCAATGATTAAAATTGCAAAGCAACAAGGAATAATCAAATCGATACCATCACCATCCTGCTCATCGCCATCGCCCTGGCCATGGATGCCTTTGCCGTAGCCATCGCCACCGGGGTCACGCTAAAAGCCGTCACTTCCAGGCAGACCTTTCGGCTGGCGTGGCATTTTGGCTGGTTTCAATTCCTGATGCCTGTGATTGGCTGGGCAATCGGCACAACGGTTTATCAGCTCATCGAACAAGTCGATCATTGGGTGGCGTTTGGGTTGCTGGCCTTTATCGGGATAAAAATGATCCTCGGCGCGGTTATGCCCGATGATGGCAAAATCAAAATGAAAGACCCCACCAAAGGCAGCACCATGGTCATGCTTTCGGTAGCCACCAGCCTGGATGCCCTGGCGGTCGGCCTTAGCATTTCGCTGCTAAAAATCTCCATCTGGAAACCTGCTTTGATTATTGGAGTCATTGCCTTCACTTTTTCGGCCATCGGCATTCAGTTAGGCCGCATCGTGGGAGCCAATTTCAAGTTGGATAAGTATGCCCAGATCCTCGGCGGGCTGGTGTTGATTGGCATCGGGTTGCGGATTTTGGGGGAGCATGGAGTGTATCGGTTCGGCTTATAGCTCTTGGCATTCTGCTTCTGGCTTTTTAGTCATCAAGCAAGATTAACACTTACAAAAATAATTCAGCAACTTTATCCCTCCTTTATCGTTCCACGTTTGAAAATTCTTCCTTCAAAAATACAATAATTTTTCACCTCTTTCGTCTTTATAATCGAGATGATGAATGAGCAAGTACATAAAATAGAACAAAGCTTCGAGGCTGAGCATCGTGGCTTGTTTGCTTTTATCCGATCCAAAATTCGCTCGCTCGAAGAATCCGAGGATCTGTTGCAGGAGGTCTTCTTCCAGGCGCTAAGCCATCTGAATGCGCTCGATGCGGTGGATAGTTTGACTGGCTGGCTTTACACCGTTGCGAGGAACAAGATCATCGATTGGTATCGCAAGAAGCGGTTGCCCACGGTGCCAATCGATGAACCGATGGAAAATGGCTTCAGTTTAAACGATGTATTGTCCGAAGAAATTTCCGACGGACTGGATGATCAGACTCGTGAATTAGTTTTTCAGTCGATCATGAATGCCATCAATGAACTGCCAGCAAAGCATCGTTACGTATTCATTCAGCAGGTGGTGGAAGGCAGGACATTTCGAGAACTGGCTGAAGAAACGGGCGAGTCGATCAACACCCTGATTGCTCGGAAGCGATATGCGGTTCAATTTTTAAGGAATAGGTTGGAAAGGTTGAATGTTGCGCTCCAATTATGTAGGTGAATATTGATAAAATAGCCCTATTTCCGAATGAAGCGAAGCGGAATGAGGAATTTATTTATTTAACTAACTCTGCTTAGTCAGAGTAAAGCAATCATTCTTTTTCGGAGTAAATTACATCCCCGCTGGCCGCCTACCCTGCCGGGTACATCCTTCGGTCACTTCAAAGGGGGGAACGATAGCAAGTCCCCCGGTCAGTTGGTGGATGGATTTAGGGGGATGTTAAGAGGCTCGAGTGCCGAAAATTTTGTGGTTATTTTTTAATCTGACTAAGCAGTACACAATCCATGACTTGAAAAGATCGCTCTCCGCTGACTGGCGGATCGGAATGACATGTTTTAATCAAAGGCTTTTATATTTCCCCAATTTGCGATTTTGAACTTCTAACTTAAAAGGTGCAAAATGGAAAAGTCTAAGCAGTTGAGAGGCACGAAGCGAGCCTTCGCCATTATAGGTATGGCAATTGGCGGGGTTATCATCGCAGCTGGATTGGCATTGATTCTCGGTTTTGTGGTGATGTGGCTCTGGAACTGGCTAATGCCAACAATTTTTGGACTGACCAAAATTACGTTCTGGCAGGCATGGGGATTGGTGCTGCTGTCGCACATCCTGTTCAAATCGTTTCCTCATAGCAAAAATCACGATCATGATGATCGCTGGAGGAAGCATTTTAAAGAGAAGTTATTTCCTGAAAAAGAGAGCGAAACAACGTCAGAGCCGAGCGATTCTTTAAAAACATGATTCTGGGATGATAGCCCTTTTAAAGGCTCGAAGCCTTTGAAAGGGTCTTAATACAATGAGGCGAAAAATGGAAAAAGATATGACATATAAAAAGCTTGGGGATCGAAACAAACTCGCAGGCGAGCATCCCTGGGGAGATGCAGGCCAGCTCATTCTGGTTCTCATCTTTTTGGTCGTCCGGATCGGTGACTCTTTTGTCTTTCATTTTTCAACATTTCTTGCTCATGAGATTCCGATTTACGTTCGATTGCCCATCGCTCTGGTGATTCTGGCTGGCTCAGTTTATTTTATTTGGGCTGGTCATCGGATTATTTTTGACGAAATCAGCGAGCAGCCGAGGATGATTCGAACGGGTGTTTTTAATTAGGTCCGACATCCTCTCTATTTGGGATCGCTCTTGTCTTATCCTGGGGCTGATTGTGCTAACGTTCTCTATTTTTTCGACAATAATATGGCTGGTAATCATCGCTTTTTATCATGTCATTGCTAAAGAAGAAAAGTTGTTGCTCGATAGATTTGGGATGGAATATGAATCATATTATGAATGAAGTACCAAGGTGGCTCCCTTTTTGAAAAGGTATAAATGAAGAAATAATTCTTGAATCGCACGATCAATCGATAAAATTGGTCTTAGTGATATTAAAGACAAACAGATTTTTTTGAGCCATCCGAGCTTTTTCCGACAAAATAGTGCCAGTGAGAAGATGGATCGCTCCTCTTCTCACTGGCTGAATCCTATTTCGAATAACATCTAATTTATTCGTATCCCCGCATAAATTTGTCTGCCAACCAATGGCCCCCAAATTCGAGAAGAGTCAAAATAGGGACTGAACGGCTGGTCCCATGCGAGGATGGGATTGGGCTGGAGATAATTCGTGACATTCTCCATGCCGACATACAATTCGATATTTTTTATGATGCGTTTGATCTGTCCAAACATCGTAACGTATGCGGGTGAGTATTCAGGTGTTCGATAGTTTACTGGATTCATTTCAGAATTGGGTAAACGAGTTTTGCCGTTCAATTGGGTAGTTAGATCGAATTGCCATTTTTTTCGATGGCGTTTTGTACGACAAAACGAGCAGCCCTTTATGTCGATTGGTCAGCGGTTCATGCAAAAGCTGATTGTGAAGAGTCATTTTGACATCGTTTCAACGCCAAGCCAAAATGGCCTCCATACCAGAAAACAGCGTGGCATTCATCTCGAGCTGAAAACTGTTGGAAAATGCCCGTCCCTTTAGATTGTAAATGTAGATTTTTTCGGCTTTTTGTTCGCTATCGACAATCACCCGGTTCTGAAACGTGGTTCGGAAGAAATCCACGATGAGGGTGACGGGACGATGATCGCCGAGCGAGATATCTTTTGAAAATTGGATGCCGTAATTCCAGGCCTGTTCAACTTTCGGCGGTTCGAAGATGGTTAATTGTTTCGAGCTGGCCAGGATAACCAAATTTTCGGTGAAAATACGAGAGCTGCGGTACCCTTTGCCAACTGACAGCCGGATCGTGGTTGACGGCGTCCAAAGATATTTCACATGGAAACGGGGAGTATAAAAATTGCCGTAGAGGTTGTGATGGTCATACCGAAATCCGGCCATGGCGGTTATTTTATCATAACCCTTCCAAGTATATTTGATATAAGCCCCAGGAACTCGCTCATGTTGCTGGTAATTGGCATCATTGAAGGACTCATCGAGTTGATCATTCACGAAACTAATTCCGCTGGCGATGCTGTGCGCACCTATGGTTTTTTGAAAATTCAAGCTCCCAAAAAGGCTGTTCTCGTGTGCGGCGTAAAGCTTATTTCCCCAAAAGGCATTGTTTCGATGACGAAATGCCGAGAAAATCAACCCGATGCTGCTTCAACCCTGAGCATCGAGGGCTCGGCCTGCCTTGGCAAAAACCTCCATGCGTTTGGTTTTGGTGTGAAAGCCATAGAGAGACGGTAGCGGTGCATGGCGATCGAAATCAAACTGCGACTGCCCGCCATCGCGATGATCGTGAATCATACTGATGCCAAATTGTAGATCCGTGTCATCGCTTTGCGTCAGCTTTCAGCGATTCATCGCATGAAGGTGTTCGGTTAATGGCGCATCCAAAAAACTGTCACTATTTTTATCAAAGCCGTTCCGATTGAGATTGCCGTATACCAGCAGCAGCGTGCTCAATCGGTCATTGAACCGATGCGATGCGCCGAGGCTGGCCTCTGTTCGTCCCAGATTGTTTCGGTAAGCATTGAAAAATAGTGGTTCATTGTTTTCTGGTTTTTTATATTCGACGTTGATCTGGCCAGTGATCGACTCATATCCAGTTAGCACCGAGGCGGTACCTTTCGAGATATCGATTGATTCAATCCATGGTCCTGGGATGTAATCAAGTGCGAATGGTGCAACAAGGCCACGGATTACAGGCTTTTTCTCGATTAAAACCTGAGTATAAAATCCCGCAAGGCCCAACATTTTGATGCGCTTCGCTCCGCTGATCGCGTCGCTTTTTTCAATATCAACTATATTAGTGTTCTCAAAGCTCTCTGATAGGGTGCAGCAGGCCAATGTGCGCAATCCACTTTCAGTAATGGTCTGAGTGGCTCGCACTTCTTCATTTGCAATGAAGATATGGGGCCGGTCTGCCGTTACCTCGAGGCTTTGGGTCGCTCGAATTTGCTTCAAAAAGACGGTCACGTGCTCATCATCGTCGTGAATGGTCAGGGTATCATTTTTATATTCCACATAACTCACAACCAGTTTTAGGCTATCCTGATTTGGTTTTTTCAATAGGAACTGACCCAATGAGTTCGTGGTCGTCCCAATGGATGTCCCTGCCCAAAAAACATTTGCGCCCGCCAATGGAATGGTATGCTGGTGACTTTGTCCCCACTGAATTCCCAGGACAACCCCATGGAGCTGATTGTGAAGGTGATGATTTTGGGCGTAGACGGTCAGTAGGTCGATGGCAATCAATACTCTCGCCGCTGCCATAATAATAGCGGCCGAGATCAATTTTTTCATAATAGACTCCTTCTGATTTGAATGTTCAAATTCATTCGGCAAATAATAACTGCCAGAAAATGGCCATTGGCAAATGTCTTGAAATGTTGTTTTAAACAACGATTAAATGGATGGAAAAATTAGCGTGAAAAAAATCAGCCAAGGAGTCTATGTTCAGGTGGCTGGAAAATGTTATGAATCACCTCGGGCAGTTCGATCTGGAATTCGGGAACATAAAATGGTCGCGTTGGGGGATGGAATGAGAGGAAGCATTGAGCAACATACTGATCAAGATATGAAAGCAAAAACAATCGCATTTGTGATGTGCTTGATGATGATTTTGATCGGATGGCTGATGGCAGCAACATGCCGTTTCGCAGCAGGCACATGAAGAGCTTTCATCTGCCGCGCAATTGCTATCTGGATTTGCCTCATCTAATCCATGAGATGGCGCAATCTCAGGCATCAGGAGCGTCATGACTACCAAAAAAGGGGCCATGATTTAAAGGATATGTGACCGACAAAGCAGCATAGCAATACCATCGTCCGATTCGGGATCAAGAAATTTTTAGATCGAAATAATTTGTGACATTCGGAATCTGCCGCGATGGAAAGAAATCTCGGATATCAGGATCTTTATGACACCGAAAATTCTCGATATACACAAAACAGCTCGCATCCGATAGTGAATTTTTCATCCGATCAAGGAAAATCAGAAACGTTCGGAGCCTTTTCATTTTGACTTATACTGCTCAACCACATTCCTCCTAAAAAGGTCCATTGGGTGGACCCCTCTTGGCTCGAAAATGAATTATCTTTTTCATTGAACCTCGGCAGCCTACCCAATTTAATATGGCCACCTTTCTAGAAAATAACTTTCGCAACGCCCAAATGGTCGAGCCGTCCCGACGAAAAGGTCGAACCGGCCATATTTCTCATGCTTCTACGATCTGATTAATTGATTGAATCTATGTCAGTTATCGAACATGATTTTGCTGGCATAAACTTTGAACGACTTCGATCTGGGCGAAGTTCTTCGTCTCGTTGTAAAGGACAGCAAGCTAATTCACCTGTTTCATGAACCATTTTCATCAATAAGGAGTGTGCTATGTACCAAAAGATTCGATCCATTGTTCTGGCATTTTTTATTTTCTTATTGGGTATCCAGATTATCGATGCTTCAGGTCAGCATAAGCATCGCAGCAAAAAGGCCTGGCCCGATTCGTTGGTCAAGGTAACGTTGACTGGCACGATCATGATCGATAGCAGTCATCAAAACATCTATTTTTTGGATGTGGATAACGACGGTACTGCGGATTATAATCTGGCATTTGGGCCTACCTGGTATGAACCTGAAAGCGGCGCAACCCGACCCAATGCCGGCGATATCGTGACCGTCGTTTGCGCGATCAATGATAAGCCAGCGATCCCGGTGGCGATTGTGTTCGAGATCAACGGACTGCTGTGGCGTGAGCCCGTGGAAAATTGGTGGCGCCATTATCAATGGTGCGATAGCCTGGAGATCGTTACGCTTACCGGTACAGTTCTGGTCGATACCACTTATTATTATGTGCATTACTATCTCGATGTGAATGGCGATGAGCTTCCTGACTACAAGCTCTGTTTTGGTCCTCCATGGTATGAACCCAAAAGCGGCGCTGTGCGCCCTGAAGCGGGAGCCACGGTCACCATCGAAGGTGCAATACGACGCGAGAGTGAATTGCCCTGTGTAGAAGTCTTCAAAATCGATGGCCTAGAATGGCGAGCGCCCACAGGTCCCGCGCCCTGGACTGGTGGCTGGATCGGCAAAGATCAAAGGCGACAAAGAAGAATTCATTGCCCTGTCGATTCTGCCTCTTGGGTTGAAATTCCTGCTGGTGCCTGGCATGGCGGTGGTCATCAAGGTCCCCAATTCCCCGATTCGATCTATTGTGAGTTCATGAAAGTCTGGCGGGATAGTTTGCCAAACCATCCTGATTCGACAATTGCGGGTTGGCATTTCCATTTCTCCAATCCGGCTGGCAATCGAGTGAATGGCAAAGGGGTGCCGGTGCGCTTCATTAAACGATTGCGAATGCAACTGCGATTTGCTGAGGGCGATTCTGGTGGCATGGTATTAGGCAAATACAATTTGGCTTCGATTCAGTTGAAATACTGGGATGAAAAAATCGAGCAATGGATGCCTGTGCCAAGCTCCAGCTATGATTTCAACACGGAGGTCGTCACATTTGAAACCGAAGAAATTCATCCATACTATGCCGTGGTGGGCATTCAGAGTACGACGCCAGTGGCTGGATTGGAAACTAATGTGCCAGCGAATTTCATGGTAAAACAGAATTACCCCAATCCGTTTAATCCGACTACCACGATCAGCTATCAACTCGAGTCGGCTGGCTTAGTCAATCTTACCATTTTCAATGTGCTGGGCAAGGAAGTGCGCAAGCTGGTGAGCGAGTATCAGCATGCGGGAATTTACCAGGTTGTTTGGGATGGACGGGATCAGGCTGGCAATCTGTTGCCAACTGGAACATACATATATAAATTGCAATTCGGCGATCAGACCCAGATTCGGTCCATGTCGCTGGTGAAATAACGCCAAACTTACGCTGGTGACACTCATGTTTTATCCCACAGAATTGAAGCCCCACAGAAATGAGGTAAATCAATTCTGTGGGATTTCATTTCTGTGTAAGGATGATTTTTATACTTGATTTTAAGGAATAAGATTGATATTTTCAGGGCAAATAAATTCCACTGCACGTGGAAAAGAGGGTGAGCATGAAAAATCGAATGACAAAATTTTTGCTATGGTTTTGCGTTCTTATGTTGCCAACCATATCTTTCGGGCAACAAGAAAACGCTCCCCCTGCCATCGGCTATCAGGATGCTGATCGGGATGGCTTTAACGATCTATTTCGGGATGCCGATGGTGATGGTGTCAACGACGTCACCAATCTATCCTATCCCCATCACTTTCAGTTTGAAGATAAAAACAAAGACGGCATCAATGATCTGTGGGTCGATCGGGATGGCGATGGGGTGAATGATGCGATGTTCGATCTGCTGCATCGACGGGGGATCAAGCCGGAAACACCCTGGGTCGATAGCGATGGCGATGGCATACGGGATGAGAACGTGCGACCGCGATTTAGAGCCGATCTGCGGGAATTTGTGCTGGATATGGATGGGGATGGCAGGAATGACATTACAGGGATCGAATTCTTTTCGGATAATACCCTGGGCTATCGGTACGGCTGCATCGACGAGGATCGGGGCATGATGATCCCAAAGTTCAGGGATAATAATGGGGATGGCATGCACGATCCGTTTGCCAATCGGTTCCAGCATGAGATGCAGGGCTATGGCAAAGGCCGAAAATACGATTATTTTATCGATAGCGATGGTGATGGCGTCTCGGATGGAAGGGGGTTCGAGAAATTCGGCAAGCAGAAACGAGGGCATGGGCATGGAAGGAAGAAAAATTAGAACAAACAAAGGTTTTATTCAATACTTGGTTTGTTCATTGATCTGCGTAATCGTGTTGTGGTTTGAAGCTTCCGCTCAACCCCGCTTTTCACTTAGCCAGATCACCGTTTACGATCAAAATATCTTCCGCAATTATCTGAAGGCGGAGGATTGGGTGAATCAGACCTCGGTCAATTTCCAGTATGATGTTCGATGGCGCACGCTACCGGTTCGCTTCAATTACACTGGGGATCTCAACTTATTTTATTATAACACCGATCGGCTGTCCCACGCCCATCAAATCGGATTGGAGTCGGTGCTCGATCTCAGCGAAAAAGTTCGTTTCAATTTTGGCGCCGCGGGGCAGATACGGAGGTATCAGCCCGAATTTAATATTTACGATTATCAAACGCTGGTCGTTTACGGCCAGCTTCGATTCGATAGCTGGCAGAATACGCCGATTCAGTTCGGCTATCGTTTTCGGAATCGAGACTATCAAAATTTATCGGAATTGGACTATCAGGAGCATTTTGGCTTTGTTGTCATCAAGCATTTTTTCGCCACTCGAACCACATTTATCGGGGAGCTCAACTTCGGACAGAAAAAATATGCCCATTTGCAAGCCGCTGAAGCCGTCATTGTCGTCACCCCCATTAAACCCGGCAAAGGCAGAGGTGGGCGATATGGCAAAGGCAATATGGCGATGCCCTCCGACACTTCGATCATCGCTTACAATATGACAGCACTGAAGGCCCAGCGAACCAGCCTCAGCCTGAAACTGGCTCAATCCCTGTTCTCAAAAACGGGATTGAGCATCGAATATCTCAGGCAGTTCCAGCCAGCAAATAACATTCGCTATGTGACCGGAATAGAATATTCTTACAGCAAGGATGATGAACTGTATGACGACCCCTACGCCTACGGCAGCAATGGATTGGAACTGACGTTGACCAAGATTTTGTCCTGGCAGAGTTCGCTTAAAATTTACGGGAGTCTCCTCGATAAAGACTATTTGTATTCGATTCCCGTGGATTCGACCATTAGCCCGAATCCAAGTGCTGAGAAACGGAGCGATCGGCAGCGGCTCATCGGAATGACTTGGCAGAAAATTTTTAACATCGAGCGAAGGCTCAAAAGAGCTTCTTTTTATCTTTCTGCCAATTATCTCGTCAATGAGTCGAATGATCGCTATTTTGATTTCGATGGATTTTTTGTGCAGAGTGGTTTTGAATTTGTATTTTAGGCGTCTTATGGAACGGGGATGAGCTTAAAGACGCAGATTCGGGAGGAATAATATTGATCCGACAGTAGGCATTTGATGGATCAGATGTCAATTTTGGTGGTTTCTAATTTGTTCTCGTTATAAAATTATCAATACAAGTTAAATTGTCATGCCGTTCACCAACTGCTGGATGGAATGACAGCGTTTTTTCTGGGGCTGATTTTTGCGACAAGAACGAGAAAATGGAAATTTAGTCAAGATGATTGAAGTCGAGATGATTGCAGAGAAAGGATGTCTCTTAATAAAATTTTCTTAATTCTATTCTGACTTGATGCTAAAGAGCTTTATCAATGAACAAACTCAATCGTTTGAAAACGATACAGCCAAGCTATATCATCATCATTTCATTATTGCTCATTTCCGCATTGTTTCTTTCCGCTTTGCTCGAATTGCGGCAAACGAGAAAGGAGATCCAGCACATCATGGAGGAGGAAGCCTCGACGTTAATGGAGGCGATCTCGGTGAGCGGTGCCAACGCTATTTATTCCTACCTCGAAATTGAAAAACTTTCTGAAGATAGATTGTTCACCATCGCTCGTTTGGTCAACCATCTGGAAAGAGAAGGTCTTTTATCTCGAAATCTGCTGCGCAGCATTGTTGCCGAGAATGAAATCTATCAGATCGATGTTTTCAATACCAATGGCCGCGTGATTCTTTCCAGCTTAGATGACCCAGCCACGCCAATTCGTTTCAGCCAGGAACAACTAAATCCAATTCTTCAAGGCGAGTCGACGGAGTTGGCACTTGGGATCTCAGGCGATGAGCCACAGCGCTTTTCCGTGGCAATCCAGCGAGATCGTGGCGGGGCTATCGTTGCTAGCCTGGATGCGAAGGAGATCATCGAATTCAGAAAGACGATTGGCGTGGGCAAACTGATGCAGGACATCAGCCAGTATCCTGGCATCGAATATATCGTGCTGCAGGATACTGAGGGGATTATTCTGGCATCGCCAGGAATTGATCGGATAAATGCCATTCAGAGCGATTCGTTTTTAACCCGAGCTTTTGATCAGGATAACATTGCTTCCCGATTGACGGAAATGAATGGTCGAAAATTTTTTGAGTTCGTCCGACCGTTCGTGTTGAACGGCGAGCGACTGGGGCTATTCCGGATCGGTCTGAAGACCGATCATCTGGATCAAGCAAATGACCGCATCCAGCGCCGCCTGATCATTATGTCCCTGGTCTTGGGGCTGATCGTTTTGATTGCAGTGAACTTTTTGACGATCAATCAAAATTATCGGCTTATCGACCAAGCATATCGGAGGATTCAAACCTATTCGAGCAATATTCTGGAGCACATGACCGATGCGGTGATCGCCATCGATCGGGACAAGCGGATCACGTTGTTCAATCATGCAGCCAGCCAGCTCTTTGGTCAGTCGCCCGATCAGGTCCTGAATCAGCCGTGCCAGTTGTGCATGACTGGTGATATTTCGCCCCTGGTCGAGGCGATCGAGCAGGGCAAGACCTGCCGCGATCTGGAAAAAGTGATCCAAGTTAGCGGCCGTCGGCTGATCACCTCGATCAGCACCTCGGTGTTGACCAATGAACAAGGCGAAATAGAATCGGCCTTTGCGGTGATCAGGGATTTGACCGAGCAAAGAAATCTGGAAGAATCGTTGCGACGCAAAGAGAAATTGACCGCCATGGGGCAATTGGCTTCAGGCGTGGCGCATGAGATCCGCAATCCGCTGAATGCGATCGGCATGATTTCGCAACGGCTGGCAAAAGAATTCGAGCCAAAAGGCGATGAACAAGAATATCGTGAATTAACAGGGACAATAGTGAGCGAAGTGCATCGCATCAATGAGATCGTCCAACAATTTTTAAGATTCGCGCGGCCGCCCGCTCTGGATGTGAAGCGTACCGACCTCGCATCGCTGATCCAATCCGTGGTCAAATTGGTATCGGCCCAGGCTCACCAAAAGAGGATCGAATTTCAGTTGCAGCTCAATCCGCTACCCGACCTGATGCTCGATCCGAATCAAATGAAACAAGCGTTGATCAATGTCATTCAAAATAGCATTGAGGCGATTCAGGGCGCGGGCATCATCAAGATTCATTTAACACAAATCAATGAGAGAGAAGCTCTGATCGAAATCACCGACAATGGGATCGGCATGAGCCAGGAAACGCTCTCGAAAATTTTCAATCTGTATTTCACGACCAAACCCAGTGGCACGGGACTGGGATTGAGTCTGGTCCATCAAATCATTTCGCAGCATGACGGTCGCATCGAGGTGGACAGCGAAATCGGCAATGGAACACGGTTTTTGATATATTTGCCCATAAATTCATCGCCTCGTTAGAGAGACAATTCATGAATTGTCTCGGCTGCGATTTTAACGGAATAGGCGGTTGAAAAGGAGAAATGCGACAAATGTCCAATCATAAAATTTTGATCATCGATGACGAACCCGCCCAGGTGCAGGCATTGGCGGGATTTTTAAAGAAAAAAGGTTTTGATGTTGAGAAAGCCAATGCTGGGCTTGATGGTTTAAAGATCGTTGAGAGACAGACCATCGATCTGATAATCACTGATTTCAAGATGCCCGATATCGACGGGATCGAGGTACTGAAACGTGCCAAAGCGATCAATCCTGAAATCGATGTGATCGTGATGACGGCGTTCGGGAGCATTGAGAGCGCCACGGAGGCGATGCGGGCCGGCGCCATCGATTATCTGACCAAGCCGGTGAATCTGGATCAATTGGAGATTTTGATCCATAAGGCGCTGGAGCATAGGCAACTGGTATCGGAAAATCGGTTGCTGCGGGAGCAACTGACCGAGAAATTCAAATTTGACCAGATCATTTCTGGGAGCGAAGTGATGGAGGAGGCGCTCAATCTAGCCGGCAGAGCTGCGCCGAGCAAAGCGACCGTGTTGATCACTGGCGAGAGCGGCACCGGCAAAGAATTGATTGCCAGAGCGATCCACTTTGCCAGTCCCAGAAAGGACCAGCCGTTCGTGGCGGTGAACTGTGCGGCTTTGACTGAAAATTTACTGGAGAGCGAGTTATTCGGCCACGAGAAGGGCGCATTCACTGGTGCGGATCGACTGCGCAGAGGCCGTTTCGAGTTAGCCCATCGGGGTACGCTATTCATCGATGAGGTGGGGGAGATCCCACTCGCAACTCAGGTGAAATTGCTACGGGTTTTGCAGGAGCAGACATTTGAGCGAGTGGGAGGCTCCGAGACGATCAAGGTCGATGTTCGGATTGTGGCTGCCACCAATCGTCATCTGGAGGAACTGATCGAAGAGGGCCGGTTTCGAGAGGACTTATATTATCGGTTGAATGTGGTGCGGATCAATGTGCCGCCGTTGCGGAAGCGAAAATCCGACATCCCGCTGCTGGTGGACTATTTTTTGAAGAAATATGCAGCCGAGAACAACAAAAAGATGACAGGCATCTCCAAAGAGGCCATGGATCTGTTGATGAAATACAACTATCCTGGAAATGTGAGAGAGCTGGAGAATATCATCGAACAAAGCGTTGTGCTCAGTCGCTCGGAGATCATTACGGTTCGCGACCTGCCGATGACCGTGATCGGCGGGTATTCCGAATCGAAAAAGACAGATCCGTTTGGTGAGGGGACATTTATCGAACGCGTGGAGGCATTTGAAAAAGCCTTGATTGAGCAGGCGATGGAGCAAGCGCAAGGGGTTCAAACGCAAGCAGCCCGAATCCTTGGGATTACTGAGCGCCATTTACGCTATAAACTCCAGAAGTACAAAATGAAATAAGCTGTCGATGGCTCGCCGATCATGAAGCGGCCAATTCGCTGGCTTCAATATCTCTGGAGGCACTTCCATGGCATTCATTATCGGTCCTGCCGGATGGCAGCCCTACATGTTCAACCATCCTGCGGCCCGAAAAAATTATGATGGCCGGCGATCGGTTCACCAGCGCAGATGACGCCATTTACCTGATATTCTCGCGTGGTCTTTCAGAAATATGTGAAATACCGTCCCATCCATTAGCTGGTGAATAGGCATCTCGATTTTGATTTGACTACCAAGCGACATATCAAGCGATTGCTGCATGCTGAGGCACGATCCGATTGGGTTGCGCATTTTGTAACGGAAATTAATTGGCAGCTCCGTTGGCACTGCTGGCATTCAAATTCAGATAAATATCAAAGAAGGTGGGCAAAAATTCGATGGCTACCAGGCTTTCGAAATTCATCAATACCGCGATGCCGATTTTCTGTTCGGGCATAAACCCGATTTCAGCGCGATAGCCCTGGATCCAGCCGCCGTGATAGACCAGTTTATGGCCAGCGTAATCATAAATGCGCCACCCCAATCCGTAATAAGCATCGCGTACCTGGTCTCGCCAGCGATGCTTCCATCGTTCTCGCGGTGAGCGAATGGAAGGGGTGGTCACTTCGCGGATCGTTTGTTCGGAAACAATTTGCGGGAAACTGCCCATCATGGCGCGCAACCATTGGGCCATATCGTAGATGCTGGCATTCACACCAGCCGCGGGAGGAACGTTATAGTACGCATCTCGGATTGGCGCGGTGATCCAGCCGCCGTTTCGTTGGATATGTGGCAGGGCACGGTTGTTCGATGACAAAAGGGCATCTTTTCCCAGCGATGCATCGACCATGCCCAGGGGCTCGAAAAGCAGCTCCGACACCAGATTCTCATAGGTCCTGCCAGTGGCTGCCTGGACGACATCACCGATCAGGCTATACACCACGTTCTGATAGCTATAAAGCTTTCCCACTGGGGCGATCAATGGTACCGAGCTCAATCGATTGATCATTTCCTGAAGGGGGAGGTTCGCCTCCACCAGATCGGTATATGTATGTTGCGGCAAACCGGTGGTGTGGTTCAGCAGGTGCCGGATGGTTAAATTCTGGGTGTTCTTGGCATCGTGCAGCCGAAAATTGGGGAGATATTTGACCACTTTGTCGTCCCAATGCAAAACGCCCTGATCTACCAGCACGCCAGTCAGAACACTGGCGAACCCTTTGGAGACCGATGCCAGGCGAAAAATGGTGTGGATATCGATCGGGTCAGGACTCCCCACTTCTTTAACCCCAAAACTATTTAGATAGACAATTTGATTGCCTTTGACAATGGCAATGGCCAGGCCGGGCAATTGTTGGCGTTGCATTGTATCCAATACGAACGTTTCAAATCGGCTGATGGCGTCGATAAGATGAACGGACTGATCGAATCGCCATTGCGCCCCAGCGCGGTCAGTTTGAAATAGCGAGGAACATCCCCCAACGATGACAATGAATACAATAAGCTGAAACCGTCGTCGTGCGTCTCTCCAAAACATAACGCTCATATCCAGTACTACATGATACAGAAAAATTTAGATTTTTGAACCGCCTAAAGCAAATTTGGTTCCCTTTAAACTGGCCATAAATTACTTGACATTGTCAAGCAAAAATAGCTGAAACATGGTTGCTTCCATCTAAGATGATTTGTTGTCTGCAATACGTCTGCCGAAAGCGCAAAGGCGACTAAGCGATCCGTGGCACCAAGACGATTTTATGCCCTTCCAAATTCCCCGGGATCGATGCCTCAACCTCGGTTATTGCCATTATTTTTGTTTTGAATCAATTGGATCAGAACATTGAATTCAGGCTCAGAGAGCCCGGCAACGCCAAGGGGCCGTTGAGTCGAATCATGGCAATCGGAGCCACCAGTGATCGCCAGGCGATATCGTTCTGCCCATTCCAGCAGCAGCAGGCTGTGTTCCTTGGTATGGCCCGGATAATACACTTCGATCCCGTCCAATCCGATGATATCGGGATTGAGAAATTCGGGGAGAATTTGTTCAACGGTTTCCAGTGGAGGCAGAACTTCTTTGTAATGACTTTCCCCTGGGAACGATCCTGCCGCGGGATGAGCGAAGACCCGAAAGAGGGCATATTTTTTCAGCAATGGCGTCAACAATCGCATATCGACCCCAGATGGGATATAGGCAGGGCTATCATTGCCAATGATTCGATTGACGAGTTCTTTATCTTCGATGCCGTGCTTTTCTTTAAGCGCCAGCGCAAAATGACGCCGGGTCACATTGGTGCTATAAGCGGTTAATTCCTCGGTTCGAAGCGGCCGTTTCAGCACTGGTTGCGCTCCATCTGGGCCGAAAACATCATTGATCGCTTGGACTCGTGCGTTGACCAGGTGAATCCCTCTGCCTTGGCTCATAATATCGTTCAGCATCGTTTTGAATCCGCCATTCGCCAAATATTGGGCAGGAAAATATAACAGTAGGTGTAGCGTTCCCACGAAATAAGGTCGTTTGAAAGCCAGCGAAATTTCAACGCCAGGGATAACTTGAACCCCAAGCGTTTTGCCCGCCAAAATAGCTGGTTCCACCCCCTCGATCGAGTCATGATCGGTCAGGGCGATTGCTTTTAAGCCCAACTCCTTTGCTTTGGCGACCAGCAATTCTGGTGAATATTCTCCATCCGATGCCGTGCTGTGATTATGTAAATCTGCGATAATAGTGCGTCCCATTTGATGTTAATCCTTTCGCTGTTTGGTGCTTGATGAATTACAGGTTGTCTTTTCTGCCGAAACAGCAGCGAATTTACAGGGCAACAATTTTTGCCAACCCCGAATTGCTCAACGGGAATGTACAAAAATAAAGTGACATTGGCTAATTAAAAAAATGCAAAATCAATTTGATCGAATAGCTCAATCCAAATAATTCAATGGGGAAAGTTTGATCGGCAGACGATATCGAATTTCATTGCCTCTTCTCGTTGCAAAGGCTGTTGATTACTTGAGATGTTCTGTTGATTCGATTAAAGTCATGTCCCGAAAACATGGCTGTCCAAAATAATTTATAGTTGTAAATTTGCTCCTGATAAAATCGGCTATTGAAACCAAATTTATTCGTTTATCAAAATGGGGTTTTACTTCCACCTGTCGGCCAGTTGGCGGATGATTTTTGCTGTCCACAATGCTAAGTTCGAAATCCTATTTTGGAAAAGGGTGCTTTTGAATCAGCTAATAGGCTTTCTACCATCCCGGATTTTTAGATGATACCAATGTTTTCATCAGCCTGATATACAAGACCAAATCAGAAAACCCGGCTAAGCTTAGTAATCAACTGAATCCACTCACGATTTAACCTTATAAGCTGATTACTGGATTTTGCTGTCCAAAAAGCCAAACGAAAAATCCTATTTTGGAGAAGAGCTAACAAAAGGAAAGACGCAGTTAGATTCAGAGGCGCATTTTGCCGAAATGATTCGGAAGAGCCGATGGGAAGACGCGGATCAGCATCAATGCCGGAAGATGATGGTTGCGATTGCTGTGAAACAAACCTGACGCCCATCAAGTTAAAAAATCGTCTCTTTTAATTCACCCCAACAATGAACTGAATGATGGAGGAAAAATGAAGAAATGGTTGCTGGTTGTTAGTGCTTTTCTGTTCATATCGGCCCAGCTTTATGGCGGAGAAGAAGCGCGACTCTTGCGATTCCCTGCGATTTATGAAGATCAAATCGCATTTACCTATGCTGGGGATTTGTACACCGTTCCGGCGACTGGCGGCATAGCGCGAAAGCTGACCAGTCATGAGGGGGTCGAGATTTTCCCAAGGTTTTCGCCCGATGGGAAATATATCGCTTTTACGGGGCAATACGATGGGAACACCGAAGTCTATGTGATCCCTGCCGAGGGCGGTATTCCAAAGCGTTTGACTTTTACAGCGACCTTAGGCCGAGATGATGTTTCGGATCGGATGGGGCCGAATAATATCGTGATGGGCTGGAAGAACCATGGGCAGGAGATCGTCTTTCGGTCCCGGATGAAATCGTTCAACCCATTTATTGGCGAATTGTTTACGGTGAATTTGAATGGTGATCTTCCAGAACAATTGCCCCTGCCACGCGGGGGGTTCTGTTCCTATTCGCCCGACGACCAAAAGCTGGCCTACAACCGCGTGTTTCGAGAGTTCCGCACCTGGAAGCGCTATCGCGGCGGCATGGCCGATGATATTTGGATCTATGACTTCAAAACGAAAAAAACTGAAAATATCACGAACCATCCCGCTCAAGACATCATTCCCATGTGGAGCGGCAACAAGATCTACTTCTTATCCGATCGTGATGAGAACCAGCGCATGAACTTGTTCGTCTACGATCTGACGACGCAACAGACCAACCAATTGACCCATTTTGTGGATTTCGACATCAAATTTCCTTCATTGGGCAAAAACGCCATCGTGTTCGAAAACGCTGGATTTATCTACAAGTTCGATCTGGCAACCAATAAGCTGGAGAAGGTGATGGTCTATATTGCGGATGATCTGGTCACTGGCAGAGAGGAGATCCGCAACGTGAGCAAGAACATCACCAACTTTGAGATTTCCCCGGATGGGAAGCGTGCCCTGTTTGGTGCTCGTGGGGATGTATTCACTGTCCCCGCTGAAAATGGTCCCATTAGAAACTTAACGGCCAGTTCCGGAGTCCATGAGCGCAATTCTAAATGGTCGCCAGATGGCAAATGGATCGCTTATGTATCGGATCGAACTGGGGAAGATCAGATCTACATTCAGGCTCAGGATGGGAGCGGCGCTCCGATTCAAATTACCACCAGCAATGACACCTATATCTATCAACCGCAATGGTCGCCAGATAGCAAAAAGCTGCTATGGGGTGATCGGCGCCAGCGCCTACGCTATGTCGATATCGACTCGAAACAGATCCGAGAGGTGTATCAGTCCCAAGTTTGGGAGATAACCGATTATTGTTGGTCACCCGACAGCAAATGGATTGCATTCACTCGGCCGGAATATGAGGGGATGAACAAGATCTGCCTCTATTCGCTGGATAGAAATGAGATCTCAGAGGTTACCGATGGCTGGTACGAGTCGTCGCAACCCGCGTTCAGTTCGGATGGCAAGTATTTGTTCTTTGTATCGAACCGGGATTTCAATCCGATTTATAGCTGGACGGAGTGGAATCATGCTTATTTGGATATGCAGCGTATCTACTTTGTGACGCTGGCCAAAGAGACGAAATCGCCGTTCGAGCCGAAGAGCGACGAAGTGGAGGTTAAGAAGGAGGAGAGCCAGCCAACCACAGAGAAGAAGGATGAAAAGAAGGGCAAAGCCGAGGAGACGAAACAACTGGTGATCAAGGTGGACGTCGACGGGCTAAAGGATCGGATTGCTGCTTTGCCGATTCAGGCGTCCAGTTACAGCAATTTGACCTCGGTGGGGGAACTGCTCTACTATACCCGTCGTGGGGCCAAGGATGAAAAGACGTTGCTGTTTCTGTATGATTTGAGCAAGCAGAAAGAAACGGAGCTGGGACAGGTTGATGGTTATGAGATTTCCGGGGATCAAAAGAAGATGTTGGTCAGCCAGGCTGGCTCCTATGCGATCATTGATCTGCCGAAGGCGAAAATCAATATTGAAAAGAAGCTCGATCTCTCTGGCATGGAGGTTAAATTGAACCATCAAGCGGAGTGGGCGCAGATTTTCGAAGAATGTTGGCGGCAGATGTGGGAATACTTTTACGTTCCCAATATGCATGGTGTGGATTGGAAGGCGATGAAGGAAAAGTATCAACCGCTGGTAAAGCATGTCAATCATCGGATCGATCTGACCTATATTATCGGCGAGATGATTGGCGAGTTGAACGTTGGGCATACCTACGTTGGTGGGGGCGATATGCCCCAGGCGAAGCGAGTTCAAACCGGACTATTGGGTGCTCAGCTCGTCAAAGATAAATCTGGCTATTTTCTAATCAAGAAAATTTTAAAAGGCCAGAACTGGTCCGCTGCCTATCGCTCGCCGCTGACCGAAATCGGTGTCAATGCCCGGGAGGGCGATTTCATTGTCGCTGTAAACGGACAATCAACCAAAGGGATGAATAACATCTATGAGGCATTGGTGAATACCGTTGGCAAGCAGGTGAAATTGCGATTAAATACTGCCCCCAGCGAAACCGGTAGCCGTGAGGTTACCGTCGTCCCCATTGCCGATGAAGCGAATCTGTACTATTTCAATTGGGTCGAAAACAACATCCGGAAGGTGACCGAAGCGACCAATGGCAAAGTGGGGTATATTCATATTCCAGACATGGGCGTGACCGGCCTAAATGAATTTGTCAAATACTACTATCCACAATTGGAGAAAAAAGCGCTGATCATTGATGTTCGTGGCAATGGTGGTGGCAATGTCTCGCCCATGATTATTGAACGATTGCGCCGAGAAGCGGCGATGATTTCCATTGCCCGGAATCGGATTCCCACGGTCGATCCCGGCGGCATGGTATGGGGCCCCAAAGTTTGCCTAATCAACGAGTTTTCCGCCTCAGATGGCGATATTTTTCCCTATCGATTTAAACAGCACAAGCTGGGCAAGTTGATCGGCAAGCGCACCTGGGGTGGAGTTGTCGGTATTCGGGGGACTCTGCCGTTATTGGACGGAGGGTATCTCAACAAGCCAGAATTCTCCCGGTACGATCTGGAGGGCAAGGAATGGATCATGGAGGGCGTTGGCGTTGAGCCTGACATTTTTGTCGATAATGATCCAGCCAAGGAATTCGCTGGCATCGATGAGCAATTGAATAAGGCGATCGAGGTAATTTTAGATGAATTGAAGACCCAAGAAAAGACCATTCCAGCACCGCCGCCGTTGCCGGTGAAGGTGCCAAAGAAGTAGCTGTTGCCGATCATCGGTACGCTTTTTGAAATTGGTATTTCAAAGCTGGCTCAGGAGACAAATTCTGAGCCAGCTTATTATTTGCTGAAGCATGAGAATCGCAGTTTTTTGAGATAATCGGCCAGGTATTTCATATTTTTCAGCCATCACCTCCGTGCTCGATTGATGGTTATTGCAGATTTGCTGAAATAAGCTGAGCAGGGATACCATAGCTTAGCTTCGAAAGCGGCTTCCCATGCTCTATTTGGCTGCATGGAAATGATATGAGCTGATTCTGAGCGTGGGAGCGGCTTCTAATGGCGTTCAAAATGATTCAGGACCGCTTTCATCAATAGATTCCGAACATGGTCGGATGTGATCGTTTCGAATGGAAATCCCAACGCAATGATGGAGTAGTCGTCGCCCAAATAGGCAATCCCGGCGCTAAATCGATTTTCAGCATATCTCAAGATCGTCCTCGCTCCGGTGGCTGGATCGATCGCATCGGGTGATTCTACAGCATAGAGATCGGGGCGATACTCGATGTTGAAGTGAAATATTGTTGGGGATGCCAGGAACGTCGAGTCCACCGAATAAACCTTCCCAGTGACCGCCGCATGATCCGTTTGCCAATTGAGCTTCAAAACATCTTTAGCGAAGCGAATATCGTTTGCGGTGCTATCTCGATTTCCTGCCAATTCGCTGCCAATATACGCCCCAGAGAGAAAGAGCTTGCCACCGGCCTCCAGAAATGTGGTAATTTTGTCTTTCAATTTTTTCGGAAACGCCCGATAATTGTCATTGATTTTGAGATGAGGATTATTTTCCAAGTTCATGCCAGGAAAAGAGGTGACTTTTTCTTCTCCGAGGATCAGATCGATGATGCGATAATTTTTCGGATCCACCAATCCATCCCAGAAGGCTTCATCGCTGGCGCTGATGAAGGCATAGCCAGCGGCTCGTATGGCCGACCCATGGATATACGGGTAATCGAAGCCATTGCCGGCGATCAATAGGGTTTCGTAATTGGCGGAGCTGGCGCCATGGCCCGGGGCATCGTTCGTACGAAATTGGGATTGAGGATCGAAATCGAATTGCGAGCCGGTAAGATTGAAGGTGAACTTATCGGCCACGCCGGGGTCGAGGAAATTGGCGAAGCCTTTGAAATTCGGTTCGTCGACGTACTCAGGTGGCCCAATGCGATCGAAGCCATTGATGATCAAAATTGGGGGCTGGCCGTTGGTCATCCAGCAGACCGATACAATCTCCGATGGAAAACTCTCGCCGCCACTGTTGACCGCTGTCACTTTAAAGCTGTAAATGGTGCCAGGCCTCAATCCTCTTTGGGTGAATTGCGGATTGTCCACCAGAGTGCCATTATCGAATCCACTGGATTCGGTTCGGGTGTATACGACGTATTTCTCTGGTACAGCGGTTGGTTCGAGTGGATCGAGCACGGGTTGCCAGCGCAGAGTGACTTCAGCCGAATCGGAGAAGAAGGCATGAACATGCGAAATTGGGAGCGGCTGAATGGTATAGGGATAGCGATATTGCGTGGCCAGAAATTTCAATATTCCCTTGTAGATGGAGCGGGCGACATCGAAGCGAAACTGAGGCGACAGGGCGTATCGCATGTCCGTGAAATTTTGGTGTGACAGCAGTTCCAACAAGCAGGCGGGCACATTCGGTCGCCATGCCTCGCTGTAAGCGGCATCGCGAAGGTCGCGGCGCGTCCAGTCCGAGCGATATTTCCGCCGAATATCCTCAACGATCTGGGTTTGCAGGATATCGCCCAGGTCGCGATTAGCCAATCGTGACATGCTATCCGGGAACACATCCAATGTCTCAGCATCGGCGATGGAATAGATCATCAGCGTGCCGATGATGCTATCAGCGGCAATCCCGGCATCGGTGTGAAACGCCAGAGAGAGATCAATGGGGATGCCCAGTCCCTCCGCATCTCGATTTCGATTCGGGCCGAATGGACGGCCTTTAAGATAATTGACGTATTCGCCTCGAGATTGGTAGTCGTCATTGTAATCCGTGGTGTCTTTATTCAGATGATAGACTAACGTGTCGGGCAGGCCAGCGAATTGGAGGTAATAGCGAGCGCCTTCAGCGAAACGGGGGTAGCCGCTGACCGTTCCGCCTCGCACGATATCTCCCATGCCGCCGCCGAATCGCACTGCATCGGCCGATACGATCCTGCCAGGCCATTGGCTTTGATTCGTGAGCACGACCTTGCCCGAATCCGGGAGAATCCCCTGAGTGAACCGGAACTGCCCAAGATAGATCCAGGTGCTGCCTCCCATCTGCTGATTCACACGAAATTCAGTGCTGCCGCCGCGATGATAGACCGTGTAGTGCGCATCCGAGACATTTTCACCAGAATGATGATAAGAAATATAAACGCCATAGTCGCCCGTTGCTGGAATATCGGGGATCCATTCCACCTGGGCCAGATGGATCGAATCCGCTCGACAGAACCGATAGCTCCCCTGCAGAAACGGGTTGAAATTGGCGGGATAGGGGGGATGGCCAATGCGAAACCCTGGTCCCTGGCCCGTCTGCCAGCGTTGCGTTCCAGACTCCCGATACTCTCCATGCAGGTGCGGCGAATCATTATCCACGATCACCATTTCGGTCTGTAAATCCCGCTCCCGAGGCAAGAAGACATTGGCCCCGGCATTCTCCAACATGGGCACCAGATACGGGATCACGAATGACATCGGCAACAGATCCTCGACCGTGCTGAACAACCTGGGTCGCATCCATTCCCAGCGATCTTTCTCTCTGGAATAATAGAAGCCATGGCTGGGCCATAGGGCAATGTAGCGGTTGAATAAGCCCCGGGAGGGACGCCATGCCTGCTTATTAAGGCACTCAACAATGGGCGACGTGAGCCGATCTTTCACCCGTGGCAGCCGGGAGCGGTCGAATGCCGTGCTATCGGGCCGATAAAAGTTGGGGATCAGCGCCTCAATCGGCCGATTGAGCGAATAAAGCTGGAGATTAAATTTTTTGAACTTGTTGCCCAGGTATCTCCTGAATAGATCGTAGATCGGCGCCACCGTTTCGGGCCGAAATGGCTGATATGAAAATGGTTTCGAGAGAAAAATTTTTAATTGTCGATGGGCCAGGTCCACCTTGGCTGAATCGACTTTCGATTGTTGGGGAATCGGCCCTTGAAAGTTAGGGGAGACATTCTCTTTCACACATTTTTCGGCCCGTTGCATAGCCACCAACGCCAGCTTTTTTTCTTTTTGGATTTCTACTTCCGTAGGCCGGCGATAGATTCTAGCGCAGTGAGAGATAAGCAGAATAGAAACGATTAGGCACAATAAGCGATTTTGATAATGATTCACTGGATCTCCTTATGTGCTGTTCATGGATTGGACGGGACGGATTCAATTGCCGACTATCGAACAATTGCCTGCGGCATCAGCCACAGGATTTGTAAAAATTAGAAGGCTAACTCTCAAAATAAAAGCGTTCAGAGAAGAATTTTCACTTCTGATCGTTTTCATGGCTGTGCGGATTTCTGGGATCGCATGCTGTCCACCAGCTCGTGGATGGCATAACATTTCAGCCTGTCATTAAAATTTAGCCATTAGGACTGAATTGCTATTAAAGATAGCAAACTTTTTCAAAAAGTCAATGGAAAATTTGCACCGCGGTTTGCCGAAGCCAAGGGTGATTCGCTGGAAATTCGTCCAATTTTCGCTCAGCTCTCTAAATCATGACCAGTTCCTTATCCAGTTCATGTGCTTCCAGCGGGGCGACGCCCAATAATTCTACCGAGGCGATCTCAAGAATTGAAAATGGTATGAAAATTCGGCCTTTTTGTAAGAGAGATAAAATTTGGAGACATGAATAGTGATAGCTCTTCAGCTCCCGGCATGGACTTTCTTGCGAAATGGTTCGCAAGCCTGGGGCAATAGTTGCCAAGTTGCTCAAAATTTCTCTTGCAGATTCATGGATATTTTTCTATATTCACCATCCTTCGTATAATTTTCTACCCGAACATTTTTCAGGGGTTATTAATGATCGATGCAAAAGAACATTTTCATTTTGACGATCCTCACCAAGGACCGACCGATGTCCGCACGAGATTGTCAGGGGTAAACTATTTCTTCTTGGGCAATGGTCATATTCAAGCCAGTGTTCAAATTGCCCCGATGAGCGAGGGTACGCCTTTAGGGTTGCTGATCATGAACCCGAATCGCCTGGGCAAGAAGCGCGAGACGCTAACGATGCATCCAACCAATGGATTGCAAGCCACCATGCTCCGTTTCGAAATGAACGGCAATATTGAAACAATCGATCCCCAATCATTACAGGCCTCCTGGAACTTCGACCATGGCGTGCCTGGGGTCGAGGCGAAATGGAAATCAAAAAGTTTCCAGGTGGAAGAGCATTTCTATTGTCCGGATCGGATCAATCCCCTGCTGGTTCGGGAAATTCGGATAACGAACATCCGATCCGAGGAGATCATATCCGCTCTAACAACTGGGGTTATGGACCAGGAGATCCGCATCAGTGTGCTGTTGCATCCCAAAGAAACAAGACGGCTTTGGTTGCGCTATGCTCTGGATGATAGCGGCAGCGCTGTTCGTCTATCGCAAGCCGGTTTTGAGCAGGTTAACCCTGAGGCCAGGGCTTATTGGGAAGCGACAGCGAGCTTTGTCTGCAACTCGGCGCTGCTCAATCACTATTTTCAGGTGGCAAAAATTCAACAGGCGACCACGGTTTCCACGAGCGCTGTCGTGGATGCCAGCATCTGGCAATACAACGGCGAATGGGTGCGCGATCATTCAATGATGGCGATCGGCCTAACGCTGGCCGGACATCATGATTTGGCGCATCGACTGCTGGTTCGGTTGTTCCGCGACTTCGTCACCGAGCAAGGCGATACCGTGGACTCCAGCCAAAAGCGACATCTGGATGAGGTGGAACTGGACCAGAACGGCATAATCATGTATGCGTTGAAACAGTATGTGGCCTGGACCGGGCAGGTCGATTTGATTCACGACGTATGGGACAAACTCAAAGCTGCGGCAGAATTTCCATTGCAGGCCTATTTTCGACATGATCCCTCCGGGTTGCTGACCAATCAGCGCGAATATTGGGAGCGCCATCGGGTGCATGGCATCGAACAAGGGATCGAATTGGCGTATCAATTTTGGGTGTCATTGGGATTGACGGCGGCAGCCGATCTGGCGCGGATGGCCTCGAAAGTGGCTGAGGCCGATCGCTGGGCCAGCGAGGCGGCATGGATCAAACAGGCCATGTTGACCGATCCCCGGTTCAAGTTAATCGATGAGCGCGGATTGATCAAACGCCGGCGATTGGACGGGACGATTCAGGAGACCATCTCAGCGCGGCCTGAGGCGCAATTGCCCGACGGTGTGCCGCTGAGTGGGCCAGGAGCCCATTGGCTGAATCCAGATACCAGTGCCGCATTGCCCATTGCATTTGGTTTCATCGCGCCGACCGCTCCAGTCGCCATCGCTACCATGAACAATTTAGAGTCGCTTTGGGATCAGGCCTGGCAAGGAGGTGGGTATGGCCGTTATCATGTATCATCCGAGCCGGATTCCCCTGGGCCGTGGCCTTTTCCATCCCTGTTTATGGCGCGGGCCTACACAGAAATGGGGGAGTATGAAAAAGTCTGGCGAATTCTGGAATGGCTAAATCATGTTCCCGGTCATCAAGCGGGATCATGGTTTGAATTCTACGGCACAAGATTGGCGCCACTGTTCCCCCAAGTGGGCATTACACCCTGGACCTGGGCGGAAATGTTGATGCTGCTGGTCCATCATATCATTGGCCTGCAACCGGAATTGAAATGGTTTCGACTGCGGCCGCGATTGCTCCCCGGGCTGGAATATATCGAAGCCCAATTTCCATTGCGAAATCAACGATTGCGGGTGCAAATCCAACGAGTGAAAAATGAACGGGACGCTGGATTTCGCTCCAATTGCCAGTTGATGGAAGCATCACCAACGGAAGCGAAGTTCTCGTTCAAGAAGAGCGACATGTGGATTGAAGCCATGATCGTTTAGGCTGATTTTTCGATTTGTGTCTGATTTGGATCGTTAATAAGGTTCGCGATGAGATGTCGCACACCACATCTATCATCTTTTGAATTGTAGGGGCCCGAAAAGTATGCACAATAATCATCTGCTTCAAATTAAAAATCTGAAAACTTATTTCTACACATCGGATGGAATGGTGAAAGCCGTGGATGACGTGAGCTGGGAGGTTGGGCCTGGCGAAGTGATCGGGTTAGTGGGCGAATCGGGCTGCGGCAAAAGCGTCACTGCGCTGTCCATATTGCGCCTGATCCCAGATCCACCGGGAAAAATCATTGGTGGAGAGATCTGGTTCAGAGGCAGAAATTTGCTGTCGTTGTCGCTTGAGGAGATGCGAAAAATTCGGGGCAATGAGATTTCCATGATTTTTCAAGAGCCAATGACGTCGCTCAATCCAGTTTTTACCATTGGTTCTCAGATAGCCGAAGTGCTCGAACTGCATCAAAAAATGAGCAAGAAGGCGGCTATGGCCAAGGCGGTAGAGATGTTGAAGCTGGTTGGAATTCCCTCGCCAGAGAAGCGCGTGAAAGAATATCCGCATGAATTAAGCGGCGGCATGAAACAGCGGGCGATGATTGCCATGGCGCTATCCTGCAACCCCAGAGTCTTGATCGCCGATGAACCGACGACGGCGCTGGATGTCACCATTCAAGCGCAGATTTTGGATCTGATGTTGAAGCTCAAAGAGGAATTGAACACCGCCATCATTTTGATCACCCACGATCTGGGCGTGATTGCTGAAATGGCTCAAAAAGTGGTGGTCATGTATGCTGGTAAAGTGATGGAGCAGGCAGAAGTCACCGAGATCTTTGATCATCCTCTGAATCCGTATACGCAAGGATTATTGGACTCACTGCCTAAGTTGGATACCGCCCGCAAGCAGAAGCTCAATGCTATTCCTGGTATCGTACCAAGCCTTCATGATCTGCCAAAAGGTTGCAAGTTCTCCCCGCGATGCCAGCATGTGATGGAGATCTGTCAGCAGTCCGAACCAGAACTGAAAGAAGTAACACCAGGGCATACGTCGAGGTGTTGGTTGCATGGGTGATTGGTGATTGAGATAAAAGGCGGTGCAAAAAAGATGAATGGCCGAATTGTGAATGATGGTATAAGAGACAATTGAAGTTTTGAACTATAAGCCTGAAATTAGGCGAGCGATGGAACTTAGAGATGAGGACAAAGAGAAAAATAGATTGTTCGTCAGATAGAGCAACCTATCGATGGGCTGGCCAATGGCCAGTTTTTTTGTTCCATTTCCAACGAAGCTACCGAATGACTCTCTGATCGCAGACTACCGCTTTTTCATCCCTGGCATCTCAGCACTGAAAGCGGGAACCTAAGAGTTTCTTAAAAAGTGAATAGTACTAATTTTTATGGTCATGGTCAACGATTTATAAGGAAAAAGTGATGGAAGCATATCGAATCGAGACGGATTCGTTGGGCGAAGTGAAGGTTCCTGCCTCGGCCTATTATGGTGCTCAGACGCAGCGGGCGTATGAGAATTTCGCCATTAGCGGGTATCGTATGCCGCGAGAGTTCATCCGTGCATTAGGGATCATCAAACGAGCGGCGGCAGAGACCAACATGCGATTGGGCTTACTGGATAAAATGATCGGCCGTGCCATTGTCCAAGCCGCCAATGAAATGATCGAGGGCAAATTTGATCATGATTTCATTGTTGATGTTTATCAGACTGGGTCTGGGACTTCAACGAATATGAACGCCAATGAGATTATCGCGAACCGGGCGATTGAAATTTTGGGTGGAAAGATTGGCAGCAAAAGCCCGGTGCATCCCAATGATCATGTCAATATGGGGCAGTCGAGCAACGACGTGATCCCGTCGGCCATTCATATCGCCGCGCTGGAGACTATCGATAGAAATTTATTGCCAGCGTTGCAGGCCTTGCAACAGGCGCTCGAAGCAAAGTCCCGAGAATTCGATGACGTGGTAAAAATCGGTCGCACCCATTTGCAGGATGCTGTGCCCATGCGATTAGGCCAGGAGTTCAGTGGCTATGCCTCTCAGATCGCGCACGGGGTTCAGCGGATCATGAATGCAAAAATGAATCTTCGAGAGCTGGCGCTCGGAGGCACCGCTATCGGTACCGGGCTGAATACTCACAAGAAGTTCGCTGAACTTGCGATTAAAAAAATTTCCTATAACACAGGGATTCCGTTCTGCTACAATGTCAATCGGTTTGAGGCGCTCGCCTCGCGGGATGCCGTGGTTGAGGTCAGTGGGCAATTGAAAACCGTGGCGGTCAGCATGATGAAGATCGCCAATGACCTGCGTTGGCTTAGCTCAGGTCCGCGCTGTGGCATTGGCGAAATCACGCTGCCGGCTTTGCAGCCGGGCAGTTCTATTATGCCAGGAAAAATCAATCCCGTGATCCCAGAATCGGTTATGATGATTTGTGCTACGGTCATTGGAAATGATACTGCGATTACTATCGGAGGGCAACATGGCAATTTTGAACTCAACGTGATGATGCCCATGATGGCCCATCATCTGCTGGAGTCAATCCGCTTGCTGAGCCATGGGGCTCGCAATCTGGTGGACCGCTGCATTCAAGGAATTGTGGCAAATCGAGAACGAGCTTCGGCCCTGGTCGAAAATAGCCTCGCAATGGTTACGGCTTTGGTGCCGAAGATTGGATACGATGCCGCCGCGAAAATCGCTCAACAGGCCTACGCCACTGGCAAAACCATCCGTCAGGTGGCAATGGAACTGCACCTGCTCCCCGAGGATGAATTGACCCGTTTGCTGGATCCAATGAGACAGACTTTTGGGGAATAGCTATTTGATTCATCGGCTAATCGCATAACCGAAACATAGCCAATGGGTCGGTGTTCATCATTTTTGGGAGAAACCATCGAAAAAGCTACCACGATTTGCCTGTCACCTGGAAGATTGGTCCAATTATTCAGATCATAGAAACGGAACAGATTACAGGGCAAATCAGGAAGAGCATCCAACCAAACCTTCATTTCTTGACATCCCAGCCTATCCCCGTCAAAGGGCGAAATTATGGCACGTGCTCTTTCCACTGGGGATTTAATGAGAGGTTAAAGCTTGCTATTCTTTAACCCGGGGATCGCTTCAACCAAAAATATTGTCTTGTCAAAGATTTTTCTGCCAGAATTCCAGCATCGTTTTATACAAATGGATTCGAGCTGGTCGATCGGAAATGCCGTGCTGCCGCATCGGATAGATCATCATGTCGAACATTTTGCCGGCCTTGATAAGCTCATCTGCAAATGCCCAGGCATTTTGGATGTGGACGTTATCGTCATACGTCCCGTGAACCAATAACAATCGCCCATGAAGGTTCTTCGCGCTCTTTATAAAGGATGTTTTTTCATAACCCTCAGGGTTATCGATGGGACGCTTCATCATCGATTCGGCCCATTTGCTGTCATAATAGTGCCAGTCGGTAACGGCCGCCACGGCAATTCCGGCTTTGAATTCTTTTGAATTGGTCATGGCATTGAGCGTGAAGCTGCCGCCGCCGCTCCAGCCCCAGATTCCTACCCGCTCGGGATCGATCCAAGCTTGATTTTTAAACCATTGCACAGCGTCGACCAGATCGTTCAATTCGCCCTCTCCTGATGCGCGATAGAGAATCGTGTTCTCCAGCTTTTTGCTGATTCCAGTGGCACTCCGATTGTCCACTTTTGCGACCAGAAAGCCATGATTGACCAAGATCTGATCGAAATAGATCGATCCGCTCCAAGAATTGATCACGGTCGGTGCAGATGGACCACCATAAACTTCAAGGATAAGCGGATATTTGCGGGTGGGATCAAAATCGCTCGGTTTCAACAGCCACGCAGGCATGGGAAAGCCGTCTCGTGTAGCAATAGTGAACAGTTGTGGCGTTTGAATCTGGAATTTTTCGATTAGCTCCGACTTCGAACGCGCCAACTCTTTGACCAATTTTCCATTGCTCCGATAAAGCTTCAGCGAAGGAAGCTCGCTCACGCTAGAATACTGATCCAAATAGAATTGGTGATTGGGACTAAAGGAAATCACGTGCACGCCATCTTGCTCGGTCAGGCGCTGCATGTCTGAACCATCGAACTTGACGCGATAAAGGTGGCGTTCCACGGGAGATTTTTCCATTGCTGTAAAATAAATCGTTTCCTTCTCCTCATCGATCGCGACGACTGCCCGGCCCACCCAATAGATGCCTGCGGACGCACGGATCGACCAATCCCCCCGCGTGATCTGGTTCACCAGTTTGCCGTCGATTGAGAAACGATATAAGTGATCAAACCCATCCCGTTCCGAAGCCCAAATAAAGTGCTGGCCATCCTTTAAAAAATAGAGATCGTCGTGGATATTTACCCAACCAGAATCATATTCAGTCATAATGTGATCCGCTTTGCCAGTGAAGCGATCCACAAAATATAGCTCCAGCTTTGTCTGGTCGCGATTCATGGTTTGCAGACTGAACTTTCTACTATCTGGCAGCCATTTTATTCGGATGATGTATTCGTAAGAACTATCTGGGAGGTCAACCCAGATCGTTTTCGGGGCCTCGATTTCAACCACGCCAGCCCTGACGATTGGATTCTTGCCACCCGCCTTGGGATAACGCTGTTTCCGTACTGCCGGAACGATCGGCTTAAAGTCGACGAAATGGATCACACTCACCGGGGATTCATCGGTTTGCAAATAGGCAATGGCTTTGGAATCATCTGACCACCAGTAGCCGATATCTTGACGTCCAAATATCTCCTCCCAATACACCCAGGAAAGCGTGCCGTTCAGCAGGGTTTCGGAGCCATCGGTCGTGAGACGCTTTTCGATTTTGTTATTGATCTGATAAATATAGAGGTCATTCTCCCGAACGAAGGCAAGCATGGTTCCATCAGGCGAAAAGCGGAGCGATTTCTCCTCGGCCTCCGTTCTGGTGAGTTGTTCAAAGTGAGCAGTCTTCAGATCGAGCAAAAAAATATCGCCCTTAATCAGATAAGCAGCTTGCTGGTTCATGCCATCGAATTCATCGGGGAAACGCAATGACTTCGGCGCATCTTCGCCAAGCAATGCCTTGAGACTTGTCAGCGCCTGGTCGCGATCGAGCATCGCGACTCGTTGACCCGATTTGGGATTGAATCGCTCCAACGTCCTCAAGGACTCTGGCTTTGAGGGATCCAGCAACAGCAGGCTTCCGTCTTTCAGCCATGCGAAGTGAGGGAGTGCGGTAACCTGTTGCCGTTCCGAGCTATAGATCCATTCCACGGTGAGTTCGTCCTGTTTCTGAGCCAGCGTATGACTCGATGACAGACAGAAAAGCACGAGCAATCCAATAAATAGAGCTTTAACATCTTTGTGTCTCATAGAATATTTTTCCTTTAGCAAATTAAAGTTCATGCTATTGGTCGGCGTGAAAAATGGTGATGAGCAAGCATGACAAGGACATCACTTCTTCATCAATTGATTTAAATCAAAATTTAGCCCATCACTGGCGGCGATGACAGTCACCCCAATTTTGTCGCTCATTTGTTTCGCAATTTCCCAGGGTTTGGCTCGAATCATGGTCATGCCGAAATGGGTCAGTATGGCAAATTTGGGTCGAATTTCTCGAATAATCTTTTCAGCATCGGCAACGTTCAGATGTAGAATCCCTTTCTCTCGATCATTCTTATCTTCATAGCGAACGACATGCAAAATTAGAAGATCAGAGCTTGCATAAGCTTGGATAAGATCGTCAAAATAGGCCGTATCCGCAATATGAGAGATAACACCGATTGGGGTGATAAATTTTAGCCCAAACGTTTCAACTGAATGGAGATGGGCGATGGGGGTTAGAAGCCTTACGTTGGGGGTAATGTCAAATTGAGCTCCAGGGCTCATCACTGCAATTTGCGAAAGGTATGGGCGAACATAGCTGAAAATAACTGGCTCGCCAGAAAGAGCTTCGGAGGGCGCTATCACAATGCGATCTCGATGCCGACCGCTATCGGTCATCGCCTCGATCATCACATTCATGTCGGTCGAATGATCGATGTGGCTGTGGGTTAGGACAATTGCTTTCAGAACCTCAGGGCATAATTTCGGACGACTCGAACAGCACTTGACCAGCGTTCCCGGCCCAGGATCGATCAGAATGTTGTCCCCTTGAATATTAAACCAAATTCCCGCCGAACTGCGTAGCTGACGCGCTACGACATATCGGGCACCTGCTGTGCCGAGAAATTTAATAAAATTGCTTTCTCTTTGTGACATTTTTAATAGCGATCCATGTTTCTGAAACCAAAATCTGAATGCAGCGAACGGATTTTGGCGGGGATATTTTAAGCACCAATTGATCAGGTCCTATTGAATCGATTAGGCAGTGATCTGCTCCAATTTTTTAATCCGATGCTTTTCGTCGTCCAAGCGAAGCTCATGGCGATTGAGAGCATGATTTATAACCTTCCTTTTGGTGCGGAGAGTAAGTTCCTCGACAACTTGATCGATAGGATACAGAAGCAAATTGAATTTGCTATCAATTTTCTCGTCCAGTCGATCCCGCTGACGATGATCAGTTTGGGCTCATTTTTGATGCTTTCGCTATCCGTCGCATTCTTGAATACGTGTGGAGCAATCACCTCTCCCGCTTCCCTGGCTAATAGTTTTGCTACTTCCTGTCTGAATTCTTCTTTAGTAGTTAGCTTAGATATTTCTTGTCTGAATTCCTCTATTGTGGCCAGTTTAGCCAATTACTACCTAAGCCATTCTTTTGTCGTTAGTTTAGCGACCTCATGACTGACCGCTTCTTTTGAAGCAAGTTTTTTGGTTAAAGTTTATTCGGGCTGCAATAAATCTTTTCATGTGACAATAAGCTGAGGAAGTGAATGCCTCATTTTTGGTTGCCAACGCGCGTTATACAACGGAATTTTGATCCGCAATTTTGTTTGAGCTGAAAGATAAAAGAATTGCCTCAAAAAATCAAGGCCTTTTTTGATGAACTTTTAGCTTGCTTTTCTGGTAAAAGATGCTTAATTTTAGCCATTCTTTAAATTTTCTTAGGAGAAAATTTGTGCAATGATTCTTTCAGATAAAACCATTCGACAATATTTAAGAGACGGAAAATTGGTTATTGAGCCATTGGAAGAAATGCAAATTCAGCCTGGCTCGGTCGATTTTCGTTTGGGTAACCATTATTTAAAAATAGCTCAACATCGAACCGCCGTCCTGGATTTGGTATCCAAACCGGAGTACGAAGAGATCATTCAGGATGAAGTCATTATTCCACCCCATTCTTTCTTGTTGGCGACGACTCGGGAATATGTAAAATTGCCCGATGATTTGACCGCCTTTGTCGAGGGACGCAGCTCGATTGGTCGCCTGGGGTTGTTCATCCAAAATTCGGGCTGGGTCGACCCTGGATTCGAGGGAGAAATTACGATTGAGTTATATAATGCAAACATTTTGCCCATCAAGTTGGTCTCTGGAATTCGGATTTGCCAATTAGTCTTCGCCCAATTGGATCAACGTGCTGCAAATCCCTATCGAGGAAAGTACCAAGGACAGCGACGGGCTACTGGGAGTCGCGTGATGGAAGATATCGAATTGCATCAATGATGTTTGCCTTGCATCCGTCGGCTCAAACGATAGAACTTTCGCGGAGAGATCACTCAATTTTGGTGAAATAAATGCTTATCCGAAAAATATTTTTTATGATCAGCCTGTCACTGATGCTGCTGAGCATAGTGGCAGTTTTTTATTACGCCCCAGTTGAACGAACCATGGGGATTGTTCAAAAAATATTCTATTTTCATGTCGCCTCTGCCTGGACAGGATTTCTGGCTTTTGGGATGGTATTTGTTTGCAGCATTTTGTTTCTATGGAAGAAAAAAGTGTCGTTCGACTTCTGGGCATATAGCTCGGCAGAAATAGGCGTAGTATTCACTTCATTGGTATTAATCACTGGCCCGCTTTGGGCCAAGCCTGTGTGGAATACTTATTGGACCTGGGATCCCAGATTAACCACGACACTTATCTTATGGTTAGTGTATCTTGGGTATCTTTTGCTCAGAAAAATGATTGCTTCTCCAGAAAAGGCTGCCCGAATTGCGGCCGTTTACGGAATCATCGGTTTCATTGATGTTCCAATTGTTTATCTATCTATTCGGTTGTGGCGAACCATGCACCCCGGCTATGTGATGATTATGGCAGGACAAAATTCGGGACTACATCCGCTCATGTTTCAAGTCCTGATGCTCAGCGTGCTGGCTTTTACATGTCTATTCATCACGCTACTAATTCTAAGGGTAAGCATCGAAAAATTGACCAATGAAATTGAACAAATCAAGCAAAATTTATCATGATAGAGGCTGGTTATGAATTCCTCACTGTTTTTGATTATCGCTTATTTGATGCTTTGGCTTGTCCTGTTTGGATACGTCGTGGTAATGAATTCTCGGCTTGAAAAGCTCTCTCAGCAGCTAAAAACACTGCAGGCCGAGCGAGAAAAAAGAGAATAAAGGAACAATGCGAATGTAACTCTTTTTTCATGAAGGGAGATATCAGCCCGGTGGTTGACCGAATCCGAAAAAGGTCAATGTTCGAGCGCAACGCTTGCAATGTAAAAAGAAATCTGGACAGATCTGTCGCTGCGTAGAAGAGCTGTTCGGAGAAAACTGCAGAAAAAAGGCTTGACAATTTCCAGTGAATTAAATATATTTAGCGGTTCAAAAAGCGAAGGGGCCCCTGTAGCTCAGTGTGGATAGAGCAGCGGTTTCCTAAACCGCGTGCCGCAGGTTCAAGTCCTGCCAGGGGCACGAGACAGTGGAAAGATTCAGAATGAGTCCAAATTTGTCAAAATGGAAATCATATTTGCGTTGGTATTGTGCCAATAAAAAAGCATAAAGATTGATAAAGGATCATTGAAATGCTAAAAGCAAGAAAGCGTATCACGAAAAGACAAATCAAAGAAGATAAGTTTGTCACTTTCTATTTTAAAGCCCAGGATTATATCAAGCAAAATCTGAATAAAGTACTGATCGGCCTTGGAGCAGTTCTGGCAGTTATTCTAATTACAACGTTAATCTTGCAGAGCAAGCGGACCGCAGAACTGAATGCTTCGGTTAAACTTGCAGAGGCCAATTCGAAATTGATGCGAGGAGAGATGCAGCCAGCGATCGATATCCTGCTAAATATGATCGAAGATTATAGCGGAACACAAAGCGCTGCTCGTGGGATTTATTTGTTGGCTTATTCCTACTATCAGAAAGGCGAATTTGAAAATGCAGAAAAGTATTTCCGAAGATACCTGGATGATTATGGAGACGACCCCATACAAGCGAGTGCTGCATATTCTGGCTTGGCTGCAAGTTTAGAACAACAGAAAAAATTTCAGGATGCGGCACAATTTTATGAAAAAGCAGCAGCCAAATTCTCAAATCACTTTAATGCGCCGCAACAGTTGATGGATGCAGCGCGGTGCTATAAATTGGTCAATCGCGCTAATGATGCTAGAAGGTGTTATGAGAAACTCATTGAAAAATATCCAAATTCTGCTCTGAAGAATGAAGCTGAGGCATTTTTAGCGGTATTAAAAGGATAAAAATAGGTCGAATTAAAAATTTCTTGCAAATTAAAAATAAAGTTATTATATTGTTTACTTAAAGTGGGAAATTTCTCCCACTTTTTTATTGTTATCGGTCAAACGGATCCTATGGATGGAACGATTTTAAATGAGATCAAAAGTTTAATCCTCCCGATTTTAGCGTCGCATCAGGTTGACTTGATCGATCTGGAGCTGAAGGGTCGAATTGGGGCACAGGTATTGCGAATTTTTGTGGACACCGATGGTGGGATTACGCTGGATCAATGCGTGGTTTTGAACCGCGAGATTTCGGATATGTTGGATCGTCGCGATATCATGCCAGGGCGCTATCGTTTGGAGGTATCATCCCCCGGGCTGGATCGACCACTGAAGTCAATTCGAGATTTTCAGCGGCATATAGGCAGGCAGGTGAAGATCAATTATTTAGCCGATGGCCGTGAAGCAGTGACAGTCATTGGTCAAATTGATGCGACGGAAAACGATGCGGTCATTATTTTGGACAATGATCAGCATCAGCCCATTAAAATTGATCTCTCGAAAATTTTGGTCGCAAAGGTTCTACCAGTATGGTAGCGATGATTCGTGTTAATCAGGAGATTTCGGTCTATGAAGAGTGAAATTGTTGAAGCTTTCAATCAAATTGTGAAAGATAAAAACATCGACAGGGAATTATTAAGTGAGATCCTCGAAAGTATCATTTATTCGATTGTCAAGAAAAAATATGGTACCACCGACAATTTCAATATTTTTGTCAGCATGGATAAAGGGGAGATCGAGATCTGCCAAATTAAAACGATTGTCGAAAAGGTGACCGATTCAGTCACAGAGATAGATTTGGAAACCGCCAGAAAGGTAGAGCCGGATTTAGAAATCGGGGATGAATTTTTGGATATCATCGATCCATCCACTTTTGGTCGGCGATTGATTATCTCTGCGAAGCAGAATCTCAATCAGAAGATCCGAGAAGCAGAGAAAGAGAGCATTTATGCCGAATATGTGAATCGGATCGGCGAAATCATTATAGGAGACATTCGGCAGATCAATCGCAATGAGATCTATTTGAACGTGGATCGTACTGAAGTGGTGCTTCCCAAAAAAGAACAGATTCATAACGAGAAATATCACCGAGGTGACCATCTTCGAGTGATCATCAAAGAGGTCAATCGAACCAGTCGAGGGCCAGAGATTATTGTGTCGCGTGCTGATCCGAATTTCCTCATTCGATTGTTTGAACTGGAAGTGCCAGAAATATACGATGGGATAATCGAGATCAAAGGCATTGCGCGGGAAGCTGGGGATCGGAGCAAGATTGCCGTTTATTCGAATGATAAGCGGATCGATGCGGTGGGTGCTTGCGTTGGAATGAAGGGGGTTCGGATTCAGTCGATTGTGCGGGAGCTCAACGATGAGAAGATCGATATTATTAATTGGTCTTCTGAACCAGAAATCTACATTGCTCGGGCGTTGAGTCCTGCCAAGCCGGTCAAAGTCATTGTTGATCAGGAGCATAAAAAGGCGGTGGCTGTTATCCCAGATCACCAGATTTCCCTGGCGATTGGAAAATTGGGTCAGAATAAGCGGCTGGCGTCCAAGCTCACCGGTTATGAGATTGACACGATTAAAGAATATGATTATTCGCAGATGATTTCTGAGGAGAAGGTAAAAAAGGTTCAATTGTCGGATATTAAAGAGCTGCCAGCTTCTGTAGTGACCAAGCTAATTGCCAGCGGTTATGAAACCCTGGAAGATTTAATGGAGGCGGACAAAGAGGCGATCCTGCAGATTCATGGTATTGGTCCCAAAACTGTTGAACAAATTTATTCGATTATTGAAAATTTGAAAGGAGGACACGCCGAACAAACAGAGTAGAACGGTTATGGCAATCAACGGGCATGGTTGCTAAGATTTTGTGGGCAGAAATTAATTTTTGCAATTATCCTAATTCAGATTGGAGTAAAGTAATTTGAGTACCAAACGTCGCATACATCAAGTCGCCAAAGAGTTCAATATCTCGATCGACGAATTAATGAATTTTTTGATCAAGGCCAACTTTGATGTCCATAGTCCAATGAGTCCGGTAACGGACGAGATGTATGAGGAAGTGACTAAGAAATTTGCAAAAGACATCAAAGTGGTTGGGGTCGAAGCGGATATTCGCCAGAAGCTCAAAGAAAAGAAGGCGATCGAAGAAGAGAAGAAGCGGAAGGAGCTTCAGGAATACGAGGAAATGCTGAAGATTTCCGAGATGGTGAGGACTGAGATTCCGAAACGCCGCAAGAAAGAGGCGAAAGAGCCATCATTGGTTCCAAAGACTCCGACTGAAGAAGCAGAAGTTGAACCGACGGAAGGTCCGCTGGTAACCGTACCTTCTACACCGGAACCATTGCCGGTGAGCGAACCCTTTGAACCATCTGCCCCAGAGGCAATTGCCGAATTGCCGTCTGAATCGGCTGCGACGTTGCCAGAACCAACCAGTGCACCAGCTCCGGTGGAACCTGAGCAACCTGCAGCTCCTCCGGTAATCAGCGAGCCAAGCGTCCCAGAGTTGCCAACAGCGCCTACGCCTGAAATCAAGCTGGAAGCGGTTCCTGTTGCGGTTGCTCCAGAGCCCGAAAAAATTGAAAGGGTTGAGAAAGAGAAAAGAGAAAAGGATACCGAATTAGATGTTTTTCGAAAAATTGATGCCAAGCGAAAAGAGGGGCTGGTGGTCACACCAGAAGGCGAAATCAAACCGAAGCGGCATAAAAAGAAATTAAAGAAGAAAGAACGGCTGGCGTTGATTCAGGGGACGGAAGAATTGGAATTTGAAGAGCTCGAAGCGCCAGCGGTTCCACGAAAGAAAAAGAAGAAAAAGAAAAAAGCTGAACGGCTGCTTGAGGCCGAGGTCATTGAGAAACCGAAGAAGAAGCTCAAAAAGAAAAAGAAATTTGTCATTAGTGACGAAGAGGTTGAGGAATCCATCCGGCAGACCTTTGCAGCGTTGGAAGAAACCACCCATCATCGCAAGCGCCGGAAAAAAGTAAAAGAGAGTGATGAGCTTGTTCCAGAAGCGGATAATCTGCTTCGGGTAAGTGAGTTTATTACCGTGGCCGATCTTGCGCGTGAAATGGATGTAGAGACCAGCGAAGTGATTAAAAAATGCATGGAGCTGGGGATGCTGGTGACCATAAACCAGCGGCTTGATGAGGAGACCATCCAGATCGTGGCGGATGAATTCGGCTACCAGGTGGAAGTTATACCCGAGTATGGCAGCGAACTATTTGAGCAACTGGAACAGGAAGATGACGAGGCCGATCTTCAGCCGCGGTCGCCGGTGGTTACCATCATGGGTCATGTGGACCATGGTAAGACGTCATTGCTCGATTACATTCGCAAGAGCAACATCATTCAAACGGAGGCAGGCGGAATTACGCAGCATATTGGCGCATATCGCGTGGGCGTGGATGGGAAGATGATCACCTTCCTCGATACCCCAGGGCACGAAGCCTTTACTGCCATGCGAGCTCGGGGCGCTCAAGCAACTGACATCGTGGTGCTGGTGGTGGCTGCGGATGATAGCGTCATGCCTCAGACCGTGGAGGCCATCGATCATGCCAAGGCGGCTGGTGTTCCTATTATTGTCGCCATAAATAAAATTGATAAGCCAAATGCAAACCCCGAAGCCATCAAACGGCAACTGGCAGAACATGATGTGCTGGTAGAAGAATGGGGTGGGAAGTATCAATGCGTTGAGATTTCAGCTAAGACTGGCCAAAACGTCGATAAGCTATTGGAGAGCATCATTATTGAAGCGGAGATCCTTGAGCTGAAAGCCAATCCAAACCGCCTCGCGAAAGGGGTTGTCATTGAATCTCAACTTGACAAAGGCAAGGGCGTATTGGCCACGGTATTGGTCCAAAACGGTACTTTAAAGATCGGTGATCCGTTTATTGTCGGCCAATATCATGGAAAAGTGCGAGGGCTATTTAATGAGTTCGGTCAGAAATTAAAAGAGGCCGGTCCATCTGTGCCAGTGCGGGTCATCGGCTTTTCTGGTCTGCCCCAAGCCGGGGATACCTTCATTGTGCTTCCGTCCGAGCGGGATACGAAATTGATCAGCATGGAGCGGCAGCAGATTCGGCGGGAGCAAGAGCAACGCTATTTCAAGCATATTACGCTGGACGAAATCTCAAAGCGGATCAAGAAGGGCGGCGTGAAGCAGCTCTCATTGATCATCAAAGGCGATGTGGACGGTTCAGTGGAAGCAATTCGGGATGCGCTCGTCAAGCTTTCTACCGATGAGGTGAAAGTTGAAATTATTCGCAAAGGCGTGGGAGCCATTTCTGAATCCGATGTGCTTTTGGCCAGCGCATCGAATGCAATTATCATCGGGTTCCAGGTTCGACCGACCATCAACGCTCGCGAACTGGCGAAAAAAGAAAACATCGATATTCGGCTCTATCGTGTGATTTACGATGCTATTGCTGATGTGAAAAGCGCGCTCGAAGGGCTGTTGGAACCCACCTACGAAGAGGAAAGCCTCGGTACCGTGGAGGTCCGAAATACGTTCCGAATCCCCAAGGTTGGTACGGTAGCCGGGTGTTATGTCCTGTCTGGTAAGGTGACCAGGAATGACAACGTGCGGCTATATCGCGAGGATAAGCTCATTTACGAAGGTCGAATTATATCTCTCAAACGTTTTAAAGACGACGTCAGAGAAGTGCTCAGCGGCTTTGAATGCGGCATTGGGTTGGAAAATTTCGACGATATCAAGGTTGGGGATATCATGGAGGTCTACCGAATAGTAGAGATTAAGCGAACGCTGGCGGCAGCCAATTAATTCCTCGATGGCAAAAATCAAAATCCACTGAACGGATGTGTACTTCTGGCGCTTACAATACTCGTTGCAGACCAGCGCGATGCGTAACGCAATGGAAGGAAAGGCTGAACCCATTGGCAGGAGAGGCCAACTTAGAACGTTGTGCAATAGCATCTCATGAACCGTGCAAAACGGAGATTTTCAGCCCAATGCGACTGACTGATCATCTTGTCATTGCTGATTGTCTTGGAATATCCGCTGTCAATGTGCATGAGAATCGATTAATCAATCATCATAAATCAACATGGAACAGGCAAAATGTTAGTGGGTATTGGTCAGATAGAGCTCTTTATCCCAGAAAGCGGGTCCTTGAAATCAAAGCGTTTTGTCTTGAACAGCATCAAGACTAAAATCCGAAACAAGTTCAATGTATCCGTGGCAGAGGTGGAAAATAATGACAAATGGCAGCGGTGCTCCCTGGGCATTGCAGTCGTTTCCAACGATCGAAAAATTATCGATAGCACGCTCAGCCAAGTCGTCGCATTGATCGAGAGTGATGTCCGTGTCGAGGTAATTGATCATTCGTTAGAGGTGGTTTGAAAAAATCTGGTCTTTACAACCAAGATCAGCCTTAGCAGGATTTAAGTCGTGCTTGAAGGAAAAATCCTATTTTTTATGTTTTTACTCATTGCGAGGCGATTTCGCCGAAGCAATCTCATTGAATCATATGAGGCTAAGAGATTGCTTCGCTCCGCTCGCTATGACAATGTCACCCAAAATTTGCCATTTTTTGGGCACTAAGTAGACGGTTCGCGGTGAGGGGACGCTGATTTACGATCGAAAGGCGCGAGAGGGGCTTCATAAAGAATTTGAAATTCTGAAATGAAAATCTTGCCGATCCATGTCCACGCTGAACAGCAGCGAAAGCCCATGATCTCTGATAGATGGATACGTTGCTGCGCGTTGTTCATGAGGCAATTATCCTGATTTTTCTTTGCAAAACTGAATTTTAGAAATTTGGTCAGAATAAAAGGTGTGTTTTAATGGCGCTAAAGCGCGATAGTTCGATGGAGCAACCAAGCTGATCAAAGCGAATCAGGGAAAGGGGTGTCATCCAAAAAATCCAGTCCTTCGATACAGGAGTCACTGGATCGACATCTTGCTCTGACAGATCGTTTTTTGGTTCGAGAACACAAGAAATCGAAATTGATATGAAATACAAACGGTCACAACGGGTGTCTGAACTTCTGAAACGGGAAGTCAGTCACATCATTTTTTTTTCGCTGAAGGACCCGGCACTGAAACCGGTGACGGTGACATTTGTCCAAGTGTCCGATGATTTGCAGCATGCGAAGATCTTTTATCGGGTGCTGGGGGATGAGGCGATGAAGGATGAGGCATTCCAAGGATTAGAGCGAGCCAAAAAGCATATCCGATTCGAGATTGGGCAACGAACTGAATTGCGGTTCGTCCCAGATATTGAATTTTTTTATGATACTGGTTTAGATGAGGCTGAGCGGATCGAGCTATTACTGCAGCGAATCAAAGAACCGGATGGTGAATGATCTGGTTGGGAGAGGCATTTGATTTTGAGGCTGGCGCGATATTGAATTTTTATAAGCCAGTGGGCCCTAGTTCATTCTGGCTGGTGAAACAGGTGAGAAATCTGATTCACACCAAGGTCGGCCATGCGGGAACGCTGGACCCATTTGCTGCTGGTGTGCTGGTGATTTGCACAGGTCGGGCCACCAAGCAAGTGGGACGATTCATGGCACTTACCAAGGAATATATTGGTGAGATCGAACTGGGGGTGGTGACGGATACCGACGATGTCACCGGCCGTATCCTTGATCAACGCCCGGTTCCATCATTGAGTGCCACAGCGCTGGAACAAGTGTGCCAAAGGTTTGTGGGGGATATTTATCAAGTTCCGCCGATGTTCGCTGCAAAAAAATGGCGGGGCAAGCGACTATATCAATTGGCTCGTAAGGGCGAGTCGGTTGAGCGACCAGCGAAGTTGGTCCACATTGACCAGATTCAGTTGCTGTCGTTCGATGGCTCAATCGCCAAAATTCTGGTTCGGTGCTCGAAGGGCACCTATATTCGGGCTCTGGCTAGGGATATTGGTCAGGAACTCGGCTGCGGTGGACATTTGAAATCATTAATCCGAACGAAAGTTGGGGAATTTAACGTCGCCGATGCGCTCCATCTGGAGCAATTCGCGACCTTATTAAATTCCCGTCGCTAATAGATTGCAGTGGATGATGAAGCGTTGGCATGAAGATCTTTCGAAATCTTGATGATGTGAAGCATGAGGCAAACTGTGTTTTGACGACAGGCACCTTCGATGGTGTCCATCTTGGGCATCAATCGATCATACGGATGTTGCATGAGGAGGCGGGCCAGCGAGGAGGGTGCGTTACGATTGTCACCTTTGAGCCGCATCCGCAGTTTGTGGTCAACGCTGCCATCAAAGACGGCCTTCGGTTGTTGACAACCATCGATGAAAAAATCGAGATCCTGCAGCGGTTTCAGATTGATCGGCTGATCGTGATTCCGTTTGATATGAATTTCGCGCAGCTAAGCTCGCAGCAGTTCATTGAACAAATTTTAGTAAAAAGGATCGGGTTCCGAACGATCGTGATCGGTTATGACCATGCGTTTGGGAAGGATCGGCAGGGCAATTTTGAGGTGCTCGAACAGCTCAGCCAGCGATATGATTATAAAATTATCGTCTGTCCACCTTTTGCCCTGGATGGGGTGGTCATCAGCAGCACCAAAATTCGCAGGCTATTAGCTGGCGGCGCTGTGGAACAGGCCGCTCGCTATTTAGGCAGAAATTATCAATTGATCGGGACAGTGGTCCCTGGAGAGGGTCGAGGCCGAACCCTTAATATCCCTACGGCGAATTTATCGCCCATTTCCGAGCAAAAGCTGATCCCGCAAAGTGGAATTTACGCGGTGTGGGCCAGCATAAACTCAGAGCGCTATCCAGGAGTGCTTTATATTGGGACAAAGCCCACATTTGCGTATCAGCACCAAACGATCGAATTGCATATTTTGGATTTTTCTGGGAATTTATATGGGAATAACATCACACTCGAATTTATATCGAGAATTCGTGATGACCATCAGTTCGATACCGTGACCGAGCTCGTGGCGCGGATCGAACAGGACAAGGCGATGGCACGAGCGATTTTGGGGTGTTGAATACATTCGTGCTGCGACAATCAACTTGTGGAGTATAATTGGCATCAATTTTTTTCGAAAACTTTATTAGGAGTTAACTATGCCGCTTACCAAAGAAGCAAAGATTGAGATCTTCAAAAAATTTGGCAAAGACGAGAAAGACACTGGCAATACCAAAAGTCAAATTGCGTTGCTTACCCAGCGGATCCTGCATTTATCCGAGCATTTGAAAGCGCAACCCAAAGATCATCATTCGCGCCGGGGACTGCTCAAGCTGGTTGGGCAGCGGAGAAGGTTATTGCAATATTTGCAGCGACAAAATCTGGATGAATATCGAACTTTAATCGACCAGTTAGGCATCCGGCGCTAAATTTTGATCTGGGGTGTGGTGAGGACGCGGAAGAGTTGGGGACTTGATGCGGCGTTGAAATTTAGGTGAATGCATATCCATGAGTCCCTGGCAGCCGTCAGAGCCATGGGCTTTTTCGGCGGTTGCAACGGAATAGATAAAATGTGACCAATTGTCGGTTGGTTGTTGAAGAGGCGGAGGCTGCCATTGGCGAGAAGTGATGGGATGCTCCTCGGCAGGCAGGCCCGCCGGGTATTATCTTGGGACGAGTTGATATTTGGATCAAGAGAAGGTGAGGAGGTGCATAGCCCCGTTGATAGAAGTTGAACAGCTTACACGCTACTTTGGCCACGTTGCTGCGATCGAGGATGTGTCGTTTCGTGTCGAGAAGGGCGAAGTGCTGGGATTTCTCGGCCCGAATGCTGCTGGTAAAACAACCACGATGCGCATCCTCACTGGTTTTATCCCAGCTTCTCGAGGCCGCGCCAAGGTGGCGAATTACGATGTGTTTGAGCATCCCATGGAAGTCAAAAAGAGAATTGGCTATCTTCCAGAACATCCCCCATTGTATGCCGAGATGACTGTCACCTCCTTCCTTGATTTTGTTGCGAAGCTAAAAGGAATTGCACCGCGGGATCGAAAGCAAAAAATAAAGCTTGCCATCGAGAAAACTGGCCTGGGCGATTGTGTCAATACCATGATTAAACATTTGTCGAAAGGCTATAAGCAGCGGCTGGGACTGGCCCAGGGGATCCTTCATGAGCCAGAAGTGTTGATTTTGGATGAGCCAACCATTGGGTTGGACCCTATTCAGATTATCGAGGTGCGCCAATTGATCAGAGAACTGGCTGGCAAGCACACGGTCATCCTCAGCACCCATATCTTGCCCGAAGTGAGTATGACCTGCCAGCGGGTAGTGATCATTGACCGGGGCAGAGTGGTGGCAGAAGATCGACCCGAAAATCTCATGGCCAAGCTGAAAGGCGCCGAGCAGATCTCCCTTGTTGTCGCCGGCCCATCCGTTGAAGTGCAGCAGTGCCTCTCCCAAATTCCTGGGGTTACCGCTGTCACCTTGGTCATGCCACTGGGGGAGAGCAAAGCCAGGTATGAGGTCACCAGTACGCTGCACAGCGAAATTGCCAACGAGCTGGCGCGGACGATCATTCAACGTGGCTGGGATCTATTTGAGTTGAAACGGGCAGAGATGAGCCTCGAAGAAGTGTTTTTGCGACTCACCACGCATGAATAGGAGGGAATGAAGTTGTGGCTAAGGTTTGGGCGATTTTCGAGCGAGAAATGAAATCATATTTTGTCGCACCCATCGCTTATGTGGTTATTGCGCTGTTTGTCGCGATCGTGGGCATTTTCTTCTATTTGATTTTGGCTTCGTTTGTGCAGCGGTGTTACCAAGTTGACTTTTACGCCCAACAGTGGCAGCAGCCAGCGCCACCGATGAATTTGCATGAATGGGTCACGCGGCCATTCTTCGGCAATGTGGCGACCATTGCCCTGATGATTTTGCCGCTGATCACCATGAAATTGTTCGCTGAAGAAAAGAAAAATGGCACCATCGAATTGTTACAGACCTCTCCAATCACCACTGCCCAGTTGGTCATGGGGAAATATGCTGCAGCCGTAGCGCTTTATACCTTGATGTTGGGGATCACTTTTATCTATATGCTGTTTTTGTTCATTTATGGAAAGCCAGAAATTGCCCAGATTTTTTCCGGTTATTTAGGCTTATGGCTCATCGGATGTAGCTATCTGGCGATCGGGCTGTTGTTCTCTACATTCACCGACAACCAGATTGTGGCAGCGGTCAGCACGGTCGCGGTGATCTTGATGTTCTGGGCGATCGGTTGGCTTACGGGATTTTTAACTCCAATATTCGGCAGGTTGTTAGGTCAGCTCTCTTTGATTGACCATTTTGAAGATTTCGAAAAAGGAGTGATTGATTCAAAACATATTGTCTTTTATTTGAGTTTTATTGTGATGGGATTATTCCTCAGCTACGCTGCGCTGGAATCCAGTCGCTGGAGGGGGAGCCGATGAAGACGTGGGGGAAATATGCCGGGCTTGCTGCGCTGCTGCTAATGGCACTTGCTCTGGTGATCTCCTCAATCCACCAGAGATGGTCTATGGTCGCTTGGATTCTGCTCGCTCTGGCTGGAGTATGGGGGGGGATCTGGGTTTGGATGGAGAGCGGCAACATTCGGCGATGGATGACCACGAAATCGTTTCGCTATGGCAGCAGCACCATGGCCTTTATCCTGGTTATTTTGGGAATCTTGGGATTGGTAAATTTCATCGCTGGTCGTCATAATTTTCGATGGGACACCACGCAGGCCAAACTATTCAGTCTATCGCCCCAGAGCAAGAAGATCGTCAAATCGCTGCGCGATGAGCTTCGTGTCAAAGCGTTTTTTCGACCCAGCTACCAGCAACCCGTTCGTGATTTGCTGGAAGAGTATGCTCATCAATCGAATCGGTTTACGTATGAGCTGATCGATCCTGACCTCAATCCTGATCTGGTGAAACGCTATCACATCGAAACTTATGAGACCATTGTTTTAGAATACGGCAATAAAATTGAAAAAATAACCAAGGCTACTGAGTCAGATATCACCAATGCCTTGATCCGTGTCCTGCAGCAGGGGGAGAAAAAGGTCTATTTTACAACCATGCATGGCGAACCAGGGCTGGATGATGAGGAGAGCGGTGGGATTAATCATGCGAAAACAAAGTTGCTGGCAGAAAATTACCAGGTTGCCAGCATCTTTTTGGCTGAACAGGCGCGTGTCCCAGAAGATTGTTCGGTACTGATCATTGCCGGTCCGAAAAAAGAGCTATTGCCGAATGAATATCAGATCATCGAGCATTATCTTGAGCGCGGCGGTCGGCTGATGGTGCTTTTGGATTCGGATCAGCCCGATCTCAGCACTTTATTGAAGCCCTGGGGGTTCGAGATCGGCGACAACACGGTCATTGACATTTCGCCAATGGGACAATTATTTGGGGCAGGGTATGCGGCACCACTGGTGACGAATTATCCAGATCATCCGATCATGCAGGATTTCAATTTGATGACGATCTTTCCTCGGGTTCGATCTGTTGGGCCAGGGAAACAACCCCCTGCTGGGGTCTCGGTCGTCTCGTTGGCCTTGACTTCGAACTTCCCCAATAGTTGGGGCGAGACGCGATTGACGGAGCGAGTCAAATTTGATGAGGGGGAGGATATGAAAGGGCCGGTATCCATTGCGGCGGCGGCGGAAAAAGAGGTGACGCCACCCGCGGATAGTTCGGCAAACGATACGACGGCGGCGACCCGCAAAGCCCGGATCGTCGTGTTCGGCGATTCGGATTTTATCACCAATGGCTATTTTCAATTCCAAGGCAATGGTGATTTATTTCTCAATGCGGTCAATTGGCTGGCCGAGCAAGTCGAGCTCATTGCTATCCGGCCAAAACAGATAGAAGATAATCGAATTTCGTTGACAACCCAACAATCACTATTGATTTTCTGGCTGGGAGTCGTGTTTCTCCCATTAGCTATTTTGACCATCGGGGTGGTCATCTATCTGCACCTCAGATGATTGAGTTGCCATGACATTACGACGATTTATTATCTTGATGTTGATGCTATTGGGCTTGGTCGCTTACGTTTATTTCTTCGAAGTTCAGGGAGAGAAGCATCGGGAAGCTCGGAAAAACATTGAGCAGCAGGTGATTCAAATAGATGTGAGTCAGGTAACAGGGCTCAGCTTCTTGCCCGATGGCATCGAAGTTCAGCGCATCAACTCACAATGGCGGATCCAATCGCCGGTGATGACTGAGGCAGATAGCCTCGCGGTGGCTACGATCCTGGACGCGCTGCGGTGGATGAAAAAAGGGAGATTTGTGACTGACAATCCCCACGACCTGCCCAGGTTCGGCCTAAATCCGTATCAAAATGCGCTCGTGATTCGTCAGGGAGATCGGATCGACAGCTTGTTTGTTGGCGATAGCAACCTGGATGGCAGTGAGTGTTATTATCGAAATGCCAGTTCGCATCAGGTTTTCCTGGTACCGATCAGTTTGAAAACCAGCGCTGCCAAAACGCTGTTTGATCTTCGCGACAAATCGATCGTGACATTTGCACCCAAACATGCCACACGAGTCCTTATTGCCAATCGGGGGAAAAATTATCAGTGCGATCGGGATCGTAATTGGCGGTGGCGGCTCAGTCAGCCGATCGTGGGCCTGGCAGATGAGGATCGAATCGACGCCATGCTCAATCAAATGGCTGACAGTAAAGTGAAAGGGTTTGCATCGGAGCTGAACCGCGATCTTGGCCGCTACGGTCTTGATCGACCATGGCTGACTATTGCGCTCTACGATAGCGCGGGGCTTCCACTCGGTCAATTGGAGGTGGGCAACCAACAGGATGCCGGATATTATGCCCGAAATGTGAAACGGCCTGGCGTGGTGCTGATCGATTCGGCTCTGGTGGCGCAGTTGAATGTCTCTTTGTATGATCTGCGAGATAAAACGATCGCTTTCTTTCAACCAGATAGCGTGACGAGTATTTGGGTGGAACAGCCAGAATTCATTTTTCATTGTCGGAAGGATAGCGCAGGCCGCTGGTATATGCTCAAGCCCGATTCTGCGCTGGCGCGATCATGGAAAATCAATTCGCTTTTGTACCGCCTCAAGGACTTGAAGGTGGCTCGATTCGTCGATCCGCCGTTCCGTTCAGATCCATACTATGGCTTTGATTCACCAGCAATTCGGGTTAAATTGATGAATGATAATCGGATGGTGACGGACCTGGCAGTTGGCAAGGCCGTTGATGATAAAGTTTATTTAAAAAACCAGGTGTCCAATATGGTCTATCTGGTCGAACAGCAAGCTAAACGAGAACTGTCCATTGTGGCAGCAGATTTTATCGATAAATAAGGAAAATGAAAATGACAGAACAAGATTTAACACCAATAGGAGGGGGGACGATGGTTATTCGAAAAGAGATGACACTGGGAGGAAGAACGCTGAGCATCGAAACCGGCAAAGTGGCCAAGCAGGCGAACGGCGCCGCGGTCGTGCAATACGAGGGAACTGTGGTGTTGGCCACTGCGGTGGCAACGCGCAAGCCAGTGGAAGGCAGTGATTTCTTCCCATTGAGTGTCGAATATCGTGAGAAAGCCTATGCCGCCGGAAAAATCCCCGGTGGTTATATTAAACGTGAGGGCCGGCCGAGCGACAATGAAATATTGAGTGCACGGATCATCGATCGGCCGATTCGGCCCTTATTTCCCGATGATTTTCGCAATGAGGTCCAGATTATTGTGATGGTGCTTTCCGCCGATCGGGAAAACGATCCAGATGTGCTTGGAGTGATCGGGACATCCGCAGCGCTGTCCATTTCTGATATCCCGTTCCTTGGTCCAATTGGTGCTGTTCGAGTGGGCAGGATTCATAAAGAATTCATTGTCAATCCAACTTACAGCGAGCTGGAAGAGAGCGATATGGATTTAGTGATTGCAGGGACCGAGGAATCGATCGTGATGGTGGAAGGTGAATCGCGTGAGATCAGCGAAGAGGATATGATCGCGGCGTTGGCGTTCGGGCACGAGCACATCAAAAAGACGATCGCCTTGCAGAAAGAATTGGTGCAAGAGTGCGGCAAACCAAAGATGGCCTATCAAGTAGTGAAGGCGGATGACGCGTTGATAGGGGCCGTTCAGCAGATGGCAATGCCCCGATTGGAACAGATCATGGCGATTCAGGACAAGACGCAGCGTTCCAATGAATTGTTCAATCTCACCGAGGAACTGCAGGCAGCGTTGGCTGAGCAATTTCCCGACTCAGCGATGTTGATCAAGGAGGAACTGGAGAAAATTCAGCGGAGCCTGGTTCGCAAGATGATTTTGGAACAAAATGTTCGTCTCGATGGACGTCGACCGCATGAGATCCGGCCGATCACGTGCGAAGTGGGGCTGCTGCCTCGCACCCATGGCTCCGCCTTGTTCACGCGGGGGCAAACCCAAGCGCTGGCGGTGACCACGCTCGGTACCAAGATGGATGAGCAGAAAATGGATGAACTGGAAGGGGAATTTTCCAAGAGCTATATGTTGCACTATAATTTCCCGCCGTTCAGCGTTGGCGAAGTGCGACCCATCCGCGGCGTTGGCCGGCGCGAGATCGGTCATGGCAACCTGGCAGAACGGGCCATCAAAAATGTGATCCCCAGCGACACCATCTTCCCTTATACCATTCGGATCGTGTCGGACATCTTGGAATCGAATGGTTCGTCCTCAATGGCAACCGTATGCGCCGGCTCGTTATCGCTCATGGATGCTGGTGTGCCCATCAAAGAAGCGGTCGCCGGCATTGCCATGGGATTGGTCAAGGAAGATGATCGCTATGTCATCCTGAGCGACATATTGGGTGACGAGGACCATTTCGGCGATATGGATTTTAAGGTGGCTGGAACGGCCAAAGGAATTAATGCCTTCCAGATGGATATTAAGGTAAAAGGCATATCGCTGGACATTCTGCGCGAGGCACTGGCCCAAGCTCGACAGGGACGGCTTCACATCCTGGAGGTCATGAATCAAACCATTGATAAGCCACGGCCAGAGCTTTCGGCTTATGCTCCGAGAATTTTGACGTTCAAAGTGGATAGCGAGTTCATTGGCACGATCATTGGCCCAGGCGGCAAAACGATTCGCGATATCATCGAAAAAACCGATGTCGCCATTGACATCAGTGATGATGGCGTCGTAACGATCGCTTCTGTGGATCCAGAGAACGGTCGTCGGGCCAAGGAAATGATCGATAATATGATCCGGCAACCCGAAGTGGGCATGGTCTACACCGGCAAGGTGAAACGGATCACCAATTTCGGCGCCTTCGTCGAGATCCTGCCTGGCAAAGAGGGATTGCTCCATATCTCCCAAATCGAAAAACGGCGCATCGATCGCGTGGAGGACGTCCTCAAAGTTGGAGACGAAATCCAAGTGAAACTGATAAAGATCGACGAGCAAGGCAAATTGGATTTAAGCCGAAAGGTGCTGCTGGATCGATGACCCAGCAGTTTAATAAGCGATCCTCGGTGATGCGTAAGGCCAATGGGTAGCGAATCCAGCCATCACCATAGCGGCCACGATCTTCGTCCACCTCAATGGACCGAAGCATGCGAACCGCGGCTTTGGCGAGGTGGCGCGCCATTTTGTGGCTGGATGTGAAAAAAGTCGCCATTGTGGCCAATTGAGGACGAGTACATTTCCTCGCCCTACGGTCGCTACGATATTGTTCTCTTTGGACGGCAAAGGTGCCGCCATCCTTGTTGGCATGAGCCATTTGGTGCAAATAAGAAGCGACGTTTGATGTATTATGCAATGGAATCCAAAATACTTGTCACAATTAACTTCTTTAGGAGGGACTGATTATGGTTATTGGTGTGCCGAAGGAAATTAAGGCGAATGAGAATCGAGTTGCATTACAACCCTCTGGCGTCGAGATTTTGCGACAGCATGGCCATACAGTGCTGATCGAAACGAAGGCTGGGCTCGGAAGTGGTTTTGAAGATGCTGATTATCAGAAAGCGGGGGCGAAGATCATTGCCACGCCCAAAGAGATCTATGAGAAGGCCGAGATGATTATGAAGGTGAAAGAGCCACTGCCATCCGAATATGGTTTGATTCGCAAAGGACAAATCGTGTTCACTTATTTTCATTTTGCGGCTTCACGTGAGCTCACCGAGGCGATGATGAAGAGCAATTGCATTGCGATTGCTTATGAGACAATCGAGAAGGCGGATGGAAGTTTGCCCTTACTTAATCCAATGAGCGAAGTGGCCGGTCGGTTATCGATTCAAGCTGGAGCTCGCTGTCTCGAAAAAACCTTCGGGGGCCGTGGCATACTGTTGGGTGGTGTGACTGGCGTCGCCCCGGCCAAAGTGGTAATTATCGGTGGCGGGATCGTTGGCACCAATGCCGCGCAAATGGCGGCTGGACTCGGCGCGAACGTGACCGTGCTGGATATCAACATCGATCGGCTGCGGTTTCTCAATCATGTGTTGCCAGCAAACGTCACGACCATGATGTCCACACCAGAAAATATCCGGCAGCAGATCGCCGATGCGGACCTGGTGATCGGGGCCGTATTGATCCATGGCGCCAAAGCGCCGCATCTCATCACCCGCGACATGCTCAAATTGATGAAAAAAGGCTCTGTCATTGTCGATGTGGCGGTGGACCAGGGCGGTTGCGTGGAAACGATCCATCCCACTACCCATGCGGATCCGACCTATGAGGTCGATGGTGTGATCCATTATGGCGTCGCCAATATGCCTGGGGCTGTGCCAAAGACTTCGACCATCGCTTTAACCAATGTCACCTTGCCCTACGCCGTCGAGATCGCCAATAAGGGCTACTTGGAAGCGATCAAAACCAATCGGGAAATCGCTCTGGGCGTCAATGTGATCTTCGGCAAAGTGACCTATGGCCCCGTGGCTGAGGCGTTTAAGCTGCCTTATACGCCACTGGAAGAAGTGATCAAAGATCTATAATCGTCATCCGGCAAGAAACAGGGCTCAACGAGATCTCCAATAAATAGCATGGTGCGGCTGACATGATTGTTGAATTTTTGCGGCAATGCCACTGGTGTTTGCTCCTGCAACATGCCGAGCAGACTTCGCGAATTGACCTTTGATTTACCTGAGTTCGAAAATAGCAATGCGCGCTCGGTCGCAGCGAAACCGATCCGCAAATGATGGTTTATCGGTATCCGTTCAATGGATCAAATGGGCAGCTCATCTCGCTGCGACCGCGGCGTGATCCTGGAACAATGATTGCCGGTATTTCCGAGCTGGCGATTGTGCCGTGTCCCGAACATCGGTTCGATTTTGGTGGCGTGAAAGACAGCATGGTGAACGTTCCGATTTTAGCTTATCATAAGGTGAGCCAGCGTTTCGAGTGGGGGATCAATACCGTCTCACCTCGATCCTTCCAGCTCCAGATGCAGTTCTTAGTGAATCATCATTTTTATACGATCTCGCTAGAGCAGTATTTGGAAGGGATAGTGGAGGGAACTGCCACTCGCCGTCCCATCATCATCACGTTTGATGATGCGGATGAATCGGTGCTTTTCAATGCGTTTCCCGTCATGCAGGCAGTCGGTTTTCGGGCGACATTGTTTATTGTTTCTGGCTATGTAGGGGAATATAACCTTTGGGATGCCAATCTGGGCGGCATTTATTCGAGACATTTGAGCTGGGATCAGATCGAGCGGCTCGTTCAGGCCGGATGGGAGCTTGGCTCCCACACCGTGACCCATCGTGATCTGCGCACGTTGTCGGATCGGGAGATGGAGAGCGAGTTGAGGGCATCTCGGGATATGATCCAAGCCAAATTGAACAAAGACGTGCAATTTCTCTCGTATCCGTTCAATCGGTTCGATCGCCGAGTGATTGCTGGAGCGCAGCAGGCTGGCTACCGGGGTGGATGCGGGCTCTGGGTCTCCCGGCGCTATATTCATCTTCCCTGGCAGTTTCGGTTGCCCCGCTCTGGAGTCTATTCAATCGATGGCTTGGCTGGGTTCAAAAGAAAGCTCACGGCGTCGCGGACAGAACTGTTGAAACAGCGCATCATCAGCATGGCATCCCAGGGCACGATCTGGTACAAACGGCTCCATCGCTAAAAAAATTTGTTGCTTTTTTACGAAATAATTCTTATATATATGAACAAAAAATTTGCTGGGCACCAGCAAGATGAAGACAAATTCGATCAAGAAGCTTTATTATTCCATCAGTGAAGTCAGCAAGATCACCGGGCTGAAGCAATATGTGCTGCGTTTTTGGGAGACGGAGTTTGAGCAATTGAAGCCTGCGAAAAACCGCGCCGGCAATCGAATTTACCGGCTGAGCGAGATCAAGCTGATTTTTCTGATCAAAAAATTATTGTATGAGGATAAGTATACCATCGAGGGGGCGCGTCAGAAATTAAAAACGCTGATGCCCATCAAGCCATCCCAATTGGATATGCCGTTTCCAGAAAACCAAAACGATGTGATTCGCTCCTTGAAACAAGACTTGCAAGAATTGTTAGATATTCTGGATGACAAAAAATAGCGGGGCAGGGCAAATTGATTTTGACATGATGAGGAAGGCTAATGCCTGGGCGAAAACTAACTGAGTGGTGATCTAACAGTCATTGTGAGGCGTTTTTTGCTGAAGCAATCTTTTGAATAAACATGGGATTGATTCGTCGCTCCGCTCATCGCAATGAATTCTGGATTTTAAATTTATGAGTTTTCACCCAGACACTAATACTATTTAGTCAGATCAAAAATAACCATAAAATTTTCGGTACTCGAGTCTCTTAACCTCCCCTTAAATCTCCCCGCCAACTGACGGAGGGACATGAAATCATTCCTCCCTTTGATAGGGGCAGGGGGATGTAATTTACTCCAAATAAAGAAAGATTATTTTAAACTGACTAAGTAAAGATATTTAGTTGTGGTTGATTATTTGGAATTCAATTCGGCTGTGTCATCCTTGCGAACGCAGCTATGTCTTTCAAAGCGACTTTTTCAGCCAAATCAAAATAGAGGGACTTTCCGCCAGTTGGCAGTCGGCATGGCAATTCAACCTGCTATCGAAATTTGCCAACTGGAATTAATTCGATAATTGGCAACCTTAGTTGGGTAACGAGATTTCAGATGATTTTCGGGGCGTAGCGCAGTCCGGTTAGCGCACTTGACTGGGGGTCAAGGGGTCGGTGGTTCAAATCCACTCGCCCCGACAAATTGGGCAAAATAAAATTTTGCCCATTTTTATTTTGCCCCGGCCTGTCCTGTCTTTTCACTCTGGCCGATTAAGGCCAATGAATCATCTGAGCCACGCGATGGACTGGTTGGCTGGAATCAGGTCCTCAGCTAAATCGAGCGAAATTCTTCAATCCAGAAAAGCACAGTTGGCTCTATCAAATTGGTGTTGTCAAGATGTAAAGCAGCAATTACTCAGCTCGAGGAGATGATGTCGATAGCATCCCACCGAAATTGGCGGGTAGTGGTGACTGATTATATCGAAAAAAATTTGGATTGGGAGCGTGCCCAATTGGCTGGCCATCCCGAGATCATTTTTGAAGCTTTTCAGTTAAAGCAGGCGTCAGCATCGGAAGTCATTGCAGCGGTTAAAAGCGCAGACATTTTGGTGGTGAACATGATGCCGCTGCATCGACCTGTCATTGACGCACTGGATCATTGTCATCTGGTCATCCGACATGGCGTCGGCTACGACAATATCGATGTTGCTGCGTTGACCGAGCGCGGGATCATTTTCATCAACATTCCCGACTATTGTGTGGAAGAGGTCGCGGAACAGACCGTGATGTTGCTCCTGGCCTGCGCCAGAAAGTTCGGTTTCCAGCAGCAGGCGCTGGATGAGTCAGTGGCGATTGGCGAATGGCGGTTCGCACGGGTCGAGCCCATTTACCGATTGAGCGGAACCACCCTGGGGATTGTGGGATGCGGTCGGATTGGAAGTGCGGTGCTTCGCATGACCCAGGGGTTTCAAATGAATTATCTGGTCTGTGACCCATATTTGACGCCAGAGCGGAAAGCGGAACTGGGAATTATCCCAGTTTCATTGGCTGAGGTGCTGAAAGGCTCTGATTTTGTGACCATTCATACGCCCCTTACATCGGAAACCTATCATTTGATTGGTGAGGCAGAATTGCGTTGGATGAAGCCAAGCGCATTTCTAATCAACACGGCACGCGGGGGCATTGTGGATCATGCCGCCCTGATCCGCGCCTGCCAAGAGAGATGGATTGCCGGCGCCGCCATCGATGTCTATGAACTTCGCGAGCCGCCATCGCCAGATGACCCATTGCTCAAACTTGACAATATCTACTGCACCCCACATTTAGCCTGGTACTCAGTTGAATCGGAATGGGAGATTCGACAGAAGATTGTCGACAACATCGTTCGAGTGGTTTGCGGGCAATTGCCGGACAACATCGTCAATCCAGAGGTGCTAAATGGCTTTTTTAGCAAAATTCCAATAACAGGCTGAAATATCGTGCTTGCGGATACAGGCATCTCTATTTTGACTTGGTAGAAAAATCAGCTCTCAAACAGAACCCTGCGTTCGCAGGAATGCAACGGCTCCATTAAATTCTGAGTTGTGAAATAGACACCGAATGGGTCGCTGTAACGCTGCTGAGGGCATTCAGCCCCAGGATCCGGGTTAGAACAAGCTAATCGGATCGCATGATCTCGCGCGAACTGCAATATAGGATCGAACTGGGACGAAGCGAATCCTTTGCGTGTTCGAATAGCACAAAAATGGCGAAGGTGAGATCGGTTCACCCGGTGAAATCAGGTGGTCTTGTCTGCGATGCGAAAGAATTCTGTTGACAAAGCGCCGGAATTCAGTTATATTTAGATCGAACATCAACTCACCCGCTCAACAACTTTCGAACTGCATCAAATTAAATTGACAACAATCGAAAACGGGGTGACTGATGCGAAGATGGCACTCCTTCACCCGTTCGCGCAACCCCATCTCGAGCCGAAGGAGGCTCAGGATCCATAAGTTCCATGGATGGGTTGCGCTGACATGGCTTATCTTTTCGCTGCTAACCGGCCTGGGCTGGGCTGGATCATTTCATTTGGTCATGGGCGCTTGCACATCTGCTTCAGGAGGGTCAGTTTATGGCGCGCAATTTTGGGAGATGAGGCCTGCGTTGCAAGGTGTGCTGGTTCATAATTATATTTTCGAAATGTGGGCGGACATGGGCTATCTCGCCCTTGGCGCTGGTATCGACGTCAATATTAAAGCGCGAGTTCGGCCGGATTTTTATTTCGATGGTGTGATTCGAGACATCAAACCACTGCCATTTGGAAAAACACCTGCCGACGTGGTTGTGCAATATCGTGATCAGTTCAAAAAATATGTCGAGACAGCTTATGAACTCAATGGCAGAGCTTATTATCCCACCATGGAGCTGATTTTCTACCAGCTTGATCCAGTTCGAAGGGCGATTGTGATCTCCGACCAACCTTACCGTGTCGATCTTAAAGAGCTAGGCATCGAGGCTTCGGGAAAAATCCGAGCAAATTTGTTAAATGAGCTTTCCAATTTTCTTGAAACGATTGGACCTCTTCAAGCGGTCGTGTATGATAAAAACCGCCAACATGTGCTGCTGTTCGGCAAAGTAAGCAGGCCTGTGGGGCTAAAGCCTAATGATTTCTTGGTTGCAGCCCGTGCAGTATTTTCCACTGAGGACCACGGGGCAATGGTGAGCATCGATCCAGACCCAGAAAATCTCGAGACGTGCGGCCTGGTTCGGTACGGGGGCGATATTGAAGGCACCAATGTTGGCCATGTGCTTTTCGAGTCCGATCTGATGCTCAAATGTTTAGGACAAGGATATGATATTCACAAGGATCAGCCGGTGTCCTCTAAAGTGGATGGTTATCGTCCAATGATGGATTTGATTTCTGAGCAAGAGGCTTTCGACCAGGCAAAAGAGCAATGGATTCAGTTCTGGTTTACCCCAGAGGAAGCCGAGATAGCCAGCACTGAAGAATATAGCGTCATCGTGTTTCCAGATAATTTTATGACGGTGAAAACCGAAAACATGAAATTTGATGGGAAAAAATTGGTATCTGATTTTACCCCCGATCCATCCAGCGCCCAAGGACGCTTTGCTGCACATTTCAATGCGCATCTGGAGGCGTTCACCAATGAATGGCCAGTATTCCGCCAGTTGCAGGAAATCGGCAAACTGGTGGCCCTGTTCCGTTGGTTTTTTGAGCAAGGGATAAACTTAGATCTCGCTTACCTCAAAGATGCTGACCTGCAAAAATTTCCCTATCCGACTTTGACCCCGTTAATCGAATCCAAACGCAGCTTTGTACGGGAGCGATCTGTGAAAGATTTGATTATTACCAAGAAAGTCGAGCTTCGAATGATCGGAGGCGTCGATCTGCAGCATTTCAATTTTAAACAGGTGTCTGCTACAAAGTACGACGAATTGGTGGCGGCAATCCAGCAGCATCCTGATCATGTGCCATTCCAATATGGTGACGCGATGGGCAAGCGCCTATTTTTAACCACAGTCGCCATCCCCAATATGAACGTGCGGCAAGCAATTTATCAGAACTGCTATGAATTGATCCCACCTGAAGTCCGGGACCGAATCAAGCTCCGCATGGATGCGTATGGTCGGGTGATGGTATACACCGATAGTGAAAATCACACATATTATTTTGAATATGACGATATGGGCCGATTGAGCAGTGTTCGCGGTTGGGATCAGCCGATTCATTATGAGTTTCGAGATGAGGACGGTCAGATTAGTTTTTGCTATAAAATGTTTTCTGACACTAATGAATATCTCAAGCGTTTTGAATATGCTCCGGGATCGGATCAGGTGCAACGGGTCGAGATCTATAAGAATAATGAGCGTCAACACGCTTTTTCGGTCCGCGTCTTGAATAAGGATGTTATTGTAGAGCGGCAGTGCCAATGAGAACCGCTGTTCGTTCGGTCAGATTAATTGCTTTCTTAGATTGAACCTTACATTCTAACCTGAAAAGTCTATGTCAAAATAGCAATTTAGATATATGAAAAAGCATTAGCAGTACAAGTTCGCTAATATTTTTTCACCGCCTGGCAGTTTTGCGGGACAGAGGGCTGCAAATTTTCTCAGCCAGAGTGCTGTTTGGAGATACAGCTTGAATAATTTTGGTTCGATAAAAAAACTTTGTTCAGCGTTTGTGGGAAACATATATGTTTTGGTTCAGTGGCAGGGGAAGTAGAACCAGAGCAATGATTTTGGGGACATGATAGCGCAGCTCCGCGTGAGGCGCAAATTGGATCGCCATAAAATTTAGCTTGTATTTTCAATCGAATTTCGCTATTTTCATGAGCACCAAGCCGGCGAATCCCAAATATCCATCAAAGAATTCAACCCAATTTTTGTTTTGTTCTAAAATTTCTGATAACGAAAAAGCAAGTCCGATGTTATATTAATCCCTATTAACGAAGCGTCATCACCATCACTCAGGAGGATAATGATATGACCGTTCAAGGCTGGATTGTATTTGCGATTGGGATTCTGTTTATTCTGGTCGGTGGGGGACTGATGGTCTATAGCTCTCTATCGCGACGGCAGACTGCCAAGGCCAGCATCGATCAAGGTATTTTGAACACAATTCTCAATTTTGTGCTGAAAGTTTTGGAGATCATTGTGAAGCTCATTCCCCAGAATATTGTCTCGCAAGTGGGCTTCATTCTCATCATTGTGGGGATTGCGCTGGTGGTGCTGCCGTTCTTGATCCCTGGTTTGTAACCAAAACCGACCATATCATATCAGGCCTTACGATCCACGTTTGGTTGGCACACGGAACCTCGTGTTGAACAAAGCTCGTTGATTCGCAGCAAATTATCTCAGCGGCATCGTGTGTCCAAAATTCCAATCCGCCAGGTTTCGTAGGGCTTTTTCATTTTTTCCCGCATGCCCATCGGTTCCAACATCAAGTGATGAAACGATGATGGATTGAGGAGTGGATAGAATCACTTGGCAACTGATATGGAACTTGGCTTGGCATCGAAAAAAAGACTTGATAAGTTGAGCAAGGATTTGTATATTGCTGATCCATTGGATATTATTGGTTTGCAGATGACTATGCCTATCGTTGCGGCATGTATTGGTGATGCGACGAGGGCAGAATTCCCATGTTTCAGGATCGGATGAATTACCAAAGGTTTGCATCTTGTTGGACGATTTGGTCCATTGGTTCGATGGGTATTTAGAAGGGAACGATTGGATGCGTAGAATGAGGGAATTGTCATGCCGTTGGTGCCGAAGCATATTGAGACGTTAGTGCCCTATCAGCCAGGGAGATCCATCGCTGAAATTCAACAGGAATTTGGCGTTAAAAAGGTGGTGAAGCTGGCATCGAATGAAAATCCTATGGGGCCTTCGCCCAAGGCGGTGCAGGCAATGATCGCCAGCCTTAGAGAGATCCATCGCTATCCCAACCCAGCGTGTTATGATCTTCGCCGCGCCTTGGCCGAACGGTTCGATGTGACGGTGGATAACGTCATCACGGGACACGGGTCGGAAGGGATCATGTCCGTAATCCTTCGGACTTTCATGCTTGATGATGAAGAGGCGCTCACTTCGGAGGGGACGTTTATCGGTTTTCGGGTATTGGCGCATTCGCGCGGCATTCAATTGAAAACCGTCCCGCTCAAAGATTACCGCTTCGATTTAGCAGCCATTGCTGATGCGATTACCGAGAAGACGAAAATCATCTATCTGGCAAATCCCAATAATCCCACCGGCACCATTTTTACCGTAAAGGAATTCTTGCAATTCATCGCCAAAGTGCCCTCCCATGTCTTAATCATCATCGATGAAGCCTATTTCGAATTTGCCCAATATGACCCCATTTATCCAGACTCGATGAAGTATCGACTGGATAATGTCATCACGCTGCGCACGTTTTCCAAAGCGTATGGGTTGGCTGGTATTCGGATCGGCTATGGTTTTGCCCACGATCATTTGATCACCAATTTGATGAAGGTGAAACTTCCCTTTGAACCCAGCATTCCAGCACAGGCGGCCGGCCTGGCTGCTCTGGAGGACAATGAATTCATGGAAGCTTACGTAAAATTGAGCCGCCAGGGACTGGAGTTCTTTTATGATTTATTCAGCCGGTTGGGCATCCAATATTTGAAATCTCACGCCAATTTCGTGACCATTTTGCTGGATTCTGAGCAACAGGTGGAGAAATTGAATCAGCAACTGTTATGCCATGGCATCATCGTTAGACCGCTGAAGGCGTTCGGCATACCCAATGGGATTCGAATTACGACCGGGCTGGAATCAGAAAATCGGTTATTTGCGAAGGTTCTCAAGCGAATTTTGTAGAGGATGATGAATGACCTCGAACTTGGAAACGACGACAGAGAAGGATCTCTTTTCAGAAGAAACGGAGTTGAAGCGCGACTTGGGCCTTTTGGAATCGTTTTCCATTGTGATTAGTCGGATTATTGGCTCAGGTATTTTTCGAACCCCCCAGCCGATCATGATGGCCGTCACCGCGGTCAGTTTGTTCTATGGTGTGTGGATCTTAGGCGGGATTGCTACGCTGCTGGGCGCGTTCTGCTATGCCGAGCTGGTGGCCATGATGCCCAAATCGGGCGGTCCGTACGCCTACCTCAAGGCCGCCTATCCACCGGTGTGGACCTTTTTGAGAGGATGGGCGATGTTTTTTGTCTCAGAAACGGCTTCGATTGTTGCGGTCGCATTGGTGTTTGCTGAGTATGGCAGCTCGCTGTTTCAATTGCTGTTCGGCCATCCTTTCGCGTATGCCACCGAAATTATCATTGCCTTTTCCATGATCTGGCTGCTGACGCTATTGAACTGCTTTGGCGTGTTTTTCAGCGGAGTGCTTCAGAATATTTTCATGGTGGTAAAATTGATGGCGCTGGGCACCATAATTTCTTTCGGGTTCGTCAAAGCGGGAAATGTCCATCATTTCACCAGTCCTTTCTGGCCGGAGAGTTTCGGCTGGGCGAGTATGCTGGCCGTGGGACAGGCCATGCGTTATGGTTTTTTCGCTTATAGTGGTTGGGAGGGCGCAACGTATGTGGCAGAAGAAGTCAAAAATCCCAGAAAAAACCTTCCGCTGTCGATCATTTTGGGCATTGTGGGGGTTATGTTGTTGTATCTGGCCGCCAATAGCGCTTATCTCTATCAATTGTCCGTGGAGCAGATCAAAGCCTCCCCAGAGGTGGCTACCAACATGATGAACGCCGTGATTGGCACCGCTGGTGGCATGTTCATTGCGCTAGCCATTGCGTTGAATACTTTTGGTAATGTAAATACTCAGATTCTGGTTAAAGCTCGAACCTGGTATGCCATGTCGCGGGATGGTTTGTTTATCCCGGCCTTAGCAAAAATTCATCCCAGCTACCGAACGCCCAATCGCGCGATGCTGGCTCAGGCGCTCTGGGCATCCGTATTGCTGATGGGGTCCGCCCTGGCTGGCCGCGCCTACGAAACAATCATCGATTTCTTCTCGTTCACCTCATCGATCTTTAATGTCTCGACATTCGCGGCGGTGTTTATTCTAAGAAAAAAATACCCCAATGCCCCAAGACCGTACCGAGTGTGGGGCTATCCCGTCACCTTGATTATCGTGCTAACCATTCAGATCTGGTTTATGGCGGTAACATTGTATACGGCCTTGATCCCCTCGCTGTTGGGAATGCTGCTCACCTGCTCCGGGTTGATTTATTATTATCGGGACCGGTTTAAGGCATGGTGGCGAGGACGGTAATACCAGCATGATCTTTAAACACGACGCTGCCTTTTTAAAATTGCTTGGTGGGATGAATGAAACAGATCAGTCGTTCCTGGTGCAAAGTCAATTTGGCTTATCCCGTTTTTTCGTTGAGCGAATCGCACGCCATATCTATGCAAAGGCAATGAGGTTGGGGCAAGGAGGCCATTTCGACCCAGTCGCCAGTTAGCGGCAGGATCGAAATGGCAGAAAGGCGAATTCGCGGTCAAGCATGACGGATGAATTGGCGAAGCATCTGGGCGGTCGCAATCACGATAGAGATATTTGTCATCGCGGCTCACGAAAGATTTTTGATCATAAAAAAGTCACACTGTAACCGGCGGATCGCTGGGTTTACTGGGACAGATCAATTATAATCCGAATAGACGGCAAATCCATCCTGAACCATCCGATCATTGACGTTGAAGTACTGGCCATTTTCATCTTCGAGCCAAATTTCTCCCAAATAGCGACCATATTTTTCCTTCACATCTTTAATGGTCTCTAAGATGATTTGACGATCCAGGATGAGCTGTTTCAGGTGATCCCGCGAAGCGAGTCCCTGGGGTCGCTCTGCACCGCGGATTTCCGGAGCATCGATCCGCGCTAAACGGATTTTTTCCTCATGAATCCAGGTGTGCAACCCTAAATCGATATCGACAGTACAAGTGTCCCCATCATAGACTCCAACGACGCGCGCCTTATACACGTAAAGTTTCAGTTCCATTCAATGTCTCCTCATTTAGGTGGTTGTTTAATCATCCAGTTGACTTGTCTTTGGTGAAGCCTTTGAATCGTGACATCATGTGACGTTTTTCTGCTTTTTGAATGCCATGGGTGATCAAAATGAACCCAAAATAGTTCAGCATTGGCAGCATCGAGGGCTATCGAATCAACAGCATTTTTTTTGCCTGCCGGTGTTCGGCGACCTGCAATCGATAGAAATAAATGCCGCTGGGCAGCGGGTTCCCATGAAGGTCTGTTCCATCCCAATTGATGCTATAAGTACCCGGGCGCTGGTATTGATCGACCAAGGTGCTCACCACTTTGCCAGAAAGATCGTAAATGACCAGCCGTACCGAAATTTTATCAACGGAAGAATCCAAGGCTGGTATGTGATAATGGATGGTGGTGAATGTATTAAATGGATTGGGATAGTTCTGGGATAGCGCGAGCGGCAGGGCATGCTGTTTCTGTTGCCTTGACACCACGCTCATTGTCATATTCGGCGCGGTTATAATTTGGCCAGCTTTGAGCTGGAACCATGCCTCCGTGGGCCAGGTCTCCAAGATCCATTGGTAGTAATCCTCATCGCGATCGAAGGTGGTGTACAAGATGCGATGATGTGGCGAGTAGAAGCGACGTTCACCAAAATCTTCATAGCGATTGTCGAGGAAATGCAAAAATTCATGGATGAGGATGGTTTCGTTAGCGGGTTGGCCTGGGATAATTGGCTGGGCAATGATGGCGGGTTTTTGTTTAAGTGACCGCATATCGCGGAAAATGTATCCTGCATAGCCAGACCATGCCACTTTCGAGTTCCACCAACAGTATAGGATGATCAGGATATCGTAATTCTGAAATTTAACCTGGCGGTTTATCAGATCTGCTTGAACCGATCGGGGTGAAATATAGAGTCCCCACGCATCGTCCTTTTTGTTGAAATCGCGGATATTGAGAAGGCGATCGATGTTTAATGTATCGGCCTGGATCTCGATGGCATGGGTGTGATCCCAAACATATTGCTGAAGGTTAGTTATGGCTTTGGGGATCCAGCGCTGGTCAGCCTCGTCCAACGAAATCAGGCCGGTCCCTGGATCCAAAAATTGGCTGTAAATAACGAACAGCGCCCGCAATACCAGGCGTCGGGGATTGGTCTGCAGGACAATCCCAGTGGCGAAATTATTGGGAGCAATTACGTCCCGAAATCCTGGCGCGGGTTCAACTCGTACGAACAAGCGATTGTATCCAGCCGGCAATTTGGCAGTGAGTTCCAGGGTCTTGGAGATGCCCACTGGCAGTTCAGCCACAAAAGCGGTGTCCAAGATCACAGTTTTCCGAAAGGCAGCGAAATGAACATAGTTGCTATTGGGATTGCCGCTGTACAGGACAACATAAGCACCCCTCGCAGCTACCGGGCCTGAGTTTTGAACGGTGACCCGGACGGTAATGTCATCTCCAGGCAGATAATATTCTTTTGGCGATACCAACAGGAGACGGGTAACATTTAAATCTGTAACTTTATTTTGATCGACCCAGAAGGACCAAATGGGACTGTGCAGTTGTCGATCGCCAACCAGGGCATAGATCATCCAATTGTACAGTGTAAGGTCTTCAATTAGGTTTGATGAGCTGATCGTGAAGCTGGTATCACTTCCCAGCCATTGATCGACAACGACGCGCCCATCGGTTTTGGCGATCAGCAAGCGGTAATTCACTTGAGATTTGGCGGCCACAGCTCGCCAGCGGAAGGTAGGCGTTGAGCTATTCACCTGGCTGGCAGAATCTGGCTCAATCAATTCCACGCGATCGATCCATGGCTGCCCAATCAAAGATTCGAGGCCCACAGTGTCGTTTAACAGGGACGCCATCGTCGGTTGCTGGAGGCACGTGGATAGACCCGCGGCTATGATGAAGAGCAATCGTCCAAACAAATTCATTCTTCCCATTCTAAGCATCCATGTCATCGCTTTGATTCTGATGGAAATTTATATGGTTCACAACTCCAGCCCGGTTTCTCAATCAATTATTTCGGCTGAGTCTAAAGCTAAAAAGTTTCTGGTTCTTTTGCAAGAGATTTTTTTTAATCTGATGGCAAGATGAATCTTTGTTCAGATAAAAGCATCTAAATTATCAACGAAAGAAATGGTGGTTGCTGAAATTCCGATCCATGTGGATTGTTTGGCAAGGAATTCCATTAGGTCATCGAGCTGTCGATTATCTGGTCAACATTCAGTAATCAGGGAGAAAAGGTATCATGAAAAGCTATCTTTTAAAAGCTGCTGTGATCGTGGTAGGCGGTGCACTGGGTTATGCCTATTATTATTACGTCGGCTGTCGCAGTGGGACCTGTCCCATCACCAGTAATCCATGGATCAGCACCGGGTATGGGGCATTGTTTGCATTGGTGCTGGTTTGGGGCAATAGCAAAAAGAAATCGAAAAATTCAGGAGAAGAAAAATAGCATGGACGTAATAGCGCCGATTGTGGTCATTGTCGCTTATTTTTTATTGATGCGATACATTTTGCCGCGGATGGGTATTCCCACATGAATGTCCAATGCTTGTGACTTTCAGTCTGATCGTCCTAAAGATACGCAAAAAGAAAATGATGAGGCGAAGAAGAAGTGAGGGAAGGTTGCTATGCCAATTTATGAATATCGCTGTACCAAATGCAAAAGGATCTTTGATGTATTTCAGACCATGGGGAGCTCTGCTGAAGGGATCGTCTGTCCAACATGTGGCGAACCAAAACCAGAGCGCATTTTTTCGGCGTTCGGCACGGGTGGAACCAGCAACAGTTTTTCAAGCAGTGCATCGGGATGTAGTTCGTCTGGACCTTTTTCCTGAGCATCGTAATAAGTAAAGCCGGAGGCTTTATTTGAGATGTCGCGATGAAATTGCCGATCGAGCCGGTGCATGCCGCTCGATACGAATAAATGAAATGATTCATAAAAAATTTAAAAAGCGAACACATGGAGGCTATTATGAATAGAACATTGAAGCTATTGGTAGCGATCGTTGCGTTGGCCGTTCTGAGCTGCTCGGACGTCATCCATGAATCGATGGCTCAGAATAAAAAGATTGCGCCATCTGCCCAGGAAAAGCCAACGGAATTTAATAATTTCACCCTCACTTTCCACCAGGGCCTGGAGAAAGCTGCCAAAGAGAACAAAAATATGATCGTGGATTTCTATACAGATTGGTGTCATTGGTGCAAAGTGATGGACGAAAAGACCTTTAAGAATGCCGAGATTGCTAAAAAATTAAGTGACCGGTTCGTAACCGTGCGGATCAATGCGGAAGATCCGAATCAAAAGGTGACATTTAAGGGGCATACATTCAATCATATCGAGCTAACCCGTGCGTTTCAGGTGACAGGATTTCCTTTTCTGGCGTTTATCTCGCCGCAACATGAGGTGATCACCGTATTGCCAGGATATATCCCTGCCGAGCAATTTGGATATATTTTGGACTATATTGATCAAAAATGCTGGGAGAAAAAAATGACGCTGGAAGAGTTCATGAAACGAAAGGGAAATTGTGGCGATACGGACTCCTCCAAAGCGGCACCGAAGTCATAAGCAATTGGGGATGGGGATAAGTGCATCCAGCAATATCAGTAAAGGTCCCATTATCAATGAAGCTGGAGGAAGTTGCGAATAGCTCTTTTCATCCGAGTGAATTCTGGGTTCGTCAGGTGGGAAGCCGATGAATTGCTGACTTGGCTGGAATCCATTTTTAAATCCATGCCTGTTTGATCATCGAGGCTGGCAGAACCCGATAAATATTTTGCTGCTGGGATTATTCACTATGGGGCATTGATGGATCGCGAGGCTGGCATAGCTCAATTAGCACGCCGAATGTTGAGCGGGGATGGAGGAAGGCGATTTGCTGGCCGCCAGCTCCAATGCGTGGCATTGGATCGATGAGTTGCACCTGATGGGCTGCGAGCCGTTTCAACTCACCCGGCATGTCGTCGACCCTATAAGCAATATGATGAAGCCCTTCGCCTCGTTGGGCCAGGAATTTGGCGACAGGGCTATCGTCCGCCGTGGGCTGGATCAATTCAATTCGTACCCCGGCAAGCTTGAAGATGGCGACTTTTACCCGTTGATCGGGGACGTCCTCAATCCCGTCGCACGTCAATCCCAAAACTTCCGTATAAAATTGGAGCTGTTGATTTAGATTTTTCACCGCGATCCCGATATGATCGATCTGTTGAATCATTTCAGTGCTCCAGGATATGTTTTAAAGAAAACAGCTATCGTCAGCCGATGTGAAATAACAAGTGAACAGAAAAGCCTTCAGCGCTTGGCCTTGGTCTGCAGAGGGCCTTCGTGCGATTATCAATTTTTCTCTCCAGTTACTTCTGTCCAAAATAATCTAAATTTTTGCATTTGCTCCTTACAAAGTATACCATTGAAAGCAAATTTATTCGTTCTTCAAAATGAGGTTCATTTTCCACGTGACCACCAGTTGGCGGTCAATATTTTGCTGGTCCAAACACGCAATGAGAAATCTTGTTTTGGACAACAATGTTTTTCAATAAGGCAATAAGGTTTCTATTTTCACGGATTTTGATATGTTACCAAGGTTTTGATCAGCCTGTCATACAAGACTAATTTAAAAAACGTTAGTAACTTGCCTAATTCACTAATGATTTAATCTTATTAACTTAGTGGTGAATGTTTCTATTCAAAATCCTAAACAGGAAATCCTATTTTGGACAAGAGTGCTCTCCAGTCAAATCTCAACCTCGGAAATGATCAATAATTGAGCAGCAGCTCAAAATTGATCTGCCGATCCATCGAATTGTTTCCCTCGATTCGTTCTAAATTTTGGGTGTTGATCCAATAGGCTTTAATCGAAAGGAACGCGTCGCGGAAGATCTGGTCAGTGACCCGAAATCCAAAAATTTGTCGCTGTTCGACTCCCCCGGCCAGGAACCGTTTTCGAGTGCCATCCGGGATATCCCACGGTTGCGTGATGTCACCGGCCCCTTTGCGAACCAGCTCCACAGAACTGGTGAGTCGCAGGTCCCGATGGGGATGATAATTCACCTCAAAATACCAGTCGTCCGCATTGGGACCAAGCCAATGGCCCATGCCTTGGTTGTAATTTTGATAGACGTTAATTGGATGCTCGTGAGTATAAACGAACGGTTCTACCCGAGCGTATTCGATCCGAAAATCCGTGTCGCGAAGCCCCAATGGGTCGACCCAGAGTCCTCCAACCAGAAAGGCGAACTTGTTGCCATAATAAAGGAAGATGCTTCGCGATAGCGTGTAATCATCGATAAACAACTCAAAATAGGATTTCAGATTGCGGATCGGGAACACGGTTGCCTCGAAGCCGATGGTATTGTTATCGCGGTCGCCGAGATGATGTTCGGCCACGTGATACGGCATGAGGGGATTAAGATATTGGAATTCAATGCCGCGATTGCCATAGACCACGGCCTCGCTGCCGGCCAAAAATAGCCATGGGGCGACTTTAATTTCAAGGCGATGCGCGGCCAGGTATTTTTTGCCAAGGCTGCTGTTCAAATGGGCGTGAAGGCTGGTAAAATTGAAGCCGCGATACTGGGCTGTCAGCTTAATGATATCAAACAGCGGATTTTGGGCGGACAACATCAGGCTGCCATGATAGCCTGGTCCCCATTTGGCGCGATCGCGGCCAATTTCCAATTGCACCCAGGGCAATTTCCAAACCAGATATGCAATGGCCTCATCGGTATATACGTTTTTGCCCGCATAATTGATCGGCAACCCTCGCGAGGGATCGAAGTTTCGCGTTACCGTTTGCAGTCCGCGATGAATGGTATTTCGCACGAACACGTGAAATCCCAAGCTGTTCTTTAATTGACCACGAACCATGCCACCAAGTGTGGTATGAGATGTCCGCTCTGTTGCTGAATATTGATCCCCCCGTTTCACATCTAGGTTAAAACCCAGATCAACATCAGCATGAACTGTATATTCTTCCTCCGACCAGGAGACAAGATGTCGTTCCTTAAGCCGCTGATTGAATGGCACATTGAGCTGGGCGATTTCTTCGTGAAACTCCCCTTTCAGTTGCTCCAATCGCTCGTGTTCGGTTTTCGTCAACGCATATCCTGTTTGCTGGGATCGTTGCTCGATTTGAACCAGGATCTTCGCCAATTCGACACGCGATATTGGCAAAACCCGGTTGCTGAGCGACTTGAACAGTCCCTTCGCTTCCAACCGTTCCAAAAATTGGTAAGACCAATGCTCCAGCGGCACATTGACCGATTGACCGATCGCTTCGCTGCTGATCGCGATTATGAGCAAGAAGATAAATCCAATGTGAACGTGACGAATCACGTGGCTGATCCCTTTCGCTTTTTATTTATTCATGAAACGGATTTCCTTTGAAAGACCTCTCACGCCCCATTGCTCGTTCCTTCCCGTAGCTAAGTTCCATCCAGCTCAGATAGATGACGGATAACCACTCATGGAACTCGAATGCTCATCATAAAACCACTGCTTCTTGGTACTCCCCAAACACCTCTCGCAATACATCACAGATCTCACCGAGGGTGGCGTATGTTTTCACCGCATCGAGAACAGCTGGCATGAGATTATCGGTGCTTTTGGCGACCTCTTTGAGTCGGTTCAGCGATCGTTTCACGCCAGCTTGGTCCCGCTGCCGCTTTACCTGGTTGAGCCGATCAATCTGTTGCTCCTGGATCTTCGGATCAACTTTCAGCAGCTCAGGACGATATTGTTTTTCGGTTTTGAACATATTCACGCCCACCACAATCCGTTCCGATTGCTCCAGTTCCTTGAGATATTGATATGCCGAACGTTGAATTTCCTGCTGGATATAGCCTTTTTCAATGGCTGGGATGACGCCGCCCAGTGCATCAATTTTATCGATGTACCTTTGGGCAGCAGCCTGAAGCTCGTTAGTTTTGGCTTCGATATAATAGGACCCAGCTAATGGATCGATGGTCTCGGCGATACCAGATTCGTAGGCGACGATTTGTTGGGTCCGGAGCGCGATTTCAACCGATTGTTCGGAGGGGAGTGCCAGTGCCTCATCGTAGCTATTGGTGTGGAGGCTTTGGGTGCCACCCAATACGGCAGCCAGCGTCTGAATGGTGACTCGGATGATGTTATTCAGCGGCTGCTGCGCGGCTAAGGTGGATCCGGCCGTTTGCGTGTGGAAGCGAAGCATCATCGATCGTTCGTCTTTGGCACCGAAACGATGTTTCATGATGTCCGCCCAGAGCCGGCGGGCCGCTCGGAATTTGGCGACTTCTTCCAACAAATCATTGTGGGCATTGAAAAAAAACGAGACTCGTCCGGCGAACTCATCCACTGGTAAGCCGGCGTCGATGGCGGCCTGGACATAGGCGATCGCGTTGGCCAAAGTGAAACCGATCTCCTGACTGGCGGTAGCACCGGCCTCTCGGATGTGATATCCTGAGATGCTGATCGTATTCCATTTGGGCAACTGTTTCGAGCAATAGGCAAAGATATCCGTAATAATTCGCATCGATGGCCTTGGCGGGAAAATGTAGGTCCCTCGGGCAACATATTCCTTCAAAATATCATTCTGGATCGTGCCGGACAACTGGCTGGCGGACACCCCCTGCTTTTCTGCCACCGCAATATACATCGCTAACAGGACCGCCGCCGGGGCATTGATGGTCATTGATGTGGAGACTTTGTTCAACGGGATACCAGCAAACAATCGCTCCATATCGGCCAGGGTGTCGATTGCGACACCAACTTTGCCCACCTCTCCAGCGCATATTGGGTTATCGGAGTCATATCCGATCTGGGTGGGGAGATCAAAAGCGACCGAGAGCCCGGTTTGTCCCTGAGCAAGCAGATATTTGTACCGCTGGTTCGACTCCTCGGCCGTACCAAAACCAGCATACTGGCGCATCGTCCAGAGCTTGCCGCGATACATGGTTGGCTGAACGCCTCGGGTAAATGGATATTGGCCAGGGAATCCCACATCTCGCAAATAGTCGAAGTCAGATAGGTCATCTGGCGTATAGAGCGCCTGAATTGGATCGGAGGAACCAGTGACGAACCGGGGCTTGCGCTCCGGAAATTTGTTCAATGCTGGCGCTAACACGGTTTGTTCCCATTGTCGCTTTTGCTGACGAATTTCGTCCAAATCGCTGCACTTCCCCATAATGAACCCCTTCCCAATTTAGATTCGATAGTTCAATTTCCATAGCTATTGCCGATTGCGGACCATCTATGCGGAGCAAAAATAGAGAATTTCATTCAGAAAGTCAATAATATTTTTTATCAAGATCGATCGCTTCTCTTGCAGAACACGGAATTCAAATCGCCTGGGAATGCAGGAATCGTCATAAAGACGGCGATATTGATTTAATCTACCCAAAGAAGGTTGCGCTGGCAGACATGACTTTTTTGTCTAGGATTGGAATGTTGCAACAGGAAATAAATAGGGTCAAGCTTATCGAAATGGAGAAAATTTGGTGGCAATATCATTGGCGCGAGCGTGATCGGGAGAAGATGGCCCAGGCAATGATGGCGATTCCGGTCCGCGGTCCAGCCATCAAGCGACTTTGCCGGGCCTTCTTATCCGATGATGGATCTTTCCGCGTTCAAATTAACCCCAGCAGGGGGCACAAAATTCTCAACCCCAGAAAGATCACGATGGTACTGATGATATCGAGAATCAGGCCAGCACGGAACATGGCGGTGATGGGGACTTTCCCCGAGCCATAGATAATGGCATTGGAAGGGGTGGAAACTGGTAACATAAACGCCATGCTGGCGCCAATACAGACGCCGATGGTTGGGGGGATAGCGCTTACGCCCGCGCTCTGGGCCACAGCGATCATGATAGGGACTAACATGTTGGCGGTTGCGGTGTTGGAGGTCATCTCGGTGATCAGATGGGCTAAGATAATGGCAATGGCGGTGATCGACCAGAGTGACCGGGCGCCTCCTAACGCGATCAATTGTTTGCCCAATACATCAGCCAGATTGGTGGTGAACATCAAGCCTCCCAGAGATAGCCCGCCACCGAACAATAAAATTGTGCCCCAATCGATGTTGACTGCCTGGCGCCAACTGAGCGTAAAGCGTCGCTCCCGCCAATTGACTGGTAGGAAAAACAGCAAGATCGCGGCGATCAACGAAGCGACTCCCTCTGGCAAGTGGTGCTCGAAGAATTTGAAGGCAGCACACTCCGTGCCCCAGCCGGAAGCAATGATGCCAGGAGCAATCCACAGGACGACCGCAACACCAAACGCCAATAACGCATTTCGCTGGCCGCGAGTCCAACCGCCCTGTTGCAGTCGCCGCTGATGTAAAAACTGATCCAAGCCAGGAAACTGTTTCATGGCAGGAGGGTGCAGCCATATCATCAATATCACCATGATGAGCCACATGACGAACAGGATGGGGAGGGCAAGCATCATCCACTGGAAAAAATAGATTTTCACATGCAAAATTTTATCGATCATGCCAATCCCGATCAAATTCGGCGGGGTACCGATGGGGGTCCCAACCCCACCAATCAGCGCACCATAGGAAATGGTCAAAAGCAGCCCAGTATTAAAACGCTGCGAAGATAACTGTTGCATGGTCTGTTGAGATAGGGTTCCAAACGCGGAAATAATGCCCAGCAAAATCGGATAGATCATGGCTGTCGTGGCGCTATCGCTGATCCACATCGAGACCAATGTCGGGATAACAGCAACCACAACCAGCAATCGATAGGGGCTATTGCCCACCCAGGGCAGTGACAGGATGCTGAGCGCGATCCGTTGGTCCAGCCGTTGTTCGATCATTCCCTGGGCCAATAGAAAGCTCCCGAGAAACAAAAAGATGATGGGCGAGGAAAATGGCGCAAACACCGTGGTTGGAGAGGCGATCCCAAGTATGACGCAGAGCACTGGCCCTAATAGCGCAGTAATCGGAATGGGCAGGGCTTCACCGACCCAATAGATGAGAACCAGTGCAATGATGGCTGCCAGACGATGGGCCTGTGGCGTCAGCTCTGGTATTGGAATGATGAGCAGAGCAATGAACATCGCCGGGCCAAGAAAAAGGCTAATGGTGCGCCGCCAACGATCGAACCGTTGTTCGTGCACGGAGATCGCTTCTGTAAACGTGGAACCAGATATTTCATTTGCATTATCGGTGCGCATTTCGACAACTCCAGATGTTCTGAAATCAGCAATTCATCATCCGTGATTCGGTTCATGAGACAATAATCATCGTCGAAGTAGGTATTTGATCTCCGCTGGCTCGGCTGGGATGGTGGGATGCCGCCACGCAGCTTCTCAAATTCTCTTTCTGGATCACCGGTCAAGAGGGAAATTTCAAGCTCGCCAAGCGGCTAAGTTTTCTTTGCTAAATTTTGCCCAGCAGACTCATGATTTTCAATTTCCACACCATCCAGATGGCCTCGAAAATAATTTTTTTGGACATTTTTGAGCTGCCTGCCTCGCGATCCGTGAAAACGATCGGAATTTCTCCAATCCGAAAGCCCTTTTTCCAGGCTTTGAAATTCATCTCGATTTGAAATGAATAACCATCCGAAACAATTTTATCGAGATCGATCGCCTCCAATACCTCGCGACGGAAACATTTATACCCTCCAGTGCAGTCTTTTATCGGAAGTCCAGTGATAAGTTGCGTGTACTTATTGGCGCCGACGCTGAGGACCAATCGCGTGATCGGCCAATTGATCACATTGACCCCGGTCTTGTAGCGCGATCCGATCACCAAGTCGTACTCCTTGATAGCCTCCAAAAAATTGGGGATTTCATCCGGATCATGGGAGAAATCCGCATCCATTTCAAAGATATAATCGTACCCATGCTGCAAGGCATATTTGAACCCTGCCACATAGGCTGTACCAAGCCCTGCCTTTGCCGGCCGCTTTATTAGAAAGACATTCGATTCGCAGCGGGCAATGTTCTCGATAATCTCGGCCGTACCATCTGGAGAATTATCATCAACGACCAATATGTCTAACCCGCGGATGCCTTGAAAAAGAATGCGATCGATGAGATTTTCGATATTTTGAGCCTCATTATAGGTAGGAATGACGACAATCGCTTTCATTCAGTATTTGGCCTCTCGTTTGGGGTGATCAGCTTTGCCAACCCACATGAGTCGCTTGACGACCGCGTGCTATCTGGTGCCTTTGGCGGACTCCACTGGAATTCAAAGCTCAATGATTTCCATTCCCGTAATCATGCGAATGCCTTAGCACTCATGGCGGTGGATTGATCTGATCATCCGGGTCTTTTCTATTTAGAATAAGAGAAATTTTTTGGGACTTTTTTTCATTTTTTTCAGCCCGGTGATGACATCGGACATCTGGATGCCCAACTCGGTTTGGGCCTTGGTCAAAATAAAACCAGATTTAAGCGGTCGAAGCGCCGGCTGATGCAGTTCGGCCGTGGTGACCGGCTGAATTAGGTCTTTATTTAAATTGAATACCTCAGCAATTTTCAGCGCAAAATGATAGCGGTCGATCAATTCGCTGCCCGAAATATGGAATAAATCCCATTTACGCCGATCGATGATCGTTAAGATCGCATCGGCCAGCTCGTCAGCCAGAGTGGGATTGCTGAACTGATCGGTAACGACCTTCACGGCTTGTCCCTGGTTCAATTTCTCGATCAACCAATTGACGAAATTGGGGCGCGTGTCAATCCCCTGGCCATAAAGCACCATGGTTCGGACAATGGCGTGCTCCAGACCGGAGGCAATGAGCAAATTTTCGCTGGCCAATTTCGATTTGCCATAATAACCAAGGGGCTCGGGCGTATCGGTCTCCACATAGGGTCCAGACGTGCCATTGAACACATAATCGGTTGACAGATGGACGATTTTTGTGCCGAGGCGCCGAACCGCTTGAATGATGTGATCGACCGCTTCGACATTGATCTTCCAGCATTGCTCTTTGTTCGTCTCGCAGCCGTCCACGCCGGTCATCGCCGCCGTATTGATTAAATAATGCGGCTGAAACTCGTTCAGCGCTTGTTTTACCAGCCGCCGTTTGGTTAAATCGAGCTGGCGATAATGAAATTTAATTTTGGTTTGAAACGGCGCTTCATGCAGATCAATTCCCATTACCTCATATTTCTGAAACGATCGCTCCAGGAGCTTTTGCCCCAACAAGCCATTTACTCCAGTGATAACCATCTTTTCCATCTTCTACCCCTCGAACATGTGATTGGTGCATTTAAAGTGTGCTCCGAAAATGGTGATCGAAGTCAATCCATGTTTTTAGTTGCGATAATGGTTCAGTACCGCTGAACGTACAGTTTATCCCAGCCACCCGATGAGCATAGCGTGTCGCCTCCAGCGCATCGTCATGATGCAAATAATGAACGAGAAACCCAGCGGCGAATGCATCCCCGCAGCCAGTCACATCCACCACGGTGGATAAAGCCATGGCTGGAATCCGAAAAGATCGCCGCTGCCCGTCCTTGCGGATAAACAGCAGCGAACCAGCAGAGCCACGGGTAATATGACAAATCTTGATCCCGAGTTCCAACAATTGGCTGCCAAGCCGGCGCAATTGTCGTTCCGAGGGCGCATGACGCTTCAAGATCGTGGCTGCCTCAGTTTCATTCATCTGCAAAATATCGACCCCGCGAACCCATTCTGTCCAATCCGCGCGATATCGAGGCACTCGTAATCCATCCGGCTGGATATCCAGCGACAAACTGTGATAATCCATCAATACCAACCCTGAAACCTGGTCCCGAAATCGTTGAAATGTGGTCAAAGACATCTCAAAACCAGTGATGAAATTCACCAGCCAGGCATCCATTGCTCCAACCGATCGGAGATGATCCAATTCAAGCGCTGGCAGCCGATGAGAGAGATATTCCTGTCGCTGCTCGATCGTTTGATAGATCAATGTCACGGCCGTATTGGGCTGATCGATCTTTTGTATTCCGTCACATCTCACTCCGGGAAGCTCGGCTAATCTGGCAACGATCGCGTCATAAATATCTGCTCCGAGAAAGCAGACCGGGTAGATCTCATCCCCTGGAGAAATCAAATTGCCCAGAATGGAGACCGTATAAAATATTCCCCCAAAGCTATCGATTTCTTTGCCGGTGCTGAGCTTGATATGATCTCGAATAAAAGTGCCGATAATTCCGATCTTCATTTGCGCCTTAAGTTGCCTTAGAGCATTGGCCAGAAAATATCAATTGGTGTGTGTGGCAAAATTGTCGTTGATTTTTCAGATAATTGGAATTGAACCTCACATACAAGCCAATCCAACCCATCAACGGACTGGAACAAATCTGTCCGAGAAAATAATTGAATGGGACGTAGATCCATTCATCACTTCTCCGCGAATTGACCTTTCGCATTTACCGAAGCGGATGAATGGCGAAACATTCAAATGCTGAGGAAAGATGCGCAGAAAAATCTCTTGGATAAACGCATCTGTCCTCGATAAGTCATGGGATACTCCGCGCCTGTTGATCGTTCAAAATTTCATGCCATCTAAAATGAATGCTTAAGGCCAATCGCCACTGGTTTGGTTCGGAATGACGCACGTCAGTTTCATTTGTCTCGGTCGTGCTGCTCCGTCAGATTCGTTTAATACATCCTAAATCCACTGTCCTGATAAAATGCAGGCTTCCAGGGAGATATTTGGTGGTTTTAACATGCAAAAATTGAAATCGCACAATGCACTCTGACGAATAGTAGCAGTCCCAGTTGCAACGTTTCATTTCCAGGCTGAAATGTCATGCCTACCTGCTCTGGCAGCTCGATGTTAATTTGATCTGAATAAATGCCTTTCAGAGATGCTGGCATTCCCAGGGGTGACGTTACGAAATCGAATTCAGTATAGTGCAGTATCACCCAAGTCTGGTGATCTAAAGCATTTCAATGATCTATGTCTTTTTCAGAGCGACATGCGTCTTGCTTTATCGCATGATCTCCGATATAGTGTGGCGGATGGCATTTCATTGTGTCATCCGATTTCGATTTTTGCCAGAGAAACGAAATCGGCGTGCTGTTGCCGAACCATCGCATTCAATCGTTGCGCGAACAATTTTCGGTCCCAAGTTTAGTGATAAGGATAAAAAATATAGAACAGCAGGGACAGGACGAACAAGACCCACATTCCGATATGGACCTGGCGCCATTTTCCAGCCAACACCTTGAATAGCGGATAAAGGACAAAGCCGGCGGTCATGCCGATGCCGATGTTGTAGGTGAAGCTCATCAGCACAATGGTGCTAAACGCTGGGATCAGTTCGCTATAATCTGAGAAATCGATCTTTTTAATTGGCTCAAGCATCAATAAGCCGACGATCATCAGCGCTGGGCCATAGGCGAATGCTGGAACAGCGGTGAGAAACGGCTCAAAAAACAGGGCGCATAAAAACAGGAGCCCGGTGATCACCGAGGCGAATCCGGTTCGACCTCCCTCTTCGATGCCAGCGGCAGATTCGATATAGACGCCGCTGGTGGTGGTTCCCAGCAGCGCGCCAACGACCGTGGAAAGGGCATCAATGAGCATTGGCCGTTCGATATGTGGCAAATTCCCATTTTCATCCAGCAAGTTCGCCCGAGCCGAAAGCCCAATGAGTGTGCCCATGGTATCGACAAAATCCATGACAAAAACCGTGAGGATCACGGCGAAAAATCCCCAGGTAAGTGCCCCAGCAATATCGAGCTGAAACAAGACTGGTTTTAGGCTGGGCGGCATACCGATAAATTTTTCTGGGACTTTCGTGATCCCCAAAATGTAGGAGAGACCGGTAATGCTCAGGATACCAATTAGGATCGCGCCGCGAACGCGGAGCAGAAGCAGAAATCCAATCAGACTGAAGCCTAAAATGGCCAGCAACACGGTCGGATCGCCGATCTTGCCCAGTTTGAGCGGCGCTGAAACTACACCAACAGTAACAATCCCAGTCTCATTCAGTCCGATGAACGTGAGAAACAGGCCGATGCCCACCGCGAAGCTGTATTTCAGGTTCGCTGGAATGACTTCCACCAGCCAGCTTCGCGCGCGAAGCACGGTCAGCAAGGTGAACAACGCGCCCCCAATAAATATGGCGCCGAGTGCCGTTTGCCACGAGTACCCCAACACATTGACCACGGTGTAAGCGATGAAGGCGTTTTCGCCCATGTAGGGCGCAATGGCAAAAGGACGATTAGCGTAAATTCCCAGACAGACCGTACCAAAGCAGGCCGTCAAAATGGTGGCGACCATGACGGCCCCTCTCGGCATCTGCGCTGCTTCCAGGATCGCTGGATTGACGATGATAATGTAGGACATGGTGATGAACGTTGTGATGCCAGCGAGGATTTCCCGACGATAATTGGTGCCGAGTTGATCAAATTGAAAAAAACGCCGCATAGCACTGCTCCTTTTTCTAGATGGATGGCTGCAGCATCATCCAAAACGAGCCATTTCGAGCCTCTCGCCGTCAGATGGCAGATGGAGATGACGCCATCTTTTGTCACATCCAACGACAAGAATGCTTTTCCCCGCATCATCTTCAGATCAAGACGAATGCTGAGCATCGTATTTTTCAGATTCGTTCAGTTTCAATCATGACTGAAATTCGCTCAAAATCTCCATGTTATAGCCCTGTGCTTTCAACCAGGGCAGGATTTCAAATTCCACTGGAACTTCCAGTCCCAGGGCCTGAAGCTCAGCGACATTTTGAAACACCTCTCTGGGCGCACCATCATAGAAAATAGTACCCTGGTCCATGACAACGAGACGATCAGCGATGAGCGCCTCTTCAGGGAACTGGGTGATCAACAGAATGGCGGTGCGATCCGCCAGGGGTTTATAGCGATTTTCTGTTTTAATTTCCTTCAGGAGCGCCAATAAAGCTCGCCGGCCTTTTGGATCGAGCATCGATGTCGGTTCATCGAGCACCAGATATTTTGGGTTCATGGCTAAGATGGCGGCAATCACCAACCGCTGTTTTTCGCCGCCAGATAACAGGTGAGGCGGATAGTTGCGGTAGCGCAGCAAGCCAAATCGCTCCAGATTCGCGGTGACGATCTGGTGCATGACCTGGGTAGGGATACCAAGGTTCTCCAGGCCAAACGCGATCTCCCGCTCGACGGTCGTGGCGACGATCTGGTTGTCTGGATTCTGAAAGACCATGCCTACCTTTTTGCGGATTGCATGGATGTTCTCCGGCTCCTGGCTACTGAGGCCATCGATCCAGACCGTTCCCTGTTGCGGGATCAATAGAGCGTTGAGACAGCGGGCCAGCGTGGTCTTGCCACTGCTATTGCGCCCCATCAGCGCAACGCATTCGCCCTCGTAAAGCTGCCAGCGAATATGGCGCAGGCCGACAATGGATCCCTGATCGGCTGTCTCGTAAAAATAGCTGACATCCTGGAGATCAATCATGCCCGGCTACGCTCCCATCAACTGAACAACCACCTCGCGCCGGCGCGGGCGATTGTCGAAATCGACCACCACGATCTGCTGCCAGGTTCCCAGAAGCAAGTTCTTATCCCGAAAAGGAACGCTGAGCGATGCTCCTAACAGGGCGGCGCGGACATGGGCGAAACCATTGCCATCATGCCAGGTGGCATCGTGATGATAGCGCTGGCTCATCGGCGCCAACTTCTCGAATGCCTCGGGCAGATCCTTGAGCAACCCCGGCTCATATTCGATGGTCGTCACCCCAGCCGTTGAGCCTGAGATGAAAATTGTCGCCAAGCCAGATTGAAGCTTCGACCGATCGATGATCGCCGCCACCTCACGAGTAATATCAATAATGTCGGTGAAACCTCGGGTCGAAACCGGAATAAAATCAGTCACTATCTGCATTGAAAAATTTCTCAATTGGTCATTTGACAATCAGTTTTGTCCCTTGCGTTGAATGCTGCCCCTTGCGATCACATTGACTGAGCCAACCTCGCAGAAAAGATGCAGACGATGCGCCCGCGAACTAACACTACTTAGTCAAATTAAAAATGACCACTAAATTTTCAGGACTCGAGCCTCTTAACATCCCCCTAAATCCTTCTGCCAACTGGCGGGAGGACTTGTTATCGTTCCTCTCCTTTGAAGGAGGGCCAGGGGGGAAGTGATTTACTCCAAAAAAGAATGATTATCAGTAGAGCTAGTTCTTGCTGCAAAATGATCAAAACAAATGAAAATGTCATGCCGGCCGCCATCTGCCTGATGGCATGATAGCGTTTTTTTGGGCTGATTTTTACAACAAGAACGAACTATGGAAACCGCGAACAAGTACTGCGATTTTCAAATCTTGCCAGGAGATTCGCGGACATCAGATGATCGATTGGGTCGAAAAGTTGGTTTTGTATTCGCCTTTTCTCCTGGCATGGCCACATTCGCGGCTGTTTTAATCGCATGTGACCATGGTTACGAATTGCTGATAGCGGCGCTCGATCTGCTGCGGCGACAGGTTTTTCAGCCCTTCAATGCTGAAATGTTCCACGCAGAAGGAAGCCAGGGTGCTTCCATAGAGGACCGCTTTTCTGAGATGAACCGATGACGTATCATCGACTTTAGCCAGATAGCCAACGAAGCCACCGGCAAATGTATCCCCGGCGCCAGTAGGGTCTCGGAGTTGCTCTAACGGGAACGCAGGCGCCCAAAAGTACTGGCTGTCATGGACCATGAGCGCTCCATGTTCGCCCTTTTTGATCACGATGACCTTTGGTCCCATCGTCTGGATGCGTTTGGCCGCAACGAATAAGTTTGGCGTGTGCGCTAACTGGCGAACCTCTGAATCATTGACAATTAAAATATCGATGCGCTTTAAAACTTCTGCCAGCGCCGCCGGGGTTCGTTCGATCCAGAAATTCATCGTGTCCATCACCACCAATTTGGGCTGAGACATTTGATCGAGCACTTTCAACTGGAGTTCGGGATGAATATTGGCCAAAAATAAGTAAGAAGAATTCCGATAGTGCTCGGGCAATTCCGGGTCGAAATTTTCGAACACATTCAGATGGGTAAAAAGGGTCTCTCGTTGGTTAAGATCGAACTCATATTTCCCGCCCCAGCGGAATGTTTTGCCCGGTTTGACGACCAGGCCATCGAGATTGACGCCGCGGGACTGCAAAAATTGAATTTCATCGATTGGGAAATCCTCGCCGACCACGGCAACGAGATTCACATGGGTAAAATAACTGGCGGCAGCGCTAAAATACGTGGCCGACCCACCAATGGCATCGTCGACCTTGCCGAACGGCGTTTCCACCGTATCAAGGGCGACTGAGCCAACCACAACGACACTCATCACGTGCTCCCAAGTTGTTGATTCAAAGATGGATTGAAGGTGCAAAATTGGTTCATCGTCGAGTTTCGGAACAGTACCAAAAGACCAAGATTCAAATGCCCGGCCATCGGTTGCTCCATTGCTATCGCCATGCTACATCCGCTCTGGTGCTGTGATCCCAAGGATTTTTAGGCCGTTGGCAAATACGAGTCGCGTGGCCTGGCATAACAAAAGACGCGCCTGGGTGAGCGGAACGTTGTCAGTAACGACCCGATGTTTTTGATAAAAATGGTGAAAAATGCCCGCCAAGTCTTGCAGGTAATTGGTCAATCGATGGGGCTCCCAAAATTCCGTCGCTTTCGAAATAACGTCAGGATATTGGAGCAACTTGCGGATCAGTTGCTTTTCCTCCTCCTGATTCAATTGCTGGAGATCGGCGGTCGGATCGATGCAATAGCCTTGTTGTTCAGCGAATTTGATGATATTGAAAATCCGCGCATGGGCATATTGCACATAATATACTGGATTTTCATCCGATTGCTTTTTGGCCAGATCAATATCGAAATCGAGATGGCTGGAGCATTTGCGATTGACGAAAAAGAACCGGGCTGCATCGACTCCGACCTCGTCGATTAATTCTTCCATGGTAATGATCTGACCCGCCCGCTTCGACATTTTCACGATTTCGCCAGCGCGCAGCAAATTGACCTGCTGAACAATTTCCACTTGGAAACTCTCTTTGGGATAACCCAGCGCCTGAATGGCGGCCGTCATTCGTGGGATATACCCATGATGGTCTGGCCCCCAAATATCATAGAGCTTTTGATAGCCGCGCTGATATTTATTGCGATGATAGGCAATATCAACCAAAAAATAGGTTGGCTCGCCCTCGCTGGTAATTAAAACGCGATCTTTCTCGTCCCCGAACCGTGTGGACCGAAACCAGATCGCCCCCTGATCGTGATAGGTGTAACCCGCCTGTTCCAATTGTTTCAACACATCGAGATGCTCATTCGCTTCCCGCAGCTTGCTTTCTGGAAACCAGGTATCGAAATGAACTCCATAACGATGCATCATTTGCTGTTGCAGGGCGATCATCTTTTGCAAAGCAAGTTTAGCCAATTGTTCCTGCCGCTCCTCAAGCGAAAGCTGTAAGAAGCGATCGCCATATTGATCGGCGATCTCGCGGGCCAAATCCCTCACATATTCGCCATGGTAGCCCTCCTCTGGGAATGGTTCATTCTGGCCGAGCAGCTCCATATAGCGGGAGCTGACCGATGCCCCCAAGAGCCTCACCTGGCGACCGGCATCATTGATATAAAATTCTCGATCGGCATGAAATCCCACGGCGCGATACAGGTTCACCATCACATCTCCAACCGCAGCCGCGCGCGCACTGACCACATTCAGCGGTCCAGTCGGATTGGCGCTGACGAATTCGATCTGGATTTTCACCCCATTGCCCCAATGGGACTGGCCAAACTCATCTCCGCGTTGAATAATATGAGCGACGGCTTGTCGATAGTAACCCCAACCTAAATAGAAATTGATAAAACCAGCCCCTGCGATCTCCACTTTTTCGATCAAATTCGAATCTAATGCCAGGGCTGAAACAATCGCTTCGGCAATGGCTCGGGGTGCTCGCTTTTGTTGCGAGGCCAATTGCAGGGCAATATTGCACGCCAAATCACCGAATTGTTCCTGCTTCGGCGGCTCCAACCGAATCGTCACCTCGGTTGGATCCACCCCCAGCCGATGCAAAGCTGCAGCAATCGCCTCCTGTAAATACTGCTCAATATCGATCATCGGTCCACCACCTCTATGATTTTTGCATCTCCCCACAACCGCTCCAGAGCGTAATAGTCGCGAACCTCGGGACGGAAAATATGAACCACCACATCGACCAGATCCAGCAGGACCCAATTCAAATGCTGATAGCCCTCGACATGCCAGATCTTAATATTTTGGCGTTCCAATTGTTCAGTGATGTGATCGCAGATCGCTTTCACCTGAAGATCCGATTCGCCAGAACAAATGATGAAGTAATCGGTAATGGTGGTAAGCTGCCTGAGGTCCATGATCAATACATGCTCTGCCTTTTTCTCCAGGCTGAGCTGGGCAATATAATGACTCAACTCCTCGGAATTCAAAATATCACTAACCTCCAAAAGTTAAATGTCCCGCGCCATTTCAGCTCGAATGGCTTGACCAGGTTTGAACTCGCTGCTGTTTCAATGATGATGAGTAACCATTGCACATAAAACGACTCATTTGATTTTATGGGCCAATTGAAACCTCACCGACATCGATTATTGGATCGGATGCTGAGTTGGACCAGAAAGCAACTTTAGCATCGCCTCGATGACTTGCTCAGCAGCGATGTCTTTCATGCATTGAAAATGTCCTTTGGGGCAGCGCTGACGGCCAATATGCGAACACGGCCGGCACAAAAGTGAATGATTTTGCACGACAATATAGTCCGTCAGATACGGAAAAAATCCTAACTGTTCGGTCGTGCTTCCGAAAATGGCCACAACTTTTTTCTTTAGCGCAGTAGCAAGATGCATGAGCCCACTATCATTGGTCAGCATCAGATGGCAATGGCGCATCAGCGCGCTAGTCTCCAAGAGCGACAATTGGCCGACCGCATTCACAATTGGCGCGCCAGCCGGCAGCCGAATTTGGTCGACAAATTCGCGGTCAGCAGCACTTCCGAACAGAATCACCCGCGCATTATGCTGGTCAATGAAAAATCGAATCACTGCTTCGAATCCCTCTGTAGTCCAGCGTTTTGTCGCGTGTTTTGCCCCTGGTGCAATACCGATGATCGGCCCCGGTGCATGGTCAATAAAGCCAGAATACCGCTCTGCGACGCTAGCAGCCATCTCATCGGGGATGAAAATTTCCAATCGTAACAAAGACTCGGGCAATTGATGTGGCGCTAATGTGTTCAAATAGCGTTGATAAATCGGGACCACTGGCCGCTGGCGACCCAGCTTGAATTTCACCAATAAAAATCGCCGAATCACTCCTTTTTGATATCGGATCACCCGATGGGCCCCACTGCCCCAACTGAGATAATAGCTCCGAAAATTGCGATGAAGATCGATGATCAGATCGTAATGCTTGGTCTTGATCTCTCTCTTCAGCTTCGCAAGCGAGCGAGCAGGGTCAGTTTTGCTAAAACAATATAGTGTAGAAATATTGGGATTTGCCGACAGTAGTTCAGCAAATTCTTCTTTCACCACGAAGTCGATTTGACAATCCGGAAATAGCCATTTCAGCAGCCGAACCACTGGGGTTGTCAGCAGAATATCTCCGATAGAGCTGAATCTTATTACCAAAATCGTTCCCAACGGCTGCATGGCACCTCGAAGCTGCCTCAGTTCAACTGCGTTTTGAACCATTCAATGGTCTTTTTTAATCCCTGTTCCAGGTCAATCTTCGGCTCCCAGCCCAGCAGTGTTCGAGCCCGGGTGATATTGGGCTGTCGGACCTTAGGATCATCGATGGGCAGCGGTTTATAGATTAGCTTGCTTTTGCTGCCTGTGACTTTCAGGATCGTTTCGGCCATTTGCTTGATGGTCATTTCTTGGGGATTGCCGATGTTCACGGGTTCATGGATATCCGAAATCAATAGCCGATAAATGCCTTCCACCAGGTCGTCCACATAGCAGAAGCTACGGGTCTGCGAGCCATCGCCGAAAATGGTAATTGGTTCGTTTTTTAACGCCTGCGGGATGAAAGTCGGGATCGCCCGACCATCGTTGGGCCGCATCCGAGGTCCATAGGTATTAAAAATTCGGACAATCTTTGTATCGACCCCATGATAGCGATGATACGCCATAGTCAAGGCTTCAGCAAATCGTTTCGCTTCATCATAAACGCCTCGCGGTCCTACTGGGTTTACATTGCCCCAATAGTCTTCGCTTTGGGGATGGATCAGGGGATCACCATAGACCTCAGAGGTAGAAGCCAGTAGGAACGTGGCGCGTTTGGAAAGAGCCAATCCCAGCGCTTTGTGAGTTCCCAACGCACCAACTTTCAATGTTTGGATGGGAAGCTGCATATAATCTAAGGGGCTGGCTGGGGAGGCAAAATGCAGCACGTAATCGATATCGCCCGCAATATAAAGGTATTCCGTCACGTCATGTTTGATGAATTTAAAGTTTTCGCCTTGAAGATGCTCAATATTGGCAATACTGCCAGTGAGCAAATTATCCATGGCAATCACTTGATGTCCCTTTTTGAGCAAATACTCGCATAAATGCGACCCTAAAAAGCCGGCCCCGCCGGTGACCAATGTTCTCGGCATATCAGTTCTCCTTGTTGTTAGTCACAGATGCAGTACCAAATGTAAACCAGCCAGAACGAATGAGACAAATGGTTCGCCTTTCAGGAAGCCATCATGAAACACGCCTGATAAGCAATCAGACGTCGTCGCTGTTCTATTTCTGGTATGGTGAATTTGTTTCAGATGAATGGAGTTTGAACTGCCTGCGCAGCCCGCTTGAAGCCAGCCACTGAAGAGCTCTGGCTTGTTCAAAAAGAATCACACCCTCAACTTCTGGCAAGCGCTCGATCAAGGCCATTCCTTCCTCTGGGCCTAAGACAAATACTGCGGTCGCCAGGGCATCGGCCATCGTCGTCGTCGGAGCCTTGATGGTGACGCTGACACAGCCCCGCGCTGGATAGCCAGTTTTCGGATTTAGAATATGATGATACCGGACCGAATCGTACAGAAAAAAGCGCTCATAATCCCCAGAGGTCGCCACGCACCCCTGGTCCATGGGAAAATATCCGATCAATCGATCGGACTGGCGCGGATGTTTGATCCAAACCCGGCGTTTGCCTCGGGTGAGATCACTGGCAATGGTCTGTAGATCGCCACCAGCATTGACCATCGCATCGGTGATGCCATGCGACTTGAGCACTTCCATTGCCCGATCAACGGCAAAGCCTTTGGCAATGCCGCCCAGATCGATTTTCACCTCGGGGGAATCGAACTGTACGACATCCCCTTGCCGCCTGATATGATTCATTCCAACCCACCGAAGATGCGCCTGCAAAAGCGAATCTCCTGGGATTCGAGGATTTTCGGGTGAAAAATTCCAAAGCTGTTTCACCGTCTCTATGGTAATATCGAAGGCACCATTCGATAATTCGTAAATATCTCGGCTCTGATCGAGCAACTGGCATAATGATGAGTCTAACATGACCGCTTTATATCCAGCTTCTCGGTTGATTCTCGACACCACGCTTGAATCGTCATAAACATTCGTCAATCGCTCAATGGTTGCAATCTGATCAAAGGCAGCGGCCACAATTTGTTCTAATTCCGATGGAGAGCGATTCTGATCGTAAATTGCAATCTGGACAAAAGTATCCATTAGAACCTTGATCCGCTCAAACGGTACCACGGCTGGCTGGTTCGAACAATTCAATACGATCAAAAAGAATAAAATGAAGCTGATTTTTTTCATCATAGCTCAAACTTCTCGGGAGATGATGAATTTTGTCAATAAGAGCAACGACTGTTTGTACGGCGAATCCTGGTAGCGTTGCAGTCGTTGTTCTGCCTGTTGTATATGGTAATCTGCCTGTTGCTCGGCGTATTCTCGACCGCCAAATTGCCGAATAAAATCGACGATTTTGTTCCGTTGATTCGAGTTCCCCCTATCTTGCAGAATAGACAAAATTTGCTGTCGGGTTCGCTCATCGGCCTGTTTCAGACTATAAAGCAATGGCAATGTGATGATATTCTCTAACAGGTCCTTGTTAATTGGCTTGCCCAATTTTGCCACAGAGCCATCGTAATCCAACAGATCATCCTTGATTTGAAACGCAATGCCAAGATGATAGCCGAACTCAGCTAAATTTTCGATATGGTCTAGATCGGGTTGAGTACAGCACAAACCTCCCAGTTGACACGTGGCCGCCGTTAACGAGGCAGTTTTGTTGTGGATCAGTCGAAAGTAAGTGCTTTCATCCATTTCAAAATTCTGGGCTCGCTCCATTTGAAGCAATTCGCCCTGGCTCATTTGAATCGTGATGTGAGCGATGATCTCGAGCATTTTCGGATCATTCAAATGAGTAAGCCGGTTCAGCACCTCAGCAAAAAGAAAGTCACCGATTAATACAGAGATCTTATTTTCCCAGATCGAATTAACTGATGGAGCACCGCGACGCATATCCGAGTTATCTACCACATCATCATGGATCAGCGTGGCGGTGTGGAGCAACTCGACGATGGTCGCCGCCTCGATTGCCTCTTTGGTGGCTTGGCCTTGCAAGTTGCTGCAGAGAAGTAGCAGCATCGGCCGCAGCCGCTTGCCTTTGGTGGCGATGATATGGTTCAGTATATCGTTAATGAGTTTTACATCCGTCTGGATCAGGGATTGGAACCGAAACTCCAATTCATTTAATTGCTGTTCGATTGGCTTTCGAATGAGATCAAGCACTCGCTAAATTCCCTCGCATTCATCGGGTTCAATTAATGAATTTTTAAGCGGATAAAATAGCAATAAAATTGCTTAATGTCAATCAAAAAATGAAATCAACTTGAATTTCAAAATGAAAATTGAGTCTGTACTAAAAAGGTTGAAAATAACAAAATTTGATTCATCATGGCCAGTGCGATACGCTTTTTGCCGAAGCCATCTCAACTGGCAGAAGGGATTGGATCCTAATGTGCCTCGTGGCTTATGCTCTGAATCCCTGCATTCGAAATGACACGGCCTACTTGAATTCTGCCTCTCCGCTGTCTAAGGTACGGCAGGGACGCCATATTTCAAGATGGTTTTGGTTCGCAGCACTCCTGCTTGTAGTGGCGTGGCAAAAGTTCTCCATTCGCTGAAATTTCATCATTGCAAAAAAGTTTCCATCATAGCAATCGCTAACAACTAAGAAAATGGCATTGCGAGCGCCATCGCGCAGATAAGAATCACATTCGAAAACAAACTTAGATCAATGTGGATATCCTTCTCCTGCAAGTGAAAGAAAAAATAACATTACAGGTTGTTTTAAACCTATTCTCCAACTCACGCATCAAAGATCACTAACAAGCTATTTCATCAAATCAGCACGTTGACACGCAAATACGAGCTGGTTGATTTTCCACAAAGCTGACCCGATTTAATTTCAGCAAAAGAATTGATGAAATCCTCGTCGTGCACTCCAAGCGACAAATAGATAGATTCATCGCAACCAAATCCACCGAAAGCGCTCGAAGCTTCGGACCTAAAACAGGCCCAGATCGAGCTCTGGCAAGCAAATAGATTGTCCACACATGGGCGCTTGCTTTTGACGATGCCAATTTCGCTAATAAAAAAGGGCAATTGCGCCCTTGGTGTGTGATGAGCGATACCGATCCGTCGCGGAGTGGTCCCAGGGCTTGGAGGGACAATTAATATGGTTCTTCCTTCGACTCGATCAGGATCAGCCCGAAGCTACGACCTGAAATCGTAATTCCCACTTTTATGGTTCCGGTTACCATGACTTGGTCGCCCTTTGAAACGGTCATTTCCTTGGGCTTCACCCAGATGGTGCCAGAACCATCATTGAGCTGGTAAACACCAACTCCAAGAATCGGCAATGTGATTGTTTCGTCAACCGTGCCGCTGAGGGTCACTCTCTTATTATGATACTGATTGGGAGCATTCCGAATGTCGCTGATCTGAACGGTGGATGCACAGTACCATAATGAAATTGCAGAGAGCAGCACAAAAATTAGCGCTGATTTTTTCATGGTTCCTCCAGTCATCATTCATTTTTGCAAATAGAGTATAAAAAATTTTATTTAAATAGTCAAGCAAGTTTTTTTAAATGATAAAATGTTATCAATAAAAATTGTTTAACATATTTTCACGGCTGGCATAGTGTGCCGTTGGAGTCTTTCAAATTTATCCATCAATGTGAGCTATATCACAAAATACCTTCCAAATATTTTTATTTTAGCTGCGGAACTCAAGCGTGGGATTGGTCGTAACAATAGCAGCAGCATCAAGGAAGGAAGTAAGTTTGAATCGTGGTTTGGTATGTTTTGTTCAATTGGGTCAAATGTGTGAATGCTTCGTTTCACATGTCAAAGGTAGGAGTTTTAGGTATGGAAGGAAAAAATGGGAATAGCCACCTGCTGGTCGGACCATCTAGGGCCAGCAATTATTCATTGGACAAGATGACCAAGGATCAACTCAATCTTGCTCCGAGCATCAGATTTCGACAACTAAAAAAGCAATATTTCAAGAAAGTGACGCGATCCATGGGCGTGGACAGCTCGTATTATTTGGGCTGACAGGGCGAATATCGCTGAGCCTTACGACATCCTGTAACAAGCATGATATGTGACATCACCTCGACTTCTGCGCTTGAACCAACGTTTCCCCCATATTGTTCGCCCGAATCCATTGTTTGCCAGAAATAAAAAGTTCTTGGCGCAAAATCTCAGTACCAGTCAACATTATCATGCCTGCGCTGCTAGGCATTTCATTTTTCAGTGTATATCAATATCAGAAGGACAATACTGTTTATCGATTGATGGCGAAGAATGAGACTGGTGTTTCTGATCTCGAGTTTTGCACCAAGAACTTTTTGCTGTCCATCGATCCGCCACCCAGGTGGTGGGCCATAGCGAAATTGGGATTATTTATTTTCCGTAGATTTTCTCAGCTCGATGGAATGCTGATAGAACTCTTGCATGGTCATTTTCCTGAGGAAATTAAACCCATGGGCAGCTCTTAATCGCGGATGAGAATGTTTTAACAAAAAGTCTGATCCCAAACAGGTTTTGATCTTCTCATATTGCTCGACCATGATCCGCTGCGCCAATTGGGAGAAAGGACCATCATATTCATAGCTTGGAAACGAAGCTGTCCGCTGCGAGCCGAAGCAATTCATGAAGGCGAAATCTAGGCTCGCGAATGAGTTGAGCGATACTGGCACATACGTCGTTGCTTCGGCAGGATGGAATCGGAACCAGACATTGCGATATCCCCATATTTCGATCTGAGCATCAGGATGTCGTTCTTCATACATTTTTAAAGCGGCGCTAAGGGTTTGGAGCACCTTATAATGGGTATCTGGCCCGCTGCCCTCTGGATCCAGCGCCACAGTGATCACCGAGGGCTGGATGCGCTCAATCAATCGCAGTACCGGGGGAACGTCCCGCTCCAGATCCGGTTCTTCGGTGAAGATCTCTCCCTTATAGAACCCCAATCGCAAATGGCTCACATCTTGAGTGCTGAAGCCCAAATAGGCCCACACCAGATCCGATTCCCACTCCCGAATCATTCCCTTCAATTGCTGGATATAATGAATATCTTTTTTGCCCGGATATTGTGTCTTGAAGTAGTTGATCATTTCGACAATCCGGTTTTTGAGATGCGGTAGGCTGTCTTCTTCAAATAGAAAGATCAAGTTGCGCAACAGTCGCCGGCTCTCCGCTTCAGCTTTCATGTCCTGATTATTGGCCGCGATGCCATCCAGATAGCGAGCAACATCTTTGTCCCTGGCTATGTCATTTTCAGGATCGAAATATCCCTCGCTCAATAGTCGAGAAAACATCGGCGTATCAATATAGTGGCTGAGCTTCTCTAACAGCTCCAAGACATACTTATTAGTGACCGCGGTGAAACCGCTGGTGAAATAGCTGAAATGATGTCGATTGAGCGGGCTTCTCACCAGATGAACCATGTAGGGCCAAAAGCCCAATTCAATATCATCGTGGTGGGGGCCAGTGTGGAGAAATACCTTGCCCTCGATTGGACGCAGCCCATCTTCGATCTTGGCGATCATGCGCTGCCGGACAAGCGCTGCCAGCTCCGATGGTTTTTGTTGGGTCTTTTTCAGCAACTCTTGACCAAATTTGTTGCGTTTGAAATCTTCTGCTGTTAATTGATCCAGTGCTTTGTCATTAAATAGCGCCAGGTTAATGACAATGCGATCGACCTCCTCGTCCAACAAAGTCTCTTTTCGGGAGAATTCCACGAACCGATGTTCCTGGAGATGTTTCGCTGCCCCGCGGGTGAGGTAGAATCGGGCGTTGGGCAAAGATTGGAGCACGGCTGCGGGATATAGATTTTTGGCTTCGCTTTCAATGGCCGCTGCCACAATTTTCGATTTGGCTTCTCCAGCAGCAATGATAATCGCTACCGTATTCGGATTATACGTGATGGTGCTAAGCCCAATGGTGATGACCCGTCGATGCCGGGCTGCCTCAATGCCCCCCATGTCCGTCGCCGCTGCCGCCTGAGTTTCATAATTCGTCGGCGTTAGCCGAGTGGTCGAATAGTAATCCGAGCCGCGAATATTAAATGCAATGTGTCCATCGGGGCCGATTCCTCCTAAGAAGAAACCGATTCCCCCCATCTCTCGAATGCGAGTCTCATACTCCGTGCAATATTGATCGACTGCTTCAATCACTTTCTTTTGAATCTCTTCCAGCTTATTCATTGGCTGGCGCGTGCGCAGCGTCAGGTCGACTTTGTCTCCAGGGAAAACTGCCTCCAGCGTCAGATCTCCTGGCACCCCTACCCGATAAGTGTCGATCAATAGTGCTTTCGATTTATCCAGCCCAAATCCCTTAATATAGAAATTCTTGATGTAGTGGTAAAAGCTATTGTATTGCAGCGGATTGATAGGATAGAACTCATCGATCTGAACGAATCGCAATCCTCGCATATCAGGTTTTTTGGATGGATCTACTCCCCATTGATCCAATTCTTCCTGGGTGTCCTTTTGATCCCAATGCTGCAAATAATACTGAACCCATTTAATAAAATGCTCTGGTGTTTTGCCAGTCGGCAGCGAAATCACACCATCTGGGTGAAGCTGTACCCATTCCAGAAAGCGCATGGCCGTTAACTTACCAAGCGCTGGAAAGTTATCAACGATAATCACTGGGATCTTCTCGATCGGTTCGTAGATCGCCTCAAAGCCGCTTTTTTTCAATGCAATTTGTTCAACCTTTGATTCGATAATGAACTTGCTCTGTGATTTCATAGCCATCTCATCCAAATTATTTCCTCAGTTTATAAATATTTAGTCAGATTAAAAATAACCATAAAATTGTCGGTACTCACACAGCTCAACATCCCCTAAATCCCCTGCCAACTGGCTGGGGGACTTGTTATCGTTCCGCCCTTTGAAGGGGGGCCGGGAGGGATGTAATGTCGAAAAAAAATTATTATATTCATCTGACTAAGTAGAGCTATTCCCATGACAAGATTCCAATAGCAGGCTGAAATGTTATGCCTACGCTTAAAGGCATATTAGGTCTTCATTGAATTCCGCATGTTATTACGCCGATGAGTATTGAATTCCAGAGCTAATCTGAAATTTCATGACACGATCAAACTTCCATGCGGGACTTAAATTTTTTTTAAAACAATATAATCAATCTCCGAATGGATTGCAAGCAATTTTTTGGATCTATACCCTTGCCTTTTGTTCTTCTATTAAGCACCTCATTCAATTGGGTCGTTGAATCATTTTCAGTTACGAAATAACTTCAAATCTCAGGATAGGGACGCTTTCGAGACAGATGGTGAGGGATATGCTCGAAAATAAAGGTGATGACTTATGGCGAAGTACATCATTTCATAAATTCTTGCAGCATTTGAAATCCTTTAGCCACCCAAAAGCAAATCCCACTGAGTAAAGTAAGATGAATTTTTTCTGGATTTGACCTCTTAAAATGCAATGCGTAGGCCGATCCACTCTACGGTTCAAGCGTCAATTGTTATTTTTTGGACATGGTTTGTTCCATTTATGGCTGTGCAAATTTTTTCTCAGATCAAGATGCAAAAGTCTGCACATTTCGGTCATTTACAAGGATAGCTTGCGGAATATAACTTTTTGACTGCACTAATAGTTAATTGCATCATAAAAAATTGGTATAATAGTTGCAAAAATTAAACCGATGTATCAATTCACCAAAATTTATGTTTGGTCAATGAATTCTATTTTGTCATGATGGCAAGGTTGCAAGAGGCAATTTCAGAGGAGGTGATGAGCACAAAATAACATTTCGTTGTGAGTGTTTTTTAAATAATTCATTAAATGGTTAAGTAACTAATCAAAGGAGAGTGCATGAAAATGAGACTCAGACTAATGAGCGTATCCTTGCTGCTCGGAGTGTTATCGATATTTATCCTATCGAGCTGCGTAGATATGCCAACCAAAGCAGTTACCCCCCCGACTCCTTACTGCTATTATCGTTTCCTTCATGCCGCAGACGGTGTGGGAAGCGTATCTGTGACCCTCGATGATAAGCCATTTGGCACACTGGATTTCAAAGGGGTCACACCTTACGCTGAATATATCGCCGGCAAAAAGAAGTTGGTATTTTCCACGGGTGACACATTAATTATGTCCATGTCCACGGATTATCGTGGAACCATGTGCATCATTAAAGAAGGTGAAGCTTTAAGCTTTGTGCGAGCGAACGAGCTGCGCGTGTTTGATCCTCTCACTGGCGAGAAAGGCAAATTGCGATTTGTTCATTTATCGCCAGATGCTCCAAATGTTGATATTAAGGCGACTGGTCCCGAAGAGCTCCAATGGAGTGAATTGAAATATAAGGGCATCGGGAAGTATTTGGCAGCAACGCCAGGTCAGTATGCTGTGACAGTTACTCCGGTTGGCGGAACGACTCCAGCCCTGACCTTTGATGTAACTGTCGGGAATGAGCCTTCGACGGTGTTCATTGTGGGGAGCGTTGCTGGAGGTACGCTGAGCGCCTTAGCCCTCAAGGATAATTAATCCCTTTCAGAAAAGACTCAAACTTGGAGGTTTATTTTATGAAGAGCAAAATTTTACTGTTCCTGGCGTGCTCCATATTTGTTCCAGTGATCCTGTTTGCTGCCACTACTGGTAAGATCGTGGGAACGGTAGTGGACAAAGAAACCGGGGATTTGCTACCGGGAGCAAACGTATTGATCGTTGGGACCTCGATGGGAGCGGCGACAGACATCTATGGTAAGTTCATCATTTTGAACGTTCCGGTAGGGACCTACACACTACAGGCGTCATTTATGGGCTATAATGTGGTCACTATTGAGAATATCCGTGTCAATGCGGACCTTACCACGACCGTAGATTTTAAGCTCACGCCGACCGCCATCATGGGGGAGGCGGTGACCATTGTGGCGGAACGACCCCTGGTGCAAGCCAGCGCCACCAATGTCACCCGTATCCAGAGCTTCGAGGAATTTAAGAATATCCCGGCTCGGAGCGTGACCGCCATCATCCAAATTCAGCCTGGCGTAGTGACCCGGGACGATCAAATCTACATTCGTGGTGGCCGTCGTGAGGAAATCGGCTACTATTTGGAAGGCGCTGCGACTCGAGACGTGATGGATGGATCGAATCGAGCTCGTGTGATCCCCGATGCCATTGAAGAAGTCCAATTACAGGCCGGTGGCTATGATGCGGAGTTCGGCGGTGCCAATGCCGGTATTATCCGACAAACGCTGCGCTCTGGTGGTCCAACACTCAAACTGTCGTTGCAGGCCGAAACTGATAATTTTGCCGAGAATGGCAAGAAATTCCTCGATACCTATTCCTACGGCTACAGCGATTACACCTTTACGGCTTCAGGGCCGCTGCCAATCCTGAATAAAAAGCTCAAATTTTTTGTGGCAGGACAGAATACGTTCTGGCGTGATCGGGCTGTCCGGTTCTGGAAAGGGTTCGATTTCAACCATGCCGACACCTACATTGATGACCGCAATTTCCCGCTGATCACGACCAACTACGCGGATACTATTAAGCAGGGATTGCACATGGTGGATGGCAATATGCCCGGCATGAGCCAGAATACCTATGTTGGAACCGGGACTTTGGTGTATGATGCGTTCCCGTTCCGACTCCGCTTTGCCGCTAACCTGTCATACTCGCGCTGGTTGAACGGAGCCAATAACTACATCAATATTCTCAACCTGGATCGCAAGCAGGTGAACGTGAATAGCGATGGGCTCTATGCGCTGCGGGCCACGCACATTCTGAATCCCAAGGCCTATTATGAAGTCAATTTGAATTACTTCGATTATCGCTATAAAAACTATGACCCATTGTTGAAGGACAACTATTGGGCCTATTATGATAGCGTGGCAAATGCCGAGAAAGGTGTCACGTTTAAGAACTGGGCGGGTGGAAATGTCGGCAATGCTATTGACATTTACGGATTTGATTTCACAGTCCCAGGAACGCCTGGTAGCTATGATTTGCAGCGACGGAGCTACTGGGGCGGATCGTTTACCTTTACCTCCCAAATTAAGCAGCACGAAGTGCGGTTCGGCGGTGATTTTAAGCGTTGGACCGTTCGCGCCTGGGGCGTGAATGAATTCAATGCGTTCATCACCCGGCTCAACAATCCGGATATTTTGGTTGGAGCGCTCAATGGCGATGAAGAATCATTGGGCGAGTGGCTGGCAAATACGGGAGCGGATGGCTACGGATATGATCTCTGGGGTAACGAGATCGATAAAAACACATTTGGTCTCAACGGACCCAAGCATCCCACCTATTTCTCAGCCTTTATCCAGGATAAATTTGAAGCCAAGCAGTTGGTCATCCGCGCTGGTGTGCGGTTAGATGGTTTCAACAATGACGATTTCACCTATGATGATCCGCGCAACCCGGCCTGGGATCGCGACCTGCATATCATCAAAGTCGATGAAATTAACAAGTCCAAATTTAAATATTATGTAAGCCCCCGAATTGGATTGGCATTCCCCGCCACTTCACGGACCGTATTCCATGTCCAATACGGCAAATTCATTCAAGAGCCGCGATTGGATCAGATCTATCGCGGGCAACGCACCTACGATCAGATGTACCTCGGTGGCTTTGCGTTCTTGAATCCTCCTGGCTACGGATTGGATCCACAACGCACCACCCAGTATGAGATCGGTTTCAACCATCAATTTACCGATAATGCCTCATTCGATATTACCGCCTTTTATAAGGATATCCAGGGCTGGATCACCACCGGTCGTGTGATTGGCGGTCCCACCGATGCCATCGCTTATTATAACATTTTAGAGAACGGCGACTTTGCGACGACCAAAGGTTTGGAATTCTCCCTGGTGCTGCGTCGTACCAACCGGATTGCGGGACAGGTCAACTACACCTATTCCAGCTCGTTGGGGACTGGCTCGGTTTCCACCTCCTCGATTGCTGGGACCGAACAAGGGACCCAGGTGCCGACCATTATCAGTCCGTTGGACTTCCATCGTCCACACACTGGAGCGGTGAACATCGATTATCGGTTCGGTGAGGATGATGGCGGAGTGATCCTCGAAAAATCGGGGCTCAACGTGTTGTTCAGGTTCGCCAGCGGTCATCCTTATACGTTGCGCTCGGGTGCGTTCGGCCAACAAGATGCCAGCTTGGGCGGTGAAATCTCTGACCCGCGCAACCGTAACCCATTGGAAGCCGTCAATTCTTCTATGACGCCCTGGATCTTCACGCTCGATGCCCGATTGGATAAGACCGTGAATTTTGGGCCAGTGGCTGCCAATTTCTACGTCTATGTCCAGAATTTGACCAATCGTCGCAACGTCCGCAACGTGTACTCCCGAACGGGTAACCCCTGGGATGATGGTTTCATGGCAGATACCCAGACCAGCGGTCCCATTGCCAAAGCCAATGGCGGCGAAAAAATCTTCTGGGCATTGTATAAAGCTCTGAATCTGTCTGGAAATGGCACCAATTACCAGAGAATTTATGGACAATACCTGTTCGAACAGCCACGGCAGATCCGCTTTGGTGTTCGATTGGAATACTAATTGTGAAATCTTGATCTTTCGTACTAAACATTTTTATCTTGTTCCTTGCAGAATAAGATAGGCCGTGAAAGTTGAACCGTATATACGGAGGTAACGAATGAAGAAGATAAATTTGATGCTTCTCTTCCTCACCATCAGCCTGTTTTCAGGTTATGCCATAAGCCTGGCTGCTGTTGAGGGAGGAAAGAAATCTGGTTCCGGGCTAGCAAAAGCCACCTTACCGACCAAGGATATGGTGAACCGAACCCTGGTCAACATCGGGCAGGTGGCGATGTGGATTTACGCCGATGGAACCTCCGCCAATGAGCCGAGTGGGAACTCGGGCGTTTACTTCCCACGAGGCAGCACGCCAAAAACTCCCTTCATCTTCCAGGATGGTTTGATCTGGGGCGGTATCATGAACGATGGCCTTGATCCCAAAATTCGGGTAGGAGGTCAGGCTTATTCGACCGGTACTGTTCCGGGACAAATTATTACCAAAGGGGTTGGCGAGGATGTCAACGATGCCGAGAAAGTTTACCGTATCTGGCGAGTCCGCCGGGACTTCGCTACGGTTTCTGATGAGGCCCTGGTCCTGGATGCCGCCGAGGTATTTGATATTCCAGCCGCATCGGTCACTTCGGCAGAGATTGAAAAGATTCGTAATATCTATCGGAATGACTGGATCGATTGGCCAGCTTACAAAGGCGCGCCATTCTATGATGCAGATGGCGATGGAAAATATAATCCTCAATTTAATGCCGACGGCACCCCAATCCTCTACCCAAATGGAGATGAACCTGGTTATGCCAATGGCGATCAGGTGGTGTGGTTGGTATGTAACGACCTGAATTCAGCCCAGACGGTCGGCTTGTATGGATCACCGCCCATGGGGATCGAAATGCAACTCACCCTTTGGGCCTATAAACGCACTGACCCGCTGGGCAATATCATTTTCAAAGAGTTCCGCTTGATCTACAAAGGTCGAGCTGAGACGCCGGAAAATGCGGTTATCGATAGCATGTATGTCTGTCAATGGTCCGACCCAGACAACGGTGAAGCCGGTGATGACTACGCTGGCTGCGATACTACATTGAGCTTGGGTTATGTGTACAATGCCAGTTCTCAGGATATCGTTTATTCGCAAGCAGGCTTCCCACCACCAGCCGGGGGCTACGATTTCTTCGCTGGTCCGCGAGTCCCCGAGGAAGGAGCCACGGCCATCTGGCATCTCAAGAAGATCGATGGGTATAAGAACCTGCCCATGACATCGTTTGCGTTTTTCGCTGCTGGACAAATCGACAGCGACCCAGACCGCGGTGGCCCCTATACGGGAACTCAGCAGTGGTGGAACCTGTTGCGCGGATATCGGCCGCGACCGATTAGCCCGCCAGATCCCTGGAAAAACCCCATCACTGGCGAACGAACCATGTTCCGCGTGCCCGGTGATCCAGTGACAGGCACTGGCTGGATCGATTCCAACGCGGGTGACCGGCGCATCTTGTTAGTATCGGGACCATTCAATATGGCGTTTGGTGATACCACCGAAACCGTTATCGCTTTGCTGGGTGCCATGGGCTCCGATCGTCTATCCAGTATTTCCGTGTTGAAATTCTATGACCGATTTGCCCAGGAAGCGTTTGATGTCTTGTTCGAATTGCCAAAAGCACCGCCAGCTCCCAAATTGCAAGCCAGCGAATTCGATGGCAAGATCCTGTTGAATTGGGGCTATGATCCTGCGGGCGTGGCAGAGGTCGAGCAATTCGAGGACAAGGGATTCGTATTTGAAGGCTATAACTTGTATCAGTTGCCCACGGCTGGAGCAGCAGTGAGCCAGGGCATCAAGTTAGCTACCTACGATGTGGTGAACGAGGTTACCACTATCACACAGGAAACTTTCGATATTAATTCTGGATTGGTGTTGAATCTGCCAGTTCAGATCGGCAAGAACAGTGGTATCAAACGGATGGCGACCATCGATTACGATCGGTTCCGCGAGAAACCATTGGCCAATGGCCGCACCTATTATTTTGCCGTGACTTCTTACAGCTTTAATCCGGATCCAACGGCCACCATCAGATCGTTGGAAAGCACGCTGGCGGTCGTCCAGGTTGTCCCGCAGACGGTAAAGCCCGGCACACGGCTGCAGGCTGAAATTGGCCAGAAATTGGACGTCACCCATACTGGTCCGAGCGATGGGACCGTGACCGCAATTGTGGTTGATCCCAGCAAACTGACCGGTGACGAATATAAGGTCACTTTCGCTGAGGTGGCAGGCGAGTGGGTGTGGAATCTCACCAATGTAACCAAGAATAAAATCGTGCTGGAGAATCAGACCAATCAGAGCGGTGATGAAAATTATTTGATTATCGATGGTGTTCAGGTGGTTGTTGCTGGTCCGCCGCCAGGCGTAAAAGCCGGGGATATGTTTGACTATCCAGATGACAACTCCAAATGGGGCTGGGACATCCCATCTGGCACACGACGATTTACTTGGGCTGGTGGTGCAGATGCATTTCACTTTGAAGGATTCCGCGGTGCGTTAGGCTGGGCACAGCCCGCCACGCTATTTGGCAGCGGCTATGCTTATCCGGCAACCAGCTTAAAGAAAGTGTTATTAAAGCTGGCCACGACGGATGCAAGTGGCAACTTTAGCGAGAACGACGAAAATGTTTCTTACGCCTATCGCTATTTGCGGGGCTCCACTGCAGCGCCAGCCAAGCCGGAGTTCGCTCCGTTTATTATCAATCAGGGTAGCGGTTATGCGTATCAAGATTATAACAAATCGGTGCCACTCTCGGCATGGGACGTCACCAATCCTGACAATCCACGGCGGTTAGCTCTTGGCTTCCTGGAGAACAACGTGGCTGGTGGGTTGGTGGATGGCAAATATTGGCCTCCATATTATAATGACGCGAATAATGTTGCCCTCGATGGGCCGCGGGAATGGCTGTGGATTTTTGACGAAGCCTATAGCGAGACACCGAATCCAGCGTATCAGACCAATATTATTGGTGTCGATGCGCCGATCATGTATTTTGCGACATGGGCACGGCGAGAGAATGTTGGTTGGTCACCCGGCGGCACGGGCGAGGATCAATTCCTGATCATTCCGAATCTGCCGAATAGTGACATGGACGAGTTCACTTTCAAAACCGTGGCGCCTACTTATAGCATTGAAGATGCCAGAGCCGATATCGAGCAAATCAATGTATTTCCGAACCCCTATTATGGGTTCAATATCGTGGAGCGAGATCGGTTCAATCGGTTTGTGACCTTTAACCATCTGCCACAGAAGGCGGTGATTCGCATCTTCACGCTGGCAGGGACGTTGGTCCAGACGATTGAAAAAGACAGCCCGAGCCAATTCGCTACCTGGAATTTGCAAAACCAGGATGGTTTGCCGGTGGCAAGCGGCGTCTATATTGCTTACATTGATTTGCCAGAGCTAGGCAAATCGAAAACGTTGAAGATCGCACTGGTGCGCGAGCAGCAGTTCCTACCGATCTATTAACCGATTGTTTTGCGCAGTGAGTTACGATCCATTGCTGCGCCAAACAAAGCGACTGGAAGAGTGATCAAAATATGGAATCATTCATAAGGAGAATAATTATGAAGCGCTGTTTTAACCTCATCACATACATGGTTATTCTTACGCTGGTGCTGAGCGCGCAGGTCTTCGCGGCCGGCTCAAATCGTGCCGGTACTAATGCCGCGTCGGAATTACTGATCCCGGTGGGCGCCAGGTATATCGCCATGGGCGGTGCCTCAGCAGCAGGCGTAAGCGGGTTGGATGCCCTTTATTGGAACCCAGCCGGTCTGGACAAAATGCCCTATACCGGTGCCGGCCTATTTTCTCACATGACCTATATCGCGGATATTGGGGTGAGCTATGCTGCCGCCGCGGTGAAATTCAGCGGTATTGGCTCGCTTGGCCTCAGCTTCAAAACGCTGAGCTTTGGCGATATCGCCATCACCACGGAAGATGCTCCCGACGGCACCGGGGCACTGTTTTCACCCCAATTCATGACCGTTGGTCTGTCGTATTCCCGAGCCTTAACTGACCGCGTGGCCGTCGGTGCCACTGCCAAAATCATCTCGGAATCGATCGATCGCGTCAGTGCCACTGGTTTTGCCTTTGATATTGGAGTCCAGTATCAGAACCTGGGCGACATCAATGGCTTGAATATTGGCGTGGTGATCAAGAACCTGGGACCAGCCATGACCTTCGACGGGAACGGTCTCTTGCGCCAGGCCAGCCCGCAGGATGTCAGCCGACCTGCCTCTTTCTATAAAGTGGTGGCCGGCTCGGACGAGCTGCCTTCCACCATGGAGATCGGTCTGGGCTACTCCCTTGGACTTGGCGAAGCCAATAAAATTAGCGTGCAGTCGCATTTCGTCAATAATAATTTCGAGGACGATTTCACGCGATTTGGTTTGGAATACAACTTCAACAATATCGTATTCCTGCGCGGTGGCTATAGCCTCTCCATGAACAATACCCAGGATATCACCGGCGAAAGCGCCAATATCTTTGGCCTGACCTTGGGAGCTGGCTTAAAGTACTCTTTCAGCGGCCTCACGTTGGGGATCGATTACGCCTATCGGGCGGTGAACTATTTCAACGCCAATAACGTGTTCTCGCTGGAAGTGGGCTTCTAAGATGATCGAATAGGTGGAGTAACAATCAAGAAAGGGTTGAGGAACGATCCCCTCAACCCTTTCTCATATTGGGAATTTTGGACGCGCGAGGCTTAGCGCCGATCGTTTGAATCCCCATTTATGCGAAGTAAGGAAGGGAATGATTTTAAAATAGCGATAATGATAGATCAGCATCATTGTTACCCATTGCATGTGAAGAGATCCAGCTCTTATGCCACCGCCAAACGGATCGCGCAAGGCAATGATAAGAAACAAGCGCTGGCGTGGTGATGATGATTCAATCATGATGGTGTCAATGGGAGCTTCGCAAGAGACGATATGTAAGACAGCTCCGAACAAGCCTTCTAATCCGCCAGCAGGAGGGATGAGGCACGCTTTTTCATGTGACGTAAATATCGGTAGGTAATTTGAGCTTTTAATGAGATTTCTTAATCGGTTTCTAAAAATAGAGCAGAGGAAGTGCAATGCCGCTGCCATGAAAGATGAGATGCGAAATGAGTTATAGAGCAATGGTTCGAGTGTTTTATCACCGATTATTTGGTGTGATGCTGGTGCTGCTGATAGCCAACGGGCTGGCCAACGCAAAGGAACGGTTTCGCATTTGGTTGGACCAGGCGCAGTTTTTGGGAGCCGACAATCAATGTTATTTGGAGATCTACTATGCATACCCGCAAAGTGGCATCCGATATCAGCAGGAAGCACCAAATCAATTCCAAGGCACCGTTTATTTTAGCCTGCATATTTTTCAGGATGATTCTCTATGGGCCACCAAACAATGGAAGGTCCCCGCCCAGTTGCCTGATACTGTTGGCTTAGAGCAGAATAAAAAACATTTTGTGGATTTAATTCGCTACCCCATCCAACAAGGGCATTGGTATGAGATCCGTTTGTACGGAATAGATCAATACAGTGGAGCGACCGATAGTGCATTTGCTGCCGTTTCAGCTAAAAATTTGCTGGGAAACGAGCCGACGATCAGCGATCTGCTCATTGCCGCTGCGATCAAGCCGTTCGATCAGACGAGCGATCCCAAATTTCGCAAACGGGCTTACGATGTTATCCCCAAACCGGATCTCACATTCGGCATTGATGTCCACGATTTGTTTTACTATTTCGAGCTATATAATATGTCGTCGGCTGTCCCGGATAGCCAGTATGCTATTCTCTGGCAGTTGGCGGATTCTACCGGGCGAGTGGTCGGCCATAATGCTGATGTGTTAGAGTGGCGTCCAATTGCCCACAAATCGACTCGTGAGATCGGGCAGATTGGTGTCTGGGAATTGGCCAATGGCAGTTATACATTGACGTGTTTTCTGAAATTGCGGTCATCGAAATTCAGCCAACTGATGACCAGCAAAAAATTCGAGGTGCGAAAGCCTGGGCAATTGGTATCTTTATCCCATGCTGCCAGCTACGTGGAGCAACCCACGTTTCTGGACGGTTTTACCGAGGAGCAATTGGACCAGGAATATGATCAGATGTTCGCCCTGACGAATAAGGAATTAAGAAAGATCTATGAGAACCTTTCGAGTGTCGAGCAAAAGCGGACGCAGATTTACAATCTTTGGTCGATGAATGCAGCTCAACTGGGTTTAACGACGACCGAATTTCGTGACAGATTTCTCGCCCGAATTTATGAGGCGGATCAGAAATATCGAACGTCGTTTAAGCGCGGATGGAAGACGGATCAGGGTGTGGTGTTTTTAAAATATGGGACACCGACCGATATCGAGCGGCATCCCAGTGAGGCCGGCACCAAACCCTACGAAATCTGGCGCTATGAGAATCTGGAGGGCGGAGTGATTTTCGTGTTCATCGATCGAACCGGATTTAACCAATATGAACTGGTACACTCGACCAAACGGGGCGAACTTTCCGATCAGAACTGGCAGCGGTTTATCACACCCAATCCGCTGTATCGGTATGAGTGAGGGATTGAGCTCGAAGAGTATTCTGATGCTAACGATTGCCAATGTGGCTACAGTTCCATTCATTTGATGAGAAATCATCGAGCAACTCAACAACACGAATCGGATCAAATAAAAAGAGCCAAGATGAAAAAATGTGTATCGTCTCTAATCGCAATTCTGATGATAGCTGGTTTGGGTTGTAGCAAGAAAAAGGAGCCCTGCCCGGTTTTTTATCCTGTGAGAGAGGGGGCGAAGCTCAACTTTATCAGTTACGTGACCAATCGTAATAACGAAATCTTGTACCCGTTTGATTATTCCGAGCGGAGGTACATTTATAGCGATACCGTAGCGGGCAAAGTGATCCATTATTACATTGAAAAGGGTGCTCTATGTTCCTTTTTTTATGATGATTCCTGCACGATCTGGAATAAAATTCCCATGGATTTGGCAGCACTGGCGGTTAGTTGCGGGTTCACGTATCGCGATTCGGTGATATTGTCATTTTGGAAGCCAGTCATCAAGGTCCATCATGGCGTGAACACAGCCTGGCAAGTTCATAAGGATACCACATTTGTCGCGCCAGCCTCGGACGGCAAAGACCATGTGTTGCGGTATGAATTTTCTGGTTCAGCTCAATATAAGGGGTGGACTCAGGTCATTGTTCCTGAAAATCGAACCAAGAAATTATCCGTTCGCCAGGTGACTTGGGAGCCAGTGAGCTACCTCCTATATGATCAGACGACCAACGACACCTTGTTTTTCAAATCCGGGAGCGCCAGCGACTACTTTGAGCCAGAGTTGGGTTTGGTGCGATCGATTTCCGATTATGATCTGCTATTGAAGGGCAAGCCAAAAACATTCCAGAAGAGCACGTATGAGCTCTATCATATTTTCCTCCCTCTGCCGAAAAAATGAGAAAGGGAACCGGGTTGAATTACCACTCTATCTGTTCGGATCGATGATCATGGCCTTCCCATGACGGTTATGAATCAGATTGCCAAGCAAGATGTTATAACGGTCAAACAATCATTTCAAAAAATAAAAAAAAATGCTTGACAACCCGAGTTTGATTTAGTATATTTAGCGTCATTAATTTTTGCCATTGCAGTGGTCAGAATCTTGGCCAGTTGCATGCGGGTTGTTTTAAATGCAACAGCTCAATCGAACCGAAGTGCTTTGATTAAGTTGTCACCAAGGTAACAACATTACCAGCAACGAGAGTAAATCGTTAGGGAAATGACAAATTCAGCAACTTCGATAAATCAACTGGCTTTTCTATTCATCTATCAAGCGGCGAAAAGGTATCCTTTGTTCGGATGGGATGGGACAAAGGAAACATTTTCGCCGTTTTTTTTTGGATTCACCACGATACCAGAAGGAGGTGATGCCCCAAACCAGAGCTAAGAGATGGCGCAGCAGCGCGATTTCAAATGACGGGTTTAATTCCATCGGAACCAATAAATGAAGGAGGGAAGCAAGAAGAATAGTGAACGAGTCGCTGAAAACGGTTTTATCAGTGAATTAATCAATCCAATTTTAATGTGGAGGAATATTATGTCGATGAAGAATTTCAAATTCTTGTCTATAGTATGTGCTATAGGCGTAATTTTGGTTTTCTCGATGCCGTCCTATGCTGCATTGGGCAAAATTGCAGGGACGGTGACCAATAAGGAGACCGGCGAGCCATTGTCAGGAGCTCAAATTCAGGTGGTCGGGACGACCATGGGAGCTGCTGCCAATGTGCAAGGCCAGTACTTCATCTTGAATGTCCCCCCAGGAACCTACACCCTGAGAGTCACCTTCATGGGTTTTGCCACAGAGGAGGTGAAGGATGTTCGGGTCCAATTGGACGCCACCACGAAAGTTGATTTCAAATTAAAAGAGACGGTGATCGAGGGTGAAACCATTTCCGTTGTGGCAGAGCGTCCTCCAGTGGATAAGACGATGACGGCGACCAAGGTAATTTTTGCCGAGGAAGTTGTCAATAACGTGTTACCGGTCAATACATTGAACGAAATCTTGCAGACCTCAGTGACCACCCAATCGATGCGTGGTGCCAACAAAGTTGGCGTTGCCTATATGATCGATGGGGTCAATATCACCGATATCATGTTTGCGGCGGGTGGCGGAACCGACGCATACACCAATGTGAAGCGTAATCCCAATTCGCTGGGTTCAACGACAACTGGTGAATTCAATGCCGAATCTAATCTCGATGTGAAGGGTCGCTCCGCCGAAATGGTGCAAACCGCTGTTGGAATCGATCAGAGCACGGTGGCCGAAGCCAATGTGATCGCTGGTACATTCAACGCGGAATATAGCGCATCGGCGGGTGTGATCAATATTGCATCCAAAAGCGGCGGTAAAACATATTCTGGGAAACTGTTCGTTCGTTCCAGTCTGGGAGGCCTGGATCATGCTGGCCCGGATGTATATAATGCTGTTGTGGCCGAGGGAAAGACGGCGGCCGAACTGTATATGGCCCATAAGCAGGGATTGATCAATACCGGGAACACGGCGTTGGCTGAGCTAATGACCTGGGAGCCGGGCAAATATGAATACGGCGAGAAGCCCAGAATCACTTCTGAGTTCAGTTTTGGTGGGCCGATGACCTCGAAGGGTAATTTTTTCTTTGCCGGCAATTTCTTGAATGATCATGGCCGCTTCCCTGGAGAATTCCAGCGTCAGCTGGGCTTGTCCTTAAAGTTGAATTACGACGTCACGCCATCGGATCGACTAACCCTGTTCGGCAAATTGGATGATTGGGGTCAACTGCTCGGCTGGACCAACCGCTCCTATTCGTACACGTATCAGTTCTGGCTGGAAGGCCAGCCGGTGTGGGATCGGATGGGACTGGCCTCTTACCTTAAGCACACCCATGTGTTTAACCCAGCCAGCTTCTTGGAGACGACGATCAGCTACGTGGGCAATGAGCGAACTTGGGGCTACAAACCCGTCGATGATAAACTGCAGTATGACAAATATGGCGACTGGCTCATTCTGGATACCAAAGAGAAAGCCGATAAATACTTGAACGATCCCACTACCCGCATTTTCAACACTGCCCCCGGCAATGATCCTAATTATCAGGTGACTGGCTTCCAGAACCAGATACGCTTCGGGTTGGCTGGCTACCATTATGAAAATCTGAAGACAAGCACCCTCACATTGGCTTCCAATTACACCAATCAGGTAAGCTTCCATCATCAATTGAAAGCTGGTTTGGAATACAAGCTGCACAATATTGATCGGTTCTCGCACAAATCCAGCGTCGGCTTCCCGGATCCGTCATTCAAATTTGAGACAGTGATCTACGACATTAACCCGTGGTCGTTCGGCTCTTTTGTCCAGGACAAAATCGAGTATGAAGGGATTATCGTAAACCTGGGCGCTCGATTCGATGCCTACAATCTGGATACCAAATTCTGGGAGAATTTCTTTGCTCCTGTGAAGTGGGATACGTTCGCCAACGGGCAGGCGGTTAATGTGTGGAATGCCACCAAGAAGTCCAAGACTCACTATTATGTCAGCCCACGCATTGGTATTTCTCATCCGATCACTGAAAATGCTGCTATGCATTATAGCTGGGGTATCTATACCACCCAACCAAATCTGGGTTACTGGCTGCAGAACTATGGTTCTTTCGCGAATGTCTCTCTGCCAGCGGTGTGGAACTCCGATCCTGATCCGGAAAAAGCCACTGCGTATGAGATTGGCGTAAATATGGCCCTCACCAATGATTTCGGCGTCGATCTGACGGCCTACTACCGGGACGTTCGCAATGGGACTGCCATTGGCTACAGCATCAATCAGGACAAATCGTTAACAAAGACGGATTTCTCGCTGTACACGTACTACACCAACTGGGGCTATCGCGATAGCCGGGGTCTGGAACTCAATTTCTGGAAACGGCCCACTCCGCAGCGCTACTTTGGCATATTTGGTCTGTCTGGAAATTTGAGCATCTCCTATGCGTATGACAAGTCATCGATAAGCGGCGCCGGCATCAACCAGGATGCAGCGTTCACCAACTCCTTGAGCTATAACAATGCTACCAAGGACTACGATTGGAACGTCGTTTATATTTGGCCTACCTACTCCCGCGGCTACAATGATTGGAAGGGCAAATTGTCGTTGCTGTGGGATTTCCCGTTCGATGTAAAGCTATCGACAATTGGCACGTACAAGAGCCCGTGGCGCTATCAGAAGAGACTCAACGTCACGAATCTCCGCTATGAGGAAATGCTGAAGGGCGATTATTTCCTTCAGATCGATATGCGGCTCACCAAATACGTGAAAGTGGCTGGCATCCGTGGAGGTTTGTTCTTCGAAATGTTGAACGTGTTCAATCGTGAGAATATCCTGACCTTCGATAACTACGGTGACAGCAATCTCTATGAGCTCAACAAAAATCCGTGGGGTATACTCAATCGCCCAGTGGATCAATACGGCAGCCCATTGGCCGGTATTGCTCGGGAGATGTACGTCGGATTCGAAGTGTCATTCTGATCTTGCATTCAATTAATTGTGAATGGACTTTCTCAATCTGGTCAAATTTAGGAGAAACGTAATGCTAAAAAAGAAATTATCAATCCTCATGATAATCTTTCTCATGGGTTTGAGTACTTCCGGCCTGGCAATAGATTACCCCGGCATCGGTGTGATCTGTTGTGGCGACCTATGGGAGAGCTTTATGCCGAGCGGCATTAATAAATATTACGGCGAATCAAAAACCGATGTCTTGAAAAATTTCCTGATAATTCGGATGGGGAACTATGAGCGACAATGGAATACGCCGACCTTCCATTACCCGTCCGGTGATATCTTCACCTTAACCTGGAACACCAACCTGATTATGACCGAGTATCACCCCACCGAACCGATCGGTGAATACCGGAAGTCGGTCGCCAGTGATACCGCCAATTATCGGAATTACTGCAATGCTTTCTGGATGGCTTCGATGGGCAATACGACCAAGACGCCGACTTCGACTGGCAACGCGAAAGGTGCTGCGTTGTGGACCGATGCCAATCGAACTGAGCAGCGATATGAATTCTTCATGCCCACCAATATCGGTGTGGACGTGAAAGGTCGAATTCGCGCGTTCAGTTTCAATGAAGCCAATATGAATGACTTCATTGCGATGGAGTTCGAGCTCACCAACACCGGGGTTCAGGACAACAACTGCGATGGAGTGATCGATCGTCAGAATCATAAGATCGAAGCGTTGGCAATGCACTTCAGCGAAGAGACCTTCGGCAGCATGCGAATTTCCATTAGTGGTGGGCGCTGGAGCTGGGGGTCCTGGCCGGCCTCACGACTTTCTGGCTACGATGGCAGTCCAGATCCTGAAGGCAATCCCTGGGATGTCCCTGCTTGCTGGGCCACTGGTATTGCCGAAAGCGATTTGGATGCCAATCGTTGGGCCGCCGATGGCAAACGAAAAGTGGCCTACCGCAGTGCCCTGGGCATTTTCTCGGACATCTGGAACGGCCAGCACTTCATCGCTGTGAAGCAAGGCGGCATGGATGGCGGTGCCTCTGCCCCAGATAAGCTGACGATTTACGGCACTCATCCCATTGGCGAAGGCGCGCAACGCGGCTGGTATGTCACCCGCAACCGAACCAAAATCGGCGAACCCTATGGTCATTTCGTGATGGCCACTGGTGTGTTCTATGAAGAAGGTGGCAAGAGCGAAGATCCTGCACTGCTAAAAGGAAAAGTGCTGAAACCCGATCCGAACTTTTTTGATACCTCGAACCCCTCTCTCTATACGGTCGGTAATCCAGTATCGTTTAAGAATCTGCCGATCAAAGGCGGTCAGCCGATGGGCGATCTGAAATACACCAATTTCTGGTTTGAGAACTGGGAGAAAAACTTCCCCGGTACGCCTGAGCCCAAGATCCCAGCCGAGGATACGTGGACCAAAGGCGGAACACCCAAGACCATCTACAACTTCGATTCCGGGGCTTCGGTGGGAGTCGGACCATTTTCTCTTGAGGTTGGCGAAACCATCACTGTTGTCGCGGTGGAATATGCGGGCTATCGGCTGAAAGGCGTGCGAAATGCCTTGAAGACCGCTCGCTGGGCTTATCAGAATAACTGGCAGGTGCCGTTGCCGCCGCCCATGCCAGAGATGAAAGTGGTTGCGGCAGAGTACCAGGAACCGAGTGGTATTACTGTGAAGCCACTAATCATGTGGGACAATCGTGCCGAGGCAGCGCCCGATTTTGCCGGTTACAAAATTTATCGTGTGACGGCCTATCCAAAATATAACTCCGCCAAATTTGGCACACGTTTCCTCGACCGTTATCATCATCAAGGACCGAATGATATTGGCCTTTCTGATGACGAACTGGAAGCGAAGTTCTGCGAACCAATTAACCCCAACAACAGCGTGCCGCCCGGATTCAATCTCGATTGGGATCCAGGATTTCATGGCCCATGGAAACTGATGGCCTACATTCCGAAGGCGGAATTGAGCAAGTACGCCAACACCGGGGCAGAGAAGGCAACTTATCCCTATGCTTGGCTGGATGAATCGAAAGAGGCCCGGTTCGGTTATACGTATTGGTACTATGTGGCAGCTTTCGACAACGAAACTGGCACGATCGCCGGTCGTCCCTTCACCAGTCTGGAAAGCGGTAAGGACAATTTCAATGGCCGTTGGGGCGAATGGATGGGCACCTATCCATTTGCGACTTCAGCCACGGATTATCCGACCGATGCTGTTGGCCGCAAGAATATGGGAGCGCCGTTTGTGCTGAACCTGCCGCGGGCTGATGTCAAAGAACTGACCAGCGGCAAAAAGCAGATTGCGGTGAAACCCAATCCCTACAAGGTTCAGGCCCCACATGATGTCGGCCTGGAGCACAAAGTGGTATTCTACAACCTGCCGCTGAACACCAAGATCACCATTTTTGACCTCTCTGGCCAGATTATGGACGTCATCGAATATTACGGTCTTGATCCACAAAATGGTACGGTCTTCTGGGATATGTTCACCAAGGATGGTCCCGAGGTGCAAAGCGGGCTCTACATCTGGGTGGCAGAATATCCTGGTGGCAAACAGACTGGCTATTTAGCAATTATGCGCTAATGGTAAATCATAAATTTTGAAACCAATGAAATAGGAGAATATGCTCTATGAGACATAAAATAATCTCCGCGCTGCTTATCCTGGTATTGATGATTTTTGTAGGCAGCGGGTTTGGACAGGAAATGAAAAAGACTGGGACATCCGGTGCCGCAATACTGAAAGTTGCCGTTGGCGCAAAAGCGGCGGCCTTAGCTGGCGCCATGACCACCACCCAGGGCGACGTGAACCAGTTGTTCTGGAACCCCGCTGGCCTGGTGCTGAAATCCGGGGAAACCCAACTCACGTTCTCATATAATAACTGGATTGCCAGCCTCAACCACAATGCCTTTGCCGTGGCCCATTCATTTGGCAATCTGGGAACCATTGCCATCGGTGGCATGATGGCCGGGGTGGGCGATATTATCGCCAACCGCGATATTCAACCCGGTCTCAAAGGCGTCGATTATGTCACCAGCGAAACGTTCGACTACAACGCGAATTTCTTTGCGCTGAGCTACGCCCGGCAATTCACCGACAAACTGTCGTTGGGCTTGACCGCGAAATATTATAGCGAGACCATCGACGGCGTAGGAATTCATTCCTTCATGATGGACTTCGGCGCGATCTATCAAATCGGATTCCGGGATCTGACCATTGGTGCCAGAATCCAGAACCTGGGCCAGGATATGTCATACTATTATGTGCCGATCTATTTGCCGCTGGTGTTTAGCTTTGGCGTATCGTATAGCATGATCAATTCCAATCTGTTTGGTCTCAAGGGCTATGTCGATGCGGCCAAGCCGCTGGATGCCGACCAGATGATCCTCGGCGGCGTCGAGGCGCATTTGTTCAAGACCTTCTTCGTGAGAACCGGATACAAATTCAACTTCATGGGCACGCAGGACAAATTCCTGTCCCGCAGTGTCTATTATCCCAACGAAAAGGTCTATCGGGACTCCTGGCTGAGCAAGCAGACCTATAATCGCACCGATGAAGGGCTCTCATTGGGCGCTGGCCTGGATGTGCCATACAGCAACTATCGCCTCACCATCGATTATACCTGGACCAAATTTGATGTCCTGGATGATGTCAACCGCTTCTCATTGACGTTCAAGTTCTAAGCTGGTCCGCTCTTATCGACTGAATGAAGGATTATGGGTCGGGGGACTCGGGGATGTTTCATCCGAGTCCCCCATCTTTTCATCAGCGAAACGGCGAAAACCATGATCTTGCCCATGACCATGGCAGCCTGACGTTTCACTGAGAGATTGACAATCATCACCGAAACCATTGTTGGCATCGCCAGCGATGCGGGAAGTAGTTGGCTTGTTGCCTTTTCATTGCGGAAACTCAAATCTCATGATCGCATTAAGAAATTTGAAACCAGAAAAATTATTGAGCGCAGCGAGCGGTTTGATCGGAATATTATTGCTGAGCTTGCTGGCCTGCGGCGAAAAAGTTCCAACCTATCGCATGGTGCTCACGGATTTTCGATTAAATATCCCAGTGGAGCAATTGGACAGTTATTTCGGCAAAGTGACCGATCTCGACCTCACCGATCAGGGGGATATTATCGTCGTGGACGTCGCCGGCCCCGGGGTCGTGCGATTTGATTCTCAAGGGAATTTTGTCAACAATATTGCTGGGTATGGCAGTGGCAATTACGAAACGCTTTGTTCGGTTTCTCCAGTGGATACCTTGTTGGCGGTTCATACGCTGGGTTTGCTGGAGTTCTTTCGGCCCCAAGGCACTCCGGTGAATCGCCATTTCCTTCGCGGCCGAGGCGATATTTCCGTTGCCAGCGATGGCAGTTTCGTGATCAATCGGATGTACGATAGCCGATTGCTGGGCTATTGCTTGGAGACATACGACTCGATCGGGAAACAGATTGCTACGTTTCGTGCTCCGCGGGCTACGGAACCAGGCAAGGAATATCTGGATTTCGCGTTTGCTCGAATTACGCCAGATCATAAAATCGTCTATGTGCCAACCACCGTCGATAGCGGTTTCGTCTATGATTTTCAGGGAAACCTGCTTTTGGCCCGAAAAATCAAATCGCGCCTGAAACCGTATCGGTTAAAAGATGACAAACCAGGTCCATTGGTGGAGGACCTGTACGTGGATGAAGCTGGCATTTTCGTCGTTCGGGTGAATAAAAAATTGAGCACCGAGGAGGTCGTTTACTTCGACTTGATTGAGCAGTACGATTTTGAGTTCAATCCGATCGCGGCTTATCGATTTGCCGCACCATTGACGATGACGATCGTCCCAGAGGTTTTTTCGCCCTGGTACCATAAATTTGTGCATCGAAAGGGCCAATTTTATATCATGATGTCTCAACCCTTCGAGCAATTAATTGTGTTCAATGCCGTATTGTGATAGTCGTCGGGATGTGGAACGTGAAATTACATGCGATTTTTAAACGAGTCATTGTTTATGTCATTACGATTGTCGCTCCATTTTTGCTCTGGTTGTGCCTCGAATATTTGGCCAATTCCATCACGCATCGTTTTGATCCTTTAAAAGTTGATAAGAACAAGAAGACCCTCTACATCAACCAGGACTATTTCAACGATTATTTCGTTGCAGAGCAAGAGCGCTTTTTCAACACCTCGTCATCGAATCGTGCCATTCATCTGGAAAAGAAGAACCGGTTCCGAATTTTCTGTTTGGGCGGATCTACCACGGCAGGATATCCATACAATACGCTGCCAGAATATAATTGCCCTGCATCGTTTCCCAATTATTTGCGAGCAATTTTGCAATATAATCGGGACCTGCCGGAGATCGAAATGCTCAACCTGGGCAGCAATGCGTTCAACAGTCTATCGCTGTTGGCGCTGTTCGATGATGTGAAGCAGTACAATCCAGACTTATTGATCATCTATACCGGCCATAACGAATATTTCGGGCCCAATGAATTTTCTCTATCGGCCAGGGTCAGTCGGATTTTCAACAAAAAATGGGTTCATCATTCGATGCTTCGATTGCGGCAGACGTATCTGTACCAGGGACTGCGGTGGGTAATCAAAAAAGTTGCTGGGCGGGGCATTGCGAGCTACAAAAATTACGCCCAATGGAGCATGAAAAATACCGTAGCGTTCGATGATCCGATCCATGAGGAGGTGGCGAACAATTTTCGGAACAATTTGAGCGAGTTGGTTCAGCGCGCCAAGAGGCAGGGGATCAAAGTGGTGATTTGTACGCCGATCTCAAATTTGACCTTTCCGCCGTTTGTGAGCCAGTTTTCGAAAAAATTAGATGTTGCCGCGAAAGCCGATTGGGATACCTTGCGCAACCAGGCCAGTCGCCTCTTCGATCAGCAACGGTATGATGAAGCTCTTGGAGTATGGAAAAAGATCTATGAGATCGATTCCACCTACGCGGATGTGCATTATTATATTGGGATGAATTTTGCGCGCTTAGAAGAGTACGAGGTTGCCAATCAGGCGTTGACGCGGGCGCTGGAGCTTGATGCGCTACCGTTTCGTGCTCGACCGAAGATCCAGCAGATCTGTCGCGAGGTTGCGCAAACCGAAAATGTGATCCTGGCCGATAGCGACTGGTTCTTTCGCCAGCTTTCTGGAAAGCAGTTCCCTGAACCATCGCTCATGCTCGATCATGTACATCCGAACGAACCGGGCTACTATTATCTCGCGCTGTTTCTGGCCAAAACGTTGGTGGAGAATGGCGTTTTCTATGGCATCAAACAAATTCAATACCCCTCGCTTGAGCGGACCAGGGAGGTGCTCGACATTTTTGATTTTGTCGCCTATAAAGTGGAGTATGATTTCTCTCGGCAAAGCTATCTGGCGCAGCTTGCTCAGCTGAATCCTGCGGTGAACGCCGTGGTGCGCGAAATCGGCGAGCAAGCTATTCGACGCGCTCGTCAAATCGGTGAGCAGCTTTCAAAACAGCAGCAGGCCGAAATCGAACAAGAGAAGGAAAAGAAATAAGCATGGCTCAGCGTGTGATATATTGGCTATTTTTTTGCTCTGGCATGGCCGGGCTTATTTACCAATTGATTTGGGTCAGAAAACTGGTCCTGATTTTCGGAAATACCACCTATGCGACCAGCGGCATCCTGACGGCATTCATGGCTGGCTTGGCGCTTGGCAGTTACTTGTTCGGTCGATATGCCGATCGGATGAAGGCACCACTAAAGCTTTACGGTTATTTGGAATTGGGAATTGGTTTTGCTGGGATGCTGATCCTTTTTTTCTTCCTCCCTATTTCCGATGCACTCTACAAATGGCTATTCGGTTTGATTGGTAATAGGCCGATCCTGTTCAATCTCGTTCGCTTGCTCCTGTCTCTCATTGTGCTCATCATCCCGACCACGCTGATGGGTGGCACATTGCCAGCGATTAGCAAATTCATGATCCAGCAGTCAAGTCACTTTGGTCAAAGATTGGGCGTGCTTTATGGCTTAAACACGTTGGGTGCAGTTCTTGGGGCTTTCTTCACTGGTTACTTTTTTATTTATCTGTTTGGCGTGAGCGTTACCCTATGGATTGCCATCGTGCTTAATTTCATTGTCGGTATCACTGCAGTGCTGCTGGCCCGAAGATTCGCGCTGGCGTCTATTGGGAAGGAAGGTCGTTCCAAACCAGCAAAACCGACTGCTTTGTCCCCAGCAGTGATCCGAAGCTATTCGCCACGCACCGCTCAATGGGTGCTTTATCTATTCGGACTATCCGGCTTCGTGTCGTTGGCATACGAGGTGGTCTGGACTCGTGCGCTCATATTCTTTGTCAGTTCGACCACCTATTCATTCACCATAATTTTGACCACGTTTCTAGTGGGAATTGCCGTGGGCAGCCTGATTGTTGCCCGATATGTCGATCGTCTCAATCGGTTGATGGTCTGGTTCAGTATCTTCGAGATGATCATCGCGGTGGTTGCTGTTGCTACGATACCATTGCTGCTTCATCTAAATGCAATCCAGCTTTGGTTAGCGAAAGTGCTATCAACCACAAGCTGGACCAGTGTTTCATTGCAATTGTTTTTCACTGCGTTTGCCATTTTGATTATTCCAACGCTTTGCATGGGGGCTGCCTTCCCTGTGGTGAACCGCATTTATGTCGAAAGCACAGCGACTGTGGGTCAAGGGGTGGGAACCGCCTATATGGCGAACACCATCGGTGCGATCCTTGGATCATTCGCGGCCGGATTTGTCCTTATTCCCTTCATGGGAATGAACACCAGCATATTGTTATTGGCTTGCATAAATTTATCTATTGCCATTACGGTTCTGTTTCTTGAAAAAGATTTCTCAATTACAGCGCTGAAATATAGTGGCTTGGCTGCTCTGGGCATGATCATTTTTGTGGCGTTGGCGTTATCCACATTCACCACCAAACCGTTGTTTCTCAAGACGGCTGGTTTTTTTGATACGCGATTGCTCCATTATCGGGATACGGCTGCCGGGACGGTCAGTGTGCTGGAAAAGAAAGATCAAATCAATATCTGGGGCAGAAATGTTCGCTATCTCAATATCAACGGACACAATACGGCTCATACCACTTTTTCTGATATGATCATCCACAAGATGCTGGCCCATCTGCCGATGCTGCTGACCCCTAACCCGAAGCACGTGCTGGTGGTTGGCTTTGGATTTGGAAATACTTGTCGATCTTTTCTGGATTATGATCTGGTCAAAACAGTGGATTGTGTGGAATTGGTGGCCCATGAGAAGAAGACAGCGGATTACTTTCGCACCGAAAATGCAGGAGTTTTTGATGATCCGCGGTTCACCTATATTGTTAATGATGGCCGAAATTATATTCTTGCAGCGCGAAAACAATATGACATTATTTCTATCAATTCGGTCGATCCCAAATTTAGCCCCACTTTGTATACCGAAGAGTTCTATCGGCTATGTCGGGCTCGCTTGAATGAAGATGGGCAATTGGTCGCCTGGTTGCCAATTTACGGTATGAATTTGGATGAGGTTCAGTCGCTGGTGAAAAGCTTTATTAAGGTATTTCCCAACGCCAGCCTGTGGTATAATAATCCCGAACATCTGCTGCTTATCGGGATCAAGGGCTATTATCCAATCGATCTGGCGTTGCTGAAGGAGCGAATGAAATCTCCACGAGTGACAGCGAGCCTGGCGGATATTCATTTGAGCGATCCGATGGCATTGTTGGCAACCTTTTATTGCGGCAGTAAGATGTTGGATCAATTTGCTGCGGACGCAGTCAGCCACAGTGATGATCATCCGATCGTTGAATTCAGCCGAGTGCCAACGAAAGATATGGTTCCCGAGGTGTATCAGGAATTATTGAAATATCGAGAGTCAGTGCTCCAATATTGCATCCATCCTGATGCCCTGGGCGAAGCAGAGGCGATTCGGAACCGGATCTTCAAACATGAAACTGAGATGAAAAACCTGATGGCCGCGCTGTTTACTTATCGCATGTATGGAAATGTTCCACAGCAAAAGGACCTGGTGGCCGAAGCGATCCGCTCGGTTCGAGCCATTCTCGATACTGAGCCGCGGAACGATTTCGCATTGATGCAGTATGTAGATCTGGTGAGCCATCAAGATTTGGCGACCGACCGAAAGTACTTCGAACAAGCCGTGATGATCGCTCCGCATTTCAGCAAAGCGCACGTGTTGTTGGGGTTGGAGCAGGCCAACCGTAAGCAATGGGAGCAAGCCCGGGATTTGTTTCTCCGAGCGATTGAAATCAGCGAGCAATACCCAACGGCGTATTTGAATTTGGGCTATACTGAAATTCAGCTTCAACGCTGGGACCGCGCAAAACAGGCATTTGAGCGACTGATATTATTGGATCCAGAAAATCCTTTCGTCTATTCGACCATTGCGCAGGTGTATTACATGTTAGAAGATTATCCGGCGGCGATCCGAGCAATGCGACGAGCGATTAAAGATCAGCCAGCCCAGGCCAATTTGTATTTCAATTTGGGGCGAATGTACCAAAAGAACGACCAAATCAAAGAGGCAATTTCCGCATTCGAACAAGGCTTGAAAATCTCCCCCTACGACCAGCGCGCCCGTTTGATGTTGGAGGAGTTGAAAAAATATCAATGAGAGTGAAGCAATGAATGGTTTAATATACCAGCCACACAATGGCAATGCCATCTGCAATGATGGTATGAGTTGTCGTTCAATACTGATTTCAAAACACTGCGACCCACAAGCTACGCACCCATCGCCAATGATCCTAATGGCGAGCGCGGAGCGTTTGCGGACCTACCAGAGGGCAAGGATCAAAACGATGCTCCTCGCTCTGCTCATGCTCATAGCGACGCCGCTGTTCGTTCTTTCGCAACAAAAGCATCCCAATTTCATGATCGATTATTCCCGCTATCCAGCGCAAGCCGGTGATGTCTATGTGGAAATCTATTACGCCATTGACCGGGCCGGGCTGAATTATCAGAAAATACCCACTGGTTTTCAATCTGGCGCATTGATTCAATCCTATCTCAAAAAGGGGAACAAAGGGATGCAAGTCGATAGCCTGGTGATCAGTGATCTGGTCACCTCGATGGATGCCATTACCCCTACCCAAAAATTTGTCGAGCAGTCCACTGTTCTCCTTAAACCTGGTGACTATGAATTGGTCTGTCGTTTTACGGATTTGGTCTCAAAGCAATCCATTGTGGTGGCGGAGAGCTTAGCAATCCAATCCTTTTCCCCTGAATCCTTAGCGTTGAGCGACATTCAGCTGGCCAGCTCGATTCAAAAGCTGGCTGGTCTTGCCCCAGGAGAGCAAGAAAAGCGCAAATTCGACAAGAATGGTCTTCGGGTTATTCCCAATGTGTCGCGGACCTATGGGACTGGCATGGAACAATTGAGTTTTTATGCAGAAGCTCATTATATGAAATTTGACGGAGAGGCGGCCAATTCACGCTATCATGCCAGCTATTATATCCTCGATCTGCGCGGCCAGGTGATCAAAGAAATCGTGGGACGATCGCGAGCCAAGCCTGGTGCCTCTTGCATCATTCATGGAAATCTCGATGTGACGGATATTCCAAGCGGGTTCTATTTGTTTAAAATCAAAGTGACGGACGAATTCTCGGATCGATCCAGCGAGGCAGTAAAAGGTTTCCAGATTTTTCGGAGCAAGGATTTCGTAGCTCGATCCACAGGTGGCGAGCCGGAACAGTTATCCGCCCCGATCGACGATGAATTTGGCGCGATGACCGAAGCAGCGGCAAACGAATATTTCGAAAAGATCAAGTATATCTCGCTCAAAGAGGAACAGAGCATCTTCAAAAAATTGGATCTACCAGGAAAACGGGAGTTCCTGAGAAATTTCTGGAAAAGCCGCGATCCAGTGCCAGCGACCGTCATTAATGAGCGCAAGGAGGAATATTTCCGGCTCTTGGATTATGCCAATGCCAATTTCTCGGTCGGAACTAAGCCGGGTTGGAAAACGGATCAAGGCCGAGTGCTGCTGGTCTATGGCCAGCCAGATGAGGTCGAGCGTTTCCCATCCGATTCTGATACCAAGGCATACCAGATCTGGCATTACTACTCCATTGAAGGAGGAGTTATTTTCGTGTTTGTCGATATCATGTCGATCCGGGATTTTCGTCTCGTCCATTCGACCCATCGCAATGAGGTGCAGGAGCTGGAGTGGAAGGACCGTTATCTGCGGTACTGATTGTCATTTTGTTCCCCCAACAATTGTCCATAGCAGAGATTTGCAACCGAGGTCCCCGTGTATCTCAGCTTTCGATCATCGATCGGTTAACGGTTAGAATGCTGGTTTTTCTATTTTCGGCAGATGCTTTTTGTCTGAAGAGGTCGAGCTGGACATTTCCAGTAATCGAAGGTGATCGCTGCTCGAAGCTATCCGATCTTTAGAAAACAATGAATCGAATTTCTAAATTTGGGTATTGGTCCATTGCTTCATTGTATCATTCCAGATCCTCATCTGCTTTCTTGTTATTCGCATAAATTAACTTCATCTACAGCATGGAGGCAAACTCATCTTGAAAGCGCTGAATTGCCCGTTCGTTATATTATCCTTTCTCGAAGCTTCGCTTTTTGCTCAAATTCAGATCACCAGATGGGACTACATCGACGCCATCAGGATCGCCGAAGCCCAGGCGCGGGATGGTTATCAAAGCTCGCCAAAAAGTGGCATCAAAGCGATCCGAACTTCCGTGATGATCACCCTCCCATGCCAAGCTCCTATCTTTTTAGATTTTCGCTATCGCTCTATTCGGTGATGGTCGAAATAAAGTATGCCAATTTTTCAATGTCAGCCAGATGATATGCCGAGGGTAGACGCTTTTCGAAGCACAGCGGCAATCCTGTGGGCGGGATGATGGCATTTATCTGAAGTAGAGCGAGCCGAAATGCATGGTGTGGAAGGATCGGGTGGGGTTGAAAAAGAGGTGAAAAGCTTGAGAGATCAATGGTCAGTGATCAGTGGTCAGTCAGGAATTAGCATTTGAACGAAAACGCCATAATTAACAACTGAAATCGTCCTATCAAACGTTGCCATTCTAGACCTCATCCCTAACCCCCTTCTTCTGGAATGAGAAGGGGAACGTTCTTTCTCCCTTTGCTATTTGGAGAGGGCAGGGAGGAGGTCAAATGATGCGGTTTTGGTTCAGGCACTAATTCATTCCAGTTGCAAAAATCAGCCCCAGAAAAACGCTGGCATGCCATCAGCCAGTTGGCGGACGGCATGACAATTTAACTTGTTTTGATGCTTTTACAACAAGAACTCATTCGTGCCCACCTGAATACGGCATTTTTTCGATAATGTCACTGCGAGCGCAGCGAAGCAATCTCTTCATTTTCTGCGCCCGAATGAGATTAATTCGCCCCGTTTGCAATGACAATGTCGGCCAAAATTTGCCGTTTTTGTTCAGTCAACAATTAAGAAATCAGTGATCCGTTCTGAAAAATGAAAAGGGCTCGTTCTGAGCAAAAAGACTGTGTGAAAGCATATCGCTTCAGATTCATTCCAAATGGAGGATGGGGGAGCGAAGAATCTGGATGGCCCAAAAGCATAATGCCTTATTCTGATTCCTCATTTTCACTGCGTGTGAAAACGGTTGATTGCTTTGTCATGCCGAACGGTTCTGCCCGCTAATTGATGGGCGGAGGAATGAGGAATCTATGTGTCTTGAAAGAGTTGTATGTAGACCAAAATCCATGATTCCCATTCCTGTAAAACGGCTGCTTTCTTTGTCATTCCGAATGGCTCCAGGCACAAACTCATGGGTGGAGGAGCGAGGCGGCTTTACGCCATGAAAACAGAATGTGTTAAGCAAATTCCTCGCTTCGATCGGAATAACTCTCTTAGCAGTCAATCTCTCATTTCAGGCAGTCTATTCGCTCGGAATGACTCTTTGAGTCATTCATTTCTCATTTTTGCACAGTCCGAAAGCAATGAACCCCTGAATTTGCTTATCAGCCGAAGAAAGCTTTGTCGAACCATAGTTTGATTTTGGCAATATGAACGCTTCCAAAAGTGAAGCCTGTTGGTCTCATGGGGGGATAACCTTTTTGATTATCTGGTTAGAAAACTATAAATCATTTTGTAAGGGCAAACTTTTTGTGAGAGAAAAAAATCGCTTATGAGCTTTGAAAGTCATTTAACGGAAATTTCTCGATTAAAAGGTGAACCAGCAGTAATCGCTGAGATCCGCAGCGAACGCGGAGGACCTCGATTGTTCATCAATGGCGAAGAGACATTTCCGCTGCTGGCATGGAGCTGGCGACTACTGGATACGGCAGCGCTGTTTCGACAGGCTGGCATAACAATTT
>Ga0209018_1000029_pt1 | contig 129641 bp, 121 predicted proteins | sample YNPBryBLVA2012_FD_185814 | JGI IMG/M metagenome (GOLD analysis project Ga0209018, IMG submission 185814) | Anoxygenic and chlorotrophic microbial mat microbial communities from Yellowstone National Park, USA - YNP Bryant BLVA 2012 (SPAdes)... ... | reverse complement strand
CCACCATCGTCGGGTTCGGCTCGCTGGTCACCAGCCACTACCCTGGGCTCGCGAGCATCGGCTGGATGACGGTTTTCGGGGTGTTCTGGAGCTGTGCGGCAGCCTTGCTGCTGTTGCCGCTTCTCTTCCGGCGCTCATGACCCGAAGCAAGGTAAACCCGGCCCAGGCCATGGCCGCCTCGTTCGCGGTGGTGATCCTCCTGGGCACCGCGCTCCTGGCCCAGCCCTGGGCTGCCGTGCCGGGCAAACAGCTGCGCTTGGTGGAAGCGCTGTTCACCGCCACCTCCGCCACCTGCGTCACCGGGCTCACGGTGCGTCCCCCGGGGGATTTCACCGTGGCAGGGCAGCTGGTGATCATCGCCCTCATCCAGGTGGGTGGGTTGGGGGTGATGACGTTCGGGCTTTTCTTCGCGCTGCTTTTGGGGGGCAGGCTTTCGCTTTTTGGCAGGAAGCTGGTGATGTCTTCCTTCGCCGCCGAGCCTTGGGAAGACTTCTGGCCGCTTTTGAAGGCGGTGGTGGGCGCCACGTTTTTGGTAGAAACAGCCGGTGGGGCGCTGTTGGCGCTGGCGTTCTGGCCGGAGAAGGGGCTTTTGGCTATCCCCTGGGGGTTGTTCCACGCGGTGAGCGCCTTCTGCAACGCCGGCTTCGGCCTGCACCCCGACTCCCTCATCCCCTGGCGGGGCAACTTGCTGGTGAACCTCACGGTGGGGGGGTTGATTCTTTGCGGTGGGCTGGGTTTCCTGCCCCTGGCCGAGGTGTGGGAGCGGTGGCGCTCCCCCCAGCGGCGGCCGCTTTCCCTTCACAGCCGCTTGGTGCTTGTGACCACAGGGGTGCTTTTGCTGGTGGGATGGGTGGGGTTTGCGCTTTTGGAATGGGGGAACGTGCTGGCGCGGCTTTGTTGGAAGGAAAAGCTCTTGGCCGTGTGGTTCGCGGGGATCACCCCGCGCACCGCAGGGTTCGCCACCGTGGACTACGGTGCCCTTTCCCCCGCCACCCTGGCTTTCACCATGGTGCTGATGTTCATCGGGGCTAGCCCCGGCTCCACCGGCGGGGGCGTCAAGACCACCACCGCCGCGGTGCTGTTCGCCCTGGTGCTGGCCCGGGTGCGCTCCCACCGGAAAATCACGGCCCTGGGCCGGCGCTTTTCCGCGGATACCCTGGGGGCCGCGGTTTCCCTCACGCTGCTGGCCGCGGCTTTCGTGGTGGCAGGGATGTTGGGGGTGAGCCTCGCCGAGCACGGCTTCCGGGGGGGGCCCGAGGCCCAGGCGCTTTTCTTGCGGGAAGCGTTTGACGTGGTCTCCGCCTTCGGCACCGTGGGGCTTTCCACCGGCATCACCCCCTCCCTCAACCCCGCCAGCTGGCTGGTGCTGGTGCTGGTGATGTACGTGGGGCGCATCGGGCCGTTGACGCTCTCGGTGGCGCTGCTGGGGCGACCCCCGCAACCCGAGCCGGAGCTGGCGGAGGAGTCGGTGATGGTAGGTTAGGAGGCAACGCCATGCCTTCCGAGATCGCTGCATCCCAGCTGCGCTTCACCTGTCCCGAGGCGTGGATCCCCGGGGAAAGCTCCGCGGACATCCCCCCGGCCGAGGGGATCGTGGGCCAGGAGCGGGGGGTGGCGGCCCTGGAGTTTGGTCTTTCCACCAGCTCCCCGGGGTTCAACGTGTTTGTCACCGGCCTGGTGGGCACCGGCAAGATGACCGCGGTGGAGCTGCACCTGCGGCGGGTTTCCCGAAAGGGCCCGGTGCCCGAGGATCTCGCTTACGTGTTCAACTTCCGCGCCCCGGAGCGCCCCAAGCTGCTCCGCTTGCGCCCCGGGAGCGGCAAGCTGCTCCGGGAACGCTTGGCGGCGCTGGTGGGGGAGCTGGCGAGCCTGCTCCCCGGGCTTCTGGGCAGCCCCCAAGTGCAAAAGCTGGTGGAGGAAAAGCTGGAGGATCTGCAGCAACAGCAGGACCGTATCCTCCGGGAGTTCGAAAAGAAGGTGCAGAGCGAGGGGTTCAGCTTGGTGCAGGTGCAGGTGGGCACGGTCACCCATCCGGAAATCCTCGCGGTGGTGAACGAGCGGCCGGTTTCCATGGAAAGGCTGTGGCGGCTTTCCGAGGAGGGGAAGTTTTCCCGGGAGGAGCTGGAACGCTTGACCACCCGCCACCGGGAGCTCACCGAGGAGCTGCAACGGGTGGTGGCCCAGGTAGTGGCGCTGGCCTCGCAAATGCAAGCGCGGGCCCGGGAGCTGCGCCGGGAAATCGTCGCCCCCAAGCTCGCCGCGCGCTTCGCGGAGATCGCCCAGGCCGTGGACGATCCTCAAGCCGAGGGGTACCTGGCGGAGCTCCAGCAGGACATCCTGGCCAACCTGGACGCGTTCCTCGGCGGGGAGGTGGGGGAGGAAACCCTGGCGCGCTACGCGGTGAACCTGGTGGTGGACAACAGCGACACCACCGGTCGGCCGGTGGTGGTGGAAACCGAGCCCACCCTGGCGAACCTCCTGGGGACCATCGAGGCGCGCTTGGCCGAGGGGCTCCACGCCACCTCCGACCATACCCGGATCCGCGCCGGCTCCCTGGCCCGGGCCAACGGCGGCTTTCTGGTGGCCAACGCCGCCGACGTGCTCGGCGAGCCCGGCGCCTGGGCTGCGCTGAAGCGGACCCTGCGCTACCGCCAGGTGGCTATCCGCCCCCGGGAAACGCTCTTTGCCCTTTCCGGGCAGGCGTTGCAACCGGAACCGATCCCCTTGGACGTGAAGGTGGTGATGTTGGGGGACCGGGCGCTTTACGACCTGCTCTACGAGCTGGACGAGGAGTTCGGCAAGCTGTTCAAGGTGCTGGCGGACTTCGACCGGGACACCCCCCTGGGGAAGCGGCAGGTGGAGGACTTCCTCGCGGTCATGGCGAAGATCGTCCGGGACGAAAAGCTGCCCCCCCTGGACCGCGGGGGGATGCGGGCGCTGGTGGAGGAAGGGGTGCGGCTGGGAGGCCCCCGCCGCCGCCTCACGGCCCGCTTTTCCGACGTGGCGGACATCCTCAGGGAGGCAGCGTACCTTGCGGCCAAGGAAGGCTCGGCCACCATCACCGCCCCGCACATCCGCCGGGCAGTGCGGGCGCGGCGGGAACGCTTTTCGCTTCCCGAGGAAAAGCTCCTGCAGTTCATGCTGGAAAAGGTGCTGCTGGTGCAAACCGAAGGGTGGGCCGTGGGGCAGGTGAACGGCTTGGCGGTCTACGATTTGGGTTACTTCGCCTTCGGCCTGCCGGGGCGGGTCACAGCGCGGGTGTCCCTGGGGACCCAAGGGGTGGTGAACATCGAGCGGGAGGCGCGGCTTTCCGGGCGCACCCACGACAAGGGGGTGCTGATCCTCACCGGTTTCCTGCGGGGGACCTTCGCCTCTCAGCTGCCGCTTTCCATGAACGCCTCCATCGCCTTCGAGCAGTCCTACGGTGGCGTGGAGGGGGACAGCGCCTCCTCCGCCGAGGTGTACGCGATCCTCTCGGCGCTCTCGGGGCTGCCGCTGCGCCAGGACCTGGCGGTGACCGGATCGGTGGACCAGTGGGGGAACGTCCAGGCCATCGGCGGGGTCAACGAGAAGATCGAGGGGTTTTTCGCCCTCTGCCAAGCCCGGGGGCTTTCCGGCACCCAGGGGGTGGTGATCCCCCAGGCCAACGTGGCGGACCTGCACTTGGCCGAGGAGGTGGTGGAGGCGGTGGCTCGGGGACAGTTCCACGTTTTCGCGGTTTCCCACGTGAAGGAGGGGCTGGAGCTCCTCACCGGCCTGCCCGCCGGGGAGCCCGGGGCGGACGGGAGCTACCCGGAAGGAACCGTGTTCGGCCTGGCGAGCCGGCGGCTCGCCGCCATGGCCGAAACCCTGCGCCGCTTCAAAAGCGCCGGTCCCGAGCTTTCCGGGTAGCTGCGAGCCCACCTGCGGCCCCAGTTGCCCGGGGAGAAAAACCGGCCTAGACTACCGGTGGAGTGGGAACGGAGGCACGAAGACCATGAGAAAAGCGCTGCTTTTCGGGTTTTTCTTGGCCCTGCCCGTGTTCTTGTTTGCACAAGCCCAAGGACACGTGAAGGGCACGGTCACCGACACCAAGGGCAACCCGATCCCCGGTGCGAAGATCACCATCACCTGCCGGGAGCTGGGCACCTTCCGCAAGGAGCTCACCACCGACGCCAAGGGCAAGTTCTCGCTGGTGATCGTGGACGCCACCAAGGTCTACACCTTCCGGGTGGAGGCCCAGGGGTACCAGGGGATCGAGCAGGACCACAAGCCGCTCATCGGCGGCCAAACCCTGGAGCTTTCCTTTTCCCTGAAGAAGCTGGAGGAAGCAGCAGCGGAAGCCGAGGAACCGGGGCTGCGGGAGCTGCGGGAAGGCCGGGATCTCTGGGAGGCGGGAAAGAAAGCCGAGGCCCGGGAGAAGTTCGCCGCGGCGGTGGCCAAGAAGCCCGACCTCTACCTGGCTTGGCTCGCCTTGGGGAGCGCGGACCTGGAGGCGGGCAAGTCCCAGGAAGCCATGAACGCGGCGGAAAAGTGCCTGGCCGCCAAGGCCAACTTCGCCCCATGCCTGGCGCTGGCAGCCAACGCCGCGCTCGCCAAGGGGGACAAAGCCACCTACGAGCGCTACATGGAGCAGTACAAGCAAGCCAACCCCACGGATCCCGCGGTGCTCTTCGCCGAGGCGGCGGAGTACATCAACAAGGGGGAAGACGCCAAGGCTAAGCCGCTTCTGGAGCAAGCGCTGGAGGTGAACCCTGACTACGCCCCGGCCCTCTTTGAGCTGGCGACGATTTATATGCGCTCCGGCGACACCGCCAAGGCCAAGGAGCTGCTGCAGCACCTGCTGCAGGTGGCGCCCGACTACAAGGATGCGGCGGTGGCCAAGGAAATGCTCAAGTACCTGTAAAAAAACCCAGCCCCAGGGCCGTTGCGAAGCGCCTGGGAAGCGAGCGGAGCTACGGCTCGTCGAAGGGGAAAACCAAGCGCACCTCGCCCACGCGGTTCCCCTCCGCCACCAGCACCACCCGGGCCCGGTGCTCAGGGATCTCTTCCCGGTCCAGCAGGCAGTAGGCGCAGACGATCACCAGGTCCCCCACGTGGGCGAGATGCGCGGCAGCGCCGTTGATCCCCACCTCGCCGCTGCCTGGCTTGCCAGGGATGCAGTAGGTGGAAAACCGCGTGCCGCGGGTGATGTTGTACACCTCCACCTGCTCCAGGGGGAGCAGATCCGCTGCCTCCAACAGCGTGGCGTCCAGGGTGATGGAGCCCACGTAGTGCAGGTCGGCACGGGTCACCCGGGCACGGTGGAGCTTGGCGCGCAGAAAGGGACGGAGCATCACCCCTTCACCTCCACCAGCAGGTTGTCAATGAGGCGCGTGCTGCCTACGAAGCCGGCCACCGCCAGCAGCACGCTCTCCTGGACCTCCCCAAGAGGCTCCAGGGTCTCGGGATCCACCGCCGCCACGTACTGCGGCTCCACCCCTGGCTCTTGCCGCAGGCAGGAAAGCATGAGCTGCTCCAGCTCCCGACCCCGCCGCTCCCCCCGGGCCACCGCTGCGGCGGTCTCCCGCAACGCCCGGGAGAAGGCCAGGGCGGCACGGCGCTCCCCCGGCCCTAGGTAGCTGTTGCGGGAGGACATGGCCAGGCCGTCCGCCTCCCGCACCGTGGGCACCACCTCGATGCGCACCGGGAAGTCCAGGTCCTCCACCATGCGCTGCACCAGCCGGGCTTGCTGGAAATCCTTGGCCCCGAACAGCGCCACCTCCGGCTGCACGATGTTGAACAGCTTCGCCACCACCAACGCCACGCCCCGGAAGTGCCCCGGGCGGTGAGCACCGCAGAGGTGAGCGGCCAGCTCCGGCAGCTCCAGCACCACCCGCGGGGGGCGGGGGTACATCTCCTTCACCTCCGGGGCAAACAGAAGCTGCACACCCTCCCGCTGGAGCAGCTCGATGTCCCGTTCCAGGTTCCTGGGGTAGCGCTGGAAGTCCTCCCCCGGGCCGAACTGCGTAGGGTTGACGAAGATGGAAACCCACACCTCGTCAGCCAGCTCCCGCCCGCGGCGCACCAGGGCCAAGTGCCCTTCGTGGAGCGCCCCCATGGTGGGCACGAAAGCCACCCGCACCCCTTGGCGCCAGAGCTCCTGGCGCCGGGCGCGCACCGCTTCCTTGGTGGTGACGATCAGCATTGCACCCCCTCCTTCTCGAACACTGCCGCGAGCTCCGGTGGGTCGGGGTAGCACTCCGCCAAAGCCGGGTAGGCCCCGGAGCGCACGTCCGCGGCAAAGGCTGCCACCGCTTGCTGGATGGTGGTAGCCAGGTCCGCGTAGCGGCGCACGAAGCGCGGCAGCGGCCCAGGGGAAAGCCCCAAAAGGTCCGCCAGCACCAGGACCTGGCCATCGCAGTGGGGCCCGGCACCGATGCCGATGGTGGGGATCCCCACCGCCGCGGTGATGGCCCGACCCAGGGAGGGGGGCAGCCCCTCCAGCACCAGGGCGAACACCCCGGCCTCCTCCAAAGCCTTGGCTTGGCGCAGCAGCTCCCGGGCTTGGGCGGCGGTCTTCCCCTGGACCTTGTACCCTCCCAAAAGGTGCAGCGACTGGGGTGTGAGCCCCAGGTGCCCCATGACCGGGATACCCGCAGCCACGATGGCCCGCACCTCCGCCACCCGGGGGCCCTCCAGCTTCACGGCCTCGGCGCCCCCCTCTCCCACCAGACGGCAGGCGTTGCGCACCGCGTCGGCAAGCGCCGCTTGATAGGAGCCGAACGGCATGTCCGCCACCAGGAGCGCGCGGCGCACGCCTCGGGCCACCGCCTTGGTGTGGTGGAGCATCTCTTCCATGGTCACGGACAGCGTGTTGGGGCGGCCCAACACCGCCATCCCCAGGGAATCCCCCACCAGCACCACGTCCACGCCCGCCAGATCCACCAACCTGCCGGTGGGCTCGTCGGTGGCGGTGAGCATCACGATCCTTGCTTTGCCTTTACGCTGAAGCAGGCCGGTCGCGGTTACCTTTTCCTCCATCGGTCCCTCCTGGACCGACGGATCCGGTGAGGCAGGTCGCGGTCCCTCCCGGGATCCACGCCGCCAAAGTCGTCAAAGGCAGCGGGTGCTCCCCGTCTCGGTCACGTGCCGGATCCGAGCGGTACGAAAACCTGCGTGCCCCGCTGGACACGCGCCATCTGTGCCACCAGGGCTTGGAAGTCCTCCTCCCGGTGCACGAAGTCCAAATCATCGGTGTTCACCACCAAAAGCGGCGTCTCGGTGTAGTGGAAGAAGTACTCGGCGTACGCTTCCTTGAGACGCCGCAAGTACCCCGCCTCTATTGTACGCTCGAACGGCCTCCCCCGGCGGCGGATCCGCTCCAAGCACACCTCCACCGAGGCCTCCAGGTAAATCACCAGATCCGGCTTGGGGAGCCCTGGGACCAACAGGTTGTAAAGCCGCTCGTAAAGCGCGAACTCCTGGTCGGCGAGGTTGAGGCGGGCGAAGATCCGGTCCTTAAACATGGTGTAGTCCGCCACCACCAGGCGGGTGAAAAGGTCCCCCTGGCGCAGCTCCTCCTGCTGCTGGTAGCGGGAAAGCAGGAAGAAGATCTGCACCTGGAAAGCAGCCCCCGGCACACCCCTGTAGAACGCTTCCAGGAAAGGGTTGGTGACGTCCTCCAGCACCTTCACGCCGGCAAAGCGAGCCGCGAGAAGCTCCACCAGCGAGGTCTTGCCCACGCCGATGGGGCCCTCCACCGCCACGTGCTTGAAGGGGAAGGGGGGCTCGCTCATGGGCGGCTCATGATATCAAGCAGGAACAGCGCCAGCATGGACAGCGAGAGCAACCCGTTGGCGGTGAAAAAAGCCGCGTTGATGCGCTCGAGCCTCCCCGGTCCCACCAGCACATGCTCCCAAAGCAGCACCGCTGCCGCCACCCCCACCGCAAGCCAAGCCCAAAAACCGCCCCCCACCAACCGAGCGAAAAAACCGAACCCCAAAGCCGCCAAGGCGTGCGCCAGCCGGGAGGCCAGCAAAGCCCGGGAGACCCCCCACCGGGCGGGGAGCGAAAAAAGCCCCATCTGCCGATCGAACGCCACGTCCTGCAAGCTGTAGAGCACGTCGAACCCCGCCACCCAGAACGCCACCGCCGCTGCCTGGACCAACGGTGGCAGCGCGAAGCTGCCGGTGACCGCCAGCCAACCGCCCACCGGGGCGATGGCCAACCCCAGCCCCAGCCAGAGGTGCGAAAACGCCGTGAAGCGCTTGCTGTAGGAGTACCCCAGCACCCACGCCAGGGCCAGGGGGGAAAGCGCGAGGCAAAGCGGGTTCAAACCCCAAGCCGCCACCACCAGCGCCAGCGACCCGAGGATCACCAGGGTCCAGGCGGCGGCCGGGGAAAGCCGCCCCGCTGGCAGCGGTCGGGACGCGGTGCGCGGGTTGGCGGCATCGAACGGCAAATCCACCAAGCGGTTGAACGCCATGGCGGCGGTACGCGCGCCCACCATCGCCAAAAGCACCAGCAAGAGCGTGCGGGCTGGGGGAAGCCCGGAAGCCGCTTCGAAGCAAGCCAAAAGCGCGAACGGCAACGCGAACACCGTGTGGGGGAAAGCCACCAGCTCGGAAAGCGTGGCCAGCGTGCGCAGCGGGCGCCTCATGCCTGCCCCCCCCGCCAGCGCAGCCCAGGGGCAGGGAACGGCAGGTGCAGCAAGTCGAAAAGCCGCATGCAGTAGTGCTCCACGAACTCCGCGAAGCTCTCGCCGGAAACGTAGAACGCGGGGATCGGTGGCACCACGATCGCCCCGGCGTCGGTGAGGGCCAAAAGCGCCTGCAGGTGGATGCGGGAAAGCGGCGTTTCCCGGAAACCCAACAGCAGCGGCCACCGCTGCTTCAACGCCACGTCCCCCACCCGCTGCCCCAGCCCCCGGGAAACCCCCGCCGCCAGGGAGCAAGCGGTGGCAGCGGAGCAGGGGAGGATCACCACCCCGGAAAGCAGGTGCGAGCCGGAAGCGATGGGGGCGGAAAGCTGCGCCTCCCGCCAGAGCAGCGCTTTCCCGCGAGCAGGGTCGCTCACCGCGAGACGTTGCAGGAACCCGTTGGGCTCCGCCCACTCCTTCCCCAGCTCCGAGGCCAGCACCAGCCTTGCTCCGTCGGAGAAAACGATGTGCAGCTTGTCCACCTGCGGGTGCTCCAGCGCCAGCTCGGCAAATCGCACCGGCAAGCGCATGCCGCAGGCGCCGGTGATCACCAGGGCCAGCTCGCAGCTCACGGGCACCTCCGCAGCCGGCGCACCATCTCCAACCGGGCAAGCCCATCCTCCCGGAAGCGCCGGGTCACCCCGAACCCCAGGCGCCGGTAGAGCCGCACCGCGGGGTTGTCCCGGTCCACCTCCAGGGCCACCCAGCGGCAGGAAGCCCGGCGGGCGCTGGCGATGGCTTCCTGGAGCATCCAGCTCCCCAGCCCCCTGCTCCGGAACCGAGGGTGCACCGCCACCGAAGCCAGCTGCGCCACCGGCGGCCAGAGGAGCATCACCAACGCCCCCACTACCCGCGACTCCCTCCGCAGCACCTGGCAGGTCCAGCCGGGCCAGGAGGCCACCTCCCACCAGGCGGCCCAGCTCCAGGCCCGGGGGCCGAAGCACAGCACGTCCAGCTCGAAGAGCGCAGGGACATCCCGGGGGGTGGCAGGTTCCAGGCTGAAAAAACCCTGGTCAGCTGTCAAAAAATCATTACCGCTCGCCTGCCGCACCGCTCGGGCCACTCCCGCTCCCCCGTCAACAAATGCTACCACCGCTGGCCGCTACCCCGGCGATCCCCTTCCAGCAAGTGCTTCACCAGCAAAGATTTGGACGAGCCTGGTTTTTTGGCATGCCGCTTTCAGAAGGCGTGCGCGGGAGGTGAAAGATGAGCAGCAGGGGACCTTGAGAGGCAAACCGAAAAAACAGCGTGGCAAGCAGCACGAAAAACCAAACAGAAAGGAGGGAAAGACCATGAGGAGGACTTTGGTGACTTTGGCTTTGCTGGCGAGCTTGGCGCTGCCCGCTTGGGCGCAGGAAAAACAGGGGGTGGTGAACGTGAACACCGCTTCGGTCCAGGAGCTGCAGCTCCTGCCCCGGGTGGGGCCCGCCCTGGCCAAGCGCATTGTGGAGTTCCGGGAAAAGAACGGGCCGTTCAAGAGCACCCAGGAGCTCATGCGAGTTTCCGGCATCGGCGAAAAGACCTTCGCGCTGCTTTCGCCCTACGTGAGCACCTCGGGTGCCACGACGCTCAAGGAAAAGATCAGGGTAGGTTCCTCCCGGCGCCAGGCCCAAGGCCAAAAGGCAGCTGGAGGTAACTAAAAGCAAAAAAGCAAACGACGTGGCGTGGACGGGAAAGGGGGCGGCACCGCCGCCCCCAGCTTTCCGAAAGGAGCGAGCATGAAGACCAAAGGTTTTTCCCTCGTCGAGCTTCTCGTGACCCTGGGGGTTTTGGGACTGCTTTTGGCACTTGCCACCCCCCGCACCGAACGCTTCGGCCGCAGGGCAGCGCTCACCGCCGCCGCCACCCGCCTTTTCACCGACGCCCAGCGTTGCCGGGAGCTTGCGGCCCAAAGACTCGCCCACGTGGGGTTGCTGTTCGACGTGGACCCCCGGGGCAGCTTCTACGTGGTGGTGGCGGACGGCAACGGCAACGGCGTTTCCCGCCGGGACTACCTGGCAGGGCGCGACCGGGTGCTGGCAGGGCCCGTGTACCTCGCCGATTTTGGTGCCGCGGTGCGCCTGGGGTTGCCAGCGGGAACCACGGTCCCTGCCCCTTCCGAGCAAGGGTGGGTGCCGCAGGGGGGGATCGCCGCGGGCCGCTCGGGGATCCTCAGCTTTTCCCCTTCCCTCGGGGCCACCCCGGGCTCGGTGTACCTCACCGCCGGAGACGAGGTGGTAGCGCTGCGGGTGGCTCCCCTGGGGGCGCTGCGGCTTTTGCGCTGGAGCAAGCAGCGCCAAGCCTGGGTGCCTTTCACCCTGTGAACGGGGACCACGCCTCCCCGGCACCACCAGCACCAGGCCCGATCCACACCCCCTGGGAAAGCTCCCGCCCCGGGGGAACCGCGCCAGCCACCAGGCAACCCCGCAGCCGGGCCCCGGGCCCCACCACCGCGCCCGGGAGCAGCACGCACCGCTCCAGCTGCGCGCCGGCAGCCACCTCCGCCCCGGGGCCCAAGGCGCTTTCCACCACCCGGCAGCTGGGGTGCACGCGAGCTTGGGGGTGCACGAAGCTCGCTCCGTCCACCAGGCCCATCACCAGCTCCCAGTAAGCCCGGGGGGTCCCCGCCTCGGCGAAGCTTCCGGAAAGCAGCACGCCCCTCAGCGCCCCTCGGGTCATAAGCTGCTCCCAGAAGGCCCCCATGGGAGCCGGGGGAGCGGGGAGTCGGGCCAAGGTGGCCGATCCCAAAAGCTGCCAGCCGGTGTAGAGGTACCCAGGCTGCTGAAGGTTTTCCCCGGGCTTGCTGAACCCCACCACGCTCCCGGAGGCGTCCAGGTGCACGGCGCCCCAACGCTTGCGGTCGGGGTGGGGCAGAAGGCCCAGCACCACCTCGTCGGGCCCGCCGGCAGCGAGGAGCGGCGTCAAGTCCAGCGCTGCCCAGCTGTCCCCGTTGGCCACCAGCACCGGCCCCGAGCCGAAAAGCGGCCGGGCTGCCGCAAGCCCCCCTCCGGGGCCCAGCAGCTCCGGCTCCCAGGAAAACAGCACTTGCCTGCCGCAAGCTGCCTGGCGGGCCGCCGCCGCCACCTGCTCCGGGTGGCGGTGGAGGTTCACCACCACCCGGCAGCACCCCGCGGCAAAAAGCTGCTGCAGGCTCGCGGCCAAAAGCGGCTTGTCCAACACCGGGAGCGCCGGCTTGGGGATCAGCGAGGAAAGCGGCTCCATGCGCTCCCCCCGGCCGGCGGCCAGCAGCATCCCTACCATCGGAACACCATGTGCTCCGGGGCTTCGGGGTGGCGTTGGCGGAAGGCGTGCCACAGTTCCAGGTAGCTGCCCCGCAGCGCTTGTTCTGGCGCAAAACCCAGCGTGCGGCAAAGCTCCCCGAGAGCCCGACCTTCCCCCTCCAGCTCCAGGAAATCCCCCATGGGGGTATGGTCCAGGTCCACGGTCACCGCCCCCCAACTCCAGACCTCCCTGTGCTTTTCGTAGTAGAAGGCCACGCCGAAGCCTACCGCGGCGAGGATGGCCAGGACCTTTTCCGCATCCCCCACGGTGGTCTCCAGCTCCTCCCGGCTTTTCACCCCCGCGGCGAAGCTGGCCGGCCCTTTGAAGGTAAGGCTCCCCTGCCCCCGCCACTGGCGCACCCGGAGCAGCAGCCCCTGCCGCCTGAGGCGCTGCCCCGGGTCGTCTAGCACCCAGTTGCGCTCCAGCGACGCGGGAGCCACCAGCACCGCCCCCAGGGAAGCGAGCTTGCCTCGCAAAGCCTCGAGATCCCCTACCGCGAACTTCAGCTCCCGCTCCACGCTCACGGGCGGAGTATACGTGCCGCTCCTGGTGCCTTGCCGCGGGTGGCGGGGCCGGCTAGCATGCGCCCATGCGGGCGGTGGTGTTCGCCACGGCGGGGCACATAGACCACGGCAAGACCTCGTTGGTAGCGGCGCTCACCGGGGTTTGGTGCGACCGCCTCAAGGAGGAGCAGGAGCGGGGGATCACGCTGGTGTTGGGGTTCGCACCGCTGCCGGACCCCGGAGGGGACCTGGAGGTGGCGTTCGTGGACGTGCCAGGGCACGAGCGGCTGGTCCACACGATGCTCGCCGGGGCGGGGGGGGGGGACCGGGCGCTGCTGGTGGTGGCGGCCAACGAGGGGGTCATGCCGCAGACCCGGGAGCACGTGGCGATCCTCGACCTTTTGGGGGTGCAGGGCGGGGTGGTGGCGCTCACCAAGGCCGACACGGTGACCCCGGAGGAGCTGGAAGCCCGAAAGCAGGAGCTCGAGGATTTCCTCGCCGGTGGGCCCCTGGAGGGCTCGCCGGTGGTGGCTTGCTCCGCGAAAACGCTGGAAGGGATCGAGGCGCTGCGGCAGGCGATCCTCCAGGTGGCCCGGAACGTGCAGCGCCCCCCCGACCCGTTCCGCCCTTTCCGCCTGGGGGCGGACCGGGTGTTCACGCTCCCCGGGGCGGGGACCGTGGTCACCGGCACCGCCCGGTGGGGGCAGGTGGCGGTGGGGCAGGAGGTGTGGGTGTTCCCCCCGGGCAAGCAGTTCCGGGTGAAAACCCTCCAGGTGCACGGCCAGCCGCGGCGGGAAGCGTTCGCCGGGGAGCGGGTAGCCCTGGCCTTGGCCGGCGCCAAGGTGGAGGAGATCCCCCGGGGGGCCCAGCTGCTCTCCCCAGGGCCCTGGGAGCCCCGCAGCCGCTGCGTGGCCGAGCTTACGCTGCTCCCCGAAGCGAGACCCTTGGAAGAAGGGGCGGTGCTGTGGTTTTTCCTGCTGGCAGGCAGGACCCTCTGCCGCCTGGAGCGCCTCTACCCCACCCCGGCGCAGCCCGGGAGCAAGGTCCGGGCGATCCTCCGCTTCGCCAAGCCGGTCTTCCTCGCCCCCCAGGACCGCTTCGTGCTGCGGCAGCCAAGCCCCCCGCGCACGGTGGGGGGAGGGGTGGTGCTGGACGTGGAGGCGCCCCGCTTGCGCCGCAGCCAAGCCTCGGCGCTGGCAACCCTGGTACCCCCCTGGGTCTCCCTGGGAGGCACCCTGGAGCGGTGGGTGGAGGAAGCTGGGCCTGGCGGCGTGCGCACCGCAGAGCTGGCAAGCCGGCTGGCGCTGCTGCCGGAAGGGTTGGAGGCCCCCCTGGGGCAGCTCCACGGGGAAAAGCGGGTGGTGCTGGTGGGGGAAAGGGAGGTTTGGGCGATCAGCAGGGCCGCGGTGGAAGCGGCGCTGGGGAAAGCCAAGGGGATCCTCGGCGAGGCGGGGGCCTTGGGGGTGAGCGGCCAGGAGCTTTTCGCCCAGCTGGGGGTGGGGGAGGTTCCCGCGGTGCGCAGCTTCTACTTGCGGGAGCTCAAGGTGCGGGGCATCGCCCGGGAGGAGGGTGGCAAGCTGCTGGCCGCCGAGGGCGCCGGGCTTCCCCCGTTGGCGGTGGCGTTGGAGGAGCTTTACGAAAAAGCCGGGCTCGAGGCTCCCTCCCCCCACCAGGCAGCGGAGCAGCTGGCGGCGCCGCTCAAACAGGTGGAGGCCATGGTGGCGGTGCTGCTGCGGCAGGGGAGGCTGGTGCGGTTGGGGGGGAAGTGGCTGGTGCACCGCAGCGTGGTGGAGCGGGTCGTGGCGGGACTTGCCAGCTGGGGAAAGGAGACGTTCCAGGTGGGGGAGTTCAAGGAGCGCTTCGGGCTCACCCGCAAGCTGGCCATCCCGCTCTTGGAGTGGCTGGATTCCCAGCGAATTACCCGCCGGGAGGGGGATCGTCGGCGGATCCTAGCTACCGCCGGGGGTAGGAGCTGGTCCGGCTCACCCGCAACCCCTCGGCCTTGAGGGTCCCGGCCCGCACCTCCAGCACACCTTGGAGCACCACCCACGCCGTCTCCGCCCCCCGGGGCGGGGTGAACAGCCAGCTCCCCGCCGAGGCCAGCACCCAGCGGCGCAGCCCCTCCGGGCAGAGGAGGAACACCACCCGCTTCACCTTCCCCTCGGCCCCCACTTCCACCAATAGCTTCACCGGCTGGCGAAACTCCTGGCTTGCCACCTTGGCGCTGAAGTGCTTGGGGGCCGGGGCGCTGGCCAGCTGCTCCGGGGGGGTGGCCGGGAGCTCCTTGTCCTTGGGATCCCCCTGGGGTACCGGCGAGGTTTCCAGCTGTGGGGTTTCCGCGGGATCGGGAGCGCTCGCCACGAGCTGCACCAGCTTGCCCTCCTTGATCTCCCCCCGCAGGTCCACCCCCACGTCCACCCAGGCCGCCACCGGTTGGCCCGAGGCCTTGGCCGGGGTGAAGCTGGTTTCCAAAAGCGCCTGGCGCACCGGCTCCAGCACCCCCGGGAAGGGGTTCGCCAAAGGGTGGGCCCGGCGGCAGCTCCCGTCCTTGCCCACGTACACCGCCATGGGCACCGGAACCGTCACCGGGAAGTCCTCCCGCAGCGGGGTTTGCTTGGGCTGGGGAAGCGATGCCAGTGGCCGGTAGAAGGGGTTTGTGGGTGCCACCGCCGGCAGCTCCATGGGTACCGGCACCGGCAGCTGCACCTTCCGCTCCCAAGGCTTCTCCCCCTTGGGGGGTTCGGCAGCCAGCAGCAGCAACAGCAGCGTCGTGTGCACGGGCATATCTTACGCCTTTGCCTCGGCCCAGGAGGGCCCGATCCCCACGTCCACCTTCAACGGCACCGCCAAGCTTGCCACGTTTTCCATGGCATCCCGCACCATCGCTGCCACCTCCTGGGCCCTCGCCGCCTCGGCTTCCAGTACCAGCTCGTCGTGCACCTGGAGGATGATCCGGGCAGGGAAACCCGCCGCTTGCAACTTGCGGAAGATCGCGATCATCGCCAGCTTCATGAGGTCCGCCGCGGTGCCCTGCACCGGGGCGTTGATCGCCATGCGCTCGGCGTTCCCCCGGACGTTGGCGTTGGCGGAGTCCAACCCGGCGATCGGGCGCATGCGGCCGAAGAGCGTGCGCACCTTGCCGCTGCGCCGCGCCTCCTCCTTCACCGCCTCCAGGTACGCCTTCACCTGGGGCAGGCGCGCGAAGTACGCGTCAATGAACGCCTGGGCCTCCCGCTGGCTCACCCCCAGCTCCCGGCTCAACGCGTAGGCCCCCATGCCATAGATCAACCCGAAGTTGATGGTTTTTGCGGCCCGCCGCATCTCCGGGGTCACCAGCTCCCGGGCCACCCCGAACACCAGGGAAGCGGTGGCCGCATGGATGTCCTCCCCCCGGGCGAACGCCTCCACCAGCGCCGGATCCTTGGAGAGGTGCGCCAGCACCCGCAGCTCCACCTGGGAGTAGTCCGCGGCCACCAGCAGCTTCCCCTCCTCCGCCACGAACGCCCGCCGCACCTCCTTCCCCAGCTCCGAGCGGATGGGGATGTTCTGCAGGTTGGGGTCCGAGGAGGAGAGCCTGCCGGTGGCGGTCACCGCTTGGTTGAAGCGCGTGTGGATCCGCCCGTCCCCGGCCACCTGCTTGGGGAGCGCATCCAGGTAGGTGGATTTCAGCTTGGCCAGCTCCCGGTACTCGAGGATCAGCGCCGGCAAGCGAAAACCCTGGAGCGCAAGCTCCGCCAGCACGTCCGCATCGGTGGAGGGGGAGCGGGTCTTGCTGGTGCGCCGCAGCACCGGCATCCCCTTCCACTGGAACAGCACCTCGGCGAGCTGTTTGGGGGAGTTGATGTTGAAGCTCCCCCCGGCCTCGGCGTAGATCTCCTGCTCCTTGCGCTGCAAAAGCCCCTCCACCTGGGCTGCCAAGGCGCGGAGAAACGCCACGTCTACCTTCACCCCCACCCGCTCCATGTCCTCGAGCACCGGCACCAGCGGCAGCTCGATCTCCCGGTACACCCGCTCCACCTGTTCCTGGGCCATGGCCGCTGCCAGCTTGGGAGCCAAGGCCAGCACCGCCTCCACCTCCCCCTGGGGGGTGGCCAGGGCCGGGGAAGCCACCCCGTAGCGCTGGCAAAGCGCCGCGAGCTCCAGGTTCTCCCCCGGGGCCAGCACGTAACCGGCCAGCAGCGCATCCTGGCAGAGGCCCGGCGGCACCAGCCCCCGGTCCCGCAGCCAAGCCCAGCACCTCTTGGCGTCGTAGCACCAGCAAGCGGCGAAGCGCTCCCCCAGCGCTTCCAGCACCTCCCGGGGCTCCCCCACCGCGTACCCCTCCCCGGCCACCCCCAGGCACACCCCTTCGCTAGCCACCGCCAACGCCCCCGAGGCGTTTTCCGCAAGCTTGCGGGCAAGCTCCCCAAGCCCCCGAGGGGCCAGCGCCACCGGCTCGGCCTTGGCCGCTGGCTCCCCCATCTCGGCGAGCAAGCTGGCAAAACCCAGCTTGCGGTACAGCGCCGCAAGCTGCTCCCGGGCTGGGGGCTTGCGGGCCAGCTCCGCCAAGGGGAAAGGCAGCGGCAGGTTACGGCGGATCACCACGAGATTCCGGGAAAGCTCCACCAGCTCGCGGTTTTCCGCCAGCGCCTTTTGGATGCGGGGGGGAGAGACCTGGTCTAAGTGGGCAAAAACCTCTTCCACCGAGCCGAAGCGGCGGATCAGCTCCCGGGCGGTTTTCTCCCCCACGCCGGGGCAGCCAGGGATGTTGTCGCTGGCGTCCCCCTCCAGCGCCAGCACCTCCACCACCTGCTGCGGTGGCACCCCGAACACCTCCGCCACCCCCGCCTCGTCCAAAAGCCGCTCCAGCCGCGTGTGCCAGAGCTTGATGGCCGGGTCCCGCACCAGCTGCATGAGGTCCTTGTCCACGGTGGCGATCACCACCTCGAACCCCGCACCCGCTGCTTGCTCCGCCAGGCTGCCCAGCATATCGTCCGCTTCCACGTCGGCAAGGGCCAAAAGCCTGACCCCCAGAAGCTCCAGCGCTTGCTGCACCAGCGGCACCTGGCGACGCAGGTCCTCGGGCATGGGCTGGCGTTGGGCCTTGTAAGACTGAAGCATGCGGGTGCGGAAGGTTTCCCGGGAAACGTCAAAGGCCACCGCCACGTGGGTGGGGGCCAGCTCCCGGAGCATTTTGTGGAACATGCGCAAGAACCCGTACACCGCGCCGGTGGGGGTGCCGTCGGGAGCGGCCAGGGGCGCCTTCAGCGCGTAAAACGCCCGGTAGAGGTTGGAATGCCCGTCCACCAAAAGCAGCCGATCCACGCCCCAAGCCTAGCACGCGAGAACACAACCTGTGCTTTCTCTTGCAGGCAAGCAGCAAAGCCACCGCGCCATGCCCGCGGCGCTACCATAGCGGGGGACGATGCGGGAAATAACGCCGCAGGAGCGGTTCAGCTACGCGCCCACCAGCGAGGAGCACCGGGAGTTCGTGTGGGAGCACATCCGGGCCAAGGTGCTGCCGGCGACGGCGGCTTGCGGGGAGCTCTGGCGGTTCGTGGCGTTCCTCCAGGAGCGGGGGCTTGCAGACCACCCGGACGTGCTGCGCTACGTGAACACCTTTCGGGTGCTGGCGGAGCGGGCAGGCAAGCTCTCGGGGCTTGTGGTGCTCGAGGCAGGGGGGCGTTCCCCCATTGCCGCGTTCCTGGCCCGGGAAAACCGCTGCGTCAAGAGCGAGGCGGACCTGCGGCTCGCCATAGATGCCCCGGATGGGTTCGCGGATCTGGTGCTTTCCCTGGAGGTGCTGGAGCACCTCAAGGACGCTCCGGAGCGCAGCCTGGAGGAGCTGGCGCTGTTCCAGGGCTCGGGGGCAGCCCGCTACGCCGCGGAGATCCGCCGGGTGCTGAAGCCTGGAGGGTTGCTGCTGCTCACCACCCCCAACCCCTGCTCGTTCCGTGCCCTGGAACAGCTTCTGGCCTACGCGCCCCCGGTGGTGTTCCGCCCCCACGTGCGGGAGTACACCAGGGCCGAGGTGGAAGCGCTCTTTGCCGGCTTGGAGCTGGTGCACTACGAGGCGCAGTTCAACTTTTTCTTCCCCCTGGAGGCTCCTTGGCGGGCGAGGTTCGCGGCGCTGGGGTGGGACGCTACGGCCCGCGGGGACGACCACGTTTTCCTCTTCCGCAAGCCCCGGAGCTGAAAGGGAGCGCCGGGTTCCGTGTTACGCTTTCGTGGCGCGGAGGTGGCTATGTCCTTGGCAAAGCTCAACCAGGCGCTGGCGGCCGAGGTGAAGGCGCTGGAAGCGGAAGGGCGGGCGAAGGCGACGGAGCGGGTGGTGGTGGGGTACGTGCCCCCCAGGGACGGGTTCGGGCCCCGCTACCGCCTGGCAGGCAGCGACAAGCTCTTCCTGCGCATGAACTCCAACTCGTACCTCTCGCTTTCCCACGACCCGCGGCTTTTGGAAGCCGCGGACCGCGCCACCCGGGAGCTGGGAGTGGGGCCTGGAGCGGTGCGCTTCATTGATGGGACGTTTTCCTACCACGTGGAGCTCGAGCGGCGCATCGCCGCCTTCGTGGGCAAGCCGGCGGCGCGCATCTTCAACGCGGCCTACACCGCGAACCTCGGGCAAGCCCTGGCGTTGAGCTCTCCGCAAACGTTCTGGATCGGCGACGAGCTGAACCACAACTCGATCATCCGCGCCATGCGCATCGCCGGTGTCCCCAAGGAAAACCGGGCGATTTACAGGCACAACGATCTGGAGGAGCTGGCCCAGCGCCTGGAGGAGGTGCCGGAGGGGATCCGCCGGGTGGTGGTGATCTTCGACGGGGTGTTTTCCATGCGCGGGGACTTCACCCCCCTGGACCAGCTCAACCAGGTGCTGGCGCCGCACCGGGACCGCTTCCCCGAGGGCCTGGTGACGGTGATGGACGACTCCCACGGGGTGGGGGCCTACGGCGCCACCGGCCGGGGGACCGAGGAGCACACCGGGGCTTGCTGCGACGTGCTCATCGGCACCTTCGGCAAGGCGTTCGGGGTGAACGGCGGGTTCGTGGCCTCCAGCCCGGAGGTAGTGGAGGCGCTGCGGCAAAGGGCCGACACCTACATCTACAGCAACCCCCTGGGGGTGGGGGACTGCGCCGCCGCTTGCGAGGCCATTGCCATCGCCGACTCCCCGGAAGGGCGGGAGCGGCTCGCCACGCTGCGGGAGCGGACCCAGCAGTTCCGGGAGGGGGTGGCCAAGCTGGGATGGGAAACGATCCCCGGTCCTCACCCCATCGTGCCGCTTTTGGTGCGGGATACCGCCAAGGCCCGGCGGCTGGTGCAGCACTTCTACGAGCACGGGGTGCTGGTGGTGGGGCTCACCTACCCGGTGGTGCCCCGGGGGGAGGAGACCATCCGCTTCCAGATCAACGCGGCCCACACCCCGGCGGACATCGCTTATGTGCTGGAGGTACTGGAGCGGTTTGCCGGCTGAAAGCTTCTGGCAGAGGCGCTAGCGCACGAGCCAAAGCTCTTCCCGGGAGGCCACCTCCCGGCCGTGGGCCATGGCTTGGGCGATGAGCGAAGGGTCGAAGTTGGTGGAGCTGTTGTCGGACCCGTACCACACCCGGGGCGCCAGCACCTTCACCGGCACCGCCCTCTTGCCCACCTGGGCGAGCGCTTGCTCCAGCGCTTGCCGCCGCTTGCCCCGCAGGGCGGGGAGCGCCTGGGAGGCGGCGGCCAGCACCCGGTTCCACTCCAGCGCCCCGCGGATGTCCCCCAGGTAAATCTCGTCGGTGAGGATCTCCACCACCCGCTTCAGCACGTCCAAGGCACCCACCTTGGTCCCCAGCCAGTTGTCCGACCACTGGCGGTAGGCGTGCTCCGGCACCGTGGAGCGCGGCAACCCCCCATCGGGTTCCGGGAGCACCCGGGAGGTGAGCAGCACCACGATCTCCTCGGCCTGGGCTTCGAACGCCGAGCCCAACGGGGTGATGTCCCGCACCCCGCCATCCACCAGCACGTCGTTGCCGGTGTCCACGTAGGGGAACACCACGGGGATCGCGGTGGAGGCCAGAAGCTTTTCCAAAAACTGCGGATCCTCCGGCCCCCACTCCTGGTAGCGGCCGGAAACCAAGGAAACGGTCCCCACCGCGAAGTCGCGCCCCGAGCGGCGCAGCGCCTTAAGGTCCAGGTGCCGGGCCACGAGCTTTTTCAAGGGCTCCACGGTGTACAGCGAGTCGGCCCCGGCGGCCAGGGCGGCGAACCCCCCTGCCCGCGAGCCGTACACCGAGTGGTTCCCCTGGATCTCCCGGCTCCACAGCGCTGCCAGCTCCTCCACCTTTTGCCGGAGGTTGGCCAGGGAATCCCCTTCCGTGGCGGCCTGGGCCAGGAAAGCCGCGTTCAAGGCCCCCACGGAAACCCCCCGGAGGATCGCGAAGTCCCAACCCCGCTCCCCCACCAGGACCTGGAGCATGCCCACCTGGAACGCGCCCCGCGCGCCCCCGCCCCCCAAAACCAGCGCCCGGCGCATGTCGGCCTCCCTTTGCGGCGATTATTGCACGGGCAGGTGCGAGGCCGAAAGCTGATTCGCCCCTAGGCGAGCTTCAAGCCCAGCTTTTCCAGACGGGGCACGAGCACCGCCTTTTGCGCCGCGAACGCGGCTCGAAGCCCTTTTTCCCCCAGGTCCAGAAGCTGCTCCAGCTGGGCCCGGGAGAGGGGCTGCCGCTCGGCGGTCCCTTGGATCTCCACGATGCCGCCGCTGGCGGTGCCCACCAGGTTCAGGTCCACGTCCGCCCGGGAGTCCTCCTCGTAGGTGAGGTCCAGCACCGGCTTGCCCCCCACCAACCCGCAGGAAACCGCCGCCACCTGGTCCTTGAGCGGCCACCCCGGGAGCGCCCGTTGCTCCCATAGCCGGCAGAGCGCCAGCACCACCGCCACGAAAGCCCCGGTGATCGCGGTGGTGCGGGTGGAGCCGTCGGCTTGGAGCACGTCGCAGTCCACCACCAGCGTGCGCTCCCCCAAAAGCCCCAGGTCCAACGCTGCTCGCAGCGAGCGACCGATGAGCCGCTGGATCTCCGCCGAGCGCCCCGAGAGCGAGCCCTTCACCACGTCCCTAGGGGTGCGCTCCTCGGTGGCCCGGGGGAGCATGGCGTACTCCGAGGTGAGCCACCCTTCCCCGGTGTCCCGGAGGAACGGCGGTACCCGCCCCTCCACGGTGACGTTGCACAGCACCACCGTGTCCCCTGCCCGCACCAGCACCGAGCCCTCGGGGTACTTCACGAAATCCAGGGTCAACGAAAGCGGGCGCGGCTCGTCGAACGCCCTGCCGTCACCCCGCAACGCACTTGCTCCCCACATGCTCCCCCCTCGTGGCTTCGTCGCTTCCGATGTCCACCAGCTGCAGCTCGCCCGCTACCTGGGGCACGATGGCCTGGGCCAGGCGCTGCACCCGGGGGGCAGCGTCGGTGACGAACAGCTGCACCCGAGCCGGTCCCTGGGCCTCAAGCCCCTCCTTGCGGAGCAGCGCTGCTACCTCCCGGGCCACCTCCTGCCCGGAGTTCACCAGCTGCACCCCCTCCCCCAAGGCCGCGGCGATCGGTGCGGCGAGCAGCGGGTAGTGGGTGCAGCCGAGAATCACCGTGTCCACCCCCTTCGCCGCCAGGGGCTCCAGGTAAAGCCTTGCCACCTCCCGGGTTACCGGGTGGTCGAACCACCCCTCCTCCGCCAGCGGCACGAAGAGCGGGCAGGCTTGGGCGAAAAGCTCGAGCTGCGGCCGCAACGCCGCCAGCAGCCGCTGGTACACCCCCGAGGCCACCGTGGATTCGGTGCCGATCACCGCCGCTGCCCGCCGGGCCACCCGGGCTGCTGCCCGGGCGGCGGGCTCCACCACCCCCACCACCGGCAGCGGCAGCGCCGCTTGCAGCGCCGGCAGCGCCGCGGCCGAGGCCGTGTTGCACGCCACCACCAAGAGCTTGATCCCCTGGCGCTCCAGGAACCTCCCGGCCCCCAGGGCGTAGCGCGCCACGGTTTCCGGGGACTTGGTGCCGTAGGGGAGGCGGGCTGTATCCCCGAGGTAGAGGAAGCTCTCCTGGGGCAGGGCAGCCATGAGCTCGGCAAGCACCGTGAGCCCGCCGATCCCCGAATCGAACACGCCGATGGGCAGTTGCCGCCTCATGGTGCCAAAAGCTCCCAGCGGGGGGCGGTGGGGTGGGCGAAGTCCAGGTGCCCCAGGGTGGCCACCTCCTTGCCCTCGAAGAGCAGCTGCACCGCCTTCACCTGCTTGAGGTTGAGGGCCAGCGTGGTGGCTACCGCCGCCTGGAGCGCCAGCTCCCCTTCGCTGCCCACGGTGCTGGGGGGTGCCGGGGCGAGGTTCACGAAAAAAACCCCTTGCCCGTCGTGGAACACCTCCTGCACCTCCGCCGGCCACCAGGCCACCGGGGCGAAGGGCCCCCGGGGCCCGGCCAGCAGCTCCTGGAGCACCACCTTGGCCTGGGCCTCCGGGGTGGGGGGCAGCTCCGGCACTTCCCGGGTTTCCCGGTGCAGCAGCAAATCCTCCCCGGGAAACGCCAGCACCAGGAACGTGGTTTGCTCCCGGGCCGGGGGCGGGGTTTGCTGGGCCGGGGGCGGGGCCTTCTTGCAAGCGAGCGCCAAGGCCCAGGTGCCGGCGAGCAGCAGGAAAAAGCGCCTCATGGGGTGGGGGTGGCGGCGGGGCGGGAGCGGAAAAACGCCAGGATCCCCTCCGCCAAGGTTGCCGCGAGCCTTCCCTGCTCGGCCGGGGAAGCCAGGCGCTGCTCCTCCTCCGGGTTGGAGAGGAAACCCACCTCCACCAGGACCGCGGGCATGGTGGCGCCGGTGAGCACCGCGAAGGGGGCTTGCTTGACCCCCCGATCGCGGATCCCGGAAAGCCGGTTCAAGCGGGTCTGCAGCTCCAGCGCCAAGCGGGAGGAGGCTTCCAAGTTGGCCACGTGGGCCAGCTCCCAGAGGATGAGCTGCACCGCTCCTGGGGCGGCGTTCTCCCGCTCCGCCGCCTGGGCCGCTTCCCGGTCGCTGGCTTCCGCGCTCATGAAGTAGGTTTCCGCCCCCCGGGCACCCCGGGCAGGAGCGGCGTTGGCGTGGATGGAAACGAAGCAGTCGGCCTGGAGACGGTTGGCCAGGGCCACGCGATCCGCCAACCCCACCCCCTCGTCCCCTTCCCTGGTAAGGCGAACCACCACCCCGGCCTTCTGCAGCTCGGCGGCCACTTGGCGGGCGATGGCCAAGGTGAGGTGCTTTTCCAGGACCCCGCTGGGCCCCTTGGCCCCTTCGTCCTCCCCCCCGTGCCCCGGGTCCAGCACCACCAGCACCCCCGCCTTGCGGGTGGAGGGGCCAGGGGCGGGGGCTTGGCGAGCCAAGCGCACCGTCAAACGCCCGAGCCCTTCCTGGTACTCGCTGCCGGCCACCTGCCAGCCAGGAGCCAGCAGGAACTGCAGCTCCTTTTCCTGGACGTTCACCCCAGCCAGGACCCCCTCCCCAGCCGGCACGCTGGCCAGCTGCACGGTGCGGGAAAACACCAAGCGGAAGCCGCCCTTTTCCTGGACCAAGCGGGGTTTTTCCCCGAGCCCTGCCAGAAGCACCGTGGCGCCGTCCCCGGCCACCTGCAAACTGGCCTCCAGCACCGGCAGCTCGGAGGCGAGCTGCACGGTGATGCCGGAAGCACCCCCCACCAGGCGAAAACCCAAAGGCGCCAGCAACGCCTTCACGGTCTCCACCCCGGCAACCACCCGCCCTTCCAGCTGGCGCACCGGGCCGGGCAAGCTCACCAGCTCCCCGTCCACCACCGCCAGGGAGCCCCCAGGAGTGAAGTGCACCTCGTGGGAGCCGGCGGAAGCCACGTAGCTCCCCGAGGCTGCCGAGAACCCCACCTTCACCCCTAAAAGCTGCAGCAGCGCCAAGGTGTCCAGCAGCTCGCCGCGGCTGAACACCTCCGCCTTGGTGCCGCTGGGCAAGGTCACCTGCACCGCCGGGGAAGGCGCAGCGAAAGCTAAGGCGAAAAGCAAAGCCAGGCGCTTCATAGGCCCCGGGCAGCTTAGCGGGTTGCGCCGCCGCTGGCAAGGCCACGACGGAAGGAAGCTTCCAGCGCCGCGGCCAGGCGCTCGCAACCCAAGCGGTACCCCGCCTGCCGCAGGGTGGTGACGAACTCCCGGTGGGGGCGTCCCCGGCGGTAGTCCGGGGCCCGGGAAGGGTAGGGAAGGTAGCGCTCGAAAAGGTCGGTATCGCAGTCCACCAGCACCGAGGCTTGGAACAGCGCGCTGTCCTTGGCCAGGCGCAAGGAGGTCCCCGCCACCTTGCGCTCCCCCAGGCACACGTCGGAAACCCCCGCCACCCCCAGCCCCTGGACGCCGCAGCTGGCCAGGGCCTCCACCACAAGCGCCAAGCAGCGAGCGAAGAGCCGCTCGGCGCTGCGGGTTTTATCTAAGGGGAGCAGGGCGGAGAGCGTGACGATCCCAGGGGCCAACACCACCGCTCCCCCGCCCGAGGGGCGGCGCACCACCGGCACCCCATCCTCCTGGCAGCGCTCCAGGTACACCTCCCGCTCCGGCTCCCGGGAGTACGGCAGCACCACCGCGGTGCAACGCACCGGAAGGGCTCGCACCTGGGGGGGCGAGGCGTGCAGCAAATCCCACCCCAGGTGCAGCGGAAGCTCCGGGTCGGTGGGCCCGGTCATCAGGTACGGCGCGCCCACCAGCCTAGTCTAGCCGCCGGTAGACCAGCGGCGCGTATAATGCCGGCATGGAATGGCGGATCCTGGGCAGCTTTGGGGGGTCGAGCCCCTCCTGCCGCATGACCTCGTTCTTGATCGACGGCGAGCTGGCGCTGGACGCGGGCTCCCTCACCCAGGCGCTGTCCCTGGAAGAGCAGCAGAAGGTGCGGCGCATTGCGCTTTCCCACTCGCACCTGGACCACGTGGCGGCGATCCCCTTTTTGGTGGAAAACGCTTTCGCCGACGGGGCTTCCACCTTGGAGATCCTCCTCACGCCGGAGGTTCACGACACGGTAAAGCGGCACCTCTTCAACAACGACCTCTGGCCGGACTTCACCCGCATCCCCTCCCAGCTTTCCCCGGCCCTGAAGCTGGTGCAGATCTCGCCCCGCACCCCGTTCGCGGTGAACCACCTCACGCTCACCCCGATCCCCGTGAACCACACGGTGCCCACCTGCGGCTTTCTAGTGGAGGAGCGGGGGGGTTCGGCGGTGCTTTTCACCTCCGACACCGGCCCCACGGAAGAGGTGTGGGAGGTGGCCAACGCTTGCCCCAACCTGGCAGCGGTGATCGTGGAGGTCTCGTTCCCCAGCCGCCTGCAGCGGGTGGCGGATCTTTCCCTGCACCTCACCCCCACCACGCTGGCCCAGGAGCTTAAGAAGCTGCGCCGGCGGGTGCCGGTGTACCTGTTTCACCTGAAGCCGCGCCATCTGCAGGAGCTGCGGGAGGAGCTGGCCCGCACCGCCACCCCCCACCCGGTGGAGGAGCTGCGCCAAGGGGAGCTGTACCGCTTCTAGCGGGACATTTCCGCCACCAGCGCGGCGATGCGGTCCTGGGTATCCGGGTGGAACCAGCAGTCCAAAAACGTCTCCAGCTCCGCTCGGTCCCGGGCCTCCATCTCCCTGGCGAGCTCGGCCCGGAGGTAGCTCTTGGCAACCTGGAACGCCTTCGCCGGGCGGGAGGCCAGGTGCTTGGCGAGCCGCACCGCCTCCTCCAGCACCTCCGAACCCTCGGCGAGCCGCTCCACGAGCCCCAGCTCCAACGCCCGCTCCCCGCCGTACCCGTCCCCCTCCAGCACCAGCTGCTCCACCGAGCGGGTGGGGTAGAGGGCCAGGAGCATCGCCACCGCCCCCGCAGGGACCGGGATCCCCAGGTTCACCTCGGAAAGCCCCAGCCGGCTGCCGGCCCGGGCCATCACCCGGCGGTCGCAGGCCATGGCCAATAGGCACCCCCCGGCAATGGCGTGCCCAGCCAGCGCCGCCACCGTGGGGCCAGGGTAAGTGGCCAGCTCCCGGAGCAAGCCGCAAAAGCCCTCCATGAGCGTGCGCACGGTTTCCCGGGGGGCACCGTCCAGTTTCTTGAGATCCAAGCCAGGGCAGAACACCCGGGGGTGGGCCGAGGCCAGGACCAAGGCCGGTGCCCCCTGCTGGCGCAGCGTCCCCAGGGCTTGGCGCAGCGCCGCGAGCAGCGCCCCGTCCAGGGCGTTGGCTCCGGAAGCCAGCCTGAGCACCACCACGCCGTCTTTTTGCTCCAGCAAAACGGGCTCGCTCACGCGCTCCTCCTCACGAGCTGGAGGAACAGCTCCAGCACCGGCGAATCCTGGGAGAGCTCGGGGTGGAAGGTGGCGGCGAGGATCGCCCCCTGGCGCAACAGCACCGGGTCCTCCCCCCGCTTGGCCAGCACCTTGACCCCCTCCCCGACCCGCACCACCCGGGGGGCGCGGATGAACACCCCCTCCAGCTCCTCCACCGGCAGCTCCACCCGGTCGGTGACCACCAGGCGTGCCACGGTGGAGGCCAGCTGGCGGCCGTAAGCGTTGCGGGCCACCGCCACCCGCAGCAAGCCCAGGGAAGGTTGCGGCGGGTTGCTCACCTCCTCCGCTAGGAGGATCACCCCGGCGCAGGTGGCCAGCACCGGCAAACCCGCGGCAATGGCGCGGCGCAGCGCCTCCCCCATCCCTTCCTCTGCCAAGAGCTTGAGCATGGTGGTGGATTCCCCACCGGGGAGCACCAAGCCCGAAAGGCCTTCCAGCTCCTGGGGGCGGCGCAGCTTCCTGGTGGGCACGCCGCGCTTGCCCAAAGCCGCCTCGTGGGCGGCGAAGTCCCCCTGGAGCGCCAGCACGCCAATCACCTACCACCCCCGGCGGGAGAGCATCTCCTCGGGGGTGAGGCGGGCCACGTCCAGCCCCCGCATCCCCATCCCCAGGTTGCGGGAAGCTTCCAGCAGTGCCTCGTTGTCCTGCCAGTGGGCCACGGCTTTGACGATGGCGGCGGCGCGCTTGGCGGGGTCGGAGGATTTGAAGATCCCCGAGCCCACGAACACCGACTCCGCCCCCAGCATCATGCACAGCGCCGCGTCCGCTGGGGTGGCCACGCCCCCTGCGGCGAAGTTAGGCACCGGCAGCTTGCCGTGCTCCGCCACCCACTGCACCAGCTCCAAGGGGGCTTGCAGCTCCTTGCTCTTGGCCACCAGCTCCTCGGGGGCAAAGGTGGTGAGGGTGCGGATTTCCCGCTGCACCGCCCGGAGGTGGCGCACCGCTTCCACGATGTTCCCGGATCCCGCCTCCCCCTTGGTGCGGATCGTGGCTGCCCCCTCGGCGATGCGCCGCAGCGCCTCCCCCAGGTTGCGGCAGCCGCAGACGAACGGCACCCGGAAGTCGTGCTTCCAGATGTGGTTTTCCTCGTCCGCCGGGGTGAGAACCTCGGATTCGTCAATGAAGTCCACCTGGAGAGCTTCCAGGATGCGGGCTTCGGCGATGTGGCCGATGCGGCACTTGGCCATCACCGGGATGGAAACCGCCTGCATGATCTCCTCGATCTTCTCGATGGAGGCCATGCGTGCCACGCCGCCTTCCGCGCGGATGTCTGCCGGGACCCGCTCCAGCGCCATCACCGCCACCGCCCCGGCATCCTCGGCGATGCGCGCTTGGGTGGCGTCGGTGACATCCATGATCACCCCACCCTTGAGCATCTCCGCAAGCCCCACCTTCACCCGAAACTCCGGCGAGGTGAAGTTCATAGCGCACCTCCTGCGGCCGAGCCGCTGCCGCCTGCAACTCTAACGGCCACCGCTGCGGCTGTCAAAAGGCTCATTGCACCTGGCCCAGGGAGCGGTAGTCCGCCAGGAACTTGGCCAACCCAGCGTCGGTGAGGGGGTGGTTGTAAAGCTCCCGGAGCACCTTGAACGGCACGGTGGCCACGTCCGCCCCCACCAGCGCCGCGTGCACCACGTGCTGCACGTGGCGCACCGAGGCCACCAGCACCTGGGTGGGGAACTCGTAGTTCTGGTAGATCTCCACGATGTCCCGCACCACCCCCATGCCGTCGTGGCCGATATCGTCCAGCCTGCCCACGAAGGGGCTCACGTAGGTGGCCCCCGCCTTGGCCGCTAGCAGCGCCTGGGCCGGGGAGAAGCACAGCGTCACGTTGGTGGCGATCCCCTCCTCGGCGAAGCGGGCGCACACCTTGATGCCGTCCCGGGTGAGTGGGAGCTTCACCACGATGTTTTCCGCGATACCCGCCAGCTCCCGCCCCTCCCGCTCCATCCCTGCCGCGTCGGTGGCCAGCACCTCCGCGGAGACGGGCCCCGAGGTGAGGCGGCAGATCTCCTCCAGCACCTCCCGGTAGCTGCGGCGTTCCTTGGCCACCAAGCTGGGGTTGGTGGTGACCCCGTCCACGATCCCCCAGGAAAGCGCCTCGGCAATTTCCTCCACGTTGGCCGTGTCAATGAAGAGCTTCATCGTCCCCTCCGTTTTCCTCCCGCTCCGCAAGCTTCGCCACCGCCACCACCCGGTCGTCCCCGTTGACGTTGATCAGCCGCACCCCCTGGGCGTGGCGGCCGGTGCGGCGGATTTCCGCCGCCCGGGTACGGATCAGCATCCCCTGGGCGGTCACCAACAGCACGTCGTCCTCCTCGTGCACGTGGCGGATCCCCGCCACCGCGCCGGTGCGCTCGGTGAGGTGCATGAGCGTCACCCCGGTGCCGCCCCTCCCTTGGAGCCGGAACTCCCCCACGGGGGTGCGCTTGCCGTACCCCTTCTCGGAAACCACCAAGATGTCCCCGGCTTCCCCCTCGGGGAACGTGGCCATCTCCTCCACGAAGTCCCCCTCCCGCAGGGTGATCCCCCGCACGCCGGTGGCCACCCTCCCCATGGGGCGCACCTCCTGCTCGGAAAAGCGGATGGCCATGCCGCGGTGCGTGCCCAGGAACACGTGGCTCTGGCCGTCCACCAGACGCACCGCCAGCAGGTCGTCCCCCTCTTCCAGGGCAATGGCGGCGATGCCGCCGGCGCGGATGTTGGCGTAAGCGGAAAGCGGGGTTTTCTTCACCTTGCCCGCCCGGGTGGCGAACAGCAGGAAGCGGTCCTCCTGGAACGACTTCACCGCCACCAGCGCCGCCACCCGCTCCTCCTGGGGGATGGGGAGCAGGTTGACGATGGCCTTGCCCCGGGAAGCGGGGGAAGCGTCGGGGATCTCGTGCACCTTCAGCGCGTGCACCTTGCCAGCGGAGGTGAAAACCAGGAGCACGTCGTGGGTGGAAGCCACGAACAGGTGCTCCACCGGGTCCTCGTCCTTGGCCAGCGCTCCCCGGCGCCCCCGCCCCCCCCGGCGCTGCGCCCGGTACGCGGAAACCGGCGAGCGCTTGATGTAGCCGGCCCGGGTGACCGTGACCACCACGTCCTCCTCGACGATCAGGTCCTCTAGGGAAAGCTCGGCGGCATCGGGGAGGATCTCGGTGCGCCGGGGCTCGGCGAAGCGCTTCTTGATGTCGGCGAGCTCTTCCACCACGATCTCCAGCACCAGCTGCTCGGAGCCGAGGATCGCCGAAAGCCGCTCGATGAGCGCCAGCACCTCCCGGTACTCAGCGAGGATCTTGTCCCGCTCCAGGGCCGTGAGGCGCTGCAACCGCAAGTCGAGGATGGCTTGGGCTTGCAGCTCGGAAAGCCCGAACCGGGAACAGAGCTGGGCTTTGGCGGTGGGGGGGTCCGGGGCTTTGCGGATCGTGGCGATCACCTCGTCCAAATGGTCCAGGGCAATCACTAGGCCTTCCAGGATGTGGGCGCGCTCCTTGGCCTTGGCTAGATCGTAGCGGGTGCGGCGCACCACCACTTCCTTGCGGAACGCCAGGAAGTGCTCCAGGGCCTCCTTCAGGGAAAGCAGCTTCGGCTGACCCTCCACGATGGCCAGCAAGTTGATCCCGAAGGAGGTTTGCATCGGCGTGAGCTTGTAGAGCTGGTTGAGCACCACCTGGGGCACCGCGTCCCGCTTCAGCTCCACCACCACGCGGATGCCGTCCCGGTCCGACTCGTCCCGGAGATCGCTCACGCCCTCGATGTCCTTGCTCTGCACCAGCTCGGCGATGCGCTCCACGAGCTTGGCTTTGTTCACCTGGAACGGCAGCTCGGTGATCACGATGGCGGTCTTGCCACCCTTGGGGTGGTGCTCGATCACCGCCCTGGCCTGCACCTGCACCGAGCCTTGCCCGGTGGCGTAAGCCTTGCGAATCCCCTCGGTGCCGCGGATGATCGCGGCGGTGGGGAAATCGGGCCCCGGCAGGTAGGCCAGCAGCTCCTCCAAGGTGATGGCAGGGTTGCGGGCCAGGGCAATGCAGGCGTCTATCACCTCCCCCAGGTTGTGGGGGGGGATGTTGGTGGCCATGCCCACGGCGATCCCCGAGGAGCCGTTCACCAGGAGGTTGGGGAAACGGGCGGGCAGCACCACAGGCTCCTGCAACGAGCCATCGTAGTTGGGCTGCCAGTCCACGGTTTGCTTCTCCAGGTCCTCCCCCAGCATCTCCTCGGCCAGCCGCGACAGGCGCACCTCGGTGTAACGCATCGCCGCAGGGTTGTCGCCATCCACCGAGCCAAAGTTCCCCTGGCCGTCCACCAGCACGTGACGCATGGAGAAGGGCTGGGCCATGCGCACCAGGGCGTCGTAAATGGCGGCATCGCCGTGGGGGTGGTACTTCCCCATGACGTCGCCCACGATGCGGGCGGACTTCTTGTAAGGCTTGCCCGCGGTGTTCCCCTGCTCCCACATGCCGTAGAGGATGCGGCGGTGCACGGGTTTGAGGCCGTCCCGCACATCGGGGAGGGCGCGGCCGATGATCACGCTCATGGCGTAGTCGAGGTAGGAGCGCTTGAGCTCCTGCTCGATGGCCACCGGAATGCGTTCCTCGCGGTGGAAAAGGGTATCGGTCATGGGCGCTGCCGCTCCTCGCTAGACATCCAGGTTCGCCACTTCCAGGGCGTTCGTGGCGATGAACTCCCGGCGGGGCTCCACCGCGTCCCCCATGAGCACCGTGAAAAGCTCCTCGGCTTCCGCCGCGTCCTCCACCCGCACTTGCAGCAGCCGGCGGGTTTCCGGGTTCATGGTGGTGGCCCAGAGCTGCTCCGGGTTCATCTCCCCCAGCCCCTTGTACCGCTGGATGGTGACCCCGGCCCGGGCCGCCTGGTAAACGAGCTCCACCAGCGCTTCCTGGGAATCCACGGTGTGGCGCACCCCGTCCAGCTCCAGGTGGAAGGGGGGGTAGGCGAAGGGGGCGAGCTCCAGGGCTAGGCTCGCCAGCTGACCGTACTCGTAGGTGCGCAGCAAGGGGTAGCCCAGCTCCACCCAGCGGGCAAGGCCGTTTTTCTTCACCTTCACCTTCACCAGCGGCACCTGGTGCTCCTCGTCCTCCTCCACCTCCACCTCCTCGTACCCCAACGCGGCCAGCTCCTCCTGGAGGCGGGCCACGTTTTCCGGGGCGGCCAGATCCTGGCGGTGGCGGATGGAAAGCCGCAGGAACAGGCTCACCAGGTCCTTGGGGAACCCCCGGGTGGCCAGGCGGTCCAGGTGGCCCAGGGAGGTTTCCAGCTTGCGGATTACTTCCCTGAGGGCCTTCCCCTCCAGCACCTGGCCGGTGGCCGGGACCGTGAGCCGGGCGGTGCCCGAGAGCCGCTCCAGGAGGTAGGCGGAAAGCTCCGCGTCGTCCTTGAGGTAGCGCTCCTCCTTCTTGGCGCTGACCTTGTAGAGGGGCGGCTGGGCGATGTAGAGGAAGCCGCGCTCGATGAGCGGTCGGAAGTGGCGGAAGAAGAACGTGAGCAACAGCGTGCGGATGTGGGCCCCGTCCACGTCGGCATCGGTCATGATGATGATCTTGTGGTAGCGCAGCCGGGCCAAGTCGAACTCCTCCTTGCCGATGCCGGTGCCCAGGCACTGGATGATGGTGCGGATCTCCTCGTTGGCCAGCATCTTGTCGAAGCGGGCCTTTTCCACGTTGAGGATCTTCCCCCGCAACGGGAGGATCGCCTGGAAGCGCCGGTCGCGACCTTGCTTGGCGGAGCCGCCGGCGGAGTCTCCCTCCACCAGGAAAAGCTCCGCGTGGGCGGGGTCCCGTTCCTGGCAGTCCGCCAGCTTACCGGGCAGCGAGGTGGCCTCCAGCGCGCTCTTGCGGCGGGTGAGCTCCCGGGCCTTGCGGGCCGCTTCCCTGGCCCGGGCAGCTTCCACGCACTTAGCCACGATGCGCCGCGCCACCGCAGGGTTTTCCTCGAAGAACTCGGCAAGCCGGGCGTTCACCACCGACTCCACCCAGCCCTTCACGTGGGAGGAAACCAGCTTGTCTTTGGTTTGCGAGGAGAACTTGGGGTCCTTGATCTTCACCGAGATCACCGCGGTGAGCCCCTCGCGCACGTCGTCGCCGGCGAGCCCCTCGGGGAGGCCCTTGAGCAGGTTGTTGGCTTGGGCGTAAGCGTTGATGGTGCGGGTGAGCGCTGCCCGGAAACCCGAGAGGTGCGCGCCACCGTCGCTGTTGAACACGGTGTTGGTGAACGCCAGCACGTTTTCCGTGTAGCCGTCGTGCCACTGCATGGCGATGGCCACCTCTTCCCCTTCCTGGTTGGTTTCCGCCAGGACGATGGGCTTGGGGTGGAGCACGTTCTTGGCCCGGTTGAGGTACTCCACGAACGCCGCGAGCCCCCCCTTGAACAGGAAGCGCTGCTCGGCCCCGGTGCGCTCGTCGGCAAAGAGGATCTCCAGCCCCGGGTTGAGGAAGGCCAGCTCCCGCAGCCGCTGCACCAGAAGGTCCGCGTGGAACTCGGTGACCGAGAAGATCTCGGGGTCGGGCTTGAACGTCACCGTGGTGCCGGTCTTGGTGGATTTGCCGATCTTCTGCAGCGGCGTGACCGGGACACCCCTGCGGTACTCCTGCTCCCACACCGCCCCGTCCCGGCGGATCTCCAGGCGCAGCCACTGGGAGAGGAAGTTCACCACGGAAACACCCACGCCGTGGAGCCCGCCGGAAACCTTGTAGGACTTGTTGTCGAACTTGCCGCCGGAGTGCAGCTCGCACATGATGACCTCGGCGGCGGGGCGGCCGGTTTCCTTGTGGATGTCCACCGGGATCCCGCGGCCGTTGTCCTCCACCGTCACCGAGTTGTCGGTGTGCACGCGCACCGCGATGCGCGTGGCGTACCCCGCTTGCGCCTCGTCCACCGCGTTGTCCACCACCTCCCACACCATGTGGTGCAGGCCGGAGAGGTCGTCGGTGTCGCCGATGTACATGCCCGGGCGCTTGCGCACCGCTTCGGGCCCGCGGAGCACCTTGATGCTGTCTGCCGTGTACTGCTGATCGCTCACCGCAAGCTCCCTTCCCACTGCTCAAACCACCGTGCCTTCCCGCACCGCCACCACCGTGGCCTCCCCCAGCCGGGGGACCACCACCTCGGGGTGGGCGGTGGAAAGCACCGCTTGGGCCGTGGCGCTGCCGAAGCGTCGCAGCAAGCGGCTCAAGGTCTCGCCGTCCAGCTCCGCGTCCACGTCGTCGAACACCAAAAGCGGCGCCACCCCTCTCCTCTCCGCAGCCACCCGCACCGTCGCCAGGCGCAGGGCGGTGGCCAGAAGCTTCACCTGCCCTGCCGAAAGCTGCTCCCGGGCTGGCCGCCCCTGGAGCGTGATGCAGAGGTCGTGGCGGTGCGGGCCCACCAGCGTGTGACCCCGGGCGAGCTCCTGCGGGCGGGAGCGGCGGTACTGGGCGAGCAGCTCGCTCGCCGCCGCGGCAGCTGCCAGGCCTTCCGGGGCATGATAGCGCAAAACCGGCTTGGGCAGAAGCCAGCCCAGGTGGGCGAGCTCCTCCTCCAGGGCGCGCTGCAGCAGCTCGCAGGCTGCCAAACGCTGGGCCACCAGCGCCGCCCCGGTGTGCGCCAGCTCCCGCTCGAAAGCGGCCAGGGCTTGCGGGGCCGGGGTGGAGGCTGCAAGCAGCGCGTTGCGCTGCCGCAGCGCCCGGCGAAAGCGCAGCAGCAGGTCCAAGGTGGCCGGGGCCAGGTGAAAGGTGAGGCGGTCCAGGAGGCGGCGGCGGTGTTCGGGGGATCCCACCACCAGCTCCTGATCCGCGGCGGAGCAGGTAGCCACCGGGAAAAGCGCCAGGTACTCCGCAGGGGGGATGCGCCGGCCGTTGCGGAGAAGCTCGCGGTAAAGGCCCTTGCCCAGCCGGCCTTGCTGCTCGAGGACGCAGGCGCCGGCGCCGGCAAGCTCCCCCCTGAGGAGGTAGAAAGCCTCGCCGTGGCGCACCCAGCTGCGGGGGGCGCCAGAGCGAAACGAGGTGAGGTTGCCGAGAACCGCGATGGCCTCGAGGATGTTGCTTTTCCCGGCGCCGTTGGGCCCCACCAGCACCACCATCCCCTGGGGGATGGACCAGTCCAAGTGAGCCAGGTTGCGGAAGTTGCGGCAGCAGAGGGAGGTGAGCGTCAAGCGCCAGCGAACTTGATGGGCATGAGCACGTAGAGGCAGTCCGCGGGGCTGTCCTCCTCGGGGACGGGGGCGAGCACCAGCGGGGCGTCGCTGCGGGCCATCTGCACCTCCACTTGCGCTTCGTGGCAGGAAGCGAGGAAGTCCAGGAGGTAAGCGGCGTTCACGAAAACCTTCAACGGCTCCCCCTGGTAGCTCAGCGCCAGCTCCTCGAAGGCCTGGCCCAGCTCGAAGCCGGCGGAGGCCACCGTGAGCTGGTCCTGCTGGAACTCCAGGAACACCCCGTGGTTGCGATCGGAGGTGAGGAGCACCACGCGGCGCAGCGCCGCGGTGAGCTCCTGGCGGGAAAGGCGCGCCCGGAAGGGGTGGGTGCGCACGAGGACGCGCTCGTACTGCGGGAAGCGGGCCTCCAGGAGGCGGGAGAGCAGCACCCGCTCGCCGAGACGGAACGCCAGGTGGCGCTCCCCGGAAGCGATGTACACCGGCGTGGCATCCTGGTCCTCGAGACGGCGCAGCTGCTGCAGGAGCTTGCGGGGCAGCAGCTGCTTGGCGAAGGGGGGCTCGCCACCGGCGTGGGCGAGGCGCACGAACGCCAGGCGGTGGCCGTCGGTGCCCACCATCTCCACCCCGTCCGCAGCCAGGTTGAGGAGCGCCGCGTTGTACTGGAAATGGCCCTCCTCGGGGGAAACCGCGAAGGCAGCCCGGTCAATGAGCGTGTGGAGCAGTCCCAGGGGAAGCGCGTACCCCTGCCCCTGGGGGAGTTCCGGGAGCGTGGGGTACTGAGATGGATCGAGCACCGCTAGCTCCGAGCGGAAGCTGCCGCTTTGCAGGAGCAGGCGGCTTTCCTGGAGGGTGAGGGTGAGGGTGTCCGAGGGGAGCTGGCGGAGCAGATCGAGGAAAACCCGGCCGTGCACGGTGACCTTCCCCTCCCGCCGAACGCTGGCAGGGGCCGAGGTAAACACCGTGAGGTCCAGGTCCGTGGCCACCACCTGGAGCCGGTCCCCGGCAGCGGTGAGCAGCACGTGGGTGAGGATGGGGATCGTGGTACGCCTTTCCAGGACCCCTTGGAGGAGCTGGAACTCCTGGGTGAGGTGGGTGCGGTTGAGGGTCACGTCCATGGTTCGCCCCCTGCTACTGCGGTACGAAGCAAAGCTTACACGTTTTCGTCATCGTCGTCGAGGGTGTGGAGGAGCGGTGGGGAGAAGGCAAGGCGATGGGGAGGGCGGGGTTAGGTCACCGATGGCGTGTGAGGGGAGGTGTGTGAAAGGTGTGGAGCAGGGGGAGGAGCGGGGAGTGGCAGGGGTGCGGTGTTCCTCAGGAGCGGAACTGCTCCACGAAGGAAGCCAGGGTGGCGTCCAGGTTGGGGTTGGTGCGCCGCTGGTTGGCGATTTGCTCCACTGAGTAAAGCACCGTGGTGTGGTGCTTGCCGAAGAGCCGGCCGATTTCTGGGTAGGAGAGGTTGCACACCTCTCGGAGGAGGTACATGGCCACCTGGCGGGGGAACGCCACGGTACGGCGGTTGTCCCGCCCTTTGAGGTCCGCCACCTTCACGCCGTAGTGGTGGGCGACGAAGCGGATGATCTCGTTGGGCGTGGTGGTGCGCTCGGTAGGGAGTACCGGGGAGAGGGCCTCTCGCACGGTTTCCAAGGTGGGGGGCCGGTTGGTGAGGGTCATGAACACGAAGAGGCGGTGGAGGTAGCCCTCCAGCTCGCGGATGTTCTGGCGGCTGCGGGCAGCGAGGAACGTCACCACCTCGTCGCTGAGCTGGTAGCCTTCGAAGTGCGCCTTCTCACGGATGATGGCGCAGCGAGTCTCCAGGTCGGGGGGTTGGATGTCCGCCACCAACCCCCAGGAGAAGCGGCTGCGCAATCGCTCCTCCAGGCCAGACATGGTGTGGGGCGGGGTATCGGAGGTGAGCACGATTTGCTTTTGGGCTTCGTGGAGCGTGTTGAACGTGTGGAAGAACTCCTCCTGGCAGCGTTCCTTGCCGGCGAGGATGTGGCAGTCGTCCAGAAGCAGCACGTCCACCTCGCGGTAGGTGGCGCGGAACTCGTTCATTTTTTGCAAGCGGATGGACTGGATCAGGTCGTTGACGAACTTTTCCGTGGGGACGTAGGAGACGCGGAGCTGGGGTTTGCGGGCGCGGAGGTGGTTGCCGATGGCGTGGAGCAGGTGGGTTTTGCCCAGCCCCGAGGCGGCGTAGATGAAAAGCGGGTTGTAACCGGTGCCGGGGTTTTCCGCCACGGCCACGGCAGCGGCCCTGGCGAAGGCGTTGGAGGGACCCTCCACGAAGGTATCGAAGGTGTAGCGGGGGTTGAAGCGGAAGGCGGGCAAGGGGTAGCTTTCCTGGGTTTCCGGAGCGTGGGCAATGGCGGGACGGAGGGGGGTGCCTGCCGCCAGGGTGAGGGCCTCCTCCAGGAGGCTGGCGTGCTGCTCCGCCAGGTAGCGGCTGTAGACCGGAGAAGGGGCCTGGAGGCGGAAGGTGGACCCCTCCACCGTCAAGGGTTGGAGCGGGGCGAACCAGGACTCGAGCTCTTCCGGGGGAAGCTTTTGCGCCAGGTGGGCGAGGGCTTGTTGCCAGAGGGTCGTGGGGTCCTGCATGGTTGCCACCGGCCTCGGAACCGGGCCAAACAATATAGCACGAGGGTTGACCGAGGGGGAGGGGGCGTGTAAACTCCAGGGGCTTGTGGCCGCAAGGCCAGGACGAGGTGTGCCATGAAGAGGACGTTCCAGCCGAACAACCGGCGGCGGAAGAAGACCCACGGGTTTCGGGCGCGGATGCGCACCAAGAGCGGGCGGCGAGTGCTGGCAGCGCGGCGGCGCAAGGGGCGGGCGCGGCTTTCACCGTAGCGTTGCCTTTTCCGGAGCGACTGCGGCGGCGGGAGGACTTCACCCGGACGTACAGGGAAGGGGTGAAGGTGGTGGGCCGCTACCTGGTACTTTTCCTGCGCTGGCGCGGTGGGAGCGGAGGGGCGCGTTTGGGCATCACCGCGACCCGGAGGGTAGGTGGGGCGGTGGTGCGAAACCGGTGCCGCCGGAGGGTGCGGGCGCTGGCGCGGGGTGGCGGGGCGTGGCAGGAAGCGCCGCTGGACGTGGTGGTAAACGTGCGGCGGGAGCTGGCGGAGGCCCCGTGGCAGGAGCTATTGGGGGATTTTTCCCGGTGCATGGAGCGGGGGTTGCGGCGTCTCGGGGAGCAAGGGCAGGGGTAGCCTTGCTGCGGTGGTACAAGCGGTGGGTCTCCCCGCTGTTGCCGCCGGCGTGCCGTTTCCAACCCACGTGTTCGGAGTACATGGCCGAGGCCATGGTGCACTGGGGGTTCTGGCGGGGGCTGTTTTTGGGGCTGAGGCGGCTCTTGCGCTGCCACCCGTTCCACCCCGGTGGGTTCGATCCGGTACCGCTGCCGCCGGGCAAGCAAGAGGGGGAGTGAATGGAGAAAAGGGCGCTTTTTGCGGTGTTGCTCTCGGTGGTGGCGGTGGTGGTTTGGTACTCGCTTTTCCCACCGCAAGCTCCCGAGGTGCGGGAGCACCCGGCGGCCACGCCGGCGGCGAGCACCGGCGGTGGGGAGCAGCCAGGGGGCGCTGGAGAGGGGCCCACACAGGGTGGAGGGGAGGCCATCGGCGGCGAGCGGGAGGAGCAGCTAGAGCTGGAGGGGGAAGGGTTCCGGGCGGTGCTCAGCAACCGGGGCGGGGTGCTGGTCTCCTGGAAGCTGGCAGCGTACCGAGACGAGGCGGGGAACCCCCAGGAGCTGGTGGGAGGGGCGGTTCCGCCGCTTGCCTTGGATCCACCGGGGCCCTGGAACCAGGCGCTTTTCCGCGTGGAGCGGGTGGGGAAGGGGGTGGTGCTCACCTGGGCGGACGGGAGGGGGAGATGGGTGGAAAAGCAGGTGGTGCCGGAAGGACCTTACGGGTTGCAGGTGCGCGTAAGGGCAAAGGGGGTGGGGAGCCCGTGGCGGGTGGTGGTGGCGTCGGGCTTGGCCACCTGGAGAAGCGGCGGTAAGCCAGGGGCGCTGGCTCGGGCCGATTTTCTCGCGGGGCTCGGCGGCAAGCTGGAGCGCGTTGCCGCAGGGAAGGAGCAGCGCCTCCCGGTGCCCGCCAGCGCCAGCTTCGTGGGAGCCGAGGACCAGTACTTCTTGCTGGTGCTGCTGCCCCAGGTGTTTGCCGGCGGGGAGCTGGCAGGGGCACAGCGGGTGGCGGTCGCCGCAGGGAAAGAAGAGGTTTTCGGGCTGCTCCTCGGGGCGCCGAAGGAGCACAAGCTGCTGAAGAGCTTCGGCAGGGGGTTGGAGGAAACGCTTTCCTTCGGGCTTTTCGGCTTTTTCTCGTTGCTGTTTTTGGAAGTGCTGCGCTGGATCCACGGGTGGTCGGGGAACTGGGGGGTGGGGATCGTGGTGCTCACCGCGTTCATCCGTCTGCTGCTGTTCCCGCTCACCCACAAGAGCACGGTGGCGATGCGCCGCATGGCCCAGTTGCAGCCCAAGATCAAAGCCATCCAGGAGCGGTACCAGGAGCGGGCGAAGCGGGATCCCGCGGTGCGCACCCGCATGAACCAGGAGATCATGGAGCTGTACCGGCGGGAGGGGGTGAACCCCCTGGGCGGGTGCTTGCCGATGCTGGTGCAGATCCCCATCCTCTGGGCGCTTTACACGCTTTTTGCCTTTGCCATCGAGCTGCGGCACCAGCCGTTCGTGCTGTGGATCAAGGACCTTTCCGCCAAGGACCCCACCTACATCACGCCGATCCTCATGACCGCTTCCATGGTGCTCCAGCAGCGCTTGGCGCCCCAGGCGGGGGATCCAGCCCAGCGGCGCATGTTCATGCTCATGCCCTTCGTCTTCGGGCTGATGTTCATGAACTTCCCCTCGGGGTTGGTGCTCTACTGGCTGGTGAACAACCTGCTCACCATCGCCCAGCAGCTGCTCACGGAAAAGCTTTTGGCCCGCTCGGGCCGCGGGGCGTGAAAGCCCACGAGTGGCAGCGGCTCTTGGCCCAGGCCCCGGAGGCGGCGGCCCATGCCAGCGAGCTTGCAGTGTACCTCGAGCTTTTGGAGCGCTGGGGGCAGGTGTGCGATCTCACCGGCCCTATGGCCGCCGAGGCGCTGGTGCGCGATCACCTGCGGGAATCGCTGGTGGCGGCGCCGCTCTTGCTCGCTGGGACGCTTTTGGATGTGGGCAGCGGCAACGGCTTTCCCGGCATTCCGCTGCTGGTGGCGCGGCGGGACGTGACCGGGGTGCTGCTGGAGCCCCGGGTGCGGCGCTGGGCGTTTCTCAAGGAGACGGTGCGGGTGCTGGGAGTTCGCGCCGAGGTGCTCCGGGTGCCGCTTTCCGCGCTCAAGGGTGTGAGGGCGGAGAACCTCGCGGTGCGGGGGGTGGCGCGGGAGGTTTGGGAGAACGAGGCGGGGAGAGTAGTGCTGGAGGGGGGGAGGCTTTTTTGGTGGGCAGGGCCCAGGGCGGCGGTGAGACCGCCGGTGGGGTTCGAGGATGTGGTAACCTGCCCGCTGCCGAACCCGGAGCGGGGGAGGTTGGTGGTTTGGGGGCGATGTTCCACGTGAAACACTCGGGGGAAAACACGAGCTTTCAAAGGGTTCTGGCCGTGGCCAACCAGAAGGGAGGGGTGGGGAAGACCACCACGGTGATGAACCTGGGGGCGGCCCTGGCCACCTTCGAGCAACGGGTTCTGGTGATCGATCTGGACCCCCAGTCCAACTGCAGCTCGGGGTTGGGTTGGAGCCGCCAGGACACCCCCACCTCCTACCACGTGCTGGAAGGGCTGGTCCCCCTCACCGAGGCCATCGTGCCCTCCTCGTTCCCCGGCCTGGACCTGCTTCCCGCCAGCCCCGATCTGGTTGGGGCGGAGGTGGAGCTGCTGCCCCGGGAGGACCGGGCCCTCTGCCTGGCCAAGGCGCTGCGGGCGAGCCCGCCACCCCATTCCTGGATCCTCGTGGATTGCCCTCCTTCCTTGGGGTTGCTCACGGTGAACGCCCTGGCTGCCGCGGACGCGGTGCTCATTCCCATCCAGTGCGAGTACTTCGCCTTGGAGGGGGTGAGTGAGCTGCTGCGTACCTTGGAGCGGGTGCGGGGGGCCTGGAACCCCGACCTGGAAATCGAGGGGGTGGTGCTCACGCTTTACGACGAGCGCCTGAGCCTGGCGAACCAGGTGGTGGAGGAGGTGCGCCGTTTCTTCGCCGATCGGGTGTTCGCCACGATCGTGCCGCGGAACGTGCGGCTGGCGGAGGCCCCCTCCTTCGGGCGGACGATCCTCGAGTACGACATCAAGAGCCGCGGGGCCCAGGCGTACATCAGCCTGGCCCGGGAGCTTTTGGAGCGGAGGATGGCCCATGAAGCGTGCCGCCTTGGGTAAGGGTTTGTCGGCGCTGCTCCCGGAAGCCCCGGGGGTGGCCAAGGGGGTGCTGGAGATCCCGGTTTCCGCCATCCGCCCCAACCCTCTGCAGCCCCGCCGCCAGTTCTCCGAAGCGAGCCTGGCGGAGCTCGCCGCCTCGCTCAAGGCCCACGGTGTCCTCCAGCCGCTGGTGGTGGCCCCGGCGGAGGGGGGGTACGTGCTCATCGCCGGGGAGCGGCGCTGGCGGGCGGCGCAGCTGGCGGGGTTCACCAAGGTCCCGGCGGTGGTGCACCAGGCGGAAAGCGACGCGGATCGCCTGGCCCTGGCGCTCATCGAGAACCTCCAGCGGGAGGACCTCACCCCCATCGAGGAGGCGCGGGCGTACCATCACCTGCGCAGCGAGCTCGGCCTTTCCCAGGAAGAGATTGCCGCCCGGGTGGGCAAGGACCGCTCCACGGTGGCCAACGCCTTGCGGCTCCTGAGCCTCCCCCTTTCGGTGCAGGCGCTGGTGGACGAGGGGCGGCTTTCCGCTGGCCATGCCCGCACCTTGGCGGGGTTGGGGGATTCGCAGCGCCAGGAGGAGCTGGCGGCGCGGTGCGTGGCGGAAGGGTGGAGCGTCCGGGAGCTGGAGCGCCGGCTGCGGCCGCCCAAAAAGCAAGCGCGAGCCAAAAAAGACCCGGAAACCGCCGAGGCCGAGGATCGCCTGGCCATGGCCCTGGGGACCCAGGTGACGATCCACCGGAAACGCCGGGGTGGGGAGATCCGCATCCGTTTCGCGGAGGAGGCAGAGCTCATCCGCCTTTTCCGCCGCCTCGTGGGGGAGCAGGCATGAAGAAGCCCGCAACGCTCAACGGCTTCCTGGACCAGGGGTGCACGATCCGCGGCGATGTGGCTTTTTCGGAGCTACTGCGGATCCACGGGCACGTTATTGGCACCGTGAAGAGCACCGCCGAGCTGCTGGTGGGGGAGGGAGGGTTGGTGGAGGGGGATGTGGAGGTGGGGCGGCTGGCGGTGGCCGGGACCGTGAAAGGCACGGTGCGGGTAAAGGAGAAGCTGGTGGTGCACCCCGGGGGGAAGGTGTTCGCGGAGATTTGGACCCCGGCCCTGGTGGTGGAGGAGGGGGGCGTGGTGGAGGGGATGGTGCACATGGCCGACGGGGCCGCCCTTGACAGCGCCAGCAAGAAGGGTTAGGGTTTCCTCGAATGAATTTGCGTCTCAGCGAGGAGGGTGGCCCCATGGACGTGCGACGCGCCCAGAAGCTTTTCGTCCAGTTCCTCCGGGACAACAACCTCAAGGTGACCAAGGAGCGGCTCATGCTGGTGGAGGAGCTCCTCACCTCCGAGGGGCACCTGGACGCGGATTCCCTGCTGTTCCAGATTCGCCAGCGGGGGAAGAAGGCTTCCCGAGCCACGGTGTACCGCACCCTGGAGCTCATGGTGCAAGCGGGGCTTGCCCGCAAGTCGCGCCTCGGGCGGGAGCACTACGTTTACGAGAAGGTCACCCCGGGGCAGCGACACGACCACATGGTTTGCGTGCGCTGCGGCAGGATCATCGAGTTCTTCGACCCCGAGCTGGAGGAGCGCCAGCGGAAGCTCTGCGAGGAGCGGGGGTTCACCCCCACCTACTTCGCCTTGCAAATCCAGGGGGTTTGCGCCGACTGCCGCAAGGAAAACTGAGCGCGGGGTGGCGTTCTAGTTAAGCATGCTTGACAGGCCACCCGGGGGCGGCTACACTCCCCGGCGAGGGGGAGTATGAGTCTCGTTCCCGAACCTTCCACCACCGCGCCGCTGCTCCTCGTGGGCAACCCCAACGTGGGCAAGAGCGTGGTCTTCGGCGCCCTCTCCAAGACCTACGTCACCGTAGCCAACTACCCCGGCACCACGGTGGAGGTGGCCCGCGCCCGGGCCCGGGCGCTCCCCGGAGCCCCGGAGCTGGTGGACACTCCGGGCACCAACTCGTTGATCCCCCAATCCGAGGACGAGCGGGTCACCCGGGACATCCTTCTGGCGGAGCCTGAGGCCACGGTGATCCAGGTGGGGGACACCAAGAACCTGCGCCGCACCCTCTACCTCACGCTCCAGCTGGCCGAGCTGGGCCGACGGCAGATCCTCCTCCTCAACCTCCAGGACGAAGCCCAGGACCTGGGGATCACCGTGGACCGGAAGCTTCTGGAAACCCTCCTGGGGATCCCCGTGCTGGCCACCACCGCGATCCGCGGCGCGGGGCTGGAGCAGATCCCCAAGCGGCTGCCCGAGGCGGCGGTGGCCCGCCTGCGCGCCCCTTACCCCGCAGCCATCGAAGATGCCTGTGCCGAGGTGGAAACGCTGCTTCCCGCCTCCCTGGGGCCTGGGCGGCGAGGGGTGGCGCTGATGCTGCTGGCGGGGGACGAGAGCGTGCTGGCGTCCCTGGAACCGCGCCTCGCCCCCGGGGCCTTGGCCCGCATCGGCGAGATACGGGCGCACCTGGAGCGGCAGCTGGGGCGGCGCGCTGCGTCGGTGATCGCCCGGGCACGGTTCCGAGCGGTGGAGGAGCTGTTGCGGCAAACTTACCACCTGGACCGGGCGCGCTACGGTTCGTTCCGGGACCTCCTGGGGGGGCTCACCATGCACCCGGTGTGGGGTGCGGTTTTCCTGCTGCTGGTGCTGGCGGCAGCTTACCTCTTCGTGGGGGTGTTCGGCGCCCAGGTGCTGGTGGACCTCATCGAGGACAAGTTCTTCGGCCAGTTCCTCAACCCCAGGGCGCAAGCGCTGGCCACCCGCCTCTTCGGCCCCGGGCTGGTGCGGGATGCCTTGGTGGGGCAGTACGGCCTGGTGACCATGGCCCTCACCTACTCCCTGGCCATCGTGCTACCGGTAGTCGGGACGTTTTTCATCTTCTTCGGCGTGCTGGAGGACTCTGGCTACCTGCCGCGGCTTGCGGTGATGCTGAACAGGGTTTTTCGCGCCATGGGGCTCAACGGCAAGGCGGTGCTCCCCATGGTGCTGGGGCTCGGGTGCGACACCATGGCTACCCTCACCACCCGTATCCTTCCCTCCCGCAAGGAGCGGGTGCTGGTCACGCTGCTCCTCGCCCTGGGGGTACCCTGCTCGGCGCAGCTGGGGGTGATCTTGGCGATGCTTTCCAGCATGAGCCCGGCGGGGACGCTGCTCTGGGCCGGGGTGGTGGCGGGCACCTTGGTGGGGGTAGGGTGGGCCGCCAGCCGCCTGCTTCCGGGGCGCTCCGCGGACTTCCTCCTGGAGATTCCCCCGCTGCGCTGGCCCCAGCTTTCCAACATCCTGGTGAAAACCGCGGCGCGCACCGAGTGGTACCTCAAGGAAGCGGTGCCGCTTTTCGTGCTGGGGACGTTGCTGCTGTTCGCGCTGGATGCGCTCCACGCCCTGGGAGCGATCCAGCGGGTGGCGGAGCCGCTGGTGGTGGGGCTTTTGGACTTGCCTCCCGAAGCCGCATCGGCGTTTTTGGTGGGGTTTTTGCGCCGGGACTACGGGGCCGCGGGGTTTTTCGCGCTGCGGGAAGCCGGAAAGCTGGACGGGATCCAGGCGGTGGTTTCGTTGGTGGTGATCACGCTGTTCGTGCCCTGTATCGCCAACTTCTTCATGATGATCAAGGAGCGGGGGCTGCGCACCGCCCTGGCCATGGTGGCGTTCATCGTGCCGTTCGCCTTCGCGGTGGGCGCGTTTTTGAACTGGGTGCTGCGGACGCTGGGGGTGAGCCTGTGAGCGAAGCCTGGGTGCACTGCCCGCTGTGCGGCTTTGGTTTCTCCGGGAGGGCCTCCTGCCCCGCCGGCTGCCCCATGGCCCGGGCCTGCCGCACCGTGTGTTGCCCGAACTGCCACTACCGCTTCGTGCTCCCCTCCCCCACCCTGGCGCGACTGGCCAAGCTCTTCGGCCGGCGGGAGCGACCATGAGCCGGGACGTGCTGCTCGCCAAGCCCCCCCTCTGGGCCAGGGAGGAGGTGCTGGAGGAGCTGTGGACCGCCCAGGAGGCCGGCACCCCGCTCACCATCCAGGAGCTTTCGGCAAGAATCCACGCCGGGCCCTCCGAGGGGTGGGGAGGGGTGGTGCAGGAGCTGCTGGAGGAAGGGCTGGTGCGCCTGGAAGGGCAAAAGCTGGTTCTCACCCCCCAGGGGGACGCCCAGGCCCGGGAGGTGGTGCGCAACCACCGCTTGGCGGAGGTGCTATTCTACGAGGTGCTCCAGCTGCCCATGGCCGGGGCCGAAGCCGAGGCTTGCCGGATGGAGCACATCCTTTCCCCGGAGGCAGCGGAAGCCGTGTGCACGTTCCTCGGGCACCCCCCGGCCTGCCCCCACGGTCGGCCGATCCCCCCGGGGCGCTGTTGCCAGCGCCTCACCCGCACCGTGGCGCCGATCCTCCAGCCCCTCTCCCGCCTCAAACCCGGGCAGCAGGGGAAGGTGGTGCTCCTGGCCCCCAAGCACCGGGACCGCCTGGAGCAGCTGGCGGACCTGGGGGTCACCCCGGGGGCGGTGGTGGCGCTCAAGCAAAAGCAACCCTCGCTGGTGGTGGAGGTGGACCGCACGCTTTTGGCCTTGGAGGAGGAGGTAGCCGAGGGGATCTACGTGCGTCCCTTGGCGGAGTGGTGATGTTAAGCATGCTTGACAACAGCCTTCCCGCCTGCTAACCTACCCGCCGATGGAGAGCTTCGCTGCTACTTGGCGCGCTTTCGAGGCCAACGAGGTGACCCACTCGGCGGCCCACTACCTGCTGGCGATCGCTGCGTTCGCCCGCAAAGGCCAGGAACCCCGGGCCGCGGACATCGCCCGGGAGCTGGGGATTTCCCGCGCCGCTGCTTCGCTGCAGCTGCGCAGCTTGCAGGAGCACGGGCTGGTGGAGGTGGACCCCCGCCAGCGTCTGCACCTCACCCGGGCGGGGGCTGACGTGGTGGCTCGGGTGGCCTCCAAGCGGGAGGTGGTGCGGGTTTTCCTGGAGGAGATCCTCGGGGTCAAGCCCCAGGCAGCGGTGTTGGACGCCTGCAAGGTGGAACACCTGCTTTCCGAGGAAACCGGGGCGGCGCTCATCCGCCTCATCCGCTTTTTGCGCTCGGAGCATCCGGCGGCCCAGGAGGCCCTGCGGGTCTTCCGGGAGACCACCGCTTCCTGCCCCCCGGAGGCCCGGTGCGATTTCTGCAGCAACATCTGCTTGCTGGCAGCCACGGGGAGCTGAGGAGGAAGCGGTGCGGGGGGCTTTGGTCTTTGTCATCTTCTTGAGATTGTGTTTGCACTCACTTTTCGCTGACGATTACCCCGGTGCCACGGTCACCCGGGAGGTGTACCTCATGGGCACCAGCTGCCGCATCACGGCCCAGGCCCCCTCCCGACAGGCCGCCCTCGCCGCCACCGAAGCGGCGCTCCGCGAGCTGGAGGAAACAGAGGCGCGGCTTTCCACCTGGCGCCAGGACAGCGAGTTGGCCCGGGTGAACGCGGCACCGCTGCACCTGCCCATCCCCCTTTCCCCGCGGCTCTGTGGCGAGCTCCAGGAGGCCTTCTCCTGGGCGCGCCGCAGCGGGGGGGCCTTCGACCCCACCGTGGGGTGGTTGGTGGAGGCCTACGACCTGCGGGGCAAGGGCCGCTTGCCCTCCCCGGCGGAGATGGCAGTAGCCCGCTCCCGCACCGGCTACCGTCACCTGAGCCTTTCCGGCTGCAGCTTGACCAAAAAAGCCCCGGTGGTGCTGGAAGAGGGGGGGTTCGGGAAAGGGGCGGCGCTGGCGGCGGCGCTGGCCGCGGCTGCCCCCTTGGCCGCGGCCTTGCAGGTGGACCTTGGGGGTCAGCTGGCCTGGAGCCCCGGGGAGCTGGTGGTGGGCCTCCGGCACCCCCAGGAGACGGAAAGAGTAGTGGCGGTGTGGCGGCTTCCCGCCGGCTCCGTGGCCACTTCCGGGAACGGCGAGCGGGGGCTTTGGGTGGACGGCAAGCGCTTGTCCCACATCCTGGACCCCCGCACCGGCAAACCCGCGGAGGATTTCGGCGCGGTGAGCGTGTGGGCGCCGGACCCCTTGGCCGCGGACTGCCTTTCCACCGCGCTGTTCGTTCTCGGCCCGGAGGCAGGGTTGCGCTGGTTGCGCCGCATCCCTGGGGTACAGGCGGTGTTTTTCCGCAAGGCGGGGGACCGCTTCGGGGTGCTCGCCACCGCCTCTGCTCGCAAGCACCTGGAGCTTCTCGACCCTGACTTCTTCTGGATGGAAGAGCGCCGCCAGAAGGCGGCAGCGGGAGGAACAAAACCATGCGAAGGAGGAAGCAAACCATGAGCCGAGCGTTGTTTGTGTTGGCTGGTTTGCTTTTCTTCGGGGGAAGCCTGGCGGCCCAAACCACCGAGGAGCGGCTGCGGCAGCTGGAGGAGCAAATCCGTGCGCTGCAGCAGCAGCTGGCAGCGGCCAGAAGCAGCGAGGCCGAGGCGCGCTTGGCGGAGCTGGAGCGCCGGCTGGAAGCCCTAGCCCAGGAGCTGGAGGCGCTGCGCCACGGGGAGGCAGCAGCCCCCGCCACCGCTCCCCGCGCCCTGGGGCTTGCACCCGCAGCGGCCAAGGTGTACCGCTCCGAGGGTGGGGTGTCCCTGGGCGGCTACGGGGAGGCGATTTACACGAACTTTGCGGCCAGGAGGGAAGACGGGCGAAGCTCCGGCAAAACGGACACCGCGGACATGCTGCGCAACGTGCTCTACGTGGGCTACAAGTTCGACGGTCCCTTCGTGTTCAACTCCGAGGTGGAGCTGGAGCACGCCCATACCGGCAAGGGCGGGGAGGTGGAGTTGGAGTTCGCCTACGCGGACTGGCTGGCCTCCCCCGGCTTCGCGCTGCGCACCGGGATGGTGCTGGTGCCGCTGGGGCTTGTGAACGAAATTCACGAGCCTACCACGTTTCTCCCCGCCCGCCGCTCGGAAACCGAAAGCCGCATCCTCCCCAGCACCTGGCGGGAGCTGGGGGTGGGAGCTTACGGGGACCTGGGTCCGCTTTCCTACCGCACCTACGTGCTCACCGGCCTGGACGCGCGCAAGTTCTCCCCCCGGGGGTTGCGGGACGCCCGTCAGGCCGGGGCAAAGGCCAAGGCCGAAAGCTTCGCCTGGGTGGGCAGGGTGGATTGGACCGCCACCCCGGGGCTTCTGGCAGGGGTAGGGCTTTACCTGGGGGAGGCAGGGCAAGGGTTGCGCTCCAGGGACGGGGAAAAGCTCCGCCTCCCCACCCGCATCGCCGAGCTCCACGGGGAGTGGAAGCCGGGCCGGGCCACGGTCCGCGCCCTCTACGCCCGGGCCACCGTGGGGGACGCCGCTGCCCTCAACCGAACCTTGGGCCGCAGCGGCCCAGGGGGTGTTGGCAAAACCCTCGCCGGGGGGTACCTGGAGCTCGCTTACGACCTGCTTTCCGGGCAGCGAAAGCAGCTTGCCCCGTTCCTGCGCTTCGAGCGCATCGACTCCCAAAAAGCCGTGCCTCGGGGGTTCGCCAGGGACGGGGCCAACGACGAGGAGTTCTTGACCCTGGGGTTGGCTTACCAGCCCATCCCCCAGCTGGTGTTCAAGGTGGACTGGCAGAGGGCGAAAAACCGTGCCGCCACCGGGGTGAACCAGCTGAACCTGGCCTTCGGCTATGTTTTCTAGGAAGGGCCACCTCCGCGTTTGCGCCAGGGGAGGAGCTTGGCTCCTCCCCTTCCTGGCCGCTCTGCCCCTGGCTGCGCGGGTTTTGCTCACCGCCGAGGAAGCGCTGCACCTGGCGTTCCCCCAGGGGGTGGTGGAAAAGAAGAGCTTTTTCTTGACAGCCGAGCAAAAAGCCCGAGCCACGGCGGAAGCGGGAACCCCGGTCCCTGGGGTGGTGGTGCAGTACCGGGTCCTGGAAGGATCCCGGGTGCTGGCGTTCGCTTACCTGGACACCCACACGGTGCGCACCATGCCGGAAACGCTTTTGGTGATCCTCGACCCCCAGGGGAAGGTGCTGCGGGTGGAGGTGCTGGCCTTCGGCGAGCCCCAGGAGTACCTCCCCCGCCCGGGGTGGTACCAGCAGTTCGCCGGCAAGGACCGAGCAGCTACCGTAGAGCTCGGGGAGGGGATCAGGCCGGTCACCGGGGCCACCCTCACGGCCCACGCCACCACCCAAGCGGTGCGCCGGGTGCTGGCGCTCCACGGGGTGGTCGGCCAATGAACGGCACCCGGCTTTCCGGCTTCCCCCCCGGGGAGCTGGCAGCGTTCGCTGCGGCAGCCCTGCTGGCAGCGGTTTCCGGGCTGGGCCTGGCGTTTTACCGTTACCTCGCCACCCCCGAGGATCCGTTCGCGGCGGTGCACCCCGCGCTGCCCTTCTGGCAGCACTTCCACGTGCTGGCGGTGCCTGCCCTGGTACTGCTTTTGGGGCTCGCCTGGGCACGCCACGTCCACCCCTCCTGGCGCGCCCGCAAGCCGCGACGGGGAAGCGGCTGGGCGCTGGGGTTGCTTTCCCTGGTCATGGTGCTCTCCGGACCCTGGTGCCAAACCGCCACCTCCCCTTGGGAACGCAAGCTAGCCACGGTGCTGCACACGGCCAGCGGCATCCTTTGGCTTTGCGCCCTGGCGGTCCACGCGCTGCGGCGCCTCAAGAAGGCTCGGTGAAGCGCAGCCGGGCGAAGCGGCGCTTGCCCACTTGCACCAGCACCGCGCTCCCAGGGGTGGTGGGGAGCGTGGCAAACGGGTCGGTGATGACGGTCCCGTCCACCTTTACCCCCCCTTGGCTCAAGAGCCTGCGAGCCTCGGCGTTGGAACCCGCCAGCCCCGCCGCCACCAGCAGCTTCGCCACAAGCTGCGGCTCCCCCCCGGTCAGCGCCACCTCGGGCACCTCCTCGGGCGCTTGGCGGCGCTGATGCACCGTGCGGAAGTGCGCTTCCGCCGCCCGGGCCGCCTCCTCCCCGTGGAAATCCGCGGTGATGCTGAAAGCCAAGCGGAACTTCACCTCCATGGGGTGCTCCCGCCCCTCGGCCACCGCCTTTCGCAGGGCCTCGAGCTCCCCAGGGGGGGTGTCGGTGAGCAGCTCCCAGTACAGCCACATGAGCTGGTCGGAAATCGACATGAGCTTGCCGAACATCTCCTCGGGGGGGTCCTCCACCGCCACGTAGTTCCCCAGCGACTTGGACATCTTCTCCACGCCATCCAGCCCCGGCAGCAGCGGCAAGGTCATGACGATTTGCGGAGCAAGGCCCATCTTCTCCATGAGGTCCCTGCCCACCAGCAGGTTGAAGAGCTGATCGGTGCCCCCCAGCTCCACATCGGCCCGCAGCGCCACCGAGTCGTACGCTTGGGCCACCGGGTACAGCAGCTCGTGGAGTGCGATGGGCTGTCCCGCGGCAAGCCTTCTGGCGAAATCGTCCCGCTCCAGCATTTGCGCCACGGTGACCTTGGCGGCAAGCTTAATCCAGTCCTCGGAGCTGAGGGCTCCCAGCCAGCGGGAGTTGAACTCCACCACGGTTTTCTCCGGGTCCAGGAGCTTGAAGATCTGTCGCTTGTAGGTTTCGGCGTTGGCCAGCACCTGCTCCCGGGAAAGCTGGGGGCGGGTGGTCTTCTTGCCGGTGGGATCACCGATCATCCCGGTGAAATCGCCGATCAAGAACACCACCTTGTGGCCCAACAGCTGGAAGTGCCGCATCTTGCGGATCACCACCGTGTGCCCCAGGTGCAGGTCCGGGGCGGAGGGGTCGAACCCTACCTTCACCACCAGCCCCCGCCCCTCCTTGGCCGCCGCCACCAGGCGCGCCTCCAGGTCCTCGGGGCGCACCACGTCCACACACCCTTTCAGCAGAAGATCCATCTGTTCCTTGACGCTCGCCACGTTCACCTCCGCCTCGCCGGCTCCCTCTGTCCCGCTCCTCCCCCAGGTCCCCGGCCCAGCCGGGGAAGCTCCCGGTAGCTGGGAAGTGCGGCCAGCGCCTGGCGCACCTCCTCCGGCTCCAGCCCCAGCACCGCCGACCCCAACCCCGGCAGGAACAGCCCCATGGCCTGGCGCACCGCTGCCCGGGCAGCGGCGCCGTGCAGCTGCCCCTGGAAGCCGCGGAAAAACTCCAGCACCTCTTGGGAAGCCACGAGCCTGGCGTTCTCCCAGGCCCGCTCCAGGGCGGCGTCCTGTTCCGCAACGCTGGCCGCGCCGCTGCTGCTTACGGCAAGCACCAGCTGCCCGACCCCCAAGGCAAGCTGCGCCTCCACCCCCAGCGCCCCGAGCCGGCGCACCAAGAGCTCCCCCAGCGCTGCCCCGGAAAGCGTGGCCGGGAGCAGCGCGAACGCTACCACCCGGGCAGGCCCCACCCCCTCTTCCCCGGCAAGCCCCGGGGCCAACGCCCTCCCCCGGCTCACCGCGGCGGAGGGGATCGCCCCGAAGAACTTGTGAGCCGCCTCCACCGCCTCCCCTTCCCCTGCCGGCAGCTGACAGAACACCGCCAAATTTTCCGCCCGCACTTTCCGGAAAAGCCCCAGCGCCGCCACGCCTTTTTCCCGCAGCTCGTCCTCGGAACCCTTCTCGAAGCTGGAAAGCGCTGCGGCCATCGCTTCCATCTGCTCCGCCAGCACCTCCCCCGGGGCGACCACCGCCACCCCAGCCATCCCCGCCACCTCCAGCACCTCGGCGGGCAGGCCGGCGGTGGCTGCTTGCATCGCCAGCGCCCGGGCTGCCTCCCCCGCCACCCCGCCCTCCACCCCGGCGATGGCCACCGCCAGGATCCCCACCTCGCTGGCCAGCTCCTCCACCCGCAACACCAGGCCGTTGCCTAGCGTTTCCTGGGAGACCATCCCCGGCCGAACCTCCCGCTCCCAAACCTGGGCGCTCCCTACGCGCCCCTCCACCAGCTCCCGAAGGCACGCCGCTGCTGCTGCGGGGCTGGGGGTTGTGGGGAAAAACAGCGGGCCCAAAGGCCTCCCCCAGGCAAGCCGCCACAGGGCTACCGCTGCCAGCCCCTTGGGGTCCACCGCCCACTTGCCCGCCTCCCGCTCTTGGAAGGCGCGGAACGCTGCCAGCGCCTCCTCGCTCACCGCTTCTGCCAGCATCCCCAAGCGTTCCCGGGCGAGGCGCAAACGCTTTCGGGCTGGCTCCCCCTGATCCTCCAACACCAGTTGCGGGCAAGGGGCGGGGAGGAACCGCACGCTGCCGGAAAAACCCAGCTCGCGCCAGCGGCGCTCCAACAGGAACGCCGAAAGCTCCCCCAGCTCCCACCGGGGATCCTCCGGGGGTGGGACGGGCAAGCGCAGCAGGAAACCCTCCTTTTCCCCCCGGAGCACGGTAAGCTCCCCCTCCACCCAGGGGCAGCTGGGGCGAGGAGGGGGTCGGTGCTCCGCGCCTTCCAGCGTGCCCAACACCCCCACGAGCTCGCGCCGCGGCACTGGGCCCAGCAGCACCACCGCCACCGCCTGCCGCAGCGACGCCGCCGCCTCGAGAAGCTGCGCCGGAGCCTTCAGGGAAGGCGCCTCCACCGCCGCTACCCTCCCCCAAGGGGCGGCCAGCTCCGCCCAGCCCGCTGGCAGCGCCGCCTCCCCGGGGAGCCACGCCGCCAGCAGCTCGCTGTCCCCGGCGGGAAGCTCCACCACCGCCCAGGGCACCCCCCGGGCGGTGCGGTCGGCGCTCACCGCCTGGCCCCAGACCCCCAGGGCCCAGACTTGCAAAGCCAAGGAGAGCAAAAGCCGGCGCACCTGGCTATGATACCCACCGTGCCACCGAGAATTTTTTCCTTGCCGCTGCTTTGCACCTCCTGGGCCTTTGGCTTGCTGGCCTGGGTGCTGCTCTGGTGGGCGCTCCCCGCCTCCCAAGGGTTTGCCGTGGCCTTGGCCGGGGGGCAGTGGATCGGCCTGGCGGTCCCCACCTGGACCCAGCCCTGGGCGCTGGTGAACGAGCCCAGCGTGGGTTTCGCCGCCACCAGAGCCGCGCTCTGGAGCTACTGGCTTTCCCCTTTCCTCGCCGCAGCCGTCCTGGCGCTGCTTTTGCCCCAGCTGCCCACCGGCAGCTCCTGGGGGGCCCGCCTGCTGCTGCTGCACTTGGCGTTGGCTGCCGCCAACCTGGGGTTCGCGTGGCTCCCCGGCCTTGGGGTGGAGGACGGGCTTTTGGCGGGGCTTGCCCGCTTTTTCGGCCTGGACCCGGTGTGGGCCCCTTGGGGCGGTGTGGCTTTTGCGGTGCTGCTTCAAGCCCCGCCCTTGGCTTGGTTCGCCAGCCACCTCTGGCACGGACCCGGAGGGCCCACTCCCGCTCGAAAGCTGCGCCTCTGGGTGGCCCACCTGGTCCCCCCGGCAGCCAGCTGGCTGGCAGCGGTGGCGCTCACCGCGCCGCAGTTGCCTCGACGCAGCCTCGCCACGTTCCTCGCTGCCCAGCTCCTGGCCCTGGCGCTGCTCCTCGGCCGCAAGCCCCCCCACCCCCTGGGGGCGCGGGAGCTGGGGAGGACAACGCCGTTTTTGGCCTGGGCCCTGGTGCTGCTGCTGGCGGTGCCCAGCTGGGTTGCCTTCGCCCCGGCTGCCGGCCGCCCCAAGGGGTACCTCTGGGGGCGGGAGCGGCTCACCAGCAACGTGCGCCGGGAGGTGCTGCGCCTGCCTCTCACGCTGCCCCTTGGCCTCGGAGCACCGCGGGGATCGTCTTCGCCAGGATCTTGAGGTCCAGCCCCAGGGACCAAGAGTCAATGTAGGCCAGGTCCAAAGCCATCCACTGGGAGAACGAAAGGTTGCTGCGGCCGGAGATCTGCCACAGGCAGGTGAGCCCGGGTTTCATGGCGAGGCGCCGCCGTTGCCAAGGGGCGTACTGCGCCACCTCCTCCGGGAGCGGAGGCCGGGGCCCCACCAACGACATGTCCCCCTTCAGCACGTTCCACAGCTGGGGCACCTCGTCCAGGGAGAAACGCCGCAGCCACCGCCCCACCCGGGTGACCCGGGGGTCGTGGGGCACCTTGAACGCCGGTCCGTCCATGACGTTGAGGTGCATGAGCTTTTCCCGCTGCGCCTCGGCGTCCTCCACCATGGTGCGCAGCTTGTAAAGCACGAAGCGCCGCCCCCGCAACCCGCAGCGCCACTGGCGGAAAAACACCGGACCCGGGGAGTCCAGCTTGATGGCCAGGGCGAACAGCGGCAAGAACGGTGCGAAAAGCAAAAGCCCCAGGCTCGCCACGGTCACGTCCAAGACTCGTTTGCAAAACAACGGCAAGGGGGCGATGGGGGCCGGGGCCAAGGTGAGGATCGCCTCGTCCTCCAGGGTTTCCACCTCCACCCGGGGCTTGAGGTGGGGGAAGGGGGCCAGAACCACCCGCACCCGAACCCCCAGCTCCTGACACCGGGCGATGGTGTCCTCCAGCTTGGCCAGCTGGCCCAGGGGCAGCGCCACCAGCACCTCGTCCACCACCTGCTGCTCCAGGTACCGCGGCAGCTCCCCCACGGTGGTTACCACCGGAACCCCCGGCACCGGGGTTCGCGCCTCGGGCTCCAGCGCCACGAACCCCGCCAGGCGAAACCCCCAGCTCTGGTGTTCCGCCAAAAGCTTTGCCAGCTTGCCCGCCCTGACGTTGGTGCCCACCACCAGCACCACCCGCTCCGGGGCGGCCAGCAGCTTCTTGCCCAAGGCGGTTTTTCGCTCCGCCAGGCGGGAGGCCGAAAGCAGCGCGCCGTCCACCAGCGCGAAAAGCCCCAGGAAAGGCCGGGAGACGAAGTCCAGGCGCAGCAGGTACCCCAGGGCCGCCAGGGTGAGCACCCCGAGCCCCACCACCCGCCATACCGCCCCGAGCTCCCGCACCAGGGAAACCCGCCTCCCGGGCAGCCCCGCGGGGAACGCCAAGCTCAAAACCACCCAGAGCGGCAGCACCAGCGCCAAAAGCGGCCCGTAGGTCGGCAACGGGTAAAGCCCTGTGGGGAAAAGCCCCGGCAAGAGGGCCGGCAGCAGGTGGGAGCGCAGCTGGTGGGCGAGGAAAAACGCCGCGGTGGTCACCCCGCTGTCCCACAGGAGCCGGCGGTAGGTTACGAGCTTGGCGCTTTCCCGCAGCATAGCCCCTCCAGCAGCTTCTCGTAGGCCTCCGCCACCTGGTCCCAGCGGTACAGCGCCTGCACCCGCGCCGCCGCCCGCTTGCCGTAATGCTGCCACGCCCCCGGGTCGGCACAAAACGCCGCCAGGCGCGCCGCCAGGGTAGGGGGCGCGTGAAACGTGAACGGCACCCCCGCTTCCCCCGCCACCTCGCGGTTTTCCCGGTTGGCCAGGTAAAAAACCACTTTCCCGGCCCCCATGGCCTCCACCAAGGCCGGGTGCGTGCCCCCAACCTCGGTGGCGTGGATGTACGCCAGGGCGTGGGCCAGGAGCTCGCGGTAGGCTTGGCCGTACACCGGTCCGGTGAGCACCACCCGGGGGTCCTGGGAAGCCAAGGCGCGCACCCGCTGGGCCAGCGCCTTGGCGTAGGGGGCGCCCCCTACCATCACCAGCGGGAGGCTCCCCGGCACCTCCCGGTAGGCCTCGATCACCCGGTCGGGGTTGTTTTCCGGCTCGAAGCGGGAAACGTACAGCAGGTAACCTCCGGGGGAAAGCCCGAAGCGCCGCAGCGCCTCTTGGGTGTCGGGCAGCTCCAGGTCCCCCCCGTAGGGGATCATCACCGAATCCCGACCCCAAACCCTGCGGTAGTAACGCTGCACCGCCCGGGCGTCGGTGACCAAGGCATCGGCCCAGCGGGCGGCCAACGCCTCGCAAAGCAAGTAGTAGCGCTGGCCCAACCACCCCCACTTGCGACGCTTGCGCTCCAGCCCGTCCACGTTCAGCGCCACCGGGAACCCCTTGGCCGAAAGCAGCGGCAACAGCGGGGCGTTGGCGGCGTTGCACACCAGCACTGCATCGCAGCTTCCCTTGCGCAGGTGCAGCACCGAGAGCAGCGTGTGGCTCAAGGTTTCCAGGTGCTTTTGCCGCAGGCACGGCAGCAGCACCAGGCGAACCCCCCGGAAGCTCTCCAGCTTCTCGGGGACCAGGTAGCTTCTGGTGTACACGGTCACCTGGTGTCCCCGGGCTACCAAACGCACCGCCAGCTCCTGGGCGAAGGTTTCGAACCCCCCGTAGCGGGCAGGGATCCCCCGGGTCCCGAGGATCGCTAGGCGCACGGTCGGTACCTCCGGGTCTGCCACGGGGGGAAAAACCAGGGCAAAAGCCGCCCGGTGGAAACCCGGGCACGCCGGGCGTTCCAGCGGCCCTTCTCCCGCTGGCGGCCCCGAAGCTCGCGAAGCAGCGAAAAAGCCCGCAGGGAGCTGCGCTCCACGGTGAGGCACGCCGCCACCACCACCAGGTCCCGGAGCAGCCAGAAAGGGAAGCAACCTAGGTGCCAGCGCCAGTCGGCGTTCGCCCAGCGCAGCAGGAAGCGGTTTTTCACCCCGTGCATGTTCACCTCGGGGCGCTGGTCCCGCCCTCGCTCCGGTCGCAACCCCCGCCGGTGGTACGCCCTGGCCTGGGGCCAGAACAGGCAGCGCCACCCGCGGCGCGCCAGCCGCCACGCCAGGTCCGCGTCCTCCCGGTAGGCGAAGAACGCCTCGTCGAACACCTCCCCTCCTGGGTAGGCCACGTCCTCCAGCGCTTGCCGCCGGTAGAGCGCGCAAGCAGCGGTGGCGCCGAAAACCCAGGCCGGCTCCAAGAAGCGGGCAGCCAAAGGCTGCCCCGCCCCCCGGTCCAGGTGGCGCCCCGCGGCGGTGACCACCATGCCGGCCGCATCCACCACCGAGCTCGCTTCCAGCTGGTCCCCCACCCCCCGGAGCAAAAGCCCGGTGGCGCTGCCCACCTCCGGGTGGCGAGCTGCCGCCGCCAGCAGCGTTTCCAAAAAACCCTCGGTCAAGCGGCAGTCGGGGTTCAGGGAAAGCACCCAAGGGGTGGCGAGCCGCCCCAAGGCCAGGTTCGCCCCCCGGGCGAAGCCGGTGTTTTCCTCGAGCGCCACCACCTCCAACGGCAGCTGGGAGGCGAAAGCCTCCGCCACCTGGGCGCTGCCGTCCTGGGAGGCGTTGTCCACCACCACCACCTGGGCCAGGTGCCGCTGCCCCACCAGGGAACCCAAGGCGCTGGGCAGCGGCGCCGCGTGGTTGTAGGTCACCAGGAAAACCCCCACGCTCACCGCAGTACCTCCAGGCGATCCAGCACCACCGTGGCTTTCCGGGTGCAGCTGGCTTCCAGCTGCAGCGCCCAGCGCCCCGGGCCGGGGTGGGGCAGGGGCACGGCGCCGGGAGGGCCGGGCACCACCTCCAGGCTCACCTGGGGTCCATCGGGCAGAAAGCGGGCTTGCAGCGTGCAGCGAGCACCCTCCGGCCCTTCCCCCCAGCCGGCGAGGCGCAGGCCGGAACCCCCCACCAGGTGCAGCGGAACCACCAGCCCATCGCCGTTCCCCAGCTGCCAGCCGTTGGGGTAGAGGAAGCGGCTCCAGGCCCCGGGGTGCGGCTCCAGGGTGCCTCCCCGGTGCTCCACCTGGGGGTCCTCCAGCTCCACCACCCGGTCCGGCAGAGCCCGCAGCGCCAGCAGCAAAAAACAGGCGGCCAGCAGCCAAACCCCCACCCCCTGCCGGGACAGCCAGCGCCGCAGGCTGGGGTTTTTGCCAAAGAGCACCCAAAGCCCCAGGAAAGCCAGCGCGAGGATCGCCGGGGCTAGCACGCTGGCGGGGGATAGCCTGAGGAACGAGGGGAAGAAGTGGCGGGCGTCGGCGGCAAAGCGGCTCGCCAGGCGGTCGGCGAGCCAGTGCCCGCCGTCGCCGATGTTGTAAAGCAGCGCGGGGCGGGTGATGGCAATCCAGCTCACCAGTGCCGTGGGGGGAACCGCCAGCAGCCCCAGGGCCCGCGCCTGGGGGCGGTGGAAGCTGGCGAGCAGCGAGAGGAAGAAGGCCGGCAGCAGCGGCACCAGGTAGCGGAACGGGGGGGAGCCGCCGCCGCGCCACTCCACGTAAGCCAAAAGCGCCGCCACCGTGGCCCCGGCGCCGAAAAGCAGCGCCCGCTCCCCCGGGCCCCCTTGGCGAAACACGCGCCTCGTCCCCGCAAGCCCCACCAGCCACAGCGGTGCGGCGAAGGCGATGCCGTACGCCGCGTCGCAGCAAAGGCCGAACACCACCCGCAGCGGTTGCCCCAGGTCCCGGGGGACCAGGTGGGAAAGCGCCCGCCGCCCCAAGGGGTCCAAAGGGTTGCCGAACCACAACCCGGCCACCAGCAGCGCCGCGGCCCCCACCGCCACCGCCAGCAGCCCTGCTACCAGGAGCTTCTCCCGGGCCTTCTCCCTGCCCAGCAGGGCTACCCCGGCCAGGGGCACGGTCAAAAGCCCCAGCCGGGTCTTCATCAAAGTCGCCAGCACCGCCACCGCTGCTGCGGGCAAAAAGCGTCCCCGGGCTGCCCAGAGGAGCTGCCAGCTCACCCCCGCCACCGCCGGCATCTCCGGCCAAATTTCCGTGGCGAACAGCAGGAACGGATAGGCGAAAAGCAGCGCCCCCAGGGCCCAGAACCTCCCCAGGGAGGAAAACCCAAGCTCCTGGGCGCGGCGCTCCAGCGCCAGCAGCGCAAGCCACCCGCAAAGCGCTATCCCCAGCACCATGCCGCTGCGCCCGGCCAGCAAGTACCCGGGAAACAGCAGCAGCGCCAGGACCGGGGAGTGGAGGAAGCGCCCCTGGGCCTCCCGGGCCAGCGCCACCACCCACAGCGGGTAACGCTCGGGGTCCACGTTGTTCCGCACATCCAGATCCCCGTCGCTGGCCAGGGAGGCCGCCAACGCCAGGTGGTACGGCTCGTCCCCCATGAGCTGGGAAAGCTGCGGGGCGAGCAGCGCCAGGGGGAAAAGCAGCCCCGCCGCAGGCCAGGCCCAGCGGCGCCGCGCCAGCGCCCGGCGGAACGCCAGGGCCCAGGCCAGGAGGAAGCTGGCCAGCGCCAGATCCACCCCGTGGCGCTCCAGGAGGATGCGGCAAGGCTCCAGAGGCCAAGCCAGCAAAAGCCTCCCGCAAGCCAAAAGCGCGAACGGTGCTGCTGCAAAGGGGTGGGCGAAAAACCCCGGGGAAAAAACCGCCGCCAGGATCCCCGCCCCCCCGAGGAGCTGCTCAGCAGCCACCCGCCTTTTGGGCGGGGGAAGCTCCGGCCCCGCCTGGAGCACCGCCACGCTCACCGCTGGGGGAAGCTGGGGATCGCGGCGCACCGTGGGGGCGATCCCTCCGGGCACCGCCAAGCGCAACCGGCCCGCCACCGCCCATGGGGCCCCGGTGCTGGGGCGGAACACCGGGTCCTCCGGGAGACCGTGGGCACCCCTGGAGGCAACGTCGTGCCGGAGCAGCGCCCACTCCGCGGTGTCCCTCCCTGCCCGCAGCGGCACCCGCTGCCCCGCCACCTCCACGGTGGCCACCAGGGTCCCCGCGGGGAGCGTGCCGGCGTTGGCCAGGGAAAGCTCCAGGGTGTAGAGGGTCCCCGCCACCCCCGGGGGGAGGGTGGCCACGGGCGCCGCGGCGGTGAGGGTAGGGCCGGGGCGGTCGGGGGGGATCGGTTGCAGCGGCAGCGCCAGCCACACCCCGAAAAGCCAGGCCAAAGCTGCCCAAGGGTGGGGGAGGAACGCGGTGAGCGCCGCGAGAAGCCCGAGCCCCGCTCCTGCCCAAGGGGAAAGCTGCCAGCCGGGGAACGCCAAAAGACCCCCGAAGGGGAGCAACGTGGCACCGGAAACCCCCAAGGCGAAGAGCGGCACGCTCCAGCGGGAAACCACGGTGGCCACGCCAGGGGGCAGGGGCTTGCGGCGCAAGGCGGCCCAGGCCAAGAGCCAGCCAGCGAGAACTCCGGGGTGGGAGGGGGAAAACAGCGCCCAGCTGCCCCAGATCCCCGGCAAGCGCAGCGGAGCGGGCAGCAGTAAACCGGCTGCCGGCAGCCCCAGGGCCAGGGCGGAAGCGGCTCCGAACTTGGCCACGAGCACCGGCAGCCCAGCCAGGGCAGGCACCGCCGCCGCTAGCGCCGCCTCCCACCGGGCCAGGGGGTGGTGGGCCCGCTCCCGCAGCTTTCCCACGGCGCTGGCGGCGAGGCTCGTCAGGAACAGTAAAAGCAGCAAGCGCTGCTCCCGGTCGCTGGTGAGGGTGAGCACGTAGGCTGGGGGGAGCAGCGTGAGCTCGAACCCCAGGCGCACCAAACCCGCGAGCTTGCCTCCCAAGGCCGAAAGCAGCGCGATGGCCAGGCCGCCGCAAACCCCCTCCTCCCAAGGCAGTGCACCGGCCCAGGGGAGCACCACCCCCAGGGCGAGGCTCGCCGCCGCAGCCAGAGGAAACCGCGCCGTCCGCACCTCGGGCAGTATACGGAGACGCCGGAGGGTGGCGTTGACCGGGGGGGAGGAAGCCGGCACAATGCTTCCGGGAGGGAGCATGCTCAACCGCGAGCTTTGGCGCCAGCATCCGGAAACCCTGGAAAAGGCCCTGCGGGATCGGGGTTCGGAGGCGAACCTCCCAGCGCTGCTCGCCGCCGACCGGCGGTTCCGGGCGTTGCAGGCGGAGCTGGATGCCAAGAAAGCCGAGCTGAACCGCAAGTCCAAGGAGGTGGGAGCGCTTTTCGCCTCCGGGAAGAAGGAGGAGGCGCTGGCGCTGCGGGAAACCCTCGGGGCGGCCTCCCGGGAGGTGGACGCCTTGGAGCAGGAGCTCGCGGCAGCTCGCAAGGCCCTGGAGGAGCTGGAGCTCACCTTCCCGAACATCCCCCACCCCAGCGTGCCGGTGGGCCCGGACGCCAGCGCCAACCGGGTGGAGCGCACCTGGGGGGAGCCCCCCCGCTTTTCCTTCGCTCCCAAGCCCCACTGGGATCTGGGGTGCGAGCTGGGGATCCTGGACTTCGAGCGGGCGGGAAAGGTGGCCGGGGCGCGCTTCGCGGTGCTCTGGGGGCAAGGGGCGGCGCTGGAGCGGGCCCTGGTGACGTTCATGCTGGACCTGCACCGGCAGCGGGGGTGGCGGGAGGTGTACGTGCCGTTTTTGGTGAAGCGGGACGCGCTGGTGGGTACCGGCCAGCTGCCGAAGTTCGCGGCGGACCTGTTCCACGTGGAGGGTACCGAGCTGTTCCTGGTCCCCACCGCCGAGGTGCCGGTGACCAACCTCCACAGGGGGGAAATCCTCCCGGAGGAGTCCTTGCCGCTGCGCTACTGCGCCTACACCCCTTGCTTTCGCGCCGAGGCTGGCTCCTACGGCAGGGACGTGCGGGGGCTCATCCGCCAGCACCAGTTCGACAAGGTGGAGCTGGTGCACCTGGCCACGCCGGAGACCAGCTACCAGGAGCTGGAGGTGCTCACCGGGGAAGCGGAGCTGGTGCTGCAAACCCTGGGGCTTCCCTACCGGGTGGTGACGCTCTCCACCGGGGACATGGGCTTTGCTGCTGCCAAGACCTACGACCTGGAGGTTTGGCTTGCCGGGCAGGGGTGCTACCGGGAAATCTCCTCCTGCTCCAACTGCGAGGACTTCCAGGCGCGCCGCGCGGAGCTGAAGTTCCGCCCCAAGGGGGGCGGCAAGGCCCAGTACCTCCACACGCTCAACGGCTCCGGGCTGGCCGTGGGGCGCACGCTCATCGCGATCCTCGAGAACTACCAGCAGGAGGACGGCTCGGTGCTGGTGCCCGAGGCGCTGCGCCCTTACTTGGGAGGGCTCGCTCGCCTCACCCCCGAGGGGTAGCCAAAACCCGGCTTTGCGCTTACATTGGCAGCAGAGGACCCGGATGCGAGCCAAGGCTGCGCTGCTCGTGACGCTGCTCTGCGCGGCCTGCGGGCCCTGGAGGCGGCCCGAGGAGGTGGTGGTGGCGCAGCAAACCCAGCCTTCCACCTTCGATCCGCACCTGGCCAACGAAACCGTGGTGTGGTCCACGCTTTCCAACGTGCTGGAAGGGCTCGTTCGCTTTTCCCCGCGCTTGGAGCTGGAGCCGGCGCTGGCGGAGCGCTGGGAGCAAGCGAGCCCCACCCGGCTGCGCTTCCTACTGCGTCCAGGCGTGGTGTTCCACAACGGCAAGCCGTTGAGCGCCCGGGACGTGGTGGCAAGCCTGCGCCGCGCCCAGTCCCACCCCCGCTCCCAGGTACGGCATTTCCTGGCGGGGGTGGTGCGGGTGGAGGCAGTGGGGGAGCGGGAGGTGGTGGTGGAAACTGCCTCCCCTGCCCCCACGTTGCTGCGCCGTCTGGTGTTCGTGCTGGTGGTACCGGAAGAGCAGTGCGGGGAGGAGGAGATCCGCATCCCCGTGGGGACCGGGCCGTACCGCATCGCCGAACGCCGGGACCACACGCTGGAGCTGGCCGCGGTACCTTGGTGGGGCGGTACCCCTCAGGTGCGCCGGGCGCGGCTTTTGTTCGTGGAAAACGACAAGGAGCGCACCGCGCTGTTTTTTGCCGGCAAGCTGGACGTGTGCGCCTGGGTGAGGGAAGAGGATTTGGGGGAGCTGCGGGGGCGGGGGGAGCTGCGGGTGCTGCGCCAGCCCCGCCTGGCGGTGCAGCTTCTGGCGGTGATCCCCCAGGGGGCTGCCGGGGAAACTGCCAAGGCGTTGGGGGATCCCCGGGTGCGCCGGGCGCTGCTTTTGGCCTTGGACCGGGAAAGCTTGGTGCAGGAGGTGGCCGGCGGGGAAGCCACCGTGGCAAGCCAGATGGTGCACCCCTTGGTGTTCGGCTACGACCCGGGCCTTTCCCCCGCCCCTTACGACCCCGAGGCAGCCAGAAAGCTTTTGGCAGCGGCGGGGTTTCCCCAGGGGTTCCAGGTGGCGCTGGGGATCGGCAGCGGTGCCGATGCCACCGGCAAGGCGATTGCCGCCAGCTGGGAAAAGGTGGGGATTCGCACGCAGCTTTTGCCCATGCCTTTCCCGGAGCTCATGGATGCGGCTCGCGGGCGCCGGCTGCCTTTGGTGTTTTTCGCCCGCACCTGCACCACCTCCGATGCCTCGGAGGTCCTGGACCCCCACACCCACTGCCCCGACCCGGCCAAGGGGCTGGGGCTGGAAAACTACCCGGGTTTTTGCGACAGCCGCGTGGACCAGCTGCTGGAAGCCGCAGCCAGCGAGCTCACCGGGGAGAAGCGCCGGGCCATGCTGCAGCAAGCCCAGAGGCTGGTGCTGGAGCAGGGCTACTACCTCCCGGTGCTGATCCGCTGGTCGTGGTTGGGCCTAAAGAAGCCCCTGGTGTTCGAGCCACGCTACGACCAGTTCCTTTTTTTGGCTGGGTTTTCCATCAGCCCCGGGCAGTAGCTGGCGCCACCACCCGGTGGCGCGTGCCGCACTGCGGGCAGGGGAGCTCTTGCCCCCGGTAGGCGGGGGGCACCCGGAGCGTGGTGCCGCAGGGGCAGAGGATCGTGGTGTAGCCGGAAAGACGCCAAAGCAGCGCCGTGGACTGGCGCAGCCGCTCCAGGGGTGTGCGGGGGTCGCCCCCTGGCTCGCGCACCGGGACAGGGGGCAGGCGCAACGCGGCTTGTGGCACCAGGCCCACGGGGCGGCCGGTGACCCGGCGGAACGCCTCCTGGTAGTCGGCGAAAGAAACGCTGCCCCCGAAGGAACGGAGGATGCGGATGCGCTCCGCGGTGGGCGGGTGGGTGCTGAACAGCGTTTCGGTGGCCGAAGCGAGCTTGCTTGTCGGGTTGACGATGAACATCGGGGCGGTGACCGGGTTGGCGCTGGCCATGGGGGCCCAGTACTGCTCGATCTTTTCCAGCGCCGAGGCCAGCCCCTCCGGGTAGCGGGTGGCCACGGCGGCCCCGGCGTCCGCCAGGTACTCCCGGCGGCGGGAGAGCGCCAGGTACATGAGGCGGGCCACCAGCGGCGCCAGGAGGATCAGCACCAGGGCCAGGAGATACACCGGCGCGGCCCCCCGGCCGGCGGAGGAGGTGCGGCGCCGGGCGCCACCCCCGTAGAACAGCACCCTCCGCGCCAGCTCCGCCAGCAGCACCACGGCCCCCACCATCACCGCCATGGTGGTGAGGTACGTCACGTCCCGGTGCTTGATGTGCGCCAGCTCGTGGGCCACCACCCCTTGCAGCTCGTCCCGGGTGAGCCGCTCCAGGAGCCCGGCGGTCACCACCACCACCGCCCGCTCGGGGGTGGTGCCCGCGGCAAAGGCGTTGGGCGCGTCCTCGTCGAGGATGTACACCTCCGGGGGTTTGGGAAGCCCGTGGGCCACCGCCATCTCCTCCACCACGTTCCAAAGCACCGGGTGGTCCTCCTTGGCCACCTTCCTCGCCCGGGAGACAGCGAGAAGCACCTTTTCGCCGGAAAGCTCGGCCAAAAAGTAAAGCCCGAGCCACACCACCAAAGCGGCCAGTACCCCCGGGAACGGCTCCCCCAGCACCGCTTCCCCCACGGCCCACCCGGTGGCCACCAGCAGCGCCGCCATGGCGAGAAGGAGCGCCTGGGAGCGCCGCTGGTTGGCGCGGATCAGCTCCCACATGGGAACCTCGCTAGAACTTCACCTCGGGGCGCCTGCGCTCCTCCGGGGCTTGGAGCTCGAAGTAAACCTCCGGGGAAAAGCCGAAGTTGGAGGCGATGATGTTGGAGGGGAACATCTGCACGAGGTTGTTGTAGCGCAGCACCGCGTCGTTGTAGTACTGGCGGGCGAAGGCGATCTTGTTTTCGGTGGAGGTGAGCTCTTCCTGGAGCGCCAGGAAGTTCTGGTTCGCCTTCAGGTCCGGGTAGTTCTCCGCCACCGCGAACAGCGAGCGCAGCGTCTGGCTGAGGAGGTTTTCCGCCTGGGCCCTGGCCGCCACGTCGCCGGTCACGGCAATGGCCTGCTGGCGGGCCTTGGTCACCGCTTCCAAGGTTTCCCGTTCGTGGTGCATGTAGCCTTTCACGGTTTCCACCAGGTTGGGGATCAGGTCCCAGCGGCGCTTCAGCTGCACGTCAATTTGGCTCCAGGCGTTCTTCACCTCGTTGCGACCGCGCACCAAGCGGTTGTAGAGGCTCACCAGCCACAGCAGCACCACCGCCAGGAAAGCCAGGAAAACCCAAAATGCCATCTCCCACCTCCCTTGGGCTACGACTTGCGTCGCAGCTTCTCTCCAAAAAACGCAACCACGTCCCCTGGGGTTCCGCCGGCCCCGGCGGCAGTCAGGGCGGCCAGCTCCCCGGCATCGAACCAAACCCCGTGCCCCCCGGGGCAGAGGTCCAGCACCAACCCCGCCGGTTGGACTAACCGCAGGGTGTCCAGGGCAGCATCGCACCGGGGGCAGGCTCGCTTCCCCGCCCCCCGCTCCCCCTCCAGCGCCGGCACCTCCACCCCCAAGGTGGCGGCGAGCGCCGCGAGCTCCCCAGCGTCGAACCAGAGGCCGCGGCAAAAGGGGCACCAATCCAGCTCCACCCCCTCCCGCTCCACCACCACCAGCTCAGCGCGGCAGGCGGGGCAGCGCATGGGTTCTGATCCTTCCGCCAAGCAAGCTGGAAAAGCTTAAGTTTTGCCGCATCCACCCTCCCTGGGGTGGGGTAACTTTACCACGGAGGGGACCATGGATCTGGAGCTGCGAGGGTCGGTGGCGTTGGTGACCGGGGGAAGCCGCGGCATAGGCTTGGGGATCGCCCAGGCGCTGGCCGCCGAAGGGTGCCAGTTGGTGCTGGCGGCCCGGGGGGAGGAAGGGCTGCGGGCGGCGCAAGAGCAGCTTTCGAGGTTCGGGGGAGAGGTGATGACCCACGCTTGCGACCTCACCGTTCCCGACGCTCCCCAAGCCTTGGCCCAGGCGGCGCTGGCCCGCTTCGGCCGGGTGGATATCCTGGTGAACAACGTGGGTGGCAACCGCCGCAAGCCGTTTCTGGAAACCACCGAGGAGGATTGGGCGCTGCTTTTGAACTGGAACCTTTTGGCCCACGTGCGGCTCACCCGGGCGCTCTTGCCGGCGATGCGCCAGGCGGGCAAGGGGGTGGTGATCTTCATCGCCTCGATCTTCGGCCGCGAGGCGGGGGGGAAGAAGCTTTCGCTCTACAACACCACCAAGTCGGCGTTGATCTCCCTGGCGAAGATCCTCTCCCTGGAGGAAGCCCCCCACGGGATCAGGGTGCTGTCGGTGGCTCCGGGGTCGGTGCGTTTCCCGGGGGGGTCCTGGGATCGGCGGGCCCAGGAGGACCCCCAGGGGATCGCCCAGTTCGTGGCCCAGAACCTGCCCTACGGGCGGTTCGGCACCGTGGAGGAGGTGGCCAACGTGGTGGCGTTCTTGGCTTCCCCCAAGGCTTCGCTGATCAACGGTGCGTGCATCCCGGTGGACGGCGGCCAATCCCGCTCGCTGATCTAGAAAAACCGGGTGAGGGTGACCACCAGGGTGCGGGAGGCGATGTCCCCCTGGTGCCACTGCACGAGGATAGGGCTCTGGTAACGGCCCTGGACGATGCTCCCCGGGGCTTCGCCGATCCCCGCAGCCACCAGGAAGCTCACCTGCTTGCGCAGCCGCAAGAACCGCGAGGCGGCCCCTCCGGTGGCGCGCACGATGAGCCGCTCCAAGGCGGACTGGGAGATGCGCAGCGCCTCCATGAGCTCGTTGAACATGTGGATCAGGTCGTAGGCCGCGTAGGAGCGGGTCTTTTCCGGCACCGCTTTCGGGTCCGCGAGGATGTGCCTGCCTTTTTCCACCATGAAGCGGAACGGATCCCGGAGCACCTCCCGCAGGTCGTGCTTCATGAGCAGCGTCTCGTACTCGTTCACCGTGAGCCCGGCGTGCCGCTCCTCCGGGGCCAGCGCCAGGTCCAGCCGCCCCGCTTCCACCCCGTGCTGGGCGATGAGGGTTTCGAGGTACGGGAAGAACCCCACCTTCGGGTCCTTGAGGTTGATGGAGTCCACCGCGTGGTGGGAAACCGGGATGCTCACCCTTTCCCGCACCACCACCTCCTCCCGGGTGTAGCCCATGACCGTGGTCTTGCGCACCCGGGACGCGCCGCGGTGGATGCCGTCCAAGTCAATGAAAAAAACCGGGTTCTTCCCCGGGTTCACGTAGGTCACGCAGTTCTTCAGCCCGGAGCCGATGAACGCCAGATGGGAGTCGGCGTTGGCGGGCTCCACGGCCTTTTGCTCCGGGGAAAGCTCTTCCCGCAGCTCCATGCGGTCGTGGAGGTAGGGGGCCTGGGGAGGGAAGAGGCGCTGGAAGCTGCGCACGAACCGCGCCACCGCTTCGGGCTGGTACGCCATGCGGGCGCAGAGGCTCTGCTCCAGGTAGCCGGCGGTGGTGTGGTAGGAGCAGTAGAGGGCTCGGGGAAAAGAGGCCACCGCGCTGCCCTGCTCCCGCAGCAGCTGGTTGACGTCGAACATGTCGAAGCGAGCCCTGGGCCGCAGCTCCAGGGTAGCGGCAAGCGTGGCCATGAACCCCTCGCGGCAAAAGTTTACGCTGGGAAGCTCCCCTGGGCAAGGCGCGCTTGGCCCAAAAGGCGGGCGAAGCTGCGGGCGTTGTCCAGCGCGTAGCCTCCGGCATCGTTGTTGAAAAACGCGTACACCTCCCCCTCCGCTGGAGCGTGGGCCAGCACCCAGCGGGCTGCTTCCGCAAGCTGCGCTTCGCTGTAGGGGGAAGCGTACAGCGCCCCAGGCCCGTGGAACCGGAGGTACAGCGGCGGGGCGGTGACCACCCGGAAGGTGGGGAAACGCCCCCCGGAATCCGCCACCACCAAGCTCTGGCGATGCTCGAGGAAAAACCCCAGCGCCTCGGAGGTGCCGAAGGAGCGGTGGCGCGCTTCCCAGACCAGGGGTGGCAGGGCAGGGGGGAGGGCCTCCAGGAAAGCGCTGCACCGCTCCCCCTCGAAAGCCAGACTCGGGGGCAGCTGCAACAGCAGCGCTGCCGGCTGCAAACTTGCCACAAGCTCTTCCAAGCGGGCGAGCTCCACGTGGCAGTCCACCAATCGCTTGGTGTGGGTGATGGAGCGGTGCACCTTCACCACGAAGCGGAAACCCTCCCCCACCTGCTCCCGCCAGCGCTTCAGGGTGGAGGGCCGGGGCCAGCGGTAGAACGTCACGTTGAGCTCCACCGCGGGGAAGTGCTGGGCGTAAAACCAAAGCCACTGCCCCGAGGGGAGCTCCGGCGGAAAGAAAACCCCGCGCCAGCTCGCGTAAGCGAACCCGCTGGTGCCCACGAAAAACCGCGGCATGGTTGCCCTCAGTCCTCCGGCAGCGCCAAAAGCTCCGGGGCCAGCTCCCCCTGGGCCACCGGCTCCGCCGGACCGGTGAGCGTCGCTGGTCCGAACGGCCCGCCACCCTCGGGGGCTACCCGGAGCACCCGACCCGAGGCGGTGCGCACCTCGATGGGGGGCGCGAGCCACCCTTCCGCTGCCGCCACCAGTGCCGCAGCCACCGCCCCGGAGCCACAGGCCAGGGTCTCCCCCTCCACCCCTCGCTCGTAGGAGCGCAGCAAAAGCTCCCCCTCTCGCGGTTGGGCGAAGTGCACGTTGGCTCCCTCCGGGCCAAGGCGCCCGTGGCTGCGCAGCTGCGGCGCCGCTTCCAAGGGGTGCTCCCAGAACCGCTCCCAGGGCACCGGCACCACCAGGTGCGGCACCCCCACGGTGAGGGAGAACCCCCGCACAGCGCTTCCCGCCACCGGCAGCTCCAACCACCCCACCACCCGCTCCGGGGGTGGCAGGTGCAGCGTCACCTCGGTTCCCAGCACCTGAGCGGGAACAGGGGCGAAGTCGGTGCGGAGCAACAGGCGGGCCACCCCCAAACGCCGGGCCGCGAACGCCGCGGCGCAGCGGGTGCCGTTGGCGCAGAAGGCGGCCCGGGAGCCATCGCTGTTGAAGTAGTGCACCCGCACCTCGTCTTCCCCCACCGGCTCCAGCAGCAGCACGCCGTCCGCCCCCACCCCGAAGTGCCTGTGGCAAAGGCGCGGGGCGAGGCGCGGCAGCAGCTCGGCAAGGCGCGGTGCGTCGGGGGCGAAGAACAGCAGGAAGTCGTTGCCCGCCCCGTGCCACTTGGCGAAGTTCACGTTCCCCCCCGGGCGGTGCAGGTAGCGGCGGCGGACTCGTTCCCCGCCCGGTCCACCGCCTTCACCGCGTAGGTGAGCTCCCCCGCCGGCGGGTCCTGGTCCACGTAGCCGGTGGCTTCCAGGCTTTCCTCCAGGTGCACCCAGGGCCCTTCCCCCAGCCGCCGGAACACCTTGAACCGCACCCCCTCCTCCTGGGAGGGCTCCCAGCGCAGCACGATCCGCCGCTCTTCCGGCAGGCACACCAGGTTGGCCGGCACCTCGGGGGGGTAAACGTCCCGGTAGTCCACGGTCACTTGCTCCCCTGGGGGACCGGTCACCCCCCGCGCCACTGCCCGCACCCGGTAGGCGTAGCGGTGCCCCTGGAGGGCGCTGCGGTCGAAGAACGCCTCCCCGGTTACCTCGCCGAGGACGCTCCAGGGGCCCTCGCTCTCTCGGCGCTCCACCCGGAACCCGGTTTCCGGGCGGCCGGCCCAGCGAAGCGCGATCCCCTGGGGCTGGGGCTCCGCCCGCAGCTCTCCGGGGGGCGGCGGCGGAACCTGGGGCTGCCACGACACCACGTTGGAAAACTCCGAGACCGCGCCCTTGCCCTTGCGGGAGCGCACCCCGTAAAGCGAGAACGACGCAGCTTGCCCTTCGGGGATCGCCACCTGCTCCCGGAACTCCAAAAGCTCCCCGCGGGTGGCCACCTCCAGCTCCTTGCCCGAAAGCCGCGCCAGGAGCTTCCCCCGGGCCAGGAGCAGCTGGCGCTTCAGCTCCGCCCCTTGGGGGCCCTCCAGGGCCTTCTCCTGCCCCGGCGGGAGCACCGCTTTCCAAACCTCGATCCCCGAAAGCTCGCCTACAGGCCTCCCGGAGCGGGTGAGGGAGGGGTAGCTCCAGCGAAGCACCACTTGGTTTTCCTCCTGGAAAACCGCCAGGTCCGTGGTGGTTTCCGGCACCTCCCGCAAGGGGGGCAACGGCGGGCCTTTCCTGCCGCAGCTCGCCAGGGCCAGCGCTGCCAGAGCCACGAGCCAGGGCCGGGGGCTCATAGGATGTACCGCGCCAGGTCTTCCTTCCTCAAAAGCGGCGCCAGCGCTTGCTGCACGTACCCCCGATCCACCACCACCCGGCTTCCCCGGCGCTCGGGGGCTTGGAAGGAAACTTCCTCCATGACCTTTTCCACCACGGTCACCAGCCGGCGGGCACCGATGTTCTGCCCGGTACGGTTGAGCTCGAAGGCGATGCGAGCCATCTCCAGCGCCCCGTCCTCGGTGACCTCCAGCTCCACCCCCTCGGTGGCCAGGAGCGCCTGGTGCTGCTTCAAAAGCGCGTGCTCCGGTTGGGTGAGGATGCGGAACAGGTCCTCCTCCCCCAACGGGGAAAGCTCCACCCGCACCGGAAAACGCCCCTGGAGCTCGGGGATCAGGTCCGAGGGCTTGGCCACGTGGAACGCTCCGGCGGCGATGAACAGCACGTGGTCGGTGGAAACCGGGCCGTAACGGGTGTTCACCGTGGTTCCCTCCACCAGCGGCAACAGGTCCCGCTGCACCCCTTCCCGGGAAACGTCGGGCCCCACGGTGCCGCTCCCCCGAGAGGCGATCTTGTCGATCTCGTCCAGAAAAACGATCCCCGACTCCTGGGCGCGCCGCACCGCCTCCTGCTCGATCTCCGCCTTGTCCAAGAGCTTTTCCAGCTCCTCGGCTTCGAGGATGCGGCGGGCCTCCGCCACCGTGACCTTGCGGCGCACCCTTTGCTGGAAAAGCGGTGCGAACGCTTCCCGGAGGGAAAGCTCCAAGCTCTCCATGCCTTGCCCCCCCAGGATGCTCACTGCGGGGACCCGGCTCTCGCTCACCTCCAGCTCCACCTCCTGCTTGTCCAGGCTCCCCTCCCGCAGAAGCCGCTTCAAGGAGCGGCGGGTTTCGTCGCCTTCGCTTCCGGCGTGGGGAAGGAGGAGTGCGAGGAGCCGCTCCTCGGCGGCCCGCTGGGCGGCCACCCGTACCTTGGCGGCCTTTTCCTCCCGCACCAGTGCCACCGCCGCGTCCACCAGGTCGCGGACGATGGAGTCCACGTCCCGCCCCACGTACCCAACCTCGGTGAACTTGGAAGCCTCCACCTTCACGAACGGTGCCCCAGCGAGGCGGGCCAAGCGCCGGGCGATCTCGGTCTTCCCCACCCCGGTGGGGCCGATAAGGATGATGTTGGCGGGCATCACCTCCCGCTGCAGCTCCCTGGGAAGCTGCTGGCGGCGCCAGCGGTTGCGCAGCGCGATGGCCACCGCTTTCTTGGCCTGCTCCTGCCCCACGATGTAGCGGGAGAGCTCCGCCACGATCTCCCTGGGGGTGAGCTCGCCGTTCAAGGCACCACCTCCACGGTGATGTGCTCGTTGGTGTACAGGTCGATCCCCGAGGCGATGCGCAACGCCTCCCTGGCCACCTCGGGCGCGGGGAGCTCGGTGAAGCGCACCAAAGCCCGGGCCGCCGCCAGGGCCAGGGGTCCCCCCGAGCCGATGGCGAGGATGCCATCGTCGGGGGCGATCACCTCGCCGCTGCCGGAAAGCAGCAGGAGCTTGTCCCGGTCCGCCACGATCATGAACGCCTCCAGGTGCCGGAGCACCCGATCGGTGCGCCAGTCCCGGGCCAGCTCCACCGCGGCTCGCTCCAGGTTGGTGCTGAACTCCTCCAGCTTGGCCTCGAAGCGGGTAAACAGCGCCAAGGCGTCGGCCACGGAGCCAGCGAACCCTGCCAGCACCCGGCCGCCGGCCAGGCGCCGCAGCTTGCTGGCGGCGTGCTTGAGCACGGTGCTGCCCATGGTGACCTGGCCGTCGCAGGCCATGGCGGTCACGCCCCCCCGCTGCACCGCGCAAATCGTGGTGTGATGCACCCGCATACCGACCCTCTTTCAGGGTAGCAAACTCAAGCTTTGGGGTGGGTCTTGCGGTAAACCTCCATGAGGTGGGCCAGGTCCAGGTGGGTGTAGCGCTGGGTGGTGGCTAGGGAGGCGTGCCCCAGAAGCTCCTGAATCGCCCGCAGGTCCATCCCCGCCTCCAGCAGGTGGGTGGCGAAGGCGTGGCGCAGCGTGTGCGGGTGCATGTGGTGGGCGATGGCCAGGGTGCGGGTGGCCCGGTCGAGGATGCGGCGCAACGAGCGGTCCGAGAGCCTGCGCCCTTGGAGGTTGACGATGAGCGGCTCCCCGTCCTCCACGGCCCCGAGGCGCTCCCGCAGCTGCGCCCGCACCGGCAGGTAGGCCCGCAGCGCCTCCTCCGCCTTGCGCCCGAACGGCACCAGGCGCTCCTTGCGCCCCTTGCCCAGCACCCGCACCGTGCGCCCGGGAAGGTCCAGATCCGCCAGCCCCAGCCCCACCAGCTCCGCGGCCCGCAGCCCGCAGCCGTAGACCAGTTCCAGCGTTGCCCGGTCGCGGATCCCTTGGGGGGTACGGGGAAGCTCTTCCAAAAGCGAGGCGAGCTCCACCGCCGTGGGTACCTGGGGCAGGCGCTTCGGGGCCTTGGGGGTGGGGACCAGGCGGGCGGGGTTGCTTTCCACTTGCCCTTCCCCAGCCAGGAAGCGGAAGTAGGTGCGCAGGCAAGCCAAGGCCCGCTGCATGGAGCTTCTGGCAAGTCGGCGCTGGTGCAGCGAGGCGAGGTAGCTCCGCACCGCAGCAGCGGTCACCTGCTGCGGGGCGGTGCAGCCCAGGACCTTTTGGCAAAACGCCGCGAACGCCTCCACCTCCCGCTGGTAGGCGCGCAGCGTATGCTGGGAAACGTTGCGCTCCGCCGCGAGGTACCGGCAAAACTCCGCAAGCTGCCAAGGCCCAGGCCGCACGGGGCGATCTTAGCCCACGGCGCTTGAAAAAGCCTTATCCGCTTGCTAGCTTACGCCAAGAAAGGAGGGCGAACCCCATGCGAAGCGCTTGGCTTTTCTGCACTTGGCTGTGCTTGGCGTGCGCCACGCCCGCCGCGCCTGCCCCGGCGCAGGCGGGGGAGCATTGGCTTTCCCTGAGCGTTGCGGGCAAGGCCGAGGGGCAAGGGGCGTACACGCTGCGCCTGACCTTTCACCCGGTGGCAAGCTTCCCGGTGCACGCGGTGCTGGTGTACGCCGAGCCTTCCCACAGGCTTTTGGCGGTGATCCAGGACGCCAAATCCCGACCCCTCGCCGAAGCCGGCGAGGCGCTGGTGGCGGTGGAAAGCGAGCTATCCGGAACCGTGGCGCCTTCCCTGCGCTTTGCCTTCGACCCCCAGGAAGACCGGGGCGTCGCGGTGGAGCTGCGCACCAGCCAGGGGGCGTTGCTCTTGGCCCGCGCCCAGGTGAACCTCCGGGAGTTCGCCTTTTCCAGCGAGTACGAGCCCCAGCTGCGCAAGATCCGTCACTGCTGCAGCTGCGGCAGCTGCGGGCGCATGTGCGAGGTATGTGACGACGCGTACTTCACCTGCGACTGCGCAAGCTGCACCATCCGCTGCGGGTGGTGAAGGGCTGTTGCCTCAGGCGGTCCAAGGAACGACCTCCGGCATCGGCACCCTGGGGCGCGGCACGGGCAGGGGGAGCTTTTCCCGCCAAGCGCGGATCCCGGCGAGCGCCAGCGCCGCCGCCTGGCGCCGCCTTTCCCGCTTGTCCCGGGGGAGGGGCGCCGGGGGATCGGTCATGAGCCCCCAGGCGGCGTTGGCCGGCTGGAAGCGGTGCGGGGCGCTTTCCCGCAGATGGCGTATGAGCCCCCCGTGGGCGGTCCAGGTGGGGGGTGGGGGCAGCGGCACCCCGGAGAGCTCGGCAAGCAGGAACAGCGCAGCCAAAAGCCCGGTGGCGGCGGACTCCACGTACCCTTCCACCCCGGTGATTTGCCCCGCCAAGCGTAAGCCGGGGAAACCTGCCAGCTGCAGGTCGGGTCCCAGGAACTTGGGGGCGCAGAGGAACGTGTTGCGGTGCACCATGCCGAAGCGCACGAAGCGCGCCTGCTCCAAGCCGGGAATCAGGCGAAACACCTGCTTTTGCGCGGGGATGGTCATGCGCGTCTGGCAGCCCACCAGGTTGTAGTGCTCCCGGGCCAGGTCGTCCTGGCGCAGCTGGAGCACCGCGTAGGGTTCCACCCCGGTGCGGGGGTCCCGCAGCCCCACGGGCTTGAGGGGGCCGAAGCGCAGGGTTTCCCGCCCCCGCTCCGCCATCACCTCGATGGGCAGGCACCCTTCGAAGTAGGGGATATCCCGCTCGAACTCCTTCAGGGGCACCTTTTCTGCAGCCAACAGCGCATCCACGAACCGCTCGTACTGCTCCCGGGTGAGGGGTGCGTTGAGGTAGTCCAGCCCCCCTCCCTTGCCGTAGCGGGAGGCGCGGAACAGCTTGTCCATGGCCAACGAGTCCGCAGCCACCACCGGGGCGATGGCATCGAAGAAGCTCAACGACCCCTCCCCCAAGGCGCGCTCCAGCGCCTGGTGCAGCGCCGGGGAGGTGAGCGGGCCGGTGGCCACGATGGCCGGGGGATCGGGGAACTCCGTGACCTCCTCCCGGAGGATCGTGATCCGGGGATGTCCCGCGAGCACCTGGGTGACGGCCGCGGCGAACTGCTCCCGGTCCACCGCCAGGGCGTCCCCGGCGGGCAGCCGCCAAGCCCGGGCAGCGGCGATGATCAACGACCCCAGCGCCTCCATCTCCCGTTTCAAAAGCCCCACGGCGTTTTCCGGGTTGTCGGAGCGGAGGGAGTTGGAGCAAACCAGCTCCGCGAGCTGCTGGCTGCGGTGGGCGGGGGTGGTCTTGTGCGGGCGCATCTCGTAGAGCACCACCGGCACCCCGGCTTCCGCCAGCTGCCACGCGGCCTCGCTTCCCGCGAGTCCCCCCCCTACCACGATCACCGGGCGGCTCACGGGTTTTCCTCCGCCTGTTGGCTGTGACCACAAGCCTTCTGCGGGCAAACCCAGAGCACCCCGCGGCGCACGGTTTTCTTTTCCAGAAGGAACGGGTACCCGCAGGCGGGGCAGGGGTGAGGTACGGGCTTGGCGGGCACCGTGAAGCTGCAAGCGGGGTAGCGGTTGCACCCCCAGAAGCTCCGCCCGCGGCGGGAGCGCTTTTCCACCAGCTCTCCCTCCTGGCAGTCGGGACAGCGCACGCCGGAAGGGGTGTTGGGGGAAGCGGGGCCGGTCTGGAGCTTGCGGGTCCCCTTGCACGCTGGGTAGCGGGAGCAAGCCCAGAAGGGGCCGAAGCGGGAGCGCTTCTTCACCATTGGCGCCCCGCAGAGCGGGCAAGGGGGGGGTGGCTCGGTGCTGGCGTCCGGCTCCAGCGTGGTGCGGCAAGTGGGGTAGTTGCTGCAGGCCAGGTACTCCCCGTAGCGCCCGAAGCGCAGCACCATGGGCTCGCCACAGGTGGGGCAGCGCTTGTCGGTGGCCACCCCTGCCTTGGCGTCCTCCATGGCCAGCTTGGCCTTGGCCAGATCCCTCTGGAACGCCTGCCAGAAGGCGGCGATGGCTTCCTGGAAGCTCTTTTCCCCCTCGGCGATGGCGTCCAGGTCCTCCTCCAGGCGGGCGGTGTAGCGCTCGTTGATGAGGTCGCCGAAGTTCTCGGTCAAAAGCCGGGTCACCAGCTTCCCCAGCTCCGTGGGCACGAACGCCCCCTTTTGCTTTTCCACGTAGTTGCGGTCGGAGAGCGTGGCGATGATTTGCGCGTAGGTGGAGGGTCGGCCAATGCCGTTTTCCTCCAGCGCCTTCACCAGCGTGGATTCGGTGTAGCGAGGCGGCGGTTGGGTGAACTTTTGCTCCGCCGCGAGCTTCACCAACTGCAGCACCTCCCCCTCTTCCAGGGGCGGCAGCTTGGCTGCCTTTTGCTCCTCTTCTTCCTCCCCCTCCTTGGGCTCGCCCTCCTCCCGCAGCACCAGCAAGAACCCCGGCTCCACCTCCACCTCCCCCTTGGCCTTGAAGCCGTAGGGGCCTGCCTCCACCAGCACCTCGGTGACATCGAACACCGCAGGGCGCATCTGGGAAGCCATGAACCGCTGCCAGATGAGCGTGTAGAGCTTGAGCTCGTCGGGGGAGAGGAACCCCTGGAGGCTTTCCGGGGCGAGACGCACGTCCGTGGGGCGGATCGCCTCGTGGGCGTCCTGGGCGGCTTGCTTGTTGCGGAACACGTTGGGCTTCTCCGGCAGCGCCTGGGGGCCGTAGAGGTGGGCGATGAACTCCCGGGCCGCCTCCTGGGCTTCCTTGGCCACGCGCACCGAGTCGGTGCGCATGTACGTAATGAGCCCCCGCCGTTCGCCCCCCACGTCCACCCCCTCGTAGAGGCGCTGGGCCAGCTGCATGGTCTTGCGCACCGGGAAGCGGAACCGCTGGTAAGCCGCTTGCTGCAACTTGGCGGTGACGAAGGGAGGAGGGGGGTGCTGCAGCCGCCTCTTGCGGGTGATCTTCGCCACCCGGAACGAGGCTTGCGCTAGCTCCTGGCGGATGGCTTCCGCGGTTTCCCGGTCCCCCACCTTGAGCTTCTTGCCGTGCTTGAGAGCGAGCCGGGCGGTGAACTGGGGGGGCGAGGCGGCGGCGAGGAGCGCGTCCAGGTGCCAGTACTCCTCGGGGACGAAAGCGGCGATCTCCGCCTCCCGGTCGCAGATCATCTTCAGCGCCACCGACTGCACCCGCCCTGCGGAAAGCCCCCGCTTCACCTTCTCCCACAAAAGCGGCGAAAGCGTGTACCCCACCAGCCGGTCCAGCACGCGCCGGGCTTTCTGGGAGGCCACCAGGTTCGGGTCCAGCTCCCGGGGGGCTTGGAGCGCTTGCTGCACCCCTTGCTTGGTGATCTCGTGGAACAGCACCCGCTGGCAGGGCTTGCCAGCGGGGCGCAGGAGCTCGGCCACGTGCCAGCCGATGGCTTCCCCTTCCCGGTCGGGGTCGGTGGCCAGGAGGATGCGCTCCGCCTCCTTGGCGGCTTTCACCAAGCTCGCCACCACCGCCCGCTTGCCGGGGAGCACCTCGTACCGCGGCTCGAACCCCTTCTCCAGGTCTATCCCCAGCTCGTTTTTCGGCAGATCGCGCACGTGGCCCACCGAGGCCACCACCTGGTAGTCCTTTCCCAGGTAGCGCGCCAAGGTGCGCGCCTTCGCTGGAGACTCCACGATCAAAAGCGTCGAGGCCACGTTCCCCCCGGCGCACTTTAGCAGCAGCTGTCAAGGGGAGGGGTACAATCGCCAGGGGTGAGCGGGAGGGACCATGAAACGCCTAGCAGCGGCGTTGCTTTTGGCGGGTTGCAGCAGCGCGGTGCCCACGGCCACGCCGGGGGTGGAGCAAGTGGGAGCCACGGTGCTCCGCTACCGGGGACCGGAGCTGGAGCTCGCCCTGGGCTACCGCTTCGCCACCGTAAGCCTGGGGGAGGAATGGCTGATCCTCGATGTGGCGCTCACCGCTGCCCCGGGGAAGGTGGTGGAGCTGAAGCGCGACAACGTGTTCCTGCTCATCCCCCAGGGGGAGCGGCTGGCGCTAGCGAGGCAAGAGCAGTTCGCCGCCGCTTACCCGCAGCTGCAGGCCACGCTGCGGCGCGCGGCCCTGGCGGCGGACCCTTTGGACTACTTCAACCGGGAAATGCTCTGCAGCTTGGAGTTCTTCGCACCCCCCGGGGAAGGGCTGGCGTTCCCCACCGTGCACCTGGACGACCGTCGGGTCTGCCGCGGCTCGCTGTTTTTCTTCGTCCCGGGGGGTGTCCAGCCCGGCACCTGGACCCTGGGGATCGACCTGGTGGAAACCAAGGTGCGCATCCCCTTCCGCCTGGCCGGCTCTTAGGATCGCCGGAGGCGGCCGTCGGGCTCCCGTACGAGCTTGCCGGCCAGCTCCAGGGCGAGGGTTTCCTGGAGCAGCTGCTGCACCGGCAGGCCGCTGCGGGCGGCCAGCTCGTCTATGGAAAGGCTCATCCCCCGGGGGAAAAAGCGCAACAGCCCCTCTTCCTGCTGCTCCTTGGGGGGTGGGGGCGGGTTTCCGGGAAGCCCCAGCGCATCGAGGATGTCCTGGGCGCAGAGCACTGGGGCGGCCCCGGCTCGGAGCAGCCCGTTGGGCCCTACGGAAAGCGGCGAAAACACCGACCCGGGCACCGCCATCACCTCTCGCCCTTCCTCCAGCGCCAGCTTGGCGGAAAGCAGTGCCCCGGAGCGCTCGTGGGCTTCCACCACCACCAGCACCCGCGCCAGGCCGGCGATGAGCCGGTTGCGCTCGGGGAAGTTCTCCCGCCGGGGCGGTGTCCCCGGGGGGTACTCGGTGACCAGCGCCCCGTGGGTGGCAATCGCCTCGGCCAACTCGCGGTTTTCGGGGGGGTAGACCCGGTCCGGGCCGCACCCCCACACCGCTACCGTGGGACCGCCGCTGGCCAGAGCCCCGCGGTGGGCTGCAGTGTCCACCCCCCGGGCCATCCCGGAAACCACGCACACGCCCGCGGCGGCCAGCTCCTTGCCCAGGTAGTACGCCACCTCTTTGCCGTAAGCGGAGGCGCGGCGGGAGCCCACAATGGCCACCGCCGGCGCTTCGGGGATGTGGCCCCGGAGGAAAAGGCCCAGGGGCGGGTCGGCCAGGGCTGCCAAGGACGGGGGGAACTCCGGGGCAGTGGCGGGCAGGTAGCGGAACCCGTGCTGGGCGGCGCGTTGCAGCGCCTCCGCTGCCGCCGCCAGGAGAGCCTGGGGGGGCGAGGCGCCGGCGAGCATGGCCCGGGCTTGCTCCCGGCCCGCCCGCCCGCAAGCCGAAAGCGCCGCCGCCAAGGTGGCAAGAGAATCCGCAGCTAGCACCGGCGGTTATAATAGCCGGGAGGAACGCGGGGCATGAGGCGGGCTTGGTGGGCGATGGTGGCGGTGGTGCTGGCCAGCTGTGCCACCAGCGGGGGCGCGGGTTACCGGGAGCAGATGCGTGCGGGGGTGGAGGCGGCGGTAGCGGGGCTGTGGCAGGAAGCGGCGTTCCGCTTCGAGCGAGCCAAAGCCCAAGGGGGGGAAACCCCGGAGCTTTTGAACAACCTGGCGGTAGCTTACGAAGCGCTGGGGCGCTACGAGGAGGCCCTGGCCACCTACAAGCGTGCCCTGGAGCTTTCCCCCAACAACCTGCGCATCAAGCGCAACTACGCTCGTTTCGCGGAGTTTTACGCTTCCTACATTCGCGGCATCAGGCCGAAAGGGGGCAGGGATGAGGGCCAGTAGCCTGGTGCTGGTGGCGTTGGGGGCCACCTTGGCCTGGGCAGGGGTGCGGGAGGTGGAGATCACGCTGCCGGTGCGCCCCAAGCTGCTGCTTTCCGGGCACGAGAGGATCTACCTGGGACCTTTCGTGCAGGAAAACCGCGAGGGCGGGGACAGGCCCCAGAAGCTTTCCTTCGATGTGGCGCTGGAGTTCGAGCGCTACCTGCGGCGGCTCTTGCGCCGGGAGTCCAAGCTGCAGCTGCTGCCCCCCTTGGAAGGGGTCCAGCCCCCGGCTCGGGACGCCCTGGCGCTTTCCCGGGCAGCGGATTTTTGGCGGGAGCTGGGGGCGAAGAGCGGTGCCGATCTCATCGTGGCGGGCACCGTGGACTTCCAGGTGCAGGACCGCACCGGTTACAAAACCGAGGAGTACGTTTCCCCCATTGATGGCCGCACCTACTACCGGCAGGTGCTGGTGGAGCAAACCGGGTTCTTGTACGACATCCTCCTCCAGGTTTACGACGGCCGCACCGGGGCGTTGATCCTCGAGCAGCCGCTGAAGGACTTCCAGGAGCGCCAGGAGCGCAGCTTCGACGAGTTCACCGGCATGTTCGCCAACCTCTACGCCCTGGAAAACCAGCTGGTGGGGATCTTCGTGCCCCGCACCGTGAAGAGCAAACGCATCCTTTTCACGGACTAGGGAGGTCCTATGCGTGGCAAGCTCGTGCTGTGCGCCTTTTTGGTGGCGTCTTTGGGCGAGGCCCAGTACTTCGGCAAGAACAAGGTGCGCTACGACACCTTCCAGTGGAAGGAGCTGGCCACGCCCCACTTCCGGATCTCCTACTACGACCGGGTGGAACCCCAGCTGGGGAAGGTGGCGTCGTTCGCGGAAAGCGCTTACGACGAGCTGGCCCGCAAGCTCAACTTCCAGATCCCCGAGCCCATTCCGCTCATCGCCTACGCCACCCACGCGGAGTTCGAGCAAACCAACGTGATCATCGAGGGGATCCCCGAGGGGGTGGGGGCTTTCGCGGTGCCCGCCCGCAACCGCATGGTGCTCCCGGTGGACCTCCCCGACGCCGAGCTCGCCAAGCTCATCCAGCACGAGCTGGTGCACATCTTCCAGTACGAGATCCTGTTCCAGGGCAAGCTGGGGAAGGCCCTCACCACCAACATCCCCCAGTGGTTCATGGAGGGGATGGCTTCCTACCTCGCCCAGGACGAGGATTCCCGGGCCAGGGCGGTGATGCGCGACGCGGCGTTGGCGGACCGGGTGCCTTCGGTGGCCGACAACGTCACCGGCTACTTCGCGTATCGCTTCGGCCACATGGTGTTTGCCTTCGTGGAAGCCGAGTGGGGGGTGGAGGGGCTGCGGGACTTCATCTTCGAGACCCGCAACACGCTCACCGGGGCGGTGGACAAGGCGTTGAAGCGAGCTTTCGATTTGGACGTGGAGGAGTTCGACGCGCGCTTCCGGGCTTGGCTGCGCAAGCAGTACCAGGAGGTGGCCCTGGATCGCGGCGACCCCCGGGAGTTCGGGCCAGCGTTCCGCGTGGAGGAAGGGGTGCGGTCGGTGGAGGCCTCCCCGGCGGTTTCCCCTTCCGGGGAGCTGGTGGCGGCGTTCACCACCTACAAGGACGACGTGGACGTGGCGTTGTTCTCGGTCCCCAAACGCAAGCTGTTCCGTAACCTCACCAAGGGGTTCACCAGCGCCTACGAGTACCTGGTGGCGCAGCTTTTCACCGTGGGCCCGGACCGAGGCCGGGACCTGGCGTTTTCCCCCGACGGGGACACGGTGGCGGTGTTCGCCCGCAAGGGGCGGGGACGGGTGCTGCTGCTGTTGGACGCGGTGCGAGGCGGGGTGGCCCGGGAAATCCCCATCCCCCAGGACCAAGCCATGGAGCCGGCGTTTTCCCCCGACGGTAAGGCAGTGGCGTTCCACGCCTTCGCCGAGGGGCGGGCGGATATCTTCCTCTTGGACCTGGCCTCGGGGAGCATCACCAACCTCACCGACGACCCGGCTTACGATGCGGCGCCGGTCTTCTCCCCGGACGGCAAGTACCTGGTGTACTCCTCCCAGAGCGGGGAGCACGCCAAGTTGTTCCGGCTGGAGCTGGCCAACCCCAAGGCTCGCCAGCAGCTCACCTTCGGTCCCGGGGACGACGAGGGGGCGAGCTTTTCCCGGGACGGCAAGGCGCTTTTCTTCGCCTCGGACCGGGACCGGGGGGTGTTCGATATCTACCGCTTGGACCTGGCCACCGGCGCGCTGCGGCGCCTCACCAAGGTGATCGGCGCGGCGTTGAACCCCGTGCTTGTGCAAACCCGGGAGGGGGAAAGGGTCGTTTACCAGGCCTACAGCAAGGGCCGGTGGCAGCTCTACCTCACCGACCCTGCCCAGGGGCAGGAGGTGGGGCAGGAAGCGCCTCCCGCGGCGGCGAAGGCCCGGGAGCCGTTCGTGCCGGCGGTGACCGTGGCGGTGACCCAGGACAAGATCTCCCCGGTGACCAAGCGCAAGCTGTTCGCGGACAACGTGCAAGCGGCGGTGCAGTACACCCAGGACGGGACGCTGATTTCCCAGGCGTTCCTCTCCTTTTCCGACCACTACGGGGACCGGCGGGTGAACGTGCTGCTGGAAAGCGTTTCCGGGTACTCCAACTTCCAGGTGGCCTACCTGAACTTGGAAAAGCGCTTCCAGTGGGGAGCCACGGTGTTCGACGACCGCTCCTACTTCGTGGCCGCCGACGCCTTCACCGGCCGGGAGGTGCGCCTCAAGCGGCTTTACCGGGAAACCGGGGCGGCGCTCTTCGCCCAGTACCCGCTTTCCCTTTACCTGCGGGCGGAGGGGGCTTTGGGCTACATCTACCGGGACGTGGATTACCCGGTGCTTTTCGGTGGCAACCTTTTCTTCGTCCCGGTGACCGACAACATCCCGTTCCTCCAGGCTGGGCTCGTGGGGGACACCACCGGCTGGAACAACTACGGCCCCCACTGGGGGCGGCGCTGGCAGCTCCAGCTGGTGCAGGCGTTCGACGCCAAAGGGGGTGGGACGCTCTCCCGGGAGCTGCACCTGGACGCCCGGCAGTACGTGCCGCTTTCGCGGCGCAACGAGCTGGCGTTCCGGCTGTTCTTGGCCGCAGCTGACGGCAATCGCCCCAGCTTGTTCTACTTCGGCGGGGTGGACACGCTGCGGGGGTTCGACTACCGCTCGGTGGTGGGCAACCAGGTGGGCTACTTCAACGCCGAGTGGCGCTTCCCGCTCATCGATCACCTGGTGCTCCCCTGGCTGCACCTCCGGGACTTCCGCGGGCGCTTCTTCCTGGACGTGGCGGCGGCCCGGGTGGACGTGCCCGGCTTCACCCAGCCGTTCCGCTTCGCCCGAGACGGCCGGCTCCAGGACGGGCTTTCCTCTTACGGGTTCGGCTTTTCCGTGGAGCTGTTCGGCTTGCCGGTGCACTGGGACTTCGCCAAGCGCTGGGACTTCAAGCAAACGCTGGATGGGGGCTACAACACCAGCTTCTGGATCGGTTTTCGCTACTGAGGGGGGCAGCGAAGCGCCCCGGGGGTTGACGACAGGGGGTTCGGGGAGAAGAATTTTCCCATGCGACAGGGCAATCACACCGCGGCCGAGGCGCTGGCCCAGGAGGTGGTAGCGGTACCCCCGCAGCTTTCCTTCTGGAAGCGGCTCTTCGCCTTCTCGGGCCCGGCGTACCTGGTGAGCGTGGGGTACATGGACCCGGGGAACTGGGCTACGGATATCGCCGCAGGGTCCAAGTTCGGCTACAAGCTCCTCTGGGTGCTGGCCATGTCCAACCTCATGGCGTTGCTGCTCCAGAGCCTTTCCGCCCGCCTGGGGATCGTCACCCGCATGGACCTGGCCCAGGCCTGCAGGGCGATGTACGGCAAGGGCCTGGGGATCGCCCTGTGGTTGTTGGCGGAAATCGCCATCGTGGCCTGCGACCTGGCGGAGGTCCTGGGCTCGGCCCTGGGGTTGCAGCTGCTGTTCGGCTTGCCCATGTGGGCGGGGATCCTGGTGACCGCGTTGGACACGTTCCTGCTGCTGCTGCTCCACGGCAGGGGGATCCGCCTCCTGGAGGCGTTCATCGTGGTGCTGGTCACCACCATCGGCGCCTGCCTGGCGCTGGAGGTGTTCCTGGCCAAACCGGACCCCGGGGAGCTGGCGGCGGGGCTCCTCCCCTCCCTGCCGGGGGAAGGGGCGCTGTACCTGGCCATGGGGATGCTGGGGGCCACGGTGATGCCCCACAACATTTACCTCCACTCGGCGCTGGTGCAGTCCCGGCGCATCGGCGCCACCCCCGCCGCGATTCGCGCTGGGATCCGCTTCAACACCATGGATGCCTTCGTGGCGCTGAACGGCGCGCTCTTCGTGAACGCTTCGCTGCTGGTGATGGCGGCGGCAGCCTTTCACCGCGCCGGGTTCCACCAGGTGCGGGACATCACCGAGGCCCACCGCCTGCTGGAGCCGTTGCTGGGGGCCAGCGTGGCCCCGGTGGCTTTTGCCATCGCCTTGCTTCTCTCCGGGCAGTCCTCCACGATCACCGGGACCTTGGCGGGGCAAATCGTCATGGAGGGGTTCCTGAACCTGCGTCTGCGCCCGGTGGTGCGGCGCATGCTCACCCGGGCAGCGGCCATCGTCCCGGCGCTTTTGGTGATCGGCACCATGGGGGAGAAAGCCACCGGGGACCTTTTGGTGCTTTCCCAGGTGGTGCTTTCCCTGCAGCTGCCGTTCGCGGTGCTTCCCCTGGTGCACCTGGTCACCGACCGGCGCTGGCTGGGGCAGTACGCGGTGGGCAAGCGCCTGGGGACCCTGGCTTGGGTGGTGGCGGGGTTGATCGTGGGGCTCAACGCCAAGCTTGCCTGGGACGAGATTACCGGCTGGCTGGCCGCGGCGGGATCGCCTTGGCTCCTCTGGGCCACGGTGGTACCGCTCGCGGTGGGGTTGGGGTTGCTGCTTCTGGCGGTGTTCGCGGTGCCGCTGCTGCGCCGCCTCCGGGGGGTGCCTGTGCCCCAGCTGGCCGGGGTCCATGGCAGCGCCGCCCTGCCGGAGCTTTTCCCGGTGAAGGCCCCCCAGCGCATCGCGGTGGCGGTGGACTTCTCCTCCGCCGACACCGCGGTGCTTTCCCATGCGGTGGCCTTAGCCCGAGCCGGGGGGCGAGGGGCGCGGGTGCAGCTTTTCCACGTGGTGGAGTCAGGGGGGGTGCGGCTGCTGGGGGCGGAGGTGGCGGACCAGGAGGTCCAGGCGGACAGCAGGAGGCTGGAGCTTTACTGCCAGGAGCTGGCGGAGCTGGGGGTGGAGGCCACCTACGAGCTGGGGTTCGGGGAAGTGGCGGGAGAGCTTGCCAAGCTGGTGGAGGTGCACCGCCCCGAGGTGATCGTGGTGGGCAGCCACGGGCACAGCGGGGTGGCGGACCTGGTGCACGGCACCACGGTGGAGCAACTGCGGCACAAGGTGCGGATCCCGGTGCTGGTGGTCCCCGCAGGGGACTGAGCGGCGTCGCAATGTTGCTCTTGACAACCTCGGCACTTTTTTGATAGATTTTCTTATCCCTTACCGCTGCGATGCGGAAAGGGGAAAGGAGGAAAGTCATGAGCTTGGTTGGTCGTCCAGCACCGCTTTTCACCCTGGAGGGGTACCACAACGGGGAGTTCGTGTCGGTCAGTTTGGAAAGGCTGCGGGGGAAGTGGGTGTACCTGCTGTTCTACCCGCTGGATTTCACCTTCGTCTGCCCCACGGAGGTGCTCACGTTCTCCCGGGATGCCGCGGAGTTCGCGGCTCGCAACTGCCAGATCCTGGGGATCTCCGTGGACTCCAAGTACACCCACAAAGCCTGGGTGGACACGCCCCGGGAGCAGGGGGGGCTCGGGGGCTCCCTGAACTACCCGCTGCTCGCCGATCTCACCAAGGAGGTTTCCCGGGCTTACGGCATCCTCGACGAGGGGGCGGGGGTGGCGCTGCGCGGGCTTTTCCTCATCAACCCCGAGGGGATCGTGGTGCACGAAACCACCAACTACCTCCCGGTGGGCCGCTCCTCCCGGGAGGCGTTGCGGGTGCTGAAGGCGTTCCAGTACGTCTCGCAGCACACCGGCGAGGTTTGCCCTGCGGACTGGGACGAGGGCAAGGACACCATGGTGGCGACCCCCGAAGGGGCTGCCAGGTACCTGGCCACCCACTGAGCGCCTTTCTTTGAACACCCAGGGGCTGCCAGCAGCGGCAGCCCCTTGTGCTTTTCCCCGAAAGCCCCGGGGCGGGAACCGCTCACGGGGCCACCGCCAGCACGGTTTCTTCGCCGGGGGCGATGGTCACGGTGCGTTCCTCAACGCCCGCAGCTCGCTCCACCACCACCCGGTAGGTGCCGGCGGGCAAGCCGAGCCGCTGGGTACCCTGCACCGAAAGCCGGCTTCCCGACCCGCCAAACCCCCGCAGCCGCAGCGGCACCGGCACCCCTTCGGCAGTGAAGATTTGCACCGCCACCGGCTCCTGGCCCCCCTCCAGCCGCAGGTGGCCCCGGGGGAGCAGCTGCACCGCAAGCTGCGAGGGCACCGCGAAGCGCACCACCGCCGCCCCTTGCCCCTGCACCAGCGCCACGTACTCGCCCCCAGGCAAGCTGCTCACCACCCCCTTCCCCTCCCGGTCCAAGGGGACCAACAGCGGCTGCACTTCCCCGGAAAAGCTCTGCACCAGCAGGAACACCTCCCCGGGGATCCCCCCGTCCTCGTCCCGCACCGCGAGCTCCAAGAGCTTCTGGGGCTCCAGGAAAAGCTCGGCGGTGGCGGTTTGCCCCACCATGCTCACCGTGGCTTCCCCAGGGGCGAACCCCCGAGCTTGGGCGCGGATGCGGTAGCTCTGGTTTGCGGGCAGCTCTCGGAAGCTGAAGGCCCCCTGGTGGTCGGTGGTGGTGCGGCGGCGGAAGGCGCTTTGCTCTTCGAGCTCCAGTGTCACTTCCGCCCCCTCGATCGCTTCCCGGGAAGCTCGGCTCGCCACCCTTCCGATGAGCGTCCCCTCGGGGAGCGCCAGCTCCACCTGGGTGTCCCGCTGCAGCTCCACCTCCCGGGTGAGCAGCACCTGGCCGTGGGGATCGGCCACGCTCACCTGCCACCGCCCAGCGGAGAGCCCGGCCAACCGGAAGCTTCCCCGCTCGTCGGTGGTGTCCGAAGCCCGCTCCATGGGGTTCGGCCCGGAAGCCGCCACCAGGTACCCCGCCACCCCTTGGCTTCCCCGGCGCACCACCCCGGAAAGCGCGAACCCCTGGGAGAAGTCGAACACCACCTCTGCCGGCACCCCCGCCCGCACCTCCACGGTGGCCCGCCGCGCCCTCCCCAGGGGGAACACCGCGGCCGTGACCTCTTGCTGGCCCAGCGCTACCCCCGTGAGGCGGAACGTCCCATCCGCTGGGGAAACCTGGGTGCGGGCGGCGCCGGCCCACACCTGGCAGCGGGCCAGCTCCTGGGGGGAAAGCCCCCGCACCACCCCGCTGACCTCGCCCCCGGGGGCGAGGCGCAGGGTGACCGAGGAGGGCCGGTCCCCCACGGTGACCACTTGGTACTCCCGGGCGTACCCCTCCAGGGAAGCCACCACCTGGTAGCTCCCAGGCGGCAGCTCCTCGTAGCGCACCACCCCGGCCGCATCGGTGAGCTTTGCGGGCAGCTCGCCCCTGCCGGCGCCCTCCACCTTGGCCCCCGGCAACGGCTCCCCTTGGGGCCCTACCACCCGCACCTCCAGGGAGCTGGGGGCCGCCAACCGCAGCTCCACCTCCGCATCGCCGGTGACCTCCAGCGTGACCCTGTCCTGGGCCCCTTCGGGGCTCGTGGCCTCCACGATGGTCTTCCCAGGGGGCAACCCTTCGATGGCGAACTGCCCGTTGCCGTCGGTGGTGGCGGCGAGGGGCGCCTCCCCGGACCCGGCGAAGCGGAGCGGCGAGCGCTCCCCCGCCTCCCGGGCGCTCACCGTCACCCCCACCGCCGGTCTGCCGTCGCTCTCCCACACGGTGCCCCGCAGCGTGAACCCCCGGGCCAGCTGCACCACCAGCAGCCGGGGCCCCTCGTCCTCCTTGAGCACCACGGTGCGCTGGGCAGGGGCGTACCCCGGAGCCCGCACCGCGAGCCGCACCTCTCCCCCCTCGCGCAGCGGCACCTCGAAGAACCCATCCTCGTCGCTTTCCGCGCCTGGTAACTGCATCGCGGTTTGCACCGTGAACCCCCCAACGGTGCGCAACAACACCTGGCTGCCCTCGATGCTGGCGTTGCCGATCCCTTGCCCGGTCTCCCCGTCCACCACCCGCCCTTTCAACGCCTTGCCGGCTTGCACCTTCAGCTCCACCGGCCCGGCCGGCGGCATGGTGACCTTCACCGGTGCCGCGGTGTGCTGCCCGGTGCGGGCCTGGAGGTACAGCACCCCTTCCCGGGGAAGGTCCGGCAGCTGGAACGTGCCGTCCGCTTGGGTGCGGGCGTGGTACTCCACGGGGAAGTCCGCGCTGCTCCCGGCCAGCACCAGGGCTTCCGCCACCCCTTGCCCCTGCTCGTCCACCACCCGGCCGGAAAGCGTCACCCCAGCCGCAAGCGGGGTGTCCCCCAGGTCCTTCCCCTGGGGCGGCAGCTCCACGGCAAGCTCGAGGCGCACGAACCCTTCCTTGGAAAGCAGCAGCTCGTAGTTGCCCGGAAGCAGCGAGGGGAACATCACCTTTCCCTGGCGGTCGCTCTCTCCCTGGGCCAGGGGTGGTTCCCCTGGGCTGGCGAAGCGCACCCTGAACCCCACCCCCTGCTCCTGGCCCCGGCGCAGCTCCGCCACCACCCCGGGGATCGGGGTACCCCGTTCGTCCACCACCCGCAGCGCCAGCGTGGTGCCCCGGGCGAGGGTGAGGGTCAGCGAGCGCCGCTCCCCGGGCTTGAGCTGCACCGGGCTGGAGTCCGCCAGGCCCAGGCTGGGGTGAGCAGCGCTGAACCGCGCCTCGCCGGGGTTCGTGGGCAGGGGGCCGAAGGCACCTTGGGAGTCGGTGACCCAGGCGGGCAAAAGCCCCTTCGCTGCCCGCATGCGAACCCGGGTGCCGAGGATCCTCGCCCCTTCCGCCGCTTCTTGCCACACAGGAACCCCTGGGGCCGGGCGCCCGTCCGGGCCCAGGAGCTGCCCTTGCACCACCGCCCGGGGTACCAGCCGTACCCCCACCGGCCGGTGGCTGCTTTCCACCGAAACCTCCCCGGGCTCGTACCCTGGCGCTTCTACCCGGAGCACGCCGCCCCCCTCCAGAAACGCCACTTCCCCCCCTTCCCCGCCCAGCACCAGCGGTCCCCCCAGGAGAGCCTGGGGGAACCAGGTGGGGCGCACCAAAAGCCCCGGGTAGGGCTGGGCGGTGACCAGCCGCAGCCGGGAGAGCGGCCGCAGCAGCAAACGCACCTTCTCCCCCCGGGCGGTGGCCCACCCCCCTCGCTCCCCCGCCAGGGCCACCACCTTGCCTTCCCACCGCTCGGGCACCGCCAGGCGCGCCTGGCCATCTGCCCCGGTCACCGCGGCGGTGCCCAGGGGGCTTCCCTCGGCGGCCACCCGCACCCCTGCCTGGGGGAGCCCCTGGGGGTCGGTGACGGTCACCGCCAACGGCCGGCAGCGCAAGGTGCCGGAAAGCGGCGCTCGCGCTGCCCGGCGCCCGTGGGCGTAGCAGCCGCCAGGGGTAATGAAAAGCGCCTCCACCTCCGCTCCCGGCGGCAGTGCCACGGTGGTGGGCTTGCCGCTGGCCAGCCACGTGGGGGGAACCCAGAGGTACCAGCGCCCGAGCTCCGCATCGCTTTTGCCGAAAAGCAGCACCTTGGCGGGCACCGCTCCCTGGAGCTGCACCTTTTCCTGCTTGGCGGCCGGCAGCCAAGCCGGGGGGAGGGGGCCAGCGGGAGGGAGCCACAGGTCCAAGGCCACCGGGGCGTGCCCCGGGGCGGCCAAGGCCAGCCGCACCGGCAACTCCCCCACCTCCACCCGGAAGCCCTGCCCCCCGGGGAGCGTCTTTTCCAGCGCCGCTTGGAACGCCGCTTCCAAGGGCTTGTCTTCCAGGCCACCAAGCCGGAACACCTGGAGCGTGATCCGCTCGCACCCCTTCTCGCAGAAGGCGGTTCCCGAAAGCTCCAGCGCTTGCAAAGAGCTTGCTGCAAGCCCTGCCGCGAGTACCAAACTAGCGATGCTGCGCACCGTAACCTCCTTTTTGGCTCGGCCATTGTAGCCGCACCGCACGCTTGCAGCCTAGCCCCGAGGCATCTATGCTGGAGATGGGCAGAGTGGGCCCGGGAGGCGGTACGCCGTGCAACCGAAGAAGGTCCTGGCTGTGGACGATTCCAAGCTCATGCTGCGCATGTACGAGGTCATGCTGCGCGGCACGCCGCTGCTTTTGGCGGAAAACGGCCAGATGGCGCTGGAGCTTCTCGCCCAGCACCCGGACGTGGACCTGGTGCTCTTGGACATCAACATGCCGGTGATGAACGGGTTGGAGTTCCTGGAGGCGCTTGCGGCCCAGGGGAGGCTCCCGGGTTTGCCGGTGATCGTGATTTCCACCGACGGCGAGGAAGCGCAAATCCAAAAAGGCTTGGAGGCGGGGGCGGTGGCGTACCTCACCAAGCCCTTCGATGCGGAAAAGCTGCGGGCCGCTGTCGCTTCCCTCCCGGAGGCCCCATGAACGGTCCCACCCCTGCCGTGCCTCGCCCCGAAGAGGGGCCCAAGAAGGAGCTGGTGGAGGAGCTCAAGGGCACGCTGGAGCGGGCCCGGGAGCTGGTGCGGGCGCCGGAGGAGCAGCTCACCCGGGCCGGGGTGCCGGTGGGCAGCGGCAGCGGCGAGGAGCTGGCGGCGCGTCTTGCCCGCACCGAGGCGGACGTGAAGGAGCTGGCAGCGCAGCTCGCCGCTTCCGAGCGGCAGATCTCCCGCCTCATGAACCTCTACGTGGCCACCTACCAGCTCCACGCCACGCTCACCCCCGGGGAGGTGCTGCAAACCATCGCGGAAATCGCCACCAACCTCCTAGGGGCGGAGAAGTTCGTGCTGCTGCTGCGCCGGGACGGCGGGGGCGGGTTCGAGGTAGCGTTGGCCCAGGGGGTGGGGAGCGGGGAGTACCCGCTGTTCGCCGGGGAAGCGTACCCCGGGGGCGAACCAGCAGTGGACGCTACGCTGGCCGACGGGCTGCTGCGCCTTTCGCCCATTGCCGGCTCCTCCGCGGTGGCGGTGGTGCCTTTGAAGGTGCAGGGGGAGATCGTCGGGGCCTTGGTGGTGCTCAAGCTTTTGAGCCACAAGCCGGCGCTGCGCCCCGAGGACCGGGAGCTTCTGGACTTGCTTTCCGCCCATGCGGCCTCGGCGCTGTTCGCTGCCCGCATCTTTGCCACCAAGGACCGGCGCCTGCGCACCTTGGAAAGCCTCCTGAAGCTGGCCCGGGGGGAGTAGCTGCCGAAGATGGGCGCCAGGTCGCCCTCCCAAGGGATCGCGGGCAGCCTGCAAGACGTGGCGGTGGCCGACGTGCTGCAGTTCATCCACCTGGGGCGGCGCACCGGGATCCTCCGCTTGGAGCGGGGAAGCGAGCGCGCCACCATCGGCTTTTTCCAGGGGAGGATCATCTCGGCGCAAGCCACCGGGGCGCCCCGGGTAGGGGACCTCTTGCTGCGCAAGGGACTGGTGTATCGGCAGCGGCTGGAGGCGGCGCTGGCCACCCAGGGGCAAGGGGCTGCCCGCCGCTCCCTGGGCCAAGTGCTGCTCAACGCGGGGATCCTCACCCCGGCCCAGCTCAAGGCGGTGCTGGAGGAACAGATCCGCCAAGCCATTGCCAGCGTCCTCGCTTGGAGCGACGGGGAGTTCGAGTTCCTCCCCGACGACCTCACCCCGCTGGACGAGGTCACGCTCTACCCCTCGGACGTGCTCCCCGAGGCCGAGGTGGACACCGACGCGGTGCTCCACCAAGCGCAAAAGGTCTTCGCGGCAAAAAATGAGCAGGAGCAGGTGGCACCGGCCACCCCGAAAGCCCCGGAAATCCTCGATGGGGAAGAGCTTTCCCGGGTGCTCTCGCGCTTGGAAGAGCACGGCTCCGGGCAGGGGCGCGTGGAGGTGCAAGTGCTCACCCCGGACGATGGCTTTTTCGCCCGTCTGGCGGCGGTGCTCCGGGGGGAGGCCACCAAGGTGGTCCGGGTAGACCCGGAGCACGCCGGGGAGGGCGCGCCCCCGACCCTGGTGCTGCTGGACGCCCGCCAGGGGATCCTCGGGCCCGGGGAGGTGAGCACGCTGCGGCGCCGCCAGCCCGGTCTGGGGATCGTGGTGGTGGTGCACCCGGGGCAGCCGGTGGCGCCGTTCCTGCGGGCCGGGGCGTCCATGGTGATCCCCCCGGAGCTGGAGGCGGCTGTGGCGTGCGTGGCTTCGCTGCGGGAAAAGCCTCTTCCCCCGGCCGAAAGCCCAGGGGCGCTGCCGGAAAGCACCTTGCTGCGGCTGCGCCAGGCTTTCGGGGAGCTGCGCCCGGGTTTCGTGGCAGCTTCGCTGGCGTTGCACCTGCTGCAGATCCTCTCGGAGTCGGTGGCCCGGGCGGTGATGCTGCTGGTGAAGGAGCGGGATCTCACGGTGCTGGGAGCGTTCGGCAGGGACGCCCGGGGGCAGCTTCTGGCTCACTCTACCCGCAAGCTGCGCCTGGCGGTGGGGAGCGCGGGGCTTTTGGACCGGGCGGTGCTCTCGGCGGAGGTGGTCCGCGGTGCCCACCGGGATCTCCCGGAGCCGCTGCGCACGCTCATGGGGCCCGCGGCCCGGGACGAGGTGGTGGTGTTCCCGGTGCGGGGTATCCAGCGGGTCATCGCCTTGGTGGTGGCGGACAACGGCGACCGTCCCGAGCCCATCGCCTCCTGGGAGATCGTGGAGCTGGCGGCGGAGCAAGCGGGGATGGCGTTCGAAAACGAGCTGCTGCGGCGCAAGCTGGCCGAGCGCGCTTCAAGCGCCGCCAAAGGCGAGCGCCCCTAGGAACCCCGCCACCAACCCGGCCAGCAGGTCGTCCGCCACGATCCCGTACCCCCCGGGCAGCCGCTCCACCTGGCGGATGGGGGGCGGCTTCAGCACGTCCAGCAGGCGAAACAGCGCGAACCCTGCCGCCAACGCCCAGGGGCGCATCGCCACCCCGCCCCAGGCCATCAGCGAAAGCGCCCACCACTGCCCCACCACCTCATCCAGCACCACCGGTCCCGGGTCCCGCACCCCGCGACGCGCCGCCTCCAGGCCGCAAAAAACCACCGCTGCGCCGGTGAGCACCACCCCCAGAAGCACCCCCCAGGGAGCTTTCGGCGTGAGCAAGAAAACCCCAACGCCGGCGAGCGAGCCCGCGGTGGTCCCGGGGGCCGGCAGCACCTCCCCCAGGTACCCCACGGTGGCCAAAAAGCGTGCCAGCTGCCTCAACCCTTTCCCCCCAGGGCGGCGAGCACGCGGTGGGGCAGGGCGCCGAAGTCCCCAGAGGACATGGCGATGAACACGTCCCCGGGGGCCAGCAGCGAGCACACCACCTCGAGCGTGTCCTCCCCCTCCTCCACCGCCACCGCGTGCACCGCTTTTTCCCGCAACCGGGCCACCAGCGCCTGGCGATCCAGGAGCTGGTCTGGCGCAAGCCTTTGGCGGTGGAACACCGGCGCCAGCACCACCACCTGGGCCCGCTGGAACGCCTGCTCGTAGGCCGGCAGGAACTCTGCCCGGCCCGCGGTGAGGGAGCGGGGCTCGAACGCCACCACCAGCCGCCGGCCGGGAAAACGCTGGGCTGCCGCCTCCAGGGTGAGACGCACGGCGGTGGGGTGGTGGGCGAAATCGTCCACCACCGTGACCCCACCCGCCTCCCCCAGCACCTCCAAACGCCGCCGCACCCCGGAAAAGCTTGCCAACGCCGCTGCCAGCTGCGCCGGCCGCACCCCCGCCACCAGGCTCGCGGTGGCCACCGCCAGCACGTTGGCCAGGTTGTGTCGCCCGGCGAGCGGCACCCGCACGCTGGCGGGCTCCCCCAAAAGCGAAAGCTCGGCGGAAAGAAAGCCGTCCTCGAAACCCCAGCGGGTGGCCCGCACGTCGGCGCTTTCGCCGAGGCCGAACCACAGCACCCGCTTCGCCCCCGACGCCACCTCCCGGGCTCCCGGGTCGTCGGCGTTGGCCACCACCACCCCTTCGGCGCCCAGGCGCGCCACTCCGGCGCGGAACGCCGCCAGAATGGCATCCAGGGAAGGGTAGATGTCGGCGTGGTCGTACTCCACGTTGTTCACCAGGAACACGATCGGGTGGTAGTGGAGGAACTTGGGGCCTTTGTCGAAAAACGCCGTGTTGTACTCGTCCCCCTCCACCACCGCCCAAATCCCCTGGCCAAGCCGCCAGGGCTTGCCGCCCCTGGGGACCCCGCCGATGAACGCCGTGGGGTCCAGCCCTGCTTGGGTGAGCACGTGAGCCAGGAGCGCGGTGGTGGTGGTCTTGCCGTGGGTGCCGGCCACCACCGCGGTGCGGCGGCTCGCCAGGAACAGCTCCCCCAGGCAGGCGGCTTGGGAGGTGTAGGGCAACCCCCGGGCCAGCACCTCCTGCACCTCCGGGTTGCTCCGCGGCACCGCGTTGCCGATCACCACCGCCCGCTCCACCCTGGGCAGAGCCTGGGGATCGAAACCCAGACGCACCGGTACCCCCAGCTGCGCCAAAAGCTCCGAAGCCGGGGGGTAGAGTGCGCTGTCCACCCCGGCCACGGCGAACCCTGCCTCCACCAAAAGCCCCGCCAAAGCGGTGGTGGCCATGCCGCCGATGGGCAAGAGGTAAAACTGGCACGAATCTCGCATAAGTGTTGCCCGCGCCAGCGGGCGAGGGTACTCTACCACCCGCAGGCCCGCTCGCCGCGGGCGGCGCAGGAAAGGGAGGCAAGCGATGAGGCGGATGCTCGTAGCAACGTTGGCTTTGGCGGCGTTGGCCCCCGCTCTGGCCGGGGCTCAGGCGCCGGCCCAGACCCAGGCGGCCAGCGAGGCCAAGCCTGCCATTGACGTGCCGGAGAAGATCAAGGACTTCGGCGTGGTCACCAAGGGGGAAAAGATCCGCGCGGTGTTCGAGGTGCGCAACAACGGCCAAGCGCCGCTGGAGATCAGCCAGGTGCGCCCCACCTGCGGCTGCACCGTGGCTGACTTCGACCGCACGGTCCCGCCGGGGGGCAAGGGCAAGATCGTGGCGGAGGTGGACACCTCCGACTTCACCGGCCCCATTTCCAAGGCGGTGCTGGTGTTCACCAACGACCCCGCGGCCCCGAACCTCACGCTGGTGGTGAAGGCCGACGTGCAGTCGTTCATTGACGTGCTCCCCAGGGGGTTCGTGCGCTTCAACGTGCTCCAGGGGGAGGCCGCCGAGGAGAAGGTGGTGCTGGTACCGTCCCAGCCCACGGATTTCAAGGTCCTGGGCGTGGAGACCGGCGGCGGGCCTTTTACCGCCAGCTTCCGCAAGCTGGAGGGCAAGGACGCGATCGAGGGGCGCAACCAAGCCCAGTGGGAGGTGACGTTCCGCGTGCCGGCCAACGCTCCCGAGGGCACCTTCAACCAGAAGGTGACCATCAAGACCTCGGCGGAAAAGGCGCCCGCGGTGCTGGTCACGGTCACCGGCGTGGTGCGCCCCATCGTCCAGGTGATCCCCCCCACCGTGGATCTGGGGCAAGTGCCCAACGACGCCCCGGTGGGGCGGGTGCTGATGCTCATCAACAACCGCCCCAACCACGAGCTGCAGATCACCAGCGCCAAGGCCAACAGCGACCTGTTCGACGTGGAGGTCACGCCGCTGCAGCCGGGGCAGCGTTACCAGGTAAAGGTGGAGCTCAAGCCCGGGGCACCCAAGGGGGCCCACAAGGCCGCGGTGGTGGTGGAGACCAACGACCCCACCCGCTCCCGTATCGAGGTGCCGGTGACGGTCACCGTGCAGTGAGCTCGCTGGCGAGCTGGAAGCAGGCGCGCCTTGACGGCGCGCCTTTTGCTTTTTACCATTGCCGCTCGACCGGGGTGGTTCGAGGGAAGCCGGTGAGAATCCGGCGCGGCCCCCGCCACTGTAACCGGGGACGGGAGCTCAAAAAGCCACTGGGGCGTGCGGTGGAAGCTGGCGCCCTGGGAAGGCGAGCTTTTCGGAAGATCCGGAGCCAGGAGACCTGCCACCCCGCAAACGCACGGGAGGTGCAACATGACGCGAAGGCTCGGTGTTTTTCTGTCTTTCCCCTTTCTCGCCAGCGCCCTCCGGGCCCAGAGTTTCCGGGAAACCGTGGTGGTGACCGCCGCGGGGGAGGAGGAGCAGCTGGAACAGGTCCCCGCCGCGGTCACCGTGGTGGACGAGACGGAGCTCAAGCGCAGCCTCGAGGCTTCCTTGGCCTCGATGCTGCGGCGTGCTCCGGGGGTCACGGTGCTGCGGTCCGGCGGTGACGGCATGGTCACCTCGCTTTTCTCCCGCGGCACCAACTCCACCCACACCCTGGTGCTCTTCGAGGGGATCCGCCTCAACGACCCCTACTTCGGGGGGTACGACTGGAGCTTGCCCTTGACTTCCGGCGTGGGGAAGGTGGAGATCCTCCGGGGCCCCTTCGCCGCCCTTTACGGCTCGGAGGCTTTGGGGGGCGTAATCCAGCTCTTCGCGCCCCGGCCGCGCGGCCAATCCTGGCAGCTGGCAGCGGAGGCTGGCTCTTCCGGCTGGCAACGTTTTGCTGGCCAGGCCAGCTTCGCCGGGGCCCGGTGGGACGGTTTCGTGAGCGCGGTGCAGCGGGAGGGCAGCGGCACGCTGGCCAACGACGATTCCTGGGGAAAGGTCATGACCTTTTCCGTGGGTTTCGCACCGGTACCCGGGGCGCGCATCGGGGTGCTGGCGCGTGGCTCCCGCAGTCACACGGAAATCCCCTTTGCCGGCTCGCGCACTACCCCGCACCGTTTCACCGCAGCCGAGGAAACGCTGGTGGGCGTTCCCCTGCGCTTTTCCCTGGGCAAATCCCTGGCTTTGCAGGCAAGCCTCGCCCGGGTGGAGGGCACCCTCGCCTTCCGCGACCCGGACGATCCTTGGGGGTACACCGCCGCCGACACCGCGAAGGCCAGCTGGCAAGCTCGGGCAGTGCTTGCCGGGGCGTTCGGCGCCCACCGGCTCCAGCTTGGGGGGGAGTGGCGGCGGGACCAGGTCACCGCTACATCGAGCCTAGGTGCGGCCTTGGACCACAAGCGGCAGCGGGTGGCGGCGGCGTTTTTCCAGGACCGACTGCAGCTCGGGGCTGCCGGGGAGCTTTTGGCAGGGGTGCGCTACGACCGGGCGGCTTCCTGGGAGGAGCTTTCCCCCAGGGCGGTGTGGAGCAAGGCCTTCGGCAGCACCCGATTGTGGGTAGCGGCGGGGAAAGGGTTTCGGGCCCCGAGCCTCGGCGAGCTTTACTACCCCTACTCCGGCAACCCCGGCCTGCAGCCGGAGCGCTCCAGGAGCGTGGAGGTGGGGGTCAGCCAGCTGCTTTCCGGTGATCTGCTGCTGCAGCTCGTGCCGTTTGCCAACCGCGTGGAAAACCTCGTGGATTTCGATTACGCCACTTGGCGCTTCGGCAACGTGGCCGAGGCGCGCCAGCGGGGGGTGGAGCTTTCCCTGGAGCGCCGCGCTGGCTCCTCCTTCTCCCGCCTTGCCGCCACCTGGCTCGACACCGAGGACGGCCAAGGTCAGCCGTTGCTCCGGCGCCCCCGCTGGTCCGGCTCCCTCACCTTGGGGGGCGAGCTGCTCTGGGGGGAGGGGGAGCTTGCCCTGGTGTACGTGGGCCGGCGACCGGACCTGGACCCGGTGAGCTTCGCCCGGGTTTGGCAGGGGGGCTTCCTCACCGCGAACTTGGCCTGGCGCTTGCCCCTGGGGGAAAGCCTCGGGCTCACCGCCCGGGTGGAAAACCTCGCGGACCGCGCCTACCAGGAGGTTCGGGGCTACCCGGCTCCGGGCCGCCGGGTGTTCCTGGGGCTCGCCTTGGGCGGGCGCTGACCGCCGCATAAGCCCTCACCCCAGCCCTCTCCCAGAGGGAGAGGGAGCTTATGGGGGGTGCGTTTGACGGCTGTGGCGGCCGTTGCTAAACTTACCCGCCGCGGCGCGGAACCGCGGCCAGCGCGTACTCGGAGGCAGCAGCGTGAACCTGCCAAACTACTCGTTCCTGCTCGTGGTGGTGTGTTTTTGGCTCGCCTACTGGCTGGTGAACCGCCAGCTGGTGCAGCCGATCCTCGCCCTCTTGGCGGAGCGGGAGCGGCGCATTGCTTCCGGACGCGCGGCGTTCGAGGAGGCCAAGGCAGCGCTGGAGCAAGCCATGCGGGAACGGGAGCGGGAGCTCGCCCAGGCCGCCGCCGAGGCCCAGAAGGAGCGGGCGCGGCTGCGGGCCGAGGGGGAACGGGCCAGGCGGGAGCTGGTGGAGCGGGCCCGGGAAGAGGGTCAAGCGCGCTTGGCGCAGTTCGCGGCAGCGCTGGAGCAAGAGAAGCGGCAAGCCGAAGACAAGCTAGCCCGAAAGGTGCCGATCCTCGCCCGGGAGCTGGCGCAAAGGCTTCTCGGGAGGGCCTTGGCCTCATGAGCCGAGCCTTGTTCGTGCTTGCTTTGCTGGTGGCGGCAGCCGCGGAAGCCTCGGAGGGGGCCGGCGCCACCTGGCTGGGTTTGCCGGTGCTTTTTTGGAAACTGGCCAACCTCGTGGCGTTCCTGCTGCTTTTGGGCTACCTGCTGGCCCGACCCGCCTCGCGGTTTTTCCACACCCGCCGCGAGGAGATTGCCCGGGAGCTGGCGGAGGCCGAGAAGCTGCGGGCCGAGGCGGCTTCCATGCAGCAGGCAATGACCGAGCGCATGGCGCAGTTGGCCACGGAAATGGAGGCGCTGGCCGCTCGGGTGCGCCGGGAAGGGGAGCTGGAGCGGGAGCGGTTGGTGGCGGAGGGAGAGAAGGAGGCCGCCCGGTTCCTCCGGCAGGTGGAGGAGGAGGCCCAGCGGCGGCTGGGGGAGGCCCGGGAGCAGCTGGCGCGACAGGCGGCCCAAGCGGCAGCCGCCGCTGCCTGGGATCTCCTGCAACGGGAAATCACCCCTGAGGATCGGCAGCGGATCTTCCAGGCCACCCTGGCGCGGCTCGCGGAAGGGGGGAAGGCATGAGCCGCCGCATCGCTCGTCCCTACGCGCAAGCGCTTTTCGCGGTGGCGAAGCCCCAAGGTGGGGAGGCGCTGCGGGAGGTCAACGAAGCGCTGCAACGGGCAGCTGCCGCTTTTGCCGCGCTGCCGCAGCTGGTGCGGGCGTTCGAGGTGCCCACGCTTTCCACCAAGCAAAAGGCTGCGCTCCTCGAGGAGGTGGTGCGGACGCTGGCGCTCCCGCCGCTGGTGGAGCGGCTGCTTTTCGTGCTGCAAAGCCACTACCGTTTGCGCTTCCTTCCCGCGGTGGCCGAGGCCTTTGCCCAAGCCTGCGACGCGTTTTTCGGGGTGATGCGGGGGAAGGTGGAGGTGCCCGGCCCGCTGGAGGCGGAAAAGCGCGCGGCGCTGGAGCGGGTGCTGGCCCAGCTGGTGGGCTCGCAGGTGGTGCTGGAGCACGGGGAAAGGCCGGAGCTTCTCGCTGGGTTCGTGGTGCGCTTGGGGAGCTTGGTTTTCGACGGCTCCCTGAAGCGCCAGTTGGAGCGGTTCGCGGAAACGAGCGTGCCCTTGGGAGGGCGTCATGCAGGTCAAGTTGGGTGAGATTTCCGATATCTTGCGCCGCCACTTGGAGGGGGTGAGCACCTCGGTGGAGATGGCCGAGGTGGGCACCGTGATCTCCGTGGGTGACGGCATCGCCAGGGTTTTCGGCCTGGATCGGGTCATGGCGGGGGAGATGGTGCAGTTCCCCCACGGCGTTTACGGCCTGGCCTTGAACCTGGAGGAGGACTCGGTGGGTTGCGTGCTCATGGGGGAGTCCTCCGCGATCAAGGAGGGGGACGAGGTCCGGCGCACCGGCAAGATCCTCTCGGTGCCGGTGGGTCCCGGGCTGGTGGGCCGGGTGGTGAACCCCCTGGGGGAACCGCTGGACGGCAAGGGCCCCATCGCTGCCACCGACTACTACCCGGTGGAGCGCATCGCCCCCGGGGTGGTGCGTCGCCAGCCGGTGAAGGAGCCGATGCAAACCGGGATCAAGGCCATTGATGCCATGATCCCCATCGGCCGCGGCCAGCGGGAGCTGATCATCGGCGACCGGCAAACCGGCAAAACCTCCCTGGCGGTGGACACGATCATCAACCAGAAGGGCAAGGGGGTGATCTGCATTTACGTGGCTATCGGCCAGAAGCGCTCCACGGTGGCCCAGGTGGTGAAGACCCTGGAGGATTACGGCGCCATGGAGCACACCATCGTGGTGGCGGCCACCGCCTCGGAACCGGCGCCGCTGCAGTACCTCGCCCCCTACGCTGGGTGCGCCATGGGGGAGTACTTCCTCTACAACGGCCAGCACGCGCTTTGCATTTACGACGACCTTTCCAAGCACGCGGCGGCGTACCGCGAGATCTCCTTGCTCTTGCGCCGGCCCCCTGGCCGGGAGGCGTACCCCGGGGACGTGTTCTACCTGCACTCGCGGCTTCTGGAGCGGGCCGCCAAGCTGCGGGACGACCTGGGCGGCGGCTCGCTCACCGCGCTGCCCATCATCGAGACCCAAGCCGGGGACGTGTCCGCCTACATCCCCACCAACGTGATTTCCATCACCGACGGGCAAATCTTCCTGGAGACCGACCTGTTCTACGCCGGCGTGCGCCCGGCGGTGAACGTGGGGATCTCGGTTTCCCGGGTGGGCGGCAACGCGCAAATCAAGGCCATGAAGAAGGTGGCCGGTACGCTGCGGCTGGAGCTGGCCCAGTACCGAGAGCTGGCGGCGTTCGCCCAGTTCGGCGCGGATCTCGATAAAGCTACCCAGCGACAGCTGGCCCGGGGGGAGCGGTTGGTGGAGCTTTTGAAGCAGGACCTCCACGACACCATGCCGGTGGAGCTCCAGGTAGTTTCGGTTTTCGCCGGCACCCGGGGGTTTTTGGACGGCCTCCAGGTGGCGGCGGTGCGCCGCTTCGAGCGGTTCCTCCACGACTACGTGCGGCTGCACCACCCCCAGGTGCTGGAGACCATCGTGGCCACCGGCAAGCTGGAGGGGGCGGTGGAGGAGGAGCTGCTTTCGGCCTGCAAGGAAGCGGTAGCCGCGTTCCTGCGAGAGCATCCGGAGGCGGCCGTTGCCTAGTCGGCTGGACCTGCGACGGCGGATCCGCTCGGTGAAAGCCACCGAGCAGATCACCAAGGCCATGAAGATGGTGGCGGCGGCGCGGCTGCGCCGCTGGCAGAACCGCATCCTCGAGGCGCGGCCTTACGCCGAAGAGCTTTCGGCGGTGCTGCGGCGCCTCGCCGGCAAGGTGGCCGAGCGCAAGCACCCGCTGCTCCAGCTCCGCCCCGAGCGGAAGGTGGCGCTGGTGGTGGTCACCGGCGACAAGGGGCTCTGCGGCGCCTTCAACGCCAATGTGCTGCGGGAGGTGGCGGCGATCCTCGAACAGCGGCGTTTTCCCGAGGTGGAAATCACCCTGGTGGGGCGCAAGGGGGTGGAGTACTTCCGCCACCGCAACATCCCGGTGGCTTCCCAGTACCTGGACCTTCCCGGCAAGCTCACCCCGGAAGGAGCGTTCGCCCTGGCCCGGCAGCTCAGCGCGAAGTTCGCCAGCGGCAGCGTGGATGCGGTGTACGTTCTTTACAACCAGTTCCGGAGCCTGATCCAGCAAAAGGTGGTGCTGGAGAAGCTCTTGCCCATCGAGCGGGAGAAGCTGGGGGACGGCGACGCGGAGCTGCCCGTGCTCTTCGAGCCCACCCCCCAGGCCATCCTCCACGCGCTGTTGCCCAAGCACGTGGAGTTCCAGGTTTGGCGCATGCTGCTGGATTCGGTGGCAGCGGAGCACGCGGCGCGCATGGTGGCCATGGACGCCGCCTCCAAGAACGCGGCGGAAATGATCGACCGCCTCACCCTCACCTACAACCGCGTGCGCCAGGCCACCATCACCAAGGAGCTCATCGAGATCGTCTCCGGTGCTGCGGCACTGGAGTCTAGGTAGGAGAACGCCATGGCGGAACAGGTTACCGGTCGCGTGGTGCAGGTCATCGGTCCGGTGGTGGACGTGGAGTTTCCCGAGGACCACTTGCCCCCCATTTACCAGGCCATCGAGGTGCGGGACAAAAGCGATGCGGGGGAGGTGCGCATCATCGCCGAGGTGGCGCAGCACCTCGGGGAAAACCGCGTACGCTGCGTTTCCATGCACCCCACCGATGGGCTGGTGCGGGGGATGAAGGCCTACGACCTGGGCGGCCCCATCTCCATGCCCGTGGGGCGGGAAACCCTGGGCCGGGTGCTGAACGTGGTGGGGGAGCCGGTGGACGAGCGGGGGCCCATCGTCACCAAGGAGCGCTGGCCCATTCACCGGGAGGCCCCTTCCTTCGAGGAGCAGTCCACCACCATCGAGATGTTCGAAACCGGGATCAAGGTCATCGACCTCCTGGAGCCCTACTCCAAGGGTGGCAAGACCGGGTTGTTCGGCGGCGCCGGGGTGGGCAAGACCGTGCTCATCATGGAGCTCATCAACAACGTGGCGCTGCAGCACGGTGGGTTTTCCGTGTTCGCCGGGGTGGGGGAGCGCACCAGGGAGGGGAACGACCTGTGGCTGGAGATGCAGGAGTCGGGGGTGATCGACCCTGACGATTGGCGCAAGTCCAAAGCAGCGCTCATCTACGGCCAGATGACCGAGCCCCCGGGGGCCCGTTTGCGGGTGGGGCTCTCGGGGCTCACGGTGGCGGAGTACTTCCGGGACGTGGAAGAGCAGGACGTGCTGCTGTTCATTGACAACATCTTCCGCTTCACCCAGGCTGGCTCGGAAGTTTCGGCGCTTTTGGGCCGGATGCCCTCGGCGGTGGGGTACCAGCCGAACTTGGCCACGGAAATGGGGGAGCTCCAGGAGCGCATCACCTCCACCAAGAAGGGCTCCATCACCTCGGTACAAGCGATTTACGTGCCCGCTGACGACCTCACCGACCCTGCGCCCGCCACCACCTTCGCCCACCTGGACGCTACCACGGTGCTTTCTCGGCAGATCGCCGAGCTGGGCATCTACCCGGCGGTGGACCCCCTGGCCTCCACCTCCCGCATCCTCGACCCCCACGTGGTGGGGGAGGAGCACTACCGGGTGGCCCGGGAGGTGCAGCGCATCCTCCAGAAGTACAAGGAGCTCCAGGACATCATCGCGATCCTCGGCATTGACGAGCTTTCCGAGGAGGACAAGCTCACGGTGGCGCGGGCGCGGAAGATCCAGCGCTTCCTGTCGCAGCCGTTCCACGTGGCGGAGCAGTTCACCGGGCTCGCGGGCAAGTACGTGCCCATCGCGGAAACCGTGCGGGGGTTCCGCATGATCGTGGAGGGGGAGCTGGACCACATCCCCGAGCAGGCGTTTTACATGAAAGGCACCATTGACGAGGTACTGGAGCACGCGGAGAGGCTCAAGGCCGAGGTGGCGTAAATGGCGGAAAAGCTTCGCCTCAAGGTGGTGACCCCCACCCGGGTGGTGGTGGACGAGCTGGTGGACGAGGTGCAGCTCCCCGGGGCGCTGGGCACCCTGGGCATCCTCCCCGGCCACGCCCCGCTCATCGCTTCCCTGGGCATCGGCGAGCTTTCCTACCGCAAGGGGGTGCGGGAGGAGTTCCTGGCGATCCAGTGGGGGTTCGCGGAGGTGAGCGGCGAAGCCGTGGTGGTGGACACGGACGTGGCGGAAAAGCCCGAGGAGATCGACGTCCCTGCCGCTCAGCAGGCCCGCAGGGAGGCCGAGGAGGCGCTGCGGCTGGCGGGTGCCGAGGAGTTCGCCCACCACAAGACCGCCCTGGACGCCGCGGTCACCCGCCTCAAGGTCGCCGCGCGCCGCTAGCCGAGGAGGTGCCGGTGGAAGGGCCCTGGAGCTTCGAGGTTTTCTGGCGCTGGTTGGTGAACCATCCCAACTGCATCCTCCGGGCGGGCACTCCCGAGGTGGCGATCTTCGACGACGAGGACCTCCACTGGCACTTTGCTCAGGACGAAAAGGAAGGCGTGTTCCTGGTGCAGGTGGTGCGGGGGAAAAGGCCCGTGGCCGAGCTGTGGCTGGAGCCGGAGCAGGTGAGCTACGTGCAGCAAACCACCGGCGATACCGAGGAGGAGTTCGTCTTCGAGCTCATCTCGGAAACCGAGAAGGATCGCTTTGCCGCGTACTTTTTCGTGCTGAGCCACGGCTTCGTGCCCCACGAAGATGCCTCCCGGGCCCGGGTCCACTGAGCCCCCCGCCTTCGAAGCGGCGCCTCTCGCCACCTGGGAGCCGCCGCACCCGGTAACCCGCGCGCTTTTGGCCGGTGAGCTCCCCTGGCCCGAGGGTGCAGCCGCAAGCTCCCCCCGCTCCAGGGCGCTGGCCGAGGCGCTGGCTACGACCAACCGCCGCTGGGGCAACCCCGCAGAGCAGCAGCTGGCGGCTTGGCTTGCCGGAGCCAAGACCGTGGTGACCGGGCAGCAGCCGGGGCTTCTGGGAGGCCCGCTGCTTTCCCTGGTGAAGGCCTGCGCGGTGGCAGCGGAGGTGGCCAAGCTGCGGGCGGCAGGGGAGCCGGCGGTGGGTTTTTTTTGGCTGGAAACCCGGGACGACGACCTGCCGGAAATGGGGTGGGCTCGGGTGGCGGTGGGGGGGCAGCTGCGGGAAGCCCAGGAGCCCTGGCAGCGGGGAGCTTGCTGCGCCTGGGCAGCGCGGCTTTCCCAGGCGTGCCAGCAGCTTCTGGACACGGTGCAAGGCGAGGGGGTGGCCGAGGCCGGGAAAGCGGCGTTGGAGCTGGCCCGGGAAACTTTTTCTCCCGGGGCGAGCCTGGGGGAGGCGTGTGGGCGGTTTTTCGGCGAGCTGCTGCGCCCTTTGGGCCTGGTGCTGGTGGACCCGAACCTGCCGGAACTGGCCCGGGCTAGCCAAAACGCGGCAACCCGCCTCCTCCAGCGCCTCCCCGAGGCCTGGGATGCCCTCGAGGCCCGGGCAACCCAGGCGACAGCTTCAGGCCTACCAGCCCCCCTACGCTTGGCGCCTCAGCGGTTGCCGCTGTTTCGCTTGGAGGGTGGCCGCAGGCACCCCCTGGATGCGTCCCACCTTGCCCAGGTCCTGGGGGAGCTGGCCAAAAGCCCCGAGGCGTTCACCCCAAACGTGTGGTTGCGTCCTCTGCTCCAGGACGCTGCCTTGGGGACGTACCTGGCGATCCTCGGCAGCGGCGAGCTGGCCTACCACTGGCAAGCCCAGGACCTCTGGGAACTTGCGGGGTTGCCCCGGCCCCGGTGGCAGCTGCGGGCCCACGTGACCCTGGTCACCGGGGGGGAGCGGCGAGCAGCGGAAAAGCTGGGGCTGGAGCCGGCGGACCTGCTGCGCCGGGCTCTTCCCAGAAGGGTTCTGCCTCTGGGGAGCTTGGAGCGAGAGCTGGCGGCCATGGCTCGCCAAGCTGAGGCGCGGCTTGCCCGCTTTGCAGCCAAGGCGGCGGGCCGGCTTCCGGCGCTTTCCGGGGACGTGGAGGCTACCCGGCAGCGCCTGCGGGCAAGCTACGGCTGGCTTGGGGAAAGGCTTGCGCTGCGCCGGGAGGAGCTGGCCGCGGTGGAGCGGAACCGCTTCGCCCGCCTCGTCACGGCGCTGCGCCCCAGGGGCAAGCCCCAGGAACGGGCGCTCTCGGTGGTTTCCCCGCTCCTCCAGCTGGGGTTGGAGCTCCCGGGGCTTTTGGCGCAAGCGCTTGCCGCGCTGCCCGCCGAACCTGCCATGTACCTCCTCTACTGGCGCCGCGGCGGGCTGTGGTAGGCTCGGGGCGAGGGAAGCGCAGGTGAACCGCGCCGCGGATTGGTGGCGCCAGCCGGAACGGGACATGGCGCACGCCCGCCGCGCGTACCGAGCCGGGGATTGGGAGTGAGCCGCCTTCGCCGCCCAGCAAGCGGGGGAGAAAGCTTCGAAGGCCTTGGCGTTTGCCCTGGGGGGGGAAGGTCGAGGCCACTCGCTGCTGCGCTTGGTGGAGGGGCTCCGACAAAAGGTCGAGGTCCCCCAGGCTGTGCAGGAAGCCGCCAGGAACCTGGACCGGCACTCCATCCCCGCCCGTTACCCCAACGGTTGGCCTGCGGGGGCGCCGGGGGATTTCTACGACCGGAAAGAGGCGGAGGAGGCGCTGAGCAATGCCGAAACTATCCTGGCGTTCGCCCGCGGTCACCTTTCTTGACGCGGAACAGGTCCTGCAGCAGGCCCGGACCCTGGGCCGGGAGTTCCTGGCCGCCCACCCCGAGGTCCAGGAAGTGGGGGTTTTCGGTTCGCTGGTGACCGGAGGCGCCACGCCGCTTTCTGACCTGGACCTCTACCTGCTGGTGCGCGAGCTGGACCGGCAAAAGGCCCGGCAGCTTGAGGAGGCAGCGTTGGAGGCGTTCTTGCCCTTGCCGCTACCGGTGCAGGTGGTGCTCTTCACGCCTGCTGCCTTCGCTGCCCCCCGAGGGCTGGTAGTCACCGTGCGCGCCCAGGGGGTTACGCTAGTCAGGGCTGAAAACGGCTTTCGCGACGCTTCACCCGGCGGCTGATTTACGGCTTCCCGCCGGAAAGCTGGGCCGCGCTTGGGGGGAAGCGCCGAGTTACGGCAGCTCCACCGCGGGCTTAATCTCCCGGTGGTCGTGCTTGAAGGCACTCCAAGTGGCGTTCTTGTGGTGATCCTTGCCGTCGTGGCACCTGGCGCACATCTCCGGACCCGGCAGCACCAGCCCTGCGGCCACGGCCTTCTCCTTGTGCACCATTACCGCCAGCGGCGCGTACTGCGAGCCGGGGCCGTGGCACGCCTCGCACTGCACCCTCTCCAAGCTGCCATCGGCGGTGGTGGCGTGGCACGTGAGGCAAGCGGGGGCGAAGTCGCTGGAAAGCTTGGCGGTGGCGGTGGCCTGAGCGTGGGCCGATTGACTCCAGGTCTTGAACTCCGGCATGTGGCAAGGCTTGCACTTCTCCACCCCCACGTAGCTGGGCGGCGCCGCCAGCAGCGTACCGGAAAGCAGCAAACCCAAAAACGCGATACCCTTCCGCATGGCCAAATTCTAACCCCTTGGGCTAAGCTTGCCCCGTGACGCTTTTCGCCCCTTGCGAGCTCCTGGCCATCGCCGCCCACCCCGACGATGCGGAGCTGGGGTGCGGCGGCACGTTGGCAGCTTTCGCCCGAAACGCACCCGCGGCGATCCTCGACCTCACCCAGGGGGAGCGGGCGAGCCGCGGCACCCCCGAGCTGCGGTGGGAGGAGGCGCTGGAAGCGGCCCGGGCCTTGGGGGTGGCCCGGGGTTGCCTGGGGCTCCCGGACACGGCCCTGGCGGGGACCGACCCGGCCCAGCGGGAAGCGCTGGTAGCGGCGCTGCGAAAGCTGCGGCCGCAGTTCCTGCTGCTCCCCCACCCCGAGGACCCGCACCCGGACCACCGCCAAGCTCACCAGCTGGCCCGGGCAGCGGTCTTCCTCGCCGGGGTGGCGGGGTACGGTACCGGGGGAGCTTGGCGCCCGCGGGTGGTGCTGGCTTACCCCGGTCCCCGGCAGCTCTTCGAGCCCCAGGTGGTGGTGGATGTGAGCCCGGTTTACGACCGCAAGCGCAGCGCCCTGGCCTGCTTCCGTTCGCAGTTCGCCCCGGGGGAGGGGGAGGCCACGCACCTCGCCAGCGGGTTTTTCCTGCAAGCGGTGGAGGGGCGCGATCGGGCCTGGGGGAACACTGTGGGGGTGGCTTTCGGGGAGGGTTTTTCCCTGGTAGGACCCCAGAGCGCCACGGCGCTGGGGGCGTTTTTCGGGAGGCTCGGGTGAAGATCGGCGTGACGTGTTACCCCACCGTGGGGGGCTCGGGGGTGGTGGCCACGGAGCTGGGGCTGGCCATGGCCCGCCGCGGGCACCAGGTGCACTTCATCTGCTACGCGCTCCCCTACCGGCTGGGGCGGGTCCCTCCCGGGGTCACCTTCCACGAGGTGACGTTCTCCAGCTACCCGCTTTTTCAGCACCCCCCCTACTCCCTGGCCTTGGCCTCCCACATGGCGGATGTGGCGGCGCACCACCAGCTGGACCTGTTGCACGTCCACTACGCCATCCCCCATGCGGTTTCGGCGCTGCTCGCCAAGGAGATCCTCGGCAACGGTCCCAAGCTGGTGGTCACGCTCCACGGGACCGACATCACCGTGGTAGGGGCTGATCCAGCGTTCTTGCCGGTGGTGCGTTGGGCGCTGGAGAAGGCGGACGCGGTCACCGCGGTTTCCCAGGCCCTGGCGGCACAAACCCAAGAGGTGGTGGGCGTGCGCCGGCCCATCGAGGTGATCCCCAACTTCGTAGGCCTGGACCGCTGCGATCCCACGCTGCAAGCTGCCTACCGCAAGCGCCTTTCCCCGGACGGTGCCCCGGTGCTGGTGCACGCTTCCAACTTTCGACCGGTGAAGCGGGTGCTGGACGTGGTGGCGATCTTCCAGCGGGTGCACCGGGAGGTCCCATGCCACTTGGCGATGATCGGCGACGGCCCGGAAAGGCCTGCGGCGGAACGGGCGGTACGGGAGGCGGGGCTCGCCCCCTGGGTGGACTTCTTGGGTAACGTCTCCCCGGTGGAGGGGGCCCTGGGGGCCGGGGACCTTTTCCTGCTGCCCTCCCAGGAGGAGTCGTTCGGCTTGGCCGCGCTGGAAGCCATGGCCTGCGGCGTGCCGGTGTTGGCCACTGCCGTGGGGGGGGTTCCCGAGGTGGTGGTTCCTGGGGAGGGGGGGTTCCTGTTCCCCCTGGGGGACGTGGAGGCCATGGCTTCCAAGGCCGTGGAGCTGCTGCAGAGCCCCCAGGAGTTGCTACGCCAGAAGCGCCTGGCCCGCAGCCGCGCCGCCGCCTTCGCCCAGGAGGCCATCGTCCCCCGCTACGAGGCGCTGTACCAGAGGCTTCTGACCTGAGCTTGCCGCGGGTGGCTTGACAGCGGGGTGGGGTGGGGGGAGAATGTGGGCAGCATCAGCAAAGCGCCTAGGCGCGCGAAAGGAGAGAAGACGATGGCTTCCACACCACCCGCTGCACCGGCCAAGGCGGATTTGGACAAGCGGCTCATCGCCGCGATCATTGACGGGGTACTGGCTGCGGGGGTGAGCCTCGTTCCCCTGGTGGGTGGCATCATCGGCGGGTTGTACATGCTGCTCCGGGACGGGCTGGAGGTGGAGTTCATGGACCGGCGCTCCATCGGCAAGAAGCTCATGAAGCTGCGGCCGGTTCGCCTGGACGGCCAGCCCATGGATCCCCTCGCTTCGGCCAAGCGCAACCTGCCGCTGTGCATTGGCCTCGTGGGGTCCATCTTCTGGGTGATCCCCATCCTCGGCTGGCTCGTGGCGGTTTTCTTCGGCGTCATCGGCTTGATCGTGGGCATCATCGAGCTGGTTTTGGTGCTCACCGACCCCGAGGGACGGCGCATGGGGGACAAGCTCGCGGGCACCAAGGTCATCGAGGTCGCCGACTGAGGGCCGTACCACGGGAAGCTTTTCCCGCGGGGAGGCCGCCGCAGTTTCCCCTGTTGGGCGCTTTTTTGGGGCGGCATAACCCCTTCAACCCGGGCCAGGCTCGGCCATCGGTGGGAGAGGGAGGTGGAATGAAGAGCAACGCGCTTGTCTTCTCAGGAGGCTGTTCAGCGCGCGCCACTTGCGGTAAGCCCCGCCGATCGCTGCTTCTGGCGCTGGCGGCAACGGTCGGAGTGCTCCCAGGTTTCGGTGGGGCTGTCTTCGCCCAGCAGGCCCAGGGGGAGGGGTGGCTCACGCTCCGCGTGGACGTTCCCGTGGAAGGGGTGCTCCTGAGCAAGGAGGGTGTGCTCAGCGTTGGCGGCGTGCCCATGGGCCCGCCCCTGAAAATCTGGACGGAGGATCCGCAGCGATCGTACCCGCCGCCGTTGGCCTACCTGTCTCCGGCAAGCCCCTCCGGAAGGTTCCGCTTTCTCCAAGCCTGCGAGGACGAACCCAAAAACGGCGGGATATGCTGGCTTCAGTACCTCGTGGACGTGCCGAGGAGGAAGATGCTGGAGTGCCACGTGGGCAATTACGGTGCGCAGCACTGGGTGTCCTGGGCGGAGGACGAGCGGTACGCGATGTTCGTTTACGAGGACGATGAAAACGACGTGCTGATCTCCCTCGATCTTTCCAGCGCGAAGTCGGAGCTCGTGAGCCCGTGGGTATTCCACGTGCTCAGGCCCACGTTCCAGTGGACCGGCCCTGCCCGGTTCAAAGTTGCCGCGGTGCAGGCAAAGGAGGGCGACGCGATCTTCGATTCACCCGACGAGTTCAGGCTCGTGTGGATCGAGGGGAGCAGCGCGGGCGGTGAAGCAAAAACGCTCCCCATGGCTGGCTTTCCCCAGGGAGAGACGCTGCGGAGTTTGCTTTCCGCTCCCTTGGCGATAGTGGCCAACTTTGCGGACGAAGCCTTGGTGACTTGGCTCCCGGCCCGCCAAAAAGAAGCGGGGGGTGACCGGGGCTTTTTTGCCAAAGGGGGGGTTCCCGTCTGCGATGCGAGGCAGCTTGACAGCTTGGCGAGGGCAGCGTGGGTGCACGAGAAGCTCCTCACCCCCGCATGGGCCAAGGAGCTGGGCGAGCCCACGTCCGAGACCCCGCCGGCTCCCGGCGAGCGGGCGGAGGTCGTCGAGGCGGCGTTGCAAACCTCGCAGGCGATGCAACGGTACGAGGTGGTACAGGATGCGCTGGTGCGGGTTTGGGTGGGGACCGCCGTGTGCTTGGGCGTGCCTCATATGTGCCCGAGTAGCGTTTCCCAGGCCGTATCGGCCATCGGGTGGGGTGCGCTTCGGGCCGCTTTGCTCTCCCAGGGGACCGTGGAGAAGATGTTTCTCGGGTGGGCCAGGGCTGCGGCTACCGAAGGCGCGGAGGACCTCCGCTGGTGCCAGAAGGAGGTGGACCGCCTCCGGCGGCTGCCATCTGGTCAGCGCGTGGAGGAGCTGAACGCTCTCTACGATCGGTACTTCCGTGGCCTGGATCGGGCCGCGTACGCCGAGGTGCTGGTCGAAGCAACCGCGAAACACAGCTCGGAACTCTACCGAAAGGCGCTGGAGTCAGCCGGTAAGGCCACTTTGGATGCGATTCTCGGCATGCCCGCTTCCCAAGCCACCAACCTGCCGGAGGTGGTGGAGGCGGCGGCTTTCGTCAAGGGGACGAAGCTCCTCGCCGATACCGTGGCGACCAAGTTGAACATGCGCCGGTTCCAGGATGCGCAGCGCCTCGCTGCTGCCTGGCGTAGCACCGCCGAGCGCACCACCGCCCGCTACACCCAGCGCTGGCTGCAAGCGACACGGGAGGTGGGTCTGTGCCCTGCTGGAGAGATCGAGCACCGTTGAGCGCCCTCGTTCGATGCTCAGAAAAAAGGGCGACCTGAGGGTCGCCCTTGGTTTTGCGGTGAGGCGGCCTTCAGGGCTCGGTCCGGGCGGCCTTCCAGGGCTGGGTGAGCCCGGTGCAGGTTTGCCAGTCGCCGGTGCCCTTGAACGTCACGGTTCCGGTGACCGCTCCGGAGGCGGTGCCGTCGCTGGCCAGGTGGCCGGAGATGGCCCAGCTCACCGCGAGGACCTTGGTGTTGCCGTCGTAGTAGTCGTGGTCCAAAGCCAGCGTGAAGTTCCCCTCCGGGGAGACCGGGGCGGCGTTGCCGCTGGGTCCGAAGTCCAAGGTGAAAGGCACGCCGCCGCAGTCCACCCCGCCGTTGCCGAAAAAGCTCACCACCCCGTCCTCAGCCACGGTGAAGCGCAACCCGCCGAACGGCGCATTGCTCGAAAAGAGCGAGCCGACAAAGACACCCCTTTCCCGGTTCACCGCGGGCGCGGTGCGCATCTCGATGGTGGAGGGGTCGTTGGTGTTGTTGTCCAGGCGGGAACCGAAAGCGAGGATCCCACAGTCTCCGGAAACCACCCGCACCCGCAGCCGTTGGTTGCTGCCGCCGCCACCCAGCTCGTTGAGGATACTGGATTTTTGCACCACCGCGTAAGCCCCCACGTCGTAGCTCTTGCTGGAGAGCGAGGTGCCGTTGCCGTCCAGGCGCTGCACCTCGATGGCGCAGGGGTTCCCGGTGACCTCCACCCACCCCACGTTGGTGCGGGTGCCGGCGTCCTGGCCCACCCCTTGGATGTCCGTGGCCTGGCCGCGGCGGATGGCAGCGCCGACGGGGAGCGCGGCGAAGAACTGCCCCGCGGAGCCGGTCTTTTGCTCCCGGGTCACCGGGTCCACCACCGTGAGCCCGGCGCTGTAGATCCGCGAGGTCACCACGATCTCCTGAGTGGCCACGAAGCGCAGGGCGCCGAAGGCGTTGTCCCTGCCGAAGAGGTCCTTGACGATGTCCAAAAACTCCCGGGTTTCCCCTGGGTTCACGGTGATGCGCCGGGAATCCGCGGGCCAGCTGTTGCTGTCCGAGCGGGGCAAGAAGTAAATGTCCACGATCGCCGCTTCGCTTCCCGAAGGGCGGCTCACCCACACGTCGGTGCGCCACTGGGAGCCGAACTGCCCCGGCCCGTGCCCTACCGAGGGGATCCAAAGATCGGTCCCCGGCCCCACCGCCCAGGCTGGCAGCGCCAGGGCTAGCAACACCACGAAAAAGGGCTTTTTCAGCATGCGTGCCTCCTGTTCGCCTCGGGGAAGTCTAGCAGAGACGAACGCCTCTGGCTGTGCTTTGGGTCACTGGGAAACTGGGAGGTGGGGATCGGCAGGTGGTGCCGAAGGCCGGACTCGAACCGGCACGGCTTGCGCCACACGCCCCTCAAACGTGCGCGTCTACCAAATTCCGCCACTTCGGCACGCCGAACCATCACTGCCCCTTGGGAGCTGCCGGCGGTGCGGGGGTCGGCTGCACCGCTGGGGCTTCGATCTTCTTCACCACCGAGCTGCCCCGCTTGCCCGAGAGCACCGCCAAGCCAATGCAAAGCGCCACGAAAAGCACGAACGACCCCGTGGTGAGCTTGTGCAGCAGCGTGGTGGAGCCCCGGGGGCCGAAAGCCACTTGGGAGCCAGCGCCCCCAAAAGCCGCAGCCACGTCGGAGCCCTTCCCCTGCTGCAACAGCACCACCAGGACCAGGAAAAGGCAAACGATCACGTAGAGGATCAGCAGCAACGTGTACACAAGCTCACCTCGGCGCCCCAGCCGGGGCAGAGGCGATGATAGCGCAAAACGCGCCGGCGTCAAGGCTCGCCCCCCCCACCAGCGCCCCCGCCACCCCCGGGGTGGCCAGAAGCTGCCCGGCGTTTTCCGGCTTCACGCTGCCGCCGTAGAGCGCCGGCACGCTCTTGCCGCAAAGCGCCGCGAGCTTTTCCCCGAGGAACGCGTGGGCTTGGGCCACCTGAGCAGGGGTGGCGTTCCTGCCGGTGCCGATGGCCCATACCGGCTCGTACGCCACCACCAGTCGCTGGGGATCCAGCTCCGCGAGAACCGAGGCCTGCCGCTCCAGCACCTGGAGGGTTTTCCCTGCTTCCCGCTCCTCCAGCGTCTCCCCCAGGCAAAAGATCACCGCGAGCCCCGCCTCCTGGGCTGCTTTCGCGCGCTGCGCTGCGGTTCGATCGGTTTCGCCGAAAAGCTGCCGCCGCTCCGAATGCCCCACGATCACCCAGCGCACCCCCAGCTCCGCCAGCAAGAAAGCCGAGATCTCGCCGGTGAAAGCCCCTTCCCGGGCCCAGTGGCAGTTCTGCGCCCCCACTTCGAGGTTCGAGCCAGCGCACAGCATCACCGCCGCGGGCAAGAGCGGGAACGGGGGGCAGAGCACCACCTGGTGGGGGCAACCTTCCAGCTGGGGGATCAGCGCCTCGCAGTAGCTGCCCAGCGAGGAGGGGGAGCCGTGCATCTTCCAGTTGGCCGCCAGCAGCACCTCACCCCTCCAACGCGGCCACGCCTGGGAGCACCGCCCCCGCCAGGAACTCTAGGGAAGCCCCACCGCCGGTGGAAACGTGGGCGATCCTCTCGGCCACCCCGGCCAAGTGCACCGCTTCCACGCTTTCCCCGCCCCCCACCACGGTGAACGCCCGGCTTTCCCCCAAGGCCTTGGCGATGGCCAAGGTACCGGCGGCGAAGGGGGGGCGTTCGAACACCCCTGCCGGGCCGTTCCAGAACACCGTGCCGGCCCCCAGATGGCGGCGGATCGCCTCCACCGCGGCGGGGCCCACGTCGAGGATCATCTGGTTTTCCCCCACCGCTTCCACCGGGACCGTCACCCCTTGGGGTGCCTCCAAGCTTTCCGCCACCACCACGTCCACCGGCAGCAGCACCTCTACCCCGCGGCTTGCCGCTTTGGCAAGGATCTCCCGGGCCAGCTCCACCAGCCCCGGCTCCACCAGCGACTTGCCCACCGACACCCCCTTGGCCAACAGGAACGTGTTGGCAATCCCCCCCACCAACGCCAGCACGTCGGCTTTGGCGGCCAAGGCTTGGAGCGTTTCCAGCTTGCCGGAGATCTTCGCCCCCCCGGCCACCACCACGAACGGCCGATCCGGGTTGTCCCGCACTTTCCCCAGCGCCTGAAGCTCCGCGAGCATCAGCGGGCCCGCGGCCTTGGCGGCGAACAAACGAGCCACCGCGGCGGTGGAGGCGTGGGCGCGGTGCGCGGCACCGAAAGCGTCGTTCACGTACACTTCGGCGAGCTTGGCGAGCTCCGCGGCAAAAGCGGGGTCGTTGGCTTCTTCCCCGGGGAAAAAGCGCAGGTTCTCCAGAAGCACCACCTCCCCGGGCCGGGCCTGGCGCACCGCTTCCTGGGCCTTCTCTCCCACCACCGCGTCCACGAAGCGCACCGGGCACCCTGCAAGCTCCGCCAGCACTGGGGCCACCGGGGCCAGGGAGTACTTGGGGTCGGGCTGCCCCTTGGGCCTGCCCAGGTGGGAGCAAGCCACGACTATCGCCCCCCGGGCGGCCAGCGTGCGCACCGTGGGCACCGCCGCGCGGATCCGCGTGGCATCGGCCACCTGGCCACCGGCCAGCGGCACGTTGAGGTCCAGGCGCAGCAGCACTCGCTTGCCAGATACCTCCAGCTCGTCCATGGAACGCACCATGGGACCCCCCTCAGACGAACAGCTTGGCCACGTCCACGCAGCGGGCGGCGTAGGCCCACTCGTTGTCGTACCAGGCCAGCACCTTCCCCATGCGCTCCCCCACCACCATGCAAGCAGGCGCGTCCACGGTGGCCGAGGCCGGGCAGCCCCGGAAGTCGATGGAAACCAGCGGCTCCTCGCTCACCGCGAGGATCCCCGCGAGCTCTCCCGCCGCCGCTTGGCGGAACGCTTGGAGCATGGCCTCCAACGTGAAGCTCTTCTCCCCCACGAACGTGAAGTCCACCAGCGAGACGTCGTGGGTGGGGACCCGCACCGCCAGGCCATCCAGCTTGCCCACCAGCTCCGGGAAAACCTCCCCCATGGCCCGGGCAGCGCCGGTGGATGTGGGGATCATGGAAACCCCCGCAGCCCTGGCGCGGCGCAGGTCCGAGTGGGGCAGGTCCAGAAGACGCTGGTCGTTGGTCATGGCGTGCACCGTGTTCAAAAGCCCGTAGGCGATGCCGAAATGCTCCTTGAGCACCTTCACCACCGGGGCCAAGCAGTTGGTGGTGCAGGAGCCGTTGGAAACGATGCGGTGCTTGCCGGGGTCCAGGAGGTGGTGGTTCACGCCGTACACCAAGGTGAGCTCGGCGCCTTTGGCGGGGGCGGTGATCAGCACCCAGCAAGCCCCGGCCGCAAGGTGCGAGCGGGCTTGGTCGGCCTTGGTGAAGCGGCCGGAGGCCTCCAGCACCAGCTCCACCCCCAGCTCCTTCCAGGGGAGCTTCCCGGGGTCGGGCTGGGCCAGCACCCGCAGCGGTTTGCCGTTCACGACGATCGTGTCCCCCTCCACCCGCACTTCGGCATCGAAGGTGCCGTGGAGCGAGTCGTACTTCAAAAGGTGCGCCAAGGTCTTGGCGTCGGTGAGGTCGTTCACCGCCACGAACTCGAACGCCTCCGAGGCGTGGGCTTGGCGAAAGATCAGCCTGCCGATCCTTCCGAAACCGTTGATTGCCACTTTCCGGGCCATGCTCCCCCCTTTCTCGCCGCATTTTACTCGAAAACCCGCGCTTGCTGGAAGCCTGGGCTACCATGGCGCCATGGGGGTGCTGAGCACGCGGGTGGCGGCGTTGCGGTGGTGCGGCGCGCTGGAGGTCCTGGACCAGCGGCGGCTGCCTTGGGAGCAGCGGTGGGTGCAGGTGGGATCGGCGGAGGAGGCGGTGGAGGCGATCCGCAGCTTGGTGGTGCGCGGTGCCCCGGCCATCGGCCTGGTGGCGGCGTACGCCCTGGCGCTGGAGGCGAAGCGGAACGCGGCTTTGGAGCACCTGCGGGCTTGCGCTGCCGCGCTGGCCGCTGCCCGTCCCACCGCGGTGAACTTGCCGCAAGCGGTCTCGCGCCTTCTGGCCGTGGCGGAGCGCTGCCCCCCGGAGGAGCGGGCGGTAGCGCTCTTCGCCGCCGCCCAGGCGCTGCACCGGGAGGATGCGGAGGCGTGCGAAGCCATGGCGTTGCTGGGAGCCTCGCTGATCCCCGGGGAACGGGCGGCGGTGCTCACCCACTGCAACGCCGGGGCTTTGGCCACGGGCGGGGTGGGCACGGCGCTGGGGGTAGTGCGGGCCCTGGCACACCAGGGTCGGCTGGCCATGCTGTACGCCTGCGAGGCCCGGCCGGTGCTCCAGGGGGCACGGCTTACCGCTTGGGAAGCCCGAGAGGACCGCATCCCGGTGACGCTCCTCGCCGACGCTGCCGCCGGCTGGCTTCTGGCCTCCGGCCGGGTGCAGGCGGTGGTAGTGGGGGCGGACCGCATCGCCGCCGACGGATCGGTGGCCAACAAGGTGGGAACCTACCCGCTGGCGGTGCTGGCGCAGCGGCACCGGGTGCCGTTTTTCGTGGTGGCACCCACCACCACCTTCGACCCCCGCTGCCCCAGCGGGGAAGCGATCCCCATCGAGGTGCGGGGGGAGCAGGAGGTGACCAGCTGCGGGGGCGGTGCGGTGGCACCCCCCGGGGTGCCTGCGTGGAACCCCGCCTTCGACGTGACCCCTCCCGAGCTGGTTTCCGCCATCGTGTGCCAGCGAGGGGTGGTGCGCCCGGTGAGCCGGCAAACGCTGGCGGAGGTGCTGCGGTGAAGGCACTGGGGATCGAAACCTCCTGCGACGAGACATCCTTGGCGGTGCTGGGACCCCAAGGGGAGGTACTCGCTAACCTGGTTTCCTCCCAGGTGGCGGTGCACGCCCCCTACCTCGGGGTGGTTCCGGAGCTCGCTGCCAGGCACCACATCGAAAACCTCCCGCCGATGCTCCGGGCCCTGGGGGAGCAGGGGCTTTTGGAAGAGCTGGAGCTGGTGGTGGTCACCCGCGGACCCGGGCTGGTGGGCTCGCTGTTGGTGGGCACCAGCTTCGCTGCGGCCTACGCCTTCGCCCGGGGTCTGCCCCTGGTGGCCGTGGACCACCTGGAGGGGCACCTGGTCTCCCCGTTCCTCAACTTGCAAGGCAGACCCGCGGACCCCATCCCCGAGCGCGCACTCACGCTGGTGGTTTCCGGGGGGCATTCCACCTACTTCCTCTGGGAAAACGCCCAGGGAAGGCCCCTGAACCGCACCAGGGACGATGCCGCCGGGGAGGTGTTCGACAAGGTGGCGGCAGCGCTGGGCCTGGGCTACCCCGGCGGGCCGGTGGTGGACCGCCTGGCGGAAAAGGGGGACCCTGAGGCGTTCCGCTTCGCCCCGCCGCGCATCAAGGACCCCCAGGGGGAGCTGGACTTCTCGTTTTCGGGGCTCAAGAGCGCGGTGATCCGCCGGGCCACCGAGCTTTCCTTGGTTCCGCTCGCGGATCCGGCCAACCCCCCCCAGGTGGCGCTGGACCTGCTGGCCTCCTTCCGTGCCACCGTGGTGCGCTGGCTTTTGGCGCCGCTGCCCGAGCTGGTGGAGCGCTTTGCCCCGCCGGTGGTGGCGGCGGCGGGCGGGGTGGCGGCGAACCGCCTGCTGCGGGCGGAGCTTGCGGCTTGGGGGGAGAGGAACGGGGTGCCGGTGGTGCTACCGCCGCTGCCGCTTACCACAGACAACGCCGCTATGATTGCCAGGGCAGGCCAGTTGCGGGCGCGGGCGGGCCAGTTCGCCGATCCTCGTAGCTTGGAACCCTACGCCCGCGTCGCCTGGAAAGGGAGCGGCGAGCCAAGCACCGGCAAGCGTTTCTTTCCGCCCCTTGCCGGAGGGTGAGCGGCCGCCGCGAGGGGGGACATGGAAGCGCAGAACATCCGCAACTTTTGCATCATCGCCCACATTGACCACGGCAAATCCACCTTGGCCGATCGGCTCCTGGAGCGCACCGGTGCCCTTTCGCCCCGGGAGATGATGGACCAGGTGCTGGACTCCATGGACCTGGAGCGGGAGCGGGGGATCACCATCAAGGCGCACACGGTGACGCTCCGCTACCAGGCCCGGGACGGGCAAAGCTACACGTTGAACCTCATCGACACCCCGGGGCACGTGGACTTCGCCTACGAGGTTTCCCGCTCCCTAGCTGCCTGCGAGGGGGCGCTTTTGGTGGTGGACGCGGCCCAGGGGGTGGAGGCGCAAACCCTGGCCAACGCTTACCTCGCGGCAGAGCAAGGGCTGGAGCTGGTGCCGGTGCTCAACAAGGTGGACCTGCCGCAAGCGGAGCCGGAGCGAGTGCGGGAGCAAATCGAGCAGGTCATCGGCCTGGACGCTTCCCAAGCGCTGCTCATCTCCGCCAAGACCGGCTTGGGGGTTGACGAGGTGCTGGAGGCCATCGTCACCCGCATCCCACCCCCCCGGGGAAACCCTGCGGGGCCGCTCAGGGCGCTGATCTTCGACGCCGCTTACGACCCTTACCGCGGGGTGCGGTGCCTGGTGCGGGTGGTGGACGGGAGAGTGGTGCGCGGGCAGCGCATCCGCTTAGCCTCCTCGGGGCTCGAGGCGGAGGTGGAGGTGCTGGGGATCCTCACCCCCCGGCCGGTGGAAAAGCAAGCCTTGGAGACCGGCGAGGTGGGCTTTCTCTTCGCTGGGCTGAAGGAGCTGCGCCAAGTGCGGGTGGGGGACACGATCCTCGACGCTGCCGCCCCTGCCCCGCCCCTGCCGGGTTTCCGGGAGGTGAAGCCCATGGTGTTCGCCGGTCTCTACCCGGTGGATTCCGGGGATTACCCGCTGCTGCGGGAGGCTCTGGAAAAGCTTTCCCTCAACGACTCGGCGTTCACCTTCACCCCCGACAACTCCCAGGCCCTGGGGTTCGGCTTCCGGTGTGGTTTCCTCGGCCTGCTGCACATGGAGATCGTCCAGGAAAGGCTCGAGCGGGAGTTCGGCGTGGAGCTCATCACCACCGCCCCGGGGGTGGCGTACCGGGTGCTCACCAAGGCCTCGGAGGTCCTGGAGGTGGAAAACCCCGCCCAGCTGCCGAACCCGGGGAGCATCGAGGCCATCGAGGAGCCCATCATCCTCGCCACGATCCTCACCCCGGAGCCCTACCTGGGGCAGATCCTCAAGCTTTGCGAAGAGCGCCGCGGGGAGCAGGTGAAGCTGGAGTTCCTGGGCGGCGGGCGGGTGCTTTTGGAGTACCGCTTGCCCTTGGCGGAGGTGGTGCTGGATTTTTACGACAAGCTCAAGTCCTGCTCCCGAGGCTACGCCTCCTTCGATTACCAGCTGGCGGGGTACCGGGAAGGGGACCTGGTGAAGCTGGAAATCCTCGTGAACGGGGAGCCGGTGGATGCCCTCGCCACCATCGTGCACCGCTCCCAGGCGTACCAGAAGGGCAAGGCGCTGGCCGCCAAGCTCAAGGAGATGATCCCCAGGCAGCTCTTCGAGGTAGTGATCCAGGCGGCGATCGGCTCCCGGGTCATCGCCCGGGAGGTGGTGAAGCCGCTGCGCAAGAACGTGCTCGCCAAGTGCTACGGGGGCGACGTGACCCGCAAACGCAAGCTCCTGGAGCGGCAAAAGGAGGGGAAAAAGCGCATGAAGCGCCTCGGGCGGGTGGAGATCCCCCAGGAGGCGTTCCTGGCGGTGCTGAAGGTGGAGGGGTAGCCCTGGTACCATAGCGCGTTCGGGTGGAGGGAAGCGGTGGCAAAGCACGGGGTTTTTCGCGAGTACTACGAGGCCATCCTCGTGGCAGTGGCGTTCACGTTGTTCGCCCGCACCTTCGTGGTGCAGGCGTTCAAGATCCCCTCGGGGTCCATGGAGGACAACCTGCTCATCGGTGACCACCTGTTCGTGAACAAGTTCATTTACGCCCCTCACTGGGACACGCCGCTCCACAAGCTCCTGCCCTACCGGGACATTCGGCGGGGGGACGTGGTGGTGTTCAAGTTCCCCCAGGACCCCCAGCGGGATTTCATCAAGCGGGCGGTGGCGCTGGGCGGCGATGTGGTGGAGATCCGCGGCAAGAAGCTTTCCGTGAACGGCCAGCCCGAGGAAAACCCCAGGGCCTGCTTCAAGGATCCCCACGTGTTCCCCCCGAGCCCCTACTTGCCTGACGACCGGCGCTACCGGGACTACTTCGGCCCGTACCAGGTGCCACCGGGGTACGTGTTTTGCATGGGGGACAACCGGGACAACTCCTACGACTCCCGGTTCTGGGGCCCGGTGCCCCGCAGCTACTTCAAAGGGCGGGCGGTCGTGATTTACTGGTCCTACGATGCCCAACCCCAGCAAGCCGTGGCCACCGGCTTCTGGGAGGGCGTGAAAAACCTGGTGGGGGTGGCGGTGCACTTCTTCACCCGCACCCGCTGGGAGCGCATGTTCATGCTGATCCGCTAGAATTGCCCCAGGGAGGACGCTATGGCAAGAAGGCACGAAGCGGGTCGGGGCGTCATCGGCTGCTTGCTGGGGGTCGCGGTGGCGGTGCTGGCGGTGATCACCGGGATCCGGGTCATCCCCGTGAAGACCAAGGTCATGGAGCTGAAGGAGTTCGCCGAAACCCAGGCGGAGCAGGCGTCGCTGCCGCAGTTCACCGACGAGGCCATTGTGGACCAGATCTTCAACAAGGCCCGCCTGCTGCAGTTGCCGCTCAACAAGGAAAACATCCGCGTGCGGCGGGACATGGGCACGATATACGTGGACTACAACTTCACGCTGGTGCTGAAGCTGCCGCTTTTCACCTACAACTGGAAGGTGGAGGAGCACATCGAGCGGCCGCTTTTCTAAAAAAAGCGCTGCGAGCCGGCGAAACGAGCGCCGCAGGGGATCAGGGGGTGATGATCACCGCCTCCTCGTCCCGCCGGCGCTTGTGCTTTTCCGTGGTCACCAGCACCTTCCACATGCAGTAGGCGGTAAGGCCGCCGATGAGGCCCCACGCGGTGAGCATGAACAGCCACCCAGCCCAAGTGAGCGTCATACCAGCCCCTCCTTGCGGTGCCGCTTTTTCCAGATGACCCCCACCAGCACCACGAAGAGCACCACGGTGCCAAGCATCAGCAGCCTGGCCGCCAACACGTACGGTACGTCCCCGGCTGGATAGGGACCTTCGCCAGCGGGTTGCTTGGCGAAGCGCAAAATCGGGATCGCGTCCTGGGCGGTCCAGGCTGCGAGCATCGCCAAGAGGTAGAGCGGCACTACATACTTGATGATGAACTTGAAAACCCGGGGTACCGCGATGTCAGCGCCCCGGGTGACCTCCCGCCAGCCAGCTTCGATGCCGAAGATCCAAGCGAAGATCAGCACCTCCACCAGCGCGAAGATCACCAACCCGAACGTCCCGGCCCAGAAGTCCATTTCGTCCAAAAAGCCGTGCTTGAGGAAGAACACGCAGCCCAGTCCGCCCACCGCCATGAGCGAGCCGGTGAAGAACACCGCCATCTTCCGCGACCAGCGGAACTCGTCCTGCATGAACGCCATCACCGGCTGGGCCAGCGCCACCGAGGAGGTGATCCCCGCGAAGAACAACAGCGCGAACCACAGGGTGCCGTAAAGCGGCCCCAGGGCTCCCATTTTCTGGAAAATCAGCGGCATCGCCTGGAAACCCAGGTCGAAGGAGCCCTGCTGGGCGATGAGCTTGGTTTCCGCCAAGCCGAAAAACGCCACGGAAACCGGGATGGCGATGGAGCCGCCGAGGATCACCTCGGCGAACTCGTTGGTTGCGGAGGTGGAAAGCCCCGTGAGGGCGATGTCGTCGTTTTTCTTCACGTAGGAGGCGTAGGTGTGGATCGCCCCGGTGCCGATGGAAAGCGTAAAGAAGATCTGCCCGGCAGCGGCGAGCCACACCGTGGGGTTGCGCAGCTGGGAAAAGTCGGGGTTCCAGATGAAAGCGAACCCGGCAGCCACGGAGTTTTCCGGGTGGGCCGGGTCCGGGGCGCCGAGCGTCACCACGCGGATGACCAGCACCACAGCGAACAGGAACAGCGCCGGCATCGCCACCTTCGCCAGCTTTTCGATCCCCTTGGCTACCCCGTGGGAAAGCACGAACAGGTTCAGGCCCAAGGCTACGCAGTAAAACAGCAGCGCCACGCCCACGCCGTGGAAAAACTGCGCCCCCTGGGCGAGGTCGGCTTTCCCTTGGAACTCCGCCAGAAACCGGCTCATCTCCTGGAACGTGTCCACCCCCCAGTAGTACTTGGTGGCGGAAAAGGCGGCGTAGGCCAGGGTCCAGGCCTCCACGTAGGTGTAGTACATGACGAAGCAGAGCGGTATAGCGATCCCCAAGGCTCCCAAGTATTTGGCTACGGGGTGGCGCCACATGCGGGCGAACATCCCCGGGGTGGTCCCGTGGCCGTGGGCCCCCCCGAAGCGGCCGATGGCCCACTCCACCCACATGAGGGGGATCCCCAGGAGCAGCAGCGCCACGAAGTACGGGATCATGAACGCCCCGCCCCCGTTGAGCGCCGCTTGCCGGGGAAACCGAAGGAAGTTCCCGAGGCCGATGGCGTTACCCGCCATGGCCAGGATCAAGCCGATGCGCGAACCCCAGTTTTCCCTGCTCTGGCTCATCGCTCCCCCCGAGCCGCGCCTGATGCGCCAAAAGCTTAGAGAGCAGGGGCTGCAAAGTCAAACGAGCTTGTGGCGCCTGGCGCGCTCCGCTAAGCTTGCCCCCATGACGACGCCACTGCGAGCCCTTTTCGCCACCAAGCCCTTGGAGGAGCTGCAGCAAGAGCACGAAACCTCCCCCCTCAAGCGGGTGCTCTCGGTCTGGGACCTCATCGCCTTGGGGATCGGCGCGATCATCGGCGCGGGGATCTTCGCCACCGTGGGGACCGCGGCGGCGGGGGACGCGGCGCGCCCCGGCGCAGGCCCAGGGATCGTGCTTTCCTTTCTGCTCACCGCCGCGGTTTGTGGCTTGGCCGCGCTGTGCTACGCGGAGATGGCGGCCATGGTCCCCATCGCCGGATCCGCCTACACCTACGCTTACGCCACCCTCGGGGAGCTGGCCGCGTGGATCATCGGTTGGGACCTGATCATCGAGTACGCGGTGGGGAACGTGGCGGTGGCGATCTCCTGGTCCGGGTACTTCTGCGAGCTGCTCCGGGGCCTGGGGATCACGATCCCCCCTTGGGCCTCCACGGATCTGCGCACCGCGCTGGCCTCCCCGGAAATCCTCGCGGCTGCCCCCAAGGTGGCGGGGATCCCCATCGTGGTGAACCTGCCGGCCATGGGGATCGTGCTGCTGCTCACCTGGCTTTTGGTGCGGGGGGTGCGGGAGTCCGCCCGCACCAACGCGGTGATGGTGATCCTCAAGCTCGCGGTGCTTTTGTTTTTCGTGGTGGTGGGGCTTTTTTACGTGCAGCCAGAAAACTACAGGCCTTTTCTTCCCAACGGCTTCCGGGGGGTCTGGGCGGGAGCGGCCATCGTGTTTTTCGCTTACATCGGCTTCGACGCGGTTTCCACCGCTGCCGAGGAGTGCCGCAACCCAGCCCGCGACCTTCCCCGGGGGATCCTCGGCTCCCTTGTGATCTCCACCTTGGTGTACGTGGCGGTGGCGGCGGTGGTCACCGGCATGGTCCCAGCGGCGGAGCTGCACACCGCCGAGCCGCTCACCGTGGCCATGAACCGCTACCACCTGGGCTGGGCCTCGGGGATCGTGGCGGTGGGCTCGGTGGCGGCACATACCGCGGTGCTTTTGGTGTTCCAGCTGGGACAGCCGCGGATCTTTTTCGCGATGGCCCGGGACGGGCTTTTGCCCCGGGCCTTCGCCAAGGTGCACTACCGGTACCGCACCCCTCACGTCACCACGATCCTCACCGGGGTGGTCGTGGCCGCCTTCGCCGGTTTTGCCAACATCGAGGAGATGGTGGACCTCACCAACATCGGCACGCTCTTTGCCTTCGCGCTGGTATCGGCGGGGGTGGTGGTGCTGCGGCACACCAACCCCCAGGCCCCGCGGCCTTTCCGGGTGCCCTGGTCGCCGCTTTTGCCCCTGGCCTCGGTGGTGGCTTGCTTGGGCTTGGCCGCGGGGCTGCCGCGGATCACCTGGCTGCGCTTCGCCGGCTGGCTCGCCTTGGGGCTTTTGGTTTACCTCGCCTACGGGCGCCGCCACTCGCTGCTGCGCCGCGAAGCTCAAAACAACAGGTAGCGCCCGTTCTCCATCACCACCACGCTTCCTGCCCCCTTGTGCACCACCGCCAGGCGCACGCTCACCGGGTTCCCCGGGGCGTACACCAGGTCCTGGTGCACCACGGTTTGCGGGAAACGGAACGCCGGCACCCCCACGGTGCCTCCCAGGTGATCCGAGCGCCCGTAGGCCCAGTGGAAGCCGGCCTTTTCGTCCTCCAGCACGTTGCCGGTGACCCGGGCCATGGGGTTGCAGCCGAAGGCAACCTCGGCCACGTTGCGCCTGGCTGGATCGGTGGCGAAGATCTCCCGGAAGCGCGCTGCAGCCGGACCCTGCCCCTGCACCTCCACCACGCGGTTTTCCGCGATGCGAAACACCACGGTCTCGCCGGCTTCCACCCAGGGGATTTCCCCGGCGGTACGGGAAGGGATCCCGGCCCGTTCCCCCTCGTAAGGCACGATGAAGGTTTCCCCGGAGGGAAGGTTGATGACCCGGTCCCCCTCTTTGCCTCGGGGCAGGTACCCGTCGTCCACCTCGGGCCGGCGGAAGCGAAGATCGAAAAGGCACCGCTGCCCGGCGGAAAAGTGCACCTCCAAGCTTTCCGCTTCCGCCAGCGCCTGGGCCAGGAGCTGACACCGCCGGGCCACCTCCCGGTAGTCGGCGGCCAGCGCCGAGTCGGTCATGCGCCGCTCCACCCCGGGGAGCGAGGCAGCGCGGAAATCCTTTTTCTTGCGGGTGAGGGCGTCCAGGGGGGCGGTGGCGGAGAACTCGGTGAGAAAAACCGCCAGCGTGGTTTGCAAAAGCAGCTCCTCCAGCGCAACCTCCTCCTCCCCCAGCTTCCCTCGCTGCGGGAGCGGTGCCCCGTTGGCCCCGGTGGCGGGGTAGGTGAGCAGGGGCAAGGCGCGGAAGCCGCGCTGCTGCCCCAGCGCAGCAAACGCCTGCCGCCACTCCTCCGCCCAAGCGCGGCGGTCCTTCCACCGGGGGTGGTCCTCCTCGGGCGCTGCCGGTACATCGCAGGCCACCACCACCGTTTCCCCCTCCTCTGGCTCGAAAACGCTTTCCAGGAGCTTGCCGAGATCGAAGCCCATGGCACCCTCCGGGGAAAGCCTAGCACTTGGGGTTCGAACCCTCAGGGGCCCGGCAGCTGCCACAGCGGCAGCCCCACCGGCAAGAGCGGCGGGAGCTGGAACGGCTCCCCGGCGTAGCGCACCGCTTCCAGGAACAGGCCCGCTGCCGGTGCCGCCACTGGCGGCAGGGGCTTGTGGCCGGAAAGCAGCTCGGGGATCGCCTCCGGGGCGAGCTCCCCGCGCCCCACGGCTACCAGCACCCCCACCATGCGCCGCACCTGGTTCCAAAGGAAGTGGCTCGCCACGATGCGCACCAGCACCACCTCCTCCACCTGGCGCACCTCCAGCTGCTCCACCAGCACGTTGGTGCCCCTCTGCTCCTTGGCCCTTCGGGTGAACACGGCAAAATCGCCGAGGCCCAGGAAGCGCTGGCCGGCTTCGGCCATCGCTGCCAGGTCCAAGGGGCCGGGGACCCACCAGCTCACCTTCTTGCCGAAGGCGGAGCGGCGTAGGGCGATCTGGTAGCGGTAAGCCCGGGCCGTGGCATCGTGGCGGGCGTGGAACCCCGGTGCCGCCAGCTCCAGCCGCCGCACCGCCAGATCTGCCGGCAGCAGCGCCTCCAGCTCGGCCCGGGTGCGCTCCAGGCGCAGCGGCTTGCGGGTGCGGAACGAGGCCACCTGGCCCAAGGCGTGGACCCCAGCGTCGGTGCGCCCCGCCCCCTGGAGGTCCAGCTCCTCCTCCCCGGTGACCCGGCGCAGCGCCTCCAGCAGCGTGCCTTGCACCGTGCGGCCCCGGGGGAGGATCTGCCACCCTGCGAACTTGCTGCCGTCGTACTCCAGGAGGAGGCGGTAGGTGGGCATGGGTCTTGGCGGCCCGTAGGGGAATCGAACCCCTGTTTCCGGCGTGAGAGGCCGGCGTCCTGACCTCTAGACGAACGGGCCCGCCGTGCCGAGTAACCCTAGCAGATCCCTGGCCTGCTGTAAAGGTCCGCCTACCGTCCCTTGGCCCAGGCCCAGAGCTGGCGCAAGGTGGGCCTGGCACCGTAGGAGAGGATCCCCACGCGGTACACCGCTGCGGCAAGCCGCACCACCCAGTAGGTGGTGGCCAGAAGCAGCGCGAAGCAAAGGGCGATCTGCCAACCCGGGGGGGTGTGCAGCACCATGCGGAGGAAGAAGAGCATCGGCGCGAAGAACGGCACCAGCGACACCGCCACCGCCACCGGCGCATCCGGGTCGTTCATGATCACCATCATGAACACGAACGGCAGTGCCATGATCCAGCCGGCGACGTTCTGGATCTGCTGGGCCTCCTCCTCGCTGGAAAACGCTGCACCGATGGCGGCGTAGAGGCTCCCGTAGAGGAAGTACCCCAGCACGTAAAACGCGAGGAACGAGCCCATGAGCAGCGGGTTGGCGATCACCTCGGCAGCTCCCGCCAGCGCTTGGATGGGCCCTGCCAGCGCCGCGTGCATGGCCAGCACCAGCCAGATCGCGTACTGGGTGAGCCCCACCGCCCCCACCCCGAGGATCTTGCCGAACATCAGCTCCAAAGGGGTGAGGTTGGCCACGATCACCTCCACGATACGGGAGCTTTTTTCCTCCAGCACCCCGCGCATCACCTGCATGCCGTACATCATCACCGTGAACCACACGATGAACATCAGCAGATAGGCGGTGAAAAACGTGGATGCCCCGGCTTCCTTCTTCTCGGCTCCGCCCTTTTCCACTTTCAGCGGCACCAGCTCCACCGGGGCCAGGGCTTTTTGCTGCACCTCCGGCCCCACCCCGGCCCGTTGCAACCGCAGTTCGCGGATCGTGCGGTCGAAGAGGCGATCCACGGTGGCCATGAGGCGAAACGCGGTCACGTTGGTGGAAAGGTACTCGAGCCTAACCTCCCCTTCGAGGGTTTCCGGTACCACCACCACCGCAGCGAAGCGCTTGGCCAGCACCTGCTGTTTCAGCTCTTCCCGTTGCGAGCTCGGGTTGCCCTGGGGGACCAGGCGCTCCAGGGTCAGCTTGAGGTTGTCTTGCTCCCTCTGCTGCTGGAGCTTTTCCAGGTTGCGCAGCGCCGCTGCGAAAAGCTCCCCGTCGGCGGTGAGCACCCCCACGTGGAACTCCCCGCCCGCCCGGGCCATGAGCAGCGCAGGCCCTACGGTGAAGACCACCATCAAGAACGGCACCGCCAGCGTGGAGATCCAGAACGCCTTGGTGCGGATGCGGGTCACGTACTCCCTTCGGGTGACGATCAGCGCCTTATGCCAGCGAAACATGCCTGCCCTCCCCGCTGTCCTCGGCCACGGCCCGCAGGAAGATCTCCTCCAGGTTCGGCTGGTGGGGCTCCACCGCCATCACCTCCACCCTTTGCACGAGCTGGCGGATCACCTCGGGCAGCGGCAGCTCCCCGGAAAGCTCCAACAGGTAAGCCCCTTGCCCTTGCTGCACCTTTGCCACCCCGGGGAGAGGCGCGGGAAGCGCTGCCCCGTTGGCGGTCACCACCCGGAGCTGGGGGGTGCCGTAGCGGCTCGCGAGCTCCTGGGCCGGCCCGGCGAAAACCGCACGGCCGCGGTTGATGAGACAGAACGCGTCGCACAGCTCCTCCGCTTGCGGCAGCACGTGGGTGGAAAACAGCACCGTCACCCCCCGTGCCCGCAGCGCCAGCATCTCGTCCTTGAACTGCCGCGTGGCGATGGGATCGAGCCCGGTGAACGGCTCATCGAGGATCACCAGGGGAGGATCGTGGATCAGGGCAGCGGCGAACTGCACCTTTTGCTGCATGCCTTTGGAAAGCGTTTCCACCTTCGCCTGCGCCTTGCCCTCGAGCCCCAGGCGGGAAAGCCACGACGCCGCGCGCCGCTCTGCTTCCTGGCGCGCAAGTCCCCGCACCTCTCCGAGGAAAACCAGGTGTTCCAGCACCTTCATCTTGCGGTACAGGCCCCTTTCCTCGGGCAGGTAGCCGATGCGCTCCCTCGTGGTGTCGTCAATGGGCTTGCCGTCCAGCAGGATCTCCCCAGCATCGGGAAGCACGATGCGCATGATCATGCGAATGGTGGTGGTTTTCCCTGCGCCGTTGGGCCCCAAAAGCCCGAAGATGCTCCCCTCGGGCACCGCGAAAGCAAGCCCGTCCACCGCCCTCACCGCACCGAAGCGCTTTTCCACACCTCGCAGCTCCAGGTGTGCCATGGCTCCTCCTCGCACGTTTCCAACGCAACCCAAGCCGCCCAGGTTCGCCCCCCGCCCCACCGACCTCCGCTGTTGCCCCAGGGTCTGGTATACTACCGCTGGCGCAGGCGCGCCGATAGCTCAATTGGATAGAGCATCTGACTACGGATCAGAAGGTTCGGGGTTCGAGTCCCTGTCGGCGCGCCAGCAAAATCAAGCACTTAGCCCGGGCCCCTGATGGGGCCCTTGGTGTTTGGGGCAGCAGTGGGGGAGAGCACCCCCGACCCACCCCGCCGTCGCATCAATTAGGCGGCTCGCTCTCCCCGTTCCCGAGGACCAGCGCTCCAGGCCCGAGGGCGCCGCCGTGAGTGCCAGGCGAGGCTGAAGGTCCCCGCCGAGACCTGGCCGGTGAGGGGATCGGCGGGCGGGGCAAAAGCGGCCAGCCATACCGGGCAGCTCCCCACCACGAAGCCGGCGAGCCAGCTCGCCCGGGGACGGGGCAGCGCTTCCGGGAGCGTGAGGAAAACGCTCAAGGCGTGGGTGGCCGCCCCCCAGCCAGCGGCGAGGCCAGCCAGAAGCCTCTTCCCCGCGGTTTGCGCCAAAAGCGAAGCCAAGGTGAGGGCAAAGGCCAGGGAGTAGGTCTCGGTAGCCTCCGCAGCCCACCAGGGGGCGTGGGCCAACCCCCAAACCAGCGCCGCGCCCCGCACGGCGCTGGTGGGCCAACCGCGTCTTTGCCCCAACGCCACCAAGAGCCCCACGCTGCCGGCAGCGGCCAGGCTGGCCAGCAGGTGGCAAGCCAGGGACGGGGGAAGCGGCACGAGGCGGCACCAAGCCCATGCCACGGCGGTCCACCCCGGGTGGTCCCCCGGGTTCCAGGAGGGCAAGTACCCAGCCATGGCGTAAAGCGTGAGCTTGCTGGCGTCGGCCCACTGGGGGGTGCGGGCCGCGAACGCCAGGTAAAGCGCGCCGAAAGCCAGGGTCCAAAGCCAGGGCCGGGAAGGCCGGGGCATGGCTCATGGTAGCAAGCCCTACAATGACCGTGTGCCCGTGGAGCTCACCCCTGCCTGGGCGTTTTCGCCGGAAGACGAGGCGTGGATGCAGCTGGCGCTGGAAGAGGCGAGACGCGCGGCGGCAGCGGGGGACGTGCCGGTGGGAGCGGTGGTAGTGGGGCCTTCGGGGGAGGAGCTGGCCCGGGCGGGGAACCGCCGGGAGCGGGACCAGGATCCCACTGCCCATGCCGAGCTCCTGGCGTTGCGGGCGGCGGCACGGCAGCTGGGAGGCTGGCGCCTTACCGGATGCCGGCTTTACGTGACCGTGGAGCCTTGTGCCATGTGCGCCGCCGCCTGCGTGCTGGCGAGGGTTTCCCAGGTGATCTTCGCTACGCCCGACCCCAAGGCTGGGTTCGTGGGCTCCCTGGCAAACCTTTTGGAGGATCCGCGGCTGAACCATCGGGTGGCGTGGCGTGCAGGGCTTTGCGCCGCGGAAGCGGCTCGCCTGGTGGCTGGGTTCTTTGCAAACCGCCGCGAGGGGCGCTAAACTCTTGGTCCCGCCATGCGGGCGGAGGTTGGAGAGGTGCCGGAGCGGTCGAACGGGACGGTCTCGAAAACCGTTGTCCCCTTTCCCGGGGACCGTGGGTTCGAATCCCACCCTCTCCGCCAAGGAAGCTTGTGAGGGAGCAACGGTGAGGCCAGCGCGGAGAGGTGTCCGAGTGGCTGAAGGAGCACGCTTGGAAAGCGTGTGTACGGGAAACCGTACCGCGGGTTCGAATCCCGCCCTCTCCGCCAGTTTTCGCCTTTGGCCTTGCGCGGTACTGGGACCTCTGGCGGAGGGGGCGGGTGAGACCCGCGGTCCCGCCAGAGGGTTCGACCGCGCGGGTGGCAGGGGCGGGGGGCGCGACGCGGGC
>Ga0209018_1000028_pt1 | contig 134439 bp, 129 predicted proteins | sample YNPBryBLVA2012_FD_185814 | JGI IMG/M metagenome (GOLD analysis project Ga0209018, IMG submission 185814) | Anoxygenic and chlorotrophic microbial mat microbial communities from Yellowstone National Park, USA - YNP Bryant BLVA 2012 (SPAdes)... ... | reverse complement strand
CCGCATGCCGCTCCTCCGTCCAGTAGTTGGTCCAGCGGCTCCCCGCCGGCAGGTACACCTGCCGTGTCGTCGCGCCCGCCGTGTACACCGGCGCCACCAGAAAGTACTCCCCGTACAGGTAATCGTAGTCCCGACTGTGGGTGGCGGCATCCGCGGCATATACCATGGATACCGGCCGAAGCATCGGGGCACCGGTCTGCGTGGCGTCGTAGGCGTACCGGTAGATGTACGGAATGAGCCGATAGTGCAGTTTGGCATAGCGCCGTACCGTCCCCAGCACCGTGGCGTTGTACTGCCAGGGACGCCGGCCGCCGCTGCGCCAGTCGTTGATGAACGGCTGCGGCAGGAACATCCCGTACTCGGCCACCCAGCGCTGGTACAACTCATCGGACGGTCTGGCATCGTCACAGCCGCCGATGTCGTGGTTCCAGTAGGAAATGCCGGAGTACGAACAGGATACCTGCGCGTTGAGCGCCAGGCGCATGGCTGTGAATGTGCTCTCCTGGTCGCCGCCCCAGATCGTGGGACTTCGCTGCGACCCGGCGAAACCGGCGCGGTAGAGCGTGAAACCGCGGCCGGTCCGTTCACGTACCGAATCGCAGACGGCGTTGTTGTACAGCATCGGGAAGAGGTTGTCGAACTCCAAGCCGGTGTTGAAACTCCCCTGCTGGCCGTACCATCCCACTTTCACCCGTGCGTCGTGCGGCATGTACTCGCCGTCGTCGGTTTTGAATACATCCGGCTGCGCGGACACGTTCTTGTAGGGATCGGGATGGTAGGCCGTCGTGCGTACATCTTTGCAGAGACTCTTGTACCACTCCGTTGCGGTCTGCTGTGTGAAGTCCACGTAGTAGCCCGCCCCGTACCACGGGCTGATCGTGTAATCGGTGATGCCGTTCGCCTGTTTGACGAACCAGTTGTTGGCGATGCCGGTCTCCTGGTTGTCACCACATGTCGGGCCGTCCAGGATGCTCGGAACGATCCACACCCAGGTTTTGAATCCGATGGACTTCATGTACGCGAGATCCGGCACCACCGTGGAGGAACCCCAGTTGCAATCGCCGGGGCTCTCGATGCAATCTTTCCAGAACCATTTGAAGTTGCCGTTGCAGTCCTTCCACAGGTCGTCAAAGCCCATCATGTCCGCGGGGATGTCGTTGGAACGGAACTGGTCGCATGCGGTCCGCCCCGTGTCGGTGCCGAACCCGTTGACGATGAGTCCCAGTCCGAATGTCCACAGCGGCGGCAGTTTCGGTCGGCCGGTGAGTTCGGTGTACCGGTCAATGACGTGGAGGAGGTCCGGACCGTAGATGAAGAAATAATCCAAGTCACCCGTATGTGATTCAAAGGACCAGCGGTTGGCGGCGTCCGTTCCCAGACGGAACACGCACCGCTTGTTGAGCCCCGGGCTGTCCGCCCCGGGATTGTTGAAGTAGATGCCGTAGCCCATGGGCGAACAGAAAAACGGAGCCGACAGGTAGGTGTGATCGTCGGTATCGGTGTGGTAGGCGTCGTCGGTGACCATGGGGATGACTTTGCCGAACTTGTTGGCGCCGTTGGCGAACCGCTCTCCGAATCCGAAAAACTTGTCGCCCGCCTGCACGTCCTTGTCCACACGGAACGACCCGCTGTCAAAAGCCATCCGGTACGTCTCGTGATCCTTGCTGATGAGCCGGTTGTCCATGGTATAAAACGATATGACGCACGGCGACTTCTGCACGCGTACCCGCAGCCGGGCGGTGGCCAGTTCGTAATACGCGCCCTGGTCGGACGGTGTCACCGTGACCGGATCCCAGTCGTACTTCTGCACCACCCACGGCGGATTGGGCGGAAACGTCCCGAACTGCGCCATGCGGACCCGCACCATGTCCTCCGCGAAAAACGACACCAGCACCTTCGGCGTCCCGCAGGTGAATACGAAACTGGAGCCGTTCTGCTGGTATGAGGTCACATTCCCGACGTAGGTGTAGGCGGCTCCCACAGGACCGGTTCCGAGGAGCACCACGAGCGCTGCGACTGAAAATGCACCGGCACCGCGGCGGAACGTTTCAACAGCGGTTTTCATCGGAGATCCCCCCTGAACGTGATGCCCTGCATTCCCCACGTTCCATTTTTACAAAACGGCGACACCGGAAACAAGAGGAACGGCGGACGCGGAATGACCGGCGCGCCACGGTGCACACCCGCGTTTCCCCCAGCAGATGATCGCACGCCTCACGGACGCACGCCCGAAGTGCGCGAGAGCACACCGTCTGCTGGAGAGCACGAGTCCGACGGTACCGGTCGATGGAACGGTTCACGTATCACCCCACTCCCCCTCCCGCGTTCATCGCCGCGCGCGGCGGAGTCCGGTGACGATTCGTTTCACCACAATGTAGGAAATCCCAGCGGTCACTGTTGAAACAACCAGATTGCCAACCAGGTAGAGTACGGCGAGGTCGCCGAGCGTTCGCAGCGCCGTCTCCGGGGAAAGCAGCGGCCGTACTACATCAAAGTCCCTGCCGAAGATGCGACAACCCGTCCACGCACTGACCAGCCAGAAAAAAGGTGTCGTGAACGGATTCATCACGATCATCGCGCCGGCGACCGCCGCGATGTAGTTGAGTTTGAAGAGGGCGCACACACCGACCGCCAGCACACCGCCTACTCCGAAGGTGGGGAACACCCCGAGGAACGCTCCCGCCGCGAACCCGAGAGCGATGCCGTGCGGGGTATCGTTGAGGTGCATCACCTTCCGCCATGCGACCCGTACCGCGCCCCGCAGACCGGTGCCCCGCGATCCGACCATACCCCCGCCCCGCTCCCTCAGCCCGATGGAACGAACCGCATCGGTTTCGCGAACACTTTTGCGAACAGGTCTCCCTTCCGTTCCGCGCCCCATATTTCCAAGTCGAGCCGGATTCCGGGCCTGCCACGCAGAGCGCAGACCACCGCGGAGCGGGTAATGCGGCAACGGGCGTCTCTCACGCGGTGGGCATGGCTGCGATCCAATCCATCGGCGATGCGCAGGATGGCGGCGAGTTTGCGTACCCGGTCCTGATCGTCCGGGTCGAGACGCCCGAACGCGTCATGTTTCTGCTTGGGGTGACTCTTGCGGTGGTACCGTGCGACGTTGGCAATAATCTCTTTTTCCCGTTCCGTGAAGCCCAGCAGACCCGCGTTTCGAATAATGTAGTAGGAATGACGGTGGTGCTGGTCGTGCGAAACGCACATACCGATGTCATGAAGGAGGGCGGCGTACTCCAGGAGTTCGCGCTCTACGCTTCCCATCCGGTGCAGCGACCGGCAATCGTCAAACAGGCGCAGCGCTATGTCGGCGACCGCTCGCGCATGTGCAGCCTCGTACCGGAATCCCTCGGCGAGGTGCAGGACGCTGCGGTAACGGATGGTGTTGAAATATTCGCCGGTGCGCATCCGTCCCTGAGCGTCCAGCATGTCGAACACGATCCCCTCGCGCAGGGAGAACTCCGACACGGTCATCCGGTCGATGCCGAGCTGCTCGAACACCTGTTCCAGGATGAGCGCTCCCGCGGTGATGATGTCCGCGCGATCGGGATCGAGCCCCGGTATTTTCAGGATGTCGGAAAGATCATCCGCACCGAGGATGCGCTCGACAACAGCGTCCAGCTCCCGGCGGGAGAAGACAACGTTGTTGAGCGTGCCTCCCGTTGGTTCACCGCGCGCGGCGCGAGCCATGGCAGCGATGTTCTCGATGCTGCCCGAGGATCCGACGGCCATCCGGAACCCGCCGCGCGATCGCACCGCACGTACCACGGGGTTGAGCATACCGGCAACATACCGACGGAACTTTTTCACCGAACGGCGGGTGACGCCTTCATCGGAGAAGAACCGTTCCGTGAGCCGGATGACCCCCAACTGCAGCGAGTTGTCGTAGAGCACCTGCCCCCGCCGCCCCAGGAGGAACTCCGTGCTGCCGCCTCCGATGTCCACCAGGAGTATCCGCCGGTCGTAGACCGGCAGCGCCTGCAGCACACCGAGGTAGATGAGCCGCGCCTCCTCCACCCCCGACACCGTTTCCACAACAATGCCGGTTTCCCGGCGGATCCGGCGGAGGAACTCCCCCTGATTGAGCGCTTCGCGCACCGCGCTGGTCCCGACCGCCCGAACCTGCGCCTTCCAGGAGGTGGCAATCTCGCGAAAACGCCGGAGCGCAGACACGGCACGGTCCATGGCTTCGGCGGACAGGTGTTTCATGTCCGAGGATCCGGAACCGAGACGGACAATCTCCTTTTCGCGGTCCAGAATGCGGAATTTCCCGGTCCGTCGATCCACCTCCACAACGACGATGTGGAAGGAGTTGGTTCCCAGGTCGATCGCGGCCAGGACGGGGGAACGCGGGGTGCTCACGCGGCGGGCGCTGCGGGTGCGGGGGGCTCGAGAATGCCGAGGATGGTGTCTTTCATCTGTCGGTGGACGGTCTCGAACTTCTTGGATGCGTCGACCACCGTGAAACCGAACTCCTGCGCCATCGCGTCGAACTCGGCGGTGATGCGCCTCTGGTACCGGACGAAGCTGTCATAGAAGTCGTCGCCCAGGCGCATATCCATGCCCGATTCCCAGTAGTCGATGACACCATCCGACGCCGTACGCCAATACCCCTCGCCCAGGTCGTCGCTGTTGATGACCCGCGGGATGAGATCCCGGATGCCGATGCGCATGTAGATGACTGCATCGGGTTCCAGCGCGAACCCGTACGCTGCACGGATCCAGTCGCGATCCGCGCCCCGTACTACGGCGCGGGCGAACGCGGTGTAAATGTAGCGGTCCGCCAGTACGATGAACCCCGCCTTGAGCGCAGGGATAATCTCGTGTTCGATGCGGTCGGCAAAATCAGCCAGGTACAGCAGGCTGAACGTGTATACATTGAGCTTGTGCCCCGCTTTGGCGTTGTCGATGGCGTCGCTCATCAAGGGGGAGCGACCCAGTCCCGTGGTTGTCACACCATACCCCTTGATCTCCAACCACTTGCGCAGCTCGGCGATCTGGGTGGATCGACCGACCCCGTCGGTTCCCTCGATGACGATGAGTTTCCCGGTCAGGTCGCTCACGTCCGCATACGGCAATCCGTTTCCAAAGAATATCTTTCTGTTCGCGGTATTCATGGGTGTACTCCCTGGTTCACCTCAGCATCGGTGCGGGTTGGAAATCCTTCATCTGCTCCGCCACGATTTCGCGCACGAGGCGCTGCTGCTCGGGGATGGATTTCGTACCGTCCACAACGGTCATGCCGTATTCCTGGGCGATCCGGCCGTATTCATCGATGATCCTTCCCTGGAAGATACGGTAGCTCTCCCGCGGGTCATCCGATAACCCGAGGTCCATGCCGGCCTCGTGGAACTTCAGCGCGACCCGGCCGGTCAGGATGCGCTTGAGCGACACTTCAATCGGCACGTGAAAATAGAAAGCAATGTTGGGGCGTACCGCCATCCCGTACAGGTCGCGCACCCAGTCGCGGTCCACCCCGCGCACCACGTCTCGTGCGAAGGCGGTGTAGATGTAGCGGTCCGCGAGCACCACCATGCCCGCCTTCAGCGGCGGGATGATGAGGTGGGCCAGGCGATCGGCGAAGTCCACGGCGTGCAGGATGCTGAAGGTTGATGGAGTCAGCAGGTTCTTCTTCTTGCCGCGCTTGACGGTTTCGTTGATGAGCGCGGAGGAGTTCCACTCCGTGAAGAAGACCCGCTGGTTCATCCCCTTGAACCATTTGTGCAGCAGCTGCAACTGGGTGGACTTTCCCGATCCGTCGATGCCTTCAACAATGATGAGCCTGCCGGGGTATGGATGCGGTTCTTCGAATCTGCGCGTCATGGTTTCTCCTTGCACTTGGCAAAGGCCCGCAGGTGCTTCGGCTGCAGCAGCCACACCAGCGTCCCACGCGCCGCGGGAGGGGGGGTCTCAAGGTCGATCCGGCACAGCGCGCCTTTCTTGAATACGACCGGCTGACCGTCGCATCCTATCAAGTGCCCCGCCAACCGCCCTATCGCCGGTTCGTGACCGACCAGCAGGATGCGATCTCCTTCCAGGAATGGGGTGAGGTTTGCGCATACCGTCTGCGGCGACGTCCCGGGAAGCAGGTGCTTCCACTCTTGCACCGCCTCGGCGCATTCGCAGGCGCCCGCAACGATGTCGGCGGTCTGTCGCGCCCGCCGCAGGGGGCTCGTGAGTATGACGCCGAACGACCCGACCAGCCGGGCAATACCGAGCGCGACGCGCTCCATTTTTTCCACGCCGTCCTCAGACAACGGGCGCTCCGCCTCGGTGATCCCGGGCATGCCAGGTTCTACCGCGATCCCATGGCGCAACAGATACAGCTCTTGCATTCCCCTGTCTCCTTGTGTCCGGTGGTCAGTCCAGGCTGTCGAAGATATCCCGCGCGAAGTTCTCTCGGCACAACCATTCCAGCGCAGCGGCGAACTCTTTCCCGAGCGCGTCGCGCCGCCGGCGGGCGTCCGCCACCAGTCTGTCCAAGGGCGCCGCGGGGATGCGGTGTGTTGCGGACGCCGTACGATTATAGAGACGCATCTCGGCAACGTGCGCACGCATCGCCGTGATCGCCACATCAAGATCGTGGAGATCGCCGAGCACCTGCACGGCGGAGCGAATCCGCTGGTACTGCGTACGGAACGCCCGGTCGCACAACGGTTCCAGCAGCTCCATGGTGTATCGCAGTGGTTTGGCTGCGACGCGCAGCCGGTGCAGCTCCTCTACACAACGTCCGATGTCGCTGACCGCGACCGTGCAGGCTGCGACCCGCTCCAGGACCGGCTCCAGCGCCCGGGGGACGGCATCGGCGAACGTCACCTCCCGCGAGCGGTGCGCCCGATTGCACGACCGCTCCAAGCGCTGCGAGAGCTCCCGGAGCAGCTCCTGCAACTCGTCGGAGAACGTCTCCCGGATCACCGGCGCGACCTCGATGCCGCACATGGCGGCGCCCTGCCGGTATCGTGCGATGAACAATCCGACTGCCACGGTCTGCAGCGCCGACTCGCCACCGGCCAAACGCTGTGCGACCTGCGCGATCATGTGACGTTCACGTATCGCACCGAGCGCCCGGATGGCGGGCTTCAGGCGCTTGCTGATCCGGCGCGCCGTCTTACCCGGCATCCACGCATTGAACACCGTGAGCACCGTCTGCAGTCGTCGTGAGGAAACCCGCAGATCGTGCACCGCCTCGGCATCCGCCGCACTGAACACACCCGGCATGTGGGAATACAGCTCCCGGGTCCTGGTGCGCACGATCCGCGCCAGCGCAAGTCGCACCGGATCATCCAGGCGGAGTTGCGGTATCGGCCAGGCACGCGCCATGTCGGATTCCTCTCACGGTTGCACAACAAAGAGCTTAATTAGTATGAAATGCCGAATGCATTTTCAACTCAGCAACAACGCCATACGTCGGTGGTGAAAGGTATATGTACGCCACTACCCGTTAAATTTGTATAAAGGACACTCCGTTCCGGGTGGTACAACGACCATGGACTTCGGGACATCGCCGCAGAAACAGCAGGAATTGGAACGCCGGATGGCGCACCTCGGCATCCGCGAGGCCGACATCCTCGAGACATTCGTCCGTTCCTCCGGCCACGGCGGCCAGAACGTCAACAAGGTGGCGACCTGCGTAGTGCTGCATCACCGGCCCACCGGTATCGTCGTCAAGTGCAGCCGTGAGCGCAGCCAGGCGCTGAACCGGTTTCTGGCCCGGCGCATCCTGTGCGAGAAAATTGACGCTGCAGTCCACAGCGCTCAGAGCGAGGAGCGGCAGCGCATCGCGAAACTGCGCCGCCAGAAACGCCGCCGATCACGCCGCGCCCGCGAGAAAGTGCTGGCCGATAAGCACCACCGCTCGATGCGTAAGTCTTCGCGGAAACACCGAGAGATGGCGGAATAGTCGGCAAACACGCCCCGTTGCATACATGCCGCACAATTCAGTATATCTGTGGGGTGGTGGTTGCATGCGGGTGTTTCGTACGCCGTCGATTGTGCGGAGCGGGAGGGATCCCGGTGATCAATACCATCGTCCGTGCCTTGAGAGGACTTCCCGGCGAACTCGTCGTCTTCATGCTGGGGGCCATGCCGGTGTCCGAAGTGCGCGGCGCCATTCCGGTCGGCGCCTGGACGTTCCACTATGACATCCCCAAGACCGTGGGACTCGCCGTTCTGGGGAATCTCACGATCGTGTATCCGCTCCTCGTTTTCCTATACGCGTTCTCCCACCGATGCCGCCGTATTCCGCTGTGCGGGCGATTCCTGGACTGGTGGTTCGCCCGGGTGCAACGCAAACTGGACCGGGCGAACCCGGTGAAGTTCTGGGCGGTGCTGCTGTTCGTCGCGGTGCCGTTCCCGCTGACGGGCGCATGGAGCGGCTGCGTGGCTGCGTACCTGCTGGGGATGCGCGTCCGCAACGCCGCCGGAGCGGTAGCACTGGGAGTGCTCATCGCCGCCACGATCGTCTCGATCATCACGTTCGGCACCCGGGCTGCCATGCATGTCGCACCCGTTCACTGAAATGGAGGACCCATGACCAACCGACAGCACATCAAACTGATGCTCATCCTGGCACTGGCTGTGTGTTCCGCAGGAGGCCTGCTGCTGCACGCCGGTCTGCACCCGATGACCGCCTCCCGCACCTCGCTGGTACCCGCACTTTCGGGCTTCGTTTCCCTCTGCATCGTGACCGCTCTCTTCTACACACCGCGCGGCGCGGCGTGGGCGTACCTGCTCAACGGTATGACGGTCATCGTAGGCACCATCACGATGGTGCACTACTCGCTGGCCGATCTCCCCTCACCCCTGACCCCGAAGGCGTTGCTGCTGCAGTCTACATTCCCCTCCATCGTTCTGCTGTGGACGAAGTACTTCATCGGCACGGCGATCTTTGACCTGGAACGGACGGCTGGTGCACCCGACGCGCGGCGTACCGGGAGGTTTTTCAGATTCCCCAACCACGGATTCTGGCTCGTCCATCTGTTCGCGCTGTCGGCGGTGTACGCGGCCGGACACTTCCTCTGGAGACGGTGAGCATGAAACACTTTATGTTGTTCAAGCCGGGCTGGTGGTGGCTGCACATCATCGCGGTGCTGTTCTTTTTCTGGCTGGGCAGCGTCATACATTTCTAAAGAAATCCCACCCGGTCGAACCAACCGCTCCGGCGACGGACGCGGAGGAGGACACCATGGGAAAACCGTTGCGTTCCGTACTGGTATCCGCCGGATGCTTTATTCTGGGCGCCGCATTCATGCTGGTCATCCTCGCATGGGCGGTGGAACGCGCCGGCCGTGTCGTGCTCCTGCAGTTCGCCAACACCCACCTGTCCGGATTGATCGGCAGATCCATCTCCTGCTCCGACGCCGGAGTCTCGCTCTGGAAACGATCGCTGCACTTCAGCGGTGTACGCGTGAAGGATCCGCGGTTCTTTTCCCGGGACGAGACGCTCGCCGTCGACCGCATCACCGTCACGCTGGACATCCCCGGACCTCGCGCCGCCGCGGTGTCGCCCGGCCGGGTCACGGTGGAACATCCGGTGCTCACCCTGAATGCGGATACCTGGGGGGCAGGCACACCGCGGCGCACCGTCCTGGAACGTATTCCGGCTGTCGACCTGCGGGAGGTGCGCATCTCCCGTGGTGAGCTGCTGCTCCGCATCGGCGCCGAGACGCTGCCGGTTCTGACCGACGCAACGCTCACCGCGGACAACTCCTTTCTCACGGGCGGTGCGGATCGGCCGCACGTCACGCTCCGGGTCTCGGGACGGATCCCGAGCGATCAGCCCGGTTCGGTCTCACTCTCGCTGCGCATTGATGAGGCGGGTCCCGCGGCGGAGTTCTCCGGAGAACTGTACGCCAGCAACATTCCGATTGCGTACTTCTACAACGCCTTCAACCCTGTTTCGGAAACCACGGTCGTCGCGGGCACACTGCAGGTGCGCTCGACCATTTCGTGCACCAACGGCTGGCTGACCATGGCCAACGTCGTGACCCTGGAGCGGCTGCTGGTGCGCACCGAGCAGAAGAAGCTGTACGGCATACCGGCGGAGCAGGTGACCGGCTTCTTCGCCGCCAACGATGTGCCCTTCGAGCTCACCGTGAGCGGGCCCCTGGACAGTCTGCGGTTCAATGTTTCGTCCGCGGCGTCTCAGGTGCTGCGCAAGGCGCTGTCCGACCGGATCCGGGATGCGACCACCCTCCAGCGGGTGTCCGACAGCCTCGGGCGGGCAATCGGAAACCGATTGGAAGCGGACATTGAGAAATTCCTGTACCCTAAGAAGAGCTCGGGCGATTCCGCCAGCCGCTGAAGGGGGCGCGCACCATGGCGCGGCGGATGCACCGGACGAGCCATCACCGGACACCCCCGACGCCGTCCGACGGAAACCGGCATCCGCCGCCGTTCAGTCCCCGCCGAGTTTCCTGAACACCTCGTCCGGCAACCGGATGACCCGCCGCTCAGCGTTAACGCACGCGGCGGTCGTGGATGCCGTCACAAGATCCTCACCGGTCGCCGCACGGCGGATGGTGTAGTCGAACCGAAGACTGGCACGTTTCATGTCCCCGACGGCGGTATGTATCGCCAGCTCGTCGCCGAGCACCGCGGGACGACGGTAATCCAGCTCGGCGTGCACGATCACGAACAGCACCCCGCGCGCAGCGAGCGCAGGCACATCAACACCGCAGCACCGCATCAGCTCGGTGCGTGCACGTTCCAGGTACCGGAGGTAGTTGGCGTAGTACACGACGCCCCCGGCGTCAGTGTCCTCGTAGTACACCCGGATGGTCATCGTATACGTCGGCGCAGGCATACAGTACTACTGCGAAATTCCGACTGCGATTGTCAACCGGTACCGTTCATCTCTCACCGATTCGTTCATGCACCAGGAACCTGCCTCCCACGCGCATGGTTTCCGCATCAATGCCGCTGCCGTGGCCACCGCCTGCCGTACGGTCCGGTTTGATTTCGCTGCGCGTTTTTGCTATTGGACAGCAGGAAGCTCCGCATGCGTGCGGAAACGTCGCACCGCGGGCTTGATCCCCTGAATGGAGGGCGCGGGAGATGCGTGCGCAACGAGAAAACTGGGGTACCCGGATCGGGGTGATACTTGCGGTCGCCGGATCGGCGGTCGGCCTGGGAAATTTCCTGCGTTTTCCGGCGGTTGCCGCACAGAACGGCGGCGGTGCGTTCATGCTTCCCTACCTCGTCTCGCTCCTGCTGCTGGGCATACCCCTGATGCTGGTGGAGTGGACCGTCGGCAGGTACGGTGGTGGGTTCGGGCACGGCACGGCGCCCGGCATCTTCCAGTCGCTGTGGCGCAAAAACCGGTTCATCAAATACTTCGGAGTCATCGGTATTTTCGGCCCATTGGTCATCCTGATGTATTATACCTACATTGAATCGTGGCTCTTGGGCTACGCCGTGCTTTCGCTGACACCGCGGTACGCGGCGCTCACTACACAGGAGGAGATGGGCCGGTTTCTTGCGGAGTATCGTTCCAGTGGTTGGTCGGTGTTCTTTTTCATACTGACGTTCGTGGCGAACGCGTCGGTCATCTATTTCGGAGTGCGGCGTGGCATTGAGCGGTTCTGCCGCTTGGCGATGCCGGTGCTCTTCCTCCTCGCCGCCGTGCTGGTGTGCACCGTCCTCTTCTTCACCCCCCCGAATCCGCAGAACGCGTCCTGGAATGCCTGGAACGGGCTGGCATTCCTGTGGCGGTTCGACTTCTCCCGCGCGTTCACCCCTGCTGCGTGGCTCGCCGCGGCGGGACAGATCTTTTTCACGCTGTCGGTGGGCATCGGGGTCATCCTGACCTACGCCAGCTACCTGCGCAAATCCGACGACGTGGTGCATTCCGGCATCGCCGCGGCGGGAACCAATGAGTTCGCGGAGGTCGTTCTGGGCGGGTCGCTGGTACTGCCCGCGGCGTTCATCTTCATGGGCCCCGACCGTATTCTGGAGGTAGCACGCAGCGGCACGTTCAATCTCGGATTCGTAACGATGCCGTTCATCCTGCAGCAGCTGCCATTCGCCGCGTTGTTCTCGGCGATGTGGTTCCTGCTGTTGTTTCTGGCGGGCATCACTTCCTCAATATCACTGGCGCAACCGATGGTGGCGTTCCTCGAGGACGAGTTCGAGGTGGAACGCCGCGACGCCACCGTTATCTTCGCTGTGCTGACGTTCCTGGCGTGCCTGCCCGCGGTACTCATCCCCGGGGACACGGTGATCGGAGAGCTGGATTTCTGGGCGGTCAACGTGTGCCTGGTGGTCTTCGCGCTGGTGGAGTCCATCCTGTTCGGCTGGGTGTTCGGCATCGATCAGGCCTGGGATGAGATGCACCGGGGGGCGGGGGTGCGGCTCCCCGCCACTTTCAAAGTGGTGTTCAAGTACATCACCCCGGCGCTGTTGGTGGTCATTCTCGCGGGATTCTGGCTCGAGGGGCTCGTCGTGTCCGCACCCGGCGGCGTCCGTGTGAGCGTCACCAACACCGCGCTGTTCAAAACCATCGCGATGCAGAGCGTGCCGGTGCAGGAGCGTCCGGTGGTGCTGTTCACCCGCATCTACCTGCTGACCCTGTTCGCGTTGATCACTGCCGCGGTGTGGGAAGCGTGGCGCCGTCGCGGATGCGGAACCCAGACACCGGTGGGTGCATCAGAATCTTAGGTTGATTTCCACCAGGAGGCACGGGAATGCCACAGTACAGTGAAACCGTCATGGATCATTTCATGCACCCGCGCAATGTCGGGGAGATTCCCGATGCCGACGGCATCGGCGAAGAGGGCAACCCGGTCTGCGGTGACATGATGACCTTCTACATCAAGGTGTCTCGTGACGGCAAGACCATAGAAGACGTGAAGTTCAAGACGTTCGGGTGCGGCGCGGCCATCGCCGTGTCGTCCATGGTGTCCGAAATGGCCAAAGGCAAAAGCCTCGACGAAGCCGCCGCCATAACCCGGGAAGCGGTCGCACGGGAGCTCGGCGGACTACCCCCCAACAAGATGCACTGCTCCAACCTCGGCGCGGACGCACTGCGCAAAGCGATCGAAAACTACCGCGCCCGGCGCGCGGCGGAACATTCGAACCCACCCGCTGGGGACGCGCCCGTATGCCCGTACTGCGACGGATCCCTGCCGTGCAAAGATACGGAGCTCTGTTCATCCTGCGGGCGCAAGCTCCTCTGAACGCACGCCGGTGACACGCCACGGAGCCGCCACACTGTGTCAACGGGCGCGCGCGGTGCTCGCGACGCTCAGGCGGGCCTATCCGGATGTCGGCACTGCACTGCACTTCTCCGATCCGCTGCAGCTGCTGGTGGCCACGATCCTCTCGGCGCAGTGCACCGACGAACGGGTCAACCGGGTGACCGAACAGCTGTTCCGGAAGTACCGTACGGCGGGCGACTACGCGTCTGCAGATCCCCGGGAACTGGAACGGGACATACACTCCACCGGGTTCTTCCGCGCCAAGGCGCGCAACATCATCGGCGCGGCGCAGCGGATCATCGCAGTGTACGGCGGAAAGGTCCCCGACACCATGGAGCAGCTCGTCACACTGCCCGGCGTCGCCCGCAAGACCGCCAACATCGTGCTGTCGCACGGTTTCGGGAAAATCGAGGGGATCGCCGTGGACACCCACGTGCGGCGACTCAGCTACCGCATCGGGCTCTCCAACCATGACGACCCCGAAACAATCGAACAGGATCTGATGCTCCCGTTCGAGCGGACCGACTGGCCCGCGGTTTCCGATCTGCTCATCGCGCACGGTCGGGCTGTCTGTACCGCCCGGTCGCCGCGGTGCACCGCGTGCACCGTACAGCCGCACTGCCTTCAGCGCATCGAACGCTAAATAACGTCCTGTCACCGGCCCGGAATGCTACGTCAGCCGCTCCAGGAGTTCGCTGATAATCTGTTCCGGAGTGTGCAATCCCGGCAACACCACCATCGTGTCATGCCCCCGCAACTGGACGCCTCCCGCGACCCCATGCAGCAGCCGATGGATCCGCCGGCCGGATTCCGCATCGGCGGCCTTGATGAGGCAATCGGGTGGTTCATGGTCGCCGATGGCAACCCGCACCACATGGTGCTTCTTGAGCAGGACGCGCAGTCGGGCGACGTCGAAGAGCGTGCGGACCGCGGGGTGCGTCTCAGCCGAAAGCGGGCCGAACCGATCGACCAGTTCCGCGCGGATCCGGTCGATCTGGGCATAGGAATCCGCCTGCAGGAGGCGCCGGTAGAAGCCGATGCGCGTCTCGTCGTCGGGAATGTACTGCGGCGGAAATGCCGCGTCCAGGACGAGATCGATGGCGGGCTCGATCGCGCGGACGGACGCAGGGACGACGTTTCGGGCGGCGCCCATTTCTGCGAGAATCTCGCGCACCAAATGGCCGTACGCATGGAGCCCCACCTCACGCACCACGCCGTGCTGGCGGGTGCCGATGAGCTCTCCTGCACCCCGGATTTCCAGATCGCGCAGCGCCAGTCGGTAGCCGCTCCCCAGCGCCGAGTATTCCGCGATCGCGGCCAGCCGTTTCCGGGCGTCAGCGGACAAAGGATCCGGTCCGTGAAACAGGCAGCAACGGGCGGGCACGGTACGGCGACCCACGCGGCCCCGCAGCTGGTACAACTGTGCCAGACCGTAGTGCTCGGCGTCTTCCACGATGATCGTGTTGACGTTGGGCATGTCCAGTCCCGACTCGATGATGGTGGTGGTGACCAGCACCTGTATTTCGTTGCGGATGAAACGCAGCATCACCTCCTCGATGCGTCGCGCCGGCAGTTTGCTGTGGATGAATTCCACCGTGGCGCTGGGAAAGTGTGCGCGCAGCCACGCCGTCTTGTGCTCGATGAGTGGAATACGGTTGAACACGTAGTACACCTGTCCATCGCGCCGCAGTTCGCGACTGATGGCTGCCAGCACCGCATCCTCGTCGTACGGCCGCACCTCCGTCCCGATGGGCAGCCGTCCTTCCGGCGGCGTTTCGATCACGGATATGTCCTTAATCCCCTGCAACGCGATGGAAAGCGTCCGCGGAATGGGGGTCGCCGTGAGCGAAAGAACGTCGGGCAGTTCCCGGGCGCCGCCGGATGGATCGCGGTAGCGGAGCCGCAGGTGTTCCTTGTCCCGGACACCGAATTTGTGCTCTTCGTCGATGATGATGAGCCCCAGGTTCGCGAAACGCACGCGTTCGGCGAGCACCGCCTGGGTGCCGATGGCGATGTCCACCGATCCATCGGCGATGCACCGGATCGTCGCGGATGCTTCAGCGCGCCGCTGCAACCGGGTCAGCACGCCGACTCGCACGCCGAACGGTCCCAGGCGGTCCACGAAAGTGCGGTAGTGCTGTTCCGCGAGGATGGTGGTGGGACACAGCACCATGACCTGGCGGCCTCCGACCACGGCTTTGAACGCGGCACGAACGGCGACCTCGGTCTTTCCGAATCCGACATCGCCTACCACAATGCGATCCATGGGCCGGGGAGCCTCCATGTCGGCTTTCACCTCGGCGATCGCGCGCAGCTGGTCTTCCGTTTCTTCGAACACGAACGTGTCGTCCAGCTGCCGTTCCAGCTCGCCATCCGGCGGGTACGCGATGCCGGCGGTTTCGGCACGCGCGGTATAGAGCTGGTGGAGAGCGACCACGAATTCACGGAGCGTGTCCTTGATTCTGCGCAGGGTACGGCGCCACTGACCTCCTTCGAGAGATGAGAGCGGCGGCGTGTATGCCGTGAGAGCGACGTACTTTTCGACCTTGTGCAGCTCGGTCAGCGGAACGTGGATGCGGGCATTGTCACGGAACAGGATGGTCAGGTACTCCGCCGTACGGTCGCCGACCGTTATCGTGCGGGTCCCCTCGTACCTGCCGATGCCGAATTCGCGGTGCACCACCAATTCCCCGGGATGCATCTCCCAGATGCCCTCCAGGCGCATCCCGCGCCGCGGATAGCGCGATGACGCGCTCTCGTAGTACTCGTAGCGTGCAAAAAGCTCTACGTACGTGGTAACCACGCGGCGATCGTGTTCGTCGACGAGTCCTTCGGCGAGCTCGACCTCGCACACACGCGGACGGTGTGCGCCGGTCCGGAACAGATCCTCGACCCGTCGCATCTCATACTCGTAGACACACGCAACAACGATGTCCCATCCGTCGCGCAGCAGCCGCTCGTACTCCGCCGCGGCACGTACCGCATCCCCACGGTACCGGGGTGTCCGGCGGTAGCGCGCCAACGCGGCATCCGCCGGCGGATCCGCCTGTAGCCGGATGTACGGGGTTCCGGGCGGCAGGAGCGACCGAATCGGCGGGCACGACGGATCGGAACGTACGGCGTGCGCCCAGAGGTTCACCCGCGGCAGATCGGTGCCGCTGCGCTGCGTGGCGGTATCCAGGGTGCGCAGAGCGGAGACCCGGTCGTCGTCCAGCACCATGCGCAGGGGCCGGTTGTCCGGCGGAATGTCCGGCCAGAGATCGACGATTCCGCCGCGCACGGCGAACTCGCCGGGACTCTCTACGTACGAGACTCGGGTGTACCCGGCACCGGCGAGCCACGTCGTCAGCTCATCGAGACGGTGCTGTGCACCGGGCACCAGGCGGATCGGGTCGGGCACCGGGGCTGCGCGCAGATCGAGCACCCCCGGTTCCGCCACTACGATGAACCGATCGCCGGGCGCGCCCATGCCGCAGGTCCCCAGTTCGCGCAGCGCAGCGAGGCGATCGGCCGACCAGACCGTCGACCCATCGACGGACTCCGGGGAATGCAGTGCGGTCACCCGCAGGGGTACGCTTTCCCCGAAGCAGGCCGCCAGACAGGCGCGATGTTGTTCAATCGAGCGGACGAGGTGTTCGGGAGGGACATCACCGGTTTCAACGACGATGACGGGATCCGGCAGTCTTCTGAGAAGGTGGTCCGCGACTGCGGAGAGCGGCTTGTCCCCGAAGGCCAGCGGGATCGGGGTGAGCATGTGCGATGGTCGTGTACTACGACCGGCGACAGCCGTCCAGGCCGAGCCGGTCCCGGGCAGCATCCGCGATCCGGCAGATGATTTCGTGGTATTCGATACCCATCGCCTGCGCGACCAGCGGAAAAACGTCCATCATCCCCAGCTGCGGCAGCGGGTTGCACTCGAGGAAGTATGGTGTTCCGTCATCCGATACACGTACATCGACGCGGCCGAAATCGCGGATCTCCAGGGCGCGACAGGCGGACGCGGCAACGCGCATCACCTCCTGCGCCAGCCGGTCGGGAACCGCGGCGGGACAGCGGTACGATACATCGTCGTTGAACACCATGGCGTGGGTGTAGAACAGGTCACCGAGGTCGAACACGCCGCGAATGCCGATCTCCACCGGCGGATGAGCGGTCATCGGAAAAGCCGCGGAATCCGCATTGCCGGTCACCACAACGGTCAGCTCGCGACCCGCGATGAACTCCTCCACGAGCGCCGGCTGACGGTAACGCTCGACCACTTCGGCGACGCGATCGCGCAGCTGGTCCCGATCGTGCACCAGCGATCGGTCGTGTATCCCCTTGGACGTTCCCTCTTGTGCCGGTTTGACGAACAGCGGATAGCGCAATCCGGCATCGTCGGCAGCGTCCGGGGAGCTGCACACGGTGAACCGCGGCGTGGGAACACCGCAGGACGCGACCACCCGTTTTGCCATGGTCTTGTCCAGCGTCAATGCCATGGTGAGAGCATCCGAACCGACGAAGGGAACACCGAACATCTCCAGGATCAGCGGCACCTGCGCCTCGCGGTTGCGGCCGCGAAGACCTTCGGCGATGTTGAATACCAGGTCCCACCGGCGGCCGGCGCGCAGCGCATCCAGCAGCCGGTACACGTGCCCGATACGCTCCACGCGCCATCCCCGCAGCTCGAGCGACGATTCGATGTCCCGGATGGTCTCCATGGAGTCGAATTCCGCGTACGCGTCCGGCGGGTCGGGGGGACCGAACTCGCGCCGGTAGTCGTCCCCGGCGTCATAGGTGAAACCGATGTGCAGCTCGTGCATCAGCGCTCTCCGGTTGATTCCATGAGACCGGTGCGATACCGATCCAACAGCTCTTTTTCCACGCAGCGGCCGTACGCGGCATCCTCGAACTTGAACAATGGTCGCCACCCTCCACGGCCGTCCCGTTCAGACGGCCACGCCACCCAGGGGCCGCGACGACCTTCCATGATGCGGCACGATACGGACAACTCCCCCTCGAACACCACTTCCGCGCTCGCGCGGACAGACCCGGATGACGGCCGGAACTGGAACGTTCGCACCTCGAACGACGGATTCCCCGACGACACCGCAGACGCGCAGAGATCGTGTGCGGTGGCCGATGAAGCCCTGACAACAGCCGCGACCAGCGCTGTCCGCAGACGCGGGGAGAGCACCTCAACCTGGGGATACTCCCTACCGGTGCGGGCGACGTACCGCGGCAGGTGTGGGGAGTGGATGACTCGTCCGGACCTGCGTATCTGAGTCACCAGCACGCCGGACACCGTGATGCGTCCAGCGAAGGTCACCGCCAGTGCCCCGTTACCATCGGGAGCAACCGCGGTAACCGGCATTGCGGCGTGAGCGGCGGCCACACCGAAGACAGCCGCGGCGAAACACACGGCGCGCATGACGCACCGTCGCCGTTTCATCGCACCGAACACCTCACTGCAACCCGTCGGTTACCGGTAGGGCAGTTTCCGGGCGATCTTGCGCGCTTCCACCCCGTCCAGGACCTGCAGGTTGTGCGCTTTGCGCCCGACGTGGGGGGCGTCCCCGGTCAGCAGGTGGCGCTGTCCGGACTTCTTGTACTTTATTTTCCCGGTGCCCGTGAACTTGAAACGTTTCTTGGCACCGGAGTGCGATTTGATCTTGTTCTTCATGAATTGTTCCTCGCGAAATATGGTTGACGGCGTACGCTCAGGCTTTCGCCGGAGGCGTCGCAGACGGATGAGTAGCAGACGCCGGCGCTCGGGGCTCGGCGGGTTTGGCATCGGAGGCCGTCCCTGGGGCACGACGCTTCGGGGTGACCACCATGATGGCGCTGTTGCGTTCCCGGTTCGGACGATCCCGGTTCCCGACATCCTGGATGGCGGCGTCGATTTTGGCGAGCAGGGCATCGAGCTTGGTCCGGAAAAACTCCATCTCGCGTCCCCGGAACCGTATGACGATCTTGGTGACGTGTCCGTGGGTGAGGAATTCCCGCACGTGATTGAGCTTGATGAACAGGTCGTGTTCGGAAATGGCGGGACGGATGTAGATCTCCTTCATCTCGGTGAGACGCTGATTACGGCGCAGCTCCTTGTCGCGCTTCTCCTGCTGGTACTTGAACTTGGAGAAATCCATGATCTTGCAGACCGGGGGATTGGCCTGCGGGGATATTTCCACCAGGTCCATGCTGATCTCCTGCGCCTGGCGCAGCGCCTGCTGCGTCTGCACCACGCCCATCTGCCCACCGTTCTCGTCTATCAGCCTGACCTCGCGCGCGCGAATCTGCTCGTTGATCCGAATCCGTCGGAAATCCATCCGCCTGGTCGCCCTCCCGGGTTAGTGCGGCTCCTCGCGGAGCCGCCGAATGACATCATCCACGCCGAGGATCTCGGTCGCGGGATTGTTCCAGCTGCGCAGCGCCACGGTGCCCGCTGCAGCTTCTCTTTCGCCCACCACGAGGATGAACGGTACCTTCTGCACGGCCGCCTCGCGGATTTTATGCGGCAGACGCTCCGCCGAGGAGTCCACAGACGTGCGAACGCCGGCGGCGACGAGGCGGTCGCGCACCGACTCCGCGTACGCGAGTGTCCGGTCGCTGACCGGAAGCACGGCCGTCTGCACCGGCGCCAGCCACAGCGGGAACGCGCCGGCGTAGTGTTCGATGAGCACACCGAAAAACCGCTCCAGCGAGCCCAGCAGGGCCCGGTGGATCATGATCGCGTGTTCATCCTTCCCCTCGGCGGTACGGTAGCGCACGTCGAAACGTTGCGGCAGGTTGAAATCCACCTGGATCGTGGAGCATTGCCACGACCTGCCGAGGGCGTCTTTGATCTTGATGTCAATTTTTGGGCCGTAGAACGCACCGCCGCCCTCATCCACCATGTACGCCAGCGATCGCGCCTCCAGGGCGGCGCGCAGCGCGCCTTCAGCCAGCTCCCACACGCGCGGCTCCCCGATAGCATCCGCCGGTCGCGTGGACAACGTCACATCGAATGCATCGAATCCGAACCGCCGCAGCACCGCAACGACATCGTCTATCAGTTTGATGAGTTCCGCACCCAGCTGCTCCGGTGTACAGAAGATGTGTGCGTCGTCCTGGGTGAAACCGCGCACGCGGAACAGCCCATGGAGCACCCCGGACCGTTCGTAGCGGTATACCGTGCCGAACTCGAAGTACCTGAGGGGAAGCTCCCGGTATGATCGGATCGCCGAACGGTAGACGAGCACGTGGCCCGGACAGTTCATGGGTTTGATGAGGTACTCGACGTCATCCACTTTCATCGGCGAATACATGTTTTCACGGTAGAATGACAGGTGACCGGAAGTGCGCCACAGGTCCGACTTTGCAATGTGAGGCGTCACCAGCATCTGGTAACCGTTCCGGAACAGGAACTCCTTGAGGTAATTCTCGATGATGGTGCGCACGATCGCACCTTTCGGCAGCCAGAACACCAGCCCGGGACCGAACTCGTCTTCGAATATCTCGAAGAGCCCCAGTTCCCTGCCCAGCTTGCGGTGGTCGCGTTTACGGAGTTCCTCCAGTTTCTGGAGGTGTGCCGCCAGTTCTTCCTTGGTTGCGAAGGCGGTGCCGTAGATACGCTGCAGCTGCGGGCGCTTCTCGTCGCCGCGCCAGTAGGCACCGGCGATGCTGAGCAGCTTGAAGTGCTTTACCTTGGAACTGTAGTTGACATGCGGACCGCGACACAGGTCGGTGAAATCGCCGTGGCTGTACACCGTGATCGGTTCGTCCGGCGGCAGCTGTTGGATGAGTTCGGTCTTGTACACGTCGCCACGGCCGCCGAACAGCTCCAGTGCTTCATCGCGAGACAACTCCCGGCGCACAAATGGCAGGTTGCGGCCGGCGATCTCCTTCATGCGCTCCTCGATCACCGGCAGGTCATCCGGGGTGAGCGGTCGTGGCACCTCGAAGTCGTAGTAGAACCCGTCCTCAATAGCAGGCCCGATACCGAGTTTGGTGCCGGGAAAGAGCTCCACGACAGCGGAGGCGAGGATATGACTCGCGGAATGGCGCAGGGTATCCAGTGATTGGTCGGTCATTCGAACCGCTGTCCAAGTCTCCTGTTCTGGCAGAATGAGGCGGGCGGGACGCGCCACACCGATGACATGCAACCACCATGGGCGTGACAGGACTTGAACCTGTGACCCCCTCCATGTCAAGGAGGTACTCTAGCCAGCTGAGCTACACGCCCGTGCACCAAACCACGCGCTGTTGCGGCGCGTCACACCTGATACAGATATATGTACAAAAAAGGACAGCTGCGCGCAAGTCCGTCGTCAATCCGCGCCAGCGACCGTACCGGCGGCATCCAGCGTCAGGTTTTCCACCCCGGTACAGATGGCGCGTAACACCACGGCGGCCGCGGCCTTCTTGACATCGGCCAGCAGCGTGGCGTCATCCCTACTGAACCGCCGGAGCACAAAATCCCGTGCGTCCTCGCCTGCCGGTACCGGACCGATGCCCACGCGCAATCGCGGGAACTCCTCGGTCTTGAGCCAGTGCGCGATCGACTCCAACCCCTTGTGCCCGCCCGACGAACCGCGGACGCGCAAACGCAGCGTACCGAGCTTCAGATTGAAATCGTCGGCGACCACCAGCACGTCCCGGGGTTCTATACTCTTTGTGCGCGTATACTGCTGCACCGCCAAGCCGCTGAGGTTCATGAACGTGAGCGGCTTGAGGAACGCCACCGCTGCACCGTCCACGTTCGCCCGGCCGACCGCAAGATCGCGTCGGGTGTGCAACGTGAATCCCAACTCGTGTGCCAGCAGGTCCACCACCATGAATCCGAGGTTGTGGCGATCGAAGAGGTGCTCCCTCCCGGGATTCCCCAGCCCGACCACCAGCCGCACGCCCATCGCGACCACACCATTTCCGACGGATGTTTACTTCTTTTCCTTGGATTCCGGCTTGCCCTTGGCCGTCGGGGCGCCGTCTGCAGCAGCACCCTCCGCTCCTTCTTCGGTCTTCTTGCCTTTGCCGACCACCTCCGGCTCCGTCGCGGTTGCCGTTTCCGCGCCGGCTGCCGGAGCCGCTTCCTCGACCCGCTTGGGGATGATGTGAACCACAATGCTCTCGGGATCCTCAAGGATGCTGAACACCGTCTGGGGGATGTCCTTCACGTGGATGGCGTCCCCGATGCGCAGCTTCGAGATGTCCAGATTGATCGAATGCGGGATGTCCTTCGGGAACACTCGAATGTGCAGCTCGCGGTGCACGAAATCCAACAGCCCACCGGTGGCCTTGAGGGCCTCGGCTTCGCCCGACAGCTGTACCGGAACCTTCACCTCAACCCTCTCGGTCAGGGACACCACCTGGAAATCGATGTGGATCGGGACCTGGCTTACGGCATCGCGCTGAATTTCCTTGATGATCGTCGGGAAGGAATCATCGTTCACCCGGAGGGTGAGCAGTGTTCCCTCGAGGCTCCCCTGCTTGACCGCGTCCACGATGGAACGGTGCCGCACCCACAGCATCTGATTCCCGCGGCCGCCACCGTAGGTGATGGCCGGAATATACCCGTCCCGACGGCGACGGTTGAGCTCGGCTTTCGTTGTTGCGGCTCGTGTTTCGGCGACGATCTCGAATGCTCCCATGACACGGCTCCTTTCAGCCTACACAAACAGTTCGCTGATGGATGTATTGAAATGGATCCTCTTGATCGCTTCCGCGAGCAGCGGAGCGACCGAGAGCACCTTTATTTTTTGGCATCGGGCCGGATCCAGCGGTATGGTGTTGGTGGTGACCACCTGCGTGAGCGGCGACGCCTGGATGCGGTCGGCGCCGTTCCCGCTGAACAGGCCGTGCGCGCATGCGGCGTACACCTTGCGGGCACCTTCGCGTGACAGGCGCTCGGCGACCTTTACCAGCGTCCCGGCGGTATCCACGAGGTCATCGAAAATGATGGCGTTCTTTCCGGCGACATCACCGATGACGTTCATGACCTCCGCCTGGTTCGGTGACGGACGGCGCTTATCCACCATTGCGAGCGGCACGTTCATGCGGCGGGCGAAGCTCCGGGCGCGCTCCACGCCTCCCGCATCGGGCGACACCACCACCACTTCGTTGATGTTCCGGAAATCCGGATGGTGCCGGAAGTACTCCAAGAACACCGGCCGGGCGTACAGGTGGTCCACCGGTATGTCGAAAAAACCCTGCAACTGGCCGGCGTGCAGGTCCACCGCGAGGATCCGGTTGGTGCCTGCCGCGGTGATGAGATTGGCCACCAGCTTGGCGGTGATCGGAACGCGGGGTTCGCTCTTGCGGTCCTGCCGGGCGTACCCGAAGTACGGAATGACCGCGGTGATGCGCGCCGCCGACGCACGTTTGAGCGCATCGATGATGACGAGCATCTCCATGAGATTCTCGTTCACCGGCGGGCAGGTCGGCTGTATGACGTAGCAGTCCGTGCCGCGTACGTTGTCCTCGATCTTCACCTCGATCTCTCCGTCGGCGAAACGGCCCACGTGCATACGTCTCTCGGGTATGCCGAGATACCCGGCAATCTCCCGGTAGAGCGCCCGGTTCGCGTTGCCGCTGAACAACTGCAGATTGGTTCCGGCCATGGTTCTCCCGTTCATGCGCGCCCCCCGGACCGACGCGCCCTGTCACACATCCGGCGTACGATCTCGTGGTTCGGCTTCAGCACTTCGCGTTCCCGTGCGATGACCAGAGTTCGGGGTGGAACATCCCGCCCGACCGTGGATCCCGCCGCGATGACCGTATGGTGCCCGATGCGGATGGGCGCCACGAGATTGACGTTGGACCCGATGAAGCTCCGGTCACCGATGATACTGCGATGTTTCGCCACACCGTCGTAGTTGCAGGTGATGGCACCCGCACCCACGTTGACCTCTTCGCCTACATCAGCATCGCCGATGTATGCCAGGTGGTTGATTTTGGATCCCGCGCCAACGACACTGTTCTTCACTTCTACGAAATTCCCCGCCACGGCGCGAGCCGACAGAACCGCTCCCGGCCGCAGCCGTGCATAAGGTCCGATCCGGCATCCGGCGCCGATGTCCGCCCCATCGACGTGGGAGCAGACGACGGTCACGCCGTCTCCGACACGCGTCTCGCGCATCACGGTGTACGGACCGATGCGACATCCGGACCCGATGGTGCACTCTGAGAGAATGCAGCCCGGCAGAATCTCGGTATCGCTCCCGACCCGGACGCCGTAATCCACGAATACCGTCTCCGGCATCCGGACGGTGACCCCGGATTCCATCAGACCCGACAGGATCCTGCGGCGCACGATATCCTCGCAGCGGGCCAACTCGGTGCGGGTGTTGACCCCGCGCACCTCCTCTGGATCCGCACACCGGCAGGTGTGCACGGTACCGAGACGGTCCAACACATCGGTCAGGTAGTACTCACGTTTCGCGTTGTCTGGCCGCAGCGTCCGCAATGCCGGCCAGAGGCGCCGGGGGCGGAACACGTAGACCCCGGCGTTCACCTCACGGATGGCGCGTTGTGCCGCAGAGGCATCTTTCTCTTCCACGATCCGCCGGAATCGTCCATCGGGGCCACGGACGATACGCCCGTACCCGAACGGATCCGACGGTTCGGTCGTCAGCACGGCGGCGTCGGCCCCGCGCCAGGCGCCAACCAGACTCCGCAGGGTCGCCGGCGCGATGAGCGGCACGTCACCCGAGAGCACCACGAGCGCGTCGAGAGCGGCACTGATGCGTCCCCGGGCGCACATCAGCGCGTGACCGGATCCCCGCCGGACTCGCTGCATCGCAAAGACCATGCGTCCGCGCAACGACGGCGGAGCGCACTCCAGCGCGGTGGCGCGGACCCGGTCTGCCTCGTGCCCGACCACCACGCACACCTGTGCCGGCCGCAGCGAAGCGACCGATTCCAACACGTGCGCCAGCAGTGACTTGCCGCAGAGGGTGAACAGAACCTTCGGTACGGCTGAACGCATGCGCGTACCCGCACCCGCGGCGAGCACCACGCATCCCAGACTCATGCGCGCAGGCACCGATCCCGGCGATTACCGGATTCTCAGGCGTTTGGCGAAGTTCTTCGCCATGCCCTGGTATTTGCGGATGTCGGTGTCCAGCTGCTGGATCTCGCCGCATATGGTACGCAGCTGGCTGTCGGTGATCATCCCCTTTTGGAAGAGGGCGTAGGCTCTGAGCCCGGCGCTGTACACCGCCCGGAGCTTGCGCTGCTCCGCGTTCAGCTCCTGCAGCTTGGCCGACCCGAACTTCGCTCCGTACACCGCGTCCTGCTGCACCACTTTCGCGGTCTGCTCAACGACCGTGGACAGCTTCTTGATCATCTCGTCCATCTTCATTCGTGAACCTCCAGGAAACGTTGGTGCCGCCCGACGCCGGCTCGCCGCCGTGCGGTGTACCGTACACAATGCGTTCCAGAACCAGCCCGTGCGCCGGCGCCGGACGGCGGGCACAGAACGGCCGCCGTGTCAGCGCCTCCGCCTGGTGCGGCGCCAGGCGCCCCGCCCCTGCATCCACCAGCATGCCGACCAGATAGCGTACCATCCGGTGCAGGAACCGGTTGCCGATCAGGGTACACACGATGCACCCGCCACACCGGATCACGGAAAGACGTTTCAGGCGACACCGTGTCTCCCTGCCGGATTCGGCGTATTCCCTCGTCGTCGCGAAACGGAAATCGCGACACGCGGTGAACAACCGGGCGGCACGACGCATCGCGTTCACATCCAACGGCTCGCGGACGTGCCACACCCGGTCCGCATCCAACACCGGTCTACAGCGGACGTTCCAGATGTGATACCGGTATTGTTTCCACCGCGCATCACGGCGCGGGTTGAATCCGTCGGCGGCACGACGCATGCTGACCACCGCCACATCCTCCGGCAACAGGTGGTTGAGTCGTGACGCCCCGCGGGCCGGATCGATCTCGCGCCAGAGTCTCATGCGAACCACATTGCCGAGCGCGTGGACTCCGGCATCCGTACGGGACGCGAACAGCAGGTCCGGATCCTCGCCGAATGCAGACCGGCAGGCGTCCATCATCACCTTTTCAACGGTGCGCGCCGTTCCCTGCCGCTGGCTGCCCCGGAATGCCCCGCCGTGGTAGGAGATCTCCAGAACGTACGACGGCACCGGTCAGGCGGACTGCGACCGGGTCTCGGCGATCAGCTCGGCGAACGTGATGAGCCGGATATCCTTCTCGCGGAGGTAGCTCTTGAGCTTGGAATCGCAGCTCGCCAGCAGTTCATACTCCCGCCACAGTTCGCCGTACCCCGGATGGGTCATGAGCTCGGCGCAGTCGAATACCTCGTCAATGTTTCCCCAGTACCACCCCTCGATGAAGTGCGGCAGACTGATAATGCCCTGGGCGTCCAGGAACACCTTCATCTCATCGTATGCCTCGGGTTCCACAGCGATCCTGCGGTGGAACCGCATCACCGGAATGCCGTACTTGATCATCAGTGGAACAACCACGTGAAACACGTCGCGCACCATGTGGACGTGATGGTGGCTGGACAGGTGGTCGGGACGGATGTCCCGGGACAACAACATCTCGATCTGGCGGGCGACTTCCGTTTCAACTGCATCACGGTTGAAGGTGCCCTTAACACCTGACACGCGGCCGGTGCCGTGATCCACAGTGAACATCTCATCAAGATCCACGTGCACTCCTACGGAAAGCTTGGGATTCTCCTTCGCGAGGGCGACCGCATCGTCCAACCCATCCCGCGTAGGGATAATGCTGGCCGAGGTCACCACGCCGTTTTTGAAGGCGGCGATCACCCCCTGGTTGATGCGGGGGGTGTACCCGAAGTCGTCGGCATTGACGATCAGTTTTTTCATCGGAGTTGTATTATGCCAGCATCTCCTTGTGCGCGAGCACCTCCAGAATCTGGACCGCGTTGAGTGCGGCGCCTTTCAGCAGGTTGTCCGAGACAATCCACATCACGAGACCGTTGTCGCACGAGATATCCTCGCGGATCCTCCCCACGAACGTCACCTGGCGGTTGGAGCCGTCCAGAGGCGTGGGGTACCGTTTCGCGGCATCCCTATTCTCCGGATCGTCCACCACGACCACGTTCTCCGCGTGTGAGAGCAGCCTCCGCGCCTCCCCAGCCGACAATGCGCGCTCGGTCTCGATCCACACCGATTCGGAGTGAGCACGGAACACCGGGGCACGCACGCACTGCGCGGATACCCGTACCCCGGGAATCTCCATGATCTTGCGGGTCTCGTTGACCATTTTCATCTCTTCTTTAGTATACCCGTTTTCGGTGAAAACGTCAATCTGCGGAATCAAATTGAATGCGATCTGCCGGGGAAACACCTTGCCGGGCGCGGCGGCCACCGTAAAGGAATCATTGCTGTCCGTTATCAGCGAGGGCAGCGCGGCCAGCCGCTGTAACACGCGACCGGTCTCCTCGCGGAGTTCCAGCATCGCCCTGCCTCCGGCACCGGACACCGACTGGTAGGTGGAAACCACTATCCGACGGATGCCAGCGGCCCGGTGCAGCGGGTTGAGCACCACCACCATCTGGATGGTGGAGCAGTTGGGATTGGCGATGATCTTGCGGTCGGCCGTCAGGGCGTGCGCGTTGACTTCGGGCACCACCAAGGGACAGGCGTCGTCCATCCGCCACGCCGACGAGTTGTCGATGACGAATACCCCGTGCCGGGCGAACAGCGGGGCGTACTCCCGAGAAACCGATGCGCCCGCGGAAAAGAGGGCGGCGTCGATGTTGGGAGCGTATCGGTCGACGTTCGCTGCATTCAGCTCGATGACCGGGTGCTCGGCGCCGTTGAACGACACCGTCTTCCCCACGGAACGGGCCGAGGCGAACGGGTACAGATCCTCCACCGGGAACTTCCGCCCCGCGAGCATGTTCAGCATCTCCTGGCCGACGGCACCGGTGACGCCGACGACCGCGATTCGATATCCCTTCATGACGACTCCTTGCCTCCCCCGTCCGACGGGGTCTCCCCGAATGAATATGTACTACAACAGACTCGCGACCAGATCTCCCACCTCCGGCGTGCTCAGACCCATGCGTCCGGCTGCCATATCCTTGATCCTGCCGGAGGTGATGGCCTTCTGAACTGCCCGTTCGATAGAAGCCGCGGCTTCAAACTCACCGAGGGTCTCCAGCATCATGGACCCGGCGAGAATGGTGGCGATCGGGTTAATCACCTTCTTGCCTTTGTACTTGGGCGCCGACCCGTGGATGGGCTCGAACATGGACACACCGTTGGGATTGATGTTCCCCCCCGCCGCCACCCCCAGACCACCTGAGATCATCGCCCCCAGGTCAGTGGAAATGTCACCGAACATGTTGTTGGTGACACACACGTCGAACCACTCGGGGTTCTTGACCATGTACATGCAGAAGGCGTCGATGTAGTAGTGGTCCGTCTGAATTGACGGGTACTCCCTACCCACCTGCTCAAAAACGCGCACCCACAGGTCGTGTGCGTAGGTCAGCACGTTGGACTTGTCCACCATGGTCACCTTCTTGCCTTTGGACGGATCCTTGCGGGCGGCGATGGCGCAGTAGTCGAAGGCGTACTTGATGCAGCGGTGAACACCTTTGTAGGTGTTGATATCCTCCTGCACCGCCACTTCGTCGGACGTACCCTTCTTGAAAACACCGCCCATGCCGCAGTAGCCGCCTTCGGTGTTCTCACGCACGATGACGAAGTTGATCTCCCGGGGGCCCTTGTCCTTGAGCGGGGTTCCCACTCCTTCATAGAGCTTCACGGGTCTCAAGTTGATGTACTGGTCCAGTTCGAAGCGGATGCGCAGGAGGATGCCCTTCTCCAGTATCCCCGGTTTCACCCGCGGATCACCGATGGCACCCAGGTAGATGGCATCGAGTTTGCGCAGGTCGGCCAGCACCGAATCCGGTACCAGCTCACCGGTCTTCAGGTACCGTTCGGCACCCAGATCAAACGGCACAAAATCAAAGGAACAGCCCCGGTTGTCGCCGGCCGCACGCAGCACTTTCACGCCCTCATCAATGATCTCCTGTCCGATACCGTCGCCGGGAATGACGCCGATGGTGTACTTTTTAGAGCTCATGTGGATTCCTTTCGAAGTAAACTCGCCGTCATGCGGCCGGCCGCCGCGCGCGGATGAACGGCACCAGGCCGCCCGCGGCGATGATGCTCTGCAGGAACGCCGGGTACGGCTGGATGCGGTGTTCCTCTCTGCGTGTCAGATTGCGCACCGCGCCGGCGTCCAGGTCAACCAGGATGCGGTCCCCTGCGGCGAACGCCTTTGCGGCGCCCGGCAGTTCCACAAGAGGCAACCCGATGTTGATGGCGTTGCGGTAGAAGATGCGCGCGAACGACTCCGCAACAACACACGAGATGCCCGCAGCCTTGATGGCAACCGGCGCGTGCTCGCGTGAGGACCCGCACCCGAAATTGCGGCCGGCGACGATCACGTCACCCTTCGCAATACGGGAACTGAAGTGCTCGTCCAGCGGTTCCATGCAGTGGGCCCCGAGGTACTCGGGATCGGAACGGTTCAGATACTTGGCCGGAATGATGACGTCGGTGTCGACGTTGTCGGGCGCCACAAAGACCGTCCCTTCAAACTTCATGCGCATCGCTCCCCTCATACCGTGTCACGCAGGCGGCTCCGCGATATATCCGCGGACAGCGGAATATGCGGCCACCGCGGGATTGGACAGGTACACCTCGCTCTTCGTGTGTCCCATGCGCCCCACAAAATTCCGGTTGGTGGTCGCGATGGCCCGCTCACCCTCGGCCAGGATGCCCATGTGCCCGCCCAGGCACGGACCGCAGGTCGGCGGACTGATGATGCACCCCGCATCCAGCAACGTCGCGACGACACCGTCCTTCAGCGCCCGGCGGTATATCGCCGGCGTCGCCGGGAACACCAGCGCGCGCACGTACGGGTGCACTTTCCGCCCCTTGAGCACGCGCGCGGCGATGACCAGATCTTCGTACCAACCGTTGGTACACGACCCGATCACCGCCTGGTCTATGGTGATGCGCCTTTTTAAATCGCGTACCGCCACGCTGTTCTCAGGGAGGTGCGGCAGCGCGACCTGCGGACGGATCGCAGACACGTCCACATCGTGCACCGCCTCGTACCGTGCGTCCGGATCGCTGCGAAGCGAGAGGACCGCCGCGGGACGGCGCGCACCGGTCGTCCGCAGATACGCTGCGGTCACCGCATCAGGTGCGATGATGCCGTTCTTGGCGCCGCATTCAATGGCCATGTTCGCCATGGCGAACCGCCCGGCCATACTCAGGCCTTTGATCGCATCTCCCGTCAGTTCAATCGTACGGTAGTTCGCCCCGTCCACACCGATCCGCCGGATGGTTTCCAGGATGAGGTCCTTGCCGTAGACGTTCGGCCGCCGTCTGCCGTGGTACACGAATTTGATGGCCGCCGGCACCTTGAGCCATACCGTACCGGTGGCCCACACCGCCGCCAGATCCGTGGACCCCACGCCGGTCGAGAAGGCGCCCAGCGCCCCGTAGGTGCACGTGTGCGAATCCGCTCCGATGACCACATCGCCAGGACCGACGAGCCCCTGTTCGGGCAGCAGCGCGTGTTCGATGCCCACCCGGCATCCGTCAAAAAAGTGCCGGATCTTCTGTTCTCGGGCGAACCGTCGGGTGTACCGGTTCTGCTCGGCGGACGCGATATCCTTGTTCGGCGTGAAGTGGTCCAGCACGATGGCGATCCGGGACCGGTTCCACACCTGCGGTGCCCCGGGAGCGCAGATGTTCTCCAACTGTTTGATTGCCAGCGGCGATGTCACGTCATTGCTCAGCGCCAGATCCACCTTTGCCATGACGAACTGGCCCGGCTCCACACACCGCTCGCCCGCGTGGCGGGCGATAATCTTCTCCGTGATGGTCTGCGGACGAACCGCGCGGTTCATGATCGTGCACCAACCCGGCGCACCGCGATACCCCGCCGCCGCACGACGAAATTGTTGAGAGCGGCTACGTACGCCTTGATGCTGGCTTCCACAACGTCGGTGGAGAGCCCGCGGCCGCTGAATGAACACCGGGCATGCTCCAGTTTCACCACTACCTCCCCTTGCGCATCCTTGCCGGACGAAACGGCTTTCAGCGCGTAGTCCGTGAGCCGGGGCGCCTCCCGGAGCCGGAGCGTCTGTGCGACGATCTCGTCGATGGCGCGGTACGCCGCATCAATGGGGCCGTCTCCGAATGACGCGCGGCGCACGCACCGGAGTTTCCCTTTTTCGGAGATTTCCAGTTCAACCGTCGCCGTGGGGATGACCCCCGAACCGGAACTGGTGTGGAAATACCGCAGCGAGAACATACCTTTCGTACCGCCGAGCTCCTCCCCGACCAGCGCGACGAGGTCTTCATCGAAAACGTGCTTCTTCTTGTCGCAGAGCTGCTTGAACTGGGCGAACACCCGATCCATGTGCCCGGCGGCGATTCGATACCCGAGCGACGCCAGGCGCTTGGCGAGCGCGTGCCGCCCGGAGTGCTTGCCGAGCACCAGCTCGCTGGATGGGACACCGACCGATTCCGCGGACATGATCTCGTACGTGCGACGGTCCTTGAGGATGCCGTCCTGGTGGATCCCCGCCTCGTGCCGGAAGGCGTTCTGGCCGACCACCGCCTTGTTCGGTTGTACCACGATGCCCGTGAGGCTGGACACCAGCCTGCTGGTCGGATAGAGCTCCCGGGTGTTGATGCGGGTCCCCATGCCGCGGAACACATCCGGTCGCGTGCACAGGATCATCACGATTTCCTCCAGCGACGCATTGCCCGCGCGTTCGCCGATGCCATTGATGGTGCACTCGACCTGTCGGGCGCCGTTGCGCACGGCATCAATCGAATTGGCGACACCCAACCCGAGGTCGTTGTGACAGTGCACCGAAAAAACGGCGTGGGCGCTGTTGGGCACACGTTCCCGGAGCATCCGGATGAGCGCGCCAAACTCACCGGGCACCGAGTACCCCACGGTGTCGGGGATATTCACGGTGCGGGCGCCGGCGGCGATGACGGCCTCGACCACCCGGCAGAGAAAGTCGTGGTCGCTGCGCGCGGCATCCTCGCAGGAGAATTCCACGTCCGCGACCTTGCGGCGGGCATACCGTACCGCCTCCACCGCAGCTTCCACCACCTGCTCGCGCGTCATACGCAGCTTGTGGCGCATGTGCAGGTCGCTGGTGGCGATGAACACGTGGATGCGGGGATGCCGCGCGGGTCGCAGCGCTTCCGCGGCACAGTCGATATCCTCGCGGCGGCACCGGCACAAGCCTGCGACACCGCAGTCGCGGACGTGCCGTGAAACCAGGTTGACCGCCTGCCGGTCGTCCGGACTGGAGATGGGGAACCCCGCCTCCATCACGTCCACGCGGAGCCGCTCCAGCTGCAGCGCGATCTCGAGCTTCTGTTCCGACGTGAGACTCGCGCCGGGGCTCTGTTCCCCGTCGCGCAATGTAGTATCGAACACCCAAACCCGTTCCGAGTTCATGGTCATATCATACCGGCCCCTCCGTACAGGACCGGTCCGCCCTGCGGGCGGAACAACTCCGCCGTGCGCGGTGTTACTTTTTCAACCAGGGCATCATGGCGCGGAGCTTCGAGCCCACCTGTTCGATGGGATGTGCAGCGAGCTCGGCGCGCCGCTGGTTGAACACCGGACGGCCCACGTGGTTCTCCACCAGCCACTCGCGTGCGAATGCGCCGGACACGATCTCGCGCAGCACCTTCTTCATCTCCTGCTTGGTCTCCGGAGTGATAATGCGCGGACCGACCGCGTACTCGCCGTACTCCGCGGTGTCCGAGATGGAGTAGTTCATGTAGCCGATCCCGCGTTCGTAGATCAGGTCGATGATCAGTTTGCACTCGTGGAGGCATTCGAAGTACGCAATCTCCGGCTGGTATCCTGCCTCGATCAGCGTCTCGAAGCCGTTCTTGATGAGCTCCACGAGCCCGCCGCACAGCACCACCTGCTCGCCGAACAGATCGGTCTCGGTCTCCTCCGCGAACGTCGTCTCGATCACGCCCGCCCGCGTGCCTCCCGTGCCTTTGGCGTACGCGAGGGCGGTCTGCAGCGCCCTGCCCGTGGCGTCCTGGTGCACCGCCACGAGCATCGGCACTCCCTTCTTCTCCTCGTACATCCGCCGCACCAGGTGTCCCGGTCCTTTCGGCGCGACCATCACCACGTCCACATCCTTCGGCGGGATGATCTGCGAGAAACGGATGTTGAAGCCGTGCGAGAAGCCGAGCACCGCCCCCTTCTTCATGTTGGGACGGATTTCCTTCTCCCAAACCGCCTTCTGCACCTGGTCCGGAACGAGCATCTGCACCCAGTCGGCCTGTGTGGCCGCTTCGGCGGCGCTCATGAGGTCAACGCCGGTCTTGAACCCGTGCTTGACGGCCAGCTCGTAGTTGTCCGTCCCCAGAAGTTCCGCGACGATGACCTTGATGCCCGAGTCCTTGAGGTTCAGCGCGTGAGCGTGGCCCTGCGATCCGTAACCGACGATGGCGACCGTCTTGCCCGCGAGCAGGTTGAGATCCGCGTCCTTGTCATAGAATATCTTGACCATGTGATAACTCCTCCCGTGGCGGGGCATTCCCGCCGGAATCCTCTGGTCGAGGCGTTCGCTGCGGGTTGACCACGACCAGCTCAACCTTGTGCGCGACCACCTCGTACACACGGCGTTTATTTCCCTCTGCATCCATCCACTCGCGCATACTCAAACGCCCTTCCAGCAGGATGGGGCTTCCCTTCTGGAGGCCGGCGGCACAATTCTGCGCGAGTTCCGACCAGGCGACAATCGGAACGAACATCGTCTCTTCGGTATTGTCCCGACCGATACGGTGCACGGCCAGCGTGAAACGGCACACCGGCACGCGGCGTTTGGGCGTTATCTTGAGTTCGGGCGCGTCGCACAGCCGCCCCGACAGAATGACCCGGTTCTCGTCAGTGAACCGGCCGCTCATCATCAGGCGGCGGGAGGAACGGCTCCCGTCGGAGGTTGCTGCGGCACCGGATTCGCGGCGGGCGCGGAGGAGGTGCGCCGGACGCGCGGCGGCTTGGGCTCCACATCGATACGCACCACGCTGTGCCGCATCACATCATCGGTGACACTCATCATCCTGCGGATGTCGGCCACCACACCCGGCTCAGCGGCAAATTTCATGAAGTGGTAAATACCCTGTATGCGCTTGCCGATGCGATAGGCGAGTTTCCGGAGCCCCCAGTGGTCTTCCGTCAGTATCGTGCCTTTGTGGTTTGCGATGATGCCGCGCACCTTCTTGAGGATGCCCTCCACCTTCTCCTGGCTGAGTTCCGGCACCAAAAGCACGACGAATTCGTACTTCTTCATGTGGTTTCTCCTTACGGACGATATGCAGGAAGCGGGGAGCACGCTTGCACCCACCCCATCCGCACCATGAGCTGTGGGAAATACACAATTTCCGCTGGAAAGTCAAGAGCGCACGCCGCGGGGCTGGAGGGAAGTGAAGGCGCCCCGACACGCCACGCTATATCAACGCAAGGTCGTCCCGGTGAATGATCTCGTCACGGGACAGGTGGGGTACGCACTTCCGGGCATCGGCGGTGCTTTTTCCTTTGATGCGAACCAGCGTGCCGGCATCGCAGCGGACGATACCACGGGCGATTTCGGCACCCGCCTCATCCTGGACCGAGACCGCATCCCCTGCGGAAAAATCCCCCCGGACGGCAACCACCCCCCCGGGGAGCAGGCTGGAGTTGCGTTCGCGCACAGCCCGGACGGCGCCGGAATCAATGACCACCACGCCCCGCAGGCGCCGGCCAAAGGCGATCCATCGCTTCCGTGCGTTGATATCCCGTGCCACGGGCAGGAACCGCGTGCCTACGGAATCTCCGGCGGCGATATCCAGGAGCACCCCGGGCCTGGTACCGTCCGCGATGATCGTGAGCACCCCGCTGAGACAGGCGATGCGCGCGGCGTTCAGTTTTGCACGCATCCCGCCGGTACCACCGAAATACCGGGAGCGTCCGCCCACCCGGTCGTAGAGCTCCTCCAAACGTTCCGGTCCCTCAACCACCGGAATAACCGGAGCGCCGGGATCCTCGCACGGGTTGCGCTCGCAGACACCGGGCACATCGGTCAAAATTACCAGAGCGTCGGCGTCGAGTTTTGCGGCGACGATCGCCGAAAGCGTATCGTTGTCGCCGAAGCGCAGTTCATCGGTTGCCACGGTATCGTTCTCGTTGATGACCGGCACCACTCCCAACGACAACAGACGTCGCAGGGTAAGACGTATGTTGAGGTAGCGAATCCGATCGTCAAAATCCCCCCGGGTCAGCAGCACCTGGGCGACCCGCACGCGGTGCGCCGCCATGGCCTCGATGTACCGGGTCATCAGCAGCGGCTGGCCGATGGCGGCGAACGCCTGCTTGTCGGGAATGGATCGGGGCTTCTCGCGACGGTGGAATTCGCCGACACCCGTGGCGATGGCGCCGGACGACACCAGGATGACTTCGATGCGGCGGGCGAGCAGCCCTGCGATCTGCCGGCACAGCTCCGGCACGAATCCGGGTGACCCCGCGATCAGGTGCGAGCCCGCTTTCACGACGATCCGACGGAGATTCATGCCCGTTGCCGCTGTCATGGAATGCCCCGGCAGGATTTCACACGGGACGCAGCCGTCGGAAAGAGTGACAGGTCGGTGTGCGGAATGAAAACGCTCGCCGCGTATCCGCTCAGGTAGTCGGGATCCGAAGAAAGTTCAACGACGGTCGTACGCGCGGCGATGTCCGCCGCCGCGGCGCGCGCACCGTCAGACGCCAGATACAACCGCGCACCGGCAAGCGATGTATTGCCGGCGACGACGTACCGCTCCACGGGAATGTCCGGCACCATCCCGAGAGCGATCGCCTTTGCCACGTCGAGGTACGATCCGAACCCCCCCGCCAGAAAAATCGTCGCTATCCGGTCGAAGGAGATATCCAGAGACCGCAGCACCGTGTGCAATCCGTGGAACATCGCGCCTTTCGCGCGCAGTACCGCCGCGATATCGGCCTCGCTAACCACGATGTCCTCTCCGGACACGGTTTCAGCCGCGGGAGCCAGGACGAACACACGCTCACCCGCGGCATTCACCCGGAAACGGGTGTTCAGAGGATGCTCCGGAGGGACCGTCGCAAAAAAACCGGCGCGATCCATGACACCGGCGTGCAGGAGCTCCACGGGAAGGGCGATCAACCCGGAACCACACACACCCGCGGGCCGCCCCCCTCCAATGACTCGCAGCGTGATCACACCCTTTTCATCTATGGACACATCCTCGATGGCGCCTGCGGTCGCGCGCATACCGCACGATACGCCGGATCCTTCGAATGCGGGGCCCGCGGAACATGCCGCGGCCACGAGGTAGTCCCGGTTGCCCACCGCAATCTCCCCATTGGTTCCCACATCCATGAGAACTGCAACATCCTCCCGGCGATCCATCCCGACCGCGAGCACACCGGCGACGATGTCACCGCCCACGTATGAGGCGACGGACGGGACCGCCCGCACCGGCGATTCCGGATGGATGTCAATCCCCAGCTCCCGTGCCCGGACCACCGGCATCTCACGGGCTGCGGGAACGTACGGTTCCCGCCGGAGCCATCCTGCCGGTATGCCGTACAGGAGGTGCATCATCGTCGTGTTTCCGGAAAACACAACGGCACGTACCGAATCCCCGGAGACGCCGGCGGTCCGGCAGGCGTGCCGTATGCACGCGTTGACGGTCTCCCGGACCGCGGCCTGCAGACGGCCCGCCCCGTCCGGTCGTTCGGAGGCGATGATCCGGGTGATCACATCGTCGCCATACGCCGCCTGCCCGTTGGGCGCGGTGGCTCCGGCAACGACCTGGAGGTCACTCAGAGAAACCAACGACGCCGCGATTGCCGTGGTGCCGACATCCACCGCGACTCCGTACCACGACCGTGCGCACCCGCAGCCAACCACTCCGTCCAGGACCCACGCACCGCCGCCGACATCGGCGAGCACCGCGTCGACACGCCACTCCGCGGTGCGCAACTGTGACGGGAGCGTGCGCAGCGGTGCGAGTCCCGGAACACCACACCTGAAACCGTGATCCAGACACAGCTGCTGCACCCGTTCGGCATCCGCCAGCGGATTCTCTCTACTCGGCGGGGGAACAGGTCCCGGGACGACGAATACCGGAGGGCGCACCTCCCATCCTCTGAATGCCAGAACCGTCGCCGTATCCGCACAGGGATCGGCGCACGTATCGCCTACTTCCGTCCCCTGCACCGGCACGATGCGGGCGGAAGGCGGCACTTCCACTACGATATCCGTCCGGGGTCGGGCCGCGCATGCCAGAATCCAGTCGTCTCCACGACGCCCCAAACCCGCGCCAGCGCCTCCCTCCACCTCCCCGGCCAGCAGACGAACTGCACACCGGCCGCAGGTCCGGTGACCACCGCACCCGGCGCGCACGGGAACGCCCGCAGACACCAGCGATTCCAGGATGCTGGCTCCCGGAATCGCGGGCACCTGCACCCGCTCGGGCATCACCGTTATGGAACAGACGGGCACGGCGGATGGCTGCGTGAAAAAGGCGTCGTTCATGACACGGTGAAATGCTCCCGCAGAAAACGGGGAATCCCCGACGCTTCGCGCGGCCCCACCATGACCCGCCACTCCGGAAGCAGGGTCTGGAGCGCATCGGCGATGACAGACACGTAGCCAGGAATAACCACCGTCCGGGAAACCACCGAACCTTCCGCCTCCAGGCGGCGCACCGCGGCGGCGATGCGCTCCGGGGTGAACTTGTCGGCCGCCCAGGCGGTGAGTACCGACAGACCGTCGGCATCCACCACGAGCAGCCACGACGGCACCCGCGCATTGGTGATCTCCGGCTCGACGGAAAAGAACGTCAGGGAGAAGTTGGTGGTCACCAGCAACGGAGCGCCGGGGCCGGGCTGTCCTCCGACGGCGTATACTTTCGGCTCCACCGCGACCGGCCGCTGGGGGTCGGTGTACACGTTGAGCCGCAGGGTGAGCAACGCGAGGTGTTCTGCCGGATCCGTGTGCCCCACGACAATGATGCCGCCGTACCGGACGATGCCGGCCACGGCGAGGGCGCGCGCCTCCGCCCGGGAAAGCCCTGAAGCATCCACGATCGTCGGATACCCCAGCGTCCGTCCTTCGCCGCGCAAAGCGCGCCGGCGAATGCCCGCGAGCTGCGCGACGGCGTCCGGAACATTCCGCCCGGGAATGCGGAAAATGATGTCACGGAACCCTTGCGCAACGAGCGATCCCGCAACCGCTGCCGCCTGGTCAACAGATTCCACAGCGATAACCAGCGGTACCCCCCGTTCGCGTGCAACCGCCGCGAACGCATCAACATCCCCGGCGTGCGCGTCCCCGATGAGGTGTACGGGGACGTCCGCGGGGACGGTTCGCGCCTCCTCCGCGGATCCGACCCGCAGGGCGAACACCCCTCCCAGCGATGCGGTGAGGCGGGCTGCCGCCGCAATGTCGCGCACGGGACACCCTACGGCATCACACATGACCATCTCGGTCCGATGGCGCTGGCCCACCCGGTCGAACGAGAGCGCGCCGAACGCCTGGATCCGCTCGGCATCGAACCCGTGCACCGCAACGGCCAGCAGCGGCGGGTTGACGAACGTCTTCTCGTGGCGGAACAGCACCGTCTCGCCCCCGATCACCCGATCGCCGATACGCACTGTTCGGACCGGCGGTTCCGCCGCCGCGGCGAGTTCCACCCGCGCAGCATCAGAGACATCCGGACAGGCGTTCAGTGCGACTTTTCGCGAAGCCAGCGCCATGGCGAACGCCAGGCACGTCGGAAACCCGCACTTGCGGCAGTTGGTCCGCGGCAGTCTCTTGTAGATATCCAGCCCCGTCAACGCCACGCACTTCCTCCCGGAAATTGATTGCAGAATTCTGTCACAGGTGTGGTATAAAAAAAACTCTCTGAAAACAAACCCCCACGGGCATCACGACACCGGGCACCGCGGGTTGCTAGTGCGTGACGGGATCGCGCGGGTTGAGGTAAACGTCGTGTTCGTAGCGAAAACCGGGGAGCGCCTGCAGCATGGACGCGTACGTGCGGAACTGTGCATGGGCAATGGTCAGCACGTAGGAGTTCCCGGGCTGCGGGACGGTAATTTCGAGGACGAACGTACCATCCGGTCCGCTGACAGCCGAAGCGATCACGATGGACCGGTCTTCGGTATACAGTCTCACGATGGCCCCCGGTACCGGGGAGACAATTTCCGATGCGCGTGCCGCCATGACTCTTCCGGCGATCACCGGGATCCGGTGCGCATCGATCGCCCATTGATCGGAAGAAGACGCTTCGGCGACAGAAGCATTCTGTGGAACCGTGACGGCGGCCGCGCGGTGCCGTCTGCGGGTGCTTCCCGCCGCATCTGCGATCACCGCCAGCGAGACGTTCGCGCACGACCATGCCAGCGCCAGCAGCAGCGCCAAACGCCGCATCCGGCGGTACGCGACGACGATCCCGCGGGGACGCACCACCAGCGGTCCCAGCACCGCGGCGAGCGATACCCCTGACACGACCACGGTGCAGTACCGGTGACCAGCGCAGAACGGCAGCATAACCGTCACCGCAAAGCACGCACCGAGTGACGCGATCAGCGCGGCGGAAGCCATCGGCGCCTGCCGAGTTCCGCGACCAGTCTCCCGACGATATCTTCGGGCGAACGGCCCGTCTTCAGGGACAGCCGGCGCACCTCATCGTACTCCGGACGGACCACGGTCCTCCCGTCAGGGAGCACCGCCGCCTTAACCCGGACCATCCCGAACGATGTGCGGACACGGTGTACCGCCCGCGGCACGCAGATGCGCGCAACTTCCTGGACGCGCACTCCCGTCGTAGTCGTAAACGTCAGGAGCACCTGCGCCGCGGCATCGGCGCAGGCCCGGGGAGCCAGCGCGGTCAGGAGGATGCCGGGTCGAGACTTCTTACAGATGGTCGGGACGAGGAACACATCCACGCACCCGGCGGCGAACAACCGGTCGAACACCACCTCGAACCACTGGGGGTTCATATCGTCGATCGCCGTCTCAAGCTTCACGACGGGTTCTGCACAACCGGCGTCCGCACCGGGAACGCGCGGGCCATCGCCCAGGAGCACCCGCAGCACGTTGGGCACCGTCCCGTCGGCCGCCCCCGCCCCGTACCCGGTACGGCGCACCGTCATCGCGGGAAACCGGAACTCCGGCGCCAGAACCTTCAGGATCGCCGCGCCGGTGGGCGTCACCGTCTCGTACGGAGCGTCGCTGGATTCCACGGGCATACCGGCGCACAGTTCCATCACCGCGGGTGCGGGAACCGGGATGACGCCGTGGGCACACCTGACCGTTCCCCGAGACAACCGCAGCGGGGAGGAGCAGACCCGCTCCACACCGAGACGCTCCAGCAGGGCGAACACCCCGAACACCTCTACGAGCAGATCCGCGCAATCGTGGAAATGGAAGTCCTGCAGCGGCATGCGGTGGATGCGGGCCTCGACCTCCGCCATGACCTGCACAACCGCCGCTACTCGCCGTCGCACCGATGCCGGGAACCGTGCACGATCGATGCGCGTCCGGATCTCGGCATACCCCAGATCCACGTGCGGCTCGCGCATCGTCAACCGTCGCGCGCCGATGTGGTTCTTCAACACGTGGGGGAAACGCACCGACGAACGCACCGCGCCTGGCAGCGGCAGCAACCGCGCGAATGTGGCGTCCCCGCCGGCGACATCTACCATGGCCGACACGAGCATGTCCCCGCTGAGGCCGCCCACTTGATCCACGTACAGTATGTTCATGCCATTCCCTTCCCGCCACGGATCTGCGTCAGTACCGCCGGTTGATGAGATGTGCCACGTACCCGGCATTGAACCCGTTGTCGATGTTGACCACCGTCACTCCCGGAGCACAGGCGTTGAGCATGGTCAGCAGCGGCCCCACTCCCCGGAAGCTCGCCCCGTACCCGATGCTGGTCGGCACCGCGATGACCGGCACGCGGGACAGCCCGCCGATCACGCTGGGGAGCGCCCCGTCCATGCCCGCCACCACGATGACCACCCGAGCCCGCCGCATCTTCGGGATCACGGCGTTGAGGCGGTGGATGCCTGCGACCCCCACATCGTAGCAGCGTTCCACCCGGTTGCCGAGCAGCTCGCAGACGACCGCCGCCTCCTCGGCGACGGGGATATCAGTGCTCCCGGCGGTGAGCACCAGCACATTTCCCCGCGACGGCCGGGGAGGAATCCCGACGCACAGGACCCGCGCCCGCTCGAAATAGCGATGCCGCACCGGCAAACGATGCCTCACCCGGACGTACGCGTCAGCGTCCAATCGCGTGCCGATGACGAACCGGTGCGCCTGCCCCAAGGCGCCAAACACCTCCACCAGCTGGCCGTCCGTCTTGCGCTCGCAGAACACCACCTCGGGAACGCCGGTGCGCAGCTCCCGGTGCAGATCCACGGTGCTCTCCGCCAGCTGCTGGTACGGCGTGACGGCGAGACGGTCCCGCACCTGGCGTAGGGACAGCCTTCCCGCACGATATCCGCGCAATAGCGTGGTCAGGGAATCTTTCTTCATCGCATCCGCCTTTCCGGAAGTGCACGTTCCATCGGTTCACCACGCACCCATGACGCAACGCCGCCGGGCACCTCACGCAAGGAACAGCACCAGCCACCGAACATTCGCATACAGCAACAGCATCCCGAACACCACTGTCGAAAACAACAGGAGGTACGGATACTGCTGCACGTCGCACCACAGCCCGGCGTTCCTGCAGTTGCCACGGCGCACCGATACACACAGCCATGCACACAGCAGGTATGTCGCGTTGCCCGCCGCCAGCGTGAGCGACGCCGCACGTACTCCCGGGGTGCCGAACCACGCCGCAATCGTACGGAGCCGGGATGATCCTGCGCTCCAGGCAACGGATAACACCCGACCGGTCTGCACACAGAATACCAGCGAAAAACCGTTGATCAGTCGCAGGTGGAACCGACCTTCCGGCAACAGGCCGCTCCTGTGTTCATCATACCACCGCCGGACACCCCGTACATACTCCGCCGGGAAGAAAAAGGCCGAGATGAACCGCATCAGACGTCCGTCGGCACCAGAGTAGAAGCGCACCCCTTCCTCGCGACGCCGCCCGACGCGTCCCGCGGTCCGCTGCAACACGGTGACGACCGCCCCATCTTCGTAAACAAACGCGGCTGTCGGCAGCGGCATCGTGCTGCACCAGAGCGGTTCACCGGAGGCGGCGGAGAGGGTTGCGGCGGCCGGAACACCGGGGCGGACCTGACCGGAAGGCACCGTCAGGGTCACGAACCGGGTTCCTCCGTCGGATACCCAGCGTGCAGCGGGTGAACCACCCGGGACCACCGCACCGCCCACCTCCGCGGCACCGATGACCACCGCAAACACCACGGCACCGCGGGAGATCATCCATTGACAACCGGCGGGGGTATTCTGCCTCGCCATCGCACGAGTGAACGCTACGCGCGCCGCGGGACCTGACGCAACCGGTGGCGCACACCTGCCGGCATGTACCCGTCCAGGTCGAAGGTGACTGTCGCATACCCGAGCCGGTGCAGACAACCCGCCAGACGCCGCACATCCACCGACCGGAAAAACCGCGCGAAATCTTGCGGGAGCAGCTCCAGACGGGCGGTGTCTTCGGCGTCGTGACGGACGCGGAAGAACCCATCCCACACCAACTGGACCGCCTCTTCGGCACGGGCGACCCGGCGCAGCACATCCGCACTGATCGGCGTACCAAATGCCACCCGCGACGCCAGACACGCCGCGGCGGGACGGTCGTGAGTGGAGAGACCCAGCCTCCGAGAGACAGCACGCACCTCCCGCTTGCGCATGCCCGCCTCGGCCAGGGGGCTGACCACACCGAGGCGCAGCGCCGCACGGTGCCCGGGCCGCACATCGTGCGCCAGATCATCGGCGTTGGTTGCATCCATCACCACAGCGTACCGCCCGTCGGCACGGATGCGCTCCAGCACCGAAAACAACTCGTGCTTGCAGTGGTAGCAGCGGTCCGGCCGGTTGCGGCGGAAGCGCCCGTCGGCGAGTTCCCGGGTCCGGATGACCTGGTGTGCGATGCCGTGAGCGCGGGCGAATGCTCGAGCCGCCCGGAGCTCGGCCGCGCTGTAGGTCTCGGAACAGGCGGTTACGGCCAGCACGCGGGGTATTTCCTGTGCCGCGACGTACGCGAGCAGCGAGCTGTCCACCCCTCCGGAGAACGCGACCACCGCCGACTCGTAGCGTCGCAGCACCCGCCGCAGCCGCGCGATGCGGGAAACCATCCGCGTAATCCTATTTAGAGACGGCGTTGGTGAGTTCGAACATGGGCAGGAACATCGCCACCACGATGCTGCCCACCGCACCGCCCATGAACACAATGATGAGCGGCTCGATCATGCTGGTGAGTCCCTCCACCGCCGATTCCACTTCGCGGTCATAGAAATCGGCGACCTTGGAGAGCATGGAATCCAGCGCGCCGGTCTCTTCACCGATGGAGATCATCTGCAGCACCATCGGGGGGAATACACCGCTGCGTTTGAGCGGGTCGGCGATGCGTTCGCCTTCCCGCACCGCTTCACGCGCGTCGAAGATGGCCTTCTCGATGACCTTGTTGCCCGCGGTCTTAGCGACGGTTTCCATGGCCTGCAGGATGGGCACACCTGACTTGACCAGCGTACCGAGCGTCCGGGTGAACTTGGCGATGGCGGTCTTGCGTATGACCTCGCCGATGACCGGCATCTTGAGAGCGAACTTGTCCACTTCCATCGTGAACTTCGGATTGGTCTTGTAGACCTTCCGGAACGCGACGAAGGCGACCACCAGCAGCGCCACGATCAACGCAATCCAGGTTTTGAGAAAATTGGATACGTTGATGAGCATCTGGGTCGGGCCGGGAAGCTCGGTACCCATCTCCAGAAACATCTTGGAGAACTGCGGCACCACGAAGGTCAGCAGGATGGCGACCGCGCCCACCGCCACGCAACCAACGACGATGGGGTACGTCATCGCGCCTTTGACCTTCGCCTTCAATGCCTCGGAAGCCTCCATGTACGCCGCAAGCCGGTCCAGCACCTGGTCCAGGATACCGCCGACCTCACCCGCATGGATCATACCGATGTACAGCTCGGAGAATGCGTTCGGATGTTTGCGCAGCGAGTCGCTGATGGACACCCCGCTCTCGATGTCGGTCTTCACGGCCTTCAGCACCGCCTTGAACGCCGGCGCGGTGAACTGCTCCTCCAGGATGGACAGCCCCTGCACCAGCGGGACACCGGAAGTGACCAGGGTCGCCAGCTGGCGGGAGAACAGGGTGAGATCCATGGACTTGATGGCGTTCTGCATCGGGTTCAGCTTCGCCAGGAACTCCCGGATCGGGTTCTCCTTGAACTCCTTGATCTCGATGACGATGTATTTCAGTGCCCGGAGCCGTTCCTGCAGCTCGCGCGGGGAAACGGCATCAGCAACATCATTGACCACCTTCCCCGTGGAGGTGCGCGCCTTGTACGTGTATTTGGGCATGGTTTTCCCCCGTCCCGTGCGGACGCTTATCCGCCCGACTTCTGGATCAGTTTGCGCAGCTCCTCAACATCCGAAGAGGACGCGATTGCCTCCTCCAGAGAAACCAGGCGGCGCAGGTATAGGTCCGCCAGCGCCTGGTTCATGGTCTGCATGCCGTATTTCGCACCGGTCTGGATGCTGGTGATGATCTGCTCCGGTTTGCCCTCACGGATGAGATTGCGGGTGGCGGGGGTGACGATGAGCACCTCGGCGCACAGCACCCGTCCCTTGCCGGTGCTGCGCAGGAGCAGCTGCTGGGCGAGCACCGCCTGCAGCACGAACGAAAGCTGCACCCGCACCTGCTGCTGCTGGTGCGGCGGAAACACGTCGATGATGCGGTTGACCGCCGACGGCGCGTCAGTGGTGTGCAGCGTGGCGAAGACGAGGTGTCCGGTTTCCGCGATGGTCAGCGCCGCGCTGATGGTGTCCAAGTCCCGCATCTCGCCCACGAGAATGATATCGGGATCCTCGCGCAGCACGTACTTGAGCGCGGTGGAGAAGCTCTCGGTATCGGTGCCCACCTCGCGCTGGTTGATCATGCAGTTCTTGTGGTTGTACACGTACTCGATGGGATCCTCGATGGTGAGAATGTGGGCGTTGCGCCGCTCGTTGATGTGGTTGATCATCGCGGCGAGCGTCGTGGTTTTCCCGGAGCCCGTGGGTCCGGTCACCAGCACCAGCCCCTTGGGGAGGTCTACGAGATCCTGTACGACGCGGGGCAATCCCAGCTCCTCGAAGGAGGGCGGTTGCGTCGGGATGGCCCGCAGCGCGCCGCCGATGCTGCCGCGCTGGCGGTACACGTTCATGCGGATGCGCCCGACATCCTTGATGCCGAACGACACGTCCAGCTCGTTCTTGGTCTCGAAACGTTCCTTCTGCTCGTCGGTGAGGACGGAATATATCAGCTTCTGGCACAGGTCGGGGGTGAGCCGTACCTGCATCGAGGGGGCCAACTGACCGTCGATTCGCAACATCGGCGGCAGACCCGCCGTTATGTGCAGGTCGGACGCTTTCTTCTCATGCATCATCACCAACAGGCTCTCCATACTGAGTCCGTAGTCCATGGCTATGCCGCCGCTCCTTCCGTCGTCATAGTGGGTTGGTCTTCCTTTTCCTCGGTACCTTCACTCTCGGCGCTGACGGTGATCCGGAGCACTTCCTCTATCGTGGTCACGCCTGCCAGCATCTTGCGCAGCGCCGCCATCCTCAGGGTGGTCATGCCGTTGGCGACCGCCCGCTGGCGTATCTCGTAGTCCGAGCGGTTCTGCAAAATGAGCTCACGGATATCATCGGTGACCTCCATGACCTCGTAGATGCCCTGCCGCCCCTTGTAACCTTTGTTGCACAGGTCGCACCCAACGCCTTTGTAGAGCGTGATCTCACGCTGTCCCTTGGCCATCGCATCGGTGACGCCGAGGCTGCGCAACTTCTCAATGGGCATCTGATACGGCTGCTTGCACTGGGGACAGATGCGACGCACCAGACGCTGGGCGACCACCAGAGAAAGGGTCGAGGATATCAGGAACGGGTCGATCCCCATGTTGTGGAGACGGGTGACGGAGGTCGGTGCGTCGTTGGTGTGCAGGGTGGAAAACACCAAATGGCCGGTCAGCGCCGCCTGGATGGCGATACGCGCGGTTTCGCTATCCCGGATTTCCCCCACCAGCACGATATCCGGGCTCTGGCGCAGGAACGCACGCAGACCGCTGGCGAAGGTCAACCCGACGTCGTTGTTCACGTTGACTTGCGTAATCCCGGCCAGCAGATATTCCACCGGATCCTCGATGGTCATGATGTTGATCTCGGGGCGGTTGATGGTGGACAGCGCGGAGTACAGGGTCGTGGACTTGCCGGATCCCGTCGGGCCGGTGATGAGGATCAGCCCGAACGGCAGTTTGATGGCACGGTTGAACATCTCCAACGTCTCGCCCTCGAATCCGAGCTTGGTGAGATCGAGGTTGAGCGATGAGGAGTCCAGGATACGCAGCACGGCCTTCTCGCCGTATACCACCGGCAGAATGGACACGCGGAAGTCTATTTCCCGACCGTCGATGACCATCTTGATGCGCCCGTCCTGCGGTTTGCGGGTTTCGGTGACATCCAGTTTCGACATGATCTTGAGGCGTGCGATGATGGAATCGTACACCGCGGGTGGAAACGACGACTGTTCGTGCGCGACGCCGTCGATGCGGTAGCGCAGGCGGCACTTCTTTTCGAACGGCTCCAGGTGTATGTCACTCGCCTTCTTGCGGACCGCGGTGATGATGATGTTGTTGGCGAGCTTGACGATGGGTTTTTCGCCCGCCAGCTTGAGCGAGTCGGTCGACTCCACCCCCCCGTCCAGCTGGATATGGGATTCGCCGCCGATTTCGTCGAGCAGCTTCTGCATCGCCTCCGGCTCGTCTTTGGTGAACGCCTTTTTAATGTGATCATGGATATCGCTGTAGGTCGCCACCACAGGCTTCACGTTGAAGCCGCTCTTGAGTTGGAGATCCTCGACAATAAACATATTCAACGGATCAGAGATGGCGACGGTGAGCGTGTTGCTCGCCTTGTCGAAGCGAACGGGGAAGACCGTGTGCTTCTCCATGAATCCCTGGGGCACGAGTTTTACCAGGTCACTGGACGGCTCATCGCCGATGTACTCGTCGATGTTGATGAACTCCAGCCCTTTCTGGTCCGCCAAAAATGACAGGAGAACCTCTTCGGAGATGTGCCCCTGCTCCACGAGGAGCTGCCCCAGTTTCTTGCCGGATTGCTGCTGGACTTTCAGCGCTTCGGCAAGCTGTTCCTGCCGGATGAGCCCCGCCGCGACAAGCATATCACCCAGTCGTGAACGGTCCATGGCTGTTCCTACACCACTTCGTCGGCGAAGGTGGCCTTGACCACCTCTTCCACCGTGGTGGTGCCGCTCAGCAGTTTCTTGAGCGCTGCTTCGCGCAACGTCAGCATGCCCGCCTCGCGGGCGGCCCGCTTGATGTCGAAGTGCGATGCCCGCTTGAGGATGAGTTCGCGGATGGCATCGCTGATCAGCAGCGTCTCATACACCCCTGAACGGCCGCTGTATCCACCGTTGCACTTGGCACACCCGCGCCCCCGGTATATGGTTACTTCGGACGCGCCACCCGCCATCTGCGCCGTGAGCCCTAGCGGCATCAGCTGCTCGACGGGGACAACGTATGCCTCGCGGCAGTGTTTGCAAATCTTGCGCACCAGTTTCTGGGAAACCACCAGCGTCAGAGTGGACGACAACAGGAACGGCTCGATGTTCATGTTCAGCAACCGGGTGATGGTGGAGGCGGCGTCGTTGGTGTGGAGCGTGGAGAACACCAGGTGGCCGGTCAGGGCGGCGTTGATCGCTATTTCAACCGTCTCCTTGTCGCGGATCTCGCCAACCATGATGGTGTCGGGGTCCTGACGCAGGAAGGCGCGCAGCGCCGCGGCGAACGTCAGACCCGCACGTTCGTTGACGTTGACCTGATTGATACCGTAGATGACCACCTCCACCGGCTCCTCCACCGTCATGAGGTTCTCACCCGGATCATTGAGCAGGGTCAATGCTGAGTAAAGCGTCGTCGTCTTTCCGCTGCCGGTCGGACCGGTGACCAGGATCATGCCGTAGGGCTGTTCGATGGCGTACTGGTAGGCTTTGAGCTGGTTCTCCTCGAACCCCAAGTCGGAGAGCTTCAACTGAACCGCCGCCGAGTCGATGATGCGGATGGCGACGCGTTCGCCGTGGGACGCCGGCAGGGTGGAGACGCGCAGGTTGATCTGCTTGCCGCTGTACGACATCTTGATGCGCCCGTCCTGCGGTTTTCGGCGTTCGGTGATGTCCATTTTGGCCATGATTTTGATGCGCGTGACCATGGGGGACAGCAGTTTTTTCGGGAACGGCTTCTGGTCGTGCAGCACCCCGTCCAGGCGGTAGCGGATGCGCACCGCTTTCTCCTGCGGATCGATGAGGATATCGGAAGCGTTGCGCATGATCGCCTGCTCGATGATGTAGTTGACCGCCTTGACCACCGGCGCCGAATCGGCGGCGCGGTCCATGTCCAGGGTATCAGTCTCGGACTCATCGACCACATCCGCTTCGCCCGTCTCGAAAACGCTCTCAGCCTGCTTTTCGGCCTCTTCGAGCGTATCTTTTTTGCCGTAGTAGCGTTCGATGTGCTCCAGAATCTCCTTGCGTCGGGCGACCACGGTCTCGATGGAGCACTTGGTGATGAGCTTGAGGTTATCGATGGCGACGATGTCCAGCGGATCCGACATCGCGACCGTCAGCGTGCGGGAGGAGGCATTGAATTCAATCGGGATGAGGGTGTAGGTCTTGGCAAGGCGCTCCGGCACCAGGGCGATGACGTCGGGCGGAAGTTCACCGAGTTCCGCAAGCGAGACGTAATTGATGCCGAACTGCCTGCCCAGCACTGCGAAGAGGATCTCCTCCGAAACGTATCCCTTGCGCAGCAGGATGTCACCGAAGCGTTCAGCGCCGGTGTTCTGCTCGGCGAGCACCTCGTCGAGTTGCTCCTGGGTGAGAAACCCGAGCTTCATGAGAATCTCGCCGAGCTTCTTGCTGGAGGAGGCGACCCTCACCGGTGCACCTCCAGCTTTGCACGCACCGGCGCGACGATGGTGCGCGGCACAAAATGATCGAGATCACCGCGGTGGCGCGCGATGGTCTTGACCAGACTGGACGAGAGATAGGTCCACTTCTCGTCGGGCATCAGGTAGATGAGCTCCATACCGGGGTACAACCTCCGGTTGGTGAGCGCCATCTGGAATTCGTACTCGAAATCGCTGACCGCCCGCAGGCCGCGGATGACCACCCGGGCGCGGGTTTTCCTGAGGTAGTCCACCAGCAGCCCGTCGAAGGTGTCCACGCGGACGCGCCCGCCCAGCCGGAGTCCCGCAACGACCGCGCGGAGCATGCGCACGCGCTCGGCGGCGGTGAAGGACGGCGTTTTGGCAGGGTTGGTGATGACCGCCACGATGAGCTCGCCGAACAGGTTGCAGGCGCGCCGGATGAGGTCGACGTGCCCGTTGGTCGGCGGATCAAAACTGCCCGGATAGACTGCTCGGCTTTTGCGCACTATTGTCATCCTGCGTACCCGATGAAATGAACTGCCCGCGCCAATCAACCAATTAGTACAATATTTACCGCAGGAATACAACGATATTTCAGGCGGATGCCAACGCCCGGGCCAGAAACCTCCCGGTGTGCGAGCCGGCGGTACGCGCCAGCGTCTCCGGATCTCCCTCGCCGACTAATCGTCCGCCGCCGGCGCCGCCTTCCGGACCAAGATCCACCACCCAGTCGGCGGTCTTGACCACCTCCATGTTGTGTTCGATGACCAGGACGGTGTTGCCGCGATCCACCAACCGGTGGAGAATGCCCAGCAGCTTCTCCACGTCGGCGAAGTGGAGTCCGGTGGTGGGTTCGTCCAGGATGTACAGGGTGCGCCCCGTGGAGCGCTTGCAGAGCTCGGCGGCGAGCTTGATGCGCTGCGCTTCCCCGCCTGACAGCGTGGTGGCGGCCTGCCCGACCGAGACGTACCCCAACCCCACCTCATTGAGCACCGAGAGCACGGTGCGGACTTTCGGAATGTTCTGAAAGAACGCCAGCGCTTCCTCCACCGACATCGCCAGAACATCCGCGATGTTCTTGCCGCGGTAGGTCACGGTGAGCGTCTCCTCGTTGAACCGGCGTCCGCCGCACACGTCGCAGGTAACGTACACGTCGGGCATGAACTGCATCTCGATGCGCAGTGCCCCGTCGCCTTCGCAGTTCTCGCAACGCCCCCCCTTCACATTGAAGGAGAACCTGCCCGGCGAATAGCCGCGGCGGCGCGCCTCGGGAGTCATGGCGAACAATTCACGAATCGCGGTGAACACCCTGGTATAGGTGGCCGGGTTCGAACGCGGGGTTCTCCCGATGGGAGACTGATCCACGTCAATGACCTTGTCGATGCCGTCCGCTCCGGTGATGCGGCGGTGTCTCCCGGGCTCATCGGCGGCGCGGTTCAGTTTCCGGGCGAGACCTTTGAACAGGATCTCATTGACAAGCGTGGACTTGCCGGAACCGGAAACGCCGGTCACGCACACGAACCGCCCCAACGGAATACCTACGTCGATGTTTTGCAGGTTGAACTGGGATGCCCCCTCCACCCGCAGACGCGGCACCTCCGGACCGCACGAGCGCCGGCGCTGCGGTACCGGGATGCGCCGGCTCCCCGTCAGGTACTGAACCGTGAGCGACTCAGACGACGTCTGCAGGGCGTTGGCGACGGTATCGGAGATCATCACCCTCCCACCGTGGACGCCGGCTCCCGGCCCCAGGTCCACCAGCCAGTCCGCCCGGCGTATGACCGATTCGTCATGTTCCACCACGATGAGCGTGTTGCCCAAATCACGCAGTGCACACAGCGCATTGACTAACCGTTCCGTGTCCCTCGGATGTAACCCGACCGTCGGTTCATCCAGCACGTACAGCACACCGGTCAGCCCGCTGCCGATCTGGGTGGCGAGGTGGATGCGCTGCGCCTCGCCCCCGGCGAGCGTGGCGGTTTCGCGATCCAGCGTGATGTAGTCCATGCCCACCGCCAGGAGAAAGTCCAGCCGGTGCACGATCTCCCGCAGCAGCTGCCGCGCGATCTCGCGCTCGCGGTCCGGGAACCGCAGCCCGTCGCACACCGCACGCGCCTGGGCCACTGATAGACGGGAGAACTCCGCGATATTGACCATGCCCGTTTCGACCGGTATGCGCACGGCCAGACTCTCCGGCTTCAGACGTGCGCCGCCGCAGGACGGACATCGGACCCGGCGCATGTAGGTGTGGTATATCTCCTCCCGCACGTAGTCGGACTCTGTCTCGCGGTACCGGCGGTTCATGTTGGTGATGACCCCTTCGAACTCGCCGTCACCGTGTAACAGGACGTGCTGCTGCTGCCGGGTCAGCGCCGCGAACGGGACGTCCATCGGAATGCGGTACCGCCTGCACACATCGCGCACCATCCCGGCGTAGTAGCCGCGCCAGGAACCTTTCCACCGGTGCGTCCTGGTGGTGACAGGATTCGCCCACGGTTCCAGCGCACCGTCTTCCAGGGAACGCGTCGGGTCCGGGACGACGAGGCGCGGGTCAACCTCCACGCGGCTCCCCAGGCCGCTGCAGTCGGGACACGCGCCGAACGGCGAGTTGAACGAGAACATGCGCGGTTCCAGGTGCGGCAGGCTGTAGCCGCAGGCGGTGCAGGCGAAATGCTCGCTGAACACCTCTTCCCGAACACCGTCGAACACCACAGTCACACCCTCGGCCTGACGCAGCGCGGTCTCCACGGCATCGGTGATGCGCGAACGGTTGGACTCCTCCACGGTCACCCGGTCCACAATGACGTCAATGGAATGCTTGCGGTACCGCGCCAGCGCGGGTCGCGCATCCCGCTCCAGGTCGTAGATCGTTCCATCGATACGCACCCGCACGAACCCGTTGCGCAGCACTCGGTCCAGCAGCTCGTGGTAGGTCCCGATGCGTGAACGGACGACAGGGGCGGCGATGGTGACGGGACGGGACGGGAACAACCGGAACACCTCCGCGACGATCTGCTGCGCTGAGGACGCCCGGATGGGGAGGTTGCACCGGGGGCAGAACACCGTGCCGGTGCGCGCGAACAGCAACCGGAGGTAATCGTAGATTTCGGTGACCGTTCCGACGGTGGAGCGCGGATTGTGCGATGGGGCGCGCTGCTCGATGGCGATGGAGGGCATCAGGCCGTCGATGCGCTCCACGTCCGGTTTATCCATCAATGGCAGGAACTGCTTGGCGTACGCCGACAGGCTCTCCACGTACCGCCGCTGCCCCTCGGCAAAAATGGTGTCGAAGGCGAGAGAGGATTTTCCGGAACCCGAGAGCCCGGTCACCACGATCAGCCGGTTCTTGGGGAGCACCACGTCAATGCCTTTGAGGTTGTGCTGACGCGCTCCGACGACGGTGATCCGATCAGTCACGGACATGGAGTTGCCTTTTCAGCGGGGAGCAACCCGCACACCGTTTGATGCGCGGCGATGCCGGAACGGTTCTACGGACGGTCAGGGTCTCACACGCGGAAAGCGGAACGTTCCACCACCCCGCGCACCCGCGGCAGCACCGTGGCAGCCGCGGCATTTTTCGCCGCATCACCGATGACGAACGGAACGAATCCCGCCGTGAATGCGGACGATGCACCGACCAACACGGCAAGCCACGCCGTGCCGCACGCGAGGATCACCACGGAACCGACCATCATCGCGCCGAAGGCGCCCACCCACGAACGGTCCCATCCGCGCTCGGCGAGCATACCGGTCGCCAGCGCTCCCGGCAGGAACCCCAGCAGATATCCACCCGTCGGCCCCACCAGGTACCAGGCGCCGCCGCCCCGGGCGAACACGGGCAGCCCGGCGATGCCTTCCAGCAGGTACAGGGTTACCGCACCGAACGCCCGGGCCGGTCCCAGCAGCACCGCGGTCAGCAGCACCGCAAAGGTCTGGAAAGTCAGCGGTACCGGCGAGAAGGGAACATGCACCTGCAGACGCGCCGAAACAGCAATGCAGATGCTTGCGACTCCAACGCACAACAGATCCGCCAGGCGGGCGGGGAGCGGGATGGACGGCCGGAGCAGCGAGTAGCTGGTTGCGCATTTCATGGTATCATCCTCTCTTCACGACGAGTCGGGTGCGGTGTACCACCGTGTGCACGCCGGTGTGATATGGTACGAAATCTCATCGCGGAAATCAACCTACCATGCGAAGGAAACCCCGCCGTTGAAACTACGTCCGGGCAGCGGAACTCCGGGAACGTCTTCCATGGGGACATCGTACAGATTGTCGATCGCGGCCTGCACCGCCACGGGACCGGTGCGGTACTGTACCGAAAACGTCCCCGCGAGGAATCCGCGTGAAACCTCCCCGCCGTACCGGTGCAGGAGCGCAACGTGCGCCCGCTGAAGTACCGGAACGATGACGCCGCAGGAGGCGCTCACCGGGTGGTACCGGCCGATGTACTTGGTCTCCACCCCCTCAGGCAGGCCGATGTCCCGGTGTGTGCTGCGCACCGACAGCCACGCACGGCGCGGCCACTCCAAGTGCACCTCACCGACCGACACATCCACCCGTGCGAGGTTGGTCACGCGCCACGGCCCGGCGGCCGGCACCGCGCGAACCCAATCAATCGCGTTCGTGTTCTCATACCGGTACCCTGCGAGCCGCCACCAGAGCGGCCCGGTCCGCCACTCCGCCGCTGCGTCGTACGCACGCGTCCGCTCCACCTTGAGGGCTGCATCCGTCTCGTGCGCGGGGTCCCAATAGTACAACTCGGTGTACGAAGGGATGCGGTGCACACTCCCACCGGACAACCGCACGCGCAGATCTTGAAGCGGCGTCCACGACACCATCGCGGACGGCGACCACTGCACATCGTACCGGGAGTACCAATCGCTGCGGAGAGCGCCGGACACCGCGAGCCCGACATTCCACCGGTGCCCCACGCGGCCGAACACCGCGGCAGAATGGTCGGTGAATCGCCCCATGCCGCGGTAGGACGGCGCGACCGTGCTGTACCCTCTGCTGTCCAACGCCCATGAGGCTGCCGAACAGCCGATCTCCCAACCGTCGACGTCGCCGGCCCCGCGCACGAACGCAACAGCCGCTTCTCCGCTGCCGGAGGTGTGTTCGTTGGCGTACGTCCACGGATCGGAGCGGTTCGTCGTGTAAAAATCCTCTCCCACCCGACCGCCCGCCCGGATATCCAACACCGATTCGGGACCGAGGGATACCGTGCGTCGGGCGACGGCGAACGCCGTACGCGTGCGCTCGTACTCGCCGGGGGATGTCGTATAGTAATCCCGTGCACCGAACACACGGTCCGTATAGCCGACCGTGAATCCTTCGGTACGCACCAGAACATCGGACAGGTGCGTATCGGCGCCCTCTCGGAAACCGTCGGTGTGGTACGACCCGAGGGACAACCGGGCGCCGCCAGCCGGAATACTCACCCGGGCGGCGGTGGTGCCGAAAGATCCCGCGGACAGACGGATGTGTGCCCGGTCTGCTCCCGCCGGTGCGGTAACGATGTTGACCGCCCCGCTGTACGCCCCGGGTCCCAGCGGCGACGCCGCTGAACCCGCGGCGATCTCAACCCGCGCTACCTCCTCCGGTGCCACCGGGAGGTTGAGCAGATGGTGCGCGGTCTGCGGATCGAACAACCGCACACCGTCCAGCAACAGCTGCGTCTGCTGGAACGTGCCGCCGTACAGGGAAAGGTCCGCCTGGGCGGGTCCCCGTACCAGTACCCCTGCACCGCGCATCGCCAGCGCCAGCCCCAGCAGGGGGGATCCGGTCGCTTCCAGATCCGTCCCCGGAATCACCACCCCCGGCTCCACCCGGGGAGCGGTCAACATCGCAGACAGGGTGACATCCGCACTCCACCCGACAGCGGCGGCGGCGAACGCCGCGCCGGCCCCTCGAAACACAAGAGCACCACGGTTCATCGCTGGTCGTCCTCCTGCTCGTCCATGCTGAGCGAACCATTACGTTAACCTATATCTATAAAATGGTTAACGTAAATGTCAAGAGCACCGACCTTGCGAGGACGTCCCACGGAAATCAGCGCACCCGCGGTGGAGATTCGTCGGAGTGGCGGAGATGGACGCAATCGCCGCTGTGCACCTCGTGCACGACGCCGCGGTCGTCACGCACGCACAGGGCACCGCTCGGCGCAATGTCTTCCGCGCGGCCGATCACCGGTGCACCGGCGGGGAGTGGCACACGGACCCGGCGCCCCAGCGTGTCCGACATGCCGCGCCACGCATCCAGCACCGCATCGGTACGATCCGCCCGCAGATCTTCCAGACGCGCCGCGGCCGCCGCGGCGAACACCCGCACGAGTGCGGCCCGGTCGACCGGCGCGCCCGTCAGTTCGGCGAGCGTTGCGGCGCGCACTACTGCTCCGGGGACGTGCAACCGCTCCTGGTTGGCGTTGATGCCGACGCCGACTGCCAACCACCGGACACGGTCCGGTTCGGCACGCATCTCGGTAAGCACGCCGGCGACCTTGCGCCCCCGTACGAGCACATCGTTGGGCCATTTGACCCGGGCGTCCAGCCGGTACAACTTCCGGAAGGCTGCCGCGAGAGCTACGGCGAACGCAATACCCACGAGCGGGATCCGGCTGGGGTGGAGTTCGGGGACAAACAGGAACGTCGCATACACCCCACCGGGCGCCGACAGCCATCTCCTGCCCAAGCGTCCCCTGCCGGCCGTCTGCCGCTCGGCAACGACGAGAGTCGGGACGATCGGGTCGCCACCCTCGGCAATGATGCGGGCGGCGTCCATAGTGGAATGTACGCTCGGCCGGTGAATGATCCGTGCGGCCAGCATGGCCGGGAGTGGTTCCAGCTCGGACGGGAGCAGCAGCGGGGAAACCCGGAGGAGACGGTATCCCCGTCGCGGTGTGGCGTGTATCTCGTAGCCCTCGTCGCACAGGCGGCGGACCGCCTTGTGAATCGCCACGCGGGAAACGCCGCAGGCGGCGGCAAGCGCCGCGCCGGATACGGGGCATTCCGGCGTACGCTTGAGCATGGATAGCACTTTGGCCGTGGTGGGCACGGTACCGGAGCGGCCGCTCATTCCTGCCAGTCCTCGCGTTGCGGGCGGCGTATTTCGATGTCAACGCGCCGTTCGTCTCTGGTGGTCAGGTCGGTGTTGTAGGTTCCCTTGAGGTACATCCCGCCGGTCAGCCGGTACCGGACCTCTATCTGGTGGGTGAGCGAGAACTTCTCCTCCGCACCGTCGAGCGCGAACACGTACCTCACCAGCCAGTTGGGATCAACGTTCCGGACGAACCCGAATTCGATGCCGCGCAGCAGTTCGGCGGGGCCCAAGCGGATTCCATCGCTGGAACGCTCCTCGCGCGCGCCGGCCCCCCGGGGGGATATCTGCAGTGAATCCGTCAGTCCCAGCGCACGCAGCAGGTTGCGCAGCAGCGGGCCGAGGTACTCCGATTCGAGCATGCCGATGATCTGCTGCTGCAGCAGACGGGCGGCGTTCTCTGAGCGCTGCTCCTGGGTCAGCTGCCCGGGTCCCCAGATGTCCTCGTTCCTGAGCTGCTTGAGCCCCAGTAAGATGGATACGATGTCCTCGGTGCGGAGATTCGGGTTGGTGGGGGACACCATGCGCGGTTTTATCTCTGATACCGGCGCACGATCCACGACCAGCTGGACCACGTTGGTTCCGCCCATGGGATCGGGTATCTCGTGCTCGCCCAGGAGTTCCAGCGCCACGGCGTTGTTGCGGATATCAACCACCCCCTGGCGGAGCTTGAACAGGGTGCCGAGCGCGTACACGTCACCGTTCGACGAGGTGATCGAGCCGTTGACGAGCACGCCGCCGCGTTCCCCCGTACGCTGGATACGTATGCCTCCCTCGATGACCGCCTCTACGAACCGGTTGATGAAGCGGGTGTTTCGGCCCGCCATGATGCGCAGGTCGAGGTCCGTCGTCCGCGCATCGCTCCACCCGCCGGAGCGCGCGGTGGCGACCGGCGGCCAGGTGAACTGCGTCTCCTCGAGGTGTACGATTCCCCGCACCATCAGTCGCCCCCCCGGCGAGCGGGTCAGGGAGACATCGAAGGTGGGTTTGCCCAGGGACGGAAACACCCCGCCGCTCTGCAGGAAACCGAACCCTCCGGCGGGAAGCGCGAGTTCCGGAATGCTGACACCGGGACCGTTGCGGCCGATGGTGAACACCCGCACGTTCACCTCGGAGGGTACGCGGATGCTGCCGGTCGCCACGATGATGCTCTCGTCGCTGCGGGCCCGGGCATCGGCGATGCGCACCGTGTTCCCCCGGAACAGGAGGGTCACGTTCACCCCCTCCAGCCGCTGCAGGTACCTGCTGAACTCGATGGTACCGTTGACAGCCTGGAGGTACCCATCCATCTCCGGCGCATCCAGTGATCCGCGGACCGTGAGGTTGAGCGCGAGTTTCCCGGCGCCCCGCTTCACCACGCCGCCCAGTCCGTTGAGAATGGACAGGTCACACCGGGTTCCTGAGAGGGAGCACGCGAGGGTCCGTTCGGCCAGATTGATGCGCCCGGACATCACGATGGTCTGGTTGTTGGGGAACCGCAGCGTGTTCTCCTGTAACTCCACCGTTCCCCCGTCGAGGTTGACCCTGCCGGTCACGGTACCCACGCGGGCGCCGGCGATCTCGGCGTCCCGCAGTACGTATCCCGCGCTGATCCGGTACTGTCCCCGCCGGGCATCGCGTGTCACCACGTCCACCCGTGCATCCGCGCGTGCGGACACGTCCGGTAGTCTCAGATTGAGGATGTGTTGCGGCACCATCGTCGACAGGTCTTTGACCTCAATGGCGAGGCGATCGTTCTTTTCCCCGATGTAGCCGTCGGCGGTCAGGACGTGGACCAGGGCGAGCCGCACCCGGAGGTTGTTGAACCATGTGCGTCCCGGATAGAAGCGGATCGTTCCGTCAACCTGCACGGCATCACAGGCAGGATCGGCGCAGGTGAACAGCAGCTGCCCGCCCGGCGCATCATAGTACACGACCATGGTGCTGGACACAATGTGGTACTGGTTGATCCACACCCGACGGAAGGACAGCATCGCCCGGGTCGTGGTAGCGTCACCCGGGGCAACCTCGGCACGGATGTCGCCGAACACCGACAACCCGCCGGCCAGCAGATTCTTGGCCTGCAGGTCCAGCACCATGCGGCGGCGCGCGGGGAGCACATAGGAACCGTCGCGGATAACGAGTCGGCCGTTGCGGTCGCTCACCACCCCTGCCAGCCCGAGGCGGAGGCCGGCGGGACCGGAGGAAACCCGCACCTGCAGATCCGCAGCGACCGAGGAACGTCCCGGCAGCTCCACGCCGGAACAGCGGACGGTCACGCTGTCCGACCCCACCACCCACACCGCATCCACGACCCCACGCACCCCGCTGCGCGACACCTCCGCATTGACGGACACCTGCCGCGAACGACAGGAGACCCACCCGGCGGCTTCTTCGACGTACACGGCGTCGCCGCGGCGCACCCGCTGGAGCCGGCAGGTGACCACCGCCTCGGGATCGGATATCGTCCCGGTGATGCGCGCCTCCGCCGCGAGGATCGCGCGCAGACCCACGGCACTCACCGGATGCCTGCGTGAACTCAGCGATCCGCCGATCCGGCCGCTCTCCAAGTCCCACGACACCCACCCGTCCAGCCACCGTTCAGGGTGCGACACCCGGGCGATCAGCGTGCGATCGCGGTTTTCCACTGTCAGCTGCGCACGGGACACTACGGGAATCCCATCCACCGATACCGAGCGCACCTGCGCCTGCATGACCTGCGCCGCACGGCCCCGAGTGCGTCGTTCGATCACCGTGCCGGAGAGGTGCGTGTCGATGCGCCGGCCTGCAACCATGAAACCCGCGCTCCGCGCCTGAAACGTCGCGGAGCGGCTTTCGTAGTTCACTTCGCCGACAGTCTCGACGACCCCCCCGTGTGGGGAAACGTGCTCCACCGAGAACGCTCCGCTGGACACTCCCGACCGGAATGCGACTGCTGTTTTGCCGCTGCGCCCGCGGACAGCGGCCGCCAGCTGCGACACCGGACCGCGCTTGTGGAAATCCCCGGTGAAATCACCCGCGGGAACCATTCCCTGGACGGCGACACCCCAGTCCCCGGAATCGCCGCGCACCTGCACGGTGATATCAAACGGCAGGGTCCGCCGCACGGACATCGCCCGGAACGAGCGGCGGGCCGGATCGCCTGAAACGGCAACGTCCAGGAGAACGCGTCCGACGCGGTCATCGTGCACCCGCAGAAAGCCCCTGCCACCATCGAAAGCACCCACCACGCGGTACCCGGTAGCGGCCATGGCCAGAGAGACCGTGTACGAAGATCCGGACCCTGAAAAGGACGCGTCGGTTGACAACACCGCGGTGCGGAGTTCATCGGGAAGCAGGGTGCCCAGGATGCTCCGTGCCGACACCGAACCGCTGAACACACCGTGCCACCCGCCGGGCGCTGCCGCCACCGTATACCGGCCCGTTCCGAGAGTGCCGCTCAGGGTTCCTTGCACCGCTGCGGGGTACGCCCGCGCCGCCCCGCGCAGGGATATCTGCCGTTCCCCGAAACTGCCGTCCACGCGGAACTTCTGCGGCCGGCGCAGATCATACGACCCGCTGAAAGAACCGCGGACGCCCCCCCCACCGCCGTTGAGCACGGGCACTGCCGGAACCGCACGCATGTCCGCCTGCCACGTGCGCTGCCGGTCGCTAACCGTGAATGAACCGTCCAGCCGATAGCCCGGAACACCGCCCTTGAACCCGCCCTCCATCCGCCGGTTGAAACGCCGGACATCGAAAACCGCGAGGGTCACCAGTGCGGTGCCCGCCGCATCGGCGACCGCTACCCGTCGGAGTTCCAGAGAGTACGGTACCATCCGAAACCACCGGCCAACGGCGGCGACATCCGTCGGCGGGATACCGGGAGAACGGACGGCATCGGTGGAGGCCCGCACGCGGATATCGGAGGCATTGACAATGGGCACCGGGGTTACCCCGGGCACCAAGAAACCGATCGGATTGAACACCGCGAATGCTTTCCCCACCGCAACCTCGCCGGCGGGACCTCGTGCGGCCAACCCCTGTACGTACAGTTGCACGGGCACGACGTACGTCAGCCGCTGCCAGCGGACCTCCCATGCTGGCAGCATGGTGCGGAGGAAATCCGTCCCGCGGGACGTGATGAGGAGGTTGCCGACGACGTGCAGGAGAACCATGGCGAGCAACACCAGGATCAGCAGGATCCCGGCGACACGGGACAGGCCGGAACGCGCGCCGGCGCTCACGGGATGGCCTCCGAGGAGCTACCGCGTCCCGGAGAGGTCGGGAACGGCACGATCGTCCAAGGTGAACGACATCTTGCCGGTCGCGGGATCGAAGTCCGCGGCGATGCGGTACAGCTTGTCGGATATGTTGATGTTGTACTTCAGCACGAAATCCTCGGCGATGGCATCCTCGAGGTGACGCTGCAGCACGCGCTGCAGCGGCCGCGCGCCGTAGTACTGGTCGAACCCCTTGTCCAACAGGTGGCGCTTGGCTGCTTCCGTGAGGGTCAACTCGATGTTCTTCTGCTTGAGACGGGCGACCAGCCGACCCAGCAACAGGTCCAGGATGTGCGCTGAATCGTCGCGGGTGAGCGGTTTGAAGATGACGATGTCATCGATGCGGTTCAGGAACTCCGGATTGAACACCTTCTTGAGCTCGTCCATGAGGATGTCCTTCATGGCGGCGTAGTCGCGTTCCGTCTGGTCGCCCGCGGCGAACCCCAGCGACCGGCCCTTCGAGATGAGTTTCGCGCCCAGGTTGGACGTCATGATGATGATGGTGTTTTTGAAATTGACCTTGTGGCCGAGGCTGTCCGTGGTGACCCCGTTGTCCAAGATCTGCAGCAGCAGATTGAACACATCGGGGTGAGCTTTCTCGATCTCGTCCAGCAGGATGACCGAGTACGGCTTGCGCCGCACCTTCTCGGTCAGCACCCCGCCTTCCTCGTAGCCGACATACCCGGGCGGCGCACCGATGAGCTTGGATACATTGAACTTCTCCATGTACTCGGACATGTCGATGCGGATGAGCGCATCTTCGTTGCCGAACATGAACTCCGCCAGTGCGCGGGCGAGCTCGGTTTTGCCGACGCCGGTAGGTCCCAGGAAGATGAACCCGCCGATGGGACGGCGCGGGTCCTTGAGCCCGGTGCGCGACCGGCGGATGGCGTTGGCGACGACGTGTACCGCCTCGTCCTGGCCGACGATGCGCTTGTGGAGATCCTGCTCGATGCTGAGCAGCTTCTGGCTCTCCTGCTCGTTGATCTTGGTTACCGGAATGCCGGTCCAGCGGGCCACGATGAAGGCGATGTCCTCGGCGGAGACCACGGGCTTCTGCGTCTCCCGGCGCTGCCGCCACTGCCGTTTCATCTCCTCCAGCGTCTTTTTGAGCTGCATCTCCCGGGCACGCAGGCGCGCAGCGTTCTCGAAGTCCTGCCGCCGGGAGGCATCCTCCTTCTGGGCGACGATCTGTTGCAATTCGTCCATGCGGACTTTGATGTCGTCGGGCACCTGCGATGTGTTGAGACGCATGCGGCTGCCCGCTTCGTCGATGAGGTCGATCGCCTTGTCCGGCAGGAACCGGTCGGCGATGAACCGGTCGGCGAGTTCCACCGCCGCAGTCAGCGCCTCGTCGGCGTATGCGACCTTGTGGTGGTTCTCGTACTTCTCACGGATCCCTTTGAGGATCTGCACCGTCTGCTCGGGCGACGGCGGTTCCACGACCACCGGCTGGAACCGCCGCTCCAGCGCCGGATCCTTCTCGATGTGCTTGCGGTACTCGTCCAGGGTGGTTGCGCCGATGCACTGCAGCTCCCCGCGGGCCAATGCGGGCTTGAGCATGTTGGAGGCGTCCACCGCCCCCTCGGCGGCGCCCGCGCCGATGACGGTGTGCAGCTCGTCCACAAACAGGATGATCTGGCTCTTGGAACGCCGGATCTCCTCCATGATGTTCTTGAGCCGCTGCTCGAATTCTCCGCGGTACTTGGTGCCGGCGATCACCGCGCCGAGGTCCAGGGTTACGACACGCTTGCCCGCCAGCAGCTCCGGGACATCGCCGGCGGATATCTTCTGCGCGAGACCTTCCACGATGGCGGTCTTGCCCACGCCGGGGTCTCCGATGAGCACCGGGTTGTTCTTGGTTCGGCGCGAGAGGATCTGGATGACCCGCTCGATCTCATCGGTGCGGCCGATGATCGGATCAAGCTGCGCGTCGCGCGCCAGCTGTGTGAGGTCGCGGCTGAACTCGTCGAGAGTGGGGGTCTTGGGTTTCGCATGCCGGTGCTGCCGCTGGCGCATGACCTGCGGCGCCGACTCCATCTCGCCCAGCACCGAGAACACCTCCTGCTGGACATCCTCGTAGCCGACGCCGAGGTACTCCAGCACCCGGGCGGCAACACCCTCCTTCTCGTGCAGCAGACCGAGGAGCAGGTGCTCCGTACCCACGTAGACGTGGCCCATCCCCGCGGCTTCCTCGACGGCGTATTCCAACACCTTCTTGGCGCGAGGGGAGAAGGGAATCTCCCCCAGCACCATGATGTTATCCCCCGGGGGAACCAGTTTCTCAACCTCGACACGCACGCGGCGCAGGTCCACCCCCAGGTTGACGAGCACCTGGATGGCAAGCCCCTCCCCCAATGCGACCAGGCCGAGGAGCAGGTGCTCCGTACCCACGTAGTCGTGGTTGAGCCGCTTGGCCTCTTCCTGTGCGACGAGGATGACCTTCTGCGCCCGATCAGAAAATTTGTTCATGCCTGTAAACCATTGGATGCGCCGGGAAGCGCACGGATTCCGCCGCGCGACCCACACCGCGCTCCCCGCCCGGGGCCGCTGCGCCGTCCATTATATGAATTATCGTCGTGCATTGCAAGGCACCGCCGCGGGTTGTGCATGAGTGGAAGAATGGTCACCGCCGCCGGACGCCCGTCACAGCGCACCGCCGGCACGCCTTGAGCTGCTCCAGCACGTGGTACGGCACCTGCAGACACCCCAGGAGCGGAGTGCCCGATATCAGCTCACCGTGGCAGTCGCTGCCCCCGGTCACCGCCAGCTCGTACTTGTCCGCGATGGCCAGCAGTTCCTCTGTTATGTGCCGGTTGTGCTTGGTGTGATACACCTCGATGCCCTGCAGCCCATCGTTCACCAACCGCCGGACGATTCGGGCATCGGAGGAAATGCTCACGAACGGATGTGCCAGTACCGCCACCCCCCCCGCACCCCGTATCAACCCGATGCCGTTACGCGGATCAAGCTTGAACTTGGGCACGTACGCGGGACGACCCAGGCTGAGGTACAGGTTGAACGCCGATTTGATGTCGGGAACATACTTCTCCGCCAGCATCTCCTTGGCGAAATGCAACCGGCCGATGACCCCGCGCCGCCCGTCTCCGAAGAACGCCTCCTCGCGCAGGCGGATACCCAGGTCGGCCAGCCGCTGGAAGATGCGCCGGGCGCGATCCGCGCGCGCCTCGCGAAACACCTTCAACCGCTGTTGCAGGGCGGGCTGTTCCCAGTCGATGAAATAGCCGAGGATGTGGATTTCCTCTTCGGAGGAGTCGCGCAACTCGGCGGACAGCTCCACGCCGGGAACCACTTCAACGCCGAGTTTTGCTCCGGCGGACACCGCCGCGGCGACGCCATCGGTGGTATCATGGTCCGTGATGCCCACCGCGCTCAAACCTATGTCCGACGCCCGCGATACCACCTGCGCGGGGGCGAACGTACCATCCGAGTACGACGTATGCACGTGCAGATCAACGAACCGTTCCGGTTGATTCCCCACGGCTATCCCTTCTTCCCGCGGCGTCTGCTTCACCGCCTACAACAGCTCGGCCGCAAGCGCCGCCAGTCTGCTGCGCTCGGACCGGTCGAATATCAGATGCCCGAAGATCTCCTGCCCCTTGAACCGGTCCACCAGGTACGTCAGCCCGTTGGATGATGCATCGAGGTAGGGGTTGTCTATCTGGTATGGGTCGCCGGTGAGCACGATCTTGGTGTTCTCGCCAGCCCGGGAGATGACCGTCTTGATCTCGTGCGGGGTCAGGTTCTGCGCATCATCGATGATGAAGTACTGGTTGGGCAGCGATCTGCCTCGCAGGTAGGTGAGCGCCTCCACTTCGATGAGCCCGCTGTCGAAAAAGTAGTTGATGGTGTTCTGGGTACTCTGGGACTTCCCCTGTCCCACATCCCGGCCCGAGCGTTCCACCAGGAAATCCAGGTTATCGTAGATGGCCCCCATCCATGAGTTGAGCTTCTCCTCCTTGGTGCCGGGAAGGTACCCGATATCGCGACCCATGGGGATGACCGGGCGGCTCACCAACAACCGCCGGAACGCCTTCTCCTCGACCACCTTATGCAGGCCGCAGGCCAGCGACAGCAGCGTCTTGCCCGCCCCGGCCACGCCGATCAGTGACACCAGGGTGATGCGTTCGTCCAGCAGCAGATCCAGTGCGAAGCGCTGTTGCACGTTGAGCGGTTTCATACCCCAGACCGCCACGTCCCGCGACGGCAGCAGCTGCAGTTCCAGAGAACCCGACGGCAGTTTGCGCACCTTCACCAGCGCGCTCTGCGACTTGTTTTTGCGCAGCACCAGGTACTCGTTGGGATACAGACCGGACGGGTCAGTACCCGACGGCGCCAGCGCCGCCGCGTCCACCTTGCCCGCGGTGTACACCGCGCTCATCACCGCATCGTCCGCCGGCAGCTCGCGCATGCCGGTGTAGAGTTCCTCCAACTTGACCTTGGCTTTCTCGTAGTCCTGGGTCTTGAGCCCCAGGGCTTCCGCCTTGATGCGGAGGTTGATGTCCTTGGTGATGAAAATGACCGTTTCACCGGCCTTGTGGTACTTGAGGGCGCAGCCGAGGATGCGGTGGTCCGCCTTATTCTCGATGAAGTGGTCCGCCAACCCCGTGTCCCAGGCAAGCTCGATCTTGATCGCCCCGCCCGCCTCGGTCGCCACCCCCTCGATGATGCTGCCGCGGGCGCGCAGGGCATCCAGCCTGCGCGAGATGATGCGGGCGGTCTTCCCTACTTCGTCGTTGAACCGCTTGAGGCCGTCCAGCTCCTCGATGACGGGCATGGGGATGACCACCAGGTTGTCCCCGAACACCGTCATGGAGTCCGGATCGTGCAGCAGGACGTTGGTGTCCAGCACGAATACCTTTTTCATCAGTACATCATCCCCGCGGTGAACCTGACCATATCCGATCCCTCGTCGATGCCGAAGTGCATGGCGGTGAAGAACCTCCGGTATACGTCAAAATCGTAGCTCAATCCCGCAAACAGGTACGAATCGGTGCCGCCCGTACCATCCACCGCCCGGCCGTCCAAGAGGGTCGTGTTGCGCGCCGTCCCCCGCACTCCCGCCGAGGATACGAAACGTTCGCTGAGCGGCAGGGAACCTCCCATGCCGTAGAACGTCTCGTTTCCGAACAGCCAGCCGTCGCCGTTGGCGGTATTGGCGCGGTACCCTCCATTGAGGAACAGGGTGAACTCCACGCCGGACCGCAGCACGATGCGCTTTTCGAGCAACGCATTGAACACGAATCCCATGCCGCCCGTCCCGAAACCTTTGCGGTAGTCCCCCGTGGGCACCACGGCGCAGAACTCCACGGAAACCGTCGGGAACGGCCCCGGCTGTTCCTGATTCTCCCGGTACAGGCCGTACTTCGCCCCCAGCACCGCATCGGTCATTCCCCGGATGCTTTCGTCCCCGCGACTGATGCTGGCCCCGGCTGCGCGGAACCCGATCTCAAGGTTTCCGATAATCCCCCAGTACACCGACACCGGCAGTTCGAGCCTCGCGGCGTCGGCATCCACCAGGGCGAACGTGAGCTCGACACCCAGCCCCGAAACGTTGTACGGACAACACAGGGTCATCTGGTAGGGGCGGTCGGTGTTGAAATAGTTGATCTGGGCGGCGGCGGGAACTCCGGCGCAGATCACGAAACAGCACACCTTCCGCACATTCATGCGGAGAGTATATTCTTTTTCAGCCCGCGTTTTCAACACGCGGCTTACCGGGGGGCGGGACTCCGGTACCGGTCCGCGTGCGTACCCGGGCGTGCGGGGAATCCCCCCACTCATCTACCGCCACCGCCCGGCCGACCGCCGCGATTCTCCGGGCGAGGCATGTCCGACACTGGTCGGCGCTCTCGTCCACACAGGGCTTGCCGTCGTACAGCAGGTAATCTTTGCGCACGTCCGTCGGTGTAAGCAGGGGCATGATGATATTCGCCCCGTGCAGCAGTCCCCGTTCCCGCCCATCGGAAACGAGCGCCTGCAGCGCGGTGGTCGCCGCGATGTTCACGTCGGGCAGCACGATGCGGCATACCGCGATCATGCGCAGGGATAACTCCAGTCGCTGCGCCGCAGGAGGAATCACGGACACCCCGGGAACGCCCAGGGGAGTGTGCGCGTGAGGGATGTACGGTCCCATGCCGATCATGTCCACATCCATATCACGGAAGAACTCCACGTCGGCCGCGAGGTGCTCCACCGTCTGTTCCGGCAAGCCGATCATGACTCCCGTGCCCACCTGGAAGCCGATCGCCCGGAGCGTGCGCAGGCACGCCACGCGCGCCCAGAAATCCTGCGAGGGCTGGTGCAGCTTCGCGTACAGTTCCGGATCGCTGGTCTCGATGCGCAACAGGTACCGGTGCGCTCCGGCCGCGAAGAACCGTTCGTACGTCTCGCGGGACTGTTCGCCGACGCACAGGGTGATCCCCACCCCCCGGGGAAGTCGTGAGGAAACGGTTTCGGTCCGTATCCTGCGTACCACCCGTTCCACAAAGGAGATGAAATCCTCATCGCGGCATTCACCCGACTGCAAGACGACCGAGCCGTACCCCTGGGCCGCGCACCAGAGCGCCTGTCGGAGGATTTCCTCTTCGGACAAGCGGTACCGCCGGACCTGCCGGTTTCCCGCACGGATGCCGCAGTAGGCGCAGTTGTTGACGCAACGGTTGGAGAACTCGATGAGCCCGCGGTAGTACACCTTTATCCCGCAGGTGCGCTCCAACACTTCGCAGGCGGTCCGACGGATCGCCTCCACCTCATCGGGATCGGTCGCCGAAAGCAGGCGTACGATGTCGGTGCGGGAGAAGGTTGACTGAGAGAGGATTTCGGATACCGTGCTCATGCGGTGTCCCGCCCGCCGCCCCGCACCAGCTTCCGGTACTCCTCACGGACCGCCGGAAACGGACTGAGTGCCCGCTCGAAAATGCCCAGGGTGTAGGCGATCACGAGGCCGTAGTTGGTGATCGGCACGCCGGCACGTTCGCACTGCATGATCCGGGAGAGCATCTCCCGCCGGTTCCACATGCACGCGCCGCAGTGGATCACCAGTCGGTATCCGGAGGGATCGTCCGGAAAATCGTGACCCCGGACGTGTTCCACTGTAACAGCCCGGCCGGTGTACTGGCGCAGCCACCGGGGGATTTTGACCGTACCGATGTCTTCGGTGATGGGGTGGTGGGTGCACGCCTCCGCGATGAGCACCCGATCCCCCGACTGCAGGCGATCCACGGCCATGGCACCGCGAACCATGCTCATGAGATCCCCCTGACGCCGGGCGAAAAGGATGGAGAACGACGTCATGGGCACGTCGGGCGGTGTATCCGCAGCGACTTTGAGGAACGCCTGCGAGTCGGTCACCACGATCGCCGGGGACGCGCGCAGCGCCCCCAGCGCGCTCCCGAGTTCTCGCTCCTTGACCACCAGACACCAGGCATCCGCATCGAGCAGTTCGCGGATCGCCTGCGCCTGCGGCAGTATGAGCCTCCCCTTGGGAGCCTCCTTGTCTATCGGGACCACCAGCACCGCGCAGCGTCCCGGCGCAACCAAGTCCGCCAGAAGCGGCGGTTGATGGATGAACTCCTCCGGAATCGCCCGGACAATCGCCTCGCGCAACGCCGGTATCCCAGCACCGGTCGCCGCGGACACCGCAGCGAACGGAATTCCTTTACGGGTGAACCGTTCCGCTTCACCGGCTCCGGGCGCAGTCTCATCAACTTTATTGGCGACCACGACACACGGCCGCCCGCCGGTCCGCAGCATCGCCAGGAGCTCTTCTTCCGCCGGCGTCCACCGGCCGGACTCGTACACCAGCAGCCCGAGGTCAGTGCGATCCATCGCCCGGCGGGTCTTCGCGACACGCAGTGCGCCCAGGTCCCCCTCATCATCAATACCGGCGGTATCTATGAACTCCACCGGACCGATCGGCTGGAACTCCATGGCTTTTTCGACCGGATCGGTGGTGGTCCCGGGAACCGGGGAAACGATCGCCGTCTGCTGACCCGTCAATACGTTGACGAGGCTGGATTTCCCGACGTTGCGACGACCGAAGAGACCGATGTGCAACCGGAGATTCTTAGGAGTATGCTGCATGACGGCTCAGACCTTCGGCGCGGGCGGGGAAATTCCCGCGTCGGACTCGGGAACCGCCGCCGGCGTACCTAAACGGCAAACATTTTCGGGACGCACCAGCTCGTCGAACGCCTCCGCCGTCAGCAGCCCCGAACGAACGGCGGCGTCTCGGATGGAACACCCTTCCCGGCGGGCCGCCGCGGCGACGGCGGCCGCACGTTCGTACCCGACGTGCGCCACCAGCACTGTGAGGAGCGCCGTCGGACTCTGTGCGCCGCGGCGGCACCGTTCCGCATCGGCGCTCATGGTTACCGCACACCGCCCGAGCATCCGGCAGCCTTCCCGCAGCACATCGAGGCTCTCCAGCAGGCAGTAGGCGATCAGCGGGTAAAACTGCGACAGGTCCAGGTTCCCGCCGGCGACCGCGGCGGCGATCACCGCATCGTGTCCACATGCCAACAGACCCGCCTGCGCCGCGGATTCCAGCAGTACGGGGTTCACTTTCCCGGGCATGATGGAGGATCCCGCCTGTACCGGTTCCAGGACGATCTCTCCGATACCGCAATCGGGACCGCTGGCCAGCAGCCGCAGGTCGTTGGAAACTTTTACCAGCGTCACCGCCAGCGCCTTGAGAATCCCGGACACCTCCACGAACACGTCGGCGTTGCGTGTGGCGTCCACGAGGTTCTCCGCACGCGCCAGTGGCAGACCGGTGAGCTCGCGCAACACATCGGTCACCCGGAAAATGTACTCCCGCGGCGCGCCGATACCGGTACCGGCGGCCGTGGCGCCGAGGTTGACGACCCGCAGCCGTTCGGTGCACTTTGAGATCCGCCACCGGTCCCGCGAAAACGCTTCCGCACAGCCGCCCATGGTACGTCCCAGGGTGGTCAGGACGGCGTCCTGCAGCTCCGTCCGGGCGATGGTGACGATGCCGGCGAACTCACGTTCCTTCCTCTGGAACGCCTCCTGCACCTCGACGACCGCTCCCTCCAGCCATTGCAGCAGTGTCAACGCCGCGATCCGCAGCGCCGTCGGGAAGGTGTCGTTGGTGGACTGGTGACGGTTGATATCGTCCAGCGGCGAGACGGTATCGTAGCTCCCGGGCGTACGACCCAGGATCTGCAGCGCGCGGTTGGCGATCACTTCGTTGACGTTCATATTCGTGGAGGTGCCCGCGCCGCCCTGCAGTGCGTCGACCACGACGTGTTCATCCAGAGCGCCCGCCGCCATTTCACGGCACGCCTGTTCAATCGCGTCCGCCACGGCATCGTCCCGCCACACGCCCAGGGAACGGTTCACCCGTGCACAGGCGAGTTTGACCAGTCCGTAGGCGTGCACCAGCTCGCGGTGGACCGGCCTGCCGCCGCAGCGGAAATTGCGCACCGCACGGACGGTATGGACTCCGTAGAGCGCGTCCCGGGGTACCGGCAACTCGCCCAGCTGGTCGCGTTCGATGCGATCAGCAGTAGACATCGCGTTCTCCGGAACGCACCCGCGCGATCAGCCGCTCGCTGCGCGCCCGCGCCCGGGGATCCATCGCGTCCAGCGCCTGGACGATACACCGCTCCCCGACGGCGCGGGTTTCGGACGACGCATAATCCATGAGGTACTCCGTGAATGTGGACAACCCGTTGGGGTCGCAGTGCATCTTGATGTCACCGGGCCGCGCCAGGTCCATGAAATCCGCCCCGGTCCGACCCAACCGGTAGCAGCCGGTGCAGAAGGAAGGGATATAGCCGAGTTCGGCGATGTCACGAACCACCTCATCCAGAGGCCGGTGATCCCCCAGCGAAAACTGTCCTGCAGCGTCGTCCTCGCCGGTGGAGTATCCGCCGGGATTGGTGCGGCTGCCGGCGGAAATCTGGGATACTCCCAGTGAAAAGCACGCCCGCCGCATCGCGGTGGTCTCGCGCGTGGACAGGATGATCCCGGTGTACGGAACAGCCAGCCGCAAAATGGCGATGATTTTGCGGAAATCGTCGTCCGATACCGGATGCGGTGGAGCCGACGCGACGGTCGAGCCCGTTGCGGGCTCCAGCCGGGGGACACTGATGGTGTGCGGCCCCACGCCGAACCGCTCCTCCAGGTGCCGGATGTGCTGCATCATGGCGAGAATCTCGAACCGCCAGTCGTAGAGCCCGAACAGCACCCCGATGCCGACGTCATTGATCCCGGCTTCCATGGCGCGGTCCAGCGCGGTGATGCGCCAGTCGTAGTCACGTTTCTTTCCTGCGACGTGCATCCGGGCGTACGTCTCGCGGTGGTAGGTTTCCTGGAATATCTGGTAGGTGCCGATCTTCGCGTCCCGCAGCCGTTTGAACTCCTCAACGCTCAGCGGCGCGACGTTCACGTTCACCCGCCGGATCTCGTCCCGCCCGGACCGTGCGGCGTACACCGTCTCGATCGCCCGGATGATGTAGTCGAATCCCTCCCGGGGATACGCCTCACCGGCGACCAGGAGCACGCGTTTGTGCCCCTGAGCCGTCAGTACACGCGTCTCTCGATCGATTTCTTCCAACGTGAGCGCGCGGCGCTTGACCGCGGTGTTGCGCGCGCGGAATGCGCAGTAGAGGCACTCGTTGGCGCAGAGGTTCGAGATGTACAGGGGGGCGAACAGGACCAGCCGCCGGCCGTAGATGGTGTCTTTGACGGAACGGGCGGCTTCGAACAGAACCTCCAGCAGCTCCGGATCGTGTACGCAGGCAAGCGTCGCCACTTCATCCGCGTCCAACCCCGCCGCCTGCCGCGCTTTCGCAAGAATACCCGCGATGCGCCCGGTGGACACGTGCGACACCGCACGGGCGAGGGTGTCCTGTATCCGCTGTTCGTCGATCATGGGTCGCATATATTCACCCGTACCTCACCGGCTCCGCGGGAAAGAACCTGCACCCGCTCCGGCCGTACGATACCCCGACTCACCGTCGTTTGCGCCCCCCGGTCACGGTGACCGGCGCTGTGCCTTCGGATGCCATGCGCCACCGGACCAGAACGGATGAACGTCCGTATACGGCAACCGGCGGATCCGCACTCATCCCCCGAAAACCATGCGCTTTACTTCGATGCCGTTGACCTGTGCGAGCGCATCAAAAAACCGCTGCATGTGTGCATCGTCTCCAACCAGTTCCAGCAGCACCAGACCGTAGGGACTGCAATGGTCCGGTGAAGTCTCGTGCAATCCCAGACGGGTTTTGATGAGACACCCGTACTCGGTCAGCACCCCCTGCACCTGCATCGCCTGTGCGGCGAAATCATTGACCAGAATCCCCACGATCGTACGTTTAGGCGTCATGGTGTCCTCCCAGGAGGGTACGCTCGGTCATCCGATGAACTTCCCCCGCGGTGTATAGTGCGTGTGCAGCAGGTGGTGACTGGTGTGTCCGCACGGCCCTTCTTTGAGGAACTCGCCGTACAGGCGTACCACCGCCGGATTCTCGTGGCTCTTCCGCGCCTTTCCCACTTTGCCGTATGCGGCATCCTCCTGGTAAATCGCCCGGGCGCGCGCCTCACGAATCGCCGGACTCGTTGGGATCGGTTGGCCGCCGCCGCCCAGACACCCGCCGGGACAGGCCATGAACTCTATGAAATGGCACTGGCTGAACTTGCCGCCCGCTTTGATATCCTCCATCACCTTTCTCGCGTTCGCCGTTCCGTGGGCGACGCCGACTTTCAGCACCGCCCCCCTGAGCCAGTCCCAGTTCGGCACGAGGTGCTTGATGAGCCTCGGTACCGGCCCGACCTTCTCCGGGATCTTGATCTCGACGTACCGGATGCCCTCGAACCCGCGGACCGGGATAATGTCAGCATGCTCGTAGAAATTCTCCACCTTCTCGCCGGTGATGAACTCCAGCACGGACCGCAGCGCCGCCTCCATCACGCCGCCGGTGGCACCGAAGATCACCCCGGAACCGGACGCGGTACCGAACGGATCGTCAAAATCGCTCTTGGGCATCTCGGTCAGCCGTATCCCCGCCTCACGGATCATCTGCGCCAGTTCACGCGTGGTGAGGCCGTAGTCGACATCTTTGAACCCGCTGCTGGTCATCTCCGGTCGGTTGCATTCGAACTTTTTGGCCGAGCAGGGCATCAGCGCGACGGAAACGATATTCGCGGGGTTGATATTATGCAGCCGGGCGTACCACGTCTTGATGAGTGCACCGAACATCTGCTGCGGACTCTTGCAGGACGACATGTGCGGCAGGTACTCGGGGTAGAAGTGCTCGATGTATTTCACCCACCCCGGGCTGCAGGAGGTGAACTGCGGCAGCGGCATTTTCGAATCCCCCTTGACCAGGGTGTTGTACAGCCGCAGGATGAGTTCCGTGCCCTCTTCGATGATGGTTAGATCCGCCGTGAAGTTGGTATCGAACACCTTGTCGAAACCGCACCGGCGCAGCGCCGTGTTCATCTCCCAGGTCATCGGCGTCCCGGGGGGAAGGCCGAATTCCTCGCCGATGCCCGCCCGGGGGCTCGGCGCCGTCTGGATAATCACGTGCTTGGTCGGATCCTCTATCGCGGCCCAAACTTCGTCCGTCGGATCGTTGGCGCGCAGCGCTCCCGTGGGACACCGGTTGATGCACTGCCCGCAGTTGATGCACACGACGTCACCCAGCGGTTTGTCCCGGTAGGTTGCGATGGTGGTTTTCTCTCCGCGGCCGACTGCCTCGAGCACACCGACCTCCTGGAGATCGATGCACGTCCGCACGCACCGGCGGCAGAGGACGCACTTGTTCATGTCCCGGATGACGGAGTAGCTGGAAGCGTCCACCTCGTACCTGGGGGCGTCCGGGTGGCCAAACCGGAATGAATCAACACCGTACTCTTTGGCGAGCGCCTGCAGCTCGCAGTTGTTGTTGCGGGAACAGGTGTAGCATTCCCCGTAGTGTTCCGACAGCAGAAGGTCCACGATGTGCCGCCGCGCCTGCCTGACCTTCTGTGAGTGGGTCTGAACGGAGATCGCCTGCGTGATCGGGTACGCGCAGCTCGCCTGCAGCGTCCGCTGACCTTCCACTTCAACGACGCAGATCCGACACACCCCGGCCACGCACAGGTCTTCGTGATGACACAAAGTCGGGATGTGTATCCCGAGCGTGCGGGCTGCATCCAGAATGGTGGTTCCCAGAGGAACGCTGATCTCGTTGCCATCGATTGAAATGGCCACATGGGCACCGACAACACCGCCGTCGGCAGGAGCAGCGACGACCTGCGGACGCTGGCTCCCCGGGACACGGCAGGTGTTGTCCTGGCAGGGGTTTTTCTTGTTCATGGTGGTCTCCTAGGCGTGTTCGGGCGATGTCCGCCCCAGCACTTCGCTACGGAAATTTTTGACGACCGACAGGAATACGTTGGGGCTCGATTGTCCGAGCCCGCACTTCGAGGCCATCCGCATGGTCTCCCCCAGCGCGCACAGATCCTTGAGGTACGCCGTGGAACACCGGCCCTGCCGCAGCAAACGGACACCTTCCAGCAATCGCGGGTTTCCGTACCGGCATGGCGTGCACTGCCCGCACGATTCGTCGGTGAAGAACTCCAAAAAATTCTCCGCCGCCGCCAGCATGTCGCGTCCGGGGCCGAACACGATGATCGATCCGCCGGTGGCGAGATCCTCATAGCCGATCACCCGGTTGAACTCCGATGCCGGCAGACAGTAGCCAGAGGCTCCACCGACGGCAACGGCTTTCGCGTTCTCACCGCCCGCAACTTTCAACACGTCCGCGACCGTGACCCCCATGGGGAATTCGTACACCCCGGGTCGAGCCACGTCGCCGGAAATACTGAGCATTTTCGGCCCCGTGGTTTTTCCGGTGCCCAGAGTCTTGAACCACGCAGCCCCTTTGGCGAGTATCGCGGCAGCGAACGCGAGGGTTTCGACGTTGTTGACCACTGTCGGCATGCCGTTGAAACCGGTGTTGACCGGGAACGGCGGCCGGTTGCGCGCTTCGCCGCGGTGCCCTTCGAGACTCTCGATGAGGGCGGTTTCTTCGCCGCACACGTACGCTCCGCACCCCATGCGGATGCGGATGTCGAAGTCAAACCCCTGTCTGCCGCACACCGCTGTTCCCAGCAGCTTCGCGTCGCGCCGCTTCGCGAGACACCGCTCCAGCTGTTTGCGTAAATAGGTGTACTCGCCGCGCAGGTACAGGATGCCCTCGGCCGCTCCGATGGCGTACCCGGCGATGGTCATGCCCTCAAACACGATATCCGGCCACTCGCTGAGGATCACCCGGTCCTTGAAGGTTCCGGGCTCCCCTTCATCGGCATTGCAGATGATGTACTTTCTCTCTCCCCGGGCAGCCGCTGCGAGATTCCATTTGATCCCCGTGGCGAATCCCGCACCGCCGCGCCCCTTCAACCCGGAATCCCGGATCTCGGCGATCACTCCGGCCCGATCCTTCTTCAGCGCTGCCGCGAGTCCCACCCCGGGCTCAACCGAGGCCAACGTCATCGCGTTTCTGATGGTCATTGTGCGTGTCCCTCCCCGGTCTCCGGAGCGTGTGCGCTGAACACCTTCTGACACGCCACGAGAATATCGTGCACTTTCTCCGGCGTCACCTGCGTGAACACCTGGTCGTTGACGAGCATCGCCGGCCCCTGATCGCACATGCCGATACAGTTGGCCCACTCAAGGGTGAACCGGCCGTCCCTGGTGGTCTGCCCGAAATCAACGCCCAAATCATTGCGCAACTGGCGCGCCACGGCTTCCTTGCCGGCCATGTCACAGCTGATGGTGCGGCACAGGCGTATCACGAACCGGCCGTGGTACCCTTCGTTGAGGAATGCGTAGAAGGTCACCACACCGTACACTTCGACGGGATGGATACCCAACTTGTCCGCAACGGTCTGCATCGCGAAATCACTGATGGTGTGGTAGCGTTCCTGGATACCTTGCAGCACGGGTATCAGTGCGCTGCGGGACGTCCCGTGCTCTTCGATCAACCGGCCGATATCCCGGGTCAGCGTGTCCTGCTGTGTGGTCAGCATACCCTATCCTCCTCGGTTATTTCGCGAGCAATGCGGCGATTTTCTGCATCAACACCTCCGGCCTGACCGGCTTTTCCAGGAAATCATTCACCGGCAGAACCTCGCTGTCCTTCCCGTAGGTGAACCCCGTCACCTGGGAGATGCTGGACACCATGAGGATCGGCTTGGAGAACCCCTTCCGGCGCAGTTCCTGCGCCATGGCGATACCATCATCCGGCTCGTGCATCATGACATCCAGAATCACCAGGTCAACCGCTTTTTCATTGGCGAGCCGCATACCGTCCTCGCGGTTCGTCGCGACGATGATCGAATGCCCTGCGCTCTCCAAATACACCCGTACCGACTCGACAAACTGCACATCGTCGTCCACCACCAGTATGTGCGCCATATGCCACCCTCCGAATACCCGTAGATTCACCCGATACACGCCGGCCGGTGCACGCGGCGGGCCTGAGCATGTTTGTGAATTATTTCACAAACATGCACACCAGCGCTCCCGTGCACCTGATGACACCAGAGAACCATCAAGGCGGGCTTCTCCAGCCTCTTTACTGACCCCGTTCAGGAGCCCAAACGTTCAGCGGTGTTCTCTTCGCGCTCTGGAGCATGCCGTCCACCCTGGATCCGGGCATCCGGGAGCGGAGCAACACGCCACCGCGCCGTTCAACCCAACCACCCGTCTGACATGCCTGCGCGCGTGTGCAGCTCGCACACCGCTTCGCCGGCGGCTGTCCGGCCTGCTACGCGCCTTGGCGCTCCAGGATGATGCGCACGATATCCCGGCGCGCCACCACGCCTAAAACCCGGCCCTGGTCGTCCACCACCGGGACACGCCGCACCCCGCGCTCCGACACGACCATCGCCAGCTTGTCCACGTCAGCGTCCGGGCCGAAGGCGATGAGGTGCCGCGACATCGCCTCCGCCACCTTCCGGTTCCGCGCGCCGCCGCCCAGCGCGGTGTTCAGCAGGTCCTTCTCAGTGATCACCCCGACCAGGCGCTCGTCTGCATCCACCACCGGGGCGCCGCTGATCTTATGATCGCACAGCAGTCTGGCGACATCGTAGAGCGTGTCGCACTCGCGGACCGTCAGAACATCCTTCGTCATGATATCCCGGGCTTTGTGCATGCGCGCCTCCCAAACCGGCCATCGGCCGTGCCGCCGCGCGACAACCCGGGCACGGGCACTCCCGGAACCGGCGGCGTTTCAGCATCCTCAACACCGGCCGCCCTCACCTCTGTCCTCCCGGCCGCCGACACACCGACCGCCGCAGTGCGGTGCGTGCACGACAGCACTCCGAGACCGACTGCACACCTGTCCGGGGGATTGCTTCGGCGGAACACATCGCCCATCCCGGCTGCAGCGCCGGGAACTGCGGCATCCTGATTGTGAAATATTTCACAAATTGCAGGGCGTTTATACAATAAAAAACGGACCGTTGTCAAGGGCACTCAACGGGACCGGAGATAGACGGGGTGCGGCACACCTCCGGAGAAACGGTGCCGACGTCACGGCCTCCGACTGCGGGTGCGGGGAAACATCACCGGTCAGGAGACGGGCAGAGGCGGCATCAGCGCCAGCAGGCGGTCGGCGAGCCATGCGATCGCGGCGCGGTGCGGGGCCAGACGAACGGGATAGTAGTACGCGGAAGTCGTCCATCCGCGCCGGCGGAAGTAGTCGAAGTCATGGTAGAACTCGTGCCCCGGCTTGTCAAACACCGCAGCATGGTTGCGATAGCCGGAACGGCGCAGGATGAAGAACAGCAACGAGACGAGGTCCGGCTGGACGGGCCCTGCCAGCTCGCGCCGGGCGGCGTTCACGAGCCGGCGCGCCGCCTGCTGCAACGTACGGCGTATCTTCGCCTCCGCCTGCGCAGGCCACGGGGCTCTCGGCGCGAACGCCCCCCACGGCGCGTTTACGACGACCCCTCGCACAGGACGAAAGCCCCAGAACCAGGCGAGCCTGTCGAGGTACTTCACGATCGCCTCGCCGCCGAAGATCGCCTGCACGACCACCGAGAGCATCGCCTTGCGGTGGAAGCGCGGACGGTGGAAGATGTACGCGCCGCGATCCAGGAAATTCTTCAGCAGCCACGTCACCTGCAGGGCATAGTTGGGCACCGCGAAGATCACGGCATCGGCGGCGTCCATCCGCGCGACGATGCCTGGGAAGTCGTCACCGGCGGCCAGGTTCGGGCACCGATCCTCACCCTTGTGGAAACACGTCGTGCACCCGCGACAGGTCGCCAGTCTGCAGTCTGGTGGAACGCAACGCGACCGTCTCCACGACGGCGTCGGGAGCAGCGAGTTTCACCTCGGTGAGCAGCAGCTGCATCACGCGGAGCGTCTGTCCGACGCGCACACTTCCATCGATGACCACTATGTTCATTGCCTGCACTCCCGCGCCGTGGATGCCGTGCAGTCGTCCGGATGGCGCACGCCGGATACAGCTGCCCCGTGTATAGCAATTCCGCGGAACACTGTCAATTATCGCCCCGCACAAGCACGGTGCACGTTCCCGTGTCGTTTTTTTTGGCGGGTCTTGAACCGCAGGCAATACCGGAGCCGTTCTCCAAACCTGCAGCGCAGTCCCCCTCTCCGCAGAAAGCCCGCGGAAGCGCTAAAAAAAGCGGGTCCTGAAAGCTCGTCGCACGCGCATCCCGTCGGCCTGTCCCTCGCACGCCGCCGGACAGCCCGCGATCTCCGCATGACATGTGGACTGGCACCCTTCCCCATCATGGATCGCTGTGGCGATAGTTGATTTTCGCGTATCAATCGTGTATAGCGCTGCGGGCGCACGACAGACGCACCGTCCGGAGGAGACCCATGGCACGCTCGACACACCGCACCCGCATGATTTGTACCATCGGACCGGCCTCGGACCCGCCGTCGGTACTCCACGGTCTCATCACCGCCGGCATGCGTGTGGCCCGCGTCAACTTTTCCCACGGCACCCACGAGGAGATCCGGCGGCGCGTCGCTCGTATCCGCGCCGCGGCGGCGCGCGCGGGACGGCGCATCACTATCATGGGCGACCTGCAGGGTCCCAAGGTACGCATCGGTCGGTTCTCCACACCGTCGGTGCTGCTGCGCGACGGCGCGTCTTTCACCGTGACCACCCGGGACATCACCGGAGATGCAGGCATCGTCAGCGTGGACTTCCCCCACCTGCACCGTTTCGTGCGCACGGGCGACCACATTTTTTTGGCGACGGCCAGATCGAGCTGCTCGTCACGGCGGTCACGGGCAGGGACATCCGCTGCCGGGTGGTCATCGGCGGCGAACTGTCGGCCCGCAAGGGTTTGACTGTCGCTGAACGGCGCATCCCCATGCCCGGGATCACCACGCGCGACTTGGCGGACCTCGCGCTGGGCGTGGAGCTGCGCCTGGACTGGTTCGCGCACTCCTTCGTGCGCACCGCCGAGCACGTGCGCGAGGTCAAGGACCACCTGCGGAATCTCGGAGTGGCGCGGCCGTTCGTCATCGCGAAAATAGAAGATCGCGAAGGCTACGAGAACCTGGACGAGATCATCCGGGAGTCTGACGGCATCATGGTGGCTCGCGGAGACCTGGGGGTGAGTGTGCACCGCGCGCTGGTACCCGTGCTGCAGCACCACATCATCCGCCGGTGCAATGCGGCGCGGATCCCCGACATCGTCGCCACCCAGATGCTGGAAACGATGACCGTCAACCCCTACCCGACCCGCGCGGAGGTCAACGACGTCGCCACCGCGGTGCTGCAGGGTGCCGATTACGTTATGCTGTCAGGTGAGACCGCCGCCGGCAGGCATCCGGTGCGCGCCGCGCGGGAGACGGCCGCCATCATCGCCACCGTGGAGCAGCACCTCCGCACGAGCTGCTCGGGAGTTCCGCTCCTTTTCCGACGCTCCGAGCGTCCACCTGCCCTACGCCCGACGGGACAACCGCACCCCGCGGGCGCACCGGCCGCCGTCATTGTACCACGGCGATGCGCTTCGTGACGTTCAGCCCTGCACCAGTCACCCGCACAAGGTACACGCCGGCGGCAACCCGGCCGCCGTCCGCGTTCTCGCCGTTCCAGGAGAAGCCGGTCTGCACCCCCTGGGTGCACGGGACGGTCTGTTCGCGCACCAGGCGGCCGCGCACGGTGAATATCCGCACGGTCACCGCGCCCGACTCGCGCGGGTTGAACAGCACATCAACCGGCTCCGCCGCGCGGAGGTCGGCGTAGCCGCGCCGTCCGCCCAGCACCTTCACGTCACCCGGCTCCACCTCCAGCAGGGGGCGCTGCGGCCGGGGCTGCGGCAGCGGAGCCGGACTCAGCACCGAGTCAAGGGTGAACGCCCCGCCGGACATCGCCGTGCCGTCAATCCCATAGCTGTGCGCCACCTGGTGCCGCACCGTGACACCGCCGCCCGACACCTCCCCGCTAACACCTACCAGTCTGCTCGCGTACACCGCCCAGTCCCCGCCGGTCATCACCGTCGCTCCCACTCTTGCGGCGCCCAAGCATGCCGCGACGATCAGCGCCGCCCGCCGCGTCCGCGGACTCGTTTTTCCCATGTTCATCATTCGTGTCCCTCCAAGGTTCAACGCGACCCTAATTTCTGCTCCACGACACGCAGCCGTTCCTCCAGCTCGCGGTTGCGCTGCTCAAGCCGTTGGTTCTGGGCGGCCTGCTTCTTGATGGCCTCCACCAGCAGCGCCACCACCGGGCCGTAGGCCACGGCGTACTCCCCGGCGTCCCCGCCCGATACCACCTCCGGGATCACCTCCTTGGCTTCCTGCGCAATGAACCCCATCTGCCGCCCGGACTCCCCGCCGTGCCGTTCCGGGTCCTTCCACTCGTAGGTCACCCCGCGCAGCTTCAGGACCCGGTCCAGTGCCCCGGAGATCGTCGCGATGTTCTTCTTAAGCCGCTGGTCCGAAGGCGTGTTCCACGCACTGGCGTAGCCGGAGCCGTTGAGCTGCAACACCTCCGTCCGACCGGTGAAGGGAACCGTGGTGCGAACCAGCACATATCCGCCCCCTGCATTCAGCCACGAGTTCCCGAGGGGATTCAAGAGAATATCGGGAGTCGTAGTGCTGCCGGAAACTCCATCGTACCCGATGCCGAGTGTATACGGATGCGGGTTGGTGAATCCCCAGCCCATCGCCACGCTGACAAATCCGTACGCGGTGGTGTTGTATCCGAAGGCGGCGGAATACCCTCCGGACGCGATGGTGCCCCACCCGAAGGCGGTGGAATCATCACCGGACGCGGTGGTGCCCCACCCGAAGGCGGCGGAAAGCACTCCGGACGCGGTGGTGCCCACCCCGAAGGCGGTGGAATAATCACCGGACGCGGTGGTGCCCACCCCGAAGGCGGTGGAGTAATCCCCGACATTGACATTATCCCACTGCGTGCCGTGGACATACCCCGCACGGAACGCCGCTTTCCGCGGGTACCAGATGAGCCTCGTCCCCGCTCCGGTGGAGGTCAGCACACTGCCGCTACCGAAATCTCCCTTCGCCAGGATCCCCCCGTCGTTGTCCAGCGTCAGCTTGAACTCCGGCGCGGCCGCCCCCACAGCAATGCTGGACACGTTCACCACCGCGTTGCCCGCGAGGTTCAGGTTCTGCGTCGCGGTATGGTTGCCCAGGTTGTCCGCCCCGCCAGGCAGCCCCGTCAGCCCGGACCCGTCCCCGTATAGCTTCGTCCCCGGAGACCCGATGGTGGACGCCGTAATCCGGTACCCCGTCGCGTCCAGGTTCCCCGTCAGCACCCCGCCCGCCTTGTCGTACTTCCCCGCCACCTGCCCCGCCAGCGCTCCCGTGCTCACCTTCAACGCCGCGATCTCCGCCTGCACGCCGGATATGTTCGCCTGCTGCGCAGCCACATCCGTCGCCAGCACCCCCGTGCTTACCTTCAGCGCCGCAATCTCCGCCTGCATCCCCGCCACCGTCTCCGTGCTCACGGTGCTCGCCGGCACGCCCGTGATCTTGCTCCACGACACGCTCACCACCTTCTCGTCCGTCACCGACCCGGCCGCCAGCTTGGCACTCGTAATCGCCCCGTCCCCCACCTTTGAGGTGCCGATCGCACCGTCGTCCACGCTCCTCGCCTGCAAGGCGTACACCGTCGAAGTTATTCCCTCGCGCGGAACCATTACGGTGCCGTTCACCGTCACCTGGAGGTAATACGACCCCGCCGACCAGTCAATCCCGCCGTCCGGCGTCAGCTCGCAGGTGAACAGCCCGTTGGCAACGTTCACCGCGATGTCCCCAGACTCCCACACCGCCGTGCCGCCGGTCGCCTGTGTGAACAGCGCAAACGACACCGTCCTCGGCCCCGTCACCGCAACGCCGTTTTCCCGCAGCACGCCCTGGTACTTGATCTTCCCAGGCGTCGCCGCAAAACACGGCACCGATGAGGCATACAACAAAACCACCGCCCACAGTGCGGCTGTTCCTGCCGTTCGGATCCATTGAATCATTGTGTCTGGCCCTCCTCTTTTCGCTGGTGCACCATGCCCAGGCCGTAGGTGCACTTTTTTATTCACGGAAACACATGCTCGGACATGCCGATGCCCGAACCCCCCGCCGCATCGGTCATCGCCGGGCCATGTGTTAGGTCTGATGTATCACGGACGAATAAGGAGTCTATAAATCCGTGCCGCCCCTATCAGCCGGCGGCGGTTGGATACCACAGGACTGCATTCGGTGATTACGCGGCCGTCAGGTACTCGTGGATGGCCCGTGCAGCGGTACGTCCCATGCCCATCGCGGTGACCACCGTCGCCGAACCGGTCACGATGTCGCCGCCGGCGAACACCCCGGGAATGGATGTGCGCCCGGAATCGTCCGCGACCACCTCGCCCTTGCGCTTCGTGGCGAGTCCCGGCGTGGTACGCGCGATAATGGGATTGGGCGTGGTGCCGACGGCAACGATCACCTGGTCCACGTCCAGCGTAAACTCAGAGCCCGGTACCGGCACCGGCGCACGCCGCCCGGAAGCATCCGGCTCGCCCAGCTGCATGCGCAGACATTCCGCTTTTTGCACGAAACCCCGCTCGTCCCCGAGATAACGGATCGGGTTGGTCAGCGTCTTGAAAATGACCCCTTCCTCGCGGGCGTGGTGCACTTCTTCTATGCGGGCGGGCATTTCCGCCTCGGAACGCCGGTAGATGAGGTATACGTTCTGCGCTCCCAGGCGCACCGCGGTGCGCGCGGCGTCCATGGCGACGTTGCCGCCGCCGATGACCGCTACGTTGCGGCCGCGTTTGACCGGGGTGTCGTACTCGGGGAACCGGTACGCCTTCATCAAGTTGACCCGGGTAAGATATTCGTTGGCGGAATAGACACCGTTGAGGTTTTCGCCCGGGATGCCCATGAAGTTGGGCAGGCCGGCGCCGGTGCCGAGAAATACCGCGTGGTATCCCTCTACGGAGAGTAGTTCACCGACGGTGATCGCCCGACCGACCAGTACATTCGCACTGAACTCAACCCCCAGCGCGTGCAGATAGTCTATCTCTGCCTGCACGATCGCCTTGGGCAGGCGGAACTCGGGGATGCCGTATAGCAGCACGCCGCCGAACGCGTGGTACCCCTCAAATACGGTCACCACGTGTCCCAGGCGCACCAGGTCCGCCGCGCAGGTGAGTCCGGCGGGGCCGCTCCCGACCACCGCCACGCGTTTGCCGGTGGGCGGCGCTTTTTCGGGAACTTTCATACCGACGGTGCGGCGTTCTGCCAGTTCCCGATCCGCAACGAAGCGCTCCAGCCGGCCGATGGAGACGGGCTCACCCATTTTTCCGACCACGCAGACTTTCTGGCACTGGTCCTCCTGTGGACAGACCCGGCCGGTTACGCAGGGCAGCGCATCGGCTTCTTTGATGATACGCAACGCCCGGTCGTACTCCCGGTCGCGGATCGCTCTGATGAACGCCGGGATGTCGATGCGGACCGGACAGCCTTCCACGCAGGGTTTCTTTTTGCACTGCAGGCACCGGGACGCTTCGCGCAGCGCCTCAGCTTCGTTGTATCCGTACGGCACTTCGTCAAAGTTGCTGCGCCGCTGCGCCGCCGGCTGCTCGCGCATCGGCACCGCTGTTTTTTCAACGGCCATGGTGATCGCCTCCCTTCCTGGCGCAGGAGACGGCGGAAGCCGAGAGCTGTTCTTCCGCCTGGTACGTGGCCAGGCGTTGCATCAGCTCGGCGAAATCCACCTGGTGGCCGTCGAAATCCGGCCCGTCCATGCAGGTGAACCGTGTTTTGCCGCCGACGGTGACCCGGCAGGCGCCGCACATCCCCATGCCGCAGACCATCAGCGAGTTCAGGCTCACGATGGTCGGGATCCCCGACGGCCGGGTGAGGTCGGCCACCGCCTTCATCATGACCGCGGGACCGATGGCGTACACGCAGTCCGGCCGTTCCGGACGCGCGATCACCTCCGCCAAAATATCGGTGACCATGCCTTTCCGTCCGTACGAGCCATCATTGGTGGCAATGAGCAGCTCGCGGGACACCGCGCGCATGCGTTCCTCCCAGAAGACGTATTCCCGGGAACGGTAGCCGATGACCGCGATGACCCGGTTACCCTCGGCCGACAGCTTGCGCGCCAGCGGATACACCGGTGCGATGCCGATGCCCCCGCCGACCACCACGAAGATTCCCCCGCCGGCCGGATGGGTCTCGGTCGGCACACCCTGCGGTCCGAGCACGTCCGGGATGTCGTCCCCCGCTCCCAGGCGCGCCAGCAGCTGCGTCCCTTTGCCCATCTCTTGGAAGACCATCGTGATGACCCCGGCATCCCGTTCAAAATCAGCGATGGTGAGCGGCAGGCGCTCTCCGGTCTCGCAGGTGCGCACGATCACGAACTGGCCCGGCTCCGCTTTGCGGGCGATGAGTGGTGCGGCAACGCGCATCAGGTGCATGCGCGGCCCTAACTGCTGTTTCTCGAAAATACGGAACATCTTTGCCTCCATACGGTGACCGGCGGCACGGCCGGACATATCGCTCCATTGCGAATAGGACGTCGTCGTCCCGTCACGGCGGCGTGCTCTTCATGAACCGCCGACCATCGGGCCGGCGGTCGTTGTCTGGTGCCGGGGGAGGGACTTGAACCCTCACGTCCCCTGAGGAACTCGGGATTTTAAGTCCCGTGCGTCTGCGTTCCGCCACCCCGGCGACCCGTGTGAAATCCGCCCCTGCGGCATGGTACCGCCCACACCGTGCGCACGACACCCGCGGCATATCCGGCGTATCTGACGCGTTGAGCGCGGAAACCACGACACCCGTGGTTCGCACCGGCGGCATCCCAATTGTCCACGGTGCATACATCATTTGAGCTATACAAAAAGCTCTGTTTGATTGCAACGATCCTCTCGGCGACTCACCGCCTTGCATCCGCCGCAAAAAAAAACTATATACGCTTTCAAACCACCCTGTGAGGAGACCATGAATCAGCAACAGCCGTGGATCATTCCGGAACCCGTTTCGGTGTCATTCACGGGACGGTGGCTGCACTTCGATGGGGTGCAGGAGGCGCCGGACTTCCTGCGCCATGAGATGCACGTGCCGCACGGCCGCTACGTGATCCACCGCGACACCCGCGCCGGCACCGGGGTGGAGATTCGCTTCGGCCGCATCACCATCTGGGGAGACGAAAACACCTGCTGGGCGACACTCTGCCAACTGATGCTGCAGCGCAACGGTCATATCCCCGAGATCACAGTGGTTGAGCAGCCGCGGTTCGCTTTCCGGGGATTCCACCTGGACATCGCGCGGGGCGGCGTCCCGAACATGCCATACTTCAAGAAGCTGCTGCGCCTGCTCTTCCTGTGCAAGTATAACGCGCTGGGTATCTACTTCGAGGATCTGTTCCCGTGGGAACGCCACCCGCAGATCGGCGCGGGGCGCGGGCGCCTGACGCGGGACGAATTACGCGAACTCATCGCCTACGGGGAACACCTCGGCATCGAGGTGTTCCCGTCGCTGGAGCTCTGCGGACACATGGAGCGTATCCTGAGCCTGCCCGAGTACGCGCGGTTCAGCGAGTGGACCCCCGCCGAAGGGTGCCTCAATGCACACGATCCAGCCGCACGGCACTTCGCCTGCGAACTGCTGGAAGAGGCGGTGGATTTTTTTGCGAACGCCCGACACATCCACGTCGGTGGCGATGAGTGTTGGGCACTGGGACGGGGTGCGTCGCTGGACGACACCCGCAAGTTCCGCGGTCCGGAGATATTCGAGGAGCACCACAAACAGCTCATCGGCATCGTACGCAAAGCAGGCAAGATCCCGATCGTCTGGGGCGATATGATGACCGGGATGTACCTGGATGAAAAACGCCGGGGGCTGTGGAAAAATGTGCACCGCTCGCGCATCTGGAACGACATCACCGTCGCGAACTGGGACTACCAGTCCACCGAAGAGGCGGTGTACCAGGGAAAGATCCGACTCTTCAAAGACAGGAAACAGTATGCAGCGCCCGGCATGTCCAACTGGGGTGGCTTCTACCCGGAGTACCCGGTGGCGCTCGCCAATAACCGGCTCTTCCTGAAAGCGGCTGCGGATGCCGGTGTGGACGGTTTCCTGCTGACCTCATGGGGCGACGACGGCGCCGAGTGTCTCTACTCGCTGGCGGAACCGCTGCTGGTAGCCGTCGCAGACCTTGCACAAGGCCATACCGCATGGGAACGCAAATGGGCCGGGCTCGCCCACGAACGGTCAGAGGTCACGGAATTCCGCATCCAGTTGGGGGACCCCTCTGTCACGAAGGGCATCAAGAACCTCCTGATCAATGACTCCCCAATCAACGACACCGGGGTGCGGCATTGCCGGATGCTGCTGGAACGCGCCCAACGGCTCAATCTTCCCCCCGACCTGCGGTGGGTCGTCCGGTACATCGCCGCGGGCATGAAGCGAACGGACAACCGACTCAACATTTCGGACATCACACAACTGCTCAAGACCTACCGGGAGCTGTGGTGCGCCGAGCGCAAAACGGAAAACCTGGACCGCGTCGTCCGCAAGTTTTCGTTCGCCCCGTTCACCGCTGCGGAAACGACCGGCAGCCCGCATCACGCGTGACCGGGCGTTCACCGGTCCACACCCGACAACCATTCCAGCAACCACTCCGTGGTCGGTTCGTCCAGGAGATGGACGCCGTGAGCGTCGCCGGGCATCTCGCGGACGACGGGTGTCCGCCCCGCCGTCTGCAACATCCGGACGACGGCGTCAACCGTTCTGCGCGAGTACTCGTCCCCTGTGGAGACCACCACCGCAATCCGACGACCCACCAGCCGAGGCAGCGCATCCCGCAGCAGCAATCCCTGGTACTCCCATCCCGGCGAAAGCAGCACCACCCCCGGAATCCGACGGTCGCGGGCGGCGTACAGAACCGCCGCGCTGGAACCGATGCTGGCGCCGATGAGCACGATGGTGTCGCGCGCGACGCCGCGCCGGCTCAGGAACGACACGGCGGCGGACACATCGAACGACAGTTTCTCCCACGAAGACCCGGGTCCGGGAGGACCAAACGCCCGCCAGGAGACGCGTACTCCGGTCGCCGTTGCGGTTGACGCGCCGTGTCCCCGCTGGTCGTAGGCGAGTACGCCGAACCCACTTGCGGCCAGCCGCTGGATGAGCGGATCCCACTCCCCCCGGGTGCTGCCCAAACCGTGGATGAGCACACACGTGAGACGGCGTGACGTCGCGGGCGGGTGGTACCAACCTGACAGAACCACGCCATCCGCCGTCTCAAACCGCACCGCGGGACCGTTCACGGTATCAAGGCGATGGCACGCGGACACCCAGAGCGCACCGCACAGAATGGCATGCACGATACCGGCGGTCCACGGTTTCACCGGAACACGCTCCCGAAACTGTCGAACAGCTGCCCGGCCAGGTACGGGCGGCGGTCGGCGGGCGAGCGAACGACGCGGAGGGAACTGTTGACTACCTCCTTGCGATTCCCCAAGCGGTAGCGATCGGGGTGGTACAGGTTCATGGTGTCTCGCGTGATGCCGCGCACACGGGTTCGGTGGATGAACGTGACGGTTCCGTAGCGGTCGACGGACTCCACGATGCCCACGTGGGTGAGCGAGTCGTCCATACGGCCGTTCCGGTTTCGATCGTAGGTGTTGTTGAAGAACACGATGTCACCCTCCCGCGGCGTTCGTGCGGTATGAATGTTTCCGTTCTCCCGACAGTACCGGTAGATGATTGTCACTCCATTGGATTCACGCGACCCGTACTGCACCTGGTACAGGTCGATGCCCAGCGCGTCCAGGAATACCGCCCGCACGAACCCCGAGCAGTCATGAGGGAAACGCCGGCCGTCAACGACCAGCCGCTCCGCGCCGATGAAACTGCGGGCGGTGTTCACCACCGCTGAACGCGGGTCTCGAGGCGCGACACGGTCAGGCCGGCGTGGAACACCGGCGCATCCCGAGAACACGACAGACAGCGCGATAAACAGCCGTAGCGGCGGTCGCGTCGCAGTCACCCCCCTCCCCGGCGGGGTCGCGCGCAGACACCTCAAGACAGCTCGGCGCAAAAGTCCCGGATGCGCGCGAGACCTTCGCTGATGTTTCTCATGCTCGTGGCGTACGACAGGCGCACGTATGCGTCGTTCCCGAAGCAGATGCCGGGGATCACCGCCACCTTCGCCTCGGTCAGCAGCAACTCAGCCAGACGCAGCGAACTGCCGATGGGCGCCCCGCCGAACGATCGGGCCATGAGCGCGGTGCAGTCCACCCACACGTAGAACGCGCCCGTCGGCGTCAGGCACGACATGCCGGGGATCTCATTGACCAGACGTACGATGGCGTCCCGTCGTTCCGCGAACGCCGCAACCATGGTCGCGACGCTCTCCTGGGAACCGGTCAGCGCCTCCAACGCCGCCTTTTGTGCGATGGACGTCGCGTTGGACGTCGAATGATCCTGCAGATTGGTCATGGCCGCGATGACATCGCGGGGACCCGCCGCGTACCCGATGCGCCATCCGGTCATCGAGTGAGATTTGGAGACCCCGTTGATGATGATCGTCCGGGCCTGTATGTCCGGGCCGAACGACGCGATGCTGACGTGCCGGGTGTCCCCGTACACGATCTTCTCGTATATCTCGTCGGAGATGCATGCAATGTCGCGGTCTACGACCACCCGGGCGATACGTTCCAGCTCCTGCGGATTGTACACCATGCCCGTCGGATTGGAGGGCGAATTGAGGATGAGCAGTTTGGTCCGCGGGGTGACGGCCTGCGCGATGCGCTCGGCGGTCGCCCGGAAACCATCCGCCGCGGTGGTAGGTATCTCGACGACGACACCGCCCGCACACCGCACCATCTCGGCATAGCTCACCCAGTAAGGTGCGGGGATGATGACCTCGTCCCCGGGATCCACCAACGCCATCACCGCGTTGAACAGCGAGTGCTTGGCGCCGCAGGAGACCAGCACTTGATCCGGAGTGTACGATACCCCGTTATCTCGTTTCAGTTTGTCGCAGACGGCGCTGCGCAGCTCCGGGATGCCGGCCGTCGGGGTGTACTTGGTGAACCCGGCGTTGATCGCATCCACCGCTGCACGCTTGATAGTATCAGGTGTGTCGAAGTCCGGCTCGCCCGCGCCGAACCCGATGATGTCAACCCCCTGCGCGCGCAGCGCATTGGCTTTCGCAGTGATGGCGAGTGTCGGGGACGGGCTGATGACCTTGACTCGTTGTGAGAGCATTCGGAATGTTCTCCTTTCTTTGTTCTCGAGAATGTCCGGCACGACCGGCGTACCGCTGTGCCGACGTGCTATTTCGGCATGCTGAAATTGATGTCCGGGGACCTCCGCTCTTCCGCAGATACTTGGTACATCTCCCGCTGCCGGTACCCCAGCAGGTTCGCGATCAATGCATCCGGAATCTGCTGGATGCGGGTGTTGAACACGGTCACCGAGTCATTGTAGAACTCGCGGCGGTCGGCGATCTGGTTCTCCAGCGCCGTGATGCGCTGCTGCAGCTGCATGAAGTTCTGGTTGGCTTTCAACTCCGGGTAGTTCTCGGCGACGGCGAAGAGCGTCTTGAGCGCCCCTGCCAGCTGTCCGTCCGCCTGTGCCACCCCCTGGGGCGTGGTTGCGGACAGGAAGCTGGTCCGGGCGCGGGTGATCCGCTCCAGGGTGTCCCGCTCGTACTGCAGGTACGCCTCGCACACCGTGACCAGCTTCGGGATCTCATCGTACCGCTGTTTCTGCAATACGTCAATGTTGGCCCACGACTTGTCTATGTTGACCCGCAAGGAGACCAGCTGGTTGTAAATACCGACCACGTAGATCACTACCCCCAGCACCACGACACCCGCGATCGCAAGGACGACGTATACCGCACCCATACGAAAACACCTCCGTTTTGGGGCAGCCCGCGGGCCACGCAGTTCACCGCACCGGATATCGGGCCGGCATCAGCGATAGAACAAACTCCACGGGATCCCCGACCATGACAGCACCCCGAGGCCGCCCAGCAGAGACGCCAACATGACGACGAATAGTGCGCCGCCGCCGACTACCGCCAGCCAGCCGGACCAGGCGTACTTCGCGACGAGATCGTGCTCGTCCCGGTCCGAGATGACGAAGGTGGGCGGGTGTCGCCCCTTGCCGATGATAACCTCTTCGGGCGGCGGCGGGGTGCGCAGGTCCTCCTCGATGAGCTGCTGTTCCACCCGTCGGCGCTCCGCGTCCCACTCCTCGATACTCACCGTTCCGTCTCCGTCGGTATCCACGCGTCTCATCGCTTCAGCATCACCCTTGAGCTCACGCAGACGCGCGTTGAGGCGTTCCGCACGGGACGGGATGATGTGCTTGGACAACCCGACCGTTCCCAACACGTAGATCGGTTCGCCGTCCAGCACGAGCCATTCGGTGTACCGTCGCCGGTGCAACCCGTGCATCCTGGTGTACCGTACGTCCCGGTGCAAGACGGTCTTGGCGTCCAGCGGGTCAACGGTGATGCTGCCGGTGTCATCCTCAACCGAAAAATAGGTCGTGGACATCCCTTTTCCGACGGTGACCCAGCGGGAGCTCTTCCCCTGGCGCTGCCACTCCTCCACGAGGAACCGGTAGAGTACGCACGCGGTGTTCGTGAGCGGGCTATACAGCGGGTGTTTCATACGGGCCAGGCCGCAGATTTCCGCAAACCCCATGGCGACCGACCGTATCTTGGATGTCGGCGTATTCAGGATGATCCGCGCGCGGAACACCAGGCGAAACCCGTACAGGAACAGCACGATACCGCCCGCCATGCCCGCGATGTCATGCGCGGCGTCAAACCAGTTCATGGCAGGCTGCCGTCATGCCGGCGTCGGAGGCGCAAGCCCGGGCCATCGCCCGGCACCCGAATGGGTCGTTCACCGAACCGTACCCGGGCACGTCAACGGGAAACATGTTCTCCGTCACATCGTCGAGGATGTTCCCCAGCGGCAGGGGCAGGCGGCGGCAGGGGTAGACCGTGCCGTCGCAGAGCACCGCACAGCCGTCCCTCCCGGAGGTGCACACCGCGCCGTACAACACCGGGGAGTCTGCAGCCCCCGACGCATCCTCCAGCATCACCCGCAGCGCCTTGAAACCGGACAGCAACCCGGGAGCGACCCCCTGCTCCCGGGCGATGGCCGCGTAAAGGGTGCGGATATCCCCGACCGAGGCGACTTCATCGCGGATCCCGGCGGCCGCACCCACCGGAACAAACCGCTCCAGGATGAGTTCCGACACCCCTGCACCGGCGAGCTGCGCGGAGAACTCACCCCACGACCGGGTGAGCGCCCCGACCGTGCTGCGCATCATCGTAGTCATCACGCCGACGCGCAGACCCGCCCGGGAGAGCGCGAGGATGCCGCGCATCGCGGCGGCGTATGCTCCGGCACCCCTGACCGCGTCGTTGGCCGCCTCCGGCCCTTCCAGCGACACGTACACCGTCGTGAGCGACGGCAACGCGTGCAATCGCGGCACGTCCATCGGGACGGTGCCGTTGGTGATGAACGACACGAGGGGCTCACCTCCGGCAGCGCACAGGGCGTCCGCCAGGTCATACACATCTGGAACCAAAAAAGGCTCCCCACCTGTCAACGCGACGGAGAGCCGTGCACCCCGTCCGGCGGCGAACGCAACCAGGCGTGTGGCGATCGCGCGCCGCTGCACCGCCGTGCACTCGCGGCGGTACCCTTCGCGGTAACAGTGCCTGCAGCGGAGGTTGCACGCCTCGGTGAGATGCCACTGGACGTGGAAAGAATCCGTGTCGTTGTACACCGCCCCACGCTCAGTGCTTGAGCTTTTCATCGTCCTCCGCGTCAGCGGAAGCCTCCAGCAGCTGGCGGTAGAGCTTGTCTTTCTGCTGCCGCGCAAACGCCTCGCGTGACAGGGAAGACGCGTCCATCACCGCCTCGTCTACGAATATCGGGGCATCGGCCCGGAGGGCGACCGCCACGGCATCCGACGGACGGCAGTCCACGACGAACGACTCCTCCCCGCGCGACAGGTGCAGCTCCGCGTAGAAGGTGTTGTCTCGCACCGCGGTGACCACCGCTTGTCGGACCCGGACACCGAGCTCATCGAATGCGTTGCGTATCAGGTCGTGCGTGAGCGGCCGGGGGAAATACAGGTTCTGCATCTTGAACAGGATGGACTGCGCCTCCAGGATGCCGATCCAGATGAGCAGCACCCGCCCGCGCTCGTCCTCCAGTATCATGATGCCCATCTGCGTATTCTCATCGAATACCAGATCGCTGAGTTTTACCTTGATCATGGTCGCGGCATCTCCGTCACCACTTCCACACCTCGACACCTTGGATGTCCCGGTGGGTGCAAGCGATGTGAACCGCACCTTCCGCAGGGTAGTAGTACCACCCGCCCGCATCCACCGGCGCGGCGGGGAAGGGCGCTGTACCGATGACAACGCGGCATGACGCCGGATGCGTACGGACAGCGACTTCGGGAATACACGGCAAGTAGCCGGCAGCGACGAGTGCGTCCAGATCGGGCGGGTACTGTCCCTGCTCGATCGCGTAGAGGTTGACCTGACGCTGTATGTAGGTGAGCCGCGCACGGGCGGTCGCCCGCTCGATATTGTCCCGTACGGTCACCACCACGGTCCGAAGAACAAGGCTGAAGACCCCCAGGATGAACACGACCAGGGCGATCTCGACCAGCGTCATTCCCCGCGACCGGGGTTTCATGTTCAGTCAAACACACGGACCAGTTCGATAAGGTTGAGGATAATGTTCAGGATCACTCCGAGCAGCAGCCCCAGCAGGAACATCATCAGCCCATGGGTAATCAGCCGGGAACGGTTCTTCGTGAGACCCTGCCGGCGCGCCCGGTAAATACCGTAGAACTCGTAGCCGACCAGGAACAGCGTGGACGCAACCAGCAGCACGATGAGAAACTTAAGCCGGTCTACGAAGAGCACCCCGTAGAGCACCAGCAGCAGCACCGCGAGGATCAGCCCCGTGATCGCTCCGCGGGTAACCAGACGGGTGCTGTTCCTGGTGAGTTTCTTGCTCCGGGCCTGCACGATGCCTACGAACTCGAACAGCGCAAGCCCCAGCGCGGCAAACAGGATGATGATCGCGAGCACCAGCATGGTATTCATGCGACTCCTCCGTTCAGCGAGACACGCGATATGCGCACGAGTACCAACCGTATCTTCCTCGCGGCGCTGGTCGTATACAAATCTTCACGCGTCGTAATCAAGGGAACCTTCACACCGCTGCGGCTTCAAGACGGCCTCGCCTTGAGAAACTCGTGGAGGTAGTGTTCCAGTATCTGGACGTAGCGGTCGGCCCGGTACACGAAGTAGTTGTGGAAAATGATGGTCGGTATGGCGATGAACAGCCCTGCGGCGGTGGTGATGAGTGCCTGGGCGATGCCGCTGGATACCGTCTGGGGAGTCACCGATCCCGCGGCGGCGATGGCCTCAAACGCCTGGATCATGCCGGTGACCGTGCCGGTGAACCCCAGCAAAGTCGCAACCGACGCGATGGTGGCCAGCAGCGGCAGGAAACGCTCCAGCTGCGGCGTTTGCTGATCGGCGATGTCCTCCAGCAGATCGGCGAGCTGTGGAGAGGCGGCCTGGCGCACCCCTTCCACGAACACGACTCGGAACGGCGGGGCGAGTTTCTCCGCCAGGTTCGCCGCGGCAACGACATCCCCCGCACGGAACGTCTCCAGCAGGCGCCGCATCACGGCGTGGTTCACCCGGATGGACCGGTGGTAGAACAGGCGCTCGATGGCGATGGTCAGTGCAACGATGGAACACGCCAGCAGCGGCCACATGATGGGTCCGCCCTTGATGAAGTACATCCACATATCAACACCTCCGATCACGGACGCCACGCCGTCCGACGATGTTCACCGATCTCACCAACCAAACTGCACCCCGCAGGACACCTCCGGCTCGCGCGCGCGGTCAGGCGACGCGAATGCGCGTCCCGCCAGCGGCAGAGAGCCTCGAACCTGTAGAGCGATTCCCCGCGCCACGGTATAACCGATGCCGGAACGCAGGAGCGTCCGCGGATCGGCCAGTTCCGTCGCCGGCCCCGGAGACGCGGGATCATGGTCCGGCGACAGAGGCAGTCGGATACCGCCTTCATGCACCACCGCACACTCCGCCGACCAGCGACCCGTCTGCACCGACACCCCGCACTCCAACCGGTACCCCGGCATGCACGGCGGCGCCGGGCCGTCTGCGATGCTCCACCCCGCCGCTTGCACCGCCACACTGCCCATCGACGCACGCACCGAACCGGCGATGCGTACGAACGCGCGCGGCCCCGCCAGCACCGGAATGAGTCCGCCGGACCACTCGTACTGCGGATACGCGGAGTAGTCGAGCCGCTCCGCCGAGATGCGCACGAATGACGGGTCGCGCTCATAGGCAACGGACACCGCGGAGCGCCGTACATCCGGGATTGCGGTGGTGTGTCCGTCGTCGCCGTAGTGCCGCATGCGGTGCAGCATCAGATCCGGCCAGCGCAGAAAATAGTCGGCCAGGTACTCGGTGTCATACATGCGCTCATCCACCAGACTGACGGTCGTCCACCGCAGCCGCTGCGAGACCGTCACCGAATGGTACACCCCCGACGTGCGCGGGCGACCTTCGGTGTCACGGAACATCACGCCCAGCGCGCACCCGGCGCCGTTCCACGGCAGATCACGAACCGCGGCGTCGATCCCGTACCCGATCCCGGTGCGGCCATCCAACAATACCGGAACCACCGCGAGAGACGCTCCCATCGCGCGGGATGCAACATACGCCGCCCGGAACTCCTGCTCCATGAACAGCTTCTGGAAACCACTGGCGCGCGCATGCACGAACCGGATGATCGGTCGGTACGACAACCGCAGCCCGGGAGCCGCATACTGCGCCACGCCGAGCTGCACATCCGTCTGCGTGAGCCAAGAGCCGATCCGGTTCGCCGCGAACCCGACTTCCGCGTTGAGTATCGCCAGGCCCGGCATCGCCGTGTGCCCGAGCGACAGGCTCACCCGCTGTTCGGCGGCGCCGTCGGACAATGGCGAACCGATGCTCTCCCACCCGCCTGTGGTAACGCCGGTGGCGGCCGGCTGCCTGAACCGCGCAAACGAGCGCGAACCGGCTCCCGCCAGGAAACCCGCCTCGCGGACCGCCACCTGCGTTGAACCGACCACGGCCAGCGATTCATCCACCTTGTCGGTTTCAGGATCCAGCACCTTCCGGTACGGCGGCACCGCCTCATCATACTCAAGAACGGGGAACTCCTGGATCTCCTGCCGCCGGAAGAAATCCCAGTAGAGCGGTTCTTCCGCCGCCTGCTGAGCGCTACACCATCCGGCAAGCCACATCGCGACCGCGGCACCCATCAACACCTTCATCCGGCGGGATTTCACGGGCGGCGCAGGTTTTTCAGCCGCACTTCGGCTTCCTGCGCCCACAGCGTTCCCGGATAGTTCTTCGTGGAACCGCTGTACGCCCGGCGGGCTTCATCGTAGAGTTTGAGATGCTCGCAGCTGACACCGACCAGGTACTGCGCCTCGGCGCACAGGTCAGGGAACTGCGGGTACAGGTAGATGGTTTTCAGGTACTCCACGGATGCCTCTTTGTGCCTGCCCTGAGCGGCACGGCAATCGCCGATCCGCTTCTGCGCCCGGGCTTGCAGGGCGGGATCCGTGCAGGCCAGCACCTGGGAATACCGTCTTGACGCCTCATCGTACTCTTTCGAAGCGAACCGGCGTTCCGCGGTCGTGAAAAGGTACTCGGCAGTGTCCTTCGCCGTCGGGAACGACCCCACCAGCCCCTCTTCCAGGCTGCACACCGCCACCGTGTCACCCGCGGTCTCATACAGGGAGATGAGCGTTCGGTACACCCGGGGGATGTACGGTGAAGCCGATTCCCGCTGAATGATCTTCCGGTACCGTTCCGCGGCGCGGGAAACGGAACCGGTCAGCTCCTCGACGCGTCCGATCAGATACTCCGCACACACCCATGCGTCGGCGTCTGATGCGATGGCATTGACCGCCTCAGCGAACCGCAGCGCGATGGTGTAGCGCTTGAGACCCAGGGCGTACTCCGCGGATGCCAGGAGCGCGGAGACTCTGTCGCGCAACGGCAGGGTGGTCAGCTCGGGCAGCAGGTTGGCGACCGCCAACAACAGCTCCTGGTCGTGCACCACCGCGAGATCCAGCACCGCACGCACATCGGCCCCGGAACAATACCGGAAGGCGTCGCGGTGCGCACACAAAGCCGTCAGCTCCCGCAGCGTACGGGCGAGCGCTGCAGCATCCCCGGCACGTTCCTCCAGGGCCGCCCGTTGCACCAGTAGCCAGGCCCGTTGGGCCGGATCCGTGAACCGGGACAGCCCGGCACGGACACGCTGCAGCGCTGCGTCCACAGATCCCGTCGAGCACGTCAACGACACAATGCGCATTTCCAGCGCGAATCGCTCTGCGGGAGACACATCCGATTCCCCGAGCATGTTGAGGTACTTCAACGCATCATCGGCTCTGCCGCGCGCCAGGTGCGCCTTGGCGAGTCCGGCGATCAGGAACCGCCGGGTCGGTTGCGGAGGGCCGGCGAAAAGCAGCTCCTCCGCCAATGCGGCCGCCCGGTCGTACTGACGAGTGTTGTACCACAACGTAAATTGCAACATTTTCGCCGATGCAGCCACCGCCGACGTACCGCTCGACACGAGCGTCCGCAGCAGCGATTCCGCCTGAGGGTACCGTTCGGTACGCAGGTACACGTCCGCCAGACCCAGCGCCGCTTCACCGTGCGCTCCGGTCAGCGCCCCCGGAACCTGGACGTACAACTCCTCGGCACGCGCATAGTCGCAGGTCGCCCGGTTGCACTCGGCCAGTTCCACCAGAACGTCGGTACGCATCGGACCCGCTGCTGTTTCGAGCAGCGATTCCAGCCGCCGCTTGGCACGCTCAAAATCCTGCATCTCCCGGTAGCACCGTGCGACGAAGTACGCTGCGGGCCGGGCATACACCGAACTGCGGCGGGCTGCCAGGCGCTCGAAGAGCTCCACCGCTCTCCGGTATTCCCGCGAGTGCATGAGGCTCAACCCCAGCCAGTACGGGACTTCATCCGCGAACGCATCCTGCCGGGGGAACCGTTCACGGTACTTCTCGAAAACCCGGATGGCGGTCGCATAGTCCCGGTTACAGTAGCAGGCCAGCCCCAACAGATACTGGGCGTTGCGGCCGACAGTGGTGCTGCGCGTGCGGTTGATGGACGACAGTATGGAGGCAGCGCGCGAGGAGCGTTTCAGGGCTAGGTTCCCATACCCGAGCGCCAGCAGCACGTGCTCGGCGAACGCCCGATCGGGACCGGGATCCCGCACGATGCGTTCCAACACCCCGACCGCCTCCTCGTAGCGCCGCTGCTTCATGAGCATCGTAGCCAGATGGTACTGCACGATCGGCGTCGCGTCCGGCTCCGTGATCCGCCCGGGGATCTCCCGCAGCAGCTGCTCCGCCTGTGCGTACTTCTTCTGGTCTCCCAGCAGGCGCGCCAGGCGCAACCGGCAGTGCATCGCATACCTGCTCTCCGGGAACTCCCTCAGGAACCGACGCAACTCGCGCTCCGCATTCCGATAGTACCCCTGCTGGTACCATGCATCCCCGACCAGAAAGGACAGCTGCTCGTCTATCGCGGCGGGCGGACGGGCGTTCCGATCCTCCCACTGCTGCCGGAGAAATGAGACGGCCGTCAGAAACCCGCTGTATTTTTTTTGTCGGTACAGACAATAGGCGCGACCGTACAGCGATGCCAGATATACCGGGCTATCCACAGCCCGCGAGCTTATCCAGGCGTACGCCTGCTCGGCATCAGCAAACTCTTCGCACTTCACCGAGCTCTCAGCGAACATGAATCGTGCCACGACCGCGGTTTCATCGTCGGTGGACAGACCGTACCGTGCCATAATGTCGCGGTATCCCTGCCGCGCCTGATGAAAATCGCCCCTCCGGTAGGAAATATGGGAAAGAAACAGCAACGACTTGAACTGGTGCTCACCGGCGAGATAGGACTCCTTGAACAGCTCGGCGGCGAGCGCGGTGTTGTCGGCGGCGAGCGCGGTGAGTCCCGCCTCATAGCGGGTCGCACCGGACGCGACATGAATGAAGACGAACAGGGAACCGATGCACACGAACGCCGCGGCTGCAGAACGGATTCGATCACCCACGGAACGCCTCCCGCAGCCCGGCAACGGGTACAACACGCTGTCCACCGTCCGACAGGTCCTTGAGCACCGCGTTGCCCCCCCGCACTTCTTCCCCAACGATAATCACGTACCGACACCCGGCATTGTTGAAGACGCGCATCTGGGCCTTGAGGCTGCGCCCGCTGAACGGCCCGATCACCCGCACCCCGTCCAGGGCGAACGCGATGTCGAGCGCGCCCGGCAGGTACCGGTCATCAACCATGGCGATACCAACCCGGGTAATGGTGTCCGAAGATTCAGCGACGAGACTGCACAGGCGGTCCACCCCGAACGCACACCCGCAGGCAGGGACATCTCCACCGCCGAACTCCCTGACCAGGCCGTCGTAGCGCCCGCCGGCGCACACCGTGTTCTGAGCGGCATCCAGCGCGGAGGCGCGACATTCGAACACCACGCCGGTGTAGTAGTCCAGGCCGCGCACCAGCAGCGGATCCTCCACAACCGCCACACCCGTGCGGCGCAGCTGTTGGACGGTAGTGCGGTAATCGTCGCGGCACCGTTCGCACAGGGAATCCGTTATGCGGGGGAACGCCGTGCCTTTCGCGGCGTCGACCTTGCAGTCCAGCACGCGCAGCGGATTGCGGTCCAACCGGCGGCGACAATCCTCGCAGAGCTCGTGCGCCGCCGATGAGAGATGGGCGCGCAGCGTTTCGGTGTAGGCCGGACGGCACGCGGGACAGCCGACGCTGTTGAGCATGATGTCCACCGGAGCCCCCAGGGTACGCAGGATGTCGGCGACCAGCTTCACCAGCAGGATGTCGCTCGCTGGCGCCGGCTCGTTGAACATCTCCAGACCGAACTGAAAAAACTCCCGGTACCGTCCTTTCTGCGGACGCTCGTGGCGGTACATCGGACCGCTGTAATAGAATCGCTTCAGCGGTTCGCGCTCCTGCAGCCCGTTCATGACGAACGCCCGCACCATGCTCGCGGTGCCCTCCGGACGCAGCACGAACGGCCGTTCGCGGCTGTCCTGCAGCTCGAACATCTGCTTCTCGACGATATCGCTGGTCTCCCCCACGCTGCGCGCGTAGAGCGCACGATCCTCGAACACCGGCAGGATGATCTCCCGGAACCCCAGCCGTTCGGCGTGTTTCCTGCAGACCCGCTCAATGTGCCGGTGCACGGCGGATTCCGCTGGAAGGATATCACGGGTCCCCCGGATCGCGCGCAGTTCCATGGATGCTCCCATTCTCCCCGCTGAAAGACGATTCCCCGTTTCATTTCGACGACAGAAAGGACAGTGTCTTATACCAAAAAAGGCATACGGATACAAGGGTCGCGCCGGATACCGTTGACAGGAGCGCGGGTTTTTATGTACACCGGAAGTACGTGTCTACCGGTGTGTCAGTGGTGGGGTGCCCGAGCGGTTTATGGGGCCGGTCTTGAAAACCGGTGTGGCTGCACGGCCACCGGGGGTTCAAATCCCTCCCCCACCGTTTTTCATGTCGTCAGTGTGGGATTTGAAGCCGACTCCCGCGCCGAGCGATCAGCGAGGATGAAGCGGGAGCGGCAGGCTTCGGAGGAGTCCCGCAGGGACGGGGGAGAAGAAATCCCTCCCCCACCGTTTTTCATGTCGTCAGTGTGGGATTTGAAGCCGACTCCCGCGCCGAGGCCCGCCTACACTTCCCGGCGATTCCTGATGGCAACCGTCAATGTCGCGGGATCGGCGTACTCGATTTCAGAACCCGACGGCAGTCCCTGGGCGATGCGGGTGACCGTCACACCGGTGATGCCCGCACCTCGCAGGAACTGCGCAATGTACGTTGCGGTGAGTTCTCCCTCGGTATCCAGATCGGTGGCGAGAATGATCTCCCGCACACCGCCGGCCTCCACGCGCCGCGCCAGCGCCGAGAGGTCCAGGTCTCCCGGCATACGCCCCTCCAGCGGCGCGATGGATGAGCCCAGGATATAAAACAACCCACGGTATGATTTTGCACTCTCCACCGCATGCGCATCCTGGTGATGTTCCACGACGCAGAGCAGCCCTGCGTCCCGTGCCGGGTCGCTGCAGATGCGACACGGGTCGGTATCCGAAAAATCATTGCACAATCGGCAACGCACCACACGGTCCCGCACACCGGCAAGCCCCTCTTCGAGTTCCGCCAGCAGCTGCCGGTTGTTGAGCAAGTGGTAGGAAAACCGTTCGGCGGTCTTGGGGCCGACGCCAGGCAGCCGCTTGAGCACGGCGATCAGCCGAGTAATCTCCTCAGCACGCACGTCAATCCCTCCGTTGCGGGCACCGTGCACCCCGAGTGCAATAACCGCGCATCCACGGTCTCATGTCCGACTCGTCGCTGCCACCGAACGGAAAAAATCCACGGTGCGCCGCAACCCTTCCTCCAGCGTGGTGCGGGGGCGCCAGCCGAGCACTCCGGCAGCACGCGACGCATCCAGGACGCTGCGGCGGATCTCTCCGGCCCGGGCGGCGCGATACACCGGCTGCCGACGGTACCCGACCAGTTCCGCCATGACCGCGTACAGCCGGTTCACCGAGGTCTCGACACCGGTACCGATATTAACGGCGAACTCGTCTGGAGCATCCGGGCGCATGGCCCGTACGTTGGCATCCGCAACGTCGCCGACGTACACGAAATCACGCGTCTGCTCTCCGTCACCGTAGATGACCACCGGCTGGTCCGCGAGCATGCGTGTCGCGAAAATGGAGACAACCCCCGCCTCCCCGTGGGGATCCTGCCGGGGACCGTAGACGTTGGCGTACCGCAGCACCGCCGTGCGCAGGCCGTGCACCCGCCGATAGAAGCGCAGGTAGTGCTCCACCGCGATCTTCGCGCACCCGTAGGGCGATTCCGGACGGTGCGGTGCGTCTTCGTCCGGCGGCGCGGACGTCGTCACCTCGCCGTACAACGTCCCCCCCGACGCCGCGAACACCACGGTACGCACCCCGTGAGCCACCGCGAGGTCCAGCAGATTCAACGACCCCAGAATGTTAATCGCGGCATCCCCGCGCGGGTCCTCGACCGAATGCCGCACGTCGATCTGCGCCGCGTGATGGTTGATGATATCCGGGCGCACTGCAGCCACGACGTGGGCGAGCGAGTCCCGGTCGGCGATGTCCACCGGGAACAGCTCCACATCGGGAGGGAGGTTGGCACGACTGCCCCGGGAGAGATCGTCGACGACCGCGATACGGTGTCCCGCCGCGCGGCAGGCATCCACCACGTGCGAACCGATGAAACCGGCGCCGCCGGTGATGAGTATGGTGCTCATGGAGTATCCGCCTCTCTCGCCGGAACCTGTCGCCGCATCAGACCTGCGGCACCCGCCGGCGCAATCTGCTGCGGTACGCGCCCGGCTCCGTGGTAAGCACCCGGTCCAGGTATTCCATCTGGCGGTGCATCGCTTCCGCACACAAGTCCTGGTCGATGCGGTACCGTTCCCGGAAATGGTTTCGCAGCGTGCGCTGGATACCGTTGAACTCCTGCGACAGGCGACGTTGCACCTGCTCGTAGAACAGCAGGGTCTTGCGGAACAGATCTTGTTCCGTCGGGTAGCCGGGGATGTTGCCTTCCTGGAACTCGTGGTACAGGAACACGAGCCGTTCCAGGTAGGTCCGCGAGGACATCTGACCCACCAGGTCGGCTGCGCCCAGCATCAACCCGGCGGTCCTGGTGGCCTCATCCGGAAACCGGATATCCGCGATCTTCGTGGAGAAGCCCGTACAGCGGACCATGCACGCGGCCGCAGCGAGATCCGGCTCACCGTACCCGAGACCGCGCAGGTGCTGCTGCATGAAACCGATGCTGCGCTCGATGTGTCCCATGGTGTACTTGGCGCCGGTGCCCTCGGTATCCTGCTCGGCCTGCACGTAGCCGCTGTCGTGCAGGATCGTCGCCATGAGTGCGAGGCGCGCGGTGCGCTCGGGCAGCGCCGGATGCTCCAGGTTCCATCCGTCCAGAATGCGCGATATGGCCAGGAGCGCGTCGGTGGTGTGCAGCTTGTCGTGGAAGCGGGTGTTGCAGGCGCGGTACCCGGGGTAGCGCCCCTCCATCAACATGATGAAATCGTTGAACGTCCGTCGCACATCGGGGAAATCTGCGATGTCATAGTGCAGTACGTAGTTGCGCTTGACTTCCTCGAAAACCGCCGCCGGACTCTCCATGTTCACCAGATCCGCCAGCTGCGGCTGCCGCGCCGAAATCGGCGGGTTCATCGTTCAGCCCCGGGAAGCCTGCTCCACCAGCCGGGTGACGTACGCACGATGCTGTTCCAACAACCGGGCGCTCTTCGCCTCGAAGCGCATCACCAGCACCGGTTGGGTGTTGGAAGCCCGCACCAGCCCGAACCCACCGTCGGGGAACTGGACCCGGACTCCGTCAATGTCGAGGAAGGGCAACCCGTCGGCTTTCACCGCTTTTTTCACCCGCTCCACGACGGCGAACTTGCGGTCGTCCGGACAGTCGAACCGTATCTCGGGCGTGACGTGCGTCTTCGGAATGAACGATATGATCCGGTCCAGCGGTTTGCGTTCCGTCCCGATGATCTCCAGGAGACGCAGGGACGCGTAGATCGCATCATCGTAACCGAAGTACCGGTCGTTGAAGAACATGTGACCGCTCATCTCGCCGGCCAGCAGTGCGTGCTCCTTTTTCATTTTCTCCTTGATGAGAGAGTGGCCGGTGCGGTAGATGATGGGCACCCCCTTGAATTTCCTGATACCCGCGAACAGCGCCTGCGAGCATTTGACCTCGCCGAGGATCTTGGCCCCGGGATTCTGCTTGAGGATCCCACGCGCGAACAGCAGCAGCAGCCTGTCGCCCCAGACCGGGGTGCCCTTCGAGTCGACCGCCCCGAGACGGTCGGTGTCCCCGTCGTAGCCGATGCCGGCCAGCAACTTCCTGCGCCGCACCGTGTCGATGAGCGTTTGTATGTACTTCGGCACGGTGGGATCCGGGTGGTGGTTCGGGAAGGCGCCGTCCGGTTCAAAGAAGAGCGGCACGTGCGGAATCTCCAGCTGCTCGAGGATTGCCGCAACCACGGGACCGGCCGTCCCGTTGCCGCAGTCGATGGCGACCGGCGGCCGGGCGAATGCGCGGAACAGCTTCCGCAGGTGGAAGAACTGTCCGGTCATGAAACCGACGTACGGGAGGTTCATGTCCATGGTGCGCAACGTACCGCGGGGTTCCACGCGGCCGGTATCCCCTGAAACCGCGATGCGGAACAGTTCCTGAATCCGGTCGCCGTACAGAGCGTTGGGCCCGATACAGAGCTTGATGCCGTTGAACTCCGCGGGGTTGTGGCTGGCGGTGATCATGACGCCGCCGTCGGGCCTGCGATTGTCGATGACGGGCTGGAACAGCGAGTAGTACAGCACCGGGGTGGCCACCATCCCGATGTCCAACACATTGACACCGCCGTCGGCGAGTCCCTCCGCCATGCCCAGCTTCACATCCGGCGAGCTGCGGCGGACGTCCATGCCGACGCTCACCCACGGCTGGGGACGCTGCACGGTCCGTCGCAGAACCGTGGCGAACGCCCGGCCCACGGCATAGGCGACGCCACGGTTGATCTCCGCGGGGAAAACACCGCGTATGTCGTACTCCCTGAATATGCCCTGTTTCAAGTCCATGTTCACGCTCCCTTTTCCGGACGATTCACTCTGCGTGCATCGCCTCGTTGTCCACGAGTCCGCGCCCGCGGATGATCTCCACGATTTCCAACGGTCCGGATGGCGAACCGTTGTCGAGCCGCACCACGGTTCCCGACGGGATGGTGAGCGTGGCGCCGACACGCAGCGTGCGCGTGGATGCACCCACCCGCACCCGCGCCCGGCCGGCTACGACGAACCACTGCGCCGACCGGCGGCGCCCGCGAATGTCCACCGCTTTCCCCGGCAGCAGGGTCACCAGCGACACGAGCAATCCCGGCCGGCGGTCCAGCACCGCACATCGCCCCCAGGGATGGGGGGTCACGGCGTGCGCCGCCACGATGCCGCGATCCCCCAGCAGCTGCACGATTTCCCGCACGCGCTCGGCGTATGACCGGTGGATGACCAGCAGCGCATCCTCGGTGTCGGCGATAATGACGTTGTCCAGTCCCGCGGTGGCGATGGTGCGCCTGTCCCCGACGACGATCGTGTTGCGGGATCCGATGTCCACGTGGTCACCCAGGCGGATGTTGCCCCGTTCGTCGGCGCGGTGCAGTCGTTCCAGGGACACCCAGCTGCCCACGTCGTCCCATGCCGTCGGGAACGGCATGAACACCACGTTGCGGGTCTTTTCGATCACCGCCTTGTCCACGGAAATGGACGGCAGCTTTGCGTAGATCCGGCCCAGCGTTTCGGGACGGTCATCCCAGCGTTGCATCGCCGCGGACACCTCCGGCGCATGCTCCAGAATCTCGCGCAGCATGACCGACGGTCGGAACAGAAACATGCCGCTGTTCCAGTACACGTCGGGCGCGCTGACCAGGTGTTCAGCGGTCACCACATCCGGCTTCTCAATGAAGCGCTTGATGGCGTACACGCCGGGATGTCCGGCGGGGGCGCCCGCCTCGATGTACCCGTAACCGGTTTCCACGCGCGACGGCTTCACACCGAACAGAACGACGGCACCGCGGCGCGCAACCGCCGCCGCCCGACGGACCGCGGCTCCAAACCGCCGGACATCGCTGATGTAATGGTCCCCCGGAAACACCCCCATCACATCATCTCCGTACCGCCGCAGCGCGACCCGGCATGCCAGCGCGATGGCCGGCAGGGTGTTGCACATCCGGGGTTCAATGACGATGTTGCCCTCGGGAAAGGCAGGGGCGACCGCGCGGATGTTCTCCCACACCTGGAAGGCGTGGTCACGGTTGGTCACGACGAAGATGCGACCGGCGTCCGCCGCTGACCGCAGCCGTAGGTACGTCGCCTGCAACAGGGTAAGCCCCTCACCGAACGACAGGAGGAATTTGGGCCAGCGTTTGCGGCTCGCAGGCCACAGACGTGTTCCCGCTCCCCCGACAAGAATGGTGGCGATCATGGAATAGTTGTTCTACAATTTTTCTCTGGCGTGGTCAACGGCGTCCGCTGCGCAGCCAGCGCTTCGTGCACCGCCTGCGCAGCGGCATCCACACGGATATCCCGCAGACATCCGGGATCTTGGCACCCGGGGAACCGCCCGAACCGGTAGCACGGACTGCACGCACGGGGAGCGTATAGGGCGCGGTGCAGGGGACCGGGCGGGAGCTTGTCCCAGGGGGCGGTCGGCCCGAACACCGCCACCGTCGGGACATCCAGCGCGCCCGCGAGGTGCATCAGCCCCGAGTCGTTGCACAGCAGGCATGCGCACCGCGACAACACCGCCGCAGACTCCCGCAACGACAATCCGCCCGCCGCAACCGTCACCCGCACCGGATCCAGACCGTAACAGACCGTTTCGCAGAGCTCGCGTTCCCGCGCGCCGCCGAGCAGAATGACCGCAAGGGCCGGATCCGCGGCCAGCAGCAACCGGACGGTTTCCCGAAAACGACCGATCGGCCAGCGGCGCAGCGGCATCGACGAACGCGGATTGTCTCCGCCGCCGGGCGCCACGCCGATGAGGACGCGGTCCGCCCCCAGACCGTGCGCCGCACACCACGCGCCCGCCCATTCCCGTTCCTGATCCGACAGCATGAACACCGCCCGCGGGACGTCTCCGCCGGGCGCGGCTGTCACCAGCGCGCGGTACTGCGCGATGGCGTGTGTACCCGGGACACCTTCGGTGAATCCAGCCGACTGCGTCAGGAACCACCCGCGGCGGCCGCGGCGGAACCCGATGCGTTCCGGGATGCCGGCCGCTGCCGCGAACAGGGCGAACAGCGGCGACCAGTGCATTATGTAGGCGGTCTGGAAACGCCGCCGTCGCAGTGTGCACAGGAGTCGCAGCAGCGCGCCGGGGTCCGGTTTCCAGAATATCCGCTCATCAACGACGATGGTCTCGTCAATCGACGGGTTGCCCGCCACCGCGGGTGCCGACCACGTCCCCGTCAGCAGCACGACCTTCGAACCGTGGTGCCGTTCCCGGACGGCCTGCAGCGCGGGAGTCGCCATCACCAGGTCTCCGATGGCGCCCAGTTTGACGACTAGGACATCAGCCATGGGTCTCTCCCGCGGCGTTGCCCGGTGCGATGACCGCACGATAGATCTCCCTGAGCCGTGCCGTGGTCGTCGCCCATGAGAAATGCGCGGCGCGCACGTAGCCGCGCCGGACCAGATCCGTCCGGAGCCCCGGGTTCTCGAACAGCCGGCGCATGGCGTTCGCCATCGCTTCCGTTGAACGCGGATCGGCATACAGCGCCGCGTCGCCCGCGACCTCCGGCAGGGATGAGACCGGTGAGGTCAGCACGGGACACCCGCAGGCCATCGCCTCCACCACGGGGAGCCCGAACCCCTCTGCCAACGTGCAGAACGCCAGGAAACGGGCATGCGCAAACAGCAACCCGGCCTCTTCATCGCTCACGGCCCCCGGAAACCGTACGGCATCCGCGCACCCTGCGGCACGCGCAGTTGCACGGAGCCGCTCCGTCAACCGCGCGTGCGCGCCGGCGACGATGAAGCGGACGTCCGGCATGGTGCGGTGCACCGCCGCGAACGCACGGATCATACGCTCCAGATTCTTGGAGTCATCGTGACGCCCGATGTACAATGCAAACGGGCCATGGACGCCGATCCGTTCGGCGAACACCTGCCACCGCGCACCGTCCGGATCGCCGATCGGCACGCGCGTAACACCATTGTAGACGGTGTACAGCCGGGCCCGTACCTCGGGGAAATACCGGACAATCTCCCCCGCGGTGTACATCGATCCGGTGACGACCGCATCCGCGTGGTGCAGCACCTTCCCGAGCCACCACCCATAGATCGGACGCAGCCGCGCCTTGAGCGAACGCGGACACAATGCAGGGTGCGCATACGGGATGAGATCGTGCACATTGACCACTTGGGCCGGGCGCCCGCGGGTGTCCGCCAGCGGGAGCGCCGGGCCCGGCGAATGGAACACCTCCGCACCCATCCGACGAAGCCGCGGCACCAGATCCCATGCGTTGAAGGGGTCGTACGGCCCGTAGCGAACGGCGAGGAAGGAGACATCCCCGACAGCGGGCGCCAGATGGCGGACCTCCCGCTCGCGCCCCGCACGCACCACCAGCGTGAACCGATCTTCCGAAGATCCGATGCCGGCCAGTACACGCTCCGCGTAGCGTCGGATCCCCCCCATGTCATGAACCGCCCAGCGCAGGTCGAACGAGATGTTCATGCGTCTGCCCGCCTGCAGCCGACGGCCTGTTCCCGTGAGCCCCGCCCAGCCCGACCGTCAGCGCGCGAGCGCACGCTCATACAACCGTTCCAGGGCATGGGCGACCTTCCGGACATCGTACACCTCCTCGGCGCGCGAGCGCGCCGCACGCGCCAGCAGCTCACGTCGGTGGGGATCGTCCAGCAGTCCCCACAGCGCGTCCGCCAGCGCCCGGTGATCCGCAGGCGGCACGATCATCCCCGCACCGCCCACCACTTCGGGGATGGCTCCGGTCGCCGTGGAGACCACCGGCACCCCCGCCGCGAGCGCCTCCACCAGCACATACCCGAACTGCTCGCGCCACCACCGCAGGGGAATGCTCGGCAGCGCGAACACATCCGCCAGTGCGAAGAGGCGCGGCATGTCCCGGTATGAAATCATCCCGCAGAAAACCACGACACGCTCCAGCCCGAGGCGCACGATCTCGCGCTGCAACGCCGGACGCTCCGGTCCAGCGCCCGCCAGGAGGACGCGTACCCGCCGGCCGCGCGCCGCCGCAGCGTCAGCCACCAGGCGCGCGGCATGCACCAGTTCGTACACTCCTTTTTCCCACACAAGCCTCCCGACGAACAGCACCGTCGCGTCCGCTTCCAGCGCCCCCAATGATCGGGCGAATGTCTCATCCCGCGGCGCGCCGCCGAACCGCGATACGTCGATTCCCATCGGCTGTACGACGATCCGTTCCGGCGGTACTCCCTCCATCAGCAGCATGTCACGGGTGGAACCGCTGGGAGCGATGAACAGCGCCGCTTCGCGCCGGGTGCGTTCCTTGACGGCACGGCGCACCGGATGTCGCTCGTAGGTGAAAGGAATGTTCTCCCACACCGTCACCACGACGGGGAATCCGTACCGACGCGCCGCCGCCAGCACCTGGCCGGTGAAGGTGTGGTACAGCTCCATGGTGTGCACGACGTCCATGCCGCGCAGCCGTGACCCGAGACCGAACAGGTGTAGGTCCGCACCCACCAACCGGTTCAGCACTTTATTGAACACGGTCGCAGCGTTCCGGGAGCACACCGCAAGCGGCGTCTCGGGCGCGAACAACCGCACCTGCCGCAGCGGCACCTCACGGGACGAGAACATGGCGCCGTACGTACTGAACACCGTAATCCGGTGACGGTCGGCGAGCGGCAGAAAATTCTGCGCCTCCCACGCGTTGGTAAACGGCCCGCGCACCAGTGCGATGTTCATGCCGTGTCCAGCCTCCTGACCAGGATACGTCGCAACAGATCGCATTCTTCCGGCGAAAAAAGGCGTACCGCGTACCCGGTGAAGGCGTACACCGCGGCGCCCGCGGGCACCAGCACGAACAGGGAATAGTCATGCATCCAGACGAGCATCGTCGCCATCGCACCCGCCGCAGCCACCGCCTTCAGGATGAAAACAACCCCCGGCGCGCCGCTGACCTGACGCGACACGAACCGGTACGTCAGGACGAACAGCACCGCTTGGGTCGCGACCGCCGCCGCGGCAGCGCCGGTGATGCCGTAGCGGGGGATCAGCAGCAGGTTGAGCCCCAGACTCACCGGAACGCATACCCCCGTGGAGATCGCCGCATCGGCCGAGCGTTCAGTCGCGATCAACATGTTGAGGGTGAGATAATCCAGGTACATGAACAACACCACCCATACCAACACCGCCAGCGTCGGAGCGGCGGACACGTACCCGACCCCGAACAGCGCATGCAGCAGCTTGTCCGCCAGGACTGTGGTTGCGGCGCACATGCCGAGCCCCATCACCAACAGCACCTTGAACAGCCGGCCGTACGTCTCGGCGAGTTTTACCGGGTCGCCGGCGTGCAGACCGGCTAGGATGGGGAACACCCCGCTCATAATGAGGAACGGCACGATGCCCGCAGTATCCACCATGCGCATGGAAGCACCGTAACGACCGATTTCCGCAACGTCTACGCCGGCCCATGCCAGCACCACCATGTCCACGCGGAAGAACAACCCCAGAAATACCGCATTGAGCGCCAGCGGAAGAGCGGCGGACACCACCGCCCTCCACGAACCGGATGACCAGGAGACCCGGATTCCCGGGACCAGCCGCGCCGTCCGTGCGAACCCGAACACCAACGTCACCGCGGAGGCCGCACCCATCGCCAGCAGGGTCAGCGCCAGGCTGCGGCGTGCGACGAGTACCGGGAGCCCGGCGGCGAGCACCGCCAGTTTGTTGAGGAACTTCAGCTGAGCCTCCACATCCATGCGCTCGACAGCGCTGCACACCGACCACAGGTATTCGTGCCACCCGGTCAGCAGCGCCACGACCACGGCCGGGACCCAGACCGCCGCCGACGCCGCCACACTCCCCGTCCCGGCAACAAAAAACACCGCAAGGGTACTCACGTACAGAACGCTCGCGGCCACCTTGACCGGGAGCACCCTGCCGAGTACAACGCCCGGATCCTCTCGGCGCTGCGAAACGCTGCGCACCAGCCACGTGTGGAGCCCGGGATCGGCGATGAACACCAGCATGGAACACACCGAAGCAAGGTATGAGTACACGCCGAACTCGCGCTCACCCAGGAGCCGCGCCATCAGGAGGAAGTAGACCAGCATCAGGGCCCGCGCCGCGGTCTCCCCGACGAACTTGAAGGCAACGTTGCGCCCCGCCCTATGTAGCAGGCCCATGCACCCGTCCACGCGAGGCGAGCGCCCCGCACACCGCCCCGAACACCAGATCCAGGTGGGCGGTGGCGACGACATCGAAGAGACTGTGTACGAGGAATGCGGCGGCAGCGCCCGTCGCACCCGTCATCAGCGCCGCCGCAATCGGCTCGTGCGCGGAACGCGCTGCGCCAACGCCGGATGCCAGGTGCCAGACAGCCCATCCGAGGAATGCCGCCAGCCCCAGCAGTCCGGTTTCGACCGCGAACAACACATACAGATTGTGGGGATGTGCGCGGATGTACTCGTCATCGGGTACCAGCCCCGCCTCGACGGCCCGCGCGGCGACACGACGATAGGTTCCCGGACCGCTGCCCAGGGCGGGACGGGGCGCCGCCATGCGTGCTCCCGCCCGCAGGTAATGCACTACGCGCGGGCCGAACTCCCGTGCCAGACCGGACACCCCCACCCGTTCGGTGTCCCGTCCGCCGCGCACCGCAAGATACCCCACAATGCTGGCCAACGGCACGAGTACACACACCAGCAGCACCAGCAACATGCGGTGACGGGCTCGCAGCGCCGCGACCGTCCCCAACCCGGCGAACAGACCCATCCACGCTCCTCGGGAAAACGATACCGCGATGCCGACCATCGCAACCACCGTCAGCGCCCCGGCGATACACCGCCGGACAACGCGGTCATCCGACAACGCCAGCGCAGCGCACGGAACGGCTGCCAGCGTCAGGTGCGCGGCAAACGGGTTGTGCTGCCCGAACATCCCCTGCACCGCAAAGTAGTCCATACCGCTGCGTGTGTACTGGACGATCCCCAAGACCGCACCCGCAGCACCCGTGCATCCCAGCCCGAGCACCGCCGCGACGGCATCCCGGGGATCCGCCGCCGGCAGGAAGCGCAGCGCGAACAAGTACACCACCACCGCCTCCAGGGCGTGCACCGCCCACTTGGCGGTGTCCGCCGGCGCAATTGTTCGCAGCGAGGACAGCGCCAGCATCCCCACGACCACACCCGTCGGCACCGTCATCCGGCGCATCGGATCGCGCCATCGCGCCCACATCCCGCCGATCCCGTCACGCACCTCGCGGGACACCCACCCGGCGCACAGCACCGGAATCGCCAGGTCGGTGGCGTACACCGTCAAACCTCCGGCCACATCCCGCGCGTACCCAAAAGCCACTGCGGCCATCACCAGCAAGAACGGGAACAAGGGTCGTGCATCCAGCACCGCCAGCAGGATGCCCAACACGACCACCGCCCACAGACCCGACTCCGGAGCGCGGACAAACACCACCCCAAACGTGCCGGCATAGACTGCCCAGAGCACTCCGGACGGAATCGCAGAACACCTTCCCGACGCCGTACCCGCCCGGTCAGCAGCCATGCGATCGGTCACCCCCGCCCGAACACCCGCAGCAGGTCGCTGTACGTGGCGAACAGGAACACCAGCAGGACCAGCGCCAGCCCCGCCAGCGTGGCGCGCTCGAGCAGCTTGCGGGACGGCTTGCGACGGGTGACCGCTTCCAGCAGCGCGAACAGGATGTGCCCTCCGTCCAGCACCGGGATGGGGAACAAGTTGAACATCCCCAGCGCGGTGGAGATAATTCCCACCTTGAACAGGAAATCCTCCGCCGTGGATTTCTGTGCCATCATCTGGAAAATACCGATGGGTCCAGCGAGCTCCACCTTCTGGAACGCCGTGATCCGCCGCCACAATTCGACCAGCTGCATGACCGTCAAGTAGTACGGCTGCGCGACACCGATGACGACCGCCGGCCACCACCCGACCTTCTGCTTGACGCCCATGCCCATGAGACTCACACCGATGCGGCCGTCCCCGGAATCGGGGTCACGGCCGGGACGCACCGTGATCGACACGATCGCAGTACCCCGCCCGACATCAAACAGCAAGTCGCGATCCGGCGCCGCGCGGATGATCTGCTGCAGGTCTTTGACCGAAGCGACACTGGAACCGTCCACGCGCAACAACATGTCCATGGGCTGCAGCCCCGCGCGGGCCGCCGGGGTGTCCGGCAGAACCGCGCTGACGACGGGAGTCCCGCTCGCCGGATCCAGGACCACCCCCCACACCATCACGATTACGGTGAACACAAACGCCGCGAAGAGGTAGTTCCCCGCCGGGCCCGACAGCGCCATCAGCGCGCGCTTCCACCACGGGGCGCCAAAGAACGTATCGGGCGGATAGTCCGTCTGCCCGTCCTGCGGCAGCTCGCCGCCCTTCAGCTCCACCTTGCCCCCGAGCGGCACCCAGCACACCGCATACCGCACACCGCCCCGGGTGAACCCGACGATTTCCGGTCCGAACCCAACCGTGAACGACACCACCGTCATGCCCAGGGCGCGCGCCACGATGAAATGACACAACTCATGTACGAACACCAGCACCCCGAGTGCGATCACCACCTGCAGCACCGTCAACAGCGTCATCGGCGTTTCCTTTCCGCAATGCGGCGCACCAGCGTGCACGCCTCGCGTGCCGCTTCCGCGTCTATTTCCTGAATATCCCGCACCGAGCGGACCGGCCCCGGCCGGTGCCGATCCATCACCCCTGCGATCACCCGTCGTATGTCGTCAAAAGCGATACGTTCCGCGATAAACTCACGTACCGCCACCTCGTCGGCGGCGTTGAACGCCACCACCCGGCTCTGCCCCGCGCGGGCCGCATCCATCAGCAGGCGCAGCAGCGGGAACCGCCGGTAGTCGGGCGCGATGAACTCCAGCCGGTTGAGATCCGCCAGGCGCAGGGAGCGTGCGGCGTTGGCGAGCCGATCCGGGAACCCCAGTGCGTACGAAATGGGAATGCGCATATCCGGTGCCGACAGCAGCGCCCGGACGGAACCATCGGTGAACTCAACCATGGAATGCACCACGGACTGCGGATGGATGAGGATGTCGATAGATGAGTATGGCACCCGGAACAGGTAGTGCGCCTCCACGTACTCGAACCCTTTGTTGACCAGCGTCGCGGAATCCACAGAAATTTTCCTGCCCATGCGCCAGACCGGATGACGGACGATGGACGCGGCGTCGCGGGGTGCCTCCGGCCGCCGGAACAGCGGCCCGCCGGACGCAGTGAGGATGATGCGCCGCAGGTGAGCGGCCGGCTCGCCGGCAAGACACTGGAAGACGGCGGAATGTTCGCTGTCCACCGGAACGATGCGGGTGCGCGAGCGGTCCAGTGCACGGTTGACGATATCGCCGCCCACCACGATGGATTCCTTGTTGGCCAGGGCCACGACGGGCACCTGCAGTGCGATCGCCTGCATCAACGGCGACAACCCCGCGAATCCCACCACCGCAATCACCAGGATATCCGGGTTCGTGCGGTTCACCAGCTCCGCCAGCGGATCGGGACCGTCCACAATCCGTGCCGGATCACATGAGCCGTGCCGGGACGTTTCGACGGTGATCCACGCGGGGCGGAACTCCTGCACCTGCCGCCGCAGCAACCGGACGTTGGTCCGTGCGCTGAGCCCCGCCACACGGAATCGTCCCGGGTGGCGGCGCACTACGTCGAGCACGTTGGTCCCGATGGAACCGGTGGATCCCAGAATGGTGACGCGTTTCACGGGCGCGTCAGCCGTTGGCGAGCAGCGACACCAGCTCGTAGAATACGGGCGCGGCGAACAGAAAACTGTCGAACCGGTCCAGCATGCCGCCGTGACCGGGCAGCAGGTTGTCCGAATCCTTGAAACCGCAGTCCCGTTTGATGAGCGATTCGGCAAGATCCGAAACAATCGACATCACCGACACCACCGCACCCAGGAGGACCGCCTGTCCCGCCGACAGCGTCTCCACCCGGAACGCCCGCCAGAACACCACCATCGCAGGCACCCCGGTCGCCACGCCGGCAATCGCTCCGAGTACGCTCTTCTTCGGACTGATAGCGCGCGCCAAGGTGCGCCGGCCCCACAACGAGCCGAACACGTAGCTGCCGGTATCGCACACCCAGACGGTTCCCAGCAGCAGTACCGTGAGCGCGGCACCCTGCGGTCGCAGATCCCGTATCAGAAACAGATGCGCCATGCTCCACCCGATGAGCACCGCACCGGCGAACCCCACCCCCATGCGTCCCAGGGAGCCGGCCGGAGACCGCCGTACGATCTCCACCAGAAAAAAAAGCAGGAGTACGACCGTGAGCGCGACCGCCGCCGGGGTTCCACCCGCCGACACGCGCAACGTTTCCATCGCCACCCCCGCGAAAACGAGTACGCCGCTCGCGACGGTCACCGGTCCGCACACCTCATACCCGGCGGCATTGACCATGCGGACGTACTCACTGAGCATGTACAACACCACCGTAGCGAGTACCACCAGGAACAGCGCGCCGCCGATGTACACAGAGGTCAGGAGCAGCGGGATACCGACGAGCGCGGTCAAGATACGAGGCAGTACCATCATGCGTCCTGCAAACCTCCGAAACGCCGGTGCCGCCGCCCGTATTCGGCGATGGCACGACGCAAGTCCGCCGGGGTGAAATCCGGCCACAGCTTCGGTGAAAAGTACAGTTCGGTGTATGCCGCCTGCCACAGCATGAAGTTGGATAGCCGCTGCTCGCCTGAGGTGCGGATGAGCAGGTCAGGGTCGGGCAGCGAGGCGCTGTACAGCCGCGCCGCAAACGACGCTTCATCCACCGCACGAGCTCCCGCAGCCAGCAGCCCGTTGACCGCCCGCAGGATCTCCTGGCGTGCGCCGTAGTTGACGCACAGGTTGAGTACCATGCCGGTGTTGGCCGCCGTGGCGGACACGCCCGCGGCAACCGCACGGCGAACCTCCGGTCTCAGCCGCGTATCGTCTCCGCTGACCATGAACCGGATCCCATGCGCGTTCATGCGCGGGGTCTCATCCTGTATGAAGCGTACCAGCAGCTTGAAAAGCGCCTCGACCTCCGCGGCAGGGCGCGCCCAGTTTTCGGCGGAAAACGCGTACAGCGACAGCACCTCGATGCCGAGGCGTGCACACTCCTCGACGACAAGCCGAACCGCCCGGGCTCCGGCACGGTGTCCCAACACGCGAGGCAGGTGGCGGCTGCGGGCCCAACGGCCGTTGCCGTCCATGATGATGGCGATGTGCCGGGGCAACGCCGGTGGTGCATCACGACGGAAAGGATCCGCACCGCGCGGCATCGGCCTACGATTCCGCGATCTCTTTGAGTTTGTGGGCGAGCAGCTCGTCAAGTTTCGCGATGTGCGCTTCGGTCATTTTCTGCAACTGTGTTTCAGCCGATCGCTCGTCGTCCTCGCTGATCTTCTTGTCCTTCATCAGCTTCTTGACGGTTTCCATCGCGGTGCGACGCTCGTTGCGCACCACCACGCGGTACGTTTCGGCCATCTTGTTGACCTGGCGGTCCAGCTCCCGGCGGCGCTCGTCGGTCAGCGACGGTACGGTCAGCTTGATGATCTTGCCGTCGTTCAGGGGCGTCAGTCCCAGCGCGGACGCCTGAATCGCCTTTTCGACGGAGGGGAGCATCGCCGCGTCCCATGGCCGGATCTCGATGATGCGGCCCTCCACCACGTTGAACCCTGCCAGCTGGTTGAGCTTCATGCGGCTGTTGTAGGCATCAACCTCGATGTTCTCCACCAGGCTGATGCTCGCCCGACCGGTGCGGATGCCCTGCAGGTCGGACTTGAACCGGTCCGCCGTTTTTTTCATCCGGTCTTCGGCATGCGCCAGCGTTTCCCTGATCATCCCGACTCCCTCCCGAGCGCGGTTACCCGCGGATCACCGTACCGACGGATGCGGATCCCTGCAGCACTTTCAGCAGGTTCCCCTTGCGATACAGGTCGAACACAACGACGGGCAGCTTGTTCTCCATACAGAGGGTGAATGCGGTGGCGTCCATCACCCCGAGCTTGCGTTTGATGGCTTCCATGAACCCGATGGAGCGGTAGCGGCGGGCACGCGGGTTGGTGCGGGGATCCGCGCTGTAGACACCGTCCACCTGGGTCGCCTTGACGAGCACATCGGCACCGATCTCCACGGCACGCAGCGCGGCGGCGGTGTCGGTGGTGAAGTACGGGTTGCCGGTGCCGGCGGCAAAGATGACCACGCGACCCTTCTCGAGGTGACGCACCGCGCGGCGGCGGATGTAGGGTTCGGCGATCCGGGGTATCTCGATGGCGGTCATCACCCGCGTCATCACCCCCCGGTGCTCCAGCACCGCCTGCAACGCGCAGGCGTTAATGACAGTGGACAGCATCCCCATGTAGTCGGCCGTTGTACGCTCGATGAACTCGATGTCGCGGCCGCGCAGCAGGTTGCCCGCACCGATAACCAGTCCCAGCTGCACCTTGGTCCGGCGGACCGCCGCGCTGATCTCGTCGGCGATCTCCAGCAACGACTCGCGCGAAATGCCCTGGCGCCGCTCCGGATCGCCGATACGCTCGCCGGACAGCTTCAGCAGCACCCTGCGGTACATGGTCGCCTCCTCCGCCCCGGCGCGGCGCCTCACTCCTCGCCGAGCACGTAGCGCGCGAACCGGCGGACGGTGATGTTCTCGCCGACTTTGGCGATCGTCTGCACCAGCAGATCCTTGATCTTCTGCTTCCCGGAAGCGTCCCGGACGTAGGGCTGCTCCAGCAGACAGGTCTCCTCGTAGAACTTGGTCATGCGACCTTCGACAATCTTGTCAAGGACATTCCCGGGTTTGCCTTTGTTCTTGTCGTCCTGCAACAGCTGCTTCCGATAGATGTCCTGCTCCTGCGCGACGACCTCCGCCGGAACGTTGTCGGGCTTCACCCAGCGCGGCGAAGCCGCGGCGACCTGCAGACACAACTCCTTCGCCAGCGCCTTGAACTCGTCAGTCTTGGCGACGAAATCAGTCTCACAGTTCAGCTCCAGCAGCACGCCGACACGGTCACCGGCGTGTATGTAGGACGCGATGACGCCGGCTTTGGTGGAACGACTGCTCTTGGACAGTGCCTTGGTGGCGCCGCGCTCGCGCAGGATGACCATGGCCTTGTCCAGATCCCCTTTGGTCTCCTCCAACGCCTTCTTGCATTCCAGAATGCCCGCCCCGGACATGCCCCGGAGCTTGGTGACGAGTGCGGTCATGTTCTCGCTCACGACGGTTTGACCTCGCTTTCTCCCAGTGCAATCGGTTGTTCCATCTCTTTGTCGGTCAGCGGCTCGGCCACCGGGATTTCCGTGGCGAGCGCCTTTTCCTGCTCGGGCTTGTCGCCGCGCGCCTGTAGTCCCTCGACGACGGCGTCGGCGACAATGGAGCAGATCAGCTTGATGGAGCGAATGGCATCGTCGTTGGCCGGGATGGGATAGTCGATCAGTTCCGGATCCGAATCGGTGTCACACACGGCGACAACCGGGATCTTGGCCGTGCGCGCCTCGCGCAACGCGATGGCTTCCTTGACCGTGTCCACGATGAATACGATGCCCGGCAGCTGCTTCATGGCCCGGATACCCGCCATCGCATTCTGGAGCTTTTCCATGCGCTTGGTCAGCATAGTAGCTTCCTTCTTGGACAGCTTGTCCAGCAATCCGTCGGCCTTCATCTTCTCCAGCTGCTCCAGCTTCTGGATGGACTTTTTGATGGTCTCGAAGTTGGTGAGCGTCCCGCCCAGCCAGCGCTGGTTGACGTAGAAGGCGCCGCACCGCTCGGCCTCGGCTTTGATGGTCTGAGCCGCCTGTGGTTTGGTGCCGACAAACAGCACGGTCCTGCCTTTGGCCACCTCGTCCTTGACATACCGGTAGGCGCGCTTGATCTCTCGGATGGTTTTCTGAAGATCCAAAATGTGTATCTTGTTACGTGCTCCGAAAATGAATTTCTTCATTTTCGGGTTCCACTTGCGGGTCTGGTGACCGAAGTGCACCCCCGATTCCAACAACGTCTTGATGTTGATAGCGACCATGTTTCTCTCCTTAGTCTGCGTTCACTGGTGCGTCGCTTGAGCGCGCATGGGTACGATAAGTGTATTTTTTAGCATATTACATCTGGTTTTACAAGACGTGCCCGTGGATGCGGCGCCGGCCCTCCACACGTGTCAGCCGCCGGGTCCCTGGATGCATTTCGTCGGACATTTCGCGACGCACGCGCCGCAGTTGTCGCAGGCGCGGTACTGCATCACCGCCAGGTTTCTCTCCAGGTGTATGTCGTTGACGGGACACGCCTTCACGCACAGACCGCAGCCGATGCACCCGACGGAACAGACGCGGCGGACCAGCGCCCCCTTGTCGTGCGAGGAACACCGGATGTGCACCTGATACGTGCACGGAACCAGTGTGATGATCCGCATCGGGCAGGCCGCGACACACAGACCGCACCCCGTGCAGGCGTGTACGTCCACCTCCGCGACACCGTACCCGTTGATGTGCAGCGCGTTGAACGGACAGACCTTGACGCAGTCGCCGAATCCCAGACACCCGTACTTGCACATTTTCTGCCCGCGGGCCACCTGCGCCGCGTAGGCGCACGAGGGTACGCCGCGGTACTCAAACTCATTGGCGCACCGTGTCCCTCCCGCGCACAACACCTGGGCCACCGTGCGCACCATATCCCCGGCACTCCTGCCGACGATCGCCGCCACGGCGCGCGCTGTCTCCGGACCGCCCGGTTTGCACAAGCCGGTATCCACCGTTCCGGCGACCAGTGCCTCGGCGTATTGTGCACAACCGACGTACCCGCATGCGCCGCAGTTCGCGCCGGGCAGCACATCCTTCACCCGGGCAACCCGCGGATCCTCATGAACCGCCAGACGGCGCGCCGCGTACCCGAGCCCCAGCGCAACCAAGGCTCCCGCCGATGCGGTCAGCGCGACCGCGGTGATGATGATCCCGGTTTCCATGAAACAATCACCCCGCCTAATACCCGAACAGTCCGGTCAGGCCCATGAACGCCAGCGACATGAGGCCTGCGGTGACGAACACGATGCCGTATCCCTTCACAGCGTTGGGCAGCGGGGCCAGTTCGAGGCGCTCGCGCACCGACGCGAACATGACGATGGCGATGGTGTATCCCGCGCCCACGCTCCCGGCGAACAGCAGCGCTCGCCCGAGGTCAAAGCGGTACTCCACCGTCAGGAAGGTGACCGCCAGTATGGCGCAGTTGGTGGTGATCAACGGCAGGTAGATGCCCAGTGCATTGAACAGCGCGGGAGCCGCGCGCTTCAGGAACATCTCCACCAGCTGCACCAGCGACGAGATCACCAGGATGAAGACAATAATCTTCAGGAACACCAGATTCAACGGCACCAGCACCAGCCAGTAGACGGCCCAGGTCGCCACAGTCGCCATCAGCATCACGAACAGCGTCGCCGCAGACATCCCCGTCGCAGAGGAAAACCGGTTGGAAACTCCGAAGAACGAGCAGAGACCGAGGAACCGCATGAGGATGATGTTATTGACGAAGACGGACGACACGATGATGGCGGTCAGGGGGGTGTGCTGGTTCACGACCGCTCTCCCGCACCTGCGGATTGCGCGCCGGCCGCGACCGGCGCGTTTCCACCGCCCGGCGCACGCGGCACACATACTGCACGCATCCCGCATGCATCGCACGCGGACGGCAGGTTGCTGATAACCGTCGCGCGGCGGCCGGACTTCCCTTCAATGTACTTGACAAGGGTGACCACCACTCCCAGCGCCAGGAACGCGCCCGGCGGCAGCACCATTGCCACCGCAGGAGTCTCCACGGGCAGCGCCGCGCCGAACACCGTGCCGTTGCCCAGGGCTTCCCGCAGCAAGCCCACCGTGACGATGGCGGCGGTAAACCCGGCCCCCATGCCTAGCGCATCGGCGGCTGACGCGAATATACCGTTGCGGTACGCGAACGACTCCGCGCGGGCCAGGATGATGCAGTTGACGACAATGAGCGGCACGAACACCCCCAGACTCTCCGACAGCGCCGGCGCGTACGCCTGCATCGCGTAGTCCACGACGGTGGTGAACGTGGCGATGATCACGATGAACACCGGAATGCGGATCTCCTGGGGAATCAGCGACCGGAGCGCGGATACCAGAACGTTGGAGCACAGCAGCACGAACGTCGCGGCGATTCCCATGCCCAGCGCGTCATTGGCGGAGGTGGAACACGCCAGCACCGGACACAACCCGATCATCATGATGAGCACCGGGTTCTCGCGGAACCCACGCACGAGCGCGTCGCGGATAACCTTCATGGCGTCAGCTCCTCGACCGCAGGCGAGCGCTGCCTGCTGCTCCCGTCCGGATCTCCGGGCACCGCGCTGGACGGTTCAACCGACAATTGCCGGCGCAGTGCCGCCGTGGTCTGCCGCACGTCGTGTACTCCGGCGGGTTCCGCTGGTGCGATCCGGATCCCGTCATTGGACGATGCTGTGGCATGCATAGAAGCCGCCGTCCCTCCGCCATCGAACAGCCGGATCTCCCGCGACGTGCCGACGGCAGCGCCTGTGGATACCGCCGCGCCATCCTCTGGACGGCGGCGCGGGAGCGGTCGTTTCACCGGCGCTGAGGACACCGGCTGTTCCGGCGGCACCGGAGACGCCGCTGGCGGAACCAGCCCGGGGTCCGCGGACACGCGCGCCAGTGCACCGGCGATCGCACGCGAGGTGATGGTCGCACCGGACAGTGCATCCACCGTGCCGCCGGCACCGTCGCGCGACAACAACAGGGCGGACCCAGCCTTGCCAATGAAACGCTGCAGAAAACCGGGCGAAACAACTTTCGCCCCCAGTCCCGGCGTCTCCCGGTGCGACAGTACGCGCACCCCCAGCAGGGTCGCCGACGACCCTACGAACGCCGCCACGTACTCGATGTCCCCGCCGTACCCGCGACAGACGTCCCGAACCAGCACCCCCGCGAGCGCACCTGAAGAATCCACGGCATCCTCAACCGCGCGGTAGGGGACCGACCCGGATCGGACACGGAACTCCGCCGCCGCCGGAACCAGCGCCTGCTTGAAGCGTAGTTCGCGGGCGGCGCGATTGCGTTCGATCAGCGGCCGGGTCACCGAGTAGAAAAACGACAGTCCGAACCCGGACACCGCGCACACCGTGGTCAGCACCATCACGAACCGACCGATCGTCACGACGCCCTCCGGCCGACACCGAACGGCTTGCGCACCGTCACCCGATCGATGAGCGGAACCAGCGTGTTCATGATGAGTATGGAGAAACAGACCCCTTCGGGATATGCGCCCCAGAACCGTATCAGCACGGTCAACAGCCCGCACCCCACGCCGAACAGCAGTTTGCCGCGGGGAGACACCGGCGAGGTGACCGGATCCGTCGCCATGTACAGCGCACCCAGGAACAACCCGCCCGACAGCAGGTACACCCCCAGGTGCGCTGGCGCTACCACCGCCGTCACCGCAACCACCGTCCCGATGAACGCCAGCGGGATGAGCGGCATTACCTGGCGGCGCGCCATCAAGTACAGGAAACCCAGCACCAGCAGGATCTCAGAGGACTCTCCCAGTGAGGACCCGTGCCAACCGAATGCCAGCACGGGCGCCGGCGGGATGGCGGCCGCTTGTTCCGGGAAATGTTTGAGGATACCCAGCGGGGTCGCCCCAGAAACGCCGCTGACGGAAGTCGACGCCACACCATCCACCGCGAACCGCGACAACTGCTGCTGGAACGATATCTGCAGGAAGGCCCGGCCCACCAGCGCCGGATTCCAGATGTTGAACCCCAGTCCCCCGAACAGCTGCTTGGCGAACACCACCCCCACCGCCGCACCCAGTGCGGCCATCCATAGCGGAATGCCCACCGGCAGCGTGAACGCCAGCAGTACGCCGGTCACCAGCGCGCTCAGGTCACCAACGGTGGACTGCCGGCGGCGCAACAGGTTGCAGATACGTTCCGCCAGCACCGCGGCGGCACCGCACACCGCGACGACCAGCCCCGCCCGCCACCCGAAGAAAAACAACGATCCGGCACCCGCGGGAACCAGTGCGACGAGCACGTCGCGCATCATTCCCCGAACGGAGTTGCCTGCGGTAACGTGCGGCGACGGCTCCACGATGAGCTGTGCGACGGATCGTTCGTTCATGTGGTTTTTGTTTTCCGGGCCCGCAGTATCGCCTTGGCACGGCGCACCTGTGCCACGATCGGCCGTCGCGATACGCATACGTACGCGCAGCAACCGCACTCGATGCAGTCCAGGGGCCGGAACCGCGCCGCATCATCCCAGCGCTCGCGCTCGACGTACACGCTCAGGAAGTTGGGCATCAGCCCCATGGGGCAGACCATGACACACTTGCCACAGCGGACACAGGGACCCGACGGCACCGGCTCTTCCGCGCGCAGCAGCACAATTCCGGATGTCCCTTTCACCGTGGGTACATCCCAAGTACCCTGCGCGACACCCATCATCGGTCCGCCGAATACGACCCGCCGTATCGCGGCGGTGTCCATGTTGAGTATTTTCACCAGGTCGGAAAGCACCGTGCCCATCGGGACGATAAAGTTGCCGTGCCGCTGGATGTCTCCGGTGATCGTCACCGCCCGCTCGGTCAGCGGGATGCCGTGCATGATGGCGCGACTCACGGCGGCGAGCGTAGCGACATTGTGCACCACCACACCCACGTCGATTGGCAGGCCTCCGGATGGGACCTCACGCCCCAACACCTGTGCGATCAGCTGCTTCTCAGCCCCCTGGGGGTACCGCACCGGGACCGGTCGCACCTCCACGTTGGCCACCTTGGCCGCCCCCGCACGCATCCGGTCAATGGCTTCTGGTTTGTTCTCCTCGACAGCGACAACGGCACGACCAGCATCCAGCACGTGCATGGCGATGCGTATTCCGTCGAATATGGCCGCCGTATCCTCCTGCATCAGTTTGTCGTCGCAGGTGAGGAACGGCTCGCACTCGCAGCCGTTGACCAGCAGCACGTCCACCTCTTTGCCCGCCGGCGGGCCCAGCTTTACATGGGTGGGAAACATCGCGCCGCCCAACCCCACCACGCCCGCTTCCTGCAACACCGCGATAATCGCGGCGCGATCGTGACGGTAGTAATCGCGATATTTCGGCACCCCCGCATCAACCGTACGGTTGGCACCGTCGCTTTCAATGACAATCGCGGGCAGACGTTCTCCCGTGGCCGGATGCGGCCACGGTTCGATGGCCTTGACCGTTCCGGATACCGACGCGTGCACCGCCGAGGAGATGAACCCGGAAGGCTTCGCCACCTGCTGGCCGCGCAGCACCTGATCCCCGGGCTTGACCACCGGTTCGGCGGCGGCGCCAGCATGCTGCGCCAGGTGCAACACCACGCGGGGCGGCGTCTGAACCGGTTCCAGACGGTACAACCGCGCCCGTTTCTCGGAACGCGGATGGATCCCTCCCCGAAACGACGCCGTCATGGGTGACACCTATGCCTGGGCGGTGGGTTCCAGCAGCCCGAAGCGTTTCACATTCTCCTGCACCACGGCTCTCCAAGCTTCCAGCGCCTGCGCACCCGCCTCGCCCTGGAACAGGTGGTTGTACCGCCGCTGCAGTTTGAGGTACTCCTCCACCGGCTTGAGCTCCTTGAACTTCTTCACATTCACCAGCTCGCCGTTCTTGTACTCCACCAACGGCCAAATACCCGTTTCCACGGCGAGACGCCCGATCTCAGCGGTCAGCGACACATCCGACTGCCATCCCAGCGGACACGGGCACAGGATGTGCAGGAACTTGGGCCCTTTCATCTTGTGCGCTTCTTTCACGCGGCGCTGCAGATCCAGCGGCACGTGCACCGACGCCGTCGCTACATACACGCAGCGGTGCGCCAGCGCGATGTCCACCAGGTTTTTCTTGAAACTGAAACTGCTGCGCACATTCCCGGCCGCCGCATTCGGCCCCACGGGCGTGGTGGTGGTACGCGATCCGATGGGAGTGAGCCCGGAACGCTGGATCCCGGTGTTCATGTACGCCTCGTTGTCATAGCAGATGGTCAGGATATCCTGTCCGCGCTCCCACAGCCCCGAGAACGCCTGCAACCCGATGTCCCCGAAACCCCCGTCGCCCGCCTGGGCGATGAGGTTGATGCCCTCCTTGGCGCCGAGGTGTCGCAACGCCGCCTCCACTCCCGACATCACCGCCCCGGTATTCTCGAACAGCGAGTGGATGAACGGCACCCGCCAGGAAGAGTACGGATACCCCGTCGAGAACACCTCTAAACATCCGGTGTTGTTGCCGACGATGGTGTTCTTCCCCGACGCGTCAATGACCAGGCGCGCCGCCAGCGACTGGCCGCATCCCGCGCAGGCCGTGTGACCTGGCGCGAAGAGAATCTTTTCGTCAATCATGGGAGTCGGTCCTCCTCAGATGAAACTGCCCAGATTTTCCTGCTTGACGTTCATGAACTTCGCGGATACGCGTTCCCTGGCGTCCACCGCAGCCAGAATCTCATCCAGCGCCACGTCACGACCGCCCAGTCCGCACACATACCCGTTCACCGCGACCTTCGCGCCCGCTCCGTACAGCGCCGAGGTCACCTCGGTGTACACCGGACCGTCAGCACCCAGCGAGATGCACTTCTCAAACACCAGTACATCCTTCGCCTTCGCCAAGGCACGCACCAGCGCCTCCTTGGGGAACGGCCGGTACGTCACCAGCCGCACCACCCCCACCTTCCGGCCCTTGGCCCGCAGCGCGTCCGCAGCCTCCTTCAACGTACCGCACAGCGACCCGAACGACAGCAGCACCGTCTCGGCGTCCTCCATCCGGTACTCTTCCAACAGCCCGAACGCCTTGCGACCGAACGCCGCCGTAAACTCGTCGGCGACCTTCTGTACCTTCGCCATTACCTCTCGGTTCAACGTTTCCTGGATGGCGTAGCGTTGCTCCAGGTAGTACTCCGGCCCGCACAGCGGTCCCAGCGTCATCGGATTGTTGACATCCAGCTTGTACGGCGCCCGGTACGCCGGCAGGAACACGTCCACCGCGCTCTGTTCCGGGAACTCCACCGCCTCAAACCCATGACTCAGCGTGAACCCGTCGATGTTGACCACCACCGGCAGCATAATGTCGGGATCCTCGCCGATCTTGAACGCCTGCAGGTGCAAATCACAGGACTCCTGCACACTCTCGGCGAACAGCTGCACCATGCCGGCATCCCGCACCGCCATGATATCCTGCTGGTCGTTCCAGATATTGATGGGAGCCGACACCGAACGGTTCACGCAGCACAGCACCACCGGCAGCCGCATCCCTGCGATGTTGAACAGGACCTCCGCCATCAGCAGCAGCCCTTGCGACGAGGTGGAAGTGTACGCACGCACCCCGGCGGCTGACGCTCCCAGCACGCAGCTGGCGGCCGAATGCTCCGACTCAACGTTGACGAACTGACACTGCAATTTCCTCTGCGCGATCAGGTCGGCGAGGTTCTCCACGATGTGCGTCTGCGGCGTGATCGGGTAAGCGGAAATGACCCCGGGTCGGCACAGGGCGACCGTCCGCGCGATGGCATCCGCGCCCTCCAGGAACTGTTTCATGTGAACGATCCTCCCCCTTAGCGCTTCTCGGCGACCATCTCGATATCATGCACCGGACACACGGCGACGCACAACCCGCAGCCCTTGCAATAATCGAGATCGGTGTCGTAGCTCTTCTTGGAGCCGGAGATGCATCCCTCGGGACAGATCAGGAAACACGCCCGGCACCCCGTACAGTTCTTATGCAGGTACTGCGGCCTCTTGCCGGAACGCCACGACCCTGTCTTGTTGGAGAGGGATGCGGCCGGCTTTACGTGCATCTTGGCGAACATGGGTTATCCTCCATGGACGAACGCCGGGCACCGCGGCCCGGCGGTCATTTCACCTGCTTGATGAACTCGTTTCCGGCGGCGGCCAGCTTCACATTGACATCCAGCAGCTTGCCCGGGAAACGCTCCTTCATGGCCTCATTGAGCTTTTCCAGAGAAAACTCCGGCGCCAGCGCACACAGAGCGCCCAACAGCACAGTGTTGGCCAGCGGCCTGCCGGCGATCTTCATCGAGATATCGACGGCGGGTACCGAAATAACCTTCTTCCCGTCCGCCGACGGGAACGCGTGGGTGGAATTGACCACCGCGATACCGCCCTGCTTCAACGTATCGGCGGGATCGCGCTGCACAAAGAGCGTGTCGTCAACAACCACCGCGAAATCTGCCAGCTTGATCTGGTTGCGCAGACGAATGGGATTGGCGTCAAACCGCAGGAACGCATTCATCGGCGCCCCCATGCGCGCCGCACCGAAGTGGGGAAACGCATAGGCGTACTTCCCCGCCTTGATGAGCGAAATGCCCAGCACCTGGGCGGTCGTTATTGCCCCCTGCCCGGCCCGGGCGAACACAATTACCTCTTTCATGCGATGATCCCCTCGTGTATGGCGGAAGTGGACTACTCCGCCTTGATGGCCTCGGTCGGACAATTGGCGACCGCTTCCTTCACCTGCTCGACGAGGTTTGCGGGAACCTCGGCCGCCTTGACCTCGGCCGTATCACCGCTCATGACAAACACATCCGGACAGGTGTCGGCACACAGACCACAACCCGTGCACAGCTCCTTTTCAATACGCACCTTCATGATTCTCCTCCTGGGAAATGGAGTGGATGGCCGCGACATACCCCCGCCTGGCATATTGACACAGGCGTACCATGAGACACAAGGGACTTCCGCGAAAGAAACACACCATGCGGGAGACCGCACAAACCTGCGGGTTGTCCCCATACTATAAAAACACCGGGTGAAAGTCAAGGGGAGCGGCCGGGGTGCGTTGCTACGTGCATCCAGACCCAGACCCGGTTGGTCGGGGTTCATGGTCGTCCGCGGCTTCGGCGATAGCGTCATTGTTCAGCCGGATGAGGCGGCGCCGGCACGGTCTAGGGCATGGGGAGGTCGTGGGCGGGTGTTTGGGTACTGAAGTGTGCGATGGACGAGTGAAACGAGGGCGGGCGGCAGTATGGAGGGCGGTAATCCCTGGACGTCAGCCGGACATCAGCCACTTCCACACAGGTGCGGTACCCCCCATTTTTCTCGCCAGTTAATAAGGAAAGTCCCGTGTTTACTATGGTGAGGGATGGGTACACCCACCAGGATGCTGTGATGAGGGCAAGTCGATTCACCACAGAGCAGACGACGGGGATACTGAAGGAGTGGGACGACGGAATGCCGACCCAGGAAGTACGCCCAACGTATTATGGAATCAGTCCGGCGACACTGTACCAGTGGAAGGCGAAGTTCGGCGGGATGAGGGGAACCAATGCCCAGTGACTCAAGGACATGGAGCGGCGGATCAACTACGTGCAGAAGATCGTGGCGGAACAGCTGGCGGATAACCGGGCATTGAAGGAGTTGCTGGCCAAAAACACTGACGCCCGCAGCGAAGCGCGGTTGCGCACGTGCAGCGCCGCGGGCCGAAGAGTCAGCGACGCGCCTGCCTGGTAGTGTATCGCGCATGGTGATGCGGTATGTACCGAAGGTTCGGGAGGATGACGTGGAACTCACCTGACGGATGCGTGCACTGGCCGGCACCTACCGGCGCGTGGGGCCAAAGATGCTGCACCGGATGGTGCGCCGCAAAGGATGGGTCGTCAACCACAAGCGCAGCGAGCGGATATACCGGCGTAAGGGGCTGCAGGTGCTCAAACGTCGAGGACGCAAGCAACCGACGGTGCCGCGCATGAAGATGCCTGCGCCGACGCGACCCTACGAAGTGCTGGCAATGGACATTATGAAAACCGGCTTGCCGATGGCCGGACGCTGAAGTTTCTGACGGTGCTGGACGAGTGTACGCATGTGTTTGTGCGCGTCGAGGCGGACACGTCGATGCCCGCGCTGCGGGTGCGGGCGGTGCTAGACAGCGCGTGCGCGAAGCGCGGATATCCGAAGGCAATCCGTTCGGACAACGGGTCGCAGTTTGCGGGATGTGTCATGATGCAGTGGGCCGTGGAACACGGCGTGGTGCAGGTGTTCATTGATCCCGGGCGACCTCAGCTGAATGCGCACGCCAAAAGCGTCCCCACTCGGTTTCTCGACGAGTTTCTCAATGAGCATCTGTTTGACTCAGTGCGCGCGGCGCTTGGCAGAAGGGTACCGTCTGTTCTATAACTACGAACGCCCGCACAGTTCGCTGGGATACCGAACGCCGGTAGAGTTCGAAGCATCTCAGCTCGCCGCCAACGATGGCCTTGAAAACGAGAAACTTTGTATCGGCATGGCGCAGGAGAACGAATCCAAGGCTTTACTTATGACTGGATTATAAAGGTGATAGGTCACCAGCTCACTTCGGCTCCGCTCTGACCCCCTAGTTTTTCAAGTGAGATCGATTCTAGACTACCTCCCGATTCTGCATCGCTGCATTGACTTGCGTAAGCGTTCACTGTCATCGGCCGGAGCAGCGCTTTGTTGTTCCGGATTAGTATCGTCACGTACTTCACGTACTATCTCCGAAGCGATATTTGGGATTGAGACCCGACTTTTGGTAATAGGCGTCGGCCTCGTCTTCAGCATTCTTCTTGCATAGACAGGCATATCTCTGACCTATCAAGTTCTTGTGGTGACTCACGTAACAATTGGAGTCGTAGATTTCTCGAAAGCCAACCATTGTGAGCCAAGCTTTGATTGCCCCTGCTGTTGGCAAGTGCGTAACTGTTCCAGTTTGACGATATGTTTCTGGATAGTGAATCTCGACGTAGGATCCATTCCTCAGTGCCTTGGCTAGTCTGAGGGTAGCACTTTCCAATACAAGATATCCTCCGACCTCCAATAAGCGGTAAAGCTTACGGAGCATCCGCATTTGTTCCGCATTATGATATAGCACACCGGTACACCATATTAGGCGAAATCTGCCAAGTGCCTCGTATTCTTGCATTGTCATGTACATAAAGTTTGCCTCAATGTACTTTTTCTGGCAGGTGATTTGGTTGAGCCAGCGCTTGTTTCCCTCCAGCTTCTCTGGAAGATCTATCATCACTAATTCTACAGGGAGCAACGAGGCGAGCCTTTGGCTATCGAAACCATCTTTCGGGCCAATCTCCAGTATCCTGCTGCCGTGAAAATACCCCATTCCCACTCTCTCCAAGAGCTCATCAAACAGAACCTTTCGGTACATCAGGGGCTCGGATCCCGGAGGTTTTCGATATAGTAACTTGATAACAGCTTGCGCTATTCTTTGCATTGTAGAGGGAAGATTCTGAGACACTGATTTCAGCAATCTCCTCACAGTGGCACCTCTCATTTCATGATCTTGTCGCGAAAGAAGTCCAAGGTTCGTTTTCCCGCGCTATACTAGAGCTTCTTGTTCAAGCCCATCGTTGGCAGCGATCTAAGATGCGGCTGGTCGACGTGGATGAATTGATATTGGTCGCGCACTGCACACAGCATACATATTACCTTTTTTCATTTTTTTGTCAACAGATGTTTTGGGCATCATTTACTGACGGGTTACGGAGACTGTTTACTCAACACTGGCGCAACGAATTGGGATATCAATATCTGTCATTGCGCTACGGTCAGGCAACTTCCGCCAGACACTGGCACGGATAAGGGAGAGGCTTGATTCCGGCGCCCCGCGCTACGGCGAACCGGATACCTGAGAACAGCAACCCTTCTTCGCCGTTCTCACCTCCCCCCTCTTTACTCAACCGGCGGGTGAACAGACCGTTAGCGATCGCGCGGCTCAAGACAACGCGCGGGGCGCTGATGCCGCCTCACGCAGCAGCGCCTCGCCACAGAGCACGAGCCCCCCGGCTCGGGCGTGCCTGGAAACCTGCCGCCCGACCGCCATTCCCATTCCTTGACTTCTTCCCGGCGAATACAGTATACTTAGTTCTGTTTCCCTAAACATTTCGCCAATGGAGATTCCTGCTTTGAACAAGCCAAACACCGACCTGCCGACCGCGTACACCCCACGGGACGCGGAGGAAGCCGTCCATTCCTTCTGGCAGGGGCGCGCCATCGGCGGTTCCGCACCCGACTCCCGGGAACCCTATGCCATCGTCATTCCGCCGCCCAACATCACCGGCGCGTTGCACATGGGCCACGCCCTCAACAACACCTTGCAGGACGTGATCATCCGGTGGGCCCGTATGACCGGGTACAACGCCTGCTGGGTGCCCGGGTGCGACCACGGTGGCATCGCCACCCAGAACGTGGTGGAACGGCTCCTCCAGAAGGAACAGCGCAAGCACCGCCACGACCTGGGCCGCGACGGGTTCCTGGAGTTCATGTGGGATTGGCGCCGTAAAACGGGCGACACCATTCTCATGCAGCTGCGCCGCATCGGGTGTTCCTGCGACTGGGAACGCACCCGCTTCACCATGGACGAGACGTGCTCGGCCGCGGTGTACCGGGCGTTCATCACTCTGTACGAACAAGGACTCATCTACCGGGGAAACCGTATCGTCAACTGGTGCCCGCGCTGCCGCACGGCGCTGGCGGACATTGAAGTGGAGTATCGCGAAAACAAAGGATCGCTGTGGCACCTGCGCTACCCGCTGAAACAACCGGTCGGCAGCCGCACCCACATCGTAGTGGCGACCACGCGCCCGGAAACCATGTTGGGAGACACCGCGGTGGCGGTCAATCCGTCGGACGAGCGCTACGCCGGGCTGGTCGGCGCGACGCTGATACTGCCGCTGCTCAACCGCGAGATACCCATCGTCGCCGACGAACTGGTGGACGCCGGTTTCGGAACCGGGGCCGTCAAAGTGACCCCCGCTCACGATCCGGTGGACTTTCAGATCGCGCAGAATCACCGGTTGCCGTTCCTCAAGGTGATTGACGACGACGGCAGGATGCAGGACGTGGGACCGTACTCCGGGTTGGACCGCTTTGAGTGCCGCACACGGGTGGTCGCCGATCTGGAAACGCGCGGCCTGCTGGAAAAGACCGAGCCGTACCGCCACAATGTGGGAGCTTGCTACCGCTGCGCGACGGTGATTGAGCCGACCACCTCGGACCAGTGGTTCGTGCGGATGGAGGGGCTGGCGCAGCGCGCCGCGGACGCCATCGCCGCCGGCCGCGTGCGATACCACCCGGAGAACTGGAAGGACAACACACTGGCGTGGCTGGCCAACATCAAGGACTGGTGCATCTCCCGTCAGATCTGGTGGGGCCACCGCATTCCGGTGTGGTACTGTGACGCCGGCCGCCGGAAAGCGGAGGCATCGCGCGGGGCGGATCCGGGTTGCCCGCCCATCGCGTCGGCGGGCAGGCCGGAGCGCTGTCCCGCCTGCGGATGCGCCGAACTGACACAGGATCCCGACGTGCTGGATACGTGGTTCTCCTCCGCCCTATGGCCGTTCTCGGTGTTCGGCTGGGGTGTCAATCCTGACCGGCGCACCAACCGGGACCTGGCGTACTACTACCCTACGAAGGTGCTGGTGACCGGCTACGAGATCCTGTACCTGTGGGTGGCGCGCATGATCATGATGGGACTGCACTTCCTGGACGAAGTGCCGTTCGGCGACGTGTACGTCCACGGCATCGTGCGGGACGCCCACGGGAAAAAGATGTCCAAGTCGCTGGGCAACGTCATCGACCCGCTGGAAAAAACGGCGGCGTATGGCACCGATGCGCTGCGGTTCGCGCTGGCGCACTCTGCCATGGCCGGCAAGGACCTGCACCTCACCGAGGAGCACTTCGTCTCGGCACGCAACTTCATGAACAAGCTGTACAATATGACCCGGTTCGTGCGCATGAACCTGCCGGAACGTGCCGGGAACAACACCGACACCATCGCCCGCGAACGGAACCGGCTGACCATCGCCGACGAGTGGATCCTGGGGCGGCTGTCGGAGGTCTCCGCAGGCATCACCGAGGCGTTCCGGGGGTACTTGATCGGGACGGCGGCACGGACGCTGCATGACTGTACGTGGTTCTCCTTCTGCGACTGGTACCTGGAAGCGGCGAAACTCGCCATGGCGGACACCCCGGAGCAGCGGCGAGTGTCGTCGGCGGTGCTGATGCACGTACTGGAGAACATCCTGAAGCTGCTGCACCCGTTCGCACCGTTCATCACCGAACACCTGTGGCGGTCACTGGCAGGCCTGCTGGATGATGCATCGGAGAGCCTGGCGGAGGCGCGGTTGCCTGAGCGGCTTCCCTTCACCGCCGACGCCGCAAACGCCGGACTCTTCGAGTCGCTGATCCGCATCGTGAGCGAGCTGCGGTCGTTGCGCAACGAGTTCCGGCTGCCGCAGAACACCCGTCTCGACGTCACGCTGTCGCTGTCGCCGGCGATGGCCGAACAGCTGAAGCGGTACGAACAGTGGATTCTGCGGCTCGCGCAGGCCGGCTCGCTGCGGTTCGGCGACAAGGCGGCGCGCAGCGCCGCCGGCGTGATCACGCTGCACGACGGTTCGGCCGCGGAGGTGTCCCTCGCCCTGGAAGGACTGGTGGACGCCGGCAGGGAACGCGAGCGGCTGTCCCGGGAACTGGCCGAGGTGACGCGCTACCTCGCCGGAATGGAAACGCGGCTCGCCGACGAACGGTTCACCTCCCGCGCACCCGCCGAAGAGGTGGACAAGCTGCGCGGCAAGCACACCGCCGCCCTCGCCCGGAAACTGCGGCTGGACCAGCGTCTGCGGGAACTGGAGTCTTTCTCGTCGGAATCGCGTTGACAAACACGGGCCAAAAAATGTAATAAGGGTTTTTATGCGCCCCATTCGTGTTGTGCGCGGGTTTACCAAGTTTGCTGCGGGATCGTGCCTGTTTTGCATGGGCGACACGCATGTGCTGTGCAATGCCACGTTCCAGCAGGGCCAGCCGCCGCACCTCGCCGGTACCGCCGCAGGCTGGATCACCGCGGAATATGCGATGCTCCCGCAATCGGGAGACCGCCGCAATTCCCGGCAACAGATGCTCAACAACGGCCGCACTAAGGAGATCTCGCGCATCATCGGCCGTTCGCTGCGCATGGCGGCGGATCTGGAACACATGGGTCCGTTCACGGTCACGGTGGATTGCGACGTGCTGCAGGCGGACGGCGGCACGCGCACCGCTTCCATCAACGGCGCGTTCATCGCGATGCACGACCTGTTCACGCACATGCTGCGCCGCAAACTCCTGACACAGATGCCCATCCGCACACACATCGCGGCAATCTCGGCGGGGTTCGTGGAAGGCCGGGCGGTCGTGGATCTATGCAAGGACGAAGACAACAACGCCGACGCGGATATGACGTTGGTAATCAACGATCGGCGGGAGATCGTGGAACTCGCGTTCACCGCAGAAAAAAGCTCGCCCTCGATGGACGCGGTCGCGGGACTGGTGGGGCGCGCGACGAAGGACGCTCTGCGTATCATCGCATTCCACAAGCGACTGCTGGCCAGCGGACGGCGAACAGCACGGCTGTGACCCCATGAAAAAACGCATCGTGCTGGCGACGCGCAACGCCGACAAAGTCCGGGAGATACGCGCGATCTTTGAAGGTTCCGGTGTTGGAGTCGAGTTGCTGGGATTGGACGGCTTCGCCGGAGTGCCCGAAGTGGATGAGGACGGCGAGACCCTCAAGGCGAACGCCGTCAAGAAGTCGCGTACGGTGGGCAACCACACCGGACTGCCCGCCCTTGCCGAAGACACCGGCCTGTTCGTAGACTGTCTGGACGGCGCTCCCGGAGTCAGATCGTCGCGGTACGCCGACACGGATCCCCATCGGCACACCGCGACGTACGACGACAACTGCCGCAAGCTGTTGGCCGAGATGCGGGGTGTCCCCCTGCGCAAGCGCACCGCGCGATTCACCTGCGTGGCGGCTTTCTATGCGCCGAGACTCAACAAGGCGTACACGCGCAGCGGCGAGGTTGAGGGTGTCATTACCGAGAAACCGTCGGGTGATCATGGGTTCGGGTACGATCCCGTGTTCCTGTACCCCCCTCTGCAGAAAACGTTCGCGGAGATGACCGCTGAGGAGAAGAATCGCATCAGCCATCGTTTCAAAGCGATGAAACGCATCGCCCAGCTCATGCGGCAGATGGGGTACTAGACCGCTGTCAGCGACAGAGTACCGGCATTGAGTGTTATTGCTTGAGTTCTTTGTAACTTGACAGTACCGAGTTCTTAGGATAAATCTACACTTTTTTGCCGGCTAAAGCAATACTTTCCCTGGAATATTCAATGGCAAGGTCAACCCATCGCT